>OKIA01000001.1_pt1 | contig 688863 bp, 618 predicted proteins | sample 1613621 | NCBI WGS metagenome assembly OKIA01 (sample SAMN04436867, study PRJEB24849) | human gut metagenome | biome: human gut; feature: NICU; material: stool | host: Homo sapiens | place: USA: Saint Louis, MO | collected 2011-10-15 | reverse complement strand
ATAATGATTTTTACAGCTGTTTATTTCTCTGGGTTAGTGCTGAGGATTGATGGCTATAATAAAAATACAATATTTAAGATCTTGTTTGTAATGTTTATATTTAGCATTATTCATCTGATATTACCGAGACTTGGAGTATCAGTGTATAAAGATGAATATTATGAAGATAACTCTTATAGATATCTTGATGCATCAACTTACGTTGCAGCGATATACATTATCAATTATTTTACTAGCAACATGAAGAATGAATGTGGAAAATGGGCTAGATTATGTTTCTATGCAGCAATTCTTTGTGTGCTAGTTGGTAACTCCCGCTTTATGCTTTTGGCCATCTTCGCAAGTATAATCTTTGTTAGCGTTAAAGATGTAAAGAAAATGGCTATATACTCCCTATCCGCTATTCTTGTTGCTGGTCTTTTTTTAGGGGTGAGTGTTTATGTTGGTGCTGATAGGGTGGTAAATGGATTTTCAGGCGATGTACTGCTCTTCCAGATCACTAACAGATTCTCACCTGCTCTAAGTTTAATTGATAAAATGTCATGGTATAACTATATATTTGGATTGGGAGCTGGAACATATTTTGATATCCCGTGGTTTGCATACCGTGGTCTTGAAACCCAAAACATTTCCGTTGATAGCTTATATTTAACAATGTATGTTAAATATGGATTGTTTGGACTTATGCTTATTGCTTTATTTACAAAGGTTGCTGTTAATGGTCTTAAAGCAAACGTAAAAAAAGCAGTTATAATATTTTGTTTAATAATGTATTTTGTGTCAGCTATACCTTATCACCCTTATTCCTTAGGGATTATTGTTGGGGGAGCCGTTATGATATTACTTAACAGAAAAGAAGTTGTATAGGGTATATGCATATGCAAAATAATTCAATTTTATCGAGATTGTTAAAAGACTCAACCTGGAGTATGATTTCAACTTTTGCAAATAAGATTTCATTTGTTATTGTTGGAATTATTGTGGCTAGAATTTTAGGAGCAGAAAAGTTTGCTATATTTGCGATAATACAAAGCGTGGTAGTGATGCTCGCGAATGTTTTCTCTCAATCGATAACAACCGCCACCTCTAAGCATATAGCTGAATATATAGAATTTGATAAAAATAAGGTAGGCGCGGGAATCGTGGCAACATTAATTTTTTCTATGTTGTTCGCATCAACTATTTGTCTTTGCGCCAATTTTTTTCCTAATGAATTTTCTATATACTTGCTGTTTCATGAAGACTATTTGATATTTGTTAGCAGTACAGCTGGTATTATTGTTCTTACGATTGGATTGGGGTGGGTTCAGGGCGTTTTTTCCGGTTTTAGAAATTTTAAATTAAATGCAGCGATCAATTTGCTTTATGCAGGTATATCCGTACCATTTGCATATGTATTAACATCTAAATATGGTGTTAGCGGAGCGTTTTATAGCGTAATTATTAGCCAGTCAGTGACTCTTATTATAAGTACCCTTTTTATATTTTTTATACTTAAAAAAAATCATGTCAGATTTATTATTAAAAGTTCATGGCGAGAAAGAGGAGTTATTACCCATGTAGGGTTGCCAGTTTTCCTCACCGGCATTATTGTTGCTCCTATTACGTGGTATTCTAATAAGCTATTGTCAGTCCTTTCAGATGGTCTTAACCAACTTGCGGTTTTTGCTGCATCAATGCAATGGAGTTCTATTTTTACGCAAGTTTCTGTTGTGCTAGGCGCTGTTTTAATTCCTATGTTGGCTGCAAATAAAGATAAAAACAATGAGTTGCTAGATAGAATTAATTTCTATTCGAGTTGGCTTTTTACGATAATATGCACAGTGCCTCTTATTATTTTTGTTGACTTGTTTGTAAGGATTTATGGGAAGTTTAATTTAACCTCTGACTTTAAAGTTAGCGTAATATTTGTATTATTTAGCGCAATTTTAACATCATTTAAGGGGGGGGTTGCTAGAAAAATAATTATATTAAATCTATCATGGTTCAGCGTGCTGAGCAATTTAGGATGGGCGTTTATATTTGTAGCGTTGACTTGGAAAACTAAAAAATATGGAGCTGTTGGAATTACTGGTGCGTTGTTTTTTTCACAGTTTATACATTTCATAATTACAATACCTTATTTTTTAAAAAGGAAGATTATTGACATATCCATGATTTTTAATATACATGTCTTAACTTTGATTTTTGTGCCCATGATTTCTATTTATGTAAGCTTTCGAATTGACAGCCTGATTCTTAAAGCTATAGCATGTGTTGTTATTATGGTTTTTTCAGTATTCAAATCTATAGATTTGATAAAAATAAGGAAGTAAATCGTTCATGAAAAAAAATAAAGTATATATTCGTGGCGCGTATGCCCCTGGTAATATCGGTGATGATGTACTGATGTTGAGTGTTATAAATATAGTAAAGAAGGTAGTGCCGGAAAAATTTATTTCAGTAGGGGTTGAACACCCATCACTAGCAAGAAAATATAATTCTAATATTGACTGGATACATATAAAAAAACCTATCTCAGCGGATGTTGTTGTGTTTGGTGGGGGGGGGCAATTTTTTTCATTTAACCCACCTCCCGGAGTCAAATCGAGTTTAATTTCTAAAGTTATAAAATCTATAAAAGCCCAAGAAAATCTATTCACTGCGATAGAACGACTGATGGTATCCTCGTGCGGCGGGTTAGATAAAATTTATATACCAAGGAAACTTGCTGCATTTTGTATTGGCTTAGGGCCATTTGATAATCACGGCAAGGGATATCAGCGTGCAGTAGAAATAATAAATAAATGTGACTATGTTTCGGTTAGGGATGATAAAAGTAAATCCTATTGTAAAATGCTTGGCAATGAGTCTGTTTCAGAATTTACTGATCCTACTTTATTATCTGACATTTGGTACCCTAATCAGATAAAAAAGCCATACTATTCTGACAAGGGGTATATCTCAATTGTATTAAGAGATTGGCCACATGATAAGAATGGGCAGGATTTTACTAAAGAGTTGATTAAATTTGGTAACTATTTGATTAATAATGGTGAAAAGGTTCGGTTCGTATCAGTGTATAAAGAACGTGAAGAGGACTTAATTGCAAAAAATGATAATATTGACTGGCTGGTTTGGGATGCAAGAAACTATTCGATAGTTGAATTCATGAATGAATTCGTTGGCAATAGTGAAGTTATCATCAGCTCTAGAGCGCATGGTGTACTGCTTCCTGCTTCTTTAGGTGTACCAACAATTGCTGTTGCAATTGAGAATAAACTGCTAAAAGTTCATGATATGATTTCGGACGGAAATATTATAGTGAAAATAGCGGAACATAAAGCTTTTGATGAAGCATTGACCTGTTTCAGGAAAGATAAAGAACAGTTGAGAGTTAATTTGGAACAAGAGATAACTAAAAATCATCAAAAGGTGAAAGATGCAATTGATGAATTTACAAAATGGCTTAAGGATAACGTTTGATCTTAACGTTATCTGCATAGCCTTATCTTTAATAATGCCTAGACAATCTTTAGCAGATGAGTTGGATTTTAAAAAATTAGGTCTTAACGATACTTTTAAACAAGATATTCTGAATATTGAAGGGATCCGGAATTATTATGTATTCGATGAAAAGGAAGGTGCGTTCAGAGTGTATTATCCAGCAGGTTCCTTTGATCCTCAATCGATGAAAAGTAAACATCTTCCATCTGGAGGGATGAATTTTAAATGGGCCCCGTTTTATAGTAGAAATAAGGAATGTGCTATTATACAGTATTCTGTTCGATTTCCTAAATCTTTTGATTTCGTTAAAGGGGGAAAGTTACCAGGTCTATATGGTGGAAATGGAAATACTGGAGGAAAAATACCAAACGGATATGATGGATTCAGTGTTCGTTTACTTTGGGTAGAGAATGGTATGGGCAAAGTTTATGCATATCTTCCTCAGGAAGACAAAAAACAGAAGTGGGGGGTTGGATTATCTGGCTTGCCATGGTTTTATCCTCGCGGAGAATGGCAAAATATAACTCTTAAAGTTAAGCTCAATACGGTTAATTTTCAAAATGGAATTGTGAAGTTATGGGTTAACAATAAATTAGTTATTGATAGGCGGGATGTTTTATTCAGAAAAACTCCTAATTTAAAAATCGACGGCGTCCTGTTTTCAACTTTTTTTGGTGGCAATAATCCTAGTTTTGCGCCTAAGGAACTCCAGTATCTTGACTTCAAGGATATTAAAATATCGGATTGGTTCTCAAAGCAAATGAGATGCGAACATGATGAAACTGATTAAGTTGAATGCTAAAAAAGTGATTATAGGTTTTCTAAATGCTATCTTATCACTATCGACTTTTTTTGTGGTTAGGCGATTCTTGTTACGTGTTTTATTTAGAGCTATTGTGGGAAATAAGAGTACGGTTCATCGCAAAGTTAAAATATTTGATATCGGCAGTTTATCAATTGGTAAGCATTCAACGATTAACTATGGCTGCTTTCTGGATAATAGAGGTGGGTTAGATATTGGTGATAATGTTAATATCTCGCATTGCGTTAAAATTTATACAATGGGTCATGATTTAGATGATCCATTTGCAAAGCTTGTAAAAGGAAGAGTACAAATTGGGTCAAATTCATGGGTATTTCCTAATGTATTAATAATGCCAGGTGTTACTCTTGCAGAAGGAGCTGTCGTATATCCGGGAAGTGTAGTAACAAAAAACATTCCTAGTTATGAAGTTTGGGGGGGAAGTCCAGCCAAATTCATATGCCATAGAAAACGTGACATTAAATATGAAGCATCTTTTCCTGTATGGTTTGCCATTTAATATTTAAGAGGTGTCTGTGAGATCCGTTATGATTGCATGGGTTAGCTTTCAGCGAAGAGCTGATGTTATGAAAGAATTTTGGGAGTATAGCGATTATTATATTACTACTAAATTTAGACATAAATTATTAAAACCACTTGATTATCTTATAAAGATAATCAAGACCATAAATATATTAGCGCGTGAAAAACCAGATGTAGTGTGGATGCAATTACCTCCAACATTTATGGTTTTTGTCGGAATCGCTTACAAACGTTTAAGAAGGAACAGTGTTTTTTTGATTGGTGACTTTCATAATAGTGCATTAAGGCCAAAATGGTTTAATTTCCCATTTGTACGTTCTGCGCTTAATAGAATAGATATTCTTGTTGCTCATAATGAGCAGGTTAAAACTGAGTTGATATATAAAGGCATTAATAAAAAAAATGTTTTTGTTCTTGAAGATATGCCTTTCTCATACTCAACTGGGAATAGTGTACCTGTAAAGAACACTATTTTATTTCCTTGTTCATTTGATGTCGATGAACCCCTCGATGTCGTCCTTTGTGCTGCGAAAGAGCTTCCACATATAACTTTCAATATTACCGGAAACCATAATGGAAAAATTTCTCCCGATGTAATAAAACTAGCTCCTGACAATGTAATATTTACTGGATATTTAACCAAAAAGGCTTACGATGATTTGTTCTTATCTAGTAGCGTAATTTTGGGGTTGACCACACGTGATAATGTGCAACTAAGTGTTTCTAATGAAGCTTTAAGTGCTGATAAACCAATGGTTTTATCAGACACTACAACTCTTCGAAACCTATTTGGTGATGCTGCGATTTTTGTTGAATCCCTTGACGCTAAGTCTATAAGTATGGGCTGCGTTTATGCTGTTGAGCATACCCAAGAATTACATGTTAAAACTAAAATATTAAAATCAGAGCGTAAAAACAGATGGAAATATCAGGCTGAAAAGATCAAAAGAAAAATAACGGATTTCAACGCAATATAACGAGGTTATAAGATGGGACGGATTTTATTTGTTAGTTCTGGTGGTGGGCATTGGGTCCAGTTGACACGAATAATTAAAGAACTAAAACTGGAAAGGCATGAATTTCATATCGCCTCTACTTCTGATGGAATTAGATGTTTAGGGAAGGATGTAAAAACTATACCTGATTTCAATAAAAGCAAGCCATTCAAAATATTGATGGGTAGTATTATAATTCTTCTATATATTTTTAAGATCAGGCCTACACTAGCTATCTCAACAGGAGCAGCTCCTGGACTTTTATGTCTGCTTTTTACTAGACTATTAGGAGGAAAAACTATTTGGATTGATAGTATAGCAAATACTGAGAAGTTATCATTATCTGGAAGACTGGCACGATTTTTTAGTAATCAGGTCTTGACACAATGGGACCATCTTGGCGATGGAAAAAAAATTAGTTACCACGGGCGGGTTATTTAATGATTTTTTGTAGTGTAGGCACTCAACTTCCTTTTTCTAGATTAGTGGATTATTTATATCGCTGGTCTGAATTTGTAAACAAACAGCAAAAGAGAATAGTTATACAATCCGGTGGTGAGGTTAATTCTAAAAAACTAGATAATATTTTAGTCAGAATGTTTGTCTCTGAGGAAGAATTTTCAAAGTACATTGATGAATGTTCGGTTTTTATTTCTCATGCGGGGATGGGGAATATAATTAGGGCTATTGAATTAAATAAACCGATAGTAATTGTTCCTCGACTTGGTTCATTAAATGAACATAGAAATGATCATCAAACTGATTCTGCGAACCGATTCTCTTCACTAAGTAATGTTTTTGTGGCAAATGATTTTGATTCTTTTTGTAAAGCCATTGAGTTAGCTAGTGGTTATTGTGACAACAGAAGCAAAACTGCTTACCCTGAACGAGATAAATTAATAAAATATCTTAATTCACAAATATCCCTTCTGTAGTGTTGTAAGTTTTATTTCACTTTTGATATTAGCATTGTTAATTTTAGTTTTGTAACCTATGGCAGTTAAATAAATATTTTTCTCTTAAGTGATAAATGATATCGGTTTTGCTATGGATATGCATATAAAACAATATTTTGATAATGCTTGTTGATTATGGTGAAATATTTGATTAAACATATATCTACATTATGATTATTACTATGGCTTATTCAGTTAGGATGTACATATAGATTGATTTGAGGTTATGCATGTCTATATCTAAAGGAAATTTCCATGTCTACTTTTAATCATCGCAATCGTTCAAATGCCAATGCCTCATTGATTTCAATGGCTCAACGCTTCTCGGATGTGATTATAATATTTTTCGGTTTGTATTTGGTTTGCATAATCAATTCTATAAACTTTGACTATCATCATATATTGATGCCATTATTAGCATTAGCAATATTTCAGATGATAGGAGGAATTACTGACTTTTATCGGTCGTGGCGTGGGGTTGCTTTTTCCACTGAATTTAATTTATTTCTTAAGAATTGGTCTTTTTGTTCTTTAATTACTTTGGGGCTTTTGTCTTTAGACTCATCTACTGTGATGAATTTTTATTTTTTTATCCAGTGGTATTTTTTTGTTAGTATCGGATTCCTTGCATGTCGTTTATCTATTCGTTTACTTGCAGGCATTCTTCGTAAACTTGGTTATAATACCCGAAGAGTGGCTGTTGTTGGATCTTTACCCGCAGGCGTTGATTTACTTAAAGGCTTTATTGAGGCACCTTGGCTCGGCTTTGTTGTCAGTGGTATATATGATGATGAACCACGAAGTGACATTGATTATGCAAATATTCCATATGCTGGAACTACGGAAGAGTTAATTATAAATGCACGAGATGGTAAAATTGACCGCATTTATATTGCGATGAGCATGAAAGATGAGGTGAAAATAAATAATATTGTCAGTCAATTAGCTGATACTACGTGTTCGGTTCTTTTAATTCCTGACGTTTTCACCTTTAACATTCTTCAGTCAAGGACAGAGGAGATTAATGGTTTGCCAGTTGTTCCTCTATTTGATTCTCCTTTGAATGGCATCAATATGGTATTCAAACGGCTTGAGGATATTTTGGTTTCTTCGATTATTTTGTTATTCATTTCGCCAATTCTTTTAATAATTTCATTGGCAGTAAAATTAAGCTCCAATGGTCCGGTTATATTTAAACAAATTAGATATGGTATGGATGGCAAACCTATCCAAGTCTGGAAGTTTCGCTCTATGACTGTAATGGAGAATGATGATAAGGTAGTTCAGGCAACTAAGAATGATATCCGGGTTACCAAAGTTGGCAAGTTTTTGCGGAGCACATCCCTTGATGAACTCCCTCAGTTTTTCAATGTGTTGTTTGGGCAAATGTCTGTTGTAGGACCAAGACCGCACGCTGTTTCCCATAATGAACAGTACCGTACCTTGATTCAGGGATATATGCTTCGACACAAAGTTAAACCTGGTATTACAGGATTGGCGCAAATAAATGGCTGGCGTGGTGAAACTGATACACTTGAAAAGATGGAAAAAAGAGTTGAGTATGACTTGTTATACATTCGTGGATGGAGTATTTGGCTAGATCTTAAAATAATTTTTCTAACTATTTTTAAGGGTTTTATAAATAAATCTGCATATTAGCTTTTGATTTTATATTCCGCGTTGTTCATTTCTAGTTCTATAGGGTTATATTTTATGCCAACTAATCAATTTTCGCTATGAGGACCCTATGCTTTCAGCTAACATTATCATCACATTTAAGCTGTGCATATGTCGCAGTGACCACACCTGACAGGAGTATGTAATGTCCAAGCAACAGATCGGGGTTGTCGGTATGGCAGTGATGGGGCGCAACCTTGCGCTAAACATCGAAAGCCGCGGTTATACCGTCTCCATTTTCAACCGCTCACGTGAAAAGACTGAAGAAGTGATTGCCGAAAATCCCGGCAAGAAACTAGTTCCTTACTACACAGTACAAGAGTTCGTTGAATCCCTCGAAACGCCACGCCGTATCCTGTTGATGGTTAAGGCTGGAGCTGGCACCGACAGTGCCATCGACTCCCTGAAGCCCTACCTCGACAAAGGCGACATCATCATTGATGGCGGCAACACCTTCTTCCAGGACACCATCCGTCGTAACCGTGAACTCTCTGCCGAAGGTTTTAACTTTATCGGTACCGGTGTTTCCGGTGGTGAAGAGGGGGCTCTGAAAGGGCCTTCCATCATGCCTGGTGGGCAGAAAGAAGCCTATGAGTTAGTTGCTCCGATTCTGAAGCAGATTGCTGCGGTTGCTGAAGACGGTGAGCCATGTGTCACCTATATCGGTGCTGACGGTGCTGGCCATTATGTGAAGATGGTTCATAACGGCATCGAGTATGGTGACATGCAGCTGATTGCTGAAGCTTATGCGCTTTTGAAAGGCGGTCTGGCACTTTCCAACGAAGAGCTGGCGCAAACCTTCACCGAATGGAACGAAGGTGAACTCAGCAGCTACCTGATCGACATTACCAAAGATATCTTCACCAAGAAGGATGAAGAAGGTAAGTACCTCGTTGATGTCATTCTTGATGAAGCAGCAAACAAAGGTACCGGTAAGTGGACCAGCCAGAGCTCACTGGATCTCGGCGAACCTTTGTCTCTGATCACCGAGTCTGTATTTGCTCGCTATATTTCTTCGCTTAAAGACCAGCGTGTAGCCGCGTCGAAAGTGCTGAGTGGTCCGCAGGCCCAGCCGGCCGGTGATAAAGCTGAATTTATCGAAAAAGTGCGTCGCGCGTTGTACCTCGGTAAAATCGTCTCCTATGCTCAGGGCTTCTCCCAGCTGCGTGCTGCTTCTGATGAATACAACTGGGATCTTAACTACGGCGAGATCGCTAAGATTTTCCGCGCTGGCTGCATCATTCGTGCGCAGTTCCTGCAAAAGATCACTGATGCTTATGCGCAAAACGCTGGCATTGCTAACCTCCTGCTGGCACCGTACTTCAAACAGATCGCTGATGACTATCAGCAGGCGCTGCGTGATGTCGTGGCGTATGCCGTACAGAATGGTATTCCGGTACCGACGTTCTCTGCCGCAATAGCTTACTACGATAGTTATCGTTCCGCAGTTCTGCCCGCTAACCTGATTCAGGCTCAGCGTGATTACTTTGGTGCGCACACCTATAAGCGCACTGATAAAGAAGGTGTATTCCATACCGAGTGGTTGGAATAATCTTTATATACCACAGTCAGGCCAATTGGCCTGACTGTTAGCTATTGGTAGTTATTCTACAATAATCTGATCAAAGTTATCTTATTTGCACGTCTTCGTCATTTATCCAGCTCTAATAAAGCAAATTCTTATCTTTTAAGAATTTGCCATATTTATACTTCTGTACATCTATAATAAGCTACTTCTGGCCTCAGAATATATCTGGGTGTTTTATAACAGGGTTTTAATTAAAGGATCTTAATATGTTGCTTCCTGTGATAATGGCTGGTGGTACCGGCAGTCGTCTCTGGCCGATGTCTCGCGAGCTTTATCCGAAACAGTTCCTCCGGCTGTACGGGCAGAACTCCATGCTGCAGGAAACCATCACCCGACTCTCGGGCCTTGAAATCCATGAACCGATGGTCATCTGTAACGAAGAGCACCGCTTCCTGGTGGCCGAACAGCTGCGCCAGCTCAACAAGCTGTCGAACAATATTATTCTTGAGCCGGTCGGGCGCAACACCGCCCCGGCCATCGCCCTGGCGGCCCTTCAGGCCACCCGCCACGGCGACGACCCGCTGATGCTGGTCCTCGCCGCCGACCATATCATCAATAACCAGCCGGTCTTCCACGACGCCATCCGCGTCGCCGAGCAGTATGCCGATGAAGGCCATCTGGTCACCTTCGGTATCGTGCCGAACGCCCCGGAAACCGGCTACGGCTACATCCAGCGCGGCGTGGCCCTCACCGACAGCGCCCACACCCCGTACCAGGTGGCCCGCTTCGTGGAGAAGCCGGACCGCGAGCGCGCCGAGGCCTACCTCGCCTCCGGGGAGTACTACTGGAACAGCGGCATGTTTATGTTCCGCGCCAAAAAATACCTCTCCGAGCTGGCCAAATTCCGCCCGGATATCCTCGAAGCCTGCCAGGCCGCAGTAAATGCCGCCGATAACGGCAGCGACTTCATCAGCATTCCGCATGACATTTTCTGCGAGTGCCCGGACGAGTCCGTCGACTACGCGGTGATGGAGAAAACCGCCGACGCGGTGGTGGTCGGTCTCGATGCCGACTGGAGCGACGTCGGCTCCTGGTCCGCCCTGTGGGAAGTCAGCCCGAAAGATGAGCAGGGTAACGTCCTCAGCGGTGACGCGTGGGTGCACAACAGCGAAAACTGCTACATCAACAGCGACGAGAAGCTGGTGGCGGCCATCGGCGTGGAGAACCTGGTGATTGTCAGCACCAAGGACGCCGTGCTGGTGATGAACCGCGAGCGTTCCCAGGACGTGAAGAAGGCGGTCGAGTTCCTCAAGCAGAACCAGCGCAGCGAGTACAAGCGCCACCGCGAGATTTACCGTCCCTGGGGCCGCTGCGACGTGGTGGTCCAGACCCCGCGCTTCAACGTCAACCGCATTACGGTGAAACCGGGCGGCGCCTTCTCGATGCAGATGCACCACCACCGCGCCGAGCACTGGGTCATTCTCGCCGGCACCGGCCAGGTGACGGTCAACGGCAAGCAGTTCCTGCTGACCGAGAACCAGTCCACTTTTATTCCGATTGGCGCCGAGCACAGCCTGGAAAACCCGGGCCGCATTCCGCTGGAAGTGCTGGAGATCCAGTCGGGGTCGTACCTCGGCGAGGACGACATTATTCGTATTAAAGACCAGTATGGTCGTTGCTAATTTTTTCGGGACAAAACGCAGAATGACACAGTTAACATGCTTTAAGGCTTATGACATCCGTGGTGAACTGGGCGAGGAGCTGAACGAGGACATCGCCTACCGTATCGGCCGCGCCTACGGCGAATTTCTGAAACCCGGGAAGATAGTGGTGGGGGGCGATGTGCGCCTCACCAGCGAGTCGCTGAAGCTGGCGCTGGCCCGCGGGCTGATGGACGCCGGCACCGACGTGCTGGATATCGGCCTGAGCGGCACGGAAGAGATTTACTTCGCCACTTTCCACCTCGGGGTGGATGGCGGTATCGAGGTGACGGCGAGCCATAACCCGATGAACTACAACGGCATGAAGCTGGTGCGCGAGAACGCGAAGCCGATCAGCGGCGACACCGGCCTGCGGGATATCCAGCGCCTGGCGGAGGAGAACCAGTTCCCGCCGGTGGACCCGGCGCGTCGCGGGACCCTGTGCCAGATTTCGGTGCTGAAGGAGTACGTCGACCACCTGATGGGCTACGTGGACCTGGCGAACTTCACCCGTCCGCTGAAGCTGGTGGTGAACTCCGGCAACGGGGCGGCGGGGCACGTGATTGATGAAGTGGAGAAACGCTTCGCGGCGGCCGGGGCGCCGGTGACCTTTATCAAGGTGCATCACCAGCCGGACGGCCATTTCCCGAACGGTATCCCGAACCCGCTGCTGCCGGAGTGCCGCCAGGACACCGCCGACGCGGTGCGTACGCATCAGGCGGACATGGGGATCGCCTTTGACGGCGACTTCGACCGCTGTTTCCTGTTCGATGACGAGGCGTCGTTTATCGAGGGGTACTACATTGTCGGCCTGCTGGCGGAGGCGTTCCTGCAGAAACAGCCGGGGGCGAAAATCATTCACGACCCGCGTCTGACGTGGAACACGGTGGACATCGTGACCCGCAGCGGCGGCCAGCCGGTGATGTCGAAGACCGGGCATGCGTTCATCAAGGAGCGGATGCGCCAGGAAGACGCCATCTACGGCGGGGAGATGAGCGCGCACCATTACTTCCGCGACTTCGCCTACTGCGACAGCGGGATGATCCCGTGGCTGCTGGTGGCGGAGCTGCTGTGCCTGAAGAACAGTTCGCTGAAATCGCTGGTGGCGGACCGCCAGGCGGCGTTCCCGGCGTCGGGGGAGATCAACCGCAAGCTGGGAAATGCGGCGGAGGCGATAGCGCGCATCCGGGCGCAGTATGAGCCCGCGGCCGCACACATCGACACAACGGACGGTATCAGTATTGAATACCCTGAGTGGCGTTTTAACCTGCGCACGTCCAATACCGAGCCGGTGGTGCGTCTGAACGTTGAGTCCAGAGCGGATACTGCGTTAATGAATGCAAAAACCGAAGAGATTTTAGCTCTTCTCAAGTAATGCATTATCCATAATGGAAGCCATAGGGTCAGATTTTAATCATATTATTGACCTTATGGCTTATTCTTGACATCCCACTGGTCAAAGCGTAAAACCGCCCACAGAATTATTTAATTTCGTGGCTATCCGCCATTATCCAGTTAACTGATTAAAGTGTAATCTCATGAAAATTACTATTTCCGGTACAGGTTATGTTGGTTTATCGAACGGTGTCCTGATTGCGCAAAACCACGAAGTGGTGGCCCTGGATATCGTACAGGCCAAAGTGGATATGCTTAACCAGAAGATCTCTCCGATTGTCGATAAAGAGATTCAGGAATATCTGGCAGAAAAACCGTTAAATTTCCGTGCCACCACGGATAAGCACGACGCATACCGTAATGCCGACTACGTGATCATTGCCACGCCGACCGACTACGATCCCAAAACCAACTACTTCAACACCTCTACGGTGGAAGCGGTTATTCGCGATGTCACAGAGATCAACCCGAACGCGGTGATGATCATTAAATCGACCATCCCGGTGGGGTTCACCCGCGACATCAAAGAACGTTTAGGGATTGATAATGTTATTTTCTCTCCTGAGTTCCTGCGTGAAGGACGTGCGCTGTACGACAACCTGCACCCGTCGCGTATTGTCATCGGTGAACGCTCTGCGCGTGCCGAACGTTTTGCTGATCTGCTGAAAGAAGGCGCGATCAAGCAGGATATCCCAACCCTGTTTACCGACTCCACCGAAGCGGAAGCGATCAAACTGTTCGCTAACACCTATCTGGCGCTGCGCGTTGCCTATTTCAATGAGCTCGACAGCTATGCTGAAAGCCAGGGGCTGAACAGCAAGCAGATTATCGAAGGGGTATGCCTGGATCCGCGTATCGGCAACCATTATAACAACCCGTCCTTTGGCTACGGCGGCTACTGCCTGCCGAAAGATACCAAGCAGCTGCTGGCGAACTACGAATCGGTCCCGAACAATATCATCGCGGCTATCGTCGATGCTAACCGTACCCGTAAAGACTTTATCGCGGATTCTATTCTCGCCCGTAAGCCGAAAGTGGTGGGTGTGTATCGCCTGATCATGAAGAGTGGTTCGGACAACTTCCGCGCCTCTTCTATTCAGGGCATCATGAAGCGCATCAAGGCGAAAGGTATTCCGGTCATTATCTATGAGCCGGTGATGCAGGAAGATGAGTTCTTCAACTCCCGCGTCGTGCGCGACCTGAATGCCTTCAAACAAGAGGCGGATGTGATCATCTCTAACCGTATGGCGGAAGAGCTGGCGGATGTGGCGGACAAGGTTTACACCCGCGATCTGTTTGGTAACGATTAATCCTGCCTGTCTGACACTGGCGGTTCCCTGCCGCCAGTGTTCTTCTTTATCTCCCCGCTATATCCCTCACTACGCGTATTTCTCGAACATTCAGATTAAGCTCAATAAATTGTGATGGACATTACGATCCTGCTCAAAAGCCGTTGCGGGTTGAAAACAGGTCCGATAAGTTAAACTTACCTTGTGAAGAGCTACCGTCACTGTGATGTAGATGCCGGAGATAAGCGCCGGGGGGTAAAACAAAGCCTGCAACGCAGGCTTTTGTTATTTATGTCCTATGAAAAAACGCGGGACAGGGCGCGAGTAGCGTTATTTTTTTTCTTGCCTTAAGGCCATGCCAAACGCAGAATGAATAGTCATTCTGTAATATCATTTTTTATCTCTTAATATTATCTTAATCTAATTGCAATATGGAGCGGGCCTTACCACTTGCGTTTATTAAACGTCAGTTTCGTTTTCTTTCTGTCTTTTAAATAAGAAATTAAGAAATAAACGGAAACAGCAAGTAGTATGGCAGCGACCACTAAGAAAAATAGGTTTTCCATAATATCTACCACAGGGCGTATGTTGATTGAATTATTAGTTTGATAAGCAATACACCAGTTTTGTGCTGTTGCATGGCTTGCTCTAACATATCCTGGATTTAGGAAAATTCCTACAGCGAGTAATGTTTTTTATCAATCAGCATATAATGCTGTTTCCGCTAACCAAATTGGTCTGGATACCAGAAAAGTTTCAGTGCCTGGCGCGCGGATAGTTGCTTTTCTGAAAAAGGCTGGATGAAACTGGTTTCAGGCGGGCGAGTAAAAAGGCAAAAATAGCGTCTATAGCACAAAATATTATATAAAAAAAATGAATGTGCATTCCGTCGACATATAGTCAGGATAACGGAGATTACATAGAAGGGGTTGCCGCAATCAGACGATTGCGGCAGGGCAGGGGGATTAGATCTGATAGTAATCCTTGTACCATTCCACGAAGTTCTTCACGCCGTCCTTCACTGACGTTTGCGGCTTAAAGCCCACCAGGTCATACAGCGCTTGGGTGTCTGCGCTGGTGTCCAGCACATCTCCCGGCTGGATCGGCATCATATTCTTCTTCGCTTCCATCCCCAGCGCCTCTTCCAGGGCGGTGATGTAGTCCATCAGTTCCACTGGTGAGCTGTTGCCAATGTTATATACCCGATACGGCGCGGAGCTGGTGGCCGGGGAACCGCTCTCAACGGTCCAGTCGGCATTGGCCTGCGGGATCACATCCTGCACCCGAACCACCGCCTCGACGATGTCGTCGATATAGGTGAAGTCGCGCTTCATTTTGCCGTAGTTGTAAACGTCGATACTTTTTCCTTCCAGCATCGCTTTCGTGAACTTGAACAGCGCCATATCCGGGCGACCCCAGGGACCATAAACTGTAAAGAAGCGCAGCCCGGTGGTCGGGATGCCGTACAGGTGAGAATAGGTGTGCGCCATCAGCTCATTAGCTTTCTTGGTGGCGGCATACAGGGAGACCGGATGATCGACGGAATCTTCGGTGGAGAACGGCATTTTACGGTTGAGGCCGTAAACCGAGCTGGAGGAGGCGTACACCAGGTGTTTCACCTTGGTATGACGGCAGCCTTCCAGAATGTTCAGGTACCCCATCAGGTTAGCGTCTGCGTACGCATACGGGTTTTCCAGCGAGTAGCGCACGCCGGCCTGGGCGGCCAGGTGGATCACGCGGTCAAATTGCTCTGTGGCGAACAGCTTTGCCATACCTTCACGGTCGGCCAAATCCAGCTGCTGGAAATGGAATGCTGGAGATGCCAGGCGATCCAGACGTGCCTGCTTCAGGCTGACGTCATAATAGTCGTTCATGTTGTCGATTCCGACAACATCATGCCCTTCATTCAGCAGGCGCTGCGCGATATGGAAGCCGATAAAACCTGCGGCACCAGTGACCAAAAACTTCATATTTTTCCTCCGGGGTGTGGATATCCCGTTCTACATAAGTGCCGATTTTACACTGGCTTGCGGTTGGGATCACTTGCTTTGCCATGACAAGATATGCAAGTAACTGTAAACAGCGGCGTCTGAGAGTAAATGCCTTGTAATTAATTATCATTCGTGAAAGGTATTAAGCCATTCAGAAGATGAAAAGCACTATAGAAACCAATATAAACAATGGGTTATCTGTTTGTTTCGGTTTTATCGAGTATTGCTAGGTTTTAGACGCGGTCTGGCCTCGTAGAGTAAAGATTGTTACTTTGGTTTGCCCGGTGTGTTTGTTTCCCGAGAGCTCATTTAGCGATAATGCCATCATATCGTCTAAAGTGTGTCCATTTTTACATTGAGAAAGCCATGCACCGGATTTTTACTTTTATTCCTTACTTGCAGAGTTATAATACGCTGCCGTTCTATTTGGCAGACTTAGGTATTGCTTGATAAATCATCACCAAAAGTTGTTATTAATATGCAAGAAATTATTTCAGAATTTCATGCTGTCCTTAGATGGTTCTTTTGCATGTAAGGGCGTGATGAGCAGGTGAGGGGAGTGCTACGCCAGGCATGCTGCTTGCGGAAATGAGAAAGTCCTGATAGCTAACGGAGAAGGGAAACGCCAGAGTAAAGCCTTTTTGTTGCTAAGGTAACGAGATGCATGGCTGTACTGAACAGTAATGCCATCTGCAGTGCGGTTTGAACGGATGTGAGTGTTAAAAACTCGGTGGATCACGCATTTTGGTTGCGATAGCCAATGGCGGTAGCGTGGAAGAAAACATAAGGTGATTTTTTAATTTATTGAATTAAAAGGGTTTTTATCGTTTTATTGCTGGGGTGTCGCTTGCGCTTCCGTTCAAATCATTGGTTGCAGTCGATGAATGGCAGCTGACCTGATAAACTTTGCCCGCAGCACAAAGCAGTCAGTTTCTCGATTGTTGAGCCTGACAGGATCGGCGAGGTAGACCTGGTATGACTAACTCATTCAGTGGATATTTGCAGAATAATTTATGAGTATAAAGATGAAGTACAATTTAGGGTATTTATTTGATTTACTTGTTGTGATAACAAATAAAGATCTAAAAGTGCGCTATAAGAGCAGCATGCTAGGCTATTTATGGTCAGTAGCAAATCCATTGCTTTTTGCCATGATTTATTATTTTATATTTAAGCTGGTAATGAGAGTACAAATTCCAAATTATACAGTTTTCCTCATTACCGGCTTGTTTCCGTGGCAATGGTTTGCCAGTTCGGCCACTAACTCATTATTTTCATTCATCGCTAACGCTCAAATTATCAAGAAGACAGTTTTTCCCCGGTCCGTGATTCCGCTAAGTAATGTGATGATGGAAGGCTTGCATTTTCTTTGCACCATCCCGGTTATTGTTGTCTTTCTTTTTGTTTATGGCATGACGCCGTCCTTGTCCTGGGTTTGGGGTATACCTCTCATTGCTATTGGCCAGGTGATTTTCACCTTTGGTGTTTCAATCATCTTTTCAACGCTGAACCTGTTTTTCCGTGACCTGGAGCGCTTTGTCAGTCTGGGGATTATGCTGATGTTTTATTGTACGCCGATTTTATATGCGTCTGATATGATTCCGGAAAAATTTAGCTGGATAATTACCTACAATCCGCTAGCGAGTATGATTCTTAGTTGGCGTGATTTATTCATGAATGGGACTCTTAATTATGAGTATATTTCTATACTCTATTTTACGGGAATCATTTTGACGGTTGTCGGTTTGTCTATTTTCAATAAATTAAAATATCGATTTGCAGAGATCTTGTAATGCACCCAGTTATTAACTTCAGTCATGTTACAAAAGAGTATCCTCTGTACCATCATATTGGCTCAGGAATCAAAGATTTAATTTTCCATCCCAAACGCGCTTTTCAGTTGCTGAAGGGGCGGAAATATTTAGCTATCGAAGACGTATCCTTTACAGTTGGCAAAGGTGAGGCTGTTGCCCTGATTGGACGTAATGGGGCAGGAAAGAGTACCTCGCTTGGCCTGGTTGCCGGCGTGATTAAGCCAACTAAGGGAACCGTCACCACTGAAGGACGGGTGGCATCGATGCTTGAACTCGGCGGAGGCTTTCATCCGGAACTTACCGGGCGTGAGAATATTTACCTGAATGCTACTCTGCTGGGCCTTCGGCGTAAAGAGGTCCAGCAACGTATGGAACGTATTATTGAATTTTCGGAACTGGGAGAATTCATAGACGAGCCAATCAGAGTGTACTCAAGCGGAATGCTAGCTAAGTTAGGTTTTTCGGTCATCAGTCAGGTTGAACCGGATATTTTAATTATTGATGAAGTTCTGGCAGTAGGTGATATCGCTTTTCAGGCAAAATGTATTCAGACCATCAGAGATTTTAAGAAAAGAGGCGTGACAATATTGTTTGTTAGCCACAATATGAGTGACGTTGAAAAAATCTGCGACAGAGTCATCTGGATCGAAAATCATAGGCTCAGAGAAGTGGGGTCTGCAGAGCGAATCATTGAACTGTACAAGCAAGCAATGGCTTAATCAGTGGGTAATATAATGAACAATAGCGTTAAAATCTATACCAGCCACCATAAGCCTAGTGCTTTTCTTAATGCTGCAATTATCAAACCTCTGCATGTCGGCAAAGCTAATTCTTGTAATGAAATTGGTTGTCCAGGAGATGACACTGGCGATAATATTTCCTTTAAGAATCCGTTTTATTGCGAACTAACTGCGCATTATTGGGTTTGGAAAAACGAAGAGCTGGCAGACTATGTCGGTTTCATGCACTATCGCCGTCATCTTAATTTTTCCGAAAAACAAACTTTTTCTGAGGATACCTGGGGGGTCGTGAACCATCCATGCATTGATGAAGAATATGAGAAGATCTTTGGATTAAACGAAGAAACAATTCAACGGTGTGTCGAAGGTATTGACATCTTGCTGCCCAAAAAATGGTCTGTCACTGCGGCGGGAAGTAAAAATAATTACGATCACTATGAACGAGGTGAATACTTACACATTCGTGATTATCAGGCTGCCATTGCCATCGTTGAAAAACTATATCCAGAGTATAGCACGGCAATAAAAACGTTTAATGATGCCAGTGATGGCTATTACACAAATATGTTTGTCATGCGCAAAGATATTTTTGTTGACTATTCTGAGTGGCTCTTTTCCATTCTGGATAATCTCGAAGATGCCATCTCGATGAACAATTATAATGCTCAGGAAAAACGCGTTATTGGGCATATAGCTGAACGGCTGTTTAATATTTACATAATTAAGCTGCAACAAGATGGTGAGCTTAAGGTAAAAGAATTACAGCGTACCTTTGTCAGCAATGAAACATTCAATGGTGCACTGAATCCAGTTTTTGATTCTGCGGTTCCAGTGGTTATCAGTTTCGATGATAATTACGCAATCAGCGGTGGCGCATTAATTAATTCCATTATCCGATATGCGGACAAAAATAAAAATTATGATATCGTCGTACTCGAAAACAAAGTTAGCTATTTGAATAAAACGCGGTTGGTAAATCTAACCTCTGCTCATCCGAATATTTCTCTTCGTTTTTTTGACGTTAATGCCTTCACTGAAATTAACGGTGTGCATACCCGAGCGCATTTTAGCGCATCAACGTATGCCCGTCTTTTTATTCCTCAACTGTTCAGACGATACGATAAAGTCGTATTTATTGATTCGGATACCGTTGTAAAGGCTGACCTGGGTGAACTGCTTGATGTCCCTCTGGGCAACAATTTAGTTGCAGCGGTTAAGGATATCGTCATGGAAGGTTTTGTAAAATTTTCTGCAATGTCGGCATCAGATGATGGCGTTATGCCGGCAGGCGAATATTTACAGAAAACCTTAAACATGAATAACCCTGATGAATATTTTCAGGCAGGGATTATTGTTTTTAATGTCAAACAAATGGTCGAAGAAAATACTTTTGCTGAATTGATGCGGGTATTAAAGGCAAAAAAATACTGGTTCCTCGACCAGGATATCATGAATAAAGTTTTCTACTCTCGAGTCACATTTCTGCCATTAGAGTGGAACGTTTATCATGGTAATGGCAACACGGATGATTTCTTCCCTAATCTTAAGTTTGCAACGTATATGAAATTTTTAGCAGCTCGCAAGAAGCCTAAAATGATTCATTATGCGGGTGAGAACAAACCATGGAATACCGAAAAAGTCGATTTTTATGACGACTTTATTGAAAACATCGCTAACACTCCATGGGAGATGGAAATCTATAAACGTCAGATGTCGTTAGCGGCTTCGATTGGTTTTACCCATAGCGAGCCGCAACAACAAATCTTGTTCCAGACCAAAATCAAGAACGTACTGATGCCTTATATTAATAAATATGCACCAATAGGCACGCCAAGAAGAAACATGATGACTAAATATTATTACAAAGTACGCCGTGCTATTCTTGGATAATAAAAGAGACAACAGATGAAAAGTAAAAAAATATTGATCGTAGGTGCTGGCTTCTCTGGTGCAGTTATCGGTCGCCAACTTGCTGAGAAGGGACATCAAGTCCATATTATCGATCAGCGTGATCATATTGGGGGGAATTCCTATGATGCACGGGACGCTGAAACGAATGTGATGGTACATGTTTATGGACCCCATATTTTCCATACTGACAATGAAACAGTGTGGAACTATGTCAACAAGCATGCAGAGATGATGCCCTATGTGAACCGGGTTAAAGCGACAGTTAATGGTCAGGTATTTTCCCTGCCTATTAATTTGCATACTATCAATCAGTTTTTCTCAAAAACTTGTTCGCCTGATGAGGCCAGAGCGCTCATTGCTGAGAAAGGGGACAGCACTATTGCTGATCCACAAACTTTTGAAGAGCAAGCGTTACGCTTTATTGGTAAAGAGTTATATGAGGCCTTTTTTAAAGGATATACGATTAAACAGTGGGGGATGCAACCCTCGGAACTGCCCGCATCTATTCTTAAACGTCTTCCTGTTCGTTTTAACTATGATGATAATTATTTTAACCACAAATTTCAGGGCATGCCGAAATGTGGTTATACGCAGATGATTAAGTCAATTCTCAATCATGAGAATATCAAGGTTGACTTACAGCGGGAATTTATCGTTGACGAGCGAACTCATTACGATCACGTCTTCTATAGCGGTCCATTAGATGCGTTTTATGGCTACCAATATGGCCGTCTGGGCTATCGAACATTAGATTTTAAAAAGTTTATCTATCAGGGTGATTACCAGGGATGCGCAGTGATGAACTATTGTTCTGTGGATGTGCCCTATACTCGGATCACTGAACATAAATATTTTTCTCCCTGGGAACAACACGACGGCTCTGTTTGTTATAAAGAGTATAGCCGTGCTTGTGAAGAAAATGATATTCCTTACTATCCTATTCGCCAGATGGGAGAAATGGCTCTTCTTGAAAAATATTTGTCACTGGCCGAGAATGAAACCAACATCACTTTTGTCGGTCGTCTTGGAACCTACCGTTACCTCGACATGGATGTGACCATCGCCGAAGCATTGAAAACGGCAGAAGTCTATTTAAATTCACTCACTGATAATCAGCCAATGCCTGTGTTTACGGTTTCTGTACGATGAAATATACGGCATTGATAGTGACATTCAATCGTCTCGGCAAACTGAAAAAAACGGTTGAAGAGACCCTCAAACTTGAATTCACTAATATTGTTATTGTCAATAACGGGTCCACGGATGGGACCCAAGCCTGGCTTTCGTCAATTGTTGATACACGAGTCATTGTATTAACCCTCACCGAGAATACCGGTGGGGCGGGGGGCTTTAAAACCGGTAGTCAGTATATCTGTGAACAGCTGGCAAGTGATTGGGTATTTTTCTACGATGATGATGCTTACCCCTATCCAGACACGTTGAAGTCCTTTTCACAGCTGGATAAGCGGGGATGTCGGGTATTTAGTGGACTGGTGAAAGATCCGCAAGGAAAACCGTGTCCGATGAATATGCCGTTCTCGCGTGTACCAACCTCCCTTGGCGACACTGTACGCTATTTACGCTACCCTGGAGAGTTTATCCCGGCAGCTAATCGTTCTATGTTCGTACAAACGGTTTCATTTGTTGGGATGGTCATACATCGTGATCTGCTCGCGACCAGTCTTGACTACATTCGCGAACAGCTCTTTATCTACTTTGATGATCTTTACTTTGGCTATCAGCTATCATTAGCTGGTGAGCAAATTATGTATAGCCCGGAGTTGCTTTTTTATCATGATGTGAGTATTCAGGGCAAACTTATTGCACCTGAATGGAAGGTTTACTATCTATGCCGTAATTTGATCCTGTCGAAGAAAATATTCCAGAATAATGGCGTGTATAGCAATTCAGCGATAGCGATACGCATCCTAAAATATATATTAATCCTGCCATGGCAACGTCAAAAATATTCCTATATGAAATTTATTCTTCGTGGAATTTCACATGGCATAAAAGGTATTAGTGGTAAGTATCATTAAGTGGGCATAGCAATGAGAAAATTGTGTTATTTCATAAATTCGGATTGGTACTTCGATTTACACTGGATCGATCGTGCCATCGCCTCCCGTGATGCAGGTTATGAGATTCACATCATCAGCCATTTTATTGATGACAACATAATAAATAAATTCAAAACATTCGGCTTTATTTGCCATAATGTTACTCTTGATGCTCAATCTTTTAATGCATTAGTTTTCTTTCGTACTTACCATGATGTGCAAAAAATTATTAAAAATATAAAACCGGATCTCTTGCATTGCATTACTATCAAGCCATGTTTGATTGGTGGTGTGCTCGCGAAGAAATTTAATCTGCCGGTCATCGTAAGTTTTGTTGGGCTTGGAAGAGTATTTTCTTCAGACAGCATGCCTTTAAAATTATTGCGGCAGTTTACTATTGCTGCATATAAATATATTGCCAGTAATAAGCGCTGTATATTTATGTTTGAACATGACCGCGACAGAAAAAAACTGGCTAAGTTGGTTGGACTCGAAGAACAACAGACTATTGTTATTGATGGTGCAGGCATTAATCCAGAGATATACAAATATTCTCTTGAACAGAATCACGATGTCCCTGTTGTATTGTTTGCCAGCCGTATGTTGTGGAGTAAAGGACTGGGCGACTTAATTGAAGCGAAGAAAATATTACGCAGTAAGGATATTCACTTTACTTTGAATGTTGCAGGCATTCTGGTCGAAAATGATAAAGATGCAATTTCCCTTCAGGTCATTGAAAATTGGCATCAGCAAGGATTAATTAACTGGTTAGGTCGTTCGAATAACGTTTGCGATCTTATTGAGCAATCAAATATCGTTGCTTTGCCGTCAGTTTATTCTGAAGGTGTTCCGCGAATTCTTCTGGAAGCATCTTCTGTGGGTCGCGCTTGTATTGCTTATGATGTCGGTGGTTGTGATAGCCTTATTATTGATAACGATAATGGAATTATTGTTAAAAGCAATTCACCTGAAGAGCTGGCTGATAAACTTGCCTTTTTGCTTAGCAATCCTAAAGCACGCGTTGAAATGGGTATTAAAGGACGTAAGCGTATTCAGGATAAATTCTCGAGTGGGATGATTATTAGTAAAACGCTAAAGACTTATCATGATGTGGTCGAAGGATAGTTGTCGATCAAACGGTTAACCGTTTTTATTAGTTGCCAGATTCTGTTTCTTTACCTTCAAATTTTTTAAAGTATATTATTAACTAAAATTACTGTAACGTGTCACTTGGGAGGCGATCAAATGTCTGAAAGATCTTCAAGTGCACTGGTCTCTGTTGTGATACCTGTGCACGATGCTGCAGAATATATATCTGATACGCTTAGTTCCATTTTATCGCAATCGTTACAGGATATTGAAGTCATCATTATTGATGACAATTCGGCTGATGATACGTTAAAGCTACTGCAGTCCTTTGCCGCTAATGACTCGCGGATACGTCTTTTGAATAATTCGCAGAATATCGGTGCCGGTGCATCACGTAACATGGGATTAAAAATAGCAAGTGGCGAATATATCATTTTTCTTGATGATGACGATTACCCCGATGCTAATATGCTCAAACGGATGTATGATCATGCTGCATTGCTGCAAGCCGATGCGGTTATCTGCCGATGCCAGTCTTTAGATCTACAAACCCATTCATATGCACCAATGCCATGGTCCGTGCGCGTAGATTTACTTCCTCAAAAAGAACTATTTTCATCAGATGAGATCACTCATAATTTCTTTGGTGCATTTATCTGGTGGCCCTGGGATAAGCTTTTCCGGCGCCAGGCTATACTGGATACTGGTTTACAATTCCAGGATTTAAGAACGACTAATGATTTATTTTTTGTTAGCGCTTTTATGCTACTTGCCAAAAGAATGGCGTTCCTGGATGAGATCTTGATTTCTCATTCCATTAACCGCAGTGGTTCATTATCGGTGACCAGAGAGAAATCCTGGCACTGTGCTCTTGATGCGTTACGTGCCCTCTATTCCTTTATTGACTCACAGCACTTGTTGCCTTCACGGGGTAGAGACTTTAATAATTATGCAGTGACTTTTCTTGAGTGGAATTTAAATACGATTTCTGGTCCGGCGTTTGATTCTTTATTCACTGCTTCACGTGAATTCATCACCTCATTGGATATTGATGAAAGCGATTTTTATGATGATTTTATCAAAGCGGCACACCATCGCCTGGTTCGGTTAACGCCAGAAGAGTATCTTTTCTCGTTAAAAGATCGGGTATTACATGAGCTTGAATCCTCTAATTTATCTTCAGAGAAGTTGCAAGCCAGTATTGCTTCTCAGGATCAAGTTCTTAAAGCCAGGGAAGAAGAAATTGATGAGCTAAGAGCGTCCGTTGCACAGAAAAAAGAACGTATTGATAGGTTGGTCCAGCGAAATGCATATTTAGAGACTGAGTATCAGAAACAGCAAGATCAATTAACTAAACTACAAAATGAATTAAATAACGCTGCTCAACATTATTCAGCCCTTATTTCATCATTGTCATGGAAAGTTACAAGACCTTTAAGGTTAATCAAAGCGTTAATCGTGAAGAAAATGTAATATTTTTATCAATAATTCATGCTTATTTTAGATGCAGAGAGATACTCCTGATTAACGAGCAAAGTTTTGCAGGGAGGTATATTAACACCTCCCTTTGTTATTATTACTTATGCCGTGCTCTTAAATTATCAATCACTTCCCCGAGATCCAGCCCCTGGTCCTGCAGCAGCACCAGCAGGTGATACATCAGGTCCGACGCCTCATTCTTCAGCTCGAAGCGGTCGTTCACTGTGGCGGCCAGCGCGGTCTCCACGCCTTCTTCCCCCACTTTCTGCGCAATACGCTTGGTGCCGCTGGCATACAGCTTTGCCGTATAGGAGCTCTCCGGGTCGGCGTGTTTACGCTCGGCCAGCAGCTGCTCCAGTTGATAGAGGAACAGCCACTGGTGGCCGGTTTCGCCGAAGCAGCTGGTGGTGCCTTTGTGGCAGGTCGGCCCGATCGGGTTTACCAGCACCAGCAGCGTATCGTTGTCACAGTCCGGCGTGATGCTCACCACGTTGAGGACATGGCCCGAGGTTTCACCCTTGGTCCACAGCCGCTGCTTGGTGCGCGAGTAAAAGGTGACCTTGCCGGTGGCTTCGGTTTTCTCCAGCGCCTCCTTGTTCATGTAGCCGAGCATCAGCACTTCGCCGGATACGGCGTGCTGCACGATGGCCGGCATCATGCCGTCCGTTTTTTCCCAGTCCAGCTGTTCAGTCAACATACCCTTATCTCCACGCCCTGTGCTGCCAGGTACGCTTTCAGTTCGCCAATATTAATAATCTGTTTGTGGAATACCGAGGCCGCCAGCGCGCCGTCAACGTCGGCGTCGCGGAAGGCTTCGAGGAAGTGTTCCATAGTGCCCGCGCCGCCGGAGGCGATCAGCGGGACGTGGCACACCGCGCGAACCTTCGCCAGCTGCTGCAGGTCGTAACCGTTGCGCACCCCGTCCTGGTTCATCATATTGAGAACGATCTCGCCTGCGCCGCGCTTCTGCACTTCCTCCACCCAGTCGAGGGTTTCCCACTGCGTCACCCGGGTGCGGCTCTCGTCGCCGGTATACTGGTTGACGTGATACTTGCCGGTCTCTGCATCAAACCAGGTATCAATCCCCACCACGATACACTGCACGCCAAAGCGGTCGGCAAGGCGGGTGATCAGCGTCGGGTCGGCGAGAGCAGGGGAGTTAATCGAGATCTTATCGGCGCCGAAGGAGAGGATCTGCGCCGCGTCTTCCAGCGACTTGATCCCGCCCGCCACGCAGAAAGGAATATCAATCACTTCCGCTACCCGCGACACCCAGCTCTTGTCGACCACCCGACCGTCGCTGGAGGCGGTGATATCATAGAACACCAGTTCGTCGGCCCCTTCGTCGGCATAGCGCTTGGCCAGCGGGACGATGTCGCCAATGATCTCGTGATTACGGAACTGCACGCCTTTCACTACCTGGCCGTCGCGGACGTCGAGGCAGGGGATTATCCGTTTTGCCAGCATTGAATGGCCTCCGTTACGTTGAATTTACCTTCCAGCAGCGCGCGGCCGACAATCACGCCGCGCACCCCGGTGCCGCGCAGCGCGGCAATATCATTGAGATCTCCGATGCCGCCGGATGACTGAAACGCCACCTGTGGGTAGCGGGCGCAGACTTCCTCGTACAGCGAGACGTTAGAGCCTGCCAGCGTGCCGTCGCGGGAGATATCGGTGCACAGCACGTGCTGCAGGCCGACCGGCAGATAACTTTCCACCAGCTCCTCCAGCGTCACGCCGGAGTTTTCCTGCCAGCCGCTGACCGCCACCTGCTTATTGCCGTCGGCGTCGATACGCACGTCGAGGGCGAGCACCAGCCGTTCTGGGCCAAAGCGTTTGAACCAGCCTTTCACTTCCTCCGGGGATTTCACCGCGGTGGAGCCGACCACCACGCGGGCGACGCCGGCCTCAAGCAGGGCCGCGACATCCGCTTCGGTCCGCACGCCGCCGCCGACTTGCACCGGGACGTCAACCCCGGCGACCAGCGATTTCAGCAGCGGGATTTGGCGCTTCGCCGGATCCTTCGCCCCGGTCAGGTCGACCAGGTGCAGGACTTCCGCTCCCTGAGCGGCATAGGCCTGCAGGCGCGGCAGCGGATCGCTGCCATAGTCGCGCTGCTGGCCGTAATCGCCCTGATGGAGACGAACGACGGTGCCGTCGATTAAATCTAAAGCAGGAATAATCATCACATCTCCAGGAAGTTTTTCAGCAGCTGTGCCCCGGCGCTCCCGGAGCGCTCCGGGTGAAACTGCACGCCAAAGAAGTTATCTTTCTGCACCGCGGCGGTGAACGCCTCGCCGTAATTGCACTGGGCGATGGTGTACGGGTTGACCGGCATGGCGTAGCTGTGCACGAAGTAGAAATACGCGCCTTCTTCAATGCCGCGGAACAGACGATCGCCTGCTTTGGCATATACCCGGTTCCAGCCCATGTGCGGCAATGGCAGACCGTGGTCGGTCATCTTCGGCACCTCTTCTTCGATAATGCCCAGCAGATCGACGCCGTTGTTCTCCTCGCTGCGCTTGCCGAGCAGCTGCATGCCCAGGCAAATCCCCAGCACCGGCTGGGTACAGGCTTTGATCAGGTCGATCAGCTCCCGGTCGCGCAGCTGATCCATCGCCGCCTGGGCGGTGCCGACGCCGGGAAGAAACAGTTTATCGGCACGCAATACCACTTCCGGATCGCGGCTGACCACTGGCTCATAGCCGTGGCGGCCAATCGCCGATTTCACCGAATTGAGGTTGGCGCAGCCGGTATCAAGGATCACCACATTCATTACAGCACCCCTTTGGAAGACGGCAGGGCATCGCCCTGGACGCGGATCGCCTGGCGCAGCGTACGGCCAAAGGCTTTGAACAGGCTCTCCACGCGGTGGTGATCGTTCTTGCCCTTGGTTTTCAGGTGCAGGGTCACCGCCATGGTGTAGGAGAGCGAGCGGAAGAAGTGTTCCACCATCTCGGTGCTCAGATCGCCGACGCGCTGATAGGTGAAGTCCGCCTTATACTCCAGGTGCGGCCGGCCGGAGATATCCAGCGCGCAGCGGGCGAGACACTCGTCCATCGGCAGCACGAAGCCGAAGCGGTTGATGCCGCGCTTGTCGCCAAGGGCCAGCTTCAGGGCTTCGCCGAGGGCCAGGCCGGTATCTTCCACCGTGTGGTGATCGTCGATGTACAGATCGCCGCCGACGTTAACCTCCATGCGGAAGCCGCCGTGGGTGGCGATTTGGTCGAGCATATGGTCAAAAAAGCCGACGCCGGTATGGATCTTGCTGCCGCCTTCGCGGTCCAGCCACACTTTCACATCCACCTGGGTCTCTTTGGTGACGCGCTCGACGTGGGCATAGCGGTCGCGGCGGGTCAGCTGCTCGCAGATGGTCGGCCAGTCCAGGGTCTCGCGGTCATAGCGCAGACCGGTAATTCCCATGTTATCCGCCAGCTCAAGGTCGGTGGCCCGGTCGCCAATCACATAGCTGTGGGCTTTATCCAGCACGCCCTCTTCCAGCCACGGCAGCACCAGCTGCGTTTTTGGCTTGCGGCAGGCGCAGTTGTCGCCCGGGAAGTGCGGACAAATCAGCACCTCTTCAAAGTTAACGCCCTGCGAGGCGAAGATCTGCATCATCAGATTGTGCGGGCCATCAAACGCTTCCTGCGGCAGACTGTCGGTTCCCAGGCCATCCTGATTGGTGATCATCACCAGCTTATAGCCTTCCTGCTGCAGCTTCAGCAGCGCCGGGATCACCTGCGGCTCAAACGCCAGCTTGTCGAACCGGTCCACCTGGAAATCCTCCGGCGGTTCGGAAATCAGTGTGCCGTCACGGTCAATAAAGAGATACTTCTGGGTCATACATTCTCCGCAGTCAAGGCGTCAATCACGCGCTGGCTCTCGGCACGGGTACCGATAGTGATACGCAAACAGCCGCTTAATGAAGGTTGTTTATTCTGGTCACGTAAGATAATGCCCTGATCCCACAAAGATTTAAACACTGCGCTGGAGGCGGTTATCCGCGCCAGCACATAGTTGGTCTCGGAATCGAAGACCTGCTCCACGCAGGCGATGCCGCGCAGCTGTTCCACCAGGTAGCGGCGCTCGTCAAGGATCTGCGCCACGCGCTGGCGCATCGCGGCGATCCCCTCCGGGCTCAGGGCCTGGGCGGCGATATCGGCCACCGGCGTGGAGAGCGGGTACGGGGCGATCACTTTCAGCAGCACGTTGATCACCTCGGCGTTGGCGAGGGTGAAGCCGCAGCGCAGGCCGGCGAGGGCGAAGGCTTTGGACAGCGTGCGCAGCACCACCAGGTGCGGATAGTCGCTGAGCCAGCCGGCCAGCGTCGCCTGCGGGCAGAATTCAATATAGGCTTCGTCGGCCACCACGATGGCTTTGCCGCGGGTCATCTCCAGCAGGTCGCGCATCGACTGCGGGTCGATAATCTGCCCGGTCGGGTTGTTCGGGCTGCAGACGAAGACCACCTTCACGCCGTCCAGCCGCGCTTCGATGCCCGGCAGGTCGAGCTGCCAGTCGGTCAGCGTCGGCACGGTGCGGCACTCGACGCCGATGGTCTCGGCGCTGACGCTGTACATGCCGTAGGTCGGCGGGCAGTAGAGCACCGCGTCTTCGCCGGGCTCACAGAAGGCGCGGATCAGCAGCTCGATGCCTTCGTCGGCGCCGCGGCTGACCAGCACCTGCTCCGGTTTGACCTCGGCGTAGCGGGCGTAGCTCTCAATCACGGCCTTCGGCTGCGGCTCCGGATAGCGGTTCAGCGTCTGTTCGGTAAGCTGGAAGGCTACGGCGGTAGGGAATTCGTTGGCGTTGAGCCATACGTCGCCTTTGCCGCCCAGCCGGCGAGCGGATTGATACGGGGTCAGCGCGCGGACGTTGGCGCGGGCTAAATCTTCAATGCTCATGCTTGCTCCTTCAGGGCGGCAACGCGCAGCGTTACGGCGTTTTTGTGGGCGTCAAGGCGCTCGGCGGCGGCCAGGATCTCAATCGTTGAGGCGAGGGCGGCAAAGCCGTCGCGCGACAGCTCCTGCACGGTCATCCGCTTCTGGAAGTCGGCCAGGCCGAGGCTTGAGCAGGTGGCGGTGTAACCATAGGTCGGCAGGACGTGGTTGGTGCCCGAGGCATAGTCGCCCGCGGATTCCGGTGACCAGTCGCCAAGGAAAACGGAACCGGCGCTGGTGATGCTGTCCACCAGCTCGCGGGCCTGACGGGTCTGAATGATCAGGTGCTCCGGGCCGTACTGGTTGGAGATAGCCACGCACTGCGCCAGATCGCGGGCCACGATGATCCGGCTGGCGGAGAGCGCCACGCGGGCGGTTTCCGCGCGCGGCAGGGCGGCCAGCTGGCGTTCCACGGCTTCGGCGACGCGGCTGCCCATGTCGGCGTCCGGGGTCAGGAGGATCACCTGCGAGTCCGGGCCGTGTTCCGCCTGCGACAGCAGGTCAGAGGCGACAAAGTCCGGGTTGGCGCCGCTGTCGGCGATCACCAGCACTTCCGACGGGCCGGCCGGCATGTCGATGGCTGCGCCGTCCAGACGCTGGCTGACCTGGCGTTTGGCTTCCGTGACGTAAGCGTTGCCCGGGCCAAAGATTTTATCTACCTTCGGCACCGACTCGGTACCGAGGGCGAGGGCGGCGATGGCCTGGGCGCCGCCGACGTTAAAGATGGTTTTTACGCCGCACAGCTGCGCGGCATAGAGGATCTCATCGGCAATCGGCGGCGGCGAGCAGAGCACCACCTGCTGACAGCCGGCGATGCGCGCCGGCGTCGCCAGCATCAGCACCGTGGAGAACAGCGGCGCTGAGCCGCCGGGAATGTACAGTCCGACGGAGGCGATAGGGCGGGTGACCTGCTGGCAGCGCACCCCCGGCAGCGTTTCGACATCCACCGCCTGCAGCTGTTGCGCGTTGTGGAAGGTCTCAATGTTATTCACCGCCACCGCCATCGCCTGCTTCAGCTCATCGCTGAGGCGCTCGCCGGCGGCGGCGATCTCCGCCTCGCTCACCTGCAGCGCGGCGACGGTGGTTTTATCAAACTTCGCGCTGTATTCGCGCAGCGCCGCGTCGCCGTTGGCTTTGACGTTATTCAGGATCTCCGTCACCGTTTTACTGATGCTGTCGGAGGCGGAAATCGCCGGGCGCGTTAAGAGTTGCTGTTGTTGGTCTGCGCTACAGCCGTTCCAGTCGATGATTGTGTTGAAGCTCATGATTGTATTCCCCTGTGTGTCCCGTGACCGGCTGGCCGATTACTCCATCATTTTCTCAATCGGCAGCACCAGAATGGAGCTGGCACCCAGCGCCTTCAGTTTTTCCATGGTCTCCCAGAACAGGGTTTCGCTGCTGACCATGTGCATCGCCACGCGCTGCTTGTCGCCTGCCAGCGGCAGAATAGTCGGCCGCTCGGCGCCCGGCAGCAGGGCCACCACTTCTTCCAGGCGTTCGGTCGGGGCGTGCATCATGATGTATTTCGACTCGCGGGCCTGAATCACGCCCTGAATACGGGTCAGCAGGCGGTCAATCAGCTGCTGTTTGGCGTCGGCCATTTCGCCGTCGCGCTGGATCAGACAGGCTTTGGAGCGGTAGATCACTTCCACTTCGCGCAGGCCGTTGGCTTCCAGAGTGGCGCCGGTGGAGACGAGGTCGCAAATGGCGTCGGCGAGGCCGGCGCGCGGCGCCACTTCCACGGAGCCGTTCAGCAGACAGGATTTAAAGGAGATACCTTTTTGATCGAGGTAGCGCTTCAGCAGGTGCGGGTAAGAGGTGGCGATACGTTTGCCGTCCAGCGCCGCCGGGCCGTTCCAGGCTTCATCCACCGGAGTCGCCAGCGACAGGCGGCAGCCGCCGAAGTCGAGACGGCGCAGGGTGAAGTAGCGCGGGTCTTCGCCCTGGGCGCGGCGGCTGAGCAGCTCTTCTTCCAGCACGTTTTCGCCGATAATGCCGAGGTCGACAACACCGTCCATCACCAGGCCCGGGATATCGTCATCACGCACGCGCAGAATATCGATTGGCATATTTTCCGCCAGCGCAATCAGACGCTGGGTGTGCAAATTGACTTTAATGCCGCAGCGGCTGAGTAATTCGCGTGAATCTTCGCTTAAACGGCCTGATTTCTGAATAGCTATGCGTAAACGGGTGTTGTCTAACATTGTTCTTTTCCTCTGAATACCTGTCTGAATCTGTCCGAATTTGGTCCAAAAAAAAGCCCCCGGAAGTGAATCTTCCGGGGGCTCTCTGCGCGTTCATGCACCACTGGAAGATCCAAACGTCTTCCAGCACACATCGCCTGAAAGACTAGTCAGGATGATGGTGATGATGGTGGTGTTTAAATTGAACGCGGTTCATAAAAATTCTCTGTGAATGACTATGCATTTGATGTCCTTTAACCTAAACCACTTCCGCCGCAGAAAGCAAGGGCTTTTTTCTATCATTAATTCATTTCATATTGAGCGAAGAAATTGTCAGTTGCCGCTGGCTGGCGTAGCCTGTAATCAGCACAGCGAAAGAGTCAGGAGCCCGGGATGAAAAAGGTCGCGATAGTCGGTTTGGGATGGCTGGGGATGCCGCTGGCGCTGTCGTTGACGGCGCGAGGCTGGCAGGTCACCGGCAGTAAAACTACGCAGGATGGCGTGGAGGCGGCGCGGATGTGCGGGATCGACAGCTATCCGCTGCGCCTGGAGCCGCAGCTGGTCTGTGATACCGAGGACCTCGACGCGCTGATGAACGTCGATGCGCTGGTGATCACCCTGCCGGCCCGGCGTACCGGGGCAGGGGAAGGGTTTTATCTACAGGCGGTGCAGGAGATCGTCGATACCGCGCTGGCGTACCATATTCCGCGGATCGTCTTCACCAGCTCCACCTCGGTGTATGGCAACGTCAACGGTACGGTGAAGGAGAATTCCCCGCGTCTGCCGCAAACCGCCAGCGGACAGGTGCTCAAGGAGCTGGAGGACTGGCTGCACAACCTGCCGGGGACGTCGGTAGATATTCTGCGCCTGGCCGGGCTGGTGGGGCCTTCCCGCCATCCGGGACGTTTTTTCGCCGGCAAGTCGGCGCCGGATGGCCAGCACGTGGTCAATCTGGTGCATTTGCAGGATGTGGTGGCCGCTATCGAACTGCTGCTGCAGGCCCCGAAGGGCGGGCACATCTATAATCTATGTGCGCCCCGACATCCGGCGCGCGGCCTCTTTTATCCGCAGATGGCCCGCGAGCTCGGTCTGCCGCCGCCGGTGTTCAGCGACAGCCCGGACGGCGGCCAGGGCAAGATTGTGGATGGCAATCGAATCTGCAATGAGCTGGGGTTTGAGTACCAGTACCCCGATCCGCTGGTGATGCCGATGGAGTGATCCGCCAGCGGTGATTCGCATACCGTAAGGGGGGTAGCGATGAAACCACTGCTGGATGTCCTCGTGATCCTGGATGCCCTGGAAAAAGAGGGGAGCTTTGCCGCGGCGTCGGCAAAGCTCTTTAAAACGCCCTCGGCGCTGAGCTACACCATTCACCGCCTGGAAAGCGATCTCAATATTCAGCTGCTCGACCGCAGCGGCCATCGCGCGCGCTTTACCCCCAGCGGACAGATGCTGCTGGAGAAAGGGCGGGAGGTGCTGCATATCGCCCGCGAACTGGAGATCCGGGCGGTTAAGCTGCAGCAGGGGTGGGAGAATAGCCTTCGTCTGGCGGTGGACAGCACCTTTCCCGTGGCGCTGCTCTCGCCGCCAATCGCGGCATTTTATCAACAACAGCCGCTGACCCGGCTGCACTTTACGCTGAACCCCTCCCTGCTGGACTGGCGGCCGCTGACTGACGGTCAGGCCGATCTGCTGCTGGGGGCGCTCGGTGAGCCGCCGCCGCTGAGCGGTTATGACTATCTCCCCCTCGGCGAGCTGGAGCTGCTGCTGGTCGTTGCCCCACAGCATCCGCTGGCGCGACACCGCGCACCGCTAAGCTGGCGAACCCTGCGCCGTTACCGGGCGGTGGCCACTGGCGAGGGCGGGGCGCTACTCAGCGATCAGGAGACCCTGACGGTGTGTGACGCCGCGGGGCAGCTGGCGCTGCTGCGCCTGGGGCTGGGCTGGGGGTGCCTGCCGCGCTATCAGGTGCAGGGTCTGCTGGACAGCGGCGAGCTGGTCTGCATGACCGTGCGCGGGCTATCGTCTCGTCAACGCGCGTGGATCGCCTGGAATGACGCCACCTGCGGTTTGGCTGGCAAATGGTGGCGGGAAACGCTATTAGCAAATAGTGCTATTTTTACAATTTATCATACGGAAACCGTATAGATATTAGCACGTTAAAAATTATGCTTACGCAATGAACTTCATAACATCTTGTCAACGCCATTGAATTTGTTGCAAAATATGCGGCCTGAAAACCAGAGACTAGCCGACGCTTTTTTTTAAAGTGTCGGTTATTTTTTTGGTCGAAAGACACATCATTCAATACCAAGAGGCCGGGCTTCGTACCGGATAGATATTTACTAAAAACCGACAGTCGTTGTCGCTGAGGAATAGAAAGAAATGGGGCAATTTTTTGCTTACGCGCTGGCGTTCACCGTAAAAGGGGATAACTATGTCGCATAACGCTACTCCAAATACCTCTCGCGTGGAATTACGTAAAACGCTTACGTTAGTTCCGGTTGTAATGATGGGCCTGGCCTATATGCAGCCGATGACGCTGTTCGATACGTTTGGTATCGTCTCTGGTATGACCGACGGTCACGTGCCGACGGCCTACGCCTTTGCGTTAATCGCTATCCTGTTTACTGCCCTGAGCTATGGCAAGCTGGTACGTCGTTACCCTTCTGCCGGCTCGGCGTATACCTATGCGCAGAAATCCATCAGCCCGACCGTTGGCTTTATGGTGGGTTGGTCCTCGCTGCTCGACTACCTGTTCGCGCCGATGATCAACATTCTGCTGGCGAAAATCTATTTTGAAGCGCTGGTGCCTTCGATTCCGTCGTGGGTGTTTGTTATCGCGCTGGTCGCCTTTATGACCGCCTTTAACCTGCGCAGCATTAAATCCGTGGCCAACTTCAACACCGTGATCGTGGTGCTGCAGGTGGTGCTGATTGCCGTTATCCTCGGCATGGTGATTTATGGCGTGTTTGAAGGCGAGGGCGCCGGTACGCTGGCCAGCAGCCGTCCGTTCTGGTCCGGTGACGCGCACGTGATCCCGATGATTACCGGGGCGACGATCCTGTGCTTCTCGTTTACCGGTTTCGACGGCATCAGCAACCTGTCTGAAGAGACCAAAGATGCAGAGCGCGTCATTCCGCGCGCGATCTTCCTGACCGCGCTGATCGGCGGCCTGATCTTCATCTTTGCCACCTACTTCCTGCAGCTGTACTTCCCGGATATCTCGCGCTTTAAAGATCCGGATGCGTCACAGCCGGAAATTATGCTCTACGTGGCAGGTAAAGCCTTCCAGGTTGGCGCGCTGATCTTCTCCACCATCACCGTACTGGCGTCCGGTATGGCGGCGCACGCTGGCGTGGCGCGTCTGATGTACGTTATGGGCCGCGACGGCGTGTTCCCGAAAAGCTTCTTCGGCTACGTGCACCCGACCTGGCGCACTCCGGCGATGAACATCATCCTGGTCGGCGCGATTGCGCTGCTGGCGATTAACTTCGACCTGGTGATGGCGACGGCGCTGATTAACTTTGGTGCGCTGGTGGCGTTTACCTTCGTTAACCTGTCGGTGATTTCCCAGTTCTGGATCCGTGAGAAGCGCAACAAGACGCTGAAAGACCACTTCCAGTATCTGTTCCTGCCGATGTGCGGCGCCCTGACCGTTGGCGCGCTGTGGGTCAACCTGGAAGAGAGCTCGATGATTCTGGGCCTGATCTGGGCCGGTATCGGTCTGGTCTATCTGGCCTGCGTGACCAAAAGCTTCCGCAACCCGGTGCCGCAGTACGAAGACGTGGCGTAAGGCGTAGCGTGATGTGATTGAGAAAAGCCGGAGGGAAACCTCCGGCTTTTTTTTCGTTTGGCTCGGTGCGATATCTTTTGCCCGGCGGCGCTGCGCTTGCGCGGGCCTACGGTGATGGTTAACCTTCTGAAATTTAATGGTTATGTAGGCCGGGTAAGCGAAGCGCCACCCGGCAGAAGAGCTTATCCTGCCTGCACCATAACTTTCAGCAGCGTATCCAGCAGGCCGGGAAAACGGGCGTCCAGATCTTCCCGGCGCAGCGAAATCATGTTCTCCCGTCCCTGAGGCCGTTGCCAGATCACACCGCTGTCGCGCAGGACGCGCCAGTGGTGGGTCATGGTGGACTTGGCCACCTCTTCCTGGCGCAGAGCGTTGCAGCTCAGCTCGCTGCCGTCGGCCAGCGTACGAATGATCTCCAGTCGCAGTGGGTTACCGAGCGCGGAAAGGACATTTTCCAGGCGAATTTGTTCTCGTTCGGGGTGATTGGCGATCATAATAATCCTGTGTCGGCGGTGGCGCGGCGCATGGCAGCCGCAGCCCATATCGGCGGCTGGCGGCTACTATACCCAAACTCCGGTTCAGATACCACGCGCGCCGCCGCAACCTGCCCAATCGTAATGATAGCAAAAATAGTTCGAATATACTCGTACAGTTGTACTAAGATAGACGCAGTTAAATGAACTGCGGATCATTTCGACCGTAGACTGACCGTCAAAACGACTAAGGACGCATCATGCCCCGACCCATCCCTCTCGAACGTTATCGCAACATCGGTATCTCCGCGCATATCGATGCCGGTAAAACCACCACCACCGAGCGCATCCTGTTTTATACCGGGATGAGCCATAAGCTGGGTGAAGTACACGATGGCGCGGCAACCACCGACTGGATGGCCCAGGAGCAGGAGCGCGGGATCACCATTACCTCGGCGGCGGTAAGCTGCTTCTGGCCGGGGATGGACCGCAGCTTCGAGCCGCACCGGATCAATATCATCGACACCCCGGGGCACGTGGATTTCACCATTGAGGTGGAGCGTTCCATGCGCGTGCTCGACGGCGCGGTGATGGTGTATGACTCCGTCGGCGGGGTGCAGCCCCAGTCGGAGACCGTCTGGCGCCAGGCGAATAAATACCACGTTCCGCGGCTGGCCTTCGTCAACAAGATGGACCGCCCGGGGGCGGACTTCTTCCGCGTGGTGCAGATGATGATCGACCGCCTGAAGGCTAACCCGGTGCCGATTGTGATCCCCATTGGCGCTGAAGAGCATTTCACCGGCGTCGTCGACCTGGTGAAAATGCGCGCCATCCTGTGGGATGACACCACCCAGGGCATGACCTTCAGCTATGGGCCAGTCCCTGACGATCTGCTGGCGACGGCGCAGCAGTGGCGGGAGAAAATGGTCTCGGCGGCGGCGGAAGCCAGCGATGAGCTGATGGATAAATACCTGGAAACCGGTGAGCTGGACGAGGCGGAAATCGTCGCCGGTCTGCGCCAGCGCACGGTGAAGGGAGAGATCCAGGCGGTGCTCTGCGGTAGCGCCTTTAAAAACAAAGGTGTGCAGCGCATGCTCGATGCGGTGGTGGAGCTGATGCCATCGCCGCTGGATATTCCGGCGATACAGGGCGTTGATGAGCAAGGTCAGCCGGCGGAACGCCATCCGAGCGACGATGAGCCGCTGTCGGCGCTGGCGTTCAAACTGATGACCGACCCCTACGTCGGCCAGCTGACCTTTATCCGCGTCTACTCCGGGACGCTGAAGAAAGGCGATGCGGTGTGGAACCCGGTGAAGGACAAAAAAGAGCGCATCGGGCGTATCGTGCTGATGCAGGCCAACGACCGTCACGAAGTTGACGAACTGCACGCCGGGGATATCGCGGCCTGCGTCGGTCTGAAGGATGTGACCACCGGCGATACGTTATGCGATCCGGATGCGGTGATTACCCTCGAACGGATGGAGTTTCCGGAGCCGGTGATTTCGCTGGCCATCGAGCCGAAGACCAAAGCGGACCAGGAGAAAATGGGCATCGCGCTGCAGCGGCTGGCGGCGGAAGATCCGTCGTTCCGTCTGCATACCGATGAAGAGTCCGGCCAGACGATTATCTCCGGCATGGGCGAGCTGCATCTGGAGATCATTGTCGACCGGATGAAGCGCGAGTTTGGCGTCGAGGCCAACATTGGTCGTCCGCAGGTCACCTACCGCGAAACCCTGCGCAAGAAAGTGACGGACGTGGAAGGCAAATTTGTGCGCCAGTCCGGCGGCAAAGGGCAGTATGGCCACGTCGTGCTGACCCTGGAGCCGCTGGAGCCGGGCAGCGGTTTCGTCTTCGAGGACGCCACCAAAGGCGGCGTGGTGCCGCGCGAGTACATCCCTTCCGTGGAGAAAGGGCTGCGCGAAGCGATGGGCACCGGCGTGCTGGCGGGTTATCCGGTGGTTGACGTGAAAGCGACCCTGACCTTCGGGTCGTACCACGACGTGGACTCCTCGGAGATGGCGTTCCGCATGGCGGCGATCTCCGGCTTCCGGGAAGGCGCGCGCAAAGCGGACCCGGTGATCCTTGAGCCGGTGATGCACGTCGAGGTGGAGACGCCGGAAGAGTACGCCGGGAATATTATGGGCGATCTCTCTTCCCGTCGCGGGATGGTGCAGGGGATGGAAGAGCGCTTCGGCAGCCAGATCATCCGCGCCGACGTGCCGCTGGCGGAGATGTTTGGTTATTCCACCACGCTGCGCTCGATGTCGCAGGGACGGGCAACCTACAGCATGGAGTTCCACCATTACGCGGAAGCGCCGCGTAATGTGGCGGATGAAATCATCGCCAGCCGCGCGAAAAGCTAAGCAACGTTCCCGGGTGCGACGCGAGGCGTCTTACCCGGGCTACTCTGGTACCAGCGCCCAGGCCCGGTAAGGCGAAGCCGCCACCGGGCAAAAAGGTAAGCACGAACTGGGGACGCAATGCCCGGCGGCGCTGCTGGACTGCCCCCCAAAAGTTGGACACCCAACTGAGTTTGTAGCCCGGGTAAGGCGTTAGCCGCAACCCGGGTATTTCAGCCAATCAGACAATATCCTGTGCGTACTGCCACAGCGCCTTCAGCTGCGCCAGCTTCTCTTTATCATCCGCATACTGTTGATACAGCATCTGCAGCTCATCGGCATAGGCCTGCAAAAACGCCGGCGTAAACACCTGACGACGGTGCTCTAACCAGCGCTGCTGCTCATGTTCATCGAGCGTGCCGGGGAAGTTGCGCGCCCGGTAGTTAAACAGCAGGCGTTCGATACGCTGGTCGGCGAAGGTGATATTCAGCGCCGGCAGATTGCGCGGTTCGGTTTCCAGCACGATTTTCATCGCCGCGCGGTCGGCATCGCTAAAGAACCCATTGTAAAGCTGGGCGTCGACGTTTTCGGACGGCACGAAGGGTTCGGCTTCGGCATAGACCGCCACTACCTTCTCGCGCACCTGCGGATTCGCCCGCAGCAACTGGGCGTTCTCCAGACAGCGCTGAATGGAGATCCCCAGCCGGTCGGCATCCTGCGGGCGCAGGGTATTGGCCTGGGCCAGTACCGGACATTTATTTAAATGCACCAGCTTGATCGGCGCCGCCGGCAGATCGCCAAGCTCGGCGCGCGGGGTGTAAAGCCGCTCGCGCAGGGCATCGGCATCCAGTTCCAGCAGCGGCGCCATATCGCCCGCCAGATCGACCATAATCACCGCATTGCGGTTTTCCGGATGCCAGGCCAGGGGCGCCACCAGGCTGGTGTTGCCGCGCGCGGCGCCAAACATGCCGGAGACATGCACCAGGGGCTTCATCTGCGGCACGTCGATAAGCGTCGCCAGCTTGCGCTTATTGCGGTGGCTGTAGAGATAATCAAACAGCCGCGGCTGCCGGGTTTTCACCAGCTTCGCCATGGCGATGGTGGCGTATACGTCGGCCATCGCGTCATGGGCGTTCTGGTGTTCAATACCGTTGGCGACGGTCAGATGCTCAAGCCGGAAGCTCGGCAACCCTTCGTCATTCTCTGGCCAGGCGATCCCTTCCGGGCGCAGGGCATAGCAGGCGCGCATCACGTCGAGCAGATCCCAGCGCGAGTTATCGTGCTGCCAGCTCCAGGCATAAGGGTCATAGAAGTTGCGATAGAAGATATTCCGCGTCACTTCGTCATCAAAGCGCACGTTGTTATAGCCGACGATACAGGTTTGCGGCACCGTGAACAGATCGTGGATGCGGCGGGCAAATGTGGCCTCATTATCCCCTTTGGCCAGCGCTTCCTGCGGCGTGATCCCGGTGATCATCACCGCCTGCGGCTGCGGCAGGTAATCGTCAGCGGGTTTGCAGTAAAACACTTCGGGCTCGCCGAGCACATTCAGCTCCGCGTCGGTGCGGATGGCGGCGAACTGCGCCGGCCGGTCGAGGGAAGGGCTGGTGCCGAAGGTTTCATAATCGTGGAATAAAAATCCGGGCTGGTTGACGCTATCTTGCATAGTCTGTTCATTATCCGTGGTGGCGTGCGACCGGTATGGTAAACGATTTGCCCGGTCATCAGAAGGGTCGCGGCAAGCAACTTCCTCTGCTGTGTCATATTTTCTTGCAATTAAACCCTGATATGAAACGCGAAGTTCCGTAAAAAGGACGGCGGATCTGTAAATCTAGAGGATATGCCGTTGAAAGGCCGTTTGTTTATTGCTGTATCTTTGCTCGCTTCGAGCGTTTCCTGCGCATTTGCCGTCGACTTACCTGCTACGGTCGCGCCGCCTTCCATTCAGGCTGGCTCCTGGGTGCTGATGGATTACACCACCGGTCAGGTCCTGACCGCGGGTAACGAACATCAGCAGCGTAATCCTGCCAGTCTGACCAAACTGATGACCGGCTACGTGGTCGATCGCGCCATCGACAGCCATCGTATCACCTTTGACGATATCGTCACCGTGGGTAAAGACGCCTGGGCGAAGGGCAACCCGGTGTTCGACGGGTCATCGCTGATGTTCTTAAAGCCAGGGGATCGCGTCAGCGTCCGCGACCTCAGCCGTGGGCTGATTGTCGACTCCGGTAACGACGCCTGCGTCGCGCTGGCCGACTATGTCGCCGGCGGCCAGCCGCAGTTTGTCGCCCTGATGAATCAGTATGTCGAAAAACTGCACCTGCGGGACACCCATTTCGAAACCGTCCACGGCCTCGACGCTCCGGGCCAGCACAGTTCGGCCTATGACCTCGCGGTGCTCTCGCGGGCGATTATTCATGGCGAACCAGACGTCTACCACATGTACAGCCAGAAAAGCCTGACGTGGAACGGGATCACCCAGCAAAACCGTAACGGTCTGCTGTGGGATAAAACCATGAACGTCGATGGCCTGAAAACCGGCCACACCTCGGGGGCCGGGTTCAACCTGATCGCCTCGGCGGTGGATGGCCAGCGCCGGCTGATCGCCGTGGTGATGGGGGCGGACAGTCCGAAAGGCCGCGAGCAGCAGGCCGCTAAACTGCTGCACTGGGGGCAGCAGAACTTCGACACCGTGCAGGTGCTGCAGAAGGGGCAGAAGGTCGGCACCGAGCGTATCTGGTACGGCGATAAAGAGCAGATTAAGCTCGGCACCGATCAGGATTTCTGGTTAGCCCTGCCGAAGGCGGAAGTGTCGCGCATTAAAGCGAAATATGTGCTGGATAAGAAGGATCTTGAGGCGCCGATCGCCGCCAATCAGCGGGTTGGCGAGATTTCACTGTATGACGGCGACAAGGTGGTGGGGCACTATCCGCTGGTCACCCTCGAAAGCATCAATAAAGGCGGAGTGTTCTCGCGAATGAGCGATTACCTGCATCACGAGCTGTAACCACGCCAACCGCCTCTTTGCAGGCGGTTTTTTTTCGCCTGTCGCTCGTGCTGGCGGGGCGCCTGTTTTTACAGCGGTGTGGTGGCGACTCTGTGAATTCGCGCACATACTGAAGGGGGATCTCCTGTTAAATTAACTGTATATTCATACAGTGATTTATCTCCAAAGGAGGCAAGATGAACTACAGCATCACCACCCTCGGCAAGAAAACCATCGCCGGTTTCCATCTGGTCGGGCCCTGGGATCACACGGTCAAGCAAGGGTTTGAGCAACTGATGATGTGGGTTGAGAACCACCAGGTGCCCGCCCGCGAATGGGTGGCCGTCTACTACGATAACCCGGAGGAAGTGCCGGCGGAAAAACTGCGCTGCGCGACAGCGGTCACCGTGGATGAGGATTATGTCATTCCCGCCAACAGCGAAGGGGTGATCCTGGCGGCGATTGCCGGCGGGGATTACGCCTGCGCCCGCGCGCGGGTGGTGGATTACGACTTCGCCACCCCGTGGATGCAGTTTTTCGACAGCCTGCAGCAGAGCACGGCGTATCGCATCGCCCCCCAGCCCTGCTTTGAGGTCTATCTTAACGACGGCAACCACGACGGCTACTGGGATATCGACATGTATGTTCCCGTTGAGCGCGTCGCGTCGTAGCGGTTTACCCCTGTTCCGGACAAGGTTTTTTACATTCCCGGCATGCTCCGGGCGAAAAAGCAGTTACAATTGGCCTTTTCGTTTTGCCGGAGAGGGTTGTGCGCGCTGATAAATCACTCAAGCCATTTGAGATCCGCTTGTATCGCCATTATCGGGTGGTGCATGGTGTGCGGATTGCGCTGGCCTTTGTGCTCACTTTTTTGCTGGTGCGGCTGCTGAACGTGCCTGAGGGAACCTGGCCTCTCATCACTCTGGTGGTGGTGATGGGGCCGATCTCCTTCTGGGGTAACGTCGTGCCGCGGGCGTTTCAGCGTATCGGCGGCACGATCCTCGGTTCGGCGCTGGGGCTGGTGGCGCTGAAGCTTGAGCTCATCTCCCTGCCGCTGATGGTCCTCTGGTGCGCGGCGGCGATGTTCCTCTGCGGCTGGCTGGCGCTGGGCAAGAAACCCTATCAGGCGCTGCTGATCGGCATTACTCTGTCGGTGGTGGTCGGGGCGCCGCCCGGCGATATGCATACCGCGCTGTGGCGAAGCGGCGATGTGATCTTCGGCTCGCTGCTGGCGATGCTGTTTACCGGCATCTGGCCGCAGCGGGCGTTCATCCACTGGCGCATCCAGATGGCCAGCTATGTCACCAACTTTAACCGCCTCTACCAGGCCGGCTTCTCGCCAAATCTGGTGGATCGACCGCGGCTGGAAAAGCATCTCCAGCAGGCGCTGAACGACGTGGTTAAAATGCGCGGGCTGATCACCCCCGCCAGCAAAGAGACGCACATCCAGAAGGCGATCTTCGAGGCTATCCAGACCGTCAGCCGCAACCTCGTCTGCATGCTGGAGCTGCAGATCAACGCCTGGTGGGCAACGCGTCCGGGTCACTTCGTGATGCTCAATGCGCACACCCTGCGGGAGACGCAGCAGATGACCCAGCAGACGCTGTTGTCCATCGCCCACGCGCTGTACGAAGGGAACCCTCAGCCTGTGCGCGCCAACAATGAAAAGCTGACTGAGATCGTCCTCGAACTGCGCCAGCTGCTGAAAGAGCAGGGTGATGACGGCCTGGCGGAAACCCCGGTCCATGGCTATGTTTGGCTCTCAATCGAACTGGCGCGCCAGCTGGAGCTGCTCTCGCATCTGATCTGCCGCGCGTTGCGCAAATAAACACCAGATGCACCGGGTAACCACATGGGTTGTTTCGATTCAGCAGCGTTTAGGGTTATGATAAACGCAAAGGAAAAAACATTGTCATCAGCGGCTGCTAGCAGTTATGTTAGCCCTATAACGCAGTCGCTTTACGAATCCGAATCTCAATTATTAGGGGTGTAAAAATGGAAACAACTAAGCCTTCTTTCCAGGACGTACTGGAGTTTGTTCGTCTGTACCGTCGTAAGAACAAACTGCAGCGTGAAATTCAGGACGTTGAGAAAAAGATCCGTGATAACCAGAAGCGCGTTCTGCTGCTGGACAACCTCAGCGACTACATCAAACCGGGCATGAGCGTGGAAGCCATCCAGGGCATCATCGCCAGCATGAAGAGCGATTACGAAGATCGCGTTGATGATTACATCATCAAAAATGCCGAGCTGTCCAAAGAGCGTCGCGACATCTCGAAAAAACTGAAAGTGATGGGCGAAGCCAAAGTCGAAGGCTAATCCCTGCCGGTCCGGCGGCGTTAAGCGTCGCCGGGCTGTTCCGCGTTTCCCTCTCTTCCCTGCTTTTTTCTGCGAAAACTTTGTTCCGGCAACTGCCTCTCCTCACCGACACTTTGCTATACTGGCCCGCGAAAAACGTATTGATATCGGAAAGGTTTCTCTCATCCTGGCCGGGCATCTGACGCAGCGGCGTCAGGGCGATATCTCAACACCTCTCACCTCTCCGACGATCGATTCGCCAGAAGACAAACTCAGGTGCTGACCGGGCGCGACAGAACTCTTCCGCTGCTTTCGCCGACAGGAGTCAACCTCACGTGATTAAGTCATTCTTTGCTGCACTCTCGTTTATCAGCCGCCTGCCGGTCCCGGCGCGGTTATCTCAGGGCCTGGAGATCGAACAGTACCAGCGCAGTATCGTCACCTTTCCGCTGGTCGGTTTACTGCTTGGCGCCATCGCCGGCGCGGTGGCGCTCCTCCTGCAGCCGTGGTGCGGCGTCCCGCTGGCGGCGCTGTTCGGCGTGCTGGCGCTGGCGCTGCTCACCGGCGGATTCCATCTTGACGGGCTGGCTGATACCTGCGACGGCATTTTCTCCGCCCGCACCCGCGATCGGATGCTGGAGATCATGCGCGACAGCCGGCTGGGCACCCACGGCGGGCTGGCGCTGATCTTCGTGCTGGTGGCGAAAGTGCTGGTGGTTGGCGAGCTGCTGCTGCGTGATATCCACCCCATCGCAGCCCTGGCGGCGGCCTGCGCCGTCGGTCGCGGGATGGCGGTGCTGCTGATGTATCGTCATCGCTATGCGCGGGAAAAGGGGCTGGGCAATCTGTTTATCGGCAAAATTAGCCTGCAGCAGACGCTGGTGACGATGGCGATGGCGATCGCGCTGGCCACCGCCCTGCTGGGGCTGCAGGGGCTGCGCGCCGCGCTGATCACCCTGGTGCTGATCTGGGGTCTGGGATGGGCGCTGAAGCGAACCCTTGGCGGGCAGACCGGAGATACCCTCGGGGCGGCGATTGAGCTGGGCGAATTACTCTTTTTACTGGCGCTGCTGTAAGGCCTGACGCCAACGGTGAGGAACTGAATGGAAACACTTTCGGCGTTACTGGCTGCCATTCCGCAGCCCGATGTGGCGGCCATGGCGCGCGCTCAGCAGCATATTGATGGCCTGTTAAAGCCGCCCGGCAGCCTTGGCCGTCTGGAGACGCTGGCGGTGCAGCTGGCCGGTCTGCCTGGCTTGCAGGGGCAGCTGGCGCTGGCGGAGAAAGCGATTGTGGTCATGTGCGCCGACCATGGCGTCTGGCATGAAGGCGTGACCCCTTCGCCGCAGGTGGTGACGGCCATTCATGCCGGCAATATGGTGCGGGGCAACACCGGCGTCTGCGTGCTGGCGGCGCAGGCCGGGGCCAGGGTGCAGGTGGTGGATGTCGGCATCGATGCCGACCCGCTGCCGGGCCTGATTAACCTCAAGGTGGCCCGCGGTAGCGGGAATATCGCCCGGACGGCGGCCATGAGCCGCCAGCAGGCGGAGACGGTGCTGCTGGCCAGCATGCATCTCACCCGCCAGCTCGCTGCCGACGGGGTGAAAGCCTTCGGCGTCGGCGAATTGGGAATGGCCAATACCACCCCGGCCGCAGCGACGATCAGTGTCCTGACGGGCAGCGACCCTGACGCGGTGGTGGGCTGTGGGGCCAATCTGCCGCTGGCGCAGCGGGGCCATAAGGTGGCGGTGGTGCGCCAGGCGATAGCCCATAATCAGCCGAACCCGGCGGACGGGCTGGATGTCCTGGCGAAGGTGGGGGGTTACGATCTGGTGGGCATGACCGGGGTGATCCTCGGGGCGGCCTCCTGTGGCCTGCCAGTGGTGCTGGATGGCTTCCTCTCCTATGCCTCTGCCCTGGCCGCCTGCCGCATGGCCCCGTCGGCGCACCCTTATCTTATTCCTTCACACCTGTCGGCGGAGAAAGGAGCGCAGATCGCCCTCGACGCGCTGGGTCTGCGGCCGTATCTTGATATGGACATGCGCCTGGGAGAGGGCAGCGGCGCCGCGCTGGCGATGCACCTGCTGGATGCCGCCAGCGTGATGTACAACCAGATGGGAACGCTGGCGCAGAGCAATATTGTGTTGCCCGATAGCGCGCCGTCGTCCTGATGGTAAAACGCATCGTCCCGCGATGGGGGCGATGCGCCGGGTTTACAGGGCCTGCTGCCAGACCGCCTGGGGCAGGAGATAAACCTTCGCCGGGGCGCGCATGCCGTCGGTGACAATATGGCGGATGCCGCTGGCCATCACCGCGAGGGTGACGTCAAAGGCGTTCAGGCTGTCGCCGAAGCCAGCGGTCAGATTGAGCATTGAACCATTGGCCAGCAGATAGACGGTTTTGTCGGCCATGCGGTAGGCGTTGATATACGGCATCACCTCTTCCTGGGGGTACTGGCGCAGGTACTCGCCGTCGATCTCTTCCGCCACGTGGCCGACGTTAAGGATAAATACTCCCGCTTTCGCCCGGTCCAGCGCCTGGCGATTAACCACGTTTTTACCGCCTGTCGCCGTGGCCACCACGTCCGCCGAGGCGATAGCCTCCTGGAGGTCCACCACGTGCCAGCCGTCGTAGGCCGCCTGCAGACGGCGGGCAGGATCGATCTCCGCCACCATCACCTGACCGCCAAAAGCTTTTGCCGCCGCCGCGACGCCCTGGCCGACCAGGCCGTAGCCGATCACCAGCACTTTTTTCTCATGCAGGGTGAGGTGAGTGGTCTGGAAGAAGGTGTGCCAGGCGGTGAGACCGACCATATGGCGGTTGTGCAGCCCCTCTTTGACCGGCAGATCGTCCCAGTTAAAGATCGGATAGCCTGGCTGAATATCCCCCAGCCGATTGACGCCCGAGCCGGTGGCTTCAAGACCCGCCACGATGTTCCCAAACTCGCCGCGCTGGTGGAGCAGGGTGGTGATATCGGCGCCCATCTCGCACAGGTGAGTGGGCTGCCAGGCAATCGCTTTTTCCCATGACTGTTGCCAGTCGGCATCGCTCATATTGCGCCACGCGCAGGCCTCGGCGCCGCGCTCCACCAGCCAGGCCACCACGTCGTCCTGCACGGTGGTGGGGTTACAGGTGGTTAAAAAGACCTGAGCGCCCTTGTCGAGGATCCCCTGCACCAGCGGGATCATTTTCATGTCGAGGTGCATACAGCAGGCCAGACGCACGCCGCTGAGGTCGGGCAGCGCGGCGACCTGACGCAGGGTACGCGGCATATTCTGGCTGGCCCATGCCACTTCTTTCGCTAAAGAGATTTTATTATTCACTTGGTTATGACCTTCAATTCGCAAAAGGGGTATCCCCCTGACCGAAAAGGGATTCTATCAGCCCCCGCGAGAATTCACAGCACAATGCCGTCGGACATCGCCGCCCGCGCTATCCCCTGCGAAAGACAGGGTTGTTAATTTAAGGTTAAAAAAAGAAAATAAAATATAAGTAATTCCTATGATTTGAGCGATGAAGCGATGTTGAGTGTTATTCCTGCGGGGATATTTTCACGGCTGCGGATTTTCCTTGGCCGCCTGAAGCCGCACGCGCTGCCGGTGGCCCGCCGGCATATCGTGCTGGGATCCATTGGCGCCGGCACCGGACTGGCGGTGACCAGCATGTTCAGCCACTGGCTGCTCGGCGAAGTCAATCTGTGGTTTATTGCCCCGATGGGGGCCTCGGCGGTACTCCTGTTTGGCGTACCGAGCAGCCCGCTGGCGCAGCCGTGGTCGATTGTCGGCGGCAACGTGCTGTCGGCGCTGATCGGCGTCACGGTCGGTATGCTGGTCCCCGATGCGGCGCTGGCCTGCGGTCTGGCGGCGGCTCTGGCCATCGCCGGGATGTATTTTCTGCGCTGTCTGCATCCCCCCGGCGGCGCGGTGGCCCTGACGGCGATCCTCGGCGGCGCCGGGGTGCACAGCGAAGGCTATCACTTTGTGCTGACCCCGGTGCTCCTCAACTCGCTGATGCTGGCGCTGCTGGCTATTGTGTTTAATAACCTGGTTGGCCGCCGTTATCCGCATCCGCTGGCGGCAGAGGAGGTCAAATCCAGGGCGGTGCCGCTGGGTATTTCGGTCACCCGGGAAGATATTCACGCCGCGCTGCTGGAAGGCCAGTTCCTCGACATTGATGAAGACGATGTCCAGGAGTTGCTGGAGAATATCGAGCAGCAGGCGCGGCAGCGTATCGCGACGGCAGCCCGCCGCTAAGGGCGTACTGCGGGCTGCGGGTTACAGATCGCCGGTAAGATACTGCGCGACCCCGCGGCCAAAGCTCCAGTCGCCTTTCTGGTTACTGATAATCGACACCATCAGGTCATCGCCGCTCAGGCCGCAGTGTTCCGCCAGCTCCTCCTGCAAAATGGCGAAGAAGCGCTGCTTCTGCGCCTCGCTGCGCGGGCTGGTATAGACCCGCACCACCACCAGATCCCGCGTGCGGGTCAGTCCGAGGCCGGTATCTTCAATCACCATATGGTGGGCTTTGTTTTCATGAACAATCTGGTAACGGTCGCGTTCTGGTACCTCAAAGGCGCGCAGCACGGCGCGATGGGCGGCATCCAGCAGGGTTTTGACCTCCTGTTCCGTACGGCCTTCAATCAGGTCAAATGTCAGTAATGGCATGCAGGTGCTCCTTATCGTTAGGGAATAATGATGGGCTCAACAAGATGCTAGCCGATGCCGCCGCCGGCAAAAACCGCTATAGTTGAATACATTGTTTTTACTGGTGAACAATCACATGAGCGAGAGTCGTCCGGAGAGTTACTGGCTCCATCTGTACTGGCTGACGGTGCTGGAAGAACAAAAAAGCTATACCCGGGCCGCGGAAAAACTGGGGATCAGCAAGTCGGCTATCAGCCAGAAAATCAGCGAGCTGGAGCGGGTGACCGGTAAAACCCTCGTCCATCGCACCACCCGCAGCGTGAGCCTCAGCGACGACGGACTGCGGCTGGTGGCGGAGCTCAACGAGCCGTTTGGTCAGCTGCGGGATATTTTCACCGGCGCCTGCGATGAGGGCGGGCCGCTGCGGGGAACGCTGCGCCTGACCGCGCCGGTGGCCTTTTCCCGCCAGCAGCTGGTCCCGGCAATCGCGCCTTTTTTGCATCAGCATCCCCAGCTGCATCTGCAGCTTGAGGTCACCGACCGGCTGGTCTCTCTGGCCAGCGAAGGGTTCGATCTCGCCATCCGCCACTGTCGACGCGAGGCGCTCCCGGATACCCACGTCGCCTGGCCGCTGTGTCACACCGCGACGCTTACCGTCGCGTCCGCCGACTATATTCGCCGCCATGGCCGCCCGGAGACCCCCGAAGATCTGCGCCACCACCAGTGCCTGACCTATCCTCGTGGGCCACAGCGCCCGCAGTGGACGTTCGCCTCCCGTCAGTCGCCCGATGCTCGGGTGACCATCAACGTGCAGGGGCCATTCGCCACCAATAACAGCGAGTCGCTACGTGATGCGGTGCTGGCGGGGCTTGGGGTGGCGCTGTTGCCGGATTTCAGCGCCCGGGAGGCCATTGGCCGCGGGCTGGTGCAGGAGCTGCTGCCGGCGTGGCAGCCGGTGGAGGTGTTTGCCGACCGGCTGTACGTCATTCGGCCCTATACTCCGCGCGTGTCGCGCGCGGTGGAAACCTTCAGCCGCTACCTGAAAGCGACCTTCAGCGAGCCGCGTCCAGCTCCTGCGCCAGCATCTCGCTAAAGCGGGGCAGCAGATGGCGCTCGCCGGGAAGCAGCTGCGCGAGAGTAACGGTCTTGTCAGCGCAATAGACCCGCTCGCTGCCGAGCTGCGCTTCGAAGGCGTTCGCCGCCTGATGCGCCGCGCTCAGATCGGCGTCAATAAGGATCACCGCATGGGCCAGCACCACGTGGCCGCCGCCCGCCGCCAGCGGCCGCCAGTACTGGGCGGTACCGACAATCTTGCGCGCCTCCGCGCCTTCTCCGCAGGCAAGATTATACCGGCCATCGCAAAAGGAACCGCTCACCGCCCGGGGGTGGCTGGCAACGCCGAAGCGCGCGAGGGTGCGCTGCAGCACAGCGCACAGCGAATGATAGATCGGTTCGGCGGCTTCGCCGAGCGACTGCTGCACCGGCCAGGCGAGGCTAAGGTTGATAATGCCCGGCCCCTGGGGCACCAGACCGCCGCCGGAGCGGCGAAGCCATACCGGCCAGCCGCGCGCGGCAAAATGCGCGCTGACCGTCGGCAGATCCGTAAACTGACGATAGCTCCCCGGCACCACCAATCCCTGCGGCGCCTGCCAGAGCTGGGCGACGGCCTCGCCGGCGCTGGCTTTGGCAAACAGCGGCTGTTCCGCCTGGGTGGGATCCTCGCAAAACTGCAGCGCCAGCGAAGAGGGGGAAAAACGGCGAGGCCAGCAGTCGGCCAGGGTTAACTGAGACATGCATTCTCCTTACCGGAGGGCGCGGGTTACGCCCTCCGCTGGTGGGTCAGTCGACGGGGTGCTTTTTCATCAGCAGCGCGGTGAGCGCTGACAGCAGGCATCCTGCGGTCAGATAGAGGGCCACGCTGTGCCACGATCCGCCGGAGAAGGTGACCAGCGCCGCGGCAATAAACGGGGTAAAGCCGCCGCCGACCACGCTCGCCACCTGGTAGCCGACGCCGGCGCCGCTATAGCGATAGCTGGCGCCGAACAGCTCGGTAAACATCGGCTGCTGGACGCAGACCACCATATCATGGGCGATATTGGCCAGCATCAGGGCGAAGAACAGGATCCAGAAAACGGACTGACTCTCCAGCGCCATAAAGAACGGGAAACCGCTCAAAGTGCCGATCAGCGCCCCGGTGATATAGATCCGCCGACGGCCAAAGCGGTCTGCCAGCCAGGCGAAGCAGGGGATAGTCAGGCAGCTAAGACCGCCCACCAGCAGGCCAATGTTGAGAAACAGCTCGCGCGGCAGGCCGAGGTTTTGCGTGGAGTAGTTGAGGGCGAAGGCGGTGACGATATACATCGTCAGCAGTTCACACAGCCGCAGGGCGATAATCAGTAAAAACGCTCCCGGATGGCGAAGCAGCGCTTCCACTACCGGCAGCCGCTTTTTCATCTGCGGCGCGTTGTCCAGGCTCTGCTGCGCTTCAAACTCCTGCGATTCCGCCATGCCGTTGCGGATCCACAGCGCAATAAGGACCAACACCACGCTGAACAGGAACGGTAAGCGCCAGCCCCAGCTGAGGAACTGCTGGTCGCTGGTCAGGCTGCTAATCAGCGATACCAGCCCGGTAGAGAGCAGGAGGCCGACGCCGTAGCCCACCTGCACCCCGCTGCTGTAAAAGGCTTTTTTCCCCTGTGGGGCATTCTCCACCGAGAGCAGCGCCGCGCCGCCCCATTCGCCGCCGACGGCGAATCCCTGAACCGCTCGCAGGAACACCAGCAGCACCGGCGCCCACCAGCCGATCTGGTTGAACGAGGGGAGCAGGCCGATGCAGGCAGTGGCGATACCCATCATCCAGACGGTCATCATCAGCATCCGTTTCCGCCCGAGGCGATCTCCGAAGTGGCCAAAAATAATTCCGCCGAGCGGGCGAAAAAGAAACCCAACGCCGAAGGTGGCAAAGGCGGCAAGCGTTCCCATCGCCGGGCCGATTTGCGGGAAAAATTCGCGGTTGAACACCAGCGCGGCGGTAATGCCATAGAGAAGAAAATCGTACCAGTCGACCACCGCGCCGGCAAAACTACCCCAGGCCGCCCGCCGGGCCCGATGTAGTGAATCTGGCGCCTCGCCGGGCTGCACGCTTATTGTTGAATCCATACCCTGTCCTGTCAGTCACGTACTTCATTGTTATTGGAATGAGACGCTTTTACCGTTGCGTCTGCTCTGAGACTACCGCGCAGCGGCCGTGGAGGAAAGTAGTTTGCCTGCTAAGCGGGGGAGATGGCGCAAAAAAGAATCGATGGGAAAGGCGGTCGAAATCACACCCTGGACTTAACATTCTGGCAATTTGCCATCCAGCTTATACTTTTAATTAAATCAACGGATAACAAAGATGGACACCTTTTAAGAATCGACGTAAATGGTTTACACTTAACGTGTCTCCCTCTCTGGAATGGTGAGTAAAATGCGTCTACTTCTTGCAGTTTTATTTTGTTCTGTCATGTTGCCTTCTGCTTATGCTGAAAAACTGCCTGCGCCGACAGGAAAACCTGTACTGACCATTTCCGGAAAAATCGGAAATATGAATGTCGGCGACAAGGCCGTTTTTGATCTCGCAATGCTGGAAAAACTGGGGATGAAGACGGTAGAAACCACCACCCCCTGGTACACCGGCAAGGTTCGTTTTGACGGTATTCCCCTTAATAAACTCATGGATTTAGTCGGCGCGAAAGGCACATCGGCCCGCGTGCTGGCGCTGAACGACTACACCACCATTATCCCGATTGATGATTTTTATAAATTCCCGGTCATTATGGCGTTAAAAATGAACGGTCAATATATGCGCATTCGTGATAAAGGCCCGTTATTTATTGTCTACCCTTACGACAGCAGTGCTGAATTACAGAACCAGATCTATTATTCCCGATCGGCCTGGCAAGTTTCAAAGATGATTATAGAATAAGGGTTGGATCTTGAATCGAATACTCACGGCTATTATTTTGTCGTTATTTGTTGTCACCGGATATATTACTTATCTGGTGCATGAGCGACAAAGTGAGTTGCAAAAATTTACCCGCTATACGGACTCGTGGTCAATGTCGCAAATGGTGTCGGAATATATGCGGCTGGAGTCTCGTCTGGCGGGAATGGCGATTGGGGCCGAAGGGGCGGACCACGATGAGGTGCGCCTGCGTCTTGAGATCATGATGAGCCAGATCGAGCTTCTGCAAGAGGGCGATCTGGGTAAATTTATCAATAAAAGCGAGCAGCGGAAGACGGTGGTTGCGACGCTGATTCGTAATCTTCATCTGCTCGATAAACAAGTTGATACCATGACGCCGGAGCAGGTCAGACAGATCCTGCCGGTGTTAAGCGAGCTGGATGGTCCGCTGACCTCAATGGCCGCCGCCACCCTGACGCAAGATATCAATATCGTTAATATCACCCATGATAAAATCCAGCATCTCTATTATATCTACTCGGTGATCTCCATTCTGCTGATCGCCATGTGTATAACTCTCGGTCTGTTGATGCTCCGACAGAATAATAATCTGCGTCGCGCCCATGTTCGTATGAAAACGCTGGCCAACGATCTGCAGGCCTCGAAAGAGAAGCTGCAGGTGCAGAACCGCCGGCTGCAGTACGATGCCTACCATGATTCGCTGACCGGTATGCCCAACCGTCTCTCTTTCTGGCAGCGGCTGCAGGAGATCGTCAACCAGGTGCGTCCGTATAAGGGATGCGCCGTGGTGATGCTTTTCGACCTCGACAGCTTTAAGGATGTGAACGATACCCTTGGCCATGATGCTGGCGATAAGCTGCTGCAGGATCTGGCCAGTCGCCTCTCTTTTTTCCGCAAAACCTCCGAGACGCTGTATCGCCTTGGCGGTGATGAGTTTGCGATGCTCTCCTACGATCTCACTGAGGAGATGGCCCTTGAGCGGGCCAATGTTATCCGGGAGAAGATCAGCCAGCCCTATCAGATCTACGATGCGCAGATTAATATCGACGCCTGCATTGGGATCGTGATCTCTGACGGTGAAAGTCGTACCGATTATCTGTACAAGTGCGCCGACCTCGCGCTGTATGAGGCGAAAAAAGAGGGTAGCGGCCATGTGCAAATCTTCCGGCCGGGGATGCTGCAGCGCCTGCAGGAGAACAAATCGTTTGAAGACGATCTGCTGCAGGCCCTGGCCCATGACGAGTTCAAAGTCTACTATCAGCCGATCGCCGATACCGTCACGCGCGAAATCTACGGCTATGAAGCGCTGGTTCGCTGGTTCCATCCGGTGCGCGGCGCCGTGCCGCCGACGGTGTTTATTCCGGTGGCAGAGAAAATCGGTCTTATTAATGCCCTTGGCGAATGGGTGCTGAAAACCGCCTGTGCCGAAGCGGCCAGCTGGGCGACGCCGCTGAAGGTCTCGGTCAACGTTTCACCAATTCAGTTGATGAATACATCGCTGACCGACACCATTATCGAGGTGCTGCATCAGACCGGCCTCGATCCGCGACGTCTTGATCTGGAGATCACCGAGTCGGACGTATTCAATGAGAACACCCGTTCGCTGGAAATTCTCAGCCAGCTGCGCGAGCTGGGCATTCAGATCTCCATCGATGACTTTGGTACCGGCTATTCTTCCCTGTCCCGTTTAAGCTACTTCCCGTTCGATAAAATTAAAATCGACCGCTCGTTTGTCATCAATATTCCGGAACAAAAAGACGATCTGGATATCGTCCGCCTGATTATCAGCATGGGAAAAAGCCTGCATATGCGCATTGTGGCGGAAGGTGTAGAGACCGAAGAGCAGTTGGCTTCGCTGCAGGCGCTGGGCTGTGACCTGGTTCAGGGATATTTAATCGGCAAACCGAGTCCGCTGCGCTAACAAATTTTTAACGTGTCTACTTTTATTCTCCCGGGCGATTTCAGGATCCTGAAATCGCCTTTTTTATTTTCTCTTAGCGCTAATCCCTGCGAGGTATAAAAAGGAGTAGGCGTAAAATTCCACAACAAAATAATATCCTTAACGTTTAAAAGGGGTATATGATATGCATCATATAGGCTATTTCTGAACGTCGCGTTTGAGACGGTAAAGTGAGGCACAATCATGCAGCGAATCATTATTCCCACCCATTACGTTCACACCCGCAGCACGCCGCTGTGGACCAAAGAGACCGCCCCGGCCTCTATCTGGCGCCGCCATCTGGATGCCGGCACCCGGCAGGGCGTCTACCCTCGTCTCTCGGTGATGCAGGGGGCGATCCGCTATCTCGGCTATGCCGATGAAACCAGCCCCGAGCCCGTTGAAACCCTGACTATTGAAGCCGGCCAGTTTGGCGTCTTTCCGCCGGAGAAGTGGCACTGTATTGAGGCCCTCTCAGAGGACACGGTTTTTAATGTCGACTTTTATGTTGATCCAAAAATTCTCATCGAGGGATAACAAGAGATGACCAGTGAAAATAAAGGTTATACCTTAGCGCTAGAGAATGGCCGACTTCACCAGAAGCAGGAAAAAATATTTCTTAAACCAATGGTGTTGTATATTCCACAGCAGGCGGTGGAGGCCGTTAATGACCTGCTGAGCAAGTTGCCGGACGACAGGGAAGAGGGGGAGTTTCTGTTGACGGTCACCAATAATAATAACGGCGTCTCGGTTGATAAAACCTTTTCCTCGCTGGCGGCGCTGCGCGACCCACTCACCGCGGCTGATGCGGTGAAGGATCTGATCAATATCGTTCGCGGCTACGAGTCCGATGAAGAGACCAACGTTTGCGGCTGGTAAGCCCGCTACTCTTCCGCCGGATGGCGACCGTCACCTAATGCCATCTGGCCGACCAGCCACTCCCGCAGATTGATAATATCCGCGCGCTGCGCCGCAGCCTCGGTGGTGACCAGGTAGTAGCGGGCGCCAGGCAATGCGTTGCTGAACGGCGCGGATAATACGCCGCGCTGCAGCAGATCCCGCGCCAGCAGTTCGCTGGCGATCACCACTCCCTGACCGGCCACCGCCGCCTGCAGGGCATGGGTCTCATCGCTAAAGGTTAACCCCGCATCAATATTCAGCGTCGGCGGTCCATAGCGCCGACGCCAGTTCTCCCAGCTAGGCGAATCAGCTGGCACGCGCCGGTTGGCAACGTGAAACAGCGTCACCCGCTGCAGATCTTCAGGCCGGCTGAGGCCCAGAGTCGGGCTGGCGACCACGATAAAGCGATCCTCATACAGCAGCGTGCAGTACAGGTCCGGCTCCGGCTTTTCACGATAGCGAATCGCGGCGTCTACCGTGCCCAGATGCAGATCCACTCGTTCGACGCTGGTGTGTAGCCGCAGGTCGATAGCCGGAAAGCGGGCGGTGAAATCCGCCAGCCGCGGCACCAGCCAGTGGGTGAGAAAATTGGAGGTGGTGGTGACGGTTAAGGATGGCGGCTGACGGGCATGAGCGATCTGGACGACGGCCTGTTCCAGGGCGCTAAAGGCGCGTTGGGTGGCCGCATAAAGGATCTCCCCATCAGCGGTCAGACTGACGCCCTGCGCGCTGCGTTCGCAGACCCGGCACTCCAGCACCGACTCCAGCAGTTTAATCTGATGGCTGACCGCCGTCGCGCTGACGCCGAGCGCCTCGGCGGCCTGTTTAAAACTGCGGTGGCGGGCGACGGCATGAAAAGCGCGTAGCGCCCCCAGCGGCGGCAGACGGGGTGGTCTCATGGCTGAGTTTTTCTCATCTATGACTGAAAACTATGCGTTTGTGTAAGGCGATATTGTGGCGATAGGCTACGGGCATGTAAAGACAATGACATGAATTAAATTCATGTATCTTCATCTGTCAGGAGTCAACTATGCACGTTGTAAGCCGCTACACCGCCGCGGAAGCCGCGGCAACGATCGACCCCCGCGGCCGCGCTATCGCCCTTAGCGTGGTCATCGCCGCCGGGGCCTTGCTGTTAATCATGCCCCCGGTTATCGGGGTGACCGGCACGCTGAGTCTGCTGACGGCGCTGATTGCGGCCTTTAGCGTCGGGTGGGGATTCACACGCGGACAATCCTGGCTTTATCGCTCACCCCTGGCGGCGACGCGCTGGGCCTTTCTGCTGTCAGCGGCCGGCTGGCTGCTGGCGCTGGTGGCCTGGTATGGCGGGCAGGACTGGCCGGCACTGCTGCCGGGCGTGGCGTGCGGTGGGGCGGGAGCGGCTGTCGCCTGGCGCATTGCGGCGGGTAGGACGGCGCTGCCGGGGATGCGGGTCAGCGGCGCCACGGTGCTGAGCGTAGCTATCGCCATCGCGGCGACGCTGCTGACCTGGCATACTGCGGGGGGAGGACGCCATGGCGTCTGCTTTGCCTTCGCCGTGCTGCTTGACTGGGCGCTGCTCGGCGCGCTGATGGTGCGGATCCGCCAGCAGGAGAGTGCGGCCTGATACCAGACGCGGTCTGGTCCAGGATCGGCGAATCAAGCGAGACAGGGTAAGTTGTCCCGCCCGGCGTTAAATATCTTCTACACTGTTACAGGCATCACATTCCTGTGCGGTCGGCACTCCTGCCGGCCGCCGTCGGCGTTCAGCCCAGGCACGGGCCTGCAGGCTGGTTATCCTGAAAGAGGAGTCTGTAATATGGCATTTGTCACCACCCAAGACGGCGTCAACATTTACTTTAAAGACTGGGGACCAAAGGAAGCTCAGCCGATTGTTTTTCATCACGGCTGGCCGTTAAGCGCTGACGACTGGGATAACCAGATGTTATTTTTCCTTGCCGAAGGGTTCCGGGTCATCGCTATCGATCGTCGGGGTCATGGCCGCTCCGATCAGGTTAGCGAGGGGCACGATATGGACCATTACGCGGCGGACGTCTCGGCGGTGGTGGAGCATCTGGATCTGCACAATGCGGTCCACGTCGGGCACTCCACCGGCGGCGGCCAGGTCGCCCGCTACGTCGCCCGCTACGGTCAGCCGCAGGGGCGGGTGGCGAAGGCGGTGTTAATTAGCGCCGTCCCGCCGCTAATGGTGAAAACCGAGCAGAATCCGGGCGGGACGCCGATCGAGGTGTTTGACGGTTTCCGCAAAGCGCTGGCGGCGAACCGCGCCCAGTTCTATCTCGACGTCGCCTCTGGCCCGTTCTATGGCTTCAATCGTGATGGAGCAGAGATATCCCAGGGGACGATCCAGAACTGGTGGCGACAGGGGATGATCGGCAGCGCTAAAGCCCATTATGAAGGCATTAAGGCGTTTTCAGAGACCGACCAGACGGAAGACCTTAAGTCGATCACTTTGCCGGTGCTGGTGATGCAGGGAGATGACGACCAGGTGGTGCCCTATAAAAATGCGGCCATCCTGCAGGACAAGCTGCTGCCGAACAGCCAGCTGAAAATTTATCCTGGCTTCCCGCACGGGATGCACACCTCCCACGCCGATACCATCAACGCCGATCTGCTGGCGTTTATCCGCGCCTGATCTGCCCTCTTTGCCGGGCAGAGTGCCGTTAATGGCATTCCGCCAGCGCCCTGGGCGCCAGTCGCCTGGGGCGCGCCGGTTGACGTGCAGAGGAAATCTGCTTAACTCATGGGGTACCTGACGACTATTTTCCCCTCGCAGGATAAAACGCCGGGTTTCTCTGCGGAAACCCGGCGGAATTCTGCGCAAGAGACAAGTGAGAGACAATGAAATTAGCCGGACTTCATCCCGACGAGCAGCGTCGCCTGCAATCGCTACGCTCTTCCGGGCTGTTGAATAGCGGAAAAGAAGAACGCTTCGATCGCCTGACCAGGCTTGCCCGTTCGCTGTATAACCTGCCGGTGGCGTCCATCAGTCTGGTGGGGGAAGATCTCCTGCATATCAAGTCCTGTGCCGGTCTCGATGTGGACACGGTGCCGAGAGATATTTCATTTTGCGCCCATACCATTCTGCAAACCGACCCGCTTATCGTCAACGACATGCAGCAGGACGAGCGCTTTCACGATAACCCGCTGGTCATTGAGGCGCCGTTTATCCGCTTTTACGCCGGGTATCCGGTGCAACTGCCGGATGGCGCGACCGTCGGGTCGTTCTGCCTGATGGATCACCAGCCGCGATCGTTTTCCGCCCATGAAATGCAGATCTTAAGCGATCTGGCGGCGATCGTGGAGGATGAGTTCAAGGTGCTGGATGCGGCAACCTCGGATGAGCTGACGGGACTGTTTAATCGCCGGGGATTCCTCACCCTGGCAGAGTATGCCCTGCTGACGGCCCAGCGCCGCCATGAGCCGGTGAGCCTGGCGTTTGTCGACCTCGATCGCTTCAAGCACATCAATGATACCTGGGGGCATGAAGAGGGCGATCGCGCGCTGATCGCCATCGCCGACTTGATGAAAGCGGCCTTCCGCGAGTCCGATATCCTCGCGAGGCAGGGTGGGGACGAATTTATCATTCTGTTCGCCAATACCATCCGCCACGATGCCGCGACGGCAATGGAGACGCTCAGCCACAACGTGGCGCGTTTCAACCAGCAGGCGGCTCACCCCTGGCAGCTGGCGTTCTCCTGGGGCTGCGTCGAGTACGATCCCGCCCACCACCCCAGTCTCAACGCGCTGGTGGCCACCGCCGACCGCCTGATGTATCAGGCGAAGCAGAAGCAGGGGCGCGAGCGCCGTTAATCCTTTGCCGCGGCGGCATTCAGCAGGTACTGCTGCGCCTGCTGCCGCTTCTGCGCATAGTCACCGAGCAGTGCCTGCTGAGATTTCCCAACATTGTCGTAAAACAGGCCGCCTTCGTCGGCGATAAAGCAATAATGCTGTTCCAGCTGGTTTATCACCCAATCAATGCGTTGCAGGGTGAGTAAGGTACAGGACTGACCATGCAGGTCGTCTTCAATATCCAGCACATGTGAGCGAAAGGCCTCTACGGCAAACAGCCGGCTCAGCGCGGCAGGGTCCGCCAGCGCCGACTCCCAGCGCGCCGTCAACTGCTGAAAGTGAGCCAGCACCAGCGGGTCAGCGCGCCGGGCGCGAAGCCAGACGAGCTTCCGGCGGTAGCTTTCGACCGCCAGCCGCTTCATCTCGCGATATTGCGCCAGCTGCTGTTCGGCGTCAGGGATCCTGGTCATCAGCCAGCTAAAAAAGAAGCGAGTCTCAAAACGTTCGACAAAGTGGAACAGCGGGTCGGCCAGACCATTGCTGTTGAATTCTCTCAGCGGGTCGAAGGGATACATATAGCCAAAATCGAACAGCCACAGCTGCTCCTGCCGGTCCACCAGCAGATTCCCGCTACAGAGATCCCACTCCATCAGCCCCTGCTCTTCGCAGGCTTCCAGAGTAGTAAATAGCTGGGCGATCAGCGACGGGATTAACTGGTGTATCGGCTCGCCGTCGATCCAGGGGGAGAGCAGGATGCCGAGGCGATAATCGGCATACAGCGTTGGGACGATGTGGGTGAAGCGCGGCGCGGTGACCGGGTCATCCTTCAGCTGTTGCAATGCCTGCCGACGCTGTACCTCATTTAAAAACGACAGCTGGCCGTTGAGGTTGGCAACGCCGGCGACGGCGCGACGTTTCTTTAAATTGTACTCCTTGCCGGCGATGCGCAGACGATAAACCTCGCCGGTCAGGCCTGAGCCGTATACCTGCACCACATAGGGGGAATCGGGGCCCAGTGCGGCGAGGGTCTCCGGCGGCAGCGGGCAGTGGCTGACGTTGCCGACGATAAGAGGTTCCCCGCTGCGATCGAACGCCTGCTGTTGCTGTTGTCTGAGGTTCATGGTGCCTCCGGGTATAACGTTAGACAGAGTGGATAATCCACGCTATCTCACCCGCAAACGGTAGTGAATTCATCCTACTGGCAGGCGCTTTTTCAGGCTGAGCTGGGGTGCGTTCACGGAGGACACGCGGGGCGTAGGGAGGCGGTAGGGAAAGGCAAGCGTCTGGAACGCATACCTGACGTCGTTGTCAACGAGGTGCTTGCCAGGCTGGATGCGATGCTGAGTTAACGTCAGCGACGCAAAAAAGCAAAAAGCCTGCTCGAAAGCAGGCTTCTTGAATTTGGCGCCTCTGACTGGGATCGTCTTTGCCATTAACTGGCTGATTGGTAAGCTAAACCTAAAATTGGGCTTGTCAAGACCACCAGAATGACCACCTTTTTGTGCATGGGTCATTCTGGTCAAAGAGCCTTGGTATGACATCATGATTGATACGCTTGTGTACTTACTATTGAGCATGTTTTTCTAAGATAACCAGTACGAGAGGTCCATGTGCCGTTGTATTCACTACCTGTCGTTTAGTACCTTTACTTTAACATCCATAGTGTTAGCATGGCTTTGTTTGTCTTAGGAGAATGGTTATGGTCAACAGGAAGTCAAAAAAGAATCGGAATAAGCAACAACGACAGAAGAAAAATGAAAATCCCCAACGAAGAGGGAATGGTGAATATTTATTCAACAATACTATACTTCCAACTAATATTCCATTGATTGACTTTTGTTCACTTGTTATTGATCAGGTTAAATTAAACCCAGCACTAGAAAATAGTCCAGATTATCATTTTTCTAATATGATTGTTCATTGGGAAAATAAAGATTATGAGTCACACAGGATATCTGCATTTTTATTACTGATGACTATTTATGATGAAGTTCCCTCATATATAACAAGACTGATGACTGAAGAAAATGAATTTATTTTATCAGAGAGACTTTCATTTATTCATTTAGATAACATAAGTGAAGGGTTAAAGTTAGCACATGTATATTATAAACTAATTGATTGCTTTATACGTACGGGGGCTAAAGGACGTAACTCATCGTATTTTAAGACCTTTATGAAAGTGATTGCAAATAAAAAAGAGAATTCCAACTATCCTTTACATCATTATGACGATATTTTATTACGGTTTTATGAGTACTATCATCGAGTATTGATTAAAAATGATAATGAGTTGAATAACCTCACACTTTTTATTTATCAACATCTTGAGGGCGAAGGGAGTCAGTCATTATATTTCTTTTTGTCTTATTTCTGTCTTAATAAAAATGATCAACAAGCAATAGACTATGCTTTAACGTGTTTGAACTCAAGAAATTATGCAGATGGAACATCGTATAATTTTTCATTATGTAAGAATACAATAAGAGCAACTATTCGCTGTAACCTTTGGCATGAATATGATAAGTGGATGGACATTTTAGAATCAGCAGTTGGTGGTGATAATCCAGAGTTGTTACAGTTACGAGAACAAGGTGAATGTGCAATAAATAAAGCATTAGCTAGACATGAACATCCAATAAATCCCACCAATGTAACTCCAATTACCCTGGATTCTGTGAAGACAGAAGAATTGTTGATATTGTTATCAATAATTGATGGATGTGGTGGGGATTGGGGAATTGTTGCTAAAGAAGAACTTTTACGCTATACATTTCCATCAAAGGAAATTGCAAACAAGCAACTAATAAATCTGCTCACTCAGCATATTCTCAAAATTTCAGTTTCTGATTTTTCTTCATTGAAAGATGATGATTTATATAACTTTGACGCATTCATCAACCTCTGCCGTTTCCACTTAAATATAATTGGAATAAGTGATACGAAAACTATATCGTTAAAAGTTTTACAAGAAGAGGTTTTAAAGAGGGAGGATATAAAAGATAGTATTATCAATCTTTGGCGTAAAATTAATCTAGGGTATTTTTACAATACGTTAGAATATTATCTTTCCAAAATATCTGAGCGATGGGCTCAGGAATTTCTTCTTAACGAAAATACTAGGCAGCGACTAGAGAATATTATAACCAGTGCTAGGCGATTGTCTTTTTCAGCATATAAATCGGTTAATTCGACAGTAGGGTTTCATGAATTACAAAGTACGGGAACAAAACACACACAAAATATGCTTTTGCATGAGATAAATAAATATATCAGTTTTATTGAGCAAAGTGATGTTGATTATTCAAAGCCACGTTATGATAAAATGCCTATACTTTCAGTAGAAAGGCAGTTATATGATTTGTTTAATCTTGAGCCAGCAATTTTGTATAATGAAGTTCCATCTATAGGTATTGTTGAAAACTGTATGCTGCTTGATGAGTTTTGATAGTTGTCTATGGATGGTCTCAATAATCTCCATTTCAGTAGTATTAGATTTAGATGAAAATATTTTGGGGAGTATTACATGTTAAACAGGCAAGTCAGGCAGATTCACCCCAAGAGGATAAAGATAGCCAAACTAAGACATTTGGCGATTATTCGGAGTCCCCTAACATTGTTCTGCTTGGCGATCCTGGTGCTGGAAAAACCCATCTTTTCAAACAATTTTCGGCATTTCATAGGGCAAACTATCTGACGGTACGGCACTTTCTAAGTGGTGTTCCGATAGATAACCAAAAAGCTCTATTTATTGATGCATTAGATGAAAAAAGGAGCAGTCATAACAGTAGCGATGTTATAGATGTCATAGTCCGAAGGCTTTTTTCCCAAACCCCACAAAAAGTCAGAATCTCCTGTCGCTCTCAGGATATTTACGAATCTTATCAACGAATCGAAGATGTTCTTTTCATAAAAGAAAGTGATTTTATTCGCCATTTCGAACATTTACTTCAGATAACGCGTTCAGCAATTTTTTCGTTTACTTTTATGGTGAGGCATGAGGGGATGAAAGAGAAGAAAGAGGATATCCACTATTTGACCAGAGAATTACATGCGAAAAAATATCCAGAAGATTGGGAGTAAAGTTACTATATGTGTCGCCTTGGTCAACAGTAACTATTGTGCATATTTATAACAATTTGCGATCTGTATTCCACCACTTCCTATTGCTGTTTTTGACCGAAAGCGGAATCTTTTACCCGCACCTGCAAAATCAGGCGCCGGGATTGGAACCCTGAGAAATGTTACAGGAGACATACGACGCGCCCCGCGTCTTTTTTTATGTCGTGCGCTCGGCTATACCTCAATGGATGAGATTGGAACCTCTGGTGGTGGGTTTTAAACCCGTTACAGGAGGCTGCCTCTATGGCTACTATCCCAATCCAGACATATCCGTTACTTGCTGTTCCCTTTAATGCTGCCACGGATTTCACCGTACTCGCTGGTCATTGCGAAACCTTTGCCGAAACCCTGATTGAAAGCAACGATCCCACGCTGAAAATGGCGCTCTGCGGCAGACTAAACGCCTGTCTGACGCTGCTCCAGCCCACGCTGTTAGAGCCCGTCCCGCCCCATCTTATTGAAAGCCTGACTGTTGATGCCCTCCCTGCAAATTCCCCCCGTTTCGAGCCTGAATGCACAGAGCTTTGCCGCTACTGTCTCTCCCTGACGCAGATGCTGGCAGGGCAAAGCTTTTACTCTGAAATGGAAAAATACCTTAGCTGCCTGCTGTATGAACTGATTAAGTATTTTGCTGCGGAAATGATAGCCCCGCGCTGGCTGCGTACCGCCGATGGCGTTAAATTTATTGACGAGGTGACGGCATGATGCAACAGGACTGGCAACCCGCCGACATTATTGCGGCGCTGAAAAAGCGGGGAACGTCGCTGACGGCGGTTTCCCGTAACGCCGGGCTGGCGTCCTCCACGCTGACCAACGCCCTTAACCGACGCTGGCCCAAAGGCGAAAGATTGATAGCGGAAGCGTTAGGCATCGCACCTGAGCAAATCTGGCCTTCGCGCTATCGCTGATGTTCCTCCAGCGCAACCCGGATACGGAAGCCGCGCCGCATTTTATTTATCTGATTCGCCATAATCCTTTGAACCCCAGAATCAGTTTTCTATTATCGCCTTCTTACAACGAAATCAGTTCTCGCCTGCACACAATGCTTCCTGCCCTACGAGAAGTGCCCGATGTATCAGGATGGTCGCCGTTTTACGGGTCATCACACCACTGAAAACTGTTGGATCTGTCGTTCGATGGATAACGGTTTATTACGCTAAGGAAATCACCATGAATCTGATGAGTAATTGTGCACAACCCACCCTGGATGTTATATTAAAATATAATATTCGGAGATCCTCTATGTATACAACTCGCCTGAAAAAGGTCGGCGGATCCATCATGCTGGCGGTTCCTCCCGCCGTGCTGAAAACGCTGGAGCTGTCGACGGACAGCGAAGTGGGTATGACCATTGATAATGGCTGCCTGATTATTGAACCCCAGAAACGGCCCCGTTATTCGCTTGAGGAGCTGCTGGCGCAGTGCGATCCGCACGCCGAAATGAGCGAAGAGGATCGGGAATGGATTGATGCGCCTGCGGTGGGCAAGGAGATTCTGTAAATGGACAGAGGGGAAATCTGGCTTGTTTCACTGGATCCGATTGCTGGCCACGAGCAAAGTGGAAAACGTCCGGTACTCATTGTATCGAAGGCATCGTTTAACAAGCTGACCCGACTACCGGTCGTGGTTCCCGTCACCAGCGGCGGAAACTTTGCACGTACAGCAGGTTTCACGGTTTCACTGGAAGAGGCGGGGACCAAAACAACAGGCGTTATTCGCTGCGACCAGCCCAGGACTATCGATATGGCGGCCCGGAACGGCAAGCGTCTGGAACGCATACCTGACGTCGTTGTCAACGAGGTGCTTGCCAGGCTGGATGCGATGCTGAGTTAACGTCAGCGACGCAAAAAAGCAAAAAGCCTGCTCGAAAGCAGGCTTCTTAAATTTGGCTCCTCTGACTGGACTCGAACCAGTGACATACGGATTAACAGTCCGCCGTTCTACCGACTGAACTACAGAGGAATCGTGTGGAGTCGTATCTTAGCGGCGAAAAAACTTTTGTCAAACATCAATTCGCCTGTTCAGGTGCAACTGCCGCTTCCATCGACAATTTGTTGTCATTTCCGACAATTATTACGGAAAATACTTTGCAGGATATCCATTTCTCAATCATCATTTGAAATGTTGTTTCAACATCTCTCACTAAGGTCTCTCTTGAACGTCACCTCCGCCGTACGCCAGGCTGTCGAACGGACATCCTGGTTTAAAAAACGTCAGCGTTATCGTGTGCTGTACTGGCGCGAAATCAGCCCTCTCGCTGTGCCCATTCTGCTGGAAAATGCCTGTGTGCTGCTGATGGGGGTGTTGAGCACCTTCCTTGTCAGCTGGCTGGGAAAAGAGGCCATGGCCGGGGTGGGGCTGGCCGATAGCTTTAACATGGTCATCATGTCCTTCTTTGCCGCCATCGATCTGGGCACCACGGTGGTGGTGGCCTTTAGCCTCGGCAAGCGCGATCGGCGGCGGGCGAGGGCGGCCGCGCGCCAGTCGCTGGCCATTATGACGCTGTTTTCCATTTTGCTGGCGGGGGTGATCCATGCCTTTGGCCAGGAGATTATTGATTTTGTCGCCGGCGATGCCACCGCCCAGGTCAAGGACCTGGCGCTGACCTATCTGGAACTGACGGCGCTGAGCTACCCGGCAGCGGCGATTGCGCTGATCGGCAGCGGGGCGCTGCGCGGCGCCGGCACCACCAAAATCCCGCTGCTGATTAACGGCGGGATGAACATCCTCAATATCTTAATCAGCAGCGTGCTCATCTACGGCATCTTCTCCTGGCCGGGACTGGGGTTTGTCGGCGCCGGGCTTGGGCTGACCATTGCCCGCTATATTGGCGCGATAGCCACGATCTGGGTGCTGATGGTGGGCCTCAATCCGGCGCTGCGGCTGTCGCTGAAGGGCTACTTCAAACCCTTTAACTTCGCCATTATCTGGGAGGTGATGGGGATCGGCATCCCGGCCAGTATCGAATCTGTCCTCTTCAATGGCGGCAAGCTGCTGACCCAGATGTTTGTCGCCGGGATGGGCACCAACGTTATCGCCGGCAACTTTATCGCCTTTTCGGTGGCTTCGCTAATTAACCTGCCGGGCAACGCCCTCGGCTCTGCCTCGACGATCATTACCGGCAAGCGGCTGGGAAAAGGGCAGATTGGTCAGGCTGAATTCCAGGCCTGGCACGTATTTTGGCTGTCGACGATTATTCTGACGCTGATCGCCTGGGGCAGCGCCCCCTTCGCCGGCTTTATCGCCTCGTTCTACACCCATGAAGAAGATGTAAAAGAAGTGGTTAAACAGCTGCTGTGGCTCAACGCCCTGTTTATGCCGATCTGGTCGCTGTCGTGGACTTTACCCTGCGCTTTTAAAGGCGCCCGTGACGTACGCTACACCATGTGGGTGTCGATGCTCGGCATGTGGGGCTGCCGGGTGGTGGCGGGCTATACCCTGGGCATCGTGCTGGGGATGGGGGTGATTGGCGTCTGGTTAGGGATGGTGCTCGACTGGGCGGTGCGCGGCGTGCTGTTTTATTTCCGCATGGTGAGCGGCCGCTGGCTGTGGAAATATCCGCGCGTGAAGGCTTCATCGGAGGAAAGCTGAGCCGTTTGCGAGGCTAATCGCCATTTTTTGCGCAAAGTGAAGAATAATTCGGCAAACGATTCATTTTATTGAAAACAGGCTTTGACAGCGCCGGGCGTCATCGATAATATGCGCCCCGTTCACACGATTCCTCTGTAGTTCAGTCGGTAGAACGGCGGACTGTTAATCCGTATGTCACTGGTTCGAGTCCAGTCAGAGGAGCCAAATTTAAGAAGCCTGCTTTCGAGCAGGCTTTTTGCTTTTCTGTCTACCGCCTTTCTTCCGTGGACAAACACCGCCGGGTCGTTTGTTTCGCTTATCCGGACGCTGACGCTCCCTGGCGGGTAACGTCAGCGTTTATCTCACGATTCCCACGTCATCGACGATTAACGGAACGGCGGCTCGTTGAAGGTGCGCAGCTTACGCGAGTGCATGTGATCTCCCTCGGCGCGCAGCAGGTCAATCGCCCGGATGCCTATCTGCAGATGCTCGGAGATAGCGCCCTCGTAAAAGCGGTTAGCCTGGCCGGGGAGCTTGATTTCACCGTGCAGCGGCTTGTCCGAGACGCAGAGCAGCGTGCCGTAGGGGACGCGGAAGCGATAGCCCTGGGCGGCGATGGTCGCGCTCTCCATATCGATAGCTACCGCGCGGCTGAGATTAAAGCGCAGCGCCGAAGCGGAATAGCGCAGCTCCCAGTTACGGTCGTCGGTGGTGACCACCGTCCCGGTACGCAGCCGCTGCTTAACCTCTTCGCCGGGCATCCCGCTCACCTGCTTGGTGGCGTCGTAGAGGGCGCGCTGCACTTCGGCAATGCTGGGGATCGGAATATCTGGCGGCAGCACCGCATCCAGTACATGATCGTCACGCAGATAGGCGTGGGCCAGCACATAGTCGCCGATGGCCTGGCTTTCGCGCAGGCCGCCGCAGTGGCCGATCATTAACCACACGTCCGGCCGCAGTACCGCGAGATGATCGCAGATGGTTTTGGCGTTAGCCGGGCCGACGCCAATGTTAATCAGGGTGATCCCTTTGCCGTCGTGGGTGATCAGATGCCAGGCCGGCATCTGGTGCTTCTTCCACGCCAGATCGGAAATGGCCTGTTCCGGCGCTTCGGTCTCGGCGGTGATCCAGATCCCGCCGGCGCAGGAGAGAGCGATATAGGGGCTGTCGGGATCGAGGATCTGGCTGCAGCCCCAGCTGACGAACTCATCCACGTAGCGGGTATAGTTGGTGAACAGCACGTAGGGCTGGAAGTGTTCCGCCGGCGTGCCGGTGTAGTGACGCAGACGCGCCAGCGAAAAATCGACGCGGCGGGCGTCAAAGTGCGACAGCGGATAGAACTCGGTGGGATGGAACAGGCCATCCGCGGTCTCATCGCCAATTTGTGACAGCTCGGTGGTAGGGAAATAGCGCGTCAGACCGGCGCTCATCGAGCGGTCGAGTGTCAGGGTGGAACCATCTATCACGTAAGGATAGGGGATCTCATGCTGCGACAGCTCGACGCTGATATGTGCGCCATAGTCCTGATACAGCAGGGTCAGCTGTTCCAGCAAATAGTTGCGGAACAGTTTCGGATTCGTAATGGTGGTGGTATAGCAACCGGCATGGGTGAAACGTCCCCAGGCGCGCGTTTTGAGGGCTTTATGATCGGCGCCGTCCCAGGAGACCGACAGCTGCGGATAGACAAAAAGGCCTTCCGCGCGGGCTTCGGTATCGGGGAGCGTATTATGGTCGATATAGTCGCCGATGGCTTTGCGTAACGCCGTGACCGAGGCTTCATAGCGCGCTTCCAGCTCGGCAAGCGCTTGTTCCGGGGTCAGACTGGCGGCCTTGATATTCATGATTCGCTCCTTGTTTCAGGTCTGCTGACATTCCCGATAGTATGTCACAGCGGGAAAATGGCGAAGGAGAATTTATCTGTCAAATGCGATGATACTCAGACCATAACCAGTAAAGGGAGCGGGCTCGTGTTATTTGCCGGCGTTTGTCCAACGCTCGCTGCTATAATGAGTGGCGTTGCGGATCTTCAAAGTTTGCGTCGGATTATTATTCAGACAATAGCGCGCATCGGCCAGCGGAGTGAGTTTATCCCCTTCCCGCAGGCGGAGGCGACAGGCTTCAATCTCTGCGATCATCTCTAGCGCACCGCTCTGAAGCACGACGCGGCAGAGGCTGGCCGAAGCGTTGTCCTGTACTTTTTTTACCCACCACTCCATCTGTTTTTTATCCTCTCATAGCGACATGTGCGTCGATAATTCATGTTTCTTAAAAATCTGACAATAAGATTATCCCCTTGGTTTATGCAGTGTTTAAAAATACGCAACCGATTGTTGATCTGTGCGCTAGGTTTTTTTATGCCGGGGGGCAATGATCTGCCGGGTTTAATTTGCAGGAAGCGATGACTATGCTGAAAAGCAGACCGTGAGAATAGCCTGTCAGGAAGAGGGCTGATAAGTCCGGCTACGCAATAAATATAAGAGAGAGCGTCATGAAGCATCTATTTCGACACTGGCGAACGTCCGGCGCCGTTATCGGCTCACTGCTGAAAAAAGGGAGCATTGCGGTACTGGCGCTGCTGGTGGTCTTTCTCGCCGGGCGGATCTATGAGTCCCAGCGCGGCCCGGCCCTGCATCGCTGGCATACCTGGAGTGGCAACGAGATGTCGGCCGAAGAGATCGACCAGGCGACCTTTGCCCAGTATCTGGCGCGGGAGAAGACGATTTTCGCCGATCTCCAGCGTGAGGTGACAGAGGCTTTGCCGGAGGAAGATAAAACCCCGGTCAACCGCTTTTATCGTCACAGCCGGGTCTGGCCGGGGCAGTTTCAGCAGGACTGGAACCGTTCTTTTGTGCTGCTGCCGCTGGGCAAGCCGCGCGGCAGCGTGGTGCTCCTCCATGGCCTGACCGATTCGCCCTACAGCGTGCGCTATCTGGCGCAACTCTGGCAGCAGCGGGGTTATGTGGCGGTGGCGCCGCGTTTGCCGGGACACGGCACCGCGCCGGGGGCGTTAACGGCGGTTGACTGGGAGACCTGGCTGGCGGCGACGCGTCTGGCGGTACGCGAAGCGACCCGCCTTGCCGGGGCGGACGTGCCGCTGCATCTGGTCGGCTACTCTAACGGCGGCGCGCTGGCGCTCAAGTATGCCCTCGATAGCCTGGAGGATAGCCACCTGCGTCAGCCGCAGCAGATTATTCTGCTGTCGCCGATGATCGGCGTGACCGCGTTTGCCCGTTTCGCCGGCCTCGCCGGGCTACCGTCTGTCTTCCCGGCGTTCGCCCGCGCGGCCTGGCTGAACGTGGCGCCTGAGTTTAATCCGTTCAAGTACAACTCCTTTCCGGTCAAGGCGGCGAGACAATCGTGGTTATTGAGCCAGGCGCTGCAGCAGCAGATTATCCGCGCGGCCCGGCAGGGCGAGCTGAAAGCGCTGCCGCCGATCCTCACCTTTCAGTCGGTGATGGATTCCACGGTCAGCACCCGCGCGGTGGTGGAGTCCCTGTATCGCTATCTGCCGGATAACGGCAGCGAGCTGGTGGTGTTCGATATTAACCAGGCGGCGGATCTCCGGGTCCTGTTTCGCCCTGCGCTCTATGCGGCGGTGAATACGCTGCTGCCCCCGGCGCCGCGGGCCTATACCACCACGGTGGTGACCAACGCGACGGCGCACACGCTGCAGACCGTCGCCCGGACCACGCTGGCCCAGGAACGGGAAGAGCATCGTTATCCTTTACACCTGGCCTGGCCGGCGGATATGTACTCTTTGTCGCATGTGGCGGTGCCGTTTCCCCTGAGCGACTCGCTGTATGGTCGCGAGCCGGACGAGAAGAACCGCTACGGCATTAGCCTGGGCACCATTTCACTGCGCGGAGAGACCGGGACGCTGAGCGTGGGGCTGGAGACGTTAATGCGCGTCACCTCCAATCCATTCTTTCCATGGATGATGACGCGCGTCGATGAGCGCATCGCCTGCGGCGAACAGGCGGCGGTGGCGGCCTGCCTGAAAGCGCAGGCCAGAGCAGAGGCGTTAAAACAGGATCAGGTGCAGAACGGTACGCAGCAGGATACCGACGATCGCCGCGGGAGCCACGAAGCGGAACAGGCGGACAAACCGTGAGCTGATGCCAAGAAAAATGCCGATACCGGGAAGATCAAAGGTCTGGATCAGTAGACCTGCCGAGGCGTTGACCTGGTCCACGGTGACTTTGCCCTGCTGGATCAGCTCGGAAATGACGCCAAAGTAGGCGGTGCCCCCGGCAACGCACTTCACCAGCGCCGGCAGCACAAAGTTCTGGGGGATGTGCAGCCAGCTGAGAAGCGGCTTCAGCAGCTGCTGCAGCAGGTCGATAGCCCCGGCGCCCTGCAGCAGCCCGACGATGGTTAACGACAGGATCAGCATTGGCACCGCGCCGAGCGCCAGGCGGATGGCGTCGGAGCCGGCGCTATTAATCACGGCCAGAATTCCCTGGCTGTTCTGCTCGGCGTTCGGCAGCGCTTCCGCGCGGGGGTTCTCGGCGACCGATAAGCGCCGTCCGGTGACGTGCCAGGCGACGGCGGCCGCGCACAGGCCGCCGACCACCGAGATAACGATCGAGGCCAGCCAGTGCAGACCAAAAGGGGTAAGAGGATAAAAGACGTTGCCTTGCCCCATGGCGAACACCATGGCCAGCGTGGCGGCCATTTGTCGGTCCGAGACGCCGCGTTTATCCATAATCGACAGCGTGGCGAGCGGGGCGGCAAAGCTGACAAAATTAATCTGGATCAGGGCGAAGGCGCTCATCCCGGTTAAGCCGAAGGGCTTCAGCAGCGGGGCCACCCAGCGAACAATCACATCGAGGATACCGCGGACCTCAAGGTATTTCATGATGATCAGCATGATCACCATGATCGGCAACAGCGTATACAGCGCGACGTCAACGGACGACTTGCCCGCCGCCATAATGATGCTTATGACATCCATTTACTTTTTTTACCACTCGCAGAGCTATTCGTTCGCGTCATCATAATCCCGTGGGGAAGGAAATGATATGCCTTGATCCCTCTCGGGATCCGGCGCCGCACGGGCGCCGGGAGAAGAGGATTACTGGCCGATATTGACCAGCGTCCGACCATGAATATTATTGCTGAGGAAATCTGCGGCATACGCTGGCGCCTGCTCCAGCGTGATTTCAGTGGCCGCCTGCTGGTAGTAGCTCTCCGGCAGAAGCTGGGCCAGACGCAGCCAGACGGCGTCGCGTTCAGCGGTCGGCACCATCACCGAATCCACCCCCTGCAGACGCACATTGCGCAGAATAAACGGCATCACGGTGGTCGGCAGATCGAAGCCCCCGGCCAGACCGCAGGCGGCGACGCAGCCGCGATATTGCGTTTGCGCCAGCACTTTGGCCAACACCGGGCCGCCAACGGTATCCACCGCGCCCGCCCACAGCTGTTTCTCCAGCGGACGGGTCTCCGCGAAGTCGCTGCGCGGCAGGATCGTATCGGCGCCCAGCTGGCGAAGGTAATCGTGTGTCGATTCCCGGCCCGATACGGCCGTCACCCGGTAGCCAAGGGCTTTCAGCAACACCACGGCGGTGCTGCCGACCCCGCCGCTGGCGCCGGTGACCAGGATATCCCCGCTATCAGGGGTGACACCCGCACTAACGAGAGCATCAACGCATAGCATCGCGGTAAAGCCGGCGGTGCCAATGATCATTGCCTGGCGCGCGCTGAGCGTCTCCGGCAGAGCAACCAGCCAGTCGCCTTTAACGCAGGCTTCGGTGGCCAGGCCACCCCAGTGGTTTTCGCCCACGCCCCAGCCGGTGAGGATCACGGCCTGGCCGGGAACAAAGCGCGGATCGCGGCTTTCTTTCACCTGACCGGCAAAATCAATGCCCGGCACCATCGGAAACTGACGGATAATTTTGCCTTTGCCGGTGATCGCCAGGGCGTCTTTATAATTGAGACTCGACCAGTCGATGGCGACCCGGACGTCGCCTTCGGCAAGAGCGGGCAGGTCGATATCTTTGACGGTGGCGACGGTGCGGTTGTCGATCTGGTCCAGAACTAATGCTTTCATGACAGAGTATTCCTCGTCGGAAGGGGGTTATCGGCGCTAGCGCCGTCCTGTGCAGGTGTTTTTGTTGTCATACTGTGCGCAAAAAAATCCCAGTACTGGTTAAGCGGTGCGGCAGACTGGACCAGCCTGGCGCGCATCACCGCGCCTTCCCAGCCGATCCAGAACACCTGGGCCAGCGCCTGCGGTGAGGCGTCGCTGGCGATGGCCCCGGCTGCCTGCGCTTCGCGCAGGCAGCGCGCCACGCGCGACTCCCATGCCGCCAGGATAGCCATCAACCGTTGGGGAAACGTCTCGGGTAACAACGGGGCTTCCTGCAGCAGGTTGCCCACCAGGCAGCCGCGGCGAAACTGGAATTTCTCCATTCCCTGACCGGCATGACGCACAAAGGCCGCCATTCGTTCCAGCGGCGGCACGGCGTCGTCCAGCAGGAATTTATCTAATTTATGCGCAAAGAAGTCGCCATAGGCGGCAAGCACGGCGAGGCCAAAAGCCTCTTTGCTTTTAAAGCAATGATAAAACGACCCCTTTGGCACGGCGATATTCTTGATCACCGCATCAATACCCGCCGCGAGATAGCCCGTTTCGGTCAGCACTTCAAGGCCTGAGCGAATCAGCGCCTGACGCGTATCGTCAAACTGGCGATCGACCTTGGGTGGACGGCCGCGGCGGGGCTTCAGGACGGCGGAGGTATCGGGATTCATGATTTAGACCGTGTGGTTTAATTGTTGGTCAGGGTACGCCCAATTCAGGGGTAGGGCAAGCATTGCGCGCAGCGTAAGGCTGGTTGACGAATCATTCTGGGCTGGGGGGCGTTAAGAATTATTTATCGCAAATACGTGGTTCGCACTGCCGGCGGGGGCACGAAATATAACTCTGCCGGGTATATTAGACTGGTCATTAATATCCATATTCACAATGCATAATACGAATTAATAATATTGGGAATATATAAACAGCGGGGGGCTGGAGCGGTTGAGTGGTTTTGTCCATGTGAAGAGGCTAATTTGCGAAGTACCCGGTCGACAGTCCCGTGAGGACTTCTCCCCGGAATGCCGGCCGGCGATGATTTGCAGACGATAGCGGATTGACAAACGCGGCTTGATAAAAGACATTGTCACCCCTGATCCGGCACCGGTTGCCACCTCAGTTTAAATATTATCGCCGGCAGACAATGACGTCTGTCTTTAATTATCGGTGACTGGGTAAATAATCTGTTACCGAAACAACACCTGCGAAAAAGGATTAACAGTCTGATGTACAGAATGAATATTGCCGTCAGAGGAGGGGATGAATGTCGCTAATTGCTATCGTGCTGGTCTTTATCATGGCCATCGTGGTGACCGTGTTCCTGTCCCATCTTCTGCCCGTTAAAGTGCCGCTACCGCTGATCCAAATCGCCGCGGGCGCCGCGCTGGCCGCCAGTGGCTTTCAGGTCGATTTTGACCCGCATATTTTTTTACTGCTGTTTATCCCGCCGCTGCTGTTCCTCGATGGCTGGCGCATCCCCAAAGACGCTTTTTTCCGCGATATGAAGCCGATTTTATCGCTGGCGATAGGCCTGGTGATGGTGACTATTCTCGGTATTGGCCTGTTTATTCACTGGCTGATCCCGGCTATCACCGTGGCGGCAGGGTTCGCCCTCGCGGCTATTCTGTCGCCTACCGATCCGGTGGCGGTATCGGCAATGACCGCCAGCTCGCCGCTTCCCTCAAGGATGGCGCATATTCTCGAAGGGGAGTCGCTGTTAAACGATGCTTCAGGGCTCGTCGCCTTTAATTTCGCCATCGCCGCGGTGCTGACCGGCAGCTTCTCCCCGGGAGACGCGGTGGTGAAATTTTTCCTGATGGCCTTCGGGGGCATCCTCAGTGGCCTCGTGGTGGTGTGGGTCACCGGCAAATGTAATAACTTTCTGGTTCGGCGCACCCGCGAGGAGCCAGCCATCCAGATCCTGATCAGCCTGCTTATCCCTTTCGCCGCCTACCTGCTGGCCGAGGCGTTCCATGTCTCGGGCATTCTTGCCGCCGTCGCCGCCGGCATTGCGATGCATTATGAGCAGCTGTCGGGGCCCCGGCTTCCGGCGACGCGCATGAAAAGCAGCGCGGTATGGTCCATGCTGCAGACCACCCTCAACGGGATGATCTTTCTGATGCTGGGCGAGCAGCTGCCGCGCATGCTCAGGACGCTGCCGGCGGTAGCCAGCCAGGCCGGCGTCTCTTCGCCCTGGTATCTGCTGCTGTACGCCGTGGCCATCACCCTGGCGCTCGGTCTGATGCGCTTCGCCTGGGTATGGCTGTCGATGAAGCTGACAATTTTTCGCCGCAAACGTCGAGGCAAGGCCATCACCGTCCGTCCACGATTCAGTATCCTCGCCGTCATGGCGCTGGCGGGAGTGAAGGGCTCTGTGACCCTCGCCGGTATTCTGACGCTGCCGGTGGTGCTGGCAGATGGTTCGCCGTTCCCGGGCCGTGAACTACTGATCTTTCTTTCGATGGCGGTGATCCTGATGTCGCTGGTGGTGGCGGCTATCGGTTTGCCGTTTATGACTCGTTATCTTGCCGATGATCTACCGCATGACACCGGTAAGGACGACATTGGCGCCGTGATGACCGAGGTGGCCATTAACCGTCTTAACGCGCTACTGGACGAGCCGGTGAAGGATCCCAGTGAGCAGGCCCTGCGGGCCGATGCCGGCAATATGCTGCTCGAAACCTATCAGCGGCGGCTTCACTATAACGACAATGACGAGGGGCAGGATGTCGGGCTGGAGCTGGCTAAGCGCGCCAGGCTGGAGAAATATATGCAACGAGAGGTCATTATCGCCCAGCGTCAGGAACTGTTCCGGCTGCGCCGCGCCCATAACATCAGCGATATCACTTTTTATGAGGTGCTGCGGGAGATAGATCTGAAGGAAGAGAGTTTACGCTAAAGCCGCAATCGCCGGAGGGTGGCCATTCGCCTTCCGGCAGAAGTACCGGCGCTGAAAAGCAAAAAGCCTGCTCGAAAGCAGGCTTTTTAAATTTGGCTCCTCTGACTGGACTCGAACCAGTGACATACGGATTAACAGTCCGCCGTTCTACCGACTGAACTACAGAGGAATCGTGTGAACGGGGCGCATATTAACGATGCCATCCGGCCTTGTCAAAGCCTGATTCAAAGAATTGCGTTCGACTGCTGACAATTTCAGCAATCGCCATCCATGCGCTGTTTTTTTCACCATGTTGCACCGTTGTAGTGCGAATGTACCCCTAATGGGGCATACCACAATCTGCTTACCGGGCAAATAAAAACCGAATTGCTATCACTATCCCTTATAACACTGCCTGCGGCGGGCGACAGCCGAGGAAATGCAAAGCTGGCAAGCAAATTGCAAAAGCCAGTGCATCATACTCCCAGCGTTGACGCTGGCGTTCCTTACAGGAGGCAAAATGAACTTAAGACGACTGAAATATTTTGTAAAAATCGTCGATATCGGCAGTCTGACCCAGGCCGCTGAAGTCTTGCATATCGCCCAACCGGCCCTCAGCCAACAGGTCGCGACCCTGGAAGGTGAAATGGACCAGCAGTTGCTGATACGCACCAAGCGAGGGGTCACGCCAACGGAAGCTGGTAAAATTCTCTACACCCATGCGCGCACTATCCTGCGCCAGTGCGAGCAGGCGCAGCTGGCGGTCAATAACGTCGGCCAGACGCTGCGTGGTCAGGTGTCGATCGGCCTGGCGCCGGGCACCGCGGCCTCCGCCATTACCATGCCGTTGCTGCAAACGGTGCGCAATGAGTTGCCTGAGGTGATGGTCTATCTGCAGGAGAGCAGCGGCACAGCGCTAAATGACAAGCTGCTGGCGGGCCAGCTGGATATGGCGGTGCTCTATGAGCGTTCGCCGGTGGCAGGCATCGTCAGCCAGCCGCTGCTGAAAGAAGACCTTTACCTGGTCGGCACCCGCGACTGCCCGGGGCAGAGCGTGGATCTCACGGCGGTGGCGGAGATGAACCTGTTCCTGCCGCGCGATTACAGCGCAGTGCGGGCGCGGGTCACTGAGGCATTCACCCTGCGTCGTCTATCGGCGAAAATTATCGGCGAGATCGAATCCATTACCACCCTGACCGCGGCCATCGCCAGCGGCATGGGGGCGACGGTGTTACCGGAATCCGCTGCTCGTTCCCTATGCGGGGCGGCGAACGGCTGGATGGCGCGGATCAGCACGCCTTCAATGAGCCTGTCGCTGTCGCTGAACATGTCGGCTCGCGGCAGTCTGTCGCCGCAGGCGCAGGCGGTGAAAGAGATCCTGCTGTCTCTGGTGAGCCGCCCATCGCTGGAAAACCGTGAACTGCAGCTGGTCAGTTAGGGTATATTCTCTTAAGGAATAAGTTGCTGGTTTTTATTATTTGTTACCTGGGACAACAGACTTTAACAATAGCAGATACGTTAAGTCCATTGGCCCGGAGGAAAGGGTGAACTTCCAGCAGCTGAAAATTATCCGTGAGGCGGCCCGTCAGGATTACAACCTGACGGAAGTCGCGAATATGCTCTATACCTCGCAGTCAGGCGTCAGTCGCCATATCCGGGAACTGGAAGAGGAGCTGGGGATTGAGATCTTTATCCGCCGCGGCAAACGCCTGTTAGGCATGACCGAGCCGGGTAAAGCGCTGTTATCGATTGCCGAGCGGATCCTCAATGAAGCCAGTAACGTTCGGCGGCTGGCGGATCTCTTCACTAACGATGCGTCAGGCGTCTTAACTATCGCCACCACCCATACTCAGGCGCGCTACAGCCTGCCGCCGGTCATTAAAGCTTTCCGCGAGCTGTTCTCAGATGTTCGCGTCGAGCTGGTGCAGGGTACCCCGCAGGAAATCGAAGCGCTGCTGCATAACGGCGGAGCGGATATCGGCATCGCCAGCGAGCGCCTGAGCAACGATCCGACGCTGGCGGCTTTCCCCTGGTTCCGCTGGCATCACAGCCTGCTGGTGCCGAAGGATCATCCTTTGACGCAGGTTTCCCCCCTGACGCTGGAGGCGATCGCCCGCTGGCCGTTAATCACCTACCGCCAGGGGATCACTGGCCGTTCGCGCATTGATGAGGCGTTCAACCGCAAGGGGTTGATGCCGGATATCGTGCTGAGCGCGCAGGATTCCGATGTGATCAAGACCTATGTGGAGCTGGGGCTGGGCGTCGGGCTGGTCGCCGAGCAGTCCGGTGATGCCCGGGAAGCGGACACCTTTACGCGTCTTGATACCCGCCATCTGTTCGATGCCAATACCGTGTGGTTGGGACTGAAGCGGGGCCAGCTGCAGCGGAATTACGTTTGGCGCTTTATCGAATTGTGCAATGCCGGACTGTCGCTGGATGAGATTAAGCGTCAGGCGATGGAGCCGGAAGAGGCCGCAATCGACTATCAGATTTAAGGAAATGCTGGCCAGCGGGTCGGGGAGTGGAAATAACGCTATAATTCACACACGTGAGTCGCGACTGAGGAAGGGAAAATGACGATGCGGCGTGTGAAATTAGTTTGTTCTGCGCTGATGCTGCTCGCCAGCCACGGCGCGCTGGCCGTCAGCTATCCGCTGCCGCCGGAGGGGAGCCGTTTGGTGGGCAGCGCATTTACCATTGCCGTTCCGGACAATAACACCCAGCCGCTGGAAAGTTTTGCCGCCCAGTACGGCCAGGGGTTAAGCAATATGCTGGAAGCCAACCCCGGGGTCGATGTCTATTTGCCACGCTCCGGTTCGACGCTGACTATTCCGCAACAGCTGATCCTGCCCGACACCGTGCGCGAAGGGATCGTGATCAACGTTGCCGAAATGCGTCTCTATTATTACCCGCCGCTGGGCAATAGCGTCGAAGTCCTGCCAATCGGCATTGGTCAGGCGGGACGCGAAACGCCGCGTAACTGGGTGACGGCAGTAGAGCGTAAGCAGGAAGGCCCCACCTGGGTGCCAACCGCCAATACCCGCCGCGAGTATGCGAAAGAGGGCAAAACGCTGCCGGCGATGGTGCCCCCCGGGCCCGATAATCCGATGGGGCTGTATGCGATCTACATCGGCAGGCTCTACGCCATCCACGGTACCAATGCCAACTTTGGTATCGGGCTGCGCGTCAGCCAGGGATGCATCCGCCTGCGCAATGACGATATTAAATTCCTGTTTGATAACGTGCCGGTTGGGACGCGGGTTCAGCTGATCGATCAGCCGGTGAAGTACAGCGTGGAGCCGGACGGCAGTCACTGGCTGGAGGTGCACGAGCCGCTGTCGCGCAACCGCGCGGAGTTTGAATCCGACAGAAAAGTCCCCTTGCCGATGACCTCGGCGCTGCGCGACTTTACCCAGGGGCCGGGAGTGAGCCCTGCCCAGGTCGAGCAGACCCTGCAGCGCCGCTCCGGCATGCCGGTGAATATCAGCGCCACAGCGGCGCAGGGAAGTTTGTAGCGGGTCGTTTAGTCTGATTAACGGCTATTGTAAGAAGGCTCTTTTGCTGTCGATGCATTCAACGTTGTTGGGAATAAGGATCGGGAAACCGATCCTTAACTTATCAGCAGTGGCGGTGATGGCGTTTTAATGAGGGCGCCAGGAGATGCTCAGGAGGGGATGATAAAGTCTGCAAATATATCTATGGACTTAATATTGTTACTGAGGATCTTTTTTTTGGCTGCCATTGTCCATGAAAGCGAAGATACCGCTTATGATAGCCAATATCCAGAATATAATACTAATGAATTTTGCAGAATCCATATTATCAAAACACTCCTGACCACAGCCACTACCGCTGACCCCCATCCCGACGATCATGAAGCTCATCATGCCGCTCAACAATGCCAGAATCACGAAGACTACAGTGATGAAAATTTTTATACCTTTTGTCATAAATTAATATCCTTATTTTATTAAATGCAATTTCCTATCATTATAATGAATGATACGGGAATGACGATATTAAAGATAAAGTGTACCTCATCGGTAATCCCATGAATACTGTAATTAGGTAAACAGGCTAGTGTTAGGGAAATATTTACAGCGAATCCCGAATAGGACGGCAATTCCGCATTATAGTTCTTGGATTCGTTATAAATATTTAAATTGGGAAAACGATTTCTATTATTCACTTTCGTTCAAAACAACGGGAATGACCCCCATCGCCGCTGATAAGCGAATCAGGGGATGGCGTCACTGATTGTTGGCAATGGGGACATGCTGCAGGATCACTTCAACGATCCAGTCAATAAAAACGCGCAGCTTGGCGTTGACATGGCGGTTCGGTGGAAACGCCAGGTACAGAGGCATTGGGCTAATCCGCCATTGTGTAAATAATGGAATCAAAGCGCCAACGGCCTGATGCGCTGCCGCCATATAGTTGGGCAGCGCAATCACGCCTAAGCCAACTAACCCAGCTTCGAGGTAAGCATTGCCATCATCCACGGCAAGTACGTAGTTGCCCGTGATTTCAATACGTTCATTCTCACTGCACAGTACCAAAGGATCAATCTTACTGGTGCGTGAGGACAAGAATCCCACTATGCAATGGTCAGTATTTTGCAGCTCGCGCGGGTGTGCGGGAGCGCCAAGGCGTTCCACATAGCTGGGGGCGACGTAGACGCCGATTTGCAAATCGCCTACATGGCGTGCGATTAGGGACTGGTCGGTGATTTGACCTCCGCGCAGAACGCAATCCACGTTGTCGCCGATCAGATCCACTACCCGGTCGCTCACACCCATGTCGATCTGGATATCAGGGTAGCGGGCGTGGAAAGCCGGTAGCGCCGGCACCAGAATAAGGCGGGCCAGCGGACTCGGTACATCCACCCGTAGCCGTCCCCTGGGCGTCATCGCCGCACTGGACAGGCTGTTTTCAGCATCCTCCATGTCTGCTACGCAGCGGCAGACCCAGCGGTTACCGCCGGATCGAAAGTCTGTAGCCATAAGGTTGGGAGCAGCATCGCTGATTTTCACCTGCGGGGATCACATACGGAACCTTGGACGGTACCTACGGTACGATGCTGCTTATACCCGCTGGCGGAGAGATGTCAGAAGCGGCGGTGTTGCCGATCTTTTTTGGAACCGCGCATTATTGCCTTACACCCAGGTATGGTCCGGCACGGTTAAACCGCCTTTATTTAAGCCTTTGCGGGAGCGTGGGGCTCACGGCCGTTCAGCTTGCCTGATAGCAAGAAAATAGCACCTACACCAGGATAAGATTGCATGCTTGGGGAGCGGAGAGGATCACGGAAAGCAAAAATCCCGCTCAGGTTTCCCTGAGCGGGATTTTTAAATTTGGCTCCTCTGACTGGACTCGAACCAGTGACATACGGATTAACAGTCCGCCGTTCTACCGACTGAACTACAGAGGAATCGTGTGAACGAGGCGCATACTACTGGCCTCGCATTTTTGTGTCAACACTAAAATTAACCTGCTGATTCAAATGGCTAAATTTAGCTCAACACGTTGTATTAGTGAACAATGCGCCGATCGCCTTCGTCCTGCAGGCCATTCTCACGTCTACGCGCCAGCGGATCCTGGCGGTAAAAGTGGCAAAAACGCTGCCACAGGGCCGGGAAGCGAGGCGCGAACAGTTCGGGCGCACTGAAAAAATATTCCGAGAGGACAGCAAAGCATTCTGCGGGATCGGTGGCGGCATAGGCGTCAATACTGGCGGCGCTTTCGCCTACCAGATCTATCTCATCCTGAATGTTGTTCATCGCGGCGTGGAGATCGTGCTCCCAGCCGGCAACTTCACGCAACGGGATAAGCGGCACGCCGCTGGCCCGGTCGCCGTTCCGCGTATCAAGCTTATGCGCCACTTCATGCACCACAAGGTTAAAGCCTGACGCATCAAAAGAGTCTTGAATATCCAGCCAGTTCAGCACTACAGGACCCTGTTGCCAGCTTTGTCCCGACTGTACCACCCGCTGGTTGTGGACCAGACCAATATCATCCTCCCATTCATCATCGACGATGAAAGGGGCAGGGTAGATCAGCACTTCATGGAAGCCATCCAGCCACTCAATGCCCAGCTCTAGCACCGGCAGACAAAAGAGCATAGCAATGCGCGCCTGATGCAGCGGGGTCAGCTCCAGCCCCTGCAATGCCACCAGCCGCTTTTGCTGTAAAAAACGGGCAGCCATCTGCGTGAGCTTGTGCTGCTCAGTGGACGAAAGATGGGCTAAAACCGGAATGGCAAGCGCTTGCTCCCAGGGCATCTCTGCGTTGCCGGACTCATCATCTGCTTTCCAGGGCCATTTAAACATCATATTGCTCGCAAAGTCGTCACTTGAACACAATTACCGAAACGGGAGCTATTAAAATGCCAAAGATCCTGGCATTATAGCAACCATCACAGCGGAGAGATGCCGGAGCGGCTGAACGGACCGGTCTCGAAAACCGGAGTAGGGGCAACTCTACCGGGGGTTCAAATCCCCCTCTCTCCGCCACTATTCAAACACTTACAGCATTCCATTTCAGTGACCTGTCTCCCGATGAGAAAAATTGAGAAAATCCACTGAGAAAAATTCTAGCGCCGAAGCATGCTCCGACGCCAAAGAATCATCTCATTTTCTTGTTCAAAGTCGGGCTGATTTTAACTTTCCTGTCGTAAACAAGTACCTGTGACTCTGTCTTATGACCACTGAATTTTTGCTTGTCTCTGCCAGATCCTTCATAGTCTGAGATCCCTTTAGCCTTTAGATCATGGAAGGTGCAATCAAGTGGCCTACCAAGTTCTTCAGAAGCCGCATTTCTCGCTTTTCTCCATGCTTCATTAAATCCCTTATATGAATAACGCTCACCATACATTGTCCTGATAACAGGGCCATCCTGTCCCCATTCCCTGCAAATATCAACAGCCGCACTGAGACGCTCAGTCCAGGCTTTGATCTGTTTAATACCAGTCTTACCTTGCTGTATGAAAATTCCTTTATCAAGAATCTGATTCCAGTTCATTTTAAGAACATCAGAAACCCTTGCAGCGCATAGATACGCAATTTCCATCGCGGCTTTAACTGCAGGAGTCGCATGAGTGAAGATAGCAATGTACTCTTCATCGGTTATGTAGCGGTCGCGCTGGGGTTTAGGAAACTTATCGACACCAACACACGGATTACTTAGTACATAACCACGCTGATACCCCCAGCGGTATACACGAGACATTGAACTATGCTCGTGGTTAGCCTGAACACGGCTTCTTTTACCACGTGCATCCATGTAGCGCCGGACGTGTTCAGGTTTAATGGCCTTTGCCTCTGCATCGCCGAAAACCGCTAACAAGTATTTTTCATGTGCCAGGTAATCTTTTTGTGTCCTGGGGGCAAGGTCTGCATAGTCAGCACTATTTAAAAATTTTTTCCACAATTGTTGAAAGGTGAGTAGTTTCTTTCGACCTTCAACGACTTTCTCGTAAGCTAACCAAACCTCCGCTTTAGAAGCGTTTGCTGGGGCTAGATTCTCGGTAGTACCTCCTGGCTTCCAGTAGTAACCGGAAGGGCGGAAAAACACACCCTTCGGCATCCACTCATTACCAGGCGCTCTTTTGCGGCCCATATTATCTCTCTACAGCGTCAAAGTTCATGCCTGGAGTAGGCATATGGCCTGCTGGTGGAAGTATGCGTTGTACGGGATGGTTAATATGAAACCAGGTCGTTTTGATTGCTCCGTCCCGGCGTTCAATAAAAAAGATCCCGTTCTGCGTTAATACCTCTTTCTGCAGTGACTTTTGGGGCGAACCCGTGGCCTCTGTCAGTTCTTCATCAGTCAGGAAGCGATCGCTCATGAGTTGTTCTCCACTGAACCAGCTGCAACCGGTTATTTATTACTACGATTTTAATTTAATGAGACTAAAAGCCATGAGAACTTCTAGACTATATCTTCTATAAAACTTAACAAATCCACAGTAGAACACGTAAAGAATAAATAGAGTTATGAATATTGATAAGTAATTGTATTTATGAGTGTCATTATCAAAGAAAGTCAAGGCTAACGCTAAAACTGAAATCCAAAAATTAAGCAAGAAAATGAAGCAAACATTTCGGCAAAATCCATAAAGAGCAACGTAATTTTGTATTTTACTCTGATGGGTTTGAGAAAACTCATATGCAGAATGATAGGCGAACCTGAACAGATCACCATCTAAGTATTTGCTTTTATGTAAGCTTATGCCTAGGTTATGTTCATACGATTCACTAACTTTTTTCCACAGGTTTTCTGCTAGTTTTTTTGGCAATCCTCTGGAGTAGCAAAACTTAAATGTACACAGGTCAAGAAACATGATCGGTGAAGTAATTACCTTGATAATAAAGTTTCTTATTTTTTTCGTTTTATCGATTTTTCTTTTCTCAATATATTTATCATTTATATTTTCAAATAAATAAATAGATGGATAATTGAGTGATTCATTCATGTATTTCTCAATAAAGAAAGCTGATAGAATAGATACAAAGTGACCAGAGATATATGATGATACTATTAATGAAGCGTAACCTAATAGACTAAAAGCATTATGTTGTGTGTTTATGAATTTAACTATCTGCATAGCAGGTTCTAACTCGTATGTAACTCCTATGAAATAAAGTAAGTAAAGGAATAAACCTCCTGGTATTAAATAACCTAAGAAATCATAAAATGAAAATGGATTTTGATTCATTATATACTCCATTTGTTGACTTTCTGATAAAATGATATACAACTGATTTTAAAAGTTTTTTGACTTTCAGACGATTTACATGATCTTTTCTAGCTTCTGTTCGTTCAATATTTCATCTTCTTCTTCAAGAACTATACTATGCACAGTTAGTGATTCAAGTTCATCATTTTTCCCCTTATCCTTCAACAATTCTTAGTTGCTCAATTGCAAATTGCGCCATAGCATCAGTTTTAATTTTAGCTACGATACAGTCAGTGCATCAAGTCTTTGGTTCATAGCCATCAGCATTGACGTAGCGAGTAACTTCTACATCATAGAAAGTTTCAACCTCGACATGACCCACAAAGCACATAGGCTGAATGAATTTTCAGCGCCACATTCTCCGCAGCCAGCTGCCGTACCTTTTCAGGCAAACCATCAGGGCAATTATGGTTACCGTTTTTACTGCGCGACCAGGAAAAGCCGCAATCACAGTGAAATACGTCTCCGATCTCTTTTATGTTCATGCTGTCCACCATTCAATAAACATGCAGATACCAACAGTTACTACGGCAATCAGCACCCAGCAGATCACATCCAAAATGGCGGCAAACCGACGCAGTGTGTATTTGCTGTAATTCTCAGGTTCAAAATTCATTGCGCCTCCCCGAGCACCCAGCGCAGAGCCTCGGCATATTCACCGCTTGCATCTTCGAGGGCTTTTGCAATTTCCTTGCGTGATTTGATACGCGGCTTTGCTTCACCGAGTATCTGACGTTGCCGACGGGCTTTTTCGTGGCCTTTGGTACCAGCTGTCGCCAGCTCGATTTCTGCCACTTTTGTCCGCTGTTCTTCAGGTGGGAGGGCACCAAGCTGACGCGCCTGGGTAACGGTGACAGTTCCAGCCTCCACCGCTTCCCGGACGGCTTGTGTGGCATCCAACAGGGATAGTGTTGCACGCACGGTCTGAACGCTGCAGCCAAACAACACCGCAATGTCGTCCTCATCGAGCCCACGGTCGAGCGCGTCTGACATTTTTTTAGCCCGGCCAAGCGGTGTATCAGGTCGTCGAATTTCGTTTTCGCTGACCATGTATTTAGCCATCTGATTTGCTGAACCGCGCTTAACGACTCCAGGAACAAGCCGTGGGGCTTTACCCTCTTTCAAAAGGAGCTTATTTGCCTCCAGCGTATGCTTAACGCGCTGACGGCCTGCAACTACGCAGGTGAGCCCTGTTTCTGGGTCTTTCCAGACGATGATAGGCTCCAGTACACCCAGCTCCTTGATGTTCAGTACCATCCCGTCGTCGAGCGGCAGGTTGATACGTTCATCGTAGAGAAGATGGGTTTTGTCGGTAATAAGATGCAGCTTTTCCGGTTCGAACATCAGAACGTTGGTTTTGCCGTTGGCGCCGTATACAAGCTTTGAGTCCTTAGCCATCAGAGAGTCTCCACGTTACGGAAGCTGGCGGGGCAAATTGCTTTCAAATCGCGCATAGCCTCTAGAACATGCATATTTGTGCGATTCTTGGTGTGTCGCTCGGTCAGACGATCACACTCTTTCGCCCATGATTTGACCTCTGCGAGAAGGGCGTCACGTTCGGTGCGCGTCTGGCGCAGAGCTACATTCGAAACATCGAGGACGGTAGCCAGTTCCCTGATGATTGCTGCCTGTGCTGGTGGCATAGTTTTGGCTATTTCGTACGCCTGTTTAATAAGTTGATTTGCTGTCTTAGCCATCTTTTGTTCTCCATCTGACGTGCTGCAACGCGTAAATTTAGGGGGCAGCAACCCAACCCATGAGAATGGGGTAATTGCTGCTGTTCTAATCAGGCTGCTGGTTTTTGTTCTTCGGGCTCTTTGTAGGCGAGCAGATCACAAAGCTGGTTAATTACTTTACAGAACTGGAACATGTCCGTACCTGCCTGGTGACGCCAGCGGTAGGCTTTGTCGTCATCATCAGAATAATCATTATCCTTGGTATCGATCCGCCGGAAATGGAAATTATCTGTAAGCAGAAAAGAGACGCCGCAGCATCTTAATTCCATGTTATCGACGATAAAACCTGTGTTCAGGCTCTCCAAAATTTCACTGATAACGGAAGTGTGTTCCGCAGAGTAGCGAATAACTTCTTTCTGTTCTGCCAGGCGGGATAGCTGGACATAATCACCGACCTCAAACCCGGCAAAGGCTGATTCTTCGCCGTCCAGATGGTTTTTAAGGCGCGTTGTCAGGCCGTTTTTGATATCACTGATGTTGATCGTGACCGTTTTTACTGAGCCGATCACTTTAACCAGCATCGCCCCGACTAAATTGGCAATATTTTTATTGGCGGAATTAATGATCAGCAGATTTTCTTCAGTGTTATACAGGACTAGGATCAGAGACGACTTGATAAATGCCTGTTTGCATAGCTGAACCTTAGCATCCTGGATAATGGTGTTACGGTCAGCGCGCTTTAGTCTCTGACCACATGCATTTTCAATGCGCTGGATACGCTCATTTGCTTCTTTCATCACGACGTGCTGGGGGATTATTTTCTCATCGCGGCGAACCACGATTGCATAACCGCCAGTAATTGGCGTAACCAGCTCGCCAGTAATCGGATTAGGGACGAAGGAAGCCCGCGCGAACTCCGTTTCTGTAAGTTCAGAGTAGGGCAATTCCTGCAGGTGCCCTTCAACCGCTTCAATACTGGGCAAAGTAGCCCGGTAGACAATGGCGTTACGTAACTTTGATAATTTCATTTCTGTGTCCTCTGCAAAGGATTAGTTAGTTATCTCCACACAACGGAAAGAGCACTGAAGCACTGGAAACTCACTTGACTAACACAATGCTTTTTCCTGTTGTGTGCCGGGCTTCCACCGGCTCCCATCTGTTTTTAAAGCCACTCAGATATCGTCTGGGCTGTGCCGTCTACTTCCGGCTGTCACTGCCGTCGAGAGTGCTGGCAGCTCACTGACCTGATATCTCCCAGGATCAACTGGAGTGGTTGTTATCGCTACCAAAGCGCCACTGTCCAGGACATTTAAAAGGACCGTCTCCAAGTGGTAACTCTTCCAGTCCCGCTAAACACTCGTGTAAATGCTTAACGTGAATGGCTGATATCCTTGTCTCTTCCGAGGTGTCACACCTTTTCGCCGCGCTGGTGGGGCGCACGTCGTGCCTGAAACACTTAGCTTGCACATTCTTCCGGAATTCCTGAGAGCGCATGGATAAAGGTAACTCTCTGGCGGCTAACGCTGCATGTGCCATACAGCGGTTGCGAATATTGCCGTTCACAACTGGAAGCGCACTCCTTCAGTTACAAACCGATCCCCACCGGAAAGAAGGGGAATGCGCTTCCATGTTGTGTGCATTCGGTTATCGGATAAACGTAATGTAGGATAACTTACCTTGGGGTGTCAATGATGATGGTAGGAAATCTTACATTGAGGTGTAAAAAAAAGCCGACGATGAGGTCGGCTGTTTGTAAAAGAAGGGGGTCATAAGTCAGTTACAACCTGGCGAACGACTCCGACAATCTTGCAATTTCCGTTTACTTCAAGGACTCGGTAATTTGGATTCAGGGGGACCAGGTATTTTATAGGCCCATCGATTACAAATTTTTTGAGTGTAGCCTCGGCAGATCCCATTACCTGCGCGACAACTATCTTACCGTTAACCTCAAATAAACTACCGTAATCAGGGTCAACGACAACGATTGATCCTTCGGGGATGCTGGGGGCTCCGTTCGGGTTGGTCATTGAGTCCCCACGGACCTTGAGAGCAAATCCTTCATCACAAAGGTTAGCTGTAGTATAAATCCATTCGGAAACATCGCTTTCAGTCACGGGGGCTCCGCTCTCAGTCCACTCTCCAGCTTGGACCCAAGATAGTACGGGTATTCTTTTCACGCCAAACCGTTCTGTTGGTTTGTAAGCCGCCTCTTCAGCATCTGATTCACCTAAGCCGCTTATAATCCACTGAGGGTTTGTTTTTAACGCAGTAGCCAGCGCCTGAAGGTTAGATCCTCCAGGTTCATAGTCGCCTGATTCCCACCCAGTCACAGTTACACGATTCACGCCTACTAATTTGGCTAAAACCGCCTGGGTTAGTTTCAGTTCTTTTCGTCGAGCCCTGATGCGTTCATTCATTTTCATGTAGGTAATCCTACCACTTTGTAATGTAGGATTCCTTGACCTTGTAATGTAAGATATCCTACTATAATGAAGTCTATTCCTTTCCATCTGAGGCAAAAATGAAAAAAGAAGACGTGATCTCTTACTTTGGCACGGTCGGCAACGTAGCAAAGGCTTTAGGCATCTCACATGCATCTGTATCTGGATGGGGCGAGATTATTCCAAAAGGTAGAGCGTTTGAAATTCAGGCACTAACAGAGGAGAAACTGAAAGTTAATCCCGAACTTTATACAAAGCCTAATCAAACAGCAGCTTAACCGTAACTACAAATCGAATTTTAAAGGGGTAGGTGTGACAAAAAAAATTGAATCAGAGGTGATAAAGCGGTTGCAAGCGCTCAACCCTGAAACGGTAAGACTGGATGAAATGAACCGAGTAGTGACTCTGATCGGGTGGACCTTATCAGAAAAACTTCCAGACACCTATAGCGATGAGAACAAAGGCAAGGATATCGAACACGACTCCGATTCGCTTGGGGTTTCTCGGGTAACCAGAAATGGTTGCTGTAACCCGACCGAGGTCGTCGTACTGGAGCATTTCCTGGTAGGGGTGGTTAATCCACTCACCAATGCCCCAAAAAAAGACGCCAAGGGAAACCAGTGCTGTAGGGCCAGGAGGATAGGCAGAAAGAACTCCAGTACCGTTCAGCAGAAAAACGAATGCACCAGCGACAATCAAAACTTTGTACCAGTAGTCCAGAGTCAATTTAGACAAAGGGTTATTCATTTAACACACCGGCTGTTCCGTGGGCTAAGAAAGTGATTTTAAGCGAAGGGTTATCAACATGGTAGAACAAAAGCAAAGTTTGAAAGATGTAGTCAAGGCTATGTGTAAGTCCATGCATGGTGGACGTGAGGCTATGGCTGGCGCGCTAGGCATGACCTTAACGCAGTTCAATAACAACCTTTATGAGAAAAATGGTTGTCGTTTCTTCGAAGTCAGCGAGCTGGAAGCGATGGAGGACATTTCCAATACATCATTACTGGCTGATTACTTCGCTCGCCGCCGTGGTGCTCTGCTGGTGGATGTTCCGCACCTGGAAGAGCTGGATCGCGTGGACTTGTTCAGCCGGGCAATGCGTACCTCTGCCGCTAGGGGACAGGTTGATCAGATTATCGAACAGGCGCTTGAAGATGGCGTTATTGAAAGGCACGAGGCCGAAGAAATCATGGTGCATCACCGCCGTCACCTGGCAGCTCGGGAAGAAGAGATTGCCGCAATTATCACGTTATTTTCACGCAAAAAGAAGTGACGCCAGCGAGTTGCAGCTCCTGGCGTCGTGGCGTGTCGTTATCAGTGGAGATTACTAACGCATGAACAGTTTATCAACACAATACCGCAGGTCGCAACTTGTAGCGCGGCCAGTTCCTGGTGGAGCAGGACCGGTGCAGTTCGTGTATGGGGTAAGAGTACCAGGCGGGTTCGAGCCTGTCTGCTACCAGTTTGCTCAGTGGGTGGTAGGGGACTTTAACGGCCAGGCGGAGAAAGTATGCGAGAGCTCAACCGATGGTTCAGAGATCACTACGGTGTCCCGGTCAGGGTCATACGCTGGGAGCCCCAGACACAGCGCGTTATATACCTGCGTGAAGGGTACGAGCATGAATGCTTTAGCCCCCTCGAGCAATTCAGACGTAAATTCAGAGAAATAAAGGACGATCATGAGCACTAAATTAACAGGATACGTCTGGGACGCTTGTGCATCTTCGGGGATGAAGCTATCCAGCGTGGCAATCATGGCGCGCCTGGCTGACTTCAGCAACGATGAGGGTGTTTGCTGGCCTTCTATTGCGACCATATCCCGTCAGATTGGCGCTGGTGAAAGTACTGTCAGAACGGCGATAGCTGCACTTGAGAAAGAGGGGTGGCTCACTCGCACACAGCGCCGCAACGGCAACCGTAATGCATCGAACGTCTACCAGCTCAACGTTTCCAAACTACAGAAAGCGGCATTTTCTCACCTGTCAGTTTCTGACACATCAAAATCTGACACGTCAAAATCTGATGCGTCAAAATCTGATGCGTCAAAAATTGACCCCTCAAAATTTGAGGCGTCGGAATCCATCAAAAAAACCAGTTTTGACCCGTCAGAATCTGGTGGGGATCCGTCAGTAAAATCAACTACTGATCCATCAGATATAAATCCTTCTTGTCCGGACGCTTCGCAACCGGACGAACAGGGCTCTGCAGATGAATTTCTGTCACGGCATCCTGACGCGGTGGTGTACAGCGCTGCAAAGCGGCAGTGGGGCAGCCAGGACGATTTAACCTGCGCCGAGTTCATTTGGGGAAAAATTATCAGCATGTACGAACTGGCTGCTGAAAGTGATGGTGAGGTAGTTCGCCCCAAAGAACCAAACTGGACCGCATGGGCGAATGAGGTTCGCCTGATGGTGATGCAGGACGGGAGAACCCATAAACAAATTTGCTCACTTTTCAAGCGCGCCAACAAAGATTCGTTCTGGTGTAAAAACGTACTCAGCCCGTCGAAGCTTCGGGAAAAATGGGATGAGCTGTCGTTAAAACTATCTGCTCCACTCAATAGCTCCCGCCAGGAGTCGTCCATTTCGCGAGCCAGTTTCGATGGGGTTGATTACTCATTGCCAGAAAACTCGGGGTTCCGCACATGAGTAAGCCATTTCTCAAATGGGCTGGTGGAAAGTATACCCAGCTGGCTGACCTGTTCGTGCATATCCCGGCAGGGAAACGCCTGATAGAGCCATTCGTTGGTGGTGGGTCGGTATTCCTGAACAGCGAAAAGCACGCAGATTACCTGCTGGCGGACGTTAACCCGGACCTGATTAATCTGTATCAGATGTTAGCGGTGGTGCCGGATGAAGTGGAATTAAAGGCCCGCTGGATGTTCGAGCACATGCGGTCACCAGATCGCTATGAGCTGATCCGTTCCGAGTTCAACGCTCAGACGCTGGATGCTACTGAACGCGCAGCTGCATTCCTGTATCTCAACCGGCATTGTTTCAATGGCCTGATGCGCTACAACCAGGCGAATAAGTTCAATGTGGGCTGGGGAGGCTACAAGGCCCCGTATTACCCGATGGATGAGATGAAAGCCTTCGCGGCTATGGCGCATAACTGCGTCTTCATGACTGCTGACTATCGCCGAACTATCAGCCTGGCCGGGAAAGGGGATGTGGTTTACTGCGATCCGCCTTACGAACCGATGCCGGGAACAACCGGATTCACTGCCTACGCCGCTGGTGGTTTTAGCTGGGAGAACCAGGTGGACCTGGCGAAGCAATGTGTATCTGCCTTTCACCGTGGGGCTCGGGTTGTGATTTCTAACTCATCTGCACCCAAGGTTCTCGACCTGTACCGGGAACATGGTTTTAACCTGCAATTCATCAACGCGCGCCGTTCGATCTCCTGCAAAAGCAGTACGCGGGAAGTCGCAAAAGACGTTGTAGCGATCCTTTAAGGGGGCTAAATGAAACTGACTTTACCATTTCCACCAAGCGTAAATAGTTACTGGCGCGCCCCGAGCAAGGGACCGCTGAAAGGCAGGCATCTGGTTAGCGAGACTGGGCGCAAGTTCCAGCAGGCAGCGAGAGCGGCGATTATTGAGCAACTGCGGGCCGTTCCCCGGCCATCCTCTGATCTGGCTGAGGTTCACATAGTGTTGTATCCGCCTGATCAGCGCCGTCGGGATATCGATAACTACAACAAAGCGCTGTTCGATGCCCTGACTCTAACAGGCGTCTGGGAAGACGACAGTCAGGTTAAGCGCATGCTGGTGGAGTGGGGGAACATTGTGAAGAAAGGGAAAGTAGAAATCACCATCCGACGTTTTCGTGCAGCTGCCTGACGTGGAGATGATATGAGAGCACTACTAACCCCTGAGATTGCCCCACGCATGGGCGTTGTTCTTCTTCGCCCAGGTGCTGATCTCATGCCGATGTTCAGGAGAGGGCGCGTACTGATTGAGCCTGCACCGGAAAAATACAGCGACTACGCAACCGGCGCCATCCCTCCCGCCACGCAACCACTGGCAGAAGACCCGGTTTTGAAGCCAGTCTTCGAAAACAAAGACGTCATTCTGCGCGCGGGTGGTATTAGCTCGCTGGAGGCCGAGCTGGAGCGTCGTTTTGAATGCCAGTATCCGCACGGCTCGTGGCACAGCGAAAATTTTACGCTGTTCCGGCATGAGCCTGGCAGCATCCGCCTTTGCTGGGCCTGCGATAACCTGGTGCGTGATCAGTACACAGAGACGCTGGCAGGCATTGCGCGTGAGAACCTGGTATCCTGGCTGATAACGGTCATCCGCTCACAGCTGGGGTTCAACGAAGACCATCAACTGACGATCCCCGAGTTGTGCTGGTGGCTGGTGATAAACAATCTGGCACACGTCATCCCTGAATCGCTGGCCCGGAAAGCCCTGCGATTGCCGGAAATACAGCATAAGCCGGTGATGAAGGAGAGCGATATTGTGCCGGAGCCAGCGGCGAGCGAAGTGGTGCAGAAAAAGGTTCTCGGTCTTCGCGTAGATCCTGAAACGCCGGAATCATTCATGCTGCGACCAAAGCGCCGCCGCTGGGTAAACGAGAGCTGGACGCGCTGGGTTAAGTCTCAGCAGTGTGTCTGCTGTAACAAACAAGCAGATGATCCCCATCACCTGATAGGCCACGGACAAGGTGGAATGGGAACGAAAGCGCACGATTTGTTTGTGTTGCCGCTTTGCAGAGCGCATCACGACGAGTTGCACGCTGACACCGTGGCATTTGAGGAGAAGCACGGCTCACAGCTGGAGCTGCTGTTTCGATTTCTGGATCGTTCGCTGGCAATTGGCGTGCTGGCATAGTGGAGAACGCATAATGATTAACCCGTCCGAGGTTGGAAAAGCTGGTGAAATGGTCAGGCTGAAAACGCTGGAGGCCATCTGGATTCAAGGGAAGCTGCGCATGTGGGGCCGCTGGTCTTACATCGGCGGCAGTAGTGGCGGCAATATGTTTAACCAGTTACTGGCCTCCGGGAAAGTCACCAAAACAGCCATCAATGAGGCATTGCGCCGGATGAAGAAGTCTGGCATCTCGAAGCCTGAGCTTGAGGCGTTTTTTCGTGAAATACTCGCGGGGAAAAACAAAAGCGGCCTGGCCTTCTGTACAGACGATGAAGGACTGCTGATTGATAAGGTACTGGGGGCAGTCCTTATTACAGGTGGTCACAAAGAGCTGTATCACCTGCTGGTGGAGCATTACCGGTTACGGAAGAGCAAACGCCGCATAGCGGAAGAGCTCTATGAAAAGCATCCCGACTGGTGCTTTATGACCTGTAGACGCAGAGTTGATACGTGGCTTAGTTTGGCAGAATCGATGCTGTACGCACCAATGTGTGACGCATTCGGCACAAATGGCGACAGATTTTACTTGCAAAGTGAGCCAGAAACTGCTTGAATTGTGATAGGCTCGGGACGTTAAAGCGAACTGAGCAGCATGAAATAAATTAAAGGCCCAAGGCTAACCCCCTTGGGCTTTGTCATTTCTGCACTCTGGTCAGGGCTCTTGGGTAGAGACGTGCTGCACGATACGTTAAAGCCCTCTGCGCAGAGCCCTGAACCAGCTTGCTGGTTTAGCTCAGAAGGTAGAGCGCCTGCCTTGTAAGCAGGATGTCGGCGGTTCGATTCCGTCAACCAGCACCAGAACGGCAGAGGGGCCAGCGTCTGAAGCGAATCCCGATCACAATGCGTAACTTATCTAGGGGAAGCTATGCAACAACCATATTTTTTTAACCCGGGCATGACCACTCAACAGCTTGAAGACTGGCTTGGGCAACAGAAAATCTATCTTGCCCACTTCAACCGTCTGATAGCAGAAAAAGCCGCTCTTGAGGAGCGGCTGAGTCAGATCTCTGCGGAGATTGGGCGAGTCGCTACTGGTAGCTTTGAAGGAATGCTGAGTTTTCCCTGGGATCCCAGTCCTCTTGTGGAAAATCCTCAACAGGATAGTGGCCAGTCGGCAGATTGAGTGACGCCAGGACAGCGGCAGCATCTTCTGACATATAACTGGGCTTTAGTTGACTGGCAATGATAAAGAGACAGTCGTTTAGCGAGAGTCTTCTAATCTCTTCAGGTTTCCACTTGGTCATTTCGAAGATAAGGTGATGAAGAGCCTTATCGTTATCAAGATAATAATAATCCGATGAAAAATGTTTCCTGTACTCATCGAGAATACATTCAAGAGTGAATATTTGTCCTATTCGATACCAAACCTGCCTGGCTCTGTAACTGTGTGAGTCTGCCAGTAATGTTTGGGGGAAGTTGTTATTTTGGCAAACCCGTGACTTGATTACCTGTAAAAGGTCTGAGTACTTACTCATATTTTCACCAGTTGATGTTTTAATCATTTGCGAATCAATTTTATCAAAGAGAAAAACAAGCCGCTACACGCTGATAACATCAGGCTGGGCGATACCTCAGACAAGCAGAGTATTGAAACCTGAAAGACTGAATGTTAAATTTCTGGTGTGGTGAATCCCCCTATGCGGAGGGGCGACCAGTCAGTTACAGAACCTGTAAATGCAGCGCGGGCCATGCCGACTGGGGCATGCTCACCGGGAGGCACCCGGCACCACGCAATGCCACTAAGCTATTTGGTAGTGGGGTTGTCGTTTCGGCTTCTCCAGCTATGTTTAAAAGGTAGTAACGGAAAAATGAGCGCTCTCCTGGTAAATCGGTAGCTCGGACTATTAGGTGCGTCTCGATCCGGTACAGAATCAGTATTGCCTACATTTCTGCCCGTTCCTCTGAGCGGGCTTTTTTTCGCCATGAATAAGGCGCCTCGGAAAGCTGAGGTACAAATCATTTGAGGCTGCGCTTATGCGCGGCCTTTTCTTTTTCCCCTCAATTCTGAGAGGACTCACAGCAATAAGAGGGGGCTAAATGTCCGATCCTGTTTCTGGCACAACGGTAGCTGCTGGCGGGCTGATGGGGGCCAGTATGTTCGGCCTTGCAACTGGCATTGATTATGGCGTGGTATTTGGTGCGTTCGCTGGGGCAGTGTTCTATGTCGCTACGGCAGTAAATATCAGCCGCCTAAAGCTGGTGGGCTACTTCATAACTTCATTCATCTTCGGTGTGATTGGTGCTCCTCTGCTGGGGTCTTACTTCTCAAAGTGGACGGGGTACAGTGACAGGCCGCTTGATGCACTCGGTGCTGTAATCGTTGCAGCCATAGCCATTAAATTGCTGACGTTCGTTAACAGTCAGGATCTGGGTAGCCTGTTTGGGATTCTCTCTCGCTTACGTGGAGGAGGGACAAGCAATGGTAACAAGTGATCCGAGTGCAATCGTCAATGCGGTGATATGCGCTGTAATTGTTGGGGCGTTGATGTTCTATCGGCGCGACGGGTCAAGACACCGCCCCATGATATCGCTGATGGCTTACTTCACTGTGCTGGTTTATGCCAGCATCCCTTTCCGTTTCCTGTTTGGCTTGTACGAGTCATCCCACTGGCTGGTGGTACTGGCAAACATTCTTATCTGCGGCGCGGTTCTCTGGTTCAGGGGGAATATAGCGCGTCTGGTTGATGCACTGAGGCACTAATGAATCAAACACAATTCCAGAAGGCGGCTGGTATCAGCGCCGGGTTAGCTGCGCGCTGGTTTCCGCATATTACAGCCGCGATGAAAGAGTTTGGCATCACTACCGCTATCGACCAGGCAATGTTCATTGCTCAGTGCGGCCATGAAAGCCTCGGGTTTAACAGGGTAGTGGAGAATTTCAACTACAGCATCGCCGGGCTTGCTGATTTTGTTCGTTACGGCAGGTTAACGCAGGATCAGGCCAATTCCCTCGGGCGCAGCCAGTCGGAAAAAGTGTTACCCCTGGAGCGCCAGCGGGCTATCGCCAACATTGTCTATAGCAAGCGGTTGGGTAACAACAGGGCAACTGATGGCTGGGTTTATCGAGGGCGCGGACTTATTCAAATAACCGGACTTTCTAATTACCGGGGCTGCGGCAGCGGGCTGAAGGTTGATCTGGTGGCACAGCCAGAATTACTGGAGCAGTCCACTTACGCGGCCCGTAGTGCAGCGTGGTTCTATGTCTCAAATGGTTGCTTGAAATATCCGGGTGATCTTGTCCGGGTCACGCAGATTATCAACGGCGGACAAAACGGGATTAATAACCGGCGAGTTCGCTTCCTGAAAGCAAAATCGGTGCTGGTGGTGTGATTATGGGAATCGAAGCTATCGCGGGGCTGGTGGTTGTAATCCTGGCTGCTATCGCTGGCGCGTTCGGCATTGGTCATGCTCGCGGGACCAGTAAGGCGGAAGCCAAAGCCGATCAGCAGCGTACCGAAGAGAATGCCGCCGCCACCGTCGCCGCGGCAGAACGTAAGGCGGAAGTCATGAAAGGGGCCAGTGATGTACAGCAGACTGTTAGCCATATGCCTGATGACGATGTTGATCGGGAGCTGCGCGAAAAGTTTACCCGCCCCGGTAGTCGTTGATACGGCCTGCAGCTGGGTGCGCATCATCTACCTGACTGACCACGATATCGACGTGTTGGATAAGCAGACCAAGCGCGACATTCTGGCGCACAACAAAGCAGTGCAGGCCAACTGCCAGAGCATTACCCCTACTCATTGAGTTAAATAAATGGCCTCATCCTTGAGGTCCACGGGTAAGTAAACGCAAGGTCTTTTATGTAATGGCTCTTTTAGCCTAGGAGCCAAGTCAGAAACAACAAGCGTAAGCGGTAGATATTTATGATTTTATTCTGCTGCCTATCCACAGAAAACCAAAAGGGCTACGCAATGAGTGAAGCTAAACCGCAGGACGGCACCACCGTAAACGGCTACCGCACATTAACCGCTGGCGATATTGAGCGCATGAACCGCCTTAAAGGCGTCAGCCGCCACTTCTGTAGTTTGCTTGATACCGAGCGAGGTGAATTGTTGGCTGTCCGTAATGGCCCGGCAATGTTAAGCGCTGAGCAGGCTCGGGAGATTGATGAAGCTATGCGCAGCCTGGCACTAGCGCGCACCAAAATGCAGGAAGCCTGTATGTGGGCATGCCGCGCAGTTGCCCGGCCAGATGCTGACTGTTAACCCCACTAAGGGATAAATAACCAACTATCCCCACCCGAGGATAAAGCAATGAAGCAGTAAGCGGATAGGCCGCAACTGAAAGGCAATGGAGCAGTCGTGATGCTCCCCTGAGTCGCCATTGAGCGAGCCTGTGTAGCGACGGGTCAAGGTTCTTATATCAAAAGAAGCTCCGGTAAAGCAGCGCGAATGCCAAACGCGCACCGGTTATAAGCGGCGATGATGCGACAGCACCTCAAGGGCATGAGCGTGGCCACTCCGGGAAGTGGCAAGGCATTACAGCAGGCATTCACTAATTGCCTGTGATAATGCTAAATTCTCCTGATTGAGAAGGAGATACTATGTCCAGTACAGCGGCTACAATGGCTATTCAAATACCTTGGCGTGAACTACTAACCCCATTTGTAGGCCTTGTTGGCGCATTTGGTGGTGCTTTGCTAGCCAATCATTTTGCAGATGTAAGGTGGCAAAGGCAGATTGAATATGAATCAAAAAAGGATTCACTCAAAGTTATAAGAGATAAAGGAGAAGAACTCTATACCCTCCTTTGTCGATGGGAAAAAATGTTGTTTTTGATCCAGATGGCACAAATTAGATATATCAAAAGTCAGAGGGAATGGTCTGGCTTTAATGAATATATTGAAAGTATATCTCTCGGGCCGGGTGTGTATGATCGGCTTGAGTCTTTGTTGCATATTTATTTTTATGAGTTAACACCACGTTTGGGAAAAATTCGAGGTGAGATGAAGAAATGCAATGATGTTTTCGAACGTTTTCAGAGAGGCCTGCAGACCGATGTTGAGGGGAGTACAAAAAACATTAATCAGTCCTCAATAGAATTGGAGGAACAGGTTCTCATCATGAAAGAGCACATAAGAAGTAAGCTGAAAATTTAACTGGATAGCAGCATTGTTTTTTTACCATTGAATAGCTACCTTCGGGTGGCTTTTTTATTGGAATGAATATGGCTTCCAATTCACCTTGGCATCATCTCTATAACACCAAACGTTGGTACCGGCTGCGATATCACCAGCTTCAGAAGCAGCCACTATGCGAGTTTCACCTCAGGCGAAATCAGGTGATATCTGCCACCGTTGTTGATCACATCAAACCTCACAAGGGCGATGAAACCCTCTTCCACAACCCGGACAATCTTCAATCTCTATGCAAGCACTGCCACGACTCGGTTAAGCAACGCATGGAGAAGGGCGGAACGGTTACCGAGTTCGACAATGAAGGCAGGGTTATCTGGTAACAGGAGCATGCAATGCAAGACCTGAAGATTGAATACCAGGATGGCAAGCTAGTGGAGCTGAGCATTGATGGTGTGAGCTTTCTTTCTGCATCCGCCATCTCCTTCAGTCATACAGCAAACGAGACGCTACCAACGATCATCCTGACAATGTCTGTCGGTGTCGGTGAGCGCCTGGAGCCCCCCAATCCTCCCCGAGAAAACCTGCGGATCATCGAGAAATGATAGCTTTTCTCATTATCAGCCCGACAGGATGGGGGGAGGGGTAAAACTCTGGAGGCAATCGTAAAAAGACCGCGCCCCCAGTTTTCTTTTCAAAAACGTCCAGAAAAAAAGGAAAAAAGCGATGGCACAGCGAGGCAGAAAATCTCTTGCCGCGACGACGGCTGTGTCGCTTCCGGCTCTGGCTGAAAGCAGGCTGCAGCCCTCGTTACACCTTAGCGATCCAGAGATAAACGTTTGGATCAGACTGGTTAACGATAACCCGGCCAGCTCATTTACTGAAACACATCGCGACATGATGGAAATGTACTGTCGGCATGTGGTGCAGGCGAGACTGTTAACCACTCAGATCGAGGAGTTTGAGCTGGAGTGGCTGGCTCGGGATGATGGGCTGAAGCGCTACGATAAATTGCTCACGATGCGCGAGCGTGAAGTGCGTTCTGCGTCTTCACTGGCAACGCGACTGCGTATCACCCGGCAGGCGACTGCTGATCCTAAAACAGTAGGACGCGCCAACAAAAATCTGCCGCGGGAGAAAAAACCCTGGGAAATTGAATAAGGCTCTTCGATGGCTAAAAAAACTCTGACAAGAGCCGAGAGGAATATCCTCTGGTGCGAAAGAAATATTTATATTCCCGAAGGTAAGTTTGTCGGCCAGCCGCTGAAAATGGCTGAGTTCATGAAGGATGACTTCAGAGCCATTTTCGACAACAAGCATGGTACACGTCGCGCGATCATCAGTCGCGGGCGAAAAAACGCCAAAACGGTGGAAACCGCCATGCTGATGCTGCTCTACCTGGTAGGGCCCGAGGCTGCACCGAACTCGCAGCTGTATTCTGCGGCACGCTCACGCGACCAGGCGGCCATTCTGTTTAACCTGGCCTCGAAGATGTGCCGGATGAACCCGGTACTAATGCAGTACGTTGCGATCAAGGATTCAGCAAAAGAAATCCACTGCCCTGAGCTGGGTTCTTATTACCGCGCACTGAGTGCCGAAGCTACCACGGCCTACGGTTTCTCGCCGCGATTTGTCGCACACGACGAACTGGGCCAGGTTCGTGGGCCGCGAGACCCGCTTTATGAAGCGCTGGAAACCGCCACCGCTGCACAGGATAACCCTATTTCGATAATCATCAGCACCCAGGCGCCCGATGCGAGCGACCTGCTTAGCCTGCTGATTGATGATGGACTGACCGGAGCCGATCCCCGGACGGTGGTCCGGCTTCAGACCGCGCCGGAAGATATCGATCCTTTCTCTGTTGAGGCCATCAGGCTGGCAAACCCGGCCTTCGATGTGTTCATGAACCAGAAAGAAGTGCTGGATATGGCCGCTAGTGCGAAACGCCTGCCGTCTCGCCAGGCAGAGTTTGAGAACCTTGTGTTAAACCGCAGGGTTGAAGCGAAAAGCCCCTTCGTTAGCCAGAGTGTCTGGCATATGAACAAGGAGGAACCCGGCGAACTGGTGGGGGCTACCGTCTGGGGCGGGCTCGATCTATCCAGCGTGTCAGACCTGACCGCACTGGTGCTGAACACCACGCAGGGCGATGTGCACTGTAAGTTCTGGCTACCAGAGGAAGGGCTGGCAGATAAGGCGCGTAACGATCGTGTGCCTTATGACATATGGGCGAAGCAGGGCTGGCTAAACACGACACCAGGTAAGGCTATCGAGTATGGATTTATCGCCAGGGAGCTGCGGCGCGTTTTTGATCTCTGTAACGTCAGGGCGCTGGCGTTTGACCGCTATAACATGCGATTCCTTCGCCCGCATCTCATCGATGCTGGTTTCACAGATGTGGAGCTCGAACGATTCGTAGAGTTCGGTCAGGGGTTTGTTTCCATGTCGCCTGCGCTCAGGGAGCTGGAAGCCAAACTGCTCGGTGCGCAGTTGAAGCACGGCAATCATCCGATCCTCGAAATGTGCGCCAAAAACGCCACGGTAATCACTGACCCTGCCGGTAACCGAAAGTTTGTAAAAGGTAAGTCGAGCGGACGTATCGACGGCATGGTCGCGCTGGCGATGTCTATTGGCGCGCAGACCAGTGACGAGGTAGAGGAGCAGGGTGACGTTAATGATTTCATTTACAACTTTTTGAGCGTGTAAAAATGGCAGATACCGATTACAGCATTGACCTGCGGACGCGATCGCCATTCTGGGCGCGCATGGCCTCTATCCTGACCGGCGGTCGCCTGGTGACACCCGATAAGGGCTCGCAAATGGCGGGTACGTCAGCGCACGGTGTGGTTGGTGATTCTGTTGTGACTGATGAGCGTAATATGCAAATCAGTACGGTATGGGCCTGCATCAGGTTAATCTCCACCGTAACAGCATCTTTACCACTCGATGTTTATCAGACCAAAAATGATCAGCGCACGAAAGTGGACAACAGTCACCCCCTTGCGAAACTGCTGAGATTCCGTCCCGACAACTTCATGACCGCTCTTGAGTTTCGCGAAGCAATGACTATGCAGCTATGTGCCTACGGCAACGCCTATGCACATGTTGAGCGAAACGGTGTTGGTGACGTGATTAGCATGGTTCCTCTGATGAGCGCCAATATGGAAGTTCGGCTCAGCGATAACGGTAAAAATATTATCTACCGCTACCGACGGGACACTGAATACGCTGACTTTTCACAGAAAGAAATTTTTCATCTCAAAGGATTTGGCTTCAATGGACTGACTGGTCTTTCGCCGCTGGCGTTCAGTGCGAAGTCTGCTGGTGTGGCCATAGCGATGGAAGATAACCAGCGTGAATTTTTCGCCAACGGTGCGAAGTCTCCGCAGATCCTGATGACTGACGGCAAGGTGCTGACGAAAGAGCAGCGCGGGCAACTGGAGGAAAACTTTAAGGAGATTGCTGGTGGCCCGGTCAAAAAGCGGCTTTGGATCCTTGAGAGCGGCTTCACCACGCAACCTATCGGCGTTTCGCCTCAGGATTCAGAAATTCTGGCTGCGCGTAAATTTCAGGTCGCCGAACTGGCGCGATTTTACGGCGTGCCTCCACATCTGGTCGGCGACGTGGACAAAACCACCTCCTGGGGATCGGGGATTGAACAGCAAAACCTGGGCTTTCTCCAGTATACCCTCAAACCCTACCTTGATCGGTGGGAGTACAGCATTGAGCGCTGGCTGGTCAAAGAGTCAGAACAGGGCGTCATTCACGCCGAGCATAACCTCGACGGACTGTTGCGCGGTGATTCAACAAGCCGGGCATCATTTATGCAAATCATGGTCAACACCGGGATTCGGACCGTTAACGAGGTTCGAAGGCTGGATAACCTGCCGCCGCTGCCCGGAGGTGATGTGGCGACACGGCAGTCGCAGAACGTGCCCATTACCGATCTCGGAACAAACAAAGAGCCCCGCAATGCCGGGGCTTAATTTTTATGGGGGCTATGATGCCTGACATTCAGAAGACGCTGGCTTTCGACCAGACAGAAATCAAGTTCATCGGCGACGGCAGTAAGGGAACATTTGAAGGGTATGCCTCGGTTTTTAATAACACCGACGCCGATGGCGACATTATTTTGCCTGGTGCGTTCGCTGGTGTGATTGCTAATCAGAGCCGCAAGGTGGCCATGTTCTTTAACCACCAGACACGCGCTATCCCGGTCGGTAAATGGGATGCCATGCATGAAGATGACAAGGGGCTATTTGTCCGTGGTCAACTTACTCCAGGGCTTAGCCTGGCCGAAGACCTGAAAGCTGCCATGCAGCATGGCACGGTTGAAGGGATGTCAGTGGGGTTTTCCGTTGGCCCTGATGATTACACCGTTGGCACGTCAGGGCTCATCTTCAAAAACATCTCTTACCTGCGGGAAATAAGCGTCTGTACTTTCCCGGCCAACGAGCTCGCTGGCGTAACGGCCATGAAGAGCATCGACAGCATCAAATCTATTCGCGATGCGGAGGCCTGGCTGAGGGATTCAGTCGGGCTTTCGCGTTCTGAAGCACAGGCATTTATCGCCCGTGTTAAGTCTGCAGGCCGAAGCGAGTTCGGTAGCGACGACATTGACGCGCTGGCACAGCGCATTAACTCATTTGCCGCTAACCTGCGGACACCTTAACGGAGTAACACATGTCTGAATTAACTGTACTGGAAAAAGCTATCGAAAATTCCCAAAAAGAAGTAAAGGAGCTTATCGAAGAACAGCGTAAATCCATCAACCAGACCGGTGAAATCAACAAGCAGCTGCAGATCGATCTGACGAAAGCACAGGAAGAACTGAAAACCACCGGTACCCGCCTGTTCGATCTTGAGCAGAAGCTGGCCGGAAACTCTCCTGATCAGACTGCGCAGAAGTCATTTGCTCAGCGCGTATCTGAAGACCTGATGAAGGGCTGGGACGGCTCGCGTACCAAAGCGAAAGTCACCAGTTTTGATAAAGCGATTGGTTCCGGCGCAGCGTCGGCAGGCGCCCTGGTCCAGCCGCAGCAGCTGCCGGGTATTCTTATGCCGGCTCTTCGCCGTCTGACCGTGCGTGACTTGCTGGCACAGGGGCGTATCACCAGTAACGCGCTGGAATACGTGCGCGAAAACGTGTTTACCAACGCTGCAGCACCAGTGGCAGAAGGTACCCTCAAGCCGGAAAGTAATATCACCTTCACCAAAGAAACGGCGAACGTGAAAACTATCGCCCACTGGATCCAGGCATCGCGCCAGATCATGGATGATGCCCCGGCCCTCGAGTCTTACATCAATTCCCGCATGATGTACGGACTGGCGCTGGTGGAAGAGAACCAGATGCTGAACGGGGACGGTACCGGCGATAACCTGCAGGGGCTCAACGTAGTAGCGAACGACTACGAAACCACACTCAACGCAACCGGAGATACTGGCGCTGATGTTCTGGCACACGCCATCTATCAGGTATCGCTGAGTGAGTTCGAAGCCGACGGCATCATTCTGAACCCGGCGGACTGGCACCGTATTGCGCTGCTGAAGGACGCTAACGGCAATTACATCCTCGGTGGCCCGCAGGCGTTTGCCTCGAAAGTGCTTTGGGGCCTTCCGGTGGTATCGACCACAGCGCAGACGGCAGGAAAATTCACCGTTGGCGCGTTTGGCCTGGCGTCGCAGGTTTGGGATCGCATGGATGCCACCATCGAGATCAGCAACCAGGACCGCGATAACTTCGTTAAAAACATGCTGACCATCCTTTGCGAAGAGCGCCTGGCGCTGGCCCACTATCGCCCGGCAGCGATTGTGACGGGTGATATTGCTGTCAGCACTGGTGCATAACAAAAGGGCGCGGCCAGCAATGGCCGCGTAAATGCGATGAAAATTAAAGCTCTCCGTATGTTCTCGCATTATCACCTGGGTACGGTATCTCAGGGGGAAATCCGCGAGGTGCATAAAGAAATCGGCGAAGTACTGGTGAAACTGCATCTGGCCGAGGCGGTTGAGCCGGAAAAGGCAACAGACTCTGGTTCTGCGGAGCCTGCTAAAGCCAAACCAGGGGGTAAAGGTGGAAATAAGCGAGGAACAGCTGGCGCAGATAAAGGCGCATCTGAAGGTTGATGGTGACGACGAAGATACGCTTATTGCTGCCTATGCTTCGGCCTCCGTCGATTATGTTGAGCGGTTCTGCGACGGTGCGCTGGTCGAAACATTAACGCCGCCAGTGGAAGGGGAAACTCAGCCCCGTGAGGTTATTTTTACTTCCGGCATCTGGGCGGCAATGCTTTTGCTGATTGGACACTGGTATGCGAACCGCGAAGCGGCAGCGCAGAACCTATCGGAAGTTCCGCTGGGCGTTGAGGCGCTGCTGATTAGGCACCGGAGGTGGAACTAATGGGCTGCTCAGGATGTGCTAAACGGCGTGAGTGGTTAAAAAAGTGGACGAAAATAGCCTATGAACGAGCAACTGGTAAACGCGCTGATAGCAGCGCTGAGAGAACAAACAGCAGCACAGCGAGAGCAGACGGAAGCGATAAACCGCCTGGCTGAGTCTAACGTCGCCCTGACTGATGTGATTATCCAGTCGCTTGCCGGCGATCTCGAAGAGACGCCAGAGCAGCAAACCTATCTGAGCGGGAAACCCAGGGGGTGATATGCAGGCCGGAAAATTGCGTCACAGGATCACCCTGCAGGAACCGGTCAAAGAACAGAACCCGACAACGGGAGCCGTGATTAATACCTGGCGCGATGTCGCAACCATTTGGGCCGAAGTCGCTGCTTTATCCGCACGTGAGTTTATTGCGGCCCAGGCCTCTCAGGGCGAGGTTACCACCCGGATAACGATTCGTTACCGTGAGGGCGTCACCCGGAAACATCGGATCCTGTTTCGTGGCCGCATCTACAACATTGAGGGCGTTTTACCTGACCCTCGGAGCGGCAGGGAATACCTGACACTGCCATGTTCAGAGGGGGCTAACGATGGCTGATGGCGTGGAAGTAAACCTGACCGGCCTCGATTCCGTCCTGGGAAAACTGGATGCCGTCTCACAGGTCACTCGCGATAAATCCGGTCGTGCAGCGCTGCGTAAAGCGGCGAACGTCATCAGGGACAGAGCGCGCAATAATGCCGCGCGGGTTGATGACCCTCTCACCAAAGAGGCTATCTACAAAAACATTGTGGTCAGCTTCAGCAGCAAGGCGTTTCGCAGAACCGGCGATCCAACGTTTCGTGTCGGGGTGATGGGCGGCGCCAGGCAATACGCCAATACAAAGGCCAACGTCCGAAAAGGCAGGGCGGGTAAAAGTTATAACACTGCCGGAGATAAAGGTAATCCCGGCGGGGATACCTGGTACTGGCGATTCCTGGAGTTCGGCACAGAGCACGCAGCAGCAAAGCCTGTTTTGCGACCGGCGATCAATGGTGTTGATACAGACGTAATTAATATTTTCGCAGCGGAGCTGGAAAAGTCCATTGATCGCGCTGTGCGACGGGCGGCTAAAAAAGGAACTCCGGTATGATTGCGCCAATATTTGCAGTTTGCGCAGCCAGCCAGGCAGTCAGGGATTTGTTAGGCTCTAATCCCGTGAGGCTTTATCCGTTCGGGATGCAGGACGACAATATCGTTTATCCCTATGCAGTCTGGCAAAACATAGGCGGCTCACCTGAAAATTTTCTGAACCAGCGGCCAGATGCGGATCGCTATTCTCTGCAGGTTGATGTCTATGGCGATACTGACACCGACGTGATCGCTGCAGCCCGTGCTTTACGCGACGCAATTGAGGGCAAGGCCTATATCACCCGATGGGGTGAACAAAGCCGCGATCCTGAAACAATGCGATACCGCTATTCCTTCGATGTTGACTGGATAACGACCAGATAACCAACAACCCCAAACTGACCCGCCTTGTGCGGGTTTTTCTTTTATGGAGACAAAACATGTCTGTATTAACGCAAGGCACGCAGTTTTTTGTGCTCAAGTCTGGCGTGGTCAGCGAGGTTGAATGCATCACCAGTTTCAACCCCGGAGGGAACCCTGCCGATCAGATTGAAGATACCTGTCTGAGTGAGCGGGATTCCAGAACCTACAAAAAGGGGCTTAAAACGCCTGCGGCCGCAACCGTCGGGCTTAACGCTGATCCGACGAACGCCAGCCACATTATGTTGCATGGCCTCGCTGAAGCGAATGACCAGACGCCGTTAACTTTTGCGGTTGGCTGGTCAGATGGAACCAGTGTCCCGACAGCCGCCGCTTCTGGCGCTGAGGATGCTGTTGATGGCCTGGTACTGCCATCGGATCGCACCTGGTTCATTTTCCAGGGTTACGTTTCCGATTTCCCGTTTGATTTCCAGGGTAACGCTGTTGTGACGACCTCCGCCACGATCCAGCGGTCTGGCTCTTCCGTATGGGTGCCGAAGGCCGCAGCGTAATTAATATGCCCGGTTATCCGGGCTTTTCAATTCAGGAGCTGAAATGCAACTTACTCTCGATACGTTAAAAGAAACCGGAGCTTTTACCGGCCGTCCCGTGGAAAAAGAAATTAAGTGGAAAGGCCGTGACGGGAAAGAGCATATCGCAACCGTCTATGTGCGCCCGATGGGCTACCACACCACTAAAGCTGAACTGCTGGCGTACAACGGGAAATCGGACCCGATTGCTGAGCGCATTGCGGCGCATATTTGCGATCAGGACGGCGCCCCAGTGTTTACCGCGGCTGACATTCTTGGAACTGCTACCCCAGATCGTGGGGCGCTGGACGGTCCGATCGTTATGGCCCTCCTGGCTGCAATTCATGATGTAAACGAACTGGGAAAGACTACGAGCTAACCGGCGAGGATGAATTCTGGTGCGAACTGGTGATGAACGGCATCGGCGGCCGCACCATCGCAGAGGCTCAGGAGCGGATGAGTCGCAGGGAATTTCTGGTTTGGCTCAAGTACCGTGAGAAGTACGGACCGCTCAATATCATGATGCGTACCGAGTGGGGGGCTTCGCTGGTGGCTTCTGTCCTGGCTAACATCAATAAGGCAAAGAACACGCCGCCGTTCAAGGTAAGTGACTTTGCACCGCACATCAACGAAGCGCCATTATCTCTGGAAGAGGCCATGAAAGCCTGGGACTAATTATTGTTTTTGCCTTTAAAAAAATCCTGCTACCCTTTTGGTAACTATTATCACGAGGGAATGATATGAAGAGTTCAGGGCAGCTGTTATCGCTGGCAGGTATAATTCTCGCGGTGTACTCATTGTTCTTTATGGATGTGAGTGTTGAGGTTGGCGATGGTACAAGAGTTAATAATATTGGGCTAATAGCTCAACAGCAAAACTATTTATTAGTTGCGGTTGTTCTTTTTCTTGCTGGTATCTTCATTTCTTTCTCAGGGAGAAAGAAGTCATTACAAGAGGTAGATTTCACTAAAATAGAATCTTTCTCATCAGATGACTTTGTTTCTTTGAAAGATGGGGAACCATGCCTTAATATCTTGGCTGTAGACAACCTTGCAATTATGTTTTTAAAAAAACATGGTTCAAGTAGTGTTAATGATATCCTTTTCATGAATATGCCTTTAATCGATAGGTTAGAACAAGGTCTCCCTGAATCACTAAGGAAAGATTTTAAATCTACCCTTAAAAGGAGGTTAAAGGACAATTGTTAAAATAACGCCCGCTAAAAGCGGGCTTTTTTTCACTTGGAGAATTTATGGCTGGCAAGTCACTGGGAACTCTGACTATCGACTTGGTTGCAAAAGTTGGTGGATTTGTTTCAGGGATGGATAAAGCTGAGCGTGCATCAGCCAAGTGGAGCAAGCAGGTACAAGATGATGTTGCAAAATCCAGTGCTGCACTAGCAGGTATAGGGGCAGCAGCTATTGCAGCTGGGCTGGCTGTTGGCGCATCCGGATTTCAATTACTGAAATCCACATCCAGGCAAATAGCAGAAACTGACCGCTGGGCTAAATCATTACAATTATCTACCCAGGAACTTCTTGCTTGGCAGTTTGCAGCTGAAAAGGCGGGTGTCTCCGGTGACCAAATGGCTGATATCTTCAAGGATATTGGTGATAAGATTGGTGACGCGGTATTAAATAAATCAGGTGAAGCTGTTGATGCGCTCAACGCTCTTGGATTATCTGCGGAAAAACTATCAAAAGTCAGTCCAGATAAACAATTGCTCGCTATCGGTGAATCTTTGGGGAAAATTAGTACTAATGCCGAGAAGACCACCATTCTTGAAAGTTTGGGTAACGACCTTTCAAAATTGCTTCCTTTGTTTGATAACAATAACCAAAAACTCAAACAGTTTATTGACCTTGCCAAAGATTATGGTGTTGCTCCTGATCCATCCTCTATTGATGATTTAGTAAAGGTTAATCAACTTTTTGAAGATATGGAGGCTCAGGTTGCAGGGCTCAAAATTGAGATTGCAGCCGGATTGGCAAAAGTTGATCTAACTCCTTTGCAGGGCTCACTTGATAAGCTTCATGACGTACTGACTGACCCCTTGGTTCTTCAGGGTATTTCTGATCTTGTATCGGAAGTCGCTCAACTTGCTGGATGGCTTGTAAAAGCAGCTGCAGGAGCGGGCCAACTAGCAGCCAGCACAGGAAACCGTTTTGCGGCGCTTAGTGGTAAGATCGACCTAACAAATATAGACCAAGTTAATGAACGTATTGAATACCTGCAAAAAATCCTTGAAGGAAAAAAAGGTTTTTACTCTCAAAGTGAGTCTATGTTTGGTTGGATTACAGGGGTAGATGACAGCGCGAAAGCACTAAATGATGAACTGCTATCTCTTATAGAAACAAGAGATAAATTTTCTAAAGCTAGTAAATCGGTGCTACCCCTTCAGGTAGCCACTGTGGGAACGGACAACCCATTTTCTTTACCTCCTGGTGGTACGAACGGAAAACCTGTTAAAACACCAACAAGTAAAACAGAAAATGCTTTTAACAGTAGATTGCTTGATCTACAAAAACAAACTGCCCTTATTGAAACTACTGGTAAAAAAATAGCTGAGGTTACCGAGCTCGAAAAAATAAATTTTGATATTACCAGTGGCAATCTTAAAAAATTGTCAGAAGCTCAAAAAGAACAGCTTCGCACTGCTGCAAAAGCCCTGGATTCTAAAAAGGAAGAGCTTAGGCTTAATCAGGAAAATGCCCGGGTTGCGGAATATGTTTCCGGCTTAGAAAGGCAGAATAAGTTAGTGCAGCAAGGATTTGATAATGAAATTGTTGGCCGTTATTCTGGTGGTCGTGAGCGATCACGCATGCAGGATAATAATGATATACAGCAGGATTTTGCATATCAACAGGATGATCTTTTAAACCAGCTCCAATCTGGAGATATAGACCAAAGTCTTTACGATAAAAAGAAAGAAGCATTACAGAATTCTCTTGATGAGAGGCTTAAAATACAGGAGGAATATTACAAGAAGCAGGATGAGTTACAAAATGATGGTGCTGCTGGTTTTATATCAGGGCTAGCAACGCAAATAGAAGCATCAATGGATTTATACACCAACATGCAGCAGGTTGGTGCACAGGCATTTAGCAGCTTAACGGATATGATTATTGACTGGGCAGAAACCGGAAAGTTAAATGTTAAAGATTTTGCTTCGACATTTCTGCAATCTGTTGGTAGCACACTTCTTTCTTACGCTGCTGCCCAAGTTGCAATGGCGGGTCTGCAGGCCTTTACAGCAATGATCGGCGTGCCGTTTGTTGGACCCGAAATAGCAGGACCGGCAGCAATAGCCGCAACTGCGGCTGCTGGAGTACTGGCGATAGGTGTTGGTACAGCCCTTCAGGGCCAGGCTCATGACGGTATCGACTCTGTGCCCGAAACAGGAACCTGGCTCCTGCAGAAAGGTGAGCGCGTTACGACAGCTAAAACCAGCGCAAAACTGGATGCCACTCTGGATCGAGTTGCAAACCAGTCAACAGGCGGCGGCGCGATTTATTCGCCCACAATCAATATCCCCATTAATGGCAACCCGTCCGATGCGACAGTAGCCCTCGTGCGCAAAGCCGCTGCTGAAGGTGCTGAGCGCGGCTACCGAAAAGCTGTCAACTCGGTGACTACCGGGCAAGGTGATCTACACAGGGCACTTATGGTGAAAACCAACTCGGGGAGGAAAATTCGCTGATGGCAATCACCACGACACTTTACTACCCCGCTGATGTTCTCCCTGGGCCGTTGAAAGACGGCTTTGGAATGAAGCCGAAATCCCCGGTAAAAATCACCGAGCTCGTAACGGGGCGTAAAAGAATACGGCGTGGCTATACCTCTGTTCCTACGGAAACAGACGTAGCCTGGATTTTTACTGACGCGCAGGCCCAGGCTTTTGAGGCATGGTACCGGGATGTTCTTAAAGACGGCAGCGCCTGGTTTAACATGCCGCTACTGACGCCAGTGGGGCAAAAAAATTACGTTTGCAGGTTTAACGATATTTATGAGGGTCCTACGCCTGAAGGAGGCTTGTACTGGCGGTATTCAGCATCCCTTGAGTTATGGGAACGGCCGCTGCCGGCGGTTGGCTGGGGAGAATATCCGGAGTGGATTGTGGGGAGTTCGTTACTCGATATAGCTCTGAACAGGGAGTGGCCTAAGCATGACAGCGATTAACCGCCTTTATGCGTCCTCCGGGTCGGAGGTCATCATTGGTACGTTGCAGATCGATATTGGCGGCCAGACGCATTATCTGTGTGAGGGGTACGAGGACATTACGGCGGTTACCGAGAGGGGCGAAACCGTAACGTTTATTGCCTGTGCCATTGTCCTATCCCTTCCTGCCAGAAACGAAGACGGGACGCAGGACCTGAAGTTTATGCTGTGCAACGTCGACGGCGTTGTATCCACCGCTATACGCAAGGCCATTGATGCCATGTCCACTGCCAGCATCACGTTCAGGAAATACATTTCCACAGACCTTACAGCACCAGCGGAGCCGCCTTACGTCATGCCGGTTAAAGGAGGCTCCTGGACACCGCTGACTGTAAACGTCACCGCCGGATTTAAAAATATGCTCGATTATGCCTGGCCACGTGACAGATACACGTTGACGTACTTCCAGGGTCTCCGTTACTCCCGATAGGTTCCTTATGCTCAACATTGACAAATACCTGACTGTCCGCTGGCAGATGGGCGGCCGCACTTTTCCTGTTCTCGACTGCTACGGCATTGTACATGAGGTCCGCCGGGACCTGGGGCTGCCTGAATGGCCCGCGTTTGAGGCTGTGATTAAAGAGCGTGGCAGCACTGAAATGGGGGAAGTCTGCGAGAGTTTTTCGCGTGACCTGACTCCCTGCAAGCCGTGCAACGGTGCGGTTGCCGCCTGCTATATGGGAAATATGATCGGCCACCTTGGTGTTGTCGTCGAAATGGAGGGAGCGCTTTACGTAATTGAATGTAATCCCCGGCGCAACGTAACCATTCTTCCCCTGGCGCGTTTTGAACGCCAGTTTCTGAAAGTGGAGTATTACCAGTGACAATCCGCCTTTACCCGTCGCGTTTGCCTGGCGAACCGCTGGAGACGCATGAACACCGGGATACGAACATACATGACTGGATGCTCCAGCATGTCGATAACTACCGTAACGATATGGTGCAGCGTGTTACGTTTGAGGTGAATGGTAAGCCGGTCCCACCGGCAGAATGGCCTTTATGCTTTATCAGTGCTGAGAGCGATGTAAAAGTTTACCCGATCCCTGGTGAGGGAGTGACGGCAACTGCTATCGCTGCCTGGGCAGCGGCGGCCATCGCTGCAGCCTCGGCTGTGTATGTGCTGATCACCATGTCGAACATGGATAAAGGCGGCTATTCATCCTCCAGTGGTCTGGGGCTGGATTTAAACCCAGCCAAAGCGAACCAGGCGAAACTTGGAGACCCAATCCGCGAAGTGTTTGGCCGTTGCCGTATCTATCCAGATTATGTCGTACAGCCAGTGACGCGCTATAATCCTGATGATCCAACGCGAATGACCGTCGAAATGATGGTTTGCCTTGGAAAGGGGAATTTCGCGTTTACGAATGGTGATATCCGTGTGGGTTCAACACCTATTTCAGCATTAGGGGACTCGTTCAGTTACAACGTTTATTCACCTGGAGCAGATGTTTCAGGAGATCGGCGAAGTGAAAACTGGTTCAACTCGACAGAGGTAGGTGGTACTTCCAGCGGGAGTGGGCTTGATATGGCCCAGACCTCGCCAGATTCGACAGATATCAACGCCGACAGTATGACCGTTTCTGGCGCATCCGTGACGTTTAACGGGCTGGATGATGGCAACGATGATGACGATGAAGGCAATGCGTTGCCTGAGTCGTGGGTTGAGGGGGCCATTGTTACGATCGTCGCCCCGATGAATTTTCTGGTTTCAACCTCGTCGGGATATAGCGTTCTCGCCAGTAACTCTCTGGGTGAAATTAATCCCTATCCGGGTATGCCGGTTACCCTGGAAATTAACGGCACTGAATACGAACTGGTTATTGCAACTTATACGGCAAAACAGGACGCGATACCCGGGGTGGGTGGAAATGCGGCCAGCCTGAAAGCAAATGCCTCCCCATCAACATATGATTACTCCGGTACCGGCCAGACTTTTACGATCACCTGGCAGGGACATGAGTACACTATTTCCCTCGTTGCAGACTATGTGAATATGCCCGGCCTGCTGGCGGTGATAAACGATGGCCTGACCGGGTCAGGATTACTGGCGCAGGATAGCGGCGGTGTTGTGCTGATTGCTGAGGCATCAAGCCCCTGGCTCGGAGGAAACATTACCTCATCATCGCTACCGGTAGCCGTTTTTGGCGACAGTCCTGTATTTACCTCCGGCACCGCGTCCAGCGGAGGCAGTCCGGCAATAACTGCTAACGTTACGCTGGCTTATGGGAGTGCAACCGGAGTGGCATTTTCCGGGATACCGGAGGGAACACAACGCCTGGCGCTGGCTCACCGTGGCAACGAGTACCGCATTTCGGATGCGGACGGTACGACCGCAACGGTTCAGCGGCTGATTGATGGAGTGGTTGATCCTTCCTGGTCTGGCTTCTCACCCCGCACGATGATTGACTATCAGGCTACAGGGATCAGCGACAACAATACCTGGATGGGGCCGTTCCTTGCCTGCCCGGAATCTGAAGTGGTGGACGCTTTCGAGGTGAATTTCTCCTTTCCGTCTGGCATTTGCGGATTCGACAGCAAAGGCAAAAAACGCATCAGGCATTGTGAGTGGGAAATACAGTACCGTGTTTATGGTTCTGGCTCTGGCTGGACGAGCAGGCAGGGGGGTTACGCGCTTAAAAATATCAACGGGTTGGGTTTTACAGAGCGTTTTGATCTCTCTTCTCCTGGGCTGGTTGAGGTGCGCTGCCGCCGCCGCAATGAGCAGGGTAGCAATAACGCGCGTGACTCGATGTACTGGCAAGCGTTACGTGGTCGTTTGTTAGCTCGGCCAACATCCTATGCTGGCGTCACCCTGATGGGGGTTACGGTTGAGACGGGGGGCAAATTGGCGGCTCAGTCTGACCGGCGCGTAAACGTTGTGGCCACGCGCATTTATGACTCCGGCGTAGCCCGTAGTATCTCTGGTGCGCTTTATCACGTCGGCCGTTCTCTTGGTATGGAAATGGATACTGAGGCAATAGATGCCCTGGAGCAGACTTACTGGACCCCGAACGGCGAGTATTTCGATTTTGCCACGGGTGACAGTATTTCTGCGCTGGAAATGCTTCAGAAAATCGCTGCAGCCGGAAAAAGTTATTTTCTGCTAAATACCCAGTCTGTTGCATCAGTGGGTCGTGAAGGTGTTAAACCCTGGACCGGGGCTATCACCCCTCACGAGATGGTATCCGAGATGCAGACCGATTTCGTCACGGTGACTGACGACGATTACGATGGTGTTGACGTAACCTATATCAACGGCTCGACCTGGGCAGAAGAGACGGTGCAATGCCGTCTGCCTGGCAACCCAACGCCGCTGAAAATAGAGGCATACCGGGCTGATGGTGTAGGAAATCCTGATCACGCATACCAGATTGGTATGCGCCGACTGAAAAAATACCAGCTGCAGCGCATGACGCATAAAACGACGACGGAACTGGACGCGCTCTGTTACAACGTCGGGGATCGTATTGTGCTGACCGATGATATCCCTGGCAGCAACACTATTTCGTGTTTGATTGAGTCGATGACAACTGCTGGTGGGGTGACCACATTCGATGTGTCGGAGCCGCTGGACTGGACTTTTGCAAATCCACGCGTCTATCTGCGTTATCAGGATGGAAAAGCATCACGGCTGTTTGAAGCATCACCCACAGGTGACAACTATCAGGTATCCGTCCCGTATCAATCTGAGTTCGCCGATATCCTGCTGGATGATCCGATAATTGAGCCTCCCCGGTTAATTTTCTGTAGTTCTGAGAGCGACCTGTATCACGCCATTGTGTCCGAGATAGTGCCACAGGACGATGGAACCTGCGAGATAACTGCCCGGCAATACCGCGCTGAATTTTACGACTACGACGACGCCACATACCCCGGCGACGTCGCCTAAAACCACAAATTCCCCTAATTAACTCTTTTCGCTCAAACCCTCGTTTGGGCGAAGCCTCTTTTTGGAGCAAAAAACATGGCCTTTAACCCGGAGCTGGGGAGCACGTCTCCCGCTGTGTTGCTCGATAACGCCGAGCGCCTGGATAAGCTGGTCAATGGGCCCGCCGCAGATGTTCCCGACCGTGGCGGTGATCCTCTTTATTCATGGCGCCAGATGATGGCGAAAAACGATGAGGTCAGGCAGAACCTGATCCCCCTAAGTCGCCAGTATATGACGCTGGCTGACGCCCAAGCGGATATTGCCAATATTCCTGATGGTTCAGCTACCTACGTGCGCAGCACTGATGATAGTGCGCTGGCTGATGAGTACATCAACAACGGCGGGACGCTGGAGGCAACCGGGCGCCGAATGCCATCACAGGTTTATATCGACTCATTACTGAGCATTATTCAGCAAATGCATAATCAGTCACTCTATCGAGACGGTGTGGCGGGATTTTCATTTCCGGTCATCTCAGCTGATAAACGTGTTATCGGATTTAAAAACGACGGCGGCGTATATGTGGCAGACGTTGAAATTCCCGGCACAGATAAAATACCTCCGCGCGACGGACCGCAATATATTTCCGTTGTTAAATCGAAAAATGACGGGCGCGTAGGTATCGGATTCAATCCAAAAAACGGCTTAACATTCGCTCTGCTTGATGATGATTCTGTTGCATACATTGCTGACAGAATTGGTGGTGGAGGGGCTACCGTTCCTGAAATTCGTGGGGAATGGGGTTCGCGTGTATTTAATCCCCGACACTATATCGGCGACGAATACAACACAGCTTCTGTCCTGGACAAAAGCTCTCGCACTTTCGACGCGCGTCAGTTATCTGACGGTGTCCAGGATACGCTGGTGATGGCGGCGCCACTGGCTACGGCAATCCGTATTGCGTTGGTATATGGTCAGTCAAACGCCGGGCTTGGCGGTTCAACTGGCCGCATTATTGATACTGCTCCGTGGGCGTTTTCTGCATGGGGTTTTGCGGGAGTCAACGGCAGTAGTCAGCAGGGGACGGTCCATTTATCGCCCGCTTCATTGACTGATTTTGTGCCGGCGCTGGACTACTCAGCTGCACAGTCACCGGCGATCTGCTCTGCATACGGAATCACGCAGCGTAACGCAGAGCTTGGGCAGGATGACCCTGGCTATATTGCCGCAACAGCCTGGCATGGCTCGCAGCCTATTAGCTCATTCTACCCGAATGCACAGTCGGGATACTGGAACTACGAGAACGCAGTGACGTTCCTGCAGCGTGCCTCTGCTATTGCTGTGGAATACGGGCGGACAGCCATTCTTGACGTGATGCAATGGATTCAGGGAGAGGCGGGGCCAACAGGTCGCGATAACTACGCCACCCAACTCGACGACCTGTTCACAACGATTTTGCCAGGGTTCAAGGCCGCGACGGGGCAAGCCGACAACGTGCAGGTAGCAATCTGGCAAACCAACATGAGCAAAGCGGCCAGTGGGGAGAATTACGCATCACAGGGCCAATGGGACGTAGCCAACAACCGTGCTGATTGTTTTCTCGCAGGACCTATGTACCAGTTTAAGCTCGGTGATGAGCCAGGCACTGGCCCCAGCACAGTCCACACTGGCCCAGAGGGGCGGTTGATGTTGGGTGAAACTTACGCTGACGTGTATAGCAGTATCGTCGATAAAGGAGCGTGGAATCCGGTACAGCCGGTATCTGCGGTTCTCTCCGGAAATGTTGTCGATATTAATTTTGAAGGTACGCCGCTGGATGCCTTTGGCGCAAAACTGTCAATCGATAGCGACTGGGTACCCAATACGCTTAACCACGGCTTTTCTTTCCCCGGTGCGACCATCACAGCCGTTGAAATAACCGGGGCCAAAACCGTTCGTCTGAAGCTTTCGGCAGCTCCGGAAGCAAGCAACAGAACGCTACGTTACGCGATTGACGCATTTGACGATGTGACCTACTGGCCGACACGCCGCGGCAACCTCATGGTCGAAACTGACCGCCGCTCCTGGTGGAACTCGCAGGGAGTGAATATCCCGCGCAACGTTCGCCACTACGCTATTCGTTTTGAAATCACTGTTACGGAGTAACCAACATGCCCGGAATCGTTGTTGCACAAAATTTCAATAATACCGCGTTGCCGGCGGGGGAAAGTCTGGCATCTGCGCTGATTGCCGACTCAGGCGTAAAAAACTGGTTTCAGGCCGATGCGAATTCTGTAACGCTGAGCGGCAATGATATTGCCTCATTCAACGATCGGAAAGGCACCGCCAGCAAGTTGACCCGCGCTGATGCAGCTAATGGTGCAACCCTGGTGAGTAACGCATTCGGGCCATACTCTGGCGCCAGGTTTAATGCTGTTGAATCTGACAGATCGCTATTCAATGGTGACTCGCTAGACCTGACTCAGCCATTTAGTTGGTCTGGAGTCGCGACATTACGGTCTCTCTCTGCATCGAGCAACCTCTGCGGCACATTCACTTCATCATCGGTTCGCGCCATTCTCAACGTATCGGTATCCGGTGGTAATGCAGGAAAATTAACGTTTCAGGTTGGTACGGCGACATGTGTTGGCCCGACACTGGATCTGAATACGCCGTTTGCGTTCGTTTGTGGTTATGATGGGACGAATATTTTCCTGCGCGTGAATGGTGTGATGGCTTCTGTTGCTGCTGCTGGAAGTCCCTCTTCTTCGGCATTCGCCCTGGGCGCATTACCTGGTGGTTCTCAGTTCTGGGATGGTGACGTGTCCGATCTCTTCCTGTGTACCGTCGCGATGAATGGCAGCGCTGGAGCATCATTACTCACAAAGCTGACGGCATTTTATGAAGATGTTTATGGATTAACTCTATAATTTATAGGAGTATTTTTCAGATTTCTAATCAGTTATTGGAACAAGGTTTTATCAAAAGAAACAAAACACTCATTCATTTTTTTGCGCCGATATATTCATTTAATGGTTTTTATTGATATGATTCTTTGAGCTTTTCATTGAAATAATTAACCCAAAAGGATGAATATGAGTATTAGCCCAAGAGGGATTATTGTCCCTAACACTGATTTCAAAGGCGGTAGAGTTAGTGGTACTGAGCTTTTATCCTCACAAAAACTGAGGTACTACCTACTCTATTGGGACAAAGTCATATCGGTAACTAATCCAATTATCGGAATGAGATATGATGAAGGAGATATTACCAGCCTAATAAAGATAGGTTTTATAGAGGAAAGAGGTGAGTCTTTATCAGATTATGCAGCAAGGAATGGTGGGGTAATAAATTTTGGAGGTGATGGCACTGATGCTATTTTAGCAGAAACATTCAATATCACATCAAGTCAAATAAATGCACAATACCCAGGTGATTTTGCAACCCATCAATTTGAAAGAAATGATTTCGCCCTACCGAGTTCCGAGGGGCAAAGTCGCTCTCTAGAAATAGAACTTTACTCTTGTTTTCCTTGCCCCCCACCAAATATTCCTCTGGGTGATATTTGGTGCTTCAGGCAAAGGAGGGCCGATGAATTAATGTGTTTAAGAGAGTCAATTGATGATCTATATCTGTCAATGATGCGGTCAGGAGATTTAGTCAGAGAGAGAACAATGGCCCTTAATCAATTACGTAGTGCCATTTCAGACTTGAATAGAGTTTATGACGAGTCTTGGAAGGCTAAATACTTAATTGACAGAAAGTTCGTTTTTGAAAGCCCAGCATTAAGTCCAAGTTATCTTTTAGCTAGTCTTGGCGTAGGAGCAAGCATTTATAGTATGACTAGCTCAACAATTCCATCACTGGTGACTGCTGGGCTTTCTTATATGTTAAATGGTTCGTTAAAAATAAGAAAATCAAACAGGAAGGTTAAAACAATATTGGGTAGGGAAATAAATATGGATTATATTACTAATGTAAATGGTAGATTTGTAAATAGAGTTTGACTTTTAATTGCTTGTGATTTTTATGGGCATTCGGGAAATCCAGTTGTTAGGGCATCCCGAATACCCGTTGATTAGTGACGTTATCTCCTGGCTTCTCATCCGTTTTCCCCCGCTAGCTCCCCGCACAAAAAAACCAGTCGTAAGAGGCTGGCTTCTCACACTCTTGTGTTGTTGTACCTGGACACAAGGAGTTAGAGAGTGCTGATTGGCTATGCGCGCGTGTCCACCGGGGATCAAAACCTCGAATTACAGAAAAACGCGCTGATCCGCGCAGAATGTGAGCTGGTTTTTGAAGACACGGCCAGTGGGAAGAATGCCAGACGGCCAGGGCTAAAACGCGCGATGCGGCGACTCCGAGCGGGGGACGTGCTGGTGGTGTGGAAGTTGGACAGGCTGGGCCGCAGCGTGCGCGATCTGATCACGCTCGTGTCGGAGCTGCAGGCGCGCGGGGTGAATTTCCGCAGCCTGACTGACAGCATCGACACCTCGACGCCTGCGGGACGTTTCTTCTTCCACGTCATGAGCGCCCTGCCGGAGATGGAGCGCGAGTTGATAGTGGAGCGTACCCGAGCCGGATTAGCCGCTGCTAGGGAGCAGGGGAGAGTCGGCGGCCGCCGCCGGGTAATGACCACTGAGGTTGTGGAGCGATGCCATAGGATGCTGGATACGGGGGCTACCCGGCAGCAGTTAGCCGATGTGATAGGTGTAGACGTGAAAACAATCTACAAGTACCTCCCAGCGACTTGAAGACAAAGATTTCACTACTTTTCCTGATATGTTACGTTTGGCTTAATCAATTCATTCAGCTTTGAAAACAGTTTGGTTTGTTCGTGAACGGTAAGAAAACAATAAGTTTTGAGCAATTTTTAACTATTAACAGCAAACTTGTTTCCATCTCAGATACATGGGCTGACTTGTGGGCGTTAATTTTTCACACGGGTTTAAGCGCTGGAAGGCTGCTGAGTATTCGATATGATGATATTGATGGTGACTTGATACTGATACGAAAACAGGGTCACCTGAAGGAGCTACGTGTTGAATCAACCCCTCCAGTGGAGGCGATGATTGCTCGTAGAAGAGAACGCTATCCAGAAGATGTTTATTTATTTCAGAGTCATTCTAACCGTGTGAAGTACCATCGCCGGCCGGTCACTATAATTGCTTTCAACGCCGCTTTACGTCGCGCCGCTAGATCATTACCAGACGTTAACGTAAGCAGTAGTAGCGCGAGAAACATACCGGACTAACCGCCTGTCCAGTCGCGTGTGGCCGATGTGACAGGCGTGGGGGTGAAGACTATTTACAAATATTTGCCAGTACAATACGGCGATAAAAAATCCCCTTGAGCAGGCACACTCAAGGGGAAAATACTACATAACATCATTGCTGTGTGCGTCTTTGCGCTCGTCTATCTTCCAAGAATATGCCTAAAGCTTCCAGATATTTCTGGTCTGAGTAGTTAAAACATTGGGTCGGTAGCCGATGTAATAGGAGGGGGTGAAGACGATTTATAAATATTTCCCTGCTCAATGTAGCCAGTCGAATTGAGGCATCAATGCGTTACGTCTGTGCAGATCATTGATAGTCACTGCCAATATTGATCTGCTGCATACATGCATTTACTGTATTTATATACAGTACATTTGATAGGGGGAAGTATGCCGCGTTTATACGAAATCGAGACAGCTTGCCGGAACGCAATAGATATCCTGCCTAACGGAAAGCGCATCCTCACCACCAGGCGATTTCTGCAGGAACTGGAGAGATATAACTGGCACTGGTCGCCACGGCAGGCTAATCAGTGGATAGAGAGCTACGTGACAACATTCCGCGATGTCTCAACGCAGGAAGGTGACGATCGCACGTTCCAGCTTTACAACCCGAATGGAGGGCTGTAATCGTGGGCTTTCCATCGCCAGCATCAGACTATGTAGAGGGACGGCTAACCGTCGATAAGATATGCAGCATCGGCCCTAATACTCGGGTCGTACAGACTGAAACTGGTTATGCCGTAGTTGATTTCTCCGTTAAACCAAAGCAGCAGGACACAGTATTGATCCAGTACTCCGGCGGTACAGATTTTGCGAAAGTTTTTGGGAAGGCGTTTATTACTCGTGATGGTGAGGCGCTGGAAGGCGAGGCATTGGACGACGTCGTAGTGTTAGGAATAGTGACATTCGTTATCAACCGGATAGGTAAGGATGATAATTATCCAGTAATATGAAAAGTGGTGCGCACCTAAATTTCATCCTTACCCCTGGATGAAGAGCCTATAAAAACATGCTGGTAAAGTAGCGCCATTCGATACTGGAAAGGCGCTCGCAACTTCTTTCAGAGGCTAAAGTATTCCCAGCCAATCATTAAGGGCTAATATCAAAAATTTCATGAGAAAATGAAGTTTTGAAGATTGCTAACTTATTGAAAAGATTGCGTATGAAATTTGAGGCATTTTCTCAGGAAAATAGGTAACTATCTGTTTTTAAAGAAAAGCGGTCCGGTCTCGAAAACCGGAGTAGGGGCAACTCTACCGGGGGTTCAAATCCCCCTCTCTCCGCCACTTTTCTTGCTCTAACCTTCCCTTCAATAACACCGTTAGCTTCAGGTATAACGCCTGCGCTGGGGTATCACCATCATCATCGTCCTGGTTTCAGCGTAGAGTCGCGGTAGCGCGCTTTATCCTTTTGGCACCTTATCGCCGCTTTTAGCCCGAACGAGCTTAAACGCATCATAAAGAGGGAAGGTACGCCTGGAAAGCGGCAATGTCGAAAAGAGTGATCTCAACGGAGCGGGAACATAAAAAAGCCCGCTGAACGCGGGCTTTGACGGGGATCAGAACTGATAGACCAGGCCGAGGGCGACGATATCATCGGTCGCGATACCGCTGTTTTTGTAGAAGCGGTCGTCTTCATCCAGCAGGTTGATTTTATAATCCACATAGGTGGACATATTTTTGTTGAAGTAGTAGGTCATGCCCACGTCGACATACTTGACCAGATCCTTGTCGCCGTAGCGAGAATAGGCGTAGAGATCTTTACCCTTCGACTGCAGATAGGCCACCGACGGACGCAGCGGTAAATTAAAGTCGTCGAACTGATACTGCGCGACCACTTCGAAGTTCTGCGTTTTGTTGGCAATTCCGCCAAAACTATCGTTGCCATAGAAGGTCATGTTGCGGGTCTCAGCATACATGGCGGCCAGATAGATGTTATTGGCGTCATATTTCGCGCCGACGGTCCAGGCATCGGCTTTATCGCCGTTGGCATAACGCTGGCTGCTACGCGCGGCCGCCAGCTGGTTATGGGTACGGTCAGAAGACGAATACGCTGCCCCGAAGCTGATGCCCATATCGAGATCGTAGTAGCTGGAGATACCAAAACCGTCGCCATTTTCCCGCGCCAGCTTACGTTTCCCACCGTTATTAGTGCCTTCGCCAGAACCGGCGTTTTCATTATTACCCTGATACTGCAGGGCGAAATGCAGGCCGTCGACGAGGCCGAAGAAATCGCTGTTACGGTAGGTGGCCACGCCGTTAGTACGGCCGGTCATGTAAACGTCGGTCTGGGTGTAGGTATCGCCGCCGAATTCCGGCAGCATATCGGTCCAGGATTCAATGTCGTAGACCACGCCGTAGTTACGGCCATAGTCCAGCGACCCGCAGTCGGCAAACTTCAGGCCGGCAAAGCCGAGACGGGTCCAGGAATTCGCGCCTTCTTTTTCGCTGGTGTTCGCCTGAATGTTGTATTCCCACTGACCGTAGCCGGTTAACTCGGAAGTAATCTGCGTTTCGCCTTTCAGACCAAAGCGAACATAGGTCTGGTCGCCGTCCTCTGAAGCGTCGTCAGAGAAGTAATGCAGGCCGTCAACTTTCCCGTAGAGGTCCAGTTTATTACCGTTTTTGTTATAGATTTCGGCGGCATTAGCGGCGCTAGCCATTAATAATGCCGGAACCATGAGTGCCAGTACTTTTCTTTTCATTATATATTCCCTTTTAATAATAATTTCTATGAATTATGACAATCCCTCCGGAATGACGATCCGATACTAACGACTAAGTTCATCTTTATTTAAAATAAAATATGTAAATAAATAATGTTAAACATTTCAAAATATTTCTAAGTGGTTCTTTATATTAAATTTTGATGTTTGTGCAAAATTCATTATTTTCTTATATAGCAATGCTTTATTGTATATTTGGTAGGTCGTTGTTAATTTTATGAAATAAATTGCACAAATAATAATCAAGTACATTATTCATTATGGGAATTTATTTTGTGTGAATGTAAATATCCAGGGGATTATCAACCCAGCTTGCGATAATTAAGGAATGAATAGCTTTAAGCGTACGGGAGATAATAAGGACATCTCTTCAGCCTGTGCGCATTGGCAGCATAAGTCGCGAGAAGGCGCAGAAGACAAAGATGAAACTGCTGCCTGTGACGCAGGTTAGCGGTATAATGTGATGCGTGTCACGTTTTGAGTGACAATAGTCTGTTGTGTCACGGAGAGGAATGAGATGGAAGAGCAGGCAAAACGCAGCCCGGGAGGGAAACTTGCGCTCTGGGCGTTGTATGCTTTTTGCGGATATTGTGTCTGGGTCATTGTGCGTTACTGGTGGGTAGTGGGAAAAATTCACAGCGTTCCCGGCGCCAGCGTGGAGGGTGATTTTGGAACAACGGCCGGGAAATGGCTTGGCGCCCTGTTGGGTATGCTGGTCCTCGGCGGCATTGGCTCTATTCTCGGCGCGGTCGTCTGGTATACGCGTCCATCCCGCGGCGAGCAGGATCATCAGCGCTAAAATTGCTATGCTCGAGGCTGACCCTCAGATAAAGGAAAGCCTATGGACCTGGTTGACTGGCAGCAACGATTTGAGCGCTGGATACTGACGCACCATGCGCAGGATGACGCCGCACACGATCTGTCCCATTTTCGTCGCGTCTGGGCGACCGCCACTCAGCTGGCCGCGGGGGAGGAAGTCGACCGGCTGGTACTCCTCACGGCCTGCTATTTTCATGACATCGTCAGCTTGCCAAAAAATCATCCGGAGCGAAGTCGATCCTCGATGATGGCCGCCGAGAAAACCCTCGCCATTCTGCAGTCGGCCTTTGCTGATTTTCCTGCGGATCGTTACCCGGCGGTCAGCCATGCCATCGAGGCGCACAGCTTCAGCGCGGCGATCCCACCGCGCACGCTGGAGGCGAAAATAGTTCAGGATGCCGATCGACTCGAGTCGCTGGGAGCCATTGGTCTGGCGAGGGTCTTCGCTGTCGCCGGCGCTCTGAATACCATCTTGTTTGATGCCGAAGATCCTTTTGCTGATCGGCGGGCGCTGGATGACCGCAAATATGCCCTCGACCATTTCCAGTGCAAACTTCTGCGCCTGCCGGAAACCATGCAAACTGACAAGGGGAAAGCGATGGCGCAGCATAATGCCCGTTTTCTCGTCGAATTTATGGCTAAGCTCAGCGCGGAGCTGCAGGGGGAGCCGCTGGCGCTGGATGAAGCGGTTTTGCGCCGCTTTGCACCGCAGGCGTCAACCGACCGGTGATTTATGGTACTCTCTGCCAAAATCGTCCGCGTTGGTTGAGGATATGCCGCAAAAGTTAAGCAAGGAACACAGGTCGTTGTCGTTGGCTGAACAGGCCGGGGAAGACGCTGAGGCGCTGCTGCGTCAGCTGATGACGATCTACGATGTAAAAACGCTGGTTGCCGAACTGGTGAGCGTCGGCGAACAGCACTGGAGCGCGGCGATCCTCAAGCGCGTGGTGGCGCTTGGCCGCGTGGCGGAGCGTTTGCGCCCGCAGGAAGTTGCTCATCTGGCGACGCTCCTGCCTTCGCCGCCGGCCCATCATCCGCACTATGGGTTCCGTTTTATCGATCTGTTTGCCGGTATTGGCGGGATCCGCAGTGGTTTTGAAGCCATCGGCGGGCAGTGCGTTTTCACCAGCGAGTGGAACAAGCACGCGGTACGCACCTATAAGGCCAACTGGTACTGTGATCCGCAGCAGCACCGTTTTAATGAAGATATCCGCGATATTACCCTCAGCCAACGCTCTGACGTTAGCGACGAGGAGGCGGCGCGGCATATTCGCGAATCTATCCCTCAGCATGATGTGCTGCTGGCTGGCTTCCCCTGCCAGCCTTTCTCGCTTGCCGGCGTCTCTAAGAAAAATGCGATGGGCCGTGCGCATGGCTTTGCCTGCGAAACCCAGGGAACGCTGTTTTTTGACGTGGTGAGAATTATCGCGGCTCGTCAGCCAGCGATTTTTGTGCTGGAGAATGTCAAAAACCTCAAAAGCCACGATCAGGGGCGCACTTTCCGTATCATCATGCAGACGCTGGATGAGCTGGGATATGAAGTAGCTGACGCGGGGCATACCGGGCCGGATGACCCGAAGGTGATTGACGGGCGCCATTTCTTGCCTCAGCACCGGGAGCGCATCGTGCTGGTGGGTTTCCGTCGCGATCTGCAGCTGCATGCTGGATTTACGCTGCGCGACATCGCGGCGCAGTACCCGGCGGTGCGGCCAACATTTGGCGAGCTGCTGGAGCCGACGGTCGATGCGAAATTTATTCTTACGCCGGTGCTGTGGAAATATCTTTATCGTTATGCCCGCAAGCATCAGGCGCGGGGCAATGGCTTTGGTTATGGCCTGGTTGACCCCGCCAATCCCCACAGCGTGGCCCGGACGCTTTCTGCCCGCTACTATAAAGATGGTGCCGAAATTCTCGTCGATCGCGGCTGGGACCGGCCGCTCGGTGAGAAGCATTTTGACGATCCGCTGAATCAACAGCGGCGCCCTCGCCGGTTGACGCCGCGCGAATGCGCCCGGCTGATGGGCTTTGAATCCCCGCAGGGGGCGCGTTTTCGCATCCCGGTATCGGATACGCAGGCCTATCGTCAGTTTGGCAACTCGGTGGTGGTTCCGGTCTTCGCCGCGGTGGCGAAACTCCTGGCGCCGCGCATCGCTCAGGCGGTGGCGCGCCGTGAAGCGGATGATAATGATGGCGGATGTTCACGATAAAGCGACGCGCAGTAAAAATATGCGGGCGATCGCCACGCGCGATACGGCGATCGAAAAGCGGATAGCGGCGCTGCTGACCGGGGCGGGATTCACCTTTGTTGCCCAGGATCGCGCGCTGCCGGGACGTCCCGATTTCACTTTACCCGACTACCGTTGCGTTATCTTTACTCACGGCTGTTTCTGGCATCACCATGACTGTTATCTGTTTAAGGTGCCGGCCACCCGCACGGCATTCTGGCTGGACAAAATCGCCGGTAACGTGGCGCGCGACGCCCGCGACCGGCAAAAGCTGGCCGAAGAGGGCTGGCGGGTATTAATCATCTGGGAATGCGCCCTGCGCGGGCGCCTTAGGCTGAGTGATGCGGCGCTCACCGAACGTCTGGAAGAGTGGATCTGCGGCGCCGGACACGACGCGCAGATCGATACGCAGGGGATCCGCGAACTGACGACTACTTCGACGCCTTACAAGGAGTAGCCTCGCTGCGGACGGGGAAGAGATATTTCCCCAGCGTCACCAGCACTACGGCGAAAATAATCACCGCCAGCGCCAGCCACTCAATGAGCGACAGGCTCTCGCCGCCGAACCCAGTACCGAGGAGCACCGCGACCACCGGATTAACATAGGCGTAGCTGGTGGCGACCGCCGGGGTGACATTGCGGATTAAAAACATGTAGGCGTTAATGGCGATCAGCGAGCCAAAGATGGCCAGATAGGCCAGGGCGGCGATCCCGGACCAGGAAGGGACGCGGGTTAAGGTTTCACCGCTCAGCCATGAGGCCGCCAGCAGGACGATCCCGGCGGCGAGCATCTCGATTGCCCCCGCCATCATGCCGGTCGGCAGTACGATTCGCGAACCGTAAACCGAGCCGAAGGCCCAGCTTAGGGAACCAATCAGGATCAGCAGTGCGCCCCAGGGGTTGCCGTTCAGGTTGCCTCCGCTGTTGAGCATCACGATACCCGCAAGGCCAATGGCAATGCCCAGCCACTCCAGTTTACGGGTGGCGATGCCGAAAAAGCGGCTGAAGCATAAGGTGAACAGCGGTACGGTGGCGACCATCACCGCCGCGATGCCGGAGGGGACGTGCTGATGTTCAGCCAGCGTCACGAAGCCGTTGCCAACCGCAAGCAGCAACACGCCGATCAGCGCAGCGTTAAGCAGCGGACGACGCGCCGGTAGCTTATGGCCGGTGGCCAGTAGCCACCCCAGCAACAGCACGCCGGCAGCGAGAAAACGAATGCCGGCCATCATTAGCGGCGGCCAGCTGGCGACCCCGACGGCGATAGCGAAATAGGTAGAGCCCCAGATGATATACAGCGCAAACAGCGCCCCGATGAGCGGTAAAAGCTGACGGGTAGACATACTTCCTCACGACGGTGCAGAGATAGAAAGGGGACATATAGTAAACGTGAAAACTATCGTGCTGGCGAGTGGTTAATTTGCGTCAGGTTGTTAAATTTATATTGACTAATTGTACCTTGGGCACCGGCCGTTTTTTAACGCATACTCGAGGGAGACATTGATGAAAAGAGAAGGAAAATCATTTTGGCAGGAAGTAGTCTTTTAACATTACTTGATGATATCGCCACGCTGCTGGACGATATTTCCGTGATGGGCAAGGTAGCGGCGAAAAAAACGGCGGGGGTGCTGGGCGACGATTTGTCTCTCAATGCCCAACAGGTTACCGGCGTGCGGGCGAATCGCGAGTTGCCCGTGGTCTGGGGAGTGGCGAAAGGGTCGTTCGTTAACAAAGTGATCCTCGTGCCACTGGCTTTGTTGATCAGCGCCTTCATCCCCTGGGCGATTACGCCATTGTTGATGCTGGGCGGCGCGTTTCTCTGTTTCGAAGGGGTGGAGAAGGTACTGCACAGTCTGGAAGCGCGGAAACACAAAGAGGATCCTGAACGGCGGCAGCAGCGTCTCGCCGCGCTGGCGGAGCGCGATCCGCTGGCCTTTGAGCGTGACAAAGTAAAAGGCGCGATTCGCACCGATTTTATTTTGTCCGCGGAAATTGTCGCCATTACCCTCGGCATCGTGGCGGAAGCTCCGTTGCTTAACCAAATCCTTATTCTTTCGGGGATTGCGATTCTGGTCACTATCGGGGTGTATGGCCTGGTGGGGGTGATCGTCAAGCTGGACGACATGGGTTACTGGCTGGCGGAAAAACGTAGTGCGCTGGCGCAGTGGCTAGGTAAAGGGCTCCTGGCCGTCGCTCCCCGCCTGATGAAGGTGTTGTCCATCGTCGGGACGCTGGCCATGTTCCTCGTCGGCGGGGGGATAGTCGTTCACGGTATTGCGCCGCTGCATCATGCCATCGAGCACTGGAGCGCGGGGTTGGGTGGGGTGATGGCCTCCACGCTGCCGGTCGTCGCCAACCTGGTGCTGGGTTTTATCATCGGCGCGGTGGTGCTGGCGGGCGTTAAGGCGGTGAGCAGCCTGCGTGGCGCTGGAAAGTAGCATGGCGAAACGCAGCGTAACGGCGCCGCGTGTTCTACCCTGAAAACGCCCCGGGTATCGACTGAGACCGGGGCGCTGACGCCGCGAGGTTTGCGCAACGTATTGCGAGAGAAAGATGGATAAGCCACTGCGGTTGAAGTTAAAAAAGTGCTACCACCTGGCTCGCCCGGCGCATGTGGTTAACGCTTGTTTTATCGCAGTGCTGTTTTTCTCCACGCTGCTGATCTGGCGTGAAATCAATGTCCTGGAAGAGGCCTACGTGGCCAACCAGCGTAACAATCTGGCTAACGTCGCTCATGAAATGGATGGACTGTTGCAGTTCAACATCGACAGAATGATGTTTTTTCGCCATGGGATGCAGGCGGCGCTCGAACAGCCGCTTGATATCGATGTATTGCGTAAGGCCAGCCAACGCTATCTGAGCCAGCGCCATCAGCAGGCCTGGCGGGTGGCGCTACCGAATCGGCGTACGCTGCCGGTGTTTGGCATCTCAGGCAGCGTCGCTGGCCACAACCCTATCCTGCTGGTGGACGATCCGCTGGCGGCTGATGAACTAATGGCGACGCTCGAGCTGGGCTATCTGCTAAATCTGACGCAGCACGATCGCGATTTCGCCGAGCGGATGCAGTATATCTCTCGTAGCGGCTTTTTTACCTCGACCCTGCCGCTGCGGGATGAGTCGCAGGTGATAACGCACTATTCCCAAGCCCTCGGCGCTCCGTGGTTTACCCGCCAGACCCAACGAAATAATCCGGGGCGAGGCGTTATCTGGCAAACCTTTCCTGACGATGACCCGCAGCTGGAAGAGCAGGTGGTCACCGCTTCGATACCGTTGGATTTTGCCGGTTACTGGCGCGGCGTGCTGGCGATGGATTTCTCAGTCAGTGAAATCAAAGCGTTTTTGGTTAGCGCCATGCAGGGGGGACAAGAGGGAGAGTACCAACTTTATGATAGCCATTTGAACCTGCTGGCTTCTTCCGCGCCGGGGAATGTCCTGACCCTGCTGTCGCCGCGCGAGCAGGAGCTGCTGAGCCGCGCGTTTGTCCATGATAACCAGGGAGGGCTGCGTCTGCTGACGCGCTATATCAGCTGGGCCAAACTGCGCAATTTTGACGGCGTGCTGCTGCGGATCCACACTCTGCGGGAAGGCGTCCGCGGGAACTTTGGCACCATCACCATCGCCCTGACCCTGATGTGGGTCCTCTTCACCTTGATGCTGTTGCTCTCCTGGCTGGTGATCCGCCGCATGGTCCGCAACATGAGCGTTCTGCAAACCTCTCTGGAGTGGCAGGCATGGCACGATGCCTTGACTCGCCTGCTCAATCGCGGGGCGCTGTTTGAACAGGCGATGGCGGTAGCCAGCGACTGCCAGCGCAGCGGACGGCCGCTGGCGGTGATCCAGCTCGATCTGGATCATTTTAAGCACATCAACGATCGCTATGGTCATCAGGCGGGGGACAGGGTGCTGTCGATGGTGGCCAGTACGCTGTCCAGCGCGGTTCGGCAGGGCGATCTGCTGGGCAGAGTGGGCGGAGAAGAGTTTTGTATCGTGATGCCGAATACCACCCTGCAGGAAGCGGCGGCGGTGGCGGAGCGATTGCGCCAGCGTATCCAGGGACGGGAAGTCTTTTTGCATAACAACGTGACGCTGCGGGTTAGCGCCTCGTTAGGGGTGAGCGCCAGCGAAGAGCGGGGGGAGTATCAGTTTGAAGCGCTGCAGTCGGTGGCCGATGGGCGACTCTATCTGGCCAAGCAAAATGGGCGTAACCAGGTCTGTTTTCGCAGCGCAGCGTGAGTAAAACGTTTCGATGCCGATTGGCAAAATGAGAATTATCTTAAAGTGATCGCAGGCGATCGCGCTATCGAATGAAACCGGTTTGCGGCTAAGCCTTCTCACATCAGCCTTGCAGCCCGATAAGTCATCAAGCGCCAACATTCTCAATATTTTGCGTCATGAATATCTCTTGTCATGCAAAATAATTGAGGATAATGTTTCAACGCATCGGATTTCCCGGTGTAACGAATTTTCAAGTGCTTCTTGCATTAGCAAGTTTGATCCCGACTCCTGCGAGTCGGGATTTTTTTCGCCTGCCGCTAACGGTTGGCTTCACTGGCGCTGAAATCGTGAATATCGAGTTCGAATGCCTCCGCCAGCTCACGCCAGGTATGTGACCCGCGGCCATCAATGCTGGCGCGCTGCGGGTCGTCCAGCGTGCGATGGACTTCGCTTTCGCTGATCTCATTAATTGCCGCCAGCAGGGCATCTACGTTGACGTCAAGGTCGTCCCCGGTCTGGCCTGTTAATTGGTGCTTCATCATTACCCCCTCGCTGAGCGTCGCTCAAGCCTCTCTAAGTATAGTCGGTCTAAAAAAGCGCCAGTCACGTGCCGCGACGCTGCGAGTTGCGTGGTTTTGTTCTACACTGGCTGAAAATATAGAGGAGATGATTATGCAGGTGAACGATCGTGTCACGGTGAAGACCGACGGTGGCCCACGTCGATCGGGGGTAGTGCTGGCGATTGAGTCGTTTAGTGAAGGAACGATGTATCTGGTTTCACTGGAAGACTATCCTCTGGGGATCTGGTTTTTTAATGAAATAGGCCACCCGGATGGGATTTTCGTGGAAAAAGAGGTCTCGTAAAACTGAACTGGCGGGAGCGCCGCCAGTTTGTTTCAGCGCATATTTACCTGAATACCGGAGGTGATGTTTTCGGTCAGCCGAACGATATGATAAATCACCTGCTTATTATGCGTTTGTATTTTCTTTTTAATATTGCCTTTATGCGACGATACCGTCTTCGCTTTGATGTTCATTTGCGTTGAGATTTGCGAAGTACCATGCCCGGCCATCCACATTTGCAGCATATTTGATTCTGTTTTACTCAGTGACAATGTCGGTAAAGTTAACTGCCCTACACTGGTGTTTTTGTATTTAAGATAATTAACCAGAATAACATCAAGGTCTTTTGGGGTTATCGATTTTGAACTGATTAGCAGATTCTTCCGTACCCGCAAATAGCGGTCAAAATGGATGTTCGCCAGCGACATAAAGATAACAAACAGCGTCGCCGGGTTTTGCGTAATGATCTGGCGAATAATGCCATTACTTTCATCATCATGCACGAAACAGTCTTCATTCAGAAACACCACCGCCGGGCAACACGACGTACAGTGTTTCTGCAGATCCGCAGCACTGTTGACCTCAACGATTTCCTGTTTTTTAATTCCCCGACTGGTCAGATATCCCGTCAATCCCAACCGGGTATAGCTGCACAAATCCATAATCATCGTTGACATGACCCATCCTCAATCAACACGTAACGATATACACTTCGCACTGGCTGTGCGAAGCAGTCCTTGCGGGCGATAATAATAGTAGGTTTAGAAAGAACCCATTAGCTCCATTAAACTATTCCGCATCTGTGCATATAATTTGCCAGGAAAACTCTTAAAGTAAAGTCAAGAACCGGTAGTGTGACCGAATTAAAAACAAAAAGTGCCCATAGATGCTATGGTTACGCGCCCAGTATTCTTTTACTTTCAGAATTTCCTTACTTCAAATGAAACCCACGTTAGCGGTTGCTGGCTTGCTCGCTTATCCCTTTGCGGTGGGGGTGGAAGGCTTAACGCTTTAATGCCACAATACTTTTTTATCGGCTTGTGGGATGAATGATGAAAAAGTTATTTTTTGCTGGCATGGTGGTGGCGCTGGCCGGTTGCGTACAGGTTGATCGTTATGAGGACGTCGTTAAAGCGCCGGCGCCGGCTGGCCTTGCAGGTTTCTGGCAAACGAAAGGGCCGCAGAGCGCGATGATGAGTCCTGACGCCATTGCCAGCCTGATTGTCACCAAAGAAGGGGACACCTTCGACTGCCGCCAGTGGCAGCGCGTGATTGCGCAGCCGGGGAAACTGATGAATCGTGACAGTGAGATCTACAACGTGACCGCTTCCCTGGACATCTATCCTGTCGAGCGCGAGGGCAACACGATCTCCTACGATCGGATGACGTTGTCCCGTGTTGAACGTCTCACTCCGGAGTGCGAGAAGGCGTGGGCCAAAGCGCGAGCGACGGGGCCCGTCAGCGCGCCGGCCTCCACGCGCTGAGATTTTGGCGGGCCATAGCTGGCCCGCCCGGCGTCAGAGGACTACAATACCTCCTCTAACACCCACACGCTCACGCTCCCCCCGTTACATGTAAAGGTCGCGCAGCCTTCGCCATCGGTTTCGACAATCTCTTCCCGGTTACCGAGAAAATCCCGCCAGCGTTTGTTGCCATAGTTTTCGCCCAGCGTCAGCGTCTTTTCGCCCTCATCGCCATTGGACATGATCACCACGCAGCCTGGATCGTCGTCAGTACCGCTACGACTAAAGGCGATGCAGTTAGGATGATCGAACCAAAGGGTTTGCACGCCATGGGCAAAACGCTGACGGGCGTCGATCAGCTCGTGGAGTTGTTCGATAACGGGCATCTCAATGGCATAGGTCTCTCCGTCGCCGCCGGTATCCTCATAGGAAGCGCCGAAGAGATCGGCATAAAAGACCGAGGGCACGCCATTCTCCCGCAGCAGGATCAGCGCATAGGCGAGGGGCTTGAACCAGGGTTCAACCGGCGCCTCGAGGGCCTGCAGCGGCTGCGTATCATGATTGGTGACCAGAGTGACGGCATGGAAAGGGTCGGCTTCGACCAGCGTCCCGCTGAAAATCTGGCTCATGTCATAATCGCGGCCCTGGCGCGACGCTTCATGAAATTTCATCTGCAGTGGGGCATCAAACAGCATCGTTTTGCCCTCGACCAGGTCGATATACTGCTGGAGCTTCTCCACTTCATGGGACCAGTATTCCGCTACAATAAACAGCGGCTGCGGGGCCACCTCCTGAACATGCTCGATCCACGCTTTATAAAACCAGGCGGGGATATGCTTGACCGCGTCAAGACGAAAACCGTCGCAGCCGGTCTGCTCCATTACCCAGCGCGCCCAGTATTTGATCTCCTCGGTCACTGCATGATTGCGGAAATCGATATTGGCGCCCATCAGATAGTCAAAGTTGCCGAGCTCATCATCGACCTGTTCATTCCAGCCTTCGCCGGTGTAATCGTTGACGATTTTAAACACACCGTCTTCCGTCGGGTTCTCGATGTGGTCAATGCCGCTAAAACATTTGTAGTCCCAGACAAACTGCGAATACTGTCCGGCGCGCACCGGGAAGGTGTAGCGCGTCCATGCCTCGCACTCAATGATCTCCTCGTCAATTTGCGTACGATCCTGCTCATCGACGCGCTGAACGCGCAGAGCCTCTTTTTCATCAGCGCCCATTTTATGGTTGACCACCACATCCAGCAGTACGGCGATATTGTGCTCCTTCAGGGCGTTGATCGCCGCCAGCAACTGCGCTTTGTCGCCATATTTGGTGGCGACAGACCCTTTTTGATCAAACTCGCCGAGGTCAAAGAGATCGTAGGTATCATAGCCGACGGAGTAACCGCCCGAGGCGCCTTTGTAGGCGGGTGGCAACCAGACCATATTGATGCCGATTTCATTAAGGCTGGGCGCCAGCGCTTCGACCTCAGGCCACAGCTCGCCGCCGGTGGGGTAGTACCAGTGAAAACATTGCAATAAGGTGGGGTTTTTCATCTTCCATGCTCCAGACGTCAACAGGCTGACCTTTGCAGTATGGGAGATATCCAGCAAAAAGGGTGAGGAAAGCCCTGATTTTCGCTATACCCTAAAGCGGATCATATATAATAAATTTGCATAAGATGTAGCGTAACGATGTTGGTGTCAGGGCATTAAGCGCCTTACACTACAGGAAAATCCTAACCTTCGGGGTATCTATGAAATTAGCACTTCTGGGTCGTCAGGCGATGATGGGCGCGATGGCCGTTGTTTTGATGGCTGGCGTCAGCGTGAAAACTTTTGCGGCGGAAAACCTGCTCAATCAGATTAAAGAGCGCGGCACCCTACGCGTGGGCCTCGAAGGCACCTACCCTCCCTTTAGTTTCCAGGGGGATGACGGCAAGCTGACCGGGTTTGAAGTGGAATTCGCTAACGAACTGGCGAAACATCTTGGCGTGAAGGCCGATCTCAAACCGACCAAGTGGGACGGTATGTTGGCCTCGCTGGACTCCAAGCGTATCGACGTGGTGATTAACCAGGTCACTATCTCTGACGAACGTAAGAAGAAATACGATTTCTCCACCCCATATACCGTCTCCGGCGTGCAGGCGCTGGTGAAGAAAGGTAACGAAGGCGTGATTAAAACCGCGGCGGATCTGAAAGGCAAGAAAGTCGGCGTCGGACTGGGCACTAACTATGAAGAGTGGCTGCGTCAGAATGTCCAGGGCGTGGACGTCCGTACCTATGATGACGATCCCACCAAATACCAGGATCTGCGTGTAGGTCGTATTGACGCCATTCTGGTAGACCGTCTGGCGGCGTTGGATCTGGTGAAGAAAACCAACAATACGCTGGCGGTAACCGGCGAAGCCTTCTCTCGTCAGGAAGCTGGCGTTGCGCTGCGTAAAGGCAACGACGACCTGCTGAAAGCGGTAGATGGCGCGATTGCAGACATGCAGAAAGATGGCAGCCTGAAGGCGCTGTCCGAGAAATGGTTTGGCGCTGACGTGACGAAATAACGGACAGCGGTGAAAAAAGGCGCTCCTGGAAGCGCCTTTTTTTATTTAGCGCGTAACTGTGTGCATAATGAAGCATAACTGAGTCAGGAGGGGCCATGTCACTGCAAAACTTAACCCGCTTTCCGCGCCTGGAATTGATCGGTGCGCCGACGCCGCTGGAGTATCTCCCGCGTCTGTCCGATCACCTTGGGCGCGAAATTTTTATTAAACGTGATGATACGACGCCGCTGGCGATGGGGGGCAACAAACTGCGTAAGCTGGAGTTTCTCGCCGCCGATGCGCTGCGCGAGGGCGCGGATACCTTAATCACCGCCGGCGCGATCCAGTCTAACCATGTGCGTCAGACGGCGGCAGTCGCTGCGAAACTGGGACTGCATTGCGTGGCGCTACTGGAAAATCCCATCGGCACCCGGGCGGAGAACTATCTGAGCAATGGCAACCGTCTGCTGCTGGATCTCTTTAACACCCAGGTTGAGATGTGTGATGCCCTGACCGATCCCGCCGCCCAGCTCGATGAGCTGGCGACCCGCATTGAGGCGCAGGGGTATCGTCCGTATGTTATTCCGGTCGGCGGCTCCAATGCCCTCGGCGCGTTAGGCTATGTGGAAAGCGCACTGGAAATCAGCCAGCAGTGCGAAGACGCGGTGGCGATCTCGTCAGTCGTGGTCGCCTCCGGCAGCGCCGGCACCCATGCCGGATTGGCGGTCGGCCTTGAACAGCTGATGCCGCAGGCGGAACTGATTGGGGTGACCGTGTCGCGCTCGGTCGCTGACCAGTTGCCGAAAGTGGTGGCGCTGCAGCAGGCCGTGGCCAACAGTCTCGAGCTACAGGCGAAGGCTGAAATTATACTGTGGGATGACTACTTTGCCCCAGGATACGGTACGCCAAACGAAGATGGGATGGCCGCCGTGAAGCTGCTGGCGCAGCTGGAAGGTATTTTGCTCGACCCGGTCTATACCGGCAAAGCGATGGCCGGGCTTATCGACGGCATCACGCAGAAGCGCTTTAAGGATGAAGGGCCGATACTGTTCGTCCACACTGGCGGAGCGCCGGCGCTGTTTGCCTATCATCCTCACCTCTAATACAGAAACGACAGCATGCAAGAAAGTATCCAACTGGTCATTGATTCCGCCCCTTTTCTGCTGAAAGGGGCCGTCTTTACGCTGCAGCTGAGCATTGGCGGGATGTTTTTCGGCCTGGTGCTGGGCTTTATCCTGGCGCTGATGCGCATGTCGCCAGTCTGGCCGGTAAAATGGCTGGCGCGCATGTATATCTCCATTTTCCGCGGCACGCCGCTTATCGCCCAGCTGTTTATGATCTACTACGGCTTGCCGCAGTTCGGCATTGAGCTTGACCCGATCCCGGCGGCGATGATCGGCCTGTCGTTGAATACTGCGGCCTATGCGGCGGAAACGCTGCGCGCGGCCATCGCCTCGATTGATAAAGGGCAATGGGAAGCGGCGGCCAGTATCGGTATGACGCCCTGGCAGACGATGCGTCGGGCCATTTTACCCCAGGCGGCGCGGGTCGCTTTGCCGCCGCTGTCGAACAGTTTTATCAGCCTGGTAAAAGATACCTCGCTGGCGGCAACGATCCAGGTGCCGGAGCTGTTCCGTCAGGCGCAGCTAATTACCTCGCGAACCCTGGAGGTCTTCACCATGTATCTGGCGGCCTCCCTGATCTACTGGGTAATGGCGACAGTGCTCTCCTCGCTGCAGAATTATTTTGAAAACCAGCTGAACCGCCAGGAGCGTGATCCGAAATGAGTGCGATAGAAGTGAAAAGCCTGGTAAAAAAATTCCATGGCCAGACGGTGCTCCATGGTATCGACCTGGAGGTACAGAAAGGGGAAGTGGTGGCGATCATCGGCCCCAGCGGCTCGGGCAAAACCACCCTGCTGCGTAGCATCAACCTGCTGGAGCAACCGGAGAGCGGCACTATCCGCGTCGGCGATGTGACGATCGACGCCGGTCGCAGCCTCGGGCCGCAGAAAGGGCTCATTCGCCAGCTGCGCCAGCACGTCGGCTTTGTCTTCCAGAACTTTAATCTGTTTCCCCACCGTACGGTGCTGGAGAACATTATTGAAGGGCCGGTCATCGTAAAAGGTGAAGATAAGCAGGAGTCCATGGCGCGGGCGCGCGAACTGCTGGCGAAGGTGGGGCTCAGCGGAAAAGAGAATAGCTATCCGCGCCGTCTCTCCGGCGGGCAGCAGCAGCGAGTGGCTATTGCCCGCGCGCTGGCTATGCGTCCGGACGTGATCCTGTTTGATGAACCCACCTCGGCCCTCGATCCTGAGCTGGTGGGGGAGGTGCTCAACACCATCCGTCAGCTGGCGCAGGAAAAACGCACCATGGTGATCGTGACCCATGAAATGAGTTTCGCCCGCGACGTAGCCGATCGGGCGATATTTATGGATCAGGGACGCATTGTCGAACAAGGCGAGGCAAAAGCGTTGTTCGCTTCGCCCCAGCAGCCGCGTACCCGTCAGTTCCTTGAAAAATTCCTGATGCAGTAAAGCATGGGCTGGCGTGGCGGCTCAGCTTCGCGGGAGCCGCCGCGTTTAGCCCACTCTCGCGGCGGGGTAACGCCCCCGCGACACGTCTTTGCGCTATTGACTCCCACGGCCGTATACACCGCTTCCCATCGCCCTTGGCAGGGTGTAGAACATGATGGGAGAAAAACGCTATGTTTCTGTGCGGCGAGCGGGAAAATGGCAAGCCTTCAGACTAATAAATGCGACAGCTACGATATTTTATACATATAAATAAGATTTATGTGTTAGTTTTCTGTATTTATAATAATGATTATCAATCAGGAGTTATATGCACAGCTATGAGGGACAATGATTTTTTCAGCTGGCGGCGGGATATGCTGCACCAATTTCAGTCCATGGCCACCGGCGAGGAGGTTTATAATCTCCTGCAACGTGAAACCGAAGCGCTGGAATATGATTACTACACGCTTTGTGTGCGCCACCCGGTGCCTTTCACCCGCCCCCGCGTTACGTTCCAGTCGACTTACCCCCGCGCATGGATGTCGCACTATCAGGCAGAAAATTATTTCGCGATAGATCCTGTGTTACGGCCGGAGAATTTTATGCGTGGCCATCTGCCATGGAACGACAGCCTGTTTCGTGATGCGCCGGCATTGTGGGACGGGGCGCGTGACCATGGTCTGCAAAAGGGCGTGACGCAGTGCCTGACGTTGCCAAACCATGCTCAGGGATTTCTCTCTGTCTCCGCGAACAATCGTCTGCCGGGCGGTTACCCTGAAGATGAGCTTGAGCTGCGTCTGCGAACGCTGACTGAACTAAGCTTGCTGACGCTGCTGCGTCTGGAAGATGAGATGGTGATGCCGCCGGAGATGAAGTTCAGCCGCCGCGAACTGGAAATCCTCAAATGGACGGCGGAAGGAAAGACTTCGGCGGAGGTGGCGATGATTCTCTCGATTTCGGAAAATACGGTGAATTTCCATCAGAAGAATATGCAGCGGAAATTTAATGCGCCGAATAAAACGCAAATTGCCTGCTACGCCGTGGCGACTGGGCTAATCTGAATGCGCCTGCCGTTCTGCGTGTCAGACGTGATACCGGCTGTCAGTGATACTTTCAGCCGGCACAGGATTACTGCCGATAGGCTTGTTTAATCTGCTTAACGGTGCTGGAGAATACGGCGGCCTGAGCCTCATCTTCCATCTGTGAAATCTGCTTTTCCATTTTAATAATCACGCGCCCCGCATCCGCCTGGCCCATCGCCTGCAGCATCAGCGTAATCATCGCTTTCAGGCAGGAGACTTCCTGCGCCAGTTCCTGCTTATTTTCTGCAGTGGAAAAATCTGGTGTGCTCATCGATATCCTCGTTTACTCGCTGCGCTATTGCGCTCTACTCAATGTGAAGGCCGCGCAGTATACCACAAGCGACAGAAAAAAAAGGTGTGCTTAATTTCTGTTCTCTCATCTGAGCTGTGAATGTTTTGATGCTTCGGATAATACGTAATAGCCGTCGGCAAGCCAATAATTTCCCCCATCTATTTAGCTCGTTAATAATTGTTACATATTTTGCTTCGTATTTATGCGCTACGTAATCTGTTGTGTTTTTTGTGCCTTCTGTATGAGTATTGTTAAAAAATAAGAGCCGGGCAACTGACTGTTCTCAATGACTTTCCACTTAGTGTGCACAGACATTGCCATAAATGAGAGCCAAATCGAGGCGAGGGCATTTTTTTGCCTTTTAAAATAGCAATAAAACCCGGTAATATGTGGGAGATAAAGTATCAGTAGCGTTATCCCTCATTCTGGAGATTATTCCTTTGATCAACGTTCTTCTTGTTGATGACCACGAACTGGTGCGCGCAGGGATACGACGCATTCTGGAAGATATAAAAGGGATTAAAGTCGCTGGCGAAGCCTGCTGCGGCGAGGACGCCGTCAAGTGGTGCCGGGCTAATTCCGCAGATGTCGTCCTGATGGACATGAACATGCCTGGGATCGGTGGTCTTGAAGCGACGCGCAAAATCGCGCGCTCCGTGGCGGGCACCAAAGTGATCATGTTGACCGTGCATACCGAGAATCCTTTACCTGCCAAGGTCATGCAGGCGGGCGCGGCGGGCTATCTCAGTAAAGGCGCCGCGCCGCAGGAAGTGGTGAATGCCATCCGCTGCGTCGCGTCCGGGCAGCGCTATATTGCCTCCGATATTGCCCAGCAAATGGCGTTAAGTCAGATTGAACCCGAAAAGACAGAATCGCCGTTTGCCAGTTTGTCTGAACGCGAATTGCAGATTATGCTGATGATCACCAAAGGTCAGAAGGTGAATGAGATCTCAGAGCAGCTAAATCTGAGTCCTAAAACGGTTAACAGCTACCGCTATCGGATGTTCAGTAAATTAAACATTCATGGCGATGTCGAGCTGACCCACCTGGCAATTCGCCATGGCCTGTGTAATGCGGAGTCGTTAGCAAGCCAGTGAGTGATGTTTTTGACGCAAAAGCTTTCCTGAAAACGGTGACCAGCCAGCCCGGTGTGTATCGGATGTATGATGCTGGCGGAACCGTCATCTATGTTGGCAAAGCCAAAGATCTGAAAAAGCGGCTCAGTAGCTACTTCCGCAGCAACCTTGCGTCGCGTAAAACGGAAGCGCTGGTAGCGCTGATCGCGCAAATCGACGTGACCGTCACCCACACCGAGACGGAAGCGCTGCTGCTTGAGCACAACTATATTAAGCTGTACCAGCCACGTTACAACGTGCTGTTACGCGACGATAAATCGTATCCTTTTATTTTTCTCAGCGGCGATACTCATCCGCGTCTGGCGATGCATCGCGGCGCCAAACATGCGAAGGGCGAATATTTTGGTCCTTTTCCCAACGGCTATGCCGTGCGCGAGACCCTGGCGCTGCTGCAGAAAATCTTTCCCATCCGTCAGTGTGAAAACAGCGTCTACCGCAATCGCTCCCGCCCCTGTCTGCAGTATCAGATTGGTCGCTGCCTGGGGCCGTGCGTGGCCGGGCTGGTCAGCGAAGAAGAGTATGCTCAGCAGGTAGAGTATGTGCGGCTGTTTCTCGCCGGCAAGGATGACCAGGTGCTGACCCAGCTCATCGCGCGGATGGAGAAGGCGAGCCAGAACCTGGAGTTCGAAGAGGCCGCGCGCATCCGCGACCAGATTCAGGCCGTCCGCCGCGTGACGGAGAAACAGTTTGTCTCCAACACCGGTGACGACCTCGACGTGATCGGCGTCGCCTTCGATGCCGGCATGGCCTGCGTGCATGTGCTGTTTATCCGTCAGGGCAAAGTGCTGGGCAGCCGAAGCTACTTCCCGAAAGTGCCGGGCGGCACCGAGCTGGGAGAGGTCGTGGAGACCTTTGTCGGCCAGTTCTACCTGCAGGGCAGCCAAATGCGCACGCTGCCGGGGGAGATTTTGCTCGACTTTAACCTTGGGGATAAGACGCTGCTGGCCGACTCGCTGTCGGAGCTGGCGGGTCGTCGAATCAATGTGCAGACTAAGCCGCGCGGCGACAGAGCGCGTTATCTTAAGCTGGCGCGGACCAACGCCGCGACAGCGTTAACGACCAAATTGTCTCAGCAATCGACCATTCATCAGCGTTTGCAGGCGCTGGCCAGCGTACTGGAGCTGCCGGCCGTCAAGCGAATGGAGTGTTTTGACATCAGCCACACCATGGGCGAACAGACCGTAGCATCCTGTGTGGTGTTTGACAGCAATGGCCCACTGCGCGCGGAGTATCGGCGCTACAACATCACCGGCATTACCCCTGGCGATGACTATGCGGCGATGAATCAGGTCCTGCGCCGTCGCTATGGTAAAGCGATTGATGACAACAAGATCCCGGATGTGATCCTGATAGACGGCGGCAAGGGACAGCTGGCCCAGGCGAAAGCCGTGTTTGCTGAACTGGACGTCCCCTGGGATAAACATCATCCGCTGCTGCTGGGCGTGGCGAAAGGTAGCGATCGAAAAGCGGGTCTGGAAACGTTATTCTTTGAGCCGGAAGGGGAAGGGTTTAGCCTGCCGCCGGATTCGCCGGCCCTGCATGTGATCCAGCATATTCGCGATGAATCGCACGATCATGCGATCTCCGGGCATCGCAAAAAACGGGCGAAAGTGAAGAGCACCAGCTCGCTTGAGACTATCGAGGGGGTGGGGCCGAAGCGTCGTCAGATGCTGCTGAAGTATATGGGTGGGCTGCAGGGGCTACAGCAGGCCAGCGTCGAAGAAATTGCTAAAGTACCGGGCATCTCTCACGCTCTGGCAGAAAAGATCTTCTACTCGTTGAAACATTAGGGGCTCTGTAGCAACATAGGGCTAATTTTTACTTACAACAGATAGTTACCCGTCACTATGCAATTTAATATCCCTACGTTGCTTACTCTGTTTCGCGTCATCCTGATCCCGTTTTTTGTGCTGGCGTTTTATCTGCCCTTTAGCTGGGCGCCGTTTGCCTGCGCGCTGATATTCTTTGTTGCCGCGGTAACCGACTGGTTTGATGGTTTCCTCGCTCGTCGCTGGAATCAGAGCACCCGTTTTGGCGCCTTCCTCGACCCGGTTGCCGATAAAGTCATGGTGGCTATCGCCATGGTGCTGGTTGCCGAACACTATCACACCTGGTGGGTCACGCTACCGGCGGCGACCATGATTGCCCGTGAGATCATTATCTCCGCGCTGCGTGAGTGGATGGCGGAGCTGGGGAAACGCAGCAGCGTGGCGGTCTCATGGATTGGCAAAGTGAAAACGACCGCCCAGATGACCGCCCTGGTATGGATGCTGTGGCGTCCTTATCCGTGGGTGGAGTGGGCCGGGATCGTGCTTTTCCTCGTGGCGGCGGTGCTGACGCTGTGGTCGATGCTGCAGTATTTGAACGCGGCGCGCGGCGATTTGCTTGATCAGTGATCGTTTCGCCGTTATTTTCAGCAAACGATACAAAGTTGCGAAAAATACCGTTGACTCACCGCGAGAGATAAGTAGAATGCAACGCATCGAACGGCGGCACAGTCTTCCAGACGATAACAAAATCAAGTGATTAGCAAATAACTTGATGATGCGGGAATAGCTCAGTTGGTAGAGCACGACCTTGCCAAGGTCGGGGTCGCGAGTTCGAGTCTCGTTTCCCGCTCCAGATTAACAGCATCGGCAGTTGCGGGTGCTTCAGTATTAAAGGCGCGTTAGCAAAGCGGTTATGTAGCGGATTGCAAATCCGTCTAGTCCGGTTCGACTCCGGAACGCGCCTCCACTTTATATCCCGAGCCCGGATGGTGGAATCGGTAGACACAAGGGATTTAAAATCCCTCGGCGTTCGCGCTGTGCGGGTTCAAGTCCCGCTCCGGGTACCATTGGGAAATACAGAATAATCAAAGCAATAAGCAGTGTCGTGAAACCACCTACGGGTGGTTTTTTTGTTTCTGTACTTTCGCTTTCTGATACCTTTCCCGCCAGCCTGACGCCACGGCGTTTTTCGGTTAACTCTTGCCTTACAGTCAATTTCTCATTTGTCCCAGGACAAAACGATCGCGCCTTGCTACTATCAAACGGACTCTCAGCCCAGCCTGCCGGAGGCAGCATGTTCAGTGGACTTTGCGCATTTCCTTTGACACCTTTGCATCAGCAAGATTTTGATGAAAAAGCGTTTATTCGTATTCTCGCCCGTCTTACCGATGCCGGAGTCGACTCTCTGGGCATCTTAGGTTCAACCGGTAGCTACGCTTATCTCAGCCGTGAGCAGCGCAGACGAGTGGTGCAGGTGGCGAAGGCGCATGCGGGGTCGATCCCGATGATGGTCGGCGTCGGCGCCATTGCGACTAACGAGGTGCTACGCCTGGTGGAGGATGCTCAGGAGGCAGGGGCGGATGCGTTATTACTGCCGATGATGTCCTATCAGCCGCTTTCCGCGGAGGAGATCTTTGCCTTTTACGAAGAAGTCTGTCGGCATGTCTCGGTGCCGGTTTGCCTGTATGACAATCCCCGCACTACCCACGTAATGCTGGCGGATGAGCTGCAGGGGCGCATCGCCGCCTTGCCGGCCATTGCCTCGATTAAAATTCCCGGCCTGCCCGCGCCACAGGCGAGCGAACGTGTAGCGGCCCTGCGTCAGCATCTTCCCTCTCGCGTTACGCTTGGCGTCAGCGGCGATGCGTGGGCCACTGCCGGGTTGCAGGCCGGCTGCGAAGCCTGGTATTCGGTCTGCGGCGGACTCTTTCCCCGCTGCTCACTGGCGCTGGTAAGAGCGATACGTAGCGGCGATGTGGCGCAGACTGCGGCACTGAATGAGCAGCTGGCCCCCCTATGGCGATGCTTTGATCGCTATGGTGGTAGCCTGCGAGTGATAGCCAGCGCCGCAGCGATGCTCGGACTCTGCGATCCAGACTCGCTTCCCCGTCCTTTGCTTTCGTTAGGGGAGGAGGCCTGTCGTGAGGTGGCGTCGGCGCTGCGCGGCCTGGCCTGATCGCGTATCGTTGACACCGGCGCAATAGGTATCGCCGGGTGGCTTTCTGTCGGCAATTCGGCTACTGTAGGCCCGATTTTTACCATGCGAGCCTGTGAATGAATACCGGACCTTTGAACGAAAACGAACTGGAATGGCTGGATGACACTCTGGCGAAATACGCCGCCGAAGGCGCCATTCTGGATGTCTCTGAACTGGATGGCCTGCTGACGGCGATCCTCTCTGCGCCGACCGACATCGAACCCGCTCAGTGGCTGCTGGCGATTTGGGGCGGGGCGGATAATGTCCCGCGCTGGGCCAACGATCGCGAGCGCGATCGCTTTGTCAATCTGACGCTGCAGCATATGAGCGATATCGCCGAACGGCTGGAGTCTTATCCCGATCAGTTCGAACCGCTGTTCGGCACCCGCGAAGCGGAAGGTCAGGAGCTGACCATAGTCGAGGAGTGGTGCTTTGGCTATCTGCGCGGCGTGGCGCTGAGCGACTGGTCGACGTTGCCCGCTGAACTCCAGCCGGAGCTGGACGCTATCGCGCTCCACGGCAGCGAAGAACAGTTTAGCGCGCTGGATAATCTGACGGCGGATGAATTTATCTCCAGCATCGAGCGTATCACGCCGGCGGCGCTGGCGCTTTACCAGTACTGGATAGCGAATCCGCAGCCGGTGGAGGCCCCGCAGCCAATAAGAAATGAAGCGAAAGTCGGACGCAACGATCCCTGCCCATGCGGCAGCGGTAAAAAGTATAAGCAGTGTTGCTTAGCGAAATGAACAAGGGGCCAGCAGGCCCCTTTTTTATCCCACCGCGGGCAACAACCCGGCAGCGATGCTGAACTGAATAGCCACGATGCCGATCCCGCACAGCAGAACCAGCCATAGCGTCGGTGCGCCGCCGGCGACCCGCCAGGTAGCCTGCGGATGCTCTCGGCGACTCTTCATGACCAGCAGAGCCGGCATTATCAGCGCCAGCACGGCTAATGCCACCCCGGCGTAGCCGAGGGCCATGACGAAACCGCGGGGATAGAACAGGGCGAACGCCAGCGGCGGCAGGAAGGTGATTATCCCGCTCTGCAGACGCCCGCCGACGCTGTTTTTACGCTGAAACATATCCGCCAGATAATCAAACAGGCCGAGCGAGACGCCGAGGAATGACGTCGCCAGCGCAAGGTCGGCAAACAGGTGAACGGCCAGCTCCACATGCGGTGACGCCACCACTTCGCGGATCGCCTCCAGCAGGCCGTTCAGACCAGCGTTATTTGCCAGCAGGGCGGTAAAGGCCGGGGCGTCGATACTGCCCAGCGTCGCCAGCTGCCAGAAAATATAGGCCACCAGCGGAATAAAGCTGCCGATGATAAATACCCGGCGCAATTTGCGAATATCCCCCCCCAGATAGCTGACGATGCTCGGGACGCTGCCGTGAAAACCAAAGGAGGTGAAAATCACCGGAATGGCCGACAGGGCCAGGCCTTGCTCAACCGGCAGCGTCAGCAGGTTCACCTGATGAATGTGCGGCATCAGCAGAGCCAGCATAATCACCAGGAAGACGATTTTGGCGCTAAACAGGAAGCGATTGAACAGATCCACCAGCGCGGTGCCAATGCACACTACCGCCCCGCCGAGGAGGGTGAAGATCAGTACGCCTGCGGCCGGTGGTAGCTGCCAGTCCAGCCACTGGTTGAGGCTGGAAGCGAGTAATTCACCGGCGCCACTGATATAGGCTGTCGTGAGGGCGTACAGCAGAAACAGCATGCAGAATCCGGTAACCCACTGCCCATAACGGCCCAGATAGCGCGCCGCCAGAGAACCGAGCCCCATATCGGCAGGGACATGCTGGTAGACTTCCAGCAGCAAAAGGGCGGTATAGCACATCAATGCCCACAGGGTGAAAAGTAAACCCAACGTGACGGTAAAGCCGACGCCTGCGGCGGCCAATGGCATTGCCAACATTCCTGCACCGATGGTGGTGCCAGCTACGATTAAAATACTGCCCAGAGTGCGGTTTTTCACGCTTTTCGCTATCCCTACAGCAAATAACAATAAATTATGCCGCGCAGAGTAGGGGATATTACGGCTTTCGTCAAATCGGGATTACAAGTTGTGTAATGAAATGTTTACATAATAAGAGGGCGAAAGCCTGCGCTGGCGCAAGGCGCGGGTTGACGGTCTGGCCTAAGCTGGCGGTTTTTGCAGGAGGGGTTATGTCTTCTATTCATGGTCATGAAGTTTTACAGATGATGCTCGCCTCGGGTGAGTCCTGGACGGTCGCCTCGCTGGAGGCCGCCATTCGCCGCCGCTTTGGCGAAGAGGCGCGGTTTCACACCTGTTCAGCAGAGAATCTAAGCGCCGCACAGCTGGTGGCGTTTTTAGAGAAAAAAGGCAAATTTATTGCCAGAGAGGAAGGTTTTACTACCGCAGAAAATAAGATCTGCCGACATTAAGAGGGCCGCGACACGGACTGTCGCGGCGCGGGGGATTAATTCTGCGCGTCGAGGGTAGCCAGCTCTTTATCGATAAAGTACAGACCTTCGCCGCTTTTTCCAGCGAGGGTCAGTTTATCGATCACCGATTTAAATAATTTCTCTTCTTCATGCTGTTCAGCAACATACCACTGCAGGAAATTAAAGGTCGGATAATCCTGGCTGGTCATGGCCGCGTGCGCCAGTTCATTTATTTTTTGCGTGATCAGCTGCTCATGCTCGTAGGTCTGGCGGAACAGCTCGTCGAGTGAGGCATATTCGGCAAACGGGGAGGCGATAGCGTTGATCCGCGGCAGGCTGCCGGTGTCGGTTAGATAGTCGAACAGGCGCTGCATATGGGTCATCTCTTCCTGAGCATGGCGACGCAGGAAGGCCGCGGCGCCTTCAAAACTGTGGTAACTGCACCAGGCGCTCATCTGCTGATAAAGAAGAGAAGAATAGAGTTCAAGATTCATCTGTTCATTCAGTTTGTCAATCATGTCCGTTTTCAGCATCGTTGCACTCCTGGAATTAAATAATAGATGTTATTGGCTGCCACTATAATTTGTTATTTAATTATTTGCAAAAAGTAAATTTAAAAATGTTTTATTTAAAATGCTAATGGGAATAACACGCATTGGCAGTTTAATAATAAATGAGAATGCTTTTAATTTATTATTCATTATTGCCTGGGCGGTCAGGACTTTGTCGCCGGCGGGTGGTAAGGGAGGACGAAGAGGATACGCCAGCATGCAGAGGGCTGAGGTCAACAGACAGGGGGAGCTTGCGAAAGTGTGAAGCACTGCGTAAATTTTAAAACAACTTTTCATAAAATTTGAAAGTTTGTTTTCAAGGTAGTAGAGTGCAATCAACGCCAATGACATTCTGCGGGCAGGCCCGCACAGCATTCAGGAGAGTAAACCATGAAGATTGCACTGATGATGGAGAACAGCCAGGCGAACAAAAACGCCATCATCCTCAAGGAGCTTAACGCGGTTGCCGACGAAAAAGGATTCCCGGTCTATAACGTCGGCATGAGCGATGAGAACGATCATCATCTGACCTACATCCATCTTGGGATCATGGCCAGTATTCTGCTGAATTCGAAAGCAGTTGACTTCGTGGTCACCGGCTGCGGTACCGGTCAGGGGGCGCTGATGTCGCTGAACATCCATCCGGGCGTGGTCTGCGGCTACTGTATCGATCCGGCGGATGCGTTCCTGTTTGCCCAGATCAACAACGGTAATGCGCTGTCGCTGCCGTTTGCCAAAGGCTTCGGCTGGGGCGCCGAACTGAATGTGCGGTTTATCTTTGAAAAAGCCTTTACCGGCCGCAACGGCGAAGGCTATCCGCCGGAGCGCAAAGAACCGCAGGTGCGCAATGCCGGGATCCTCAACCAGGTCAAAGCAGCAGTAGTAAAAGAGAACTACCTCGATACCCTGCGCGCCATCGATCCGCAGCTGGTGAAAACCGCAGTCTCCGGCCCACGCTTCCAGCAGTGCTTCTTCGAAAACTGCCAGGATAAAGCAATCGAAGACTTTGTTCGCCAGATCGTCGCTTAACCGTCATCAGGGCCAGCGCCGCTGGCCCTTCCGTCGTTTATTTTTTCTTCTATTTCTTCTTCTCCGACACGCTGCTGCCGGCCGTTTTGGCCAGATGCAGGCTGTCGATCATCCCTACCAGACAGATCAAGGCGATAAACACAAACGACAGGCGGAAGCTGATCCCCGGTAGTTCAGTAAGATGCAGCCAGTCGCCGACCTGCTCGCCCAGGCGAATGCCAATCGCCCCGAGCGTGATCCCCAGCCCTACCGCCAGCTGCGACGCGGTACTGAACAGCGTATTGGCATCACTCATCTGCGCGGCGGGGACATCGGCAAAGGCCAGCGTGCTTACACCGGTAAACTGGATTGAGCGAAACACCCCGCCGAGATAAAGGATCAGCATGATGGCCCAGACCGGCGTCTGCGGCGTAAGCAGCGCGCAAGCCAGCAGCGAACAGACGTTCAACGCGCCATTGATCAGCAGTAGCCGACGAAAGCCCAGCCAGCGAATGAGCGGTGTGGTGGCGGGTTTAATGGTTAAATTACCGACAAACACCGCCAGCACCAGCAGGCCGGAATGAAAAGGATCCATACCGAATCCCACCTGGAACAGCAGGGGGAGCAGAAAAGGCACCGCGCTGATGGAGGCCCGGAACAACGAGCCGCCGTACATTGTCACCCGGAACGTCGGTACCTGCAGGGCGTCGAGACGAACCATAGGCGCCGCCGCCCGGCGGAAATGACGAATGGAATATAACAGACAGCCGAAGCCAAGCGCGGCGAGAGCCAGCGTCGGCCAGATCTGCGGCTGGCGATCGCCGAGCCGCTCCATCGCGGTTACCAGACTGACCATCGCGACCGAGGTAGTGATAAATCCGCTGAGATCGAAGGAGCGCCGTTCCGTTTCGCGAATATCAGGGATAATGCGCAGCGAAAGGATGATGGCGGCAAGGCCCAGCGGGACATTGATAAAGAAGATCCAGTGCCAGCTGGCGTAGCGGGTTATAAAGCCGCCCAAAGGCGGGCCGATAATGGGGGCCACCAGCGCCGGCCAGGTCAGGGTGGCGATGGCCTTGATCAGCTGGTGTTTCGGCGTGGTGCGTAGCACCGCCAGGCGACCAACGGGGACCATCAGCGCGCCGCCGACTCCCTGAAGGATACGCATGGCGACAAAGATATGCACCTCGGTGGAGAGGCCGCAGAAGACCGAGGCAAGGGTAAAGATCGCCAGGGCGAGAGTAAAAATAGCCCGGGCGCCGAAGCGATCGGCGATCCAGCCGCTGGCCGGGATCAGGACCGCAAGGGTAATCAGATAGGCGCTGATGCCGATATTCAGTTCGACCGCGGTGACGCCAAAATCCCTCGCCATATCGGGCAGGGCGGTGGCGATCACCGTCCCGTCGAGAAACTCCATAAAAAAGGCACCGGCCACCAGCAGCGCCGGCGCTGAAAAAGCACGTTCATCGCGGGAAGAGATCGCGGTATTCATGTTGTCACTGCCATCAAGAGTGTGATCCTGTGCAAAGCGGCAGGAGACGACCCGCCAGCCAGTAGGGTAGATAAAAAAACCTGCGACGGCAGGTTTTATTATCGTTAATGATTTAGGGTACTATTACGCTCCTGAAAAAAGGAGTAATTAATGTCTCAACATCTTACCGAACACGACGAGCTGGTTTCCGATGTGGTTGCCTGCCAGCTGGTTATCAAACAGATCCTCGATGTCATTGACGTCATTGCGCCGGTGGAAGTGCGTGAAAAAATGACCACTCAGCTGAAAGCTATCGACTTCGCCAGCCATCCGGCCTCTGCCGATCCGGTGACCCTTCGCGCGGTGCAAAAAGCGATCGCGTTGATTGAGCTGAAGTTTACTCCACAGGAAGAAACGCATTAATACCAGGCCTCGCCGGATACCGGCGGGGCCTTCTTCTTTAATGGGAAACGACGGTCTGCGCAGGCGCAGGGGCAGCATCTTTGAACAATTTGCTGTTGCCCCAGCACTCTTCGTAGCGATGGCCGACCAGATCCTCCACGATAACCCGCACGTCCGGCGCAATATCGCTAATTTTGCCGCCCGCTTTTATCCGCGCGACTTCCTGCAGCACCACCAGATGGGCCTTCCGGTCCAGCTTCATCTGCTTGCTGAAGACGATGGCGGCCAGGGCTAATGCGATCACCCCGACGCAGAATACCACTGCGATAGCGGTCACCGCGCTTTCCGGTTGGCTGTGCGCTTTTGACTGGAAACCGTAGAAGCTCAGGATCGCCCCCATCGAGAACACCACAATCGAGCGCAGAATTTTTCCTGAGAAGGTCATGGCGCCGGCATAGATCCCTTCCCGCCGGCGTCCGGTGTAGATCTCATCGACATCGGCCAGGAAGGTGTAAACGGTCCAGGGTATATAGTAAACCCCGCCGGTACCCAGGCCGAACAGCACGGTAATGCCGAACATCAGCACTGTCGCCAGGCCGGACGGTAGATGGAAAAACCACAGCGAGGTATACAGCAGAACCGCGAAAATGACGATCCCCAGCGCCAGGATATAGGGTTTGCTGAAGCCCTTTTTCACGCACAGGCCGATAAACAGCGCCGTAGAGATCAGCTGCAGAATCGAGTTCAGGCTGTTCAGCCCGGCCACCATCGCTGGATCGTGTTGTAGAACGAAGATCACGAAATAGGTGAAGATGGAGGCAAACAGCCATTCCGCGCCAAAGCCGCACAGGTACATACCAAGATGTTTGCGGAATACGCGTAGATAAAAAGTCGAACGCATATCTTTCGCCAGCGACAGCAGGGTGCTCAGCAGTCCTTTTTTCGCGCTGGTTTCCACCTCTTCCCCGCGCTCACGCTCCCAGCTGCACAACCACAGGCAGGAAATAGCGACGATCAGGATCGCGCCATAGGTCAGACCGGTGAGGAAGAAAGGGGTGGCAGAATCTTTGCCATACAGCAGAATGAACTGGCCGGGAATAAACGCCGCGAGGAAGTTGGCCAGCTTACCAAAGATAGCTTTATAGCCGGTCAGTTTTGAACGCAGTGAGAAATCATCGGTCATCTCTGTCGCCAGCGTTTCATAAGGCACCATGATAGAGGTGTAGATGATCTCAAACACCACATAGGTGCTAAGGTAGTACCAGAAACTCAGGCCTTCCACCCACAGCAGCGGGTAGAACATCATCAGCGGAATACCGATTAGCAGAAAGAAACGCCGGCGGCCGAAGCGCTTGCCCAGGCGCGTTTTGCCAAAATTATCCGTCAGATAGCCCATCAGCGGGTTGCTGATAGCGTCAATGATGCTGGCGACGGAGAAGATAAATGAGGCCTCGATCAGCGTCAGGCCGCAAAAGGTCGTATAAAAATAGAGTAGCCATGCGCCGCTTATCGCCAGTGCGCCGCTCCCTAACAGATTTCCGCCGCCGTAGGCTAACTGATGGCGTAACAAGATCGGTCTTCCCTGCAGCCCTTCAGAGGCTGAAGCCGTGTATCTAGCCATAAAAAATAAACCTCGTGTTTTATATTTTTGAAACACTGTTTTTATATTTCTTTATGGTTCGTCAAAAAGTGACCGCGCTCACTAATCCCCCTTATGGGGTAACGGTGATGAGGGAATGGGATCGAGTTAAAACTTTTTTATTCTTGAAAGGAATAATAGGGGAGAAAAAATAGACGTAATGGATTAATAAACCGGGCGGGGCAGCGCAGACGCGCTCCCCCTGGCAGAGCGATAAAGGCTTGATTAATGCGCTTTCTGCGCTTCTCCAACGATAGCCATCAGACGCCGATCGGTCTGCTCCATCCCGAGACCGGCTTTATCGGCATTACGAATTTCCTCAAGCACGCTTTGCAATAGCAGGCCATCCTGCTGCTGCTCTTCCGCCAACAGCGTGAGAAACCGCCAGGTGCTGTCATCGCTTTGCGCTTTGGCTTCCTGAGCGAGACCGCTCAGCAGACGACTGCGCTGTTGGTAATCGCTCAGGGTTTGGGTAAACAGATCTTCCAGCGAGGTGCACTCAGGGTTACAGGCGTGGTCGGGATTGACGATCGGCCAGCTGCCGGCTTTTTTCAGGTAGTCAAATACGCGCATAGTGAGGGTGATGCTGCTTTGCGCGCGGGTGCGCAGAAACGTCGCGGCGCCGTCGAAGCGATGTCGGGCGCACCACTCACTTAAGTTCAGGTAAACGTTAGAGGCGTGAAACTCAAGATTCATTTGGGTGTTTAGCTTTTGTGCCATTCCTGGAACTGCCATAAAAAATATCCTTATTAACCGGGAAGGGGTTACTGGTGCGCGTCAGCGGATCCTGCGGATAACTACAAGATAAAATAGTGACACGCGGCACTGTTGCAGAATAATAAAACTCTACACATTCCGTATGAGTCGGGTATTTTTTCCATTTGCCGACGATTTAAGAATACTCGCTCAACGAAATTAAGAAAACTCTCAAGCGCGGTAATTTACGTTTTGTTACACCATTATTTGTGCAAACTACCAGGGCTGAGATTGTGCGCCGTTAGCAGAGGCTCGCTGGTTTCAGATTGGTTATAAGATATAAGTATTTGACTACGAGATTCGTCGTAGAGGAGAACGGAATAAGTTATTTCATTAGTAATGTTTCAGGTTGATGATCATTATTTTTATTTTTTGTTGCAGGCGCTTTTATTATCAAGAGGAATATATTTTTTCTATTCGGAATAAATTACGCCAAAGATCCGTTTTTTCGCGATATTAAGCGGGCCATGTGGCTCAGCGGTGCGAGGTGGGTTGCCATTTGAGTGGCGCACAGGCGATCGCCCGCAGCAACGCCGTCAATCGCTGATGATAACAGTGCTGTAACCCACCGTTAAACATCCTCTGACAACACAAGGATAAGCCTGCTGATGGTATAGATGATCCTGCTATGCCCCGGTAAAATTGTATGACAATTGTGTCATTTTTTATGTCATTTTTTGCTAAATGTATGTACGCAATTACTGTAATTCCGCGATGTGATAATGCTCTCGTATGGAGAAATAATTTCCGGGTATTACTACTCTAACAACGGCAGTGGGGAATGCGATTTTTCTAATGCCTTGTTTTGATGCCGATTAAATTGTTAATTCCGATTTTTCCCTACATGAAAGCGAATTAAAGCTGGAGTTTACCATGCACAAATTTACTAAAGCGCTGGCGGCCATTGGTCTCGCTGCGGTTATGTCACAATCAGCTATGGCGGAAAATCTTAAACTGGGTTTTCTGGTGAAACAGCCGGAAGAGCCATGGTTTCAGACTGAGTGGAAATTTGCTGATAAAGCAGGAAAAGATTTAGGCTTTGACGTTATTAAAATTGCGGTCCCGGATGGAGAGAAAACCCTGAATGCCATTGACAGCCTGGCGGCCAGCGGCGCGAAGGGCTTTGTCATTTGTACCCCCGATCCTAAGCTCGGGTCGGCGATTGTCGCCAAAGCGCGTGGCTATGACATGAAGGTGATTACCGTCGATGACCAGTTCGTCAATGCGAAGGGCAAACCGATGGAGAGCGTACCGCTGGTGATGATGGCGGCGAGCGAAATTGGCGCCCGTCAGGGGCAGGAACTCTATAAAGAGATGCAAAAGCGCGGCTGGGATGTCAAAGACACCGCCGTAATGGCGATCACCGCCGATGAGCTGGATACCGCGCGCCGTCGCACCACCGGCTCCATCGATGCCCTGAAGGCGGCCGGCTTCCCGGACGCGCAAATCTACCGCGTGCCGACAAAATCCAACGATATCCCGGGAGCGTTCGACGCCGGTAACTCGATGCTGGTCCAACACCCGCAGGTTAAACACTGGCTGATCGTCGGGATGAACGACAACACCGTCCTCGGCGGCGTGCGCGCGACCGAAGGTCAGGGCTTTAAAGCTCCCGATGTGATTGGCATCGGCATCAACGGCGTGGATGCCGTTAACGAACTGTCGAAGGCGCAGCCGACCGGCTTCTATGGTTCTCTGCTGCCAAGCCCGGATATCCACGGCTACAAAACCAGCGAAATGCTCTACAACTGGGTCACCAAGGGCGTCGAGCCGCCGAAGTTCACGGCGGTGACCGATGTGGTGTTGATTACCCGCGATAACTTCAAAGAAGAGCTGGCGAAAAAAGGGCTGTAACAGCCTGATTAAACTGGCCCCCGCCGCGGCGCGGGGGCTGAGTGCAGAAGAGCGGAGTCGTTATGCAACAGTCTACCCCTTATCTCTCATTTCGCGGCATCACCATGACGTTCCCTGGCGTAAAGGCCTTGTCCGATATCAGTTTTGACTGCTACCCGGGACAGATCCACGCGCTGATGGGCGAAAATGGCGCAGGCAAATCGACGCTGTTGAAAATTCTCAGCGGCAACTATATCCCGACCGCGGGCCATCTGCAGATCGGCGGCCAGCAGATGGCATTCGCCAATACCATGGAGGCGCTGAATGCCGGCGTGGCAATTATCTACCAGGAGCTGCATCTGATCCCGGAGATGACCGTCGCCGAAAATATCTATCTCGGTCAGCTGCCGCACAGAGGCGGCATCGTCAATCGCTCGCTGCTCAACTATGAGGCCCGCCTGCAGCTGGAGCATCTGGGTCTGGATATCGACCCGGAGACGCCGCTGAAATATCTCTCCATTGGTCAATGGCAGATGGTGGAGATTGCCAAAGCGCTGGCGCGTAACGCCAAGATTATCGCGTTCGATGAGCCGACCAGCTCGCTCTCCGCCAGAGAGATCGACAACCTGTTTCGCGTCATCCGCGAGTTGCGGGAGGAGGGAAGGGTCATCATCTATGTTTCACACCGGATGGAAGAGATTTTTTCCCTCAGCGATGCCATCACCGTCTTTAAAGATGGCCGCTACGTTTGCACCTTTGACGATATGCCGAGCGTCAGCCACGACGCCCTGGTCCAGGCAATGGTAGGCCGCAATCTGGGCGATATTTATGGCTGGAAGCCTCGCCCCTATGGCAAGGAGCGGCTGCGCCTGGAGGAGGTCAAAGCGCCGGGCGTGCGCACGCCGGTTAGTCTCTCGGTGCGCAGCGGTGAAATTGTCGGTTTGTTCGGACTGGTGGGTGCCGGGCGCAGCGAACTAATGAAAGGCCTGTTTGGCGGCACGCAGATAACCGGCGGTCAGGTGTATATCGATGGCCAGCCCGTCTCCATTCGCAAACCGGCCCAGGCCATCCAGGCCGGGATGATGCTGTGCCCGGAGGATCGTAAAGCGGAGGGGATTATTCCGGTGCATTCCGTGCGCGATAACATCAATATCAGCGCCCGGCGCAAGCATATTCACGCTGGCTGCCTGATCAACAACGCCTGGGAGGCGGACAACGCCGATCAACATATCCAGTCGCTGAATATTAAAACGCCGGGCCCGGAACAGCTGATTATGAACCTGTCGGGCGGCAACCAGCAGAAAGCGATCCTTGGCCGCTGGCTGTCGGAAGAGATGAAGGTGATCCTGCTTGATGAGCCAACCCGCGGCATCGACGTCGGCGCCAAACATGAAATTTACAATGTGATCTATGGCCTCGCCGCCTCCGGTGTCGCCGTGGTGTTTGCCTCCAGCGACCTGCCGGAAGTGCTGGGCGTCGCTGACCGCATCGTGGTGATGCGCGAAGGACAAATCGCCGGCGAACTGCTGCATGAAGAAGCCAATGAACAGCAGGCGTTAAGCCTTGCGATGCCAACAGTGAGCCAGGCTGTCGCCTGAGTAAGGAGTAAATGATGTCATCAGTGACTACGTCCGGGGCTACCCGCTCAACCTTTAGCTTTGCCCGCATCTGGGATCAGTTTGGCATGCTGGTGGTGTTTGCGGTGCTGTTTATCGGCTGTGTGATTTTTGTGCCCAACTTTGCTTCATTCGTCAATATGAAAGGGCTGGGGCTGGCGATCTCGATGTCCGGGATGGTGGCCTGCGGCATGCTGTTTTGCCTGGCCTCCGGCGATTTTGACCTGTCGGTGGCGTCGGTTATCGCCTGCGCCGGGGTCACCACCGCGGTGGTGATTAATCTCAGCGAAAGCCTGTGGCTGGGGATCGCCGCAGGCCTGTTGCTGGGGGCGCTTAGTGGCCTGGTTAACGGCTTTGTCATTGCGCGCCTTAAGATCAACGCGCTGATCACCACGCTGGCCACCATGCAGATTGTCCGCGGCCTGGCCTATATTATCTCCGACGGCAAAGCGGTGGGGATCGAAGATGAACGTTTCTTCACCCTCGGCTACGCCAACTGGTTTGGTCTGCCGGCGCCGATCTGGCTGACCGTCGCCTGCCTGGTGGTTTTCGGATTATTACTAAACAAAACCACCTTTGGCCGTAATACGCTGGCTATTGGCGGCAATGAAGAGGCGGCGCGCCTGGCCGGCGTCCCGGTGGTGCGCACCAAGATTATTATCTTTGTGCTCTCCGGTCTGGTATCGGCCGCAGCGGGTATCATTCTGGCGTCGCGCATGACCAGCGGCCAGCCGATGACCTCGATTGGCTATGAGCTGATTGTTATTTCGGCCTGCGTGCTGGGCGGGGTGTCGCTGAAGGGCGGGATCGGCAAGATCTCCTACGTGGTGGCCGGGATCCTGATCCTCGGAACCGTGGAAAATGCGATGAACCTGCTGAATATCTCGCCATTCTCACAATACGTCGTGCGCGGGGTGATCCTGCTGGCGGCGGTGATCTTCGACCGCTACAAACAAAAAGCCAAACGTGCGGCCTGAATTTAAACCGAACTTTTTAGTTTACAGAGTAATTGCCGCCAGCGCCCGTTTCGCTGGCGGTAACTATCAAAAATGGCGAGGTTGGTCACACTGTCTATACTTACATGGCTCACATATAATTAACAACCAGCTTCGGCTGGCCATGATAAGGAGGAAACAGGGTGGATAACCAGATATCTGTACCGCCTGCGCTAACCGGAAACTACGCTTTTTTCTTTGACCTCGACGGTACTCTTGCCGATATCCAACCGCACCCCGATCAGGTGGTGATACCCGACAGCACGCTGCAGGCGCTCAATGCGCTGGCCCAGCAGCAGGGGGGCGCGGTGGCATTGATTTCAGGGCGCTCAATGGCTGAACTTGACGCGCTAACCCATCCCTGGCGGCTACCGCTGGCCGGCGTTCACGGGGCCGAGCGCCGTGATATCAATGGTAAAACCTACATCGTCTCTCTGCCGACAGCGCTGCGCGATGAGATCGCGGCTGAGCTGACGTCGGCGCTGGAAGCGCTCCCGGGATGTGAGCTGGAGAGTAAAGAGATGGCTTTCGCGCTCCACTATCGCCAGGCCCCGCAGCAGCAGAGCGCCGTGCTGGAGCTGGCGCAGCGGATTGTTCAGCGCTATCCGCTGCTGGCGTTACAGCTTGGCAAGTGCGTGGTGGAGATTAAACCCCGCGGCGTCAACAAAGGGGAGGCGATTACCGCGTTCATGCAGGAGGCGCCATTCGCCGGCCGCGAACCGGTTTTTGTCGGCGATGATTTGACCGACGAGGCGGGTTTCAGCGTCGTTAATCAACTGCAGGGAATGTCGGTAAAAGTTGGCGCCGGGGAAACTCAGGCGCATTGGCGGTTGGCGGATGCCGCCGCTGTAAGGACGTGGTTGCAACATCTGGCGTATGACGCGCAAACCGAAAGGAGGGATGACCATGAGTCGTTTAGTCGTAGTCTCTAACCGTATCGCCTTACCGGACGATAAAAAATCGAGCGCTGGCGGTCTGGCCGTCGGCATCCTGGGGGCACTGAGAGCGGCGGGGGGTCTGTGGTTTGGCTGGAGCGGCGAGATTGGCGATGACCAGCAGCCGCTCAAGCAGGTCTCCCGCGGGAATATTTCATGGGCGTCGTTCAACCTTAATGAACGGGACCATGATGAATACTACAACCAGTTCTCTAACGCCGTGCTGTGGCCGGCTTTCCACTATCGCCTTGATCTGGTCAGCTTTCAGCGCGAAGCCTGGGAGGGATATCTGCGGGTTAACGCCATGCTGGCGGACAAGCTTCTGCCGCTGATTGAGCCAGACGATACGCTGTGGATCCATGATTACCATCTTCTGCCCTTCGCCAGCGAGCTGCGCAAGCGCGGGGTGAACAATCGCATCGGGTTTTTCTTACATATTCCGTTCCCGACGCCGGAGATTTTTAACGCTCTGCCGCCGCACGCTGAGCTGCTGGAGCAACTGTGCGATTACGATCTGCTGGGCTTCCAGACCGAAAGCGACAGAACCGCTTTTCTCGACAGCATTGCTATGCAGACTCGCCTATCCGACCTCGGCGATAAACGCTATCAGGCATGGGGTAAGGCGTTCAGTACCGAGGTTTATCCGATAGGGATCGATCCGGACGAAATTACGCGCAACGCTAAAGGTCCGCTGCCGCCGAAGCTGGCCCAGCTGAAGAACGAGCTGAAAAATGTGAAGAATATCTTCTCCGTGGAGCGTCTTGACTATTCGAAAGGGTTGCCGGAGCGATTCCTCGCCTACGAGACGCTGCTCGAGAAGTACCCTCAGCACCACGGCAAAATCCGTTATACCCAGATCGCACCGACCTCCCGCGGCGATGTGCAGGCCTATCAGGATATCCGCCACCAGCTGGAAACCGCAGCCGGACGCATCAACGGACAGTTTGGTCAGCTTGGCTGGACACCGCTCTACTATCTGAACCAGCATTTTGATCGTAAGCTGCTGATGAAGGTCTTCCGCTACTCTGACGTCGGGCTGGTGACTCCGCTACGCGATGGTATGAACCTTGTGGCGAAGGAGTACGTCGCGGCGCAGGATCCGGATAACCCTGGCGTACTGGTCCTGTCGCAGTTTGCCGGGGCGGCGCAGGAGCTGACCAGCGCCCTGATCGTCAATCCTTACGATCGCGACGAGGTTGCCGCCGCGCTGGATCGCGCGCTCAGCATGCCGCTGGCGGAACGTATCGCCCGTCATTCAGCGATGCTGGACGTGATCAGAGAAAATGATATTCATAACTGGCAGGCGCGCTTTGTCGAGGATCTGCAGCATATTTCACCGCGCAGCGAGGAGAGCCGTCTGCGGGGGAAGATAGCCACCTTCCCTAAACTGGCCTAGTTCAGGAAAAGGGCTAACCGGCGTTAGCCCTTTTCAAGGGAAACCAACAGGACATCAACGCCGCAGCTGCCGACGATACTTTTCGCCGAGCAGGTGGCGCGTGAGAAGAGGGAATGGTTGTGATTGCCGCAGATCACCAGATCAACACGGTGCGACCGGCAGAAGTCCTTAATATGATGGCCTAGCTCGCCGCAGGCGATGGTCATTCTTTCTATTGGGTAGTCCGCGTGGCGAGCCAGCTCATTGAGAAACTCCCGCGTCTCTTCCTGCATCACTTCGCGCAGATTTTCCATCATCGGTGCGGCGAACTGGTTATACAGCTCCGGATCCGTAGCGAGAGTGATTAAGCTCACCTTCGCGTTAACGGGGCGGGCTATCGACACCGCTTTTTTAATTAATACCTGACTCTCCGGCGTTGGCGCGACGGCAACCAGCAGATGGGTATAAGGCATCTGGCCTCCTTGAGATACGCGGAATAACCCTTTCTTCCATTCTTTACTCCTGTTTCCCCGACTGCGCAAGGGCCGATCCCGGGATTTGCGAGCCTGTTCGTTAGTCGGCGACCTTCCAGCCAGATCACATCAATGAACCTGTCTTTTGATTAAAAAGAAATGCTGTTTTATAAATGAGTGAAGTGGCGACGTCATCTCTTTGTCATTTTGCCACCGGCGACTGTTCCGTGGCAAAAGTACAAAGGTAACCTCCTTTCACAGCTTTTAGTGTAGCCAGGTACCCACTCCCTTCCGGTGGCAAATCCGGAACGATTGTCGGCGTTCTTTTAAAAAAAAGACACAGGATCACGGCGATGAAAACACGAAAAATTGGACTGGCTAACTATCTGGCCTACGGCGCGGGCGATTTTCTCGGCGCCGGCACGACGGCGTTAACCGCCGCATGGCTGCTCTACTTTTACACGACCTTTTGCGGACTGACCCCGATTGAGGCCACGCTTATTTTTGCTGCCGCCCGCGTGCTGGACGCGGTGGTAAGCCCGCTGATGGGCTTTCTCACCGATAACTTTGGCACCACCTGGCTTGGTAAGCGCTTCGGCCGCAGAAAATTCTTTATTCTGCTCGGCATCCCCTGCGTATTCAGCTATTCAGCGATGTGGGTCGGCGAGATGGGCTTCTGGTACTACCTGGCGACCTATCTGCTGTTTGATATGGTCTATACCATGATTCTGGTGCCCTATGAGACGCTGGTGCCGGAGATGACCGATGATTTTAAACAGAAAACCAAATTCTCCGGCGCGCGCATTTCGATGGCGCAGATGTCGGCGATTTTAGCCTCCTTCCTGCCGGGGATCCTTCTCTCCTGGCTCGGCAAAGATAATGCCAGCTCGTTCTTCTATGCCAGTCTGGTGTTCTCGGTGCTGTGCGCGGTGATGCTGACTCTGGTCTGGTGTTTCACCTGGGAACGACCGCGGGAGGCGTGGTCGGAAGCGGCCCTGCGGGCGGAAGCGGAAAAACAAAACTTAACCCTTGCTCAGAGCCTCAATCGCCTGGTGATTGAGCTGAGTTCTACGCTGCGGATAAAAATTTTCCGCCAGCACCTCGGCATGTATCTGGGGGGCTATATCGCCCAGGACGTCTTCAATGCCGTGTTTACCTATTACGTGGTCTTTGTTCTGATGCAGGAAGCCGCCGTCGCCTCGAACCTGCTGGGGACGATGGCCATCTTCCAGTTTATTGCAGTAATCGCCATGATCCCGCTGTGCATTCGTTTTGGCCCCGCGCCGTCGTACCGCATGGTGGTGGTCCTGTTTGGCCTGAGCTCACTCTCCTACGCGCTGCTCTATTACGCCGGACTGAGCGACGTCTATTCCTTATTGCTGCTCATCTCTGCTGTCGCCGGACTGGGACGCGGCGGGATAAATTACGTACCGTGGAATACTTACACCTATATTGCCGACGTCGACGAAGCGATCACCGGCCAGCGCCGGGAGGGGATTTTTGCCGGCATCATGACCCTGACCCGCAAAGCCTCGCAGGCGGGGGCGGTGATGCTGGTGGGGATCATTATGCAGTTGTCGGGGTTTGTTTCCGGGCAAAAAATACAGCCTGAAGGGGTCAGCCATACCATTCTGCTGATCCTCAGCCTCGGCACTCTGGTGGTGTTAGCCTGCGGCTTCCTCGTCTCGCTGCGCTTCAAGCTCAACCTGCACACCCACAGCGTCCTGCGCAGCGAGACCCTCAGAATGCGCGAGCTCGGCTACGCTCAGTCGGAACAAACCAGTGCGGAACACCGTGCGGTGGTCGAGCTGCTGGCGGGGATGCCTTACGACTGTCTGTGGGGCAATAACAATATTGGCTATCAGAATCGTCATAAACCTGCTGCCCCGGCGCTCATTAAGGGCGGCGCTTTGAATTCGACATATACCCGAGGTTAACAACATGAAAGTTTGGCCGGTCAAACATAGCCCATTACTGCGTCAGCCTGAGCGTTTTATCGCCCGCAGCGAACTGCAGGCGCTGATCCGCAACGTGACGCAAAACCTGGTGAATATTAAGGATGAGAGCGGGCAATTTTTACTACGCCTGGATGACGGGCGCGTGATCGATACCAAAGGCTGGGCCGGATGGGAGTGGACCCACGGCGTTGGGCTGTACGGCATCTATCAGTATTACCAGCAAACCGGCGATATCGAGATGCGTGATATCATCGATCGCTGGTTTGCCGACCGCTTCGCCGAGGGAGCAACGACCAAAAACGTCAATACTATGGCCCCGTTTCTGACCCTGGCTTACCGCTTTGAAGAGACCGGCCGTATGGCGTATCTGCCGTGGCTGGAGAGCTGGGCGGAGTGGGCGATGCACGAGATGCCGCGCACCGAGCAGGGCGGTATGCAGCACATGACTCTGGCGGAGGAGAACCATCAGCAAATGTGGGATGACACGCTGATGATGACCGTGTTGCCGTTAGCCAAAATTGGCAAGCTGCTTAACCGCCCCCAGTATGTGGAGGAGGCAACCTACCAGTTCCTGCTCCATGTGCAGAACCTGATGGACCGGGAGACCGGGCTGTGGTTTCACGGCTGGAACTATGAGGGGCGGCATAACTTTGCCCGGGCGCGTTGGGCGCGGGGCAACAGCTGGCTCACCATGGTGATCCCGGATTTTCTGGAACTGGTGGATCTCCCCGAGGGGAATGCGGTACGGCGCTATCTGATTACAGTCCTCGACGCACAGATTGCCGCCTTAGCAGAATGCCAGGACGACAGCGGCCTGTGGCATACCTTGCTGGACGACCCGCACTCTTATCTTGAGGCCTCGGCGACCGCCGGCTTTGCCTACGGGATTCTCAAAGCGGTGCGCAAGCGTTACGTCGGGCAGCACTACGCCGGGGTGGCTGAAAAAGCGATTCGCGGGATTGTGCAGAATATTTCGCCGCAGGGGGAGCTGCTGCAGACCTCATTTGGCACCGGGATGGGGTCAGACCTCGACTTTTATCGCCAGATCCCGCTTACCTCGATGCCCTACGGTCAGGCGATGGCGATCCTTTGTCTGACGGAGTATCTACGCAAGTACTTCTGAGCAGGGCGCCCCGCTGGCGAGGCGCCGAATAAAACTAACCCGGCTTTCGCCGGGTTGCTTGTTACATACGCTCGACGGTTTCGATACCGAGGGTATCGAGACCCAGCTTGAGGGTTTTCGCCGTGAGCAGCGCCAGCTTCAGACGGCTGTTGCGGGTCTCTTCGCTTTCCGCGCTGAGGATCGGGCAGTGCTCGTAGAAGCCGGAGAACAGGCCCGCCAGATCGTAGAGGTAGGCGCACATCACGTGCGGCGTCCCTTCGCGAGCGACCACGGAGAGGGTCTCTTCAAACTGCAGCAGGCGCGCGGCCAGCTGAGCTTCGCGATCTTCGGCGATGACCACCGGCGCGTCGATCATCGCGTTTTCGTCGATGCCGGCTTTGCGGAACACGGAGAGCACGCGGGTATAGGCATACTGCATATACGGCGCGGTGTTGCCTTCGAACGCCAGCATATTATCCCAGTCGAAGACGTAGTCGGTGGTGCGGTTTTTCGACAGGTCGGCATATTTAACCGCGCCGATACCCACCACTTTCGCCAGATTCTCCAGCTCGTCAGCCGACATATCCGGGTTCTTCTCGGCCACCAGGCGACGGGCGCGCTCCAGCGCTTCGTCCAGCAGATCCGCCAGCTTCACGGTACCGCCGGCGCGGGTTTTAAACGGCTTGCCGTCTTTCCCAAGCATCATACCGAACATATGGTGCTCCAGCGGCACGGAGTCCGGCACGTAGCCTGCCTTGCGCACGATGGTCCACGCCTGCATCAGGTGCTGGTGCTGACGAGAGTCGATGTAGTAGAGCACGCGGTCGGCGTGCAGCGTTTCATAGCGATACTTCGCACAGGCGATATCGGTGGTGGTATAGAGGTAGCCGCCATCCTTTTTCTGGATGATGACGCCCATCGGTTCGCCTTCCTTGTTTTTGTACTCATCAAGGAAGACCACGGTAGCGCCTTCGCTCTCAACCGCCAGCCCTTTGGCTTTCAGATCGGCGACGATCCCCGGCAGCATCGGGTTGTACAGGCTCTCACCCATCACGTCATCGCGGGTCAGGGTGACGTTCAGGCGATCGTAGGTGATCTGGTTCTGCGACATGGTGATGTCGACCAGCTTACGCCACATCTGCAGGAAGTACTCATCACCGCCCTGCAGCTTAACCACGTAGCTGCGCGCGCGCTCGGCGAAGGCTTCGTCTTCGTCATAGTGCTTTTTCGCTTCGCGATAGAAACCTTCGAGGTCGGCCAGGGCCATCTCGCCGGCGTTTTCCTGCTGCTGTTTTTCCAGATACGCGATCAGCATCCCGAACTGGGTGCCCCAGTCGCCGACGTGGTTGGCGCGGATCACCTTATGACCCAGGAATTCCAGGGTACGGACTGAAGCATCGCCAATGATGGTCGAACGCAGATGGCCGACGTGCATCTCTTTCGCTACGTTGGGTGCCGAGTAGTCGACGACGATAGTCTGCGCCTGCGGTTTCGTGACGCCCAGGCGCTCAGACTGCAGCGCGCGGTTGACGTTGTCCGCCAGAAACGCGGGGTCGAGGAAAATATTGATAAAGCCCGGCCCGGCGATTTCAACCTTGTTGGCAATGCCGTTGAGGTCAAGATGAGACAGTACCTGCTCTGCAAGTTGTCGCGGCGCCATACCCAGCTTTTTGGCGACAGCCATCACGCCGTTGGCCTGATAGTCGCCGAACTGAACTTTTGCTGACTGGCGGACCTGGGGTTCGCAATCGGCAGGCGCGCCTGCCGCGATCAGGGCCTGGCTGACTTTTTCTGAGAGAAGAGCCTGAATATTCACCGGAATACCTTACGTGTAATGCGCCTGCCCCCGAGGGAGGCGGCGCCATAATGTGGACAAATTAGGGCGGGAGTATACTGCATTTGTCCCCGTCCGTCAGCATTGCGCGCGGCGCGCCGGCGTGCGCAATCCATCGCCGGTCAGTTGCCCATCAGCGGGGCGGTGGTTGGTCCGCAGGCCGAAACACGGTAAATTACCTTTTCATTACTGACGAGCATTATTGACGAGCAAACCCATGGCAAACTGGCAGCAAATTGAACCACTGGCCGATATTACGGCGGATCTCCCGCGATTTTCCGATGCGCTTCAGCGCTTCACTGCGCGACTGGGACTGGAGATCGCCGGGCTCGACGCCGACCATATCTCCCTGCGCTGTCATCAGAATACCACTGCGGAACGCTGGCGCCGCGGTCTGGAGCAGTGCGGCACCCTGCTGTCGGAGAATATGATCAACGGCCGGCCCATTTGCCTGTTCAAACTGACGGAGCCGGTCTGCGTGGCGCACTGGCGCTTCCATATCGTTGAGCTGCCGTGGCCGGGTGAAAAGCGTTATCACCATGAAGGCTGGGAGCATATCGAAATCGTCCTGCCCGGCGATCCGGCAACCTTAAATGCCCGCGCGCTGGCGCTGCTGGCCGATGACGGACTCAGCCAGCCAGGGATCGTGGTCAAAACCAGCTCGCCGAAAGGGGAGCATGAGCGCCTGCCGAATCCCACCCTGGCGGTGACCGACGGCAGCGTGACGGTCAAATTTCATCCGTGGTCTATTGAACAAATCGTCGCCAGCGAGCAAGCCGATACGTAACAGTGTGAAGCCGCGCGGCGTCTGCCGCGTGAAATCGTGACATGCTGCAAAGGTTGTCTGGATCAGGGAGAGAGGAATGGCGGTACTGGAAGTGTGTTGCTACAGCATGGCGTGCGCCCGGGAGGCTGAGCGCTGCGGCGCCGATCGTATTGAGCTCTGCGCCGCGCCGCAGGAAGGGGGATTAACCCCCTCTTATGGGGTGCTGGTCTCGGCCCGCGGGGCGATTACCCTCCCGGTGCATCCGATCGTTCGCCCGCGCGGCGGCGATTTCTGCTACACCGAGGAAGAGTTCGCCGCGATGCTTAACGATATTCGCATGGTGCGGGATCTGGGCTTTCCCGGGCTGGTGACCGGCGTGCTGGATGCTGATGGCCAGGTCGATATCCCGCGGATGAAAAAAATAATGGCCGCGGCCGGGCCGCTGGCGGTGACCTTTCATCGCGCGTTCGATCTGTGCGCTGACCCGCGTCAGGCCTGGAAAACGCTGGGGACGCTGGGGGTCAAACGTATCCTGACTTCCGGTCAGCAATCCTCGGCGGAGAAAGGTATTTCATTAATTACGGAACTTATTGCCGCAGGGGATACTCCAATCATTATGGCCGGTGCGGGAGTCCGCGCCGCGAACCTGCCGCTGTTTCTGCAGGCGGGGGTGAAAGAGGTCCATAGCTCTGCTGGCCACTGGTTGCCGTCGGAAATGCGCTTTCGTCATCCGGGCGTTTCGATGTCAGCCGATCCCGATGCCGATGAATACAGACGCTACGCCGTGAATGGCGCAGCGGTGGCGGAGATGAAAAGGATTATCTCCGCCTGGAGAAGTTAAACGGTTTTTTGCTGCACATCATGTCGCCCAATATGATGATTGCCCGTACCAGGCCCCTGCCCATTAAACAGGGGCCTTTTTTTATCTCGCTTTTTTCGCCAGCGACTGCTGGGTTTCCGGTTTGGTGGCAATGATCACAGCCCGTAATGGCGCCGGATAGCCTTCCACCGTTTTGCGCTGATCCTGTGGGTCGAGGAAATCGGCCAGCGATTCGGTCGTCATCCATTCGGTGCGTCGCTGCTCCTCTGTCGAGGTGACGCAGGCGTCGACGATGCGCACGTCAATAAACCCGCACTTCTCCAGCCACATTTTCAGGGCCGCCGCCGAGGGGATAAAATAGACGTTGCGCATTTGCGCATAGCGGTCGCCCGGAACCAGCACCGTATTTTCATCTCCTTCAACCACCAGCGTCTCCAGCACCAGCTCGCCCCCTGGCGCCAGCTGATCTTTCAGCTGCCACAGATGGTCCAGCGGCGAGCGGCGGTGGTAGAGCACGCCCATCGAGAACACGGTGTCGAAGGCCTCCAGCGCCGGCAGCTGCTCAATGCCCAGCGGCAGCAAATGCGCCCGCTGGTCGTTACCGAGCAGCTTACGCACCGCTTCAAATTGGCACAGGAACAGCTGGGTGGGATCGATACCGACCGCCAGATGTGCGCCGGCGCCGATCATCCGCCACATGTGATAGCCGCTGCCGCAGCCCACGTCGAGGATAGTCCGGCCAGTGAGATCGGACAGGTGCGGCAGAACGCGCTCCCATTTCCAGTCGGATCGCCATTCGGTATCGATATTGATGCCGTACAGCGAATAAGGGCCTTTGCGCCACGGCATCAGGTTTTTAAGCAGATTTTCGATCCGCCGCTGATGGCCTTCGCTGAGCGGCGTTTCGCTCTCGGCGGTGACGCTGTGCAGAAGATCCAGACGCCAGGGCGTTAGCTCCGGCAGAAATTCTACGGCGCGCTCCCATTCACGAAACTTGCCGTGCAGGGCATCGCGCTGCCAGGCGGCTACCTGGGCAGGCAGCGTCTCCAGCCAGTGAGACAGCGGGCTTTTGGCGATCAGCTGATAGAAGTTACGGAAGTCGATCATGCCTGCTCCCCGGCTTTCACGGCCACCAGCGAGCCAAAGTTAAAGCACTGGAACCACAGTTCGGCATGTTCAAACCCAGCCTGACGCAGGCGGGCTTTATGGGTTTCGACAGAGTCCGTCAGCATCACATTTTCCAGCATGCTGCGTTTCTGGCTGATCTCCAGTTCGCTGTAGCCGTTGGCGCGCTTAAAGTCATGATGCATATTGAACAACAGTTCGCCAACGTGGGCGTCTTCGAAGCTGAATTTTTCCGAGAGCACCAGCGCGCCGCCCGGATTCAGCCCCTGATAGACTTTATTGAGGATCGCCTGGCGATCGCCCGGCTCAAGGAACTGAATAGTAAAGTTCAGGATCACCAGCGAGGCGTTTTCAATGGTCACGTCGCGGATATCCCCTTCAATCACTTCGACCGGCGTCGGCGCTTTATAAGCGTCAATATGGCGACGGCAGCGCTCTACCATCGCGGGAGAGTTGTCGATGGCGATAATGCGACAGTCCGGATGGCTAATATTGCGGCGCACGGAGAGGGTGGCGGCGCCCAGCGAACAGCCAAGATCGTAAACCTGAGTGTTGGGCTGAACGAAGCGCTCGGCCAGCATGCCGATCATCGAGATGATATTGGAGTAGCCGGGCACAGAACGCTGGATCATATCGGGGAAGACTTCAGCAACCCGTTCATCAAAGGTCCAGTCGCCGAGGCTGGCAATCGGCGCGGAAAAAAGCGTATCGCGGTGAGACATAACGTTAAACCCGAAAAAACGAAAACGGCGTATTGTGCGCTAACGGAGGGAGAAAACCAACTCCCAGGGCATATACCAAAGATTGGCCAGCACCATTAGCAACAACGCGCACCAGGTGGCGCTCATGCCGGAGCGGCGCCAGTAGTAGACGCGGTGATGAAAACCCCAGGAGTGCATCAGTCGCCCGACAATCAATAAAATGCCGCAAACGTGCACCATCCAGGTCTGAGCGCCGTTCATCTCCATAAATAACAGCAAAATGAGGCCAATCGGCACATATTCGACGGCATTGCCGTGAACGCGGATGGCAACCTGCAGCTCGCTAAAGCCGCCGTCACCGTAGCCTACATGGTATTGGGTGCGCAGACGCACCACGTCAAATGAGAACTTCACTAACAATAACGCACCTAAAACGGCATACAGCGCGCTGACCATACGAAAACTCCCTTTAACTCTGGCAGATGGCTCCGGATATGATAGCAGGATATCAGAAAAGAGAAGATTGCTGCGGAATCGACGGCGCATTTCCTGCCGCCGGCAGGGCAGCGCGCAGGTCACCCCACAGGGTATCCACCAGCGCCGGGGCGAAAGCAATGTCCGGGGTATGCAGGAACAACCACGGGGTCCCCGACTGATGCCACTTCGCCAGGGTCTGAAGCCAGACGCGAAACAGTTCCCGGTTATGGACCATATCGTCACCACCGATAAACCGCACCATTGGCTGCCGGGCTGTCATCACCGCATGTACCGGCACCTTCGGTTTCTTTTGTTGGGCATCGATCATCGCCGGACTGGTGGCCGCAGCGCTATGGACCGGGCGGCTGTCGAGGATCACGCGGTTGACGTTACGCTCGTGCAGCCCGCGGTTGAGCTGCTGTTCCGCTTCCCCTTTGGCGAAAAACTCGGGATGACGAACTTCGACGCCGTAGGTGAAATCCTTCGGCAGTCCGTCGAGAAAATGCCATAGCGCGGGGAGATCGCGAGGACTGAACGTCGCCGGCAGCTGCAGCCAGTACTGGCCGATGCGCGAGGCCAGCGGCGCCAGGCGGGCAAAAAATTCACTGCTTAACTCGTCGCAATGGCGCAGGGCGGCCTGGTGCGAGATGGTGGCCGGAAATTTGAAGCAGAAGCGGAAGTCATCGTGAGTCTGTTCGTACCAGCGGGCGACAATCTCCGGCTTTGGTAGCGCATACAGGGTGGTGTTGCCCTCCACGCAGTTAAAGTGGCGGGCGTACTCTTCAAGGCTGGTGATGCCAAGGCGCACCCATTTCGGGTGCGACCACTGGGGAAGCCCAATATAAATCATAGCGCCGTGAGGATCTCCTCGGTACTGCGCACCCGGCCGATGCGCGGGAAAATATGCGTCATACTGCCCTGATGCTGCTCGGCGGAGGCGGCGCTGCAGGCATCTTCAGCGATGACCAGGTTAAAACCCAGCTCCCAGGCATTGCGGGCGGTGGATTCGACGCCGATGTTGGTGGAGATGCCGCAGAGAATAATGGTGTCGATCCCGCGGCGGCGCAGCTGAAGCTCAAGGTCGGTGCCATAGAACGCGCCCCACTGGCGTTTGGTCACTTCGATATCGCTCTCCTGCTTACCCAGCGTGGCCGGGTAGGTCCACCAGTTTTCGGGCAGCGTATGCGCCCCGGCCTGAGCGTCGACAGGCTGTTTCAGCGCTTCGGCGAAATCGGCCGACCAGCCCACGCGGACCATGATGACCGGCGAACCCTGTTGCCGGCACTTGTCTGCCAGGCGAGCGGCGCGCGCCACCACCTCGTCAGCCCGATGCGGGCCGCCGGCGAAAGGCAGAATGCCTTCCTGCAGATCGATTACCACCAGCGCCGTGTTTTTTGCATTGAGTTCTAACATGGTATCCCCGTATCTTCATCTGTTGTCAGGCGGCTACAATACCTTTGCGGCTTCAGCAAAAGAGTAACAAATTTTGTTAATTTATGTGAGTGTGGACGTTAAGCGCGCAGCAAAGCAGCGTACATCGTGCGTCGGACTTATCGAACGACAGAATTTCCAGTATAATAGCCGCCTTTTTTCATTCAGTTGTGACATCAGCTAAAGCTGCGACCTCGTCGCCTGCAGGGCAGACGACAATCCGCCGACGGCTAAGTTAAGGGATATCTCATGCGTACAGAATATTGCGGACAGCTTCGACAGTCCCACGTTGGGCAGCAGGTGACTCTGTGTGGTTGGGTCAACCGCCGTCGCGATCTCGGTAGCCTCATTTTTATCGATATGCGCGACCGCGAAGGCATCGTTCAGGTGTTTTTCGATCCGGATCGTGCGGATGCGTTGAAGTTAGCCTCTGAACTGCGTAATGAGTTCTGCATTCAGGTCACTGGCACCGTTCGCGCGCGTGAAGAGAAAAACATCAACGCGGACATGGCCACCGGCGCTATCGAAGTGCTGGCTTCCGATCTGACGATCATTAACCGCTCAGAATCGCTGCCGCTGGACTCCAATCACGTCAACACCGAAGAAGCGCGTCTGAAATACCGCTACCTCGACCTGCGTCGTCCGGAGATGGCGCAGCGCCTGAAAACCCGCGCGAAAATTACCAGCTTTGTGCGCCGCTTTATGGACGACCATGGCTTCCTCGACATCGAAACCCCGATGCTGACTAAAGCCACCCCGGAAGGCGCCCGCGATTACCTCGTGCCTTCCCGCGTGCACAAAGGCAAATTCTACGCGCTGCCGCAGTCGCCGCAGCTGTTCAAACAGCTGCTGATGATGTCCGGCTTCGATCGCTACTATCAGATCGTCAAATGCTTCCGCGATGAAGACCTGCGTGCCGACCGTCAGCCTGAATTCACCCAGATCGACGTGGAAACCTCCTTTATGACCGCGCCGCAGGTGCGTGAGATCATGGAGGCGATGGTGCGTCAGCTGTGGCTGGAAGTGAAAGGCGTCGACCTGGGCGAGTTCCCGATCATGACCTTCGCCGAAGCCGAACGTCGCTATGGCTCCGATAAACCGGATCTGCGTAACCCGATGGAGCTGGTGGACGTCGCCGACCTGCTGAAGTCTGTGGAATTCGCGGTCTTTGCCGGCCCGGCCAACGATCCGAAAGGGCGCGTGGCGGCCCTGCGCGTCCCGGGCGGAGCCTCTCTGACCCGCAAGCTGATTGACGAATACGGCAACTTTGTGAAGATCTACGGCGCGAAAGGGCTGGCCTATATTAAAGTGACCGAGCGTGCCAAAGGCATGGACGGGATCAACAGCCCGGTGGCCAAATTCCTGACCGCTGAAATCGTGGAAGCGATCCTTGACCGCACCGGCGCGCAGGATGGAGACATGATCTTCTTCGGCGCCGACAACAAGAAAGTAGTGGCCGACGCGCTGGGCGCGCTGCGTCTGAAGCTGGGTAAAGACCTGAGTCTGACTGACGAGAGCAAATGGGCGCCGCTGTGGGTGATCGACTTCCCGATGTTCGAAGACGACGGCGAAGGCGGCCTGACGGCGATGCACCATCCGTTCACCTCGCCGAAAGATATGACCGCGGATGAGCTGAAAGCCGCCCCGGAAGAGGCCGTGGCCAACGCCTACGATATGGTTATTAACGGTTATGAAGTCGGCGGCGGTTCGGTGCGAATCCACCGCGGCGAGATGCAGCAGACCGTATTTGGTATTCTGGGCATTAACGAACAGGAACAGCGTGAGAAATTCGGCTTCCTGCTGGATGCGCTGAAGTACGGTACGCCGCCGCATGCGGGTCTGGCCTTCGGTCTTGACCGTCTGACCATGCTGCTGACCGGTACCGATAACATCCGCGACGTTATCGCTTTCCCGAAAACCACCGCGGCCGCCTGCCTGATGACCGAAGCGCCAAGCTTCGCCAATCCGGCGGCGCTCGGTGAGCTGGGTATTCAGGTTGTGGAGAAAGAGGCAAAAGCGTCTCTGGAGAACAAGTAATATGTCATTTAAGCTGCCCGTTTCGGTGCTGGTGGTCATTTACGCCGAAGATACGAAACGGGTGCTGATGTTGCAGCGGCGCGACGATCCCGCGTTCTGGCAGTCGGTCACCGGCAGCCTGGAAGCTGGAGAGACCGCGCTGCAGGCCGCCGCGCGTGAAGTAAAGGAAGAGGTCGCCATTGACGTTGCCTGCGAGCAACTGACCTTAATCGACTGTCAGCGCACGGTGGAGTTCGAGATATTTTCTCATTTGCGTCATCGCTATGCGCCGGGTGTAGAGCGCAATACGGAATTCTGGTTCTGTCTTGCGCTGCCTCATGAGCGGGAGATTACTTTCACCGAACATCTGGCCTATCGCTGGGTCAGCGCGACGGAAGCCGCTGCGCTGACCAAGTCGTGGAGCAACCGGCAGGCGATTGAAGAATTTGTAATTAACGCCGCCTGAAAGGGCGCGCTTTTTGGAGAGTTTTTTATGGCAGGTCATAGTAAATGGGCCAACACCAAACACCGCAAAGCGGCACAGGATGCCAAACGCGGTAAAATCTTTACGAAAATCATTCGCGAGCTGGTCACCGCCGCGCGTCTAGGCGGCGGCGATCCGGCTTCCAACCCGCGTCTGCGTGCGGCCGTTGATAAAGCGCTGTCTAACAACATGACTCGCGACACCCTGAACCGCGCCATCGCGCGCGGCGTCGGCGGCGATGAAGACGCGAACATGGAAACCATCATTTATGAAGGCTACGGTCCTGGCGGCACCGCGGTGATGGTGGAATGTCTGTCCGACAACCGTAACCGTACCGTTGCGGAAGTGCGTCACGCCTTCACCAAAACCGGGGGTAACCTCGGCACCGATGGTTCCGTCTCCTACCTGTTCAGCAAGAAAGGCGTTATCTCCTTCGAGAAAGGCGATGAAGACACTATCATGGAAGCGGCGCTGGAAGCAGGCGCAGAAGACGTGGTGACCTATGACGACGGCGCCATCGACGTCTACACCGCCTGGGAAGAGATGGGCGCTGTGCGCGACGCGCTGGAAGCCGCCGGCCTGAAAGCCGACGCTGCCGAAGTCTCAATGATTCCGTCCACCAAAGCGGATATGGATGCCGAGACGGCGCCGAAGCTGCTGCGTCTGATCGATATGCTCGAAGACTGCGACGACGTGCAGGAAGTGTACCATAACGGCGAGATCTCCGACGAGGTCGCAGCCACCCTGTGATGCAGCCGCATCCACGGTTAACCGGAGGCGCGTGATGGCTATTATTCTCGGCATTGACCCGGGGTCGCGCGTTACCGGTTATGGCGTGATCCGCCAGGTTGGGCGGCAGCTGAGCTACCTGGGCAGCGGATGCATCCGCACCAAAGTGGACGATCTGCCGTCGCGGCTGAAGCTGATCTACGCCGGGGTGACGGAGATCATCACCCAGTTCCAGCCCGACTATTTCGCCATTGAGCAGGTCTTTATGGCCAAGAATGCCGACTCGGCGTTAAAGCTCGGGCAGGCGCGCGGGGTGGCGATCGTCGCAGCGACCAATCAGGCGCTGCCGGTGTTTGAATACGCCGCCCGTCAGGTCAAGCAGACCGTGGTCGGGATTGGCAGCGCCGAAAAGAGCCAGGTCCAGCATATGGTGCGCACCTTGCTCAAGCTGCCCGCCAATCCGCAGGCGGATGCGGCGGATGCGCTGGCGATTGCCATCACCCATTGCCATGTCAGCCAGAATGCCGCTCAGATCAGCGAGACCCGGCTCAATCTGGCGCGGGGGCGCTTACGATAATCGCAAATCAGGCTGGATATCTATCCAGCCTTTTTTTATGATACCGCCAGATACTTAGACCATAACGCAGGAGCCCCACGTGATAGGCAGACTCAGAGGCATCATTCTCGAAAAACAACCCCCGCTGGTGTTGCTGGAAACGGCGGGCGTCGGCTATGAAGTGCATATGCCAATGACCTGCTTCTATGAGCTGCCGGAGGCCGGGCAGGAGGCGATCGTCTTCACCCACTTTGTGGTGCGTGAAGATGCCCAGCTGCTGTATGGGTTTAACAACAAACAGGAACGTACCCTGTTTAAAGAGCTGATTAAAACCAACGGCGTGGGGCCCAAGCTGGCGCTGGCGATCCTCTCCGGCATGTCGGCGCAGCAGTTCGTCAACGCCGTTGAACGGGAAGAGGTCGCCTCGCTGGTGAAGCTGCCGGGGATTGGCAAAAAAACCGCTGAACGTCTGATCGTTGAGATGAAAGATCGCTTCAAAGGGCTGCACGGCGACCTGTTCACCCCGGCGGCCGATCTGGTGCTGACCTCGCCGGCAGGCCCAACGGCGGACGATGCCGAGCAGGAAGCGGTTGCCGCGCTGGTCGCGCTGGGCTATAAACCGCAGGAGGCCAGCCGGATGGTCAGCAAGATCGCGCGTCCGGACGCCAACAGTGAAACGCTAATTCGCGAAGCGCTGCGCGCTGCGTTGTGAGGTAAGGGATGATTGAAGCAGACCGGCTGGTATCGGCAGACAGCAGCGGCTTTGAAGAGGCCGCTGACCGCGCCATCCGCCCAAAATTGCTGGCAGAGTATGTCGGCCAGCCGCAGGTGCGTTCGCAGATGGAGATCTTTATCCAGGCGGCGAAGCTGCGCGGCGACGCCCTTGATCACCTGCTGATTTTTGGCCCGCCAGGGTTGGGGAAAACCACCCTGGCCAATATCGTCGCCAATGAAATGGGGGTGAATCTGCGTACCACCTCCGGCCCGGTGCTGGAGAAGGCGGGCGATCTCGCCGCGATGCTCACCAACCTCGAACCGCACGATGTACTGTTTATCGATGAGATCCATCGCCTCTCGCCGGTGGTGGAAGAGGTGCTCTATCCGGCAATGGAAGACTACCAGCTGGATATTATGATTGGCGAAGGTCCGGCGGCGCGTTCCATCAAGATCGATCTGCCGCCGTTTACCCTGATCGGCGCCACCACCCGCGCCGGTTCGTTGACCTCGCCGCTGCGCGACCGCTTTGGCATCGTGCAGCGTCTGGAGTTCTATCAGATCCCCGATCTGCAGCATATTGTCAGCCGCAGCGCCCGCCATATGGGGCTGGAGATGAGCGACGAGGGCGCGCTGGAAGTAGCCCGCCGTTCACGCGGCACGCCGCGCATTGCCAACCGTCTGCTGCGCCGGGTGCGTGACTTTGCGGAAGTGCGCCACGACGGCACCATCTCCGCCGATATTGCCGCCCAGGCGCTGGATATGCTTAACGTCGATGCGGAAGGGTTCGACTATATGGACCGTAAGCTGCTGCTGGCGGTGATAGATAAGTTCTTTGGCGGCCCGGTGGGGCTGGACAACCTCGCCGCCGCGATTGGCGAAGAGCGGGAAACCATTGAAGATGTACTGGAGCCCTACTTAATTCAGCAGGGCTTTCTGCAGCGTACGCCGCGGGGAAGAATGGCGACGGTGCGCGCCTGGAATCATTTCGGGATTACGCCGCCGGAAATGCCGTAGCGCGTTGCGGTTGAGCAGTTTATGAAAAAGCCCGGTCATGCAGAGTGACCGGGCTTTTTCATTTTCAGCTGGCGGCTTTTTTCGTCATGCTGAGAATAAACAGCACCGCGGCGCAGAGCACCACCGACGGCCCGGCCGGGGTATCGTAGAAAGCCGAGAAGGTTAACCCGCCGGTAACGGCCAGCATGCCCACGCCCACCGCCACGGCGGCCATCTGCTCCGGCGTACGGGCAAAACGGCGGGCGGTGGCGGCCGGGATAATCAGCAGGGAAGTGATGATCAGCGCCCCGACGAACTTCATCGCCACGCCGATAGTCAGGGCGGTGACCAGCATCAACAGCAGCTTGACCCGCTGCAGCTTCACGCCGTCGACAAACGCCAGGTCCGGACTGATGGTCATCGCCAGCAGATTTCGCCACTGCCAGAGCAGAATGCCAATCACAATCACCACGCCAATGGCAATGGCGATCAGGTCCTGCGGCGTAACCGCCAGCAGATCGCCGAACAGGTACGCCATCAGATCGACGCGGACGTTAGACATCAGACTGACCACCACCAGCCCCAGGGACAGCGCGCTGTGCGCCATGATGCCCAGCAGAGTATCGATCGCCAGATGCGGTCGTTTTTCCAGCCACACCAGCCCGCCAGCCAGCAGCAGGGTCACGGCGATCACCGCATAGAACGGATTGACGTTAAGCAATAAACCGAAAGCGACGCCGAGCAGAGACGCATGCGCCAGCGTGTCGCCGAAATAAGACATGCGGCGCCAGACCACAAAGGAGCCCAGCGGACCAGCGGCGCAGGCCAGCATCATCCCGGCAAGCCAGCCAGGTAACAGAAGTTCAATCATTAGCGGCTGTTTCCCCGACGCAGTACAATTCGCCCCTGAAGGTCGTGGCGGTGATTATGGTGGTGGCGGTATATCCCCAGCTGTTCCGCGCCGCGCGGGCCGAACATGGAGATAAACTCCGGGTGCATGGAGACCACCTCCGGTGCGCCAGAGCAGCAGATATGCTGGTTCAGGCACAGAACTTCGTCGGTTTTGGCCATCACCAGATGCAGATCGTGGGATACCATTAGCACCGCGCAGTCCAGTTCATGGCGCAGCTGGTTGATAAGATCGTAGAGCGCCACCTGGCCGTTGACGTCAACACCCTGGGTCGGTTCATCCAGCACCAGCAGCTGCGGACGGTTGAGCAGGGCGCGGGCCAGCAGTACGCGCTGCGTTTCGCCGCCGGAGAGCTTTTGCATCGGCGCATCGATCAGATGCCCCGCCTGCACGCGCTTCAGCGCCGGCAGGATGTCGTCTTTACGGGTGCCCGGGCGCAAACGCAGGAAGCGACTGACGGTCAGCGGCAGCGTGGCGTCCAGATGCAGTTTCTGCGGCACATAGCCGATGCGCAGGCGTGCGTCACGCTTGATAACACCCTCTGTCGGTGCTACCAGCCCGAGAACCACCCGCACAAGGGTCGATTTGCCGGCGCCGTTGGGGCCCAGCAGGGTTAAGATTTTGCCTGGCGTGAGAGCCAGCGAGATGTCAGACAACACGCGGCGTTGGCCAAAGGCCACCGAGACATTTTCCAGCGTTACAAGGTTTGTCATAGTAATTTAGGGGTTGCACAAGCTAGTGAATGTTATAATATCACATCACACTCACTTATTTCGATGACTAGACGCATTATGTTACATAAAAATACGCTTCTTTGCGCTGGACTTGGCGCTGTTTTTTTGTTCGCGCAGGTACCGCTGGCCAGCGCCGCCGTGGTGACTTCTATGAAACCGCTGGGCTTTATCGCGGCGGCCATCGCCGATGGGGTGACCGAGACCCAGGTGCTGCTGCCCGATGGCGCCTCCGAGCATGATTATTCCCTCCGTCCTTCTGATGTAAAACGCTTACAGAACGCAGACTTAGTGGTGTGGATTGGTCCGGAAATGGAAGCCTTTATGGATAAGTCGACGCAAAGCATTGCGGCGAATAAAAAGGTGACGATTGCCGAGCTGGATGGGGTCAAACCGCTGCTCATCACCGGGGCGGACGACGATGACGATCACCATGGTCATGGCCATGGCGCAGCAGAAAAAGGTGACGGCGATCACCATCACGGTATTTACAATATGCATCTGTGGTTATCCCCAGAGATAGCGCGGCTTTCGGCGGTTGCAATCCACGATAAATTATTGGAACTTATGCCGCAGAGTCGAGCCAAACTCGACAGCAACCTGCAGCAGTTCGAGACCGCGCTGGCGGCGACCGACAAGCAGGTGAGCAATGAGCTGGCACCGCTGAAAGGGAAGGGCTATTTCGTTTTTCATGACGCCTACGGTTACTTTGAAAAACACTACGGTTTGACCTCGCTGGGGCACTTTACCGTCAACCCTGAAATACAGCCCGGTGCGCAGCGTTTACACGAAATCAGAACACAACTGGTTGAGCAGAAAGCCACTTGCGTTTTTGCTGAGCCACAGTTCAGGCCAGCGGTTATCGAAGCTGTTGCCCGGGGCACGTCTGTGCGCATGGGGACCCTGGATCCACTGGGGACAGGAATTACGCTGGGTAAAACGAGTTACCCGCAATTCCTCACCCAACTGGCGAATCAGTATTCGAGCTGCCTGAAAGGAGATTAACGAGGAAGTGAATACGTGCAACAGATAGCCCGCGCTGTCACTCAGGCATTCAACAATCTGCCACGACCTCATCGCGTCATGCTGGGGTCGCTTAGCGTTCTTACCTTAGCGGTCGCCGTCTGGCGACCCTACATTTACCACCCGGAATCCGCCCCCATCGTCAGAACCATTGAACTGGAAAAAAGCGAGATCCGTTCCCTGCTGCCGGAAGCCTCCGAGCCGATCGACCAGGCCCCGCAGGAAGAAGAAGCCATTCCTCAGGATGAGCTCGACGAAAAAGCCGATAGCGATGCCGGCGGGCACGAATACGTGGTGTCGACCGGCGATACGCTCAGCAGCATCCTGAACCAGTACGGTATCGATATGGGCGATATCGCCCAGCTTTCCTCCGCCGATAAAGAGCTGCGCAACCTGAAGATTGGCCAGCAGCTCTCCTGGACCCTGACCGCCGACGGCGATCTGCAGAGCCTGACCTGGGAGATGTCCCGCCGCGAGACCCGCACCTATACCCGTGTGGATAACGGTTTTAAAATGAGCAGCGAGCTGCAGAAAGGCGATTGGGTCAACAGCGTGCTGAAGGGCACCGTCGGCGCCAGCTTTGTCTCCAGCGCGCGTGATGCCGGGCTGACCAGCACGGAAATCAGCGCGGTGATCAAGGCCATGCAGTGGCAGATGGATTTCCGTAAGCTGAAGAAAGGCGACGAATTCTCGGTATTGATGTCGCGCGAAATGCTCGACGGCAAACGTGAGCAAAGCCAGTTACTCGGCGTGCGTCTTCGCTCTGACGGTAAGGATTACTATGCCATCCGCGCCGAAGACGGCAAATTCTACGACCGCAACGGTACGGGTCTGGCGAAGGGCTTTATGCGCTTCCCAACGGCGCGTCAGTTCCGCGTCTCCTCTAACTTTAATCCGCGTCGTCTGAACCCGGTCACCGGCCGCGTCGCACCGCACCGTGGCGTCGATTTCGCGATGCCGCAGGGAACGCCAGTGCTGGCGGTGGGCGATGGTGAAGTAGTCGTGGCCAAACGCAGCGGCGCTGCCGGGTATTACGTCGCGATCCGCCACGGCCGCACCTATACCACTCGCTACATGCACCTGCGTAAGCTGTTAGTGAAGCCGGGGCAGAAAGTGAAGCGCGGGGATCGCATTGCGCTGTCGGGGAATACCGGACGCTCTACCGGGCCACACCTGCACTACGAAGTGTGGATCAACCAGCAGGCGGTCAACCCGCTGACGGCTAAGCTGCCGCGTACCGAAGGGCTGAGCGGTTCCGACCGGACCGACTATCTGGCGCAGGTCAAAGAGGTCGTTCCGCAGCTGCGGTTTGACTAACCACCGGTCAGTGGAAAGCCGGTGCCCCAGGGCGCCGGCTTTTTCTTTTGTAGGATACCCGACGTCTCGCTACACTATCCCATTATCTTGATTAAGCAGTCGATCTGCGGATTGGGCATGGAAACGAAAAAAAATAATATTGAGTTTATCCCTAAGTTTGAAAAATCCTTTTTACTGCCGCGCTACTGGGGCGCCTGGCTGGGGGTCTTTGCCTTCGCCGGTATTGCGCTGACGCCGCCATCCTTTCGCGATCCGCTCCTCGGCAAACTCGGTCGTCTGGTGGGGCGTCTGGCGAAAAGCTCGCGCCGCCGGGCGCAGATTAATTTGCTGTACTGCTTCCCGGAAAAAAGCGAGTACGAGCGGGAAGCGATTATCGACGCCATGTATGCCTCGGCGCCGCAGGCGATGGTGATGATGGCCGAGCTGGGCCTGCGCGATCCGCAGAAAATCCTTGCCCGCGTCGACTGGCAGGGGAAAGCGATCATCGACGAGATGCAGCGCAATAATGAGAAGGTGATTTTTCTCGTTCCGCATGCATGGGGTGTGGATATCCCGGCGATGCTGATGGCCTCCGGCGGGCAGAAGATGGCGGCGATGTTCCATAACCAGGGTAACCCGGTGTTCGATTACGTATGGAATACCGTGCGTCGTCGTTTTGGCGGGCGTATGCACGCGCGCAACGATGGGATCAAACCGTTTATTCAGTCGGTGCGCCAGGGCTACTGGGGCTACTATCTGCCCGATCAGGATCACGGCGCCGAACACAGCGAGTTTGTGGATTTCTTTGCCACCTACAAGGCCACGCTGCCGGCGATTGGCCGCTTAATGAAAGTATGCCGCGCCCGCGTCGTACCGCTGTTCCCGGTCTACGATGGCAAGACGCATCGCCTGACGGTGCTGGTGCGCCCGCCGATGGACGATCTGCTGGACGCTGACGATACGACCATCGCCCGGCGGATGAACGAAGAAGTGGAAGTGTTTGTTAAGCCGCACACCGAGCAGTATACCTGGATCCTGAAGCTGCTGAAAACGCGCAAGCCGGGTGAAATCGAGCCCTATAAACGCAAAGAGCTGTTCCCGAAAAAGAAATAAAAAAAGCCTCCGTCAGGAGGCTTTTTTATCTCTACCGTGCTTACTCGACGGTGAGGATACGGGTGGTGTTGGTGCTGCCGATGGTGCTCATCACGTCACCCTGGGTAACGACCACGAGGTCGCCGGAGACCAGATAGCCTTTGTCCCGCAGCAGATTGACGGCGTCGTGCGCGGCGGCCACCCCGTCATTCTGGCTGTCGAAGAACACCGGCGTCACCCCGCGGTAGAGGGCGGTCAGGTTCAGGGTGCGCTCGTGGCGGGAGAGGGCGAAAATCGGCAGACCGGAGCTAATGCGCGAAGTCATCAGCGCGGTACGGCCCGATTCGGTCATGGTGATGATGGCGGTAATGCCTTTCAGGTGGTTGGCGGCATACATCGCCGACATGGCAATCGCTTCTTCCACGTTGTCGAACTGGACGTCCAGACGGTGTTTGGAGACGTTGAGGCTAGGGATTTTTTCCGCGCCCAGACACACGCGCGCCATCGCGGCCACGGTTTCCGAAGGATACTGACCGGCAGCGGTCTCCGCGGAGAGCATCACCGCATCGGTACCATCCAGCACGGCGTTGGCCACGTCCATCACTTCCGCGCGAGTCGGCATCGGGTTGGTGATCATCGACTCCATCATCTGGGTGGCGGTAATGACGGAACGGTTCAGCTGACGGGCACGACGGATCAGCGCTTTCTGGATGCCCACCAGCTCAGGATCACCGATCTCGACGCCGAGGTCGCCACGGGCAACCATTACCACATCGGAGGCGAGGATCACGTCGTCCATCGCATCCTGATCGCAAACCGCTTCGGCACGCTCAACTTTGGCGACGATTTTCGCATCGCAGCCGGCATCGCGCGCCAGGCGACGGGCGTAGTTCAGGTCTTCGCCGCAGCGCGGGAAAGAGACGGCCAGGTAGTCGACGCCGATTTTAGCGGCGGTGACGATATCAGCTTTATCTTTGTCGGTCAGCGCTTCGGCAGACAGGCCGCCGCCCAGCTTGTTGATCCCTTTGTTGTTGGACAACGGGCCGCCGACGGTCACTTCAGTGAACACTTTCATCCCCTGAACTTCGAGGACTTTCAGCTGCACGCGACCATCGTCGAGCAATAAGATATCGCCCGGCACGACGTCCGCCGGCAGGCCTTTATAGTCGATCCCGACTTTCTCTTTGTCGCCTTCGCCTTTGCCAAGGTTTGCGTCGAGCAGGAATTTATCGCCGACGTTGAGGAAAATTTTGCCTTCTTTGAAGGTCGATACGCGAATTTTTGGTCCCTGGAGGTCGCCGAGGATGGCCACATGACGGCCCAGTTTTGCCGCAATCTCACGCACTTTGTCGGCACGGAGCTGATGATCTTCCGGGGTGCCGTGAGAGAAGTTCATACGTACTACGTTTGCGCCCGCGGCGATAACCTTTTCCAGGTTGTTATCGCGGTCAGTTGCCGGGCCTAAGGTAGTAACGATTTTGGTTCTGCGAAGCCTTCTGGACATGTAATACTCCGTTGACTGATACAACTTTGGTGTTGCGTGAACATGGATTCGGTAGCGCCAGCCTGCAACGTCGCACAGCCGGATCGTTATCGAAGGTGTAATGGGGTACTGCTTGTTATCAACTTTTATTGATTATCACTGGGTACGAATGGTTCTTTATCAAAACGCGATTCCTTCAGCGCTTCCTTGACCCTCTTCAAGTTATCTCTGAATTTTGCCCCCCGACGCAAGGTAAAGCCAGTCGCCAACACGTCAATGACGGTCAACTGGGCCAAACGGGAGACCATCGGCATATAGATGTCGGTATCTTCCGGCACATCAAGGGTAATGGCGAGCGTGGCTTCCCTGGCTAGCGGCGTACCGGCGGAGGTGAGCGCGATCACCATGGCATCGTTTTCACGAGCCAGCTGCGCCAGCTCCACCAGGCTCTTGGTTCTTCCGGTATGCGAGATAATCACCACCACATCATCGTCATCGCAATTCATACAGCTCATCCGTTGCAGGACAATGTCGTCGGAATAGATGACCGGCACGTTAAAGCGGAAAAATTTGTTCATCGCGTCGTGAGCGACCGCCGCTGAGGAGCCGAGGCCGAAAAAGGCGATTTTTTTGGCCTGAGTCAGCAGATCCACCGCGCGATTTACCGCCGACATGTCGAGAGAATGGTGCACCTGATCTAAACTCGCCATGGCCGATTCGAATATTTTTCCCGTGTATGACTCAACGCTGTCGTCTTCATCGACATTCCGGTTAACATAGAGCGTGCCGTGCGCAAGGCTCTGGGCCAGATGCAGTTTGAAGTCAGGGAATCCGCGGGTTTCGAGACTACGGCAGAAGCGATTGACGGTCGGTTCGCTAACCCCGGCCTCAAGGGCGAGGGCGGCGATGCTCGAATGAATGGCCTGCTCGGGGGTGGCGAGGATCACTTCCGCCACTTTGCGTTCAGATTTGCTAAGGTGTTCCAGTCGGGACTGGATTTTTTCCAGCATGTTCATTAGTAACAGGGCGCTCATCAATGGAAACGATTTCATTAATGGGTGAAATCATTGGGCGTTTTAGCAAGAATATACCCCTCCGCAAGCGCAAGCGGTGAGGAATGACGTGAAATGATGTTGTTTTTTTTCATTACATGATCAGGGTCGTATTTTACTGACCGGAACCAGGTACAAACAACGAACAATAACGGCCGAATGCCCAAATCATCGCCGAATGTTTTCACCCTGTGCGGTTTTACCGCCGCAAACGAAGGGGAAGGCTTTCGGGAAATACGTAAACACAGTACAGTGCAGTGTAAGAAAATTACAAATATAGCCTGGCAAAAGCACCAGACTATCAACTGAGGAGAATGACATGGCGGTAACGCAAACGGCCCAGGCATGCGACCTGGTCATTTTCGGCGCGAAGGGCGACCTGGCGCGGCGTAAATTGTTGCCTTCCCTGTATCAGCTTGAAAAGGCGGGCCAGATCCACGCTGACACCAGAATCATTGGCGTCGGCCGTGCCGACTGGGATAAAGCGGCTTATACCAAAGTCGTGCGCGAAGCGCTGGAAACCTTCATGAAGGAAAAAATTGATGAAGGTTTGTGGGATACCCTGAGCGGACGCCTGGAGTTCTGTAATCTTGACGTCAATGACACCAGCGGCTTCACCCGCCTGGGTGAGATGCTGGATCAAAAGAACCGTGTCACCATCAACTATTTCGCTATGCCGCCGAGCACCTTTGGCGCGATCTGTAAAGGGCTGGGCGAAGCGAAGCTTAATGCCAAGCCTGCGCGCGTGGTCATGGAAAAACCGCTCGGCACCTCGCTGGAAACCTCCCGTGAAATCAACGACCAGGTCGGCGAGTTTTTTGAAGAGTGTCAGGTCTACCGTATCGACCACTATCTCGGTAAAGAGACGGTCCTCAACCTGCTGGCGCTGCGCTTCGCCAACTCCCTGTTCGTCAATAACTGGGACTGCCGCACCATCGATCACGTCGAAATCACCGTCGCGGAAGAGGTGGGTATTGAAGGGCGCTGGGGTTACTTCGACCAGGCCGGGCAGATGCGCGACATGATCCAGAACCACCTGCTGCAGATCCTGTGCATGATTGCCATGTCGCCGCCGTCCGATCTCAGCGCCGACAGCATCCGTGATGAAAAGGTCAAGGTGCTGAAATCCCTGCGCCGTATTGACCGCTCCAACGTGCGCGAGAAAACCGTTCGCGGCCAGTATACCGCCGGCTTTGCCCAGGGCAAAAAAGTGCCTGGCTATCTCGAAGAGGAGGGGGCCAACAAGACCAGCAACACCGAAACCTTCGTGGCGATCCGCGTCGATATCGATAACTGGCGCTGGGCTGGCGTACCGTTCTATCTGCGCACCGGCAAACGTCTGCCGACCAAATGCTCAGAGGTAGTGGTTTACTTCAAAACCCCGGAACTGAATCTGTTTAAAGAGACCTGGCAGGAGCTGCCGCAGAACAAGCTGACCATTCGCCTGCAGCCGGACGAAGGGGTAGATATCCAGGTACTGAACAAAGTGCCGGGCCTCGATCATAAACATAACCTGCAGATCACTAAACTGGATCTGAGCTACTCCGAAACCTTCAACCAGACGCATCTGGCCGATGCCTATGAACGTCTGCTGCTGGAAACCATGCGTGGTATTCAGGCGCTGTTCGTTCGCCGCGACGAAGTAGAAGAGGCGTGGAAATGGGTTGACTCCATTACCGAAGCCTGGGCAGCCGACCGCGATGCGCCGAAACCGTATCAGGCCGGGACCTGGGGACCGGTTGCGTCGGTGGCCATGATCACTCGCGACGGTCGTTCATGGAACGAGTTCGAGTAAGGCTGGAGGCTAATCCGTCAGGGTTATTTTACCGGTAACATGATCTGACGCAGAAAGTCGCACGCTTTTTAATCTTTTAAGCCCCGTGAGGATTCACCCACGGGGCTTTTTTTATTACACTGCCTGCAGACATTTTGCCCCTGAGCGCTGGTGTTTGTGGCCTTTACCACGTCAACACGTCATCACGCAGCGGCCGGACAGATAAAAATTTGAGGAGCCTTTATGAATTCGACAATGTTACGGGTAACAAATCGCATTATCGAACGGTCGCGTGACACCCGCGCGGCTTACCTCGCAAGGATTAACCAGGCCAAAACCGACACCGTGCATCGTGCGCAACTGGCCTGCGGCAATCTGGCTCACGGATTCGCGGCCTGCCAGGCTGACGACAAAGCCTCCCTGAAGAGCATGTTGCGCAACAACATTGCCATCATCACCTCCTACAACGACATGTTGTCCGCTCACCAGCCCTATGAACACTACCCGGAGATCATCCGCAAAGCGCTGCACAGCGCCAATGCGGTCGGCCAGGTCGCCGGCGGCGTGCCGGCGATGTGCGACGGCGTAACGCAGGGGCAGGACGGGATGGAGCTTTCACTCCTGAGCCGCGAGGTGATCGCTATGTCCGCCGCCATCGGCCTGTCGCATAACATGTTCGACGGGGCCCTGTATCTCGGGGTCTGCGATAAAATTGTTCCCGGTCTGACCATGGCGGCGCTCTCATTTGGCCATCTGCCGTCGGTCTTTATTCCCTCCGGTCCGATGGCCAGCGGCCTGCCGAATAAAGAGAAGGTTCGCATTCGCCAGCTGTATGCAGAAGGGAAAGTTGACCGTATGGCGCTCCTGGAGTCCGAAGCCGCCTCTTATCACGCGCCGGGGACCTGTACTTTCTACGGAACGGCGAACACCAACCAGATGGTGGTCGAATTTATGGGCATGCAGCTGCCGGGCTCGTCCTTTGTCCATCCGGATGCTCCGCTGCGGGAAGCACTGACCGCCGCCGCCGCGCGCCAGGTCACCCGCATGACCGGCAACGGCAATGAGTGGATGCCGCTGGGCAAAATGTTTGACGAAAAAGTGGTGGTCAACGGCATCGTGGCGCTGCTGGCGACCGGTGGCTCCACCAACCACACTATGCACCTGGTGGCGATGGCCCGCGCGGCGGGAATTATCATTAACTGGGACGATTTCTCCGACCTGTCAGACGTGGTGCCGCTGCTGGCGCGCCTCTATCCCAACGGCCCGGCGGATATCAACCACTTCCAGGCGGCAGGCGGCGTTCCGGTACTGGTGCGCGAGCTGCTGAAAGGCGGCCTGCTGCATGAGGATGTTCACACCGTGGCCGGCTTTGGCCTGTCGCGCTACACCCTGGAGCCATGGCTGAATAACGGCGAGCTGGACTGGCGCGAAGGGGCGACAGCGCCATTGGACGACCAGGTCATCGCGACCTTTGAAAAACCATTCTCCCGCCACGGCGGCACCAAGGTGCTGAGCGGCAACCTGGGACGCGCGGTGATGAAAACTTCGGCGGTCCCGGTGGAGAACCAGGTGATTGAAGCGCCGGCGGTGGTATTTGAGAGCCAGCACGACGTGTTGCCGGCCTTTGAAGCGGGGCTGCTGGACAAAGACTGCGTGGTGGTGGTCCGTCATCAGGGGCCAAAAGCGAACGGGATGCCAGAATTACATAAACTTATGCCGCCACTTGGTGTATTATTGGACCGCCGTTTCAAAATAGCGCTGGTGACCGATGGCCGACTCTCTGGCGCCTCCGGTAAAGTTCCGTCAGCCATTCACGTCACGCCTGAAGCGTATGATGGCGGCTTGCTGGCGAAAGTGCGCGATGGCGATCTTATTCGCGTGAACGGACAGACGGGGGAACTGACGCTGCTGGTGGATGAGGCCGAACTGGCGGCGCGTCAGCCGCATATCCCTGACCTCAGCGCGTCGCGCGTGGGAACCGGTCGGGAGATGTTTGGGGCGCTGCGTGAGAAGCTCTCTGGCGCGGAGCAGGGCGCAACCTGCATCACTTTTTAAGACGATTTAATTTCTAGATCTGGCGAGAGAAAATCCTGATGAAAAACTGGAAAACAACAGCAGAAGCAATCCTCACCTCCGGTCCGGTTGTCCCGGTTATCGTAGTGAAAAAGCTGGAACACGCGGTACCGATGGCGAAAGCGCTGGTGGCGGGCGGCGTTCGCGTGCTGGAAGTTACCCTGCGCACCGAGTGCGCCCTGGAGGCGATCCGCGCGATTGCCAAAGAAGTTCCGGACGCGATTGTCGGCGCGGGCACGGTTACCAACGTTGAGCAGTTGAAAGCGGTAACGGAAGCCGGCGCGCAGTTCGCTATCAGCCCGGGTCTTACCGAATCCCTGCTGAAAGCGGCGACCGAAGACGGCACCATCCCGCTGATCCCGGGGATCAGCACGGTATCTGAGCTGATGCTGGGTATGCAGTATGGCCTGAAAGAGTTTAAATTCTTCCCGGCGGAAGCCAACGGCGGCGTGAAAGCCCTGCAGGCGATTGCGGGTCCGTTCGGCCACATTCGTTTCTGCCCGACCGGCGGTATCTCTCCGGCCAACTACCGTGACTACCTGGCGCTGAACAGCGTACTGTGCATCGGCGGTTCCTGGCTGGTGCCAGCCGACGCCCTCGAAGCCGGCGACTACGATCGCATCACCACCCTCGCGCGAGAAGCGGTGGAAGGCGCGAAATAAACCACGCCTCCAGGTCAACAACCCGGTCTGCGGCAACGCGACCGGGTTTTTTTGTCTTTACCCTTCGACGATGACCGCCGCGGCGGCGGCTTTAGCCCGCGCCACGGCTTCCTCAACCGAATCGGCGACGGCGAGGGTTACCCCCAGGCGGCGGGTACCGTCAATCTCCGGCTTGCCGAACAGACGCAGCTGCAGGCCAGCCCCGACGGCCGACTGCAGCTGGCCAAAGCTGACGTTCTGGCTGGACAACTGCGGAAGGATCACCGCGGAGGCGGCCGGACCATACTGGCGGATAGCGCCGACGGGTAGCCCGAGGAAGGCGCGAACGTGCAGGGCGAATTCCGAGAGATCCTGGGAGATAAGCGTCACCATCCCGGTGTCGTGTGGTCGCGGGGAGACTTCGCTGAAGATCACCTCGTCGCCGCATACGAACAGCTCCACGCCAAACAGACCATAACCTCCCAGCGCCAGCACCACCTCGCGGGCGATGGCCTGGGCACGCTCGAGGGCCAGGTCGCTCATCTGCTGCGGCTGCCAGGACTCGCGGTAATCGCCGTCTTCCTGACGATGGCCAACCGGAGCGCAGAAATGCACGCCATCGACAGCGCTGACGGTGAGCAGGGTGATTTCGAAATCGAAGTTCACCACCCCCTCGACGATCACCCGTCCGGCGCCAGCGCGGCCGCCCTGCTGCGCATAGCGCCAGGCTTCGCTGAGCTGGTCAGCCGAGCGGATAAAGCTCTGGCCTTTGCCGGAGGAGCTCATCACCGGTTTAACGATGCATGGCAAACCGATCTCGGTAACCGCCGCGCGGAAGCCTTCTTCGCTGTCGGCAAAACGATAGCGGGAGGTGGGAAGCTGCAGCTCTTCCGCCGCCAGGCGGCGAATGCCTTCGCGGTTCATGGTGAGCTTTGCCGCCCGCGCCGTGGGGACCACTTTCTGCCCGGCCTGTTCCAGTTCGACCAGGGTGTCGGTAGCGATAGCTTCGATCTCCGGCACGATGTAATCGGGTTTTTCCTGTTCAATCAGGGCGCGCAGGCTCTCGCCGTGCAGCATATTGATGACGTGGGCGCGGTGGGCGACCTGCATCGCCGGGGCATCGGGGTAGCGGTCTACGGCGATGGTTTCAATGCCCAGACGCTGACATTCAATAGCGACTTCTTTACCCAACTCGCCGGAACCTAACAGCATAACTTTGGTGGCTGCCGGGCGCAGCGCGGTGCCTAATACAGTCATAACTCTCATCCGCAGTAAAAAAAGATGGCAGCGATTATAAACGAAAACGTTTGCGTATGTCTTTACGCGCGTAACGCGCGTGAGTTGAGTCCGGGAGGGAAATTTGCTATACTGTATAAAAATACAGTGTTGAGAGGCTGCAGTATGGCGGTTGAAATTAAATATGTGGTGATCCGCGAAGGTGAGGAAAAAATGTCTTTTGCCAGCAAAAAAGAGGCCGACGCTTACGACAAAATGCTCGATCTGGCAGAGGTGCTGAATGACTGGCTGGTGGCATCGCCGCTGGAGATGGATGACGTCCAGCGCGATACCATGGCGATGTGGCTGGCGGAGCGTAAAGAAGCGCTGCAGCATATCCTGCGAGTTGGCCGACTGCCGGAGCAAGAGACGCCCGCACAGGACGCCTCCGCGCCGTCGGCTACCGCCGAGACTTCTCCGGCGGGTGATGACGCCGTGCCGGCGGCCAAAGCGCGTAAAGCCAGGGCAGCCTGAACGCTGGCGGTCAGTAACTGGTCGGTCGGCCCCGATGCTGCCGTCGCACGTACCTTTGCGCATCTTTAGCCATATCTAACATTTCCTGACATCGCGTCGTTTAGGCTGATAACAGTGTTTGTCACCTGAGAGGAAAACCATGGCTAACTGGCTACATCAACTGCAGTCGCTGCTCGGGCAGCAGGGTGCGTCACCGTCCGGCGAGTCGTCAAAAGGGAGCGGCCTGCTGCCCGGCGCCATCGGTGGGCTGGCCGGATTGCTGGTGGCCAGCAAATCGTCACGCAAATTGTTGGCGAAATATGGCACTAGCGCGCTGCTGGCAGGCGGCGGGGCGGTGGCGGGCACGGTGTTATGGAACAAGTATCAGCAGAAAATGCGCGCGCAGAATACGTCCGCCCAGGCGCCTGAGACGGCAGCGGCGCCGACGGATGTCGATCCGCGCAGCGTGCGGCTGATCACGGCCCTGGTATTTGCCGCGAAAAGCGACGGTCATATTGATGACCACGAGCGGGCGAATATTGAAACTCAGCTGCGGGCGGCCAATATTGACGTTCAGGCCCGGGTGCTAATTGACCAGGCGCTGGCCCAGCCGCTGGATCCGCAGCGTCTCGCCGAGGGCATCATCGACCCGCAGGAGGCGCTGGAGATCTACTACGTCAGCTGCGCGGTGATTGATATCGACCATTTTATGGAGCGTAGCTACCTTAATGCGCTGGGAGACGCCCTGGCGCTGCCGAAAGATGTCCGGGCCGATATAGAACAGGATATCCAGTCACAAAAACAAGCGCTAAGCGTCTAAATCATCACGTTTCGCTTGCATCGCTCGCGTCTTTTGCCACCCTTATAGACACGTCATCATTCAGGCGCCACCCTGCGGCCTGAATGCTCTTGTGTCACGATAAAGCAGCAGAAGAATAACATGCCACCTAAAGCTAAACGGATCCCTCACGCCATGACCTTGCATGGCGATACACGCATCGATAATTATTACTGGCTGCGCGACGATGAGCGCGCGCGACCTGACGTGCTGGAGTATCTGCACGCGGAGAACGCTTACGGCAAGCAAGTGATGGATTCGCAGCTCAGCCTGCAGGAGCGTCTGCTGAAGGAGATTATCGACCGCATTCCGCAGCGGGAAGTCTCTGCCCCCTACAGTAAAAACGGCTTTCGCTACCGTCAGGTGTATGAGCCGGGCTGCGAATACGCTATCTACCAGCGGCAGTCGGTGCTGAAAGAAGAGTGGGATGAGTGGGAGATCCTGCTCGATGCCAACCAGCGTGCGGCGAAGAGCGAGTTCTACACCCTGGGCGGACTGGGCATTGCGCCCAACAACCAGCTAATGGCGGTGGCGGAAGATTACCTTTCCCGCCGCCAGTACGGCCTGCGCTTTTGCGACCTCAGCAACGGCGAGTGGTACCCGGAAATCCTCGAAAATGTCACCTCCGGCTTTGCCTGGAGCAACGATTCACGCTTTGTTTGGTATGTGCGTAAACATCCCACCACGCTGCTCCCTTATCAGGTCTGGCGCCACACCGTCGGGACACCGGCGCAGAGCGACGCGCTGGTCTACGAGGAAAAAGATGAGACCTTCTACGTCAGCGTGCATAAAACCACCTCCCAGCAGTTCGTGGTAATTTATCTCTCCAGCGCCACCACCAGCGAAGTGCTGCTGCTCAACGCCGAACTGCCAGACGCCGAGCCGGTCTGCTTTCTGCCACGGCGTAAAGATCATGAATACAGTCTTGATCACTATCAGCACGCTTTCTATCTTCGTTCCAACCGGGAGGGGAAGAATTTCGGCCTCTACCGTACCGTACTGCGTGATGAAGAACAGTGGACCACGCTGATCCCCCCGCGTCACGACGTGATGCTCGAAGGATTTACCCTGTTTACCGACTGGCTGGTTGTGGAGGAGCGTCAGCGTGGCCTGACCAGTCTGCGGCAAATTAACCGCAAGACCCGGGAGGTGGTGGGGATCGCTTTTGACGATCCGGCCTATGTCACCTGGCTTGCCTATAATCCGGAGCCCGAAACGTCGCGACTGCGCTACGGCTATTCCTCCATGACTACGCCGGATACGCTGTTTGAACTGGATATGGATACCGGCGAACGAAGAGTGATCAAACAGCAGGAGGTAAAGGGGCTGGATACGAGCTGCTACCAGAGCGAACACCTGTGGGTGACCGCCCGCGATGGCGTCGAAGTCCCGGTCTCTCTGGTCTACCATCGCGAACATTTTCGCAAAGGGAGCAACCCGCTGCTGGTCTATGGCTATGGCTCATATGGCGAGAGTATCGATGCCGATTTCAGCGCCAGCCGGCTGAGCCTGCTCAACCGCGGCTTTGTCTACGCTATCGCCCACGTCCGCGGCGGCGGCGAGCTGGGTCAGCAATGGTATGAAGACGGTAAATTCCTGTGTAAGAAAAATACCTTCAACGACTATCTGGACGTCTGTGACGCGCTGCTTGCCCAGGGGTACGGCGATCCGCGGCTTTGCTACGGCATGGGGGGCAGCGCCGGCGGAATGCTGATGGGCGTGGCCGTGAATGAACGGCCAGAGCTGTTCCATGGCGTGATAGCCCAGGTGCCGTTCGTCGATGTGGTGACCACCATGCTGGATGAAACTATTCCGCTGACCACCGGTGAATTTGAAGAGTGGGGAAATCCGCAGGATGAAACCTATTATCACTATATGAAAAGCTACAGTCCCTATGACGGCGTGAGGGCGCAGGCCTATCCCCACATGCTGGTGACTACCGGTCTGCATGATTCCCAGGTGCAATACTGGGAGCCGGCTAAATGGGTGGCGAAACTGCGGGAACTGAAAACCGACGATAACCTGCTGCTGCTCTGCACCGATATGGATTCCGGACATGGCGGAAAATCCGGGCGCTTTAAAAGCTATGAAGGGGTGGCGCTGGAGTACGCCTTTTTCATCGCCCTGGCGCAGGGGACACTGCCGGGAAAAGCGGCAGTGTAGGCGCTATTCCCCGAGGTAATGCCTGAGCGTCAGGCGCAGTTCGGGGCTCATGCGGTCGAGATTGTTGAATAACCAGCGCAGATAGCCTGGATCGTTTTCAGCAATCTCGGCGACGGCCTTACCCCGGTATTTGCCGAAGGTAAAAGTAGTCAGCAGCGCCGGCCGACCGGTGATATCGGCCATTTCGTCAGGGGTCCAGCCGGAAACATTGATGATATCCAGCAGCAGCGCGGCGGTGATATAGCAGTCATACAGCGCCCGGTGGTGATGCAGTCCCGGCGGCGTAGTCACGTTCAGCTTACGTGATTTATATAACCCCATATTGCTGTATTTGATTCCCGGCCACAGGCGTCGGGCCAGCTTCATCGTACAGATCCACTCGCCGTGCATCTCCGGCAACACCCGGCGATCGAAGCTGGCGTTATGCGCGACGTACCACGGGCTGCCATGATAGTGCGGAATAATCTCCTCAATCCACGGCTTATCGGCGACCATCTCTTCCGTGATCCGGTGGATAGCCATTGCCTGCGGGCTGATGGGCCGATCGGGACGCACCAGATGGCTCATGGGATTGGTAATTTGCCCGTCGACTATATCGACCGAGGCGATTTCAACGATGCCCCCCTGCAGGCCGCAGGTTTCGGTATCAATGACGCGCAGCATGGCTCGCTCCAGAGCAAAACAATAAGCGTAATGGAATTGGCCGGGCTTGCCAACCGACGGGGAGGAGGCGAGCGCGCATTATTTCTGTTTCGGCTCCCACGGTAGCCGCGAAAGGGAGACGGAGGCCAACCGATGGGCGAACAGTCGTTCACGGAACCAGTCGCGCAGATGTGCAGGCTGTTCACGCTCGACTAAATCAGCGACCACCGGCATATTGTACCGCTCCTTAAAAGCAACGCCGGCGGCGGCGAGATCGACATTGACTTTATCCATCTCATCTTGCGAAATTTTGGCCAGATTTCTTTCCATCATCCACTCCACTCTGCTTATAAATCCGGTCAGGGCCAGATGCCTGGCTCGACTCTGGCATTATACAGGGTTATTCTCTGTGCTACAGACATAACAAAAGGGAATGACGAATATGCGACTTCTTGCTGGACGCGCGTTGCGCCTCTCCGTTGCGCTTGCCGGGATGTTAACCGCGGCGGGCGCCTTCGCCCACGCTCACCTGCAGCAGCAGATCCCGACCGCCGGGGCGCAGCTTTCAGCTTCCCCACAGACGCTGACGCTCAGTTTTTCCGAAGGTATTGAACCCGCATTCAGCGGCGTGACCGTCACCGGTCCGCAGCAGCATGCGGTGGCTACCGGAAAACTGACCCGCAGCGCCGATAATCCCGCCGAGGTCACGTTACCTTTGGCGGAAGCCTTGCCGCCGGGAGAGTACACCGTGGCATGGCATGTGGTCTCGGTGGATGGTCATAAAACCAAAGGGCAATATACCTTTAGCGTGAAGTAAGCGATGCTGACCGGGCTCTATATTACCCTGCGCTTTGGGCACTTTATCTCCCTGATGCTGGCTTTTGGCTGCGTGCTGTATGGCGCCTGGTGGGCGCCGGTACCGCTGAGACGCGTGCTGATGCTGCGCTTTTATCCACTACTGCGCCCGCTGCTGCTGATCGGCGCGATCTCTACGCTGGCGCTGTATCTCCTGCAGGGAGGAATGATGGGCGAGGGCTGGACGGATGTCTGGCGACCCGCCGTGTGGCAGGCGGTGGCCGGGACCCGCTTTGGTGGAGTGTGGATCTGGCAGATCCTACTGGCGTGGATCGCACTCGCGGTAGTGTGGATCCGTCCCCGTCACGGCGCCCGCCAGCTGGTGGCCCTGCTGGCGGCACAGCTGCTGCTTTCCGCCGGGGTAGGGCACGCCGCTATGCACGATGGTCTCACCGGCGTGCTGCAGCGGACAAACCACGCTGTGCATCTCTTCTGCGTCGCCAGCTGGTTCGGCGGTCTGTTGCCCTTTATCTATTGCCTGCGCCTGGCGCAGGGGCGCTGGCGGCCGGCCGCGGTCTATACCATGGCGCGCTTTTCACGTTACGGGCATCTGGCCGTCGCCGGCACGATTGCCAGCGGAGCGCTCAATGCGCTGTTGATCCAGGGAGGATTGATTGGCGCATCGCCGTGGGGACGCATGTTGTTGATCAAATGTGCGCTGGTCGCCGGGATGGTGGTAATTGCGTTAGTGAACAGGTATGTTCTGGTACCGCGCATGTCGGCAAGCGGTTCGCAGGCGGAAAGCCTGATCCTGCGAACCACGCAGGCTGAAATAGGGCTGGGCGCGCTGGCGCTGCTGGCCGTCAGTCTGTTTGCCACCTGGGAACCTTATTGAATTAACTGGCAAAATCATGAAAAAAATTGTTCTGACCATGTTGTTACTGGCAAGCTCCGGGGCTGCTCTGGCAGCGCCACAAATTATCACCGTGAGCCGTTTTGAGGTGGGGAAGGAGAGCTGGGCGTTCAACCGGGAAGAGGTTATGTTGACCTGTCGACCGGGTAACGCGCTTTACGCCATCAACCCGAGCACGCTGGTTCAGTATCCGCTCAATGAGGTGGCTGAGCAGCAGGTCAAAGCCGGCAAAACCACCGCGCAGCCGATCTCAGTGATCCAGATCGACGATCCGCAGCATCCGGGACAAAAAATGAGCCTCGCGCCCTTTATCGAGCGAGCGCAGAAGCTCTGCTAAACTTTCTCGCTATCCTGCTGTAATAACATTAAAAAAACCGCCCTTGCCGGACAACGGCAGTGGCGGTTTTTTCGCTGGCAGGGGCCCCCTTTCCAGGAATTATGCAGCCACTTTGGCCGCGGACTGGAAAAGCTGACGCGTTAAACTATTCTTATAGTGCAAGGCGACTTAGCCTGCATTAATGCCAACTTTTAGCGCACGGCTCTCTCCCAAGAGCCATTTCCCTGGACCGAATACAGGAATCGTATTCGGTCTCTTTTTATCTTTATCTGTCTTCTTTCTCAATAGCCAGCGACATCCTGTCAGTCAAACACCCGCTGGCCTCTGGATGTCCCGTTATAGCACACCGTTTTTAGCATACACAATTCATTTACACATAAATCGCATCCTGTGGAAGGGGAGGTGGCAACGGTGGAACCGTAAACGAGGGCGGAGAAAAGAAAAAACCTGCACCTAAACAGGCCCGGCGTGCAGGTTAACTGGCGGGCCAACATCGGAAGCCTGCTAGTATACATATTTGTATGATAAATAAAATAAGCAAAATCTAAACGATTTGGCAATTCATGCGATTACACCTCGCCGGCTGACGAGGTGGCATAAATAATAAGCACGAGCACTTTTGCGGGCGGAAAATATTATTGCGGAACGCTGAATGTAGGGTATATCTGACTTTCCAGATAGCAGAGCAATAGCCAAATTTCATCGCTGAAAATAAACCATATGCTCCCGAGCAGAATGACCGCCAGAATAATCAGCAGAAAAATTTCGGTTTTACTCATTATGCAAGCGACTATCCGGTGGCCTTCGGGGACCCTGATAGTAGCGAAATATTGACATAATAAGCAAACGCCATGTTGTAATTCGGCTTCACCGACAGCGCAATTTAGTCACCGGCATGCCGCTGCGTCAATATTGCCACCTGCTCCGTCAGCTGATCCAGCAGCTGGAATCGCCGCCGATATTCAGCCCGTTTTTTACTGGCGATACTCTCCAGCGATTTTCTTTCCAGACATAGCGGTAGCCGCCAGCGCCAGGGGCTTTCCGGCTGGCCGTCGATAGACTGCCAGAACTCGTCGTAGCTGGCGTGGAAATGGCGGCCTTTGCTCAGGCGATAGCGCAGGGCGCGGAACACGTGACCATTATCGCTGACGCCGTAAATAGCCGCGATTTGGCTGCGCGCGGCCAGCTGCCAGATAAACTCCAGCAGCAGGCGCTTCGGAAACAGGCCGTAGCAGGCGCGAGTCGCCTGCTTAATCACCTCATGAGAAACGTGACGTCGTGGCCCCTGCAGACCGCCGATAACCAGCTGCCAGGCATCGTGATCACGGGTTACGCTGAAGGTGGCGCTGGCCAGCAGGGTGTGGTCGCTGTCGCGCAGCCACAGAGTGGTTTCACCCTCACGTTCGGCTTTGCCTGCCGAGGAGGCATAAAGAGTAAACCGGCGGTCCTCTTTTCCGTTTAACGTCAGCAGCGGGACCTCAGACACCGCGGTCATAGCGTGCGCCAGCCGCGATCCGCGTAGGGTGTCGATATAGCGATAATGGTTGATTACCGCCACCGCCCGCTGCCAGGCGTTGAGATCGCGGGTCAGATATTGACGGTGTACTTTGCCCGGCAGCGTAGCCTGCGCGGCCAGCAGCTGATTAAAATCATCCCGAGCGCTGAGCGCTTCCAGCATCGCTCTGGTGGCGTTATAAAATAAGGCCGTGCGCAGCAAAAACTTAAAGCGGTAATTTTTTTGCCGCCAGATGGGGGCAGGTGTCAATCTGCCCATCACCAGATCGGCAATAAGATGCGAGCGCGGCGCTAGCACGCCGGATGAATGCAGGCTATTGTCTGTCACGATAAACACCTCGTTGTGATTTCCCCCTATTTTAAAGCGAGCCACTGACAAGCTTAATCCTCTGGCGGACTATATTTGCCGTCTGTTTAAAATTGATTGAGGTGTAAATTAAATTCCGTGGACCTTTGCTGGAATTACCTATAATTACCGCTGAGAGGTAATTATATGTATCAACGTATTAACGGCAGCGACTGGCGTAATATCTGGCTGATGGGCGATCTGCATGGCTGCTTTGCGCTGCTGATGAATCGCCTGCGTCAGCTGCGTTTTGATCCCTGGGCCGATCTGCTGATCTCGGTGGGCGATCTGATCGATCGCGGGCCGCAGAGCGCCGATTGTCTTGGCCTGTTGCGCTGTCGCTGGTTCAGGGCCGTTCGGGGGAATCATGAGCAGATGGCGCTGGAGGCGCTGGAGAGCGGAGATATGCGGCTCTGGCAGATGAACGGTGGCGACTGGTACGTCAAGGGTGATGCGCGGCAGCGGGCCGACGTCGATCGGCTGCTGGCGCACTGTCGGCGGCTACCGTTGATTATTGAAGTGGAATGCGAGAAAGCGCGGCATGTGATCGCCCACGCCGATTACCCGGCGCCGGTCTATCGCTGGCAGCAGCCGGTGGATCCCCAACGGGTACTATGGAGCCGCCATCGTCTGAGTGAACACCTGGCGGGGCGCCATGGCGCTATTGCCGGCGCAGACCATTTCTGGTTTGGCCATACGCCGCTTCAGGCGCGTTATGACCACGATAATCAACACTATATTGATACGGGCGCTGTGTTTGGTGGGACGCTGACGCTGGTGGCGCTGCAGTCGGCAGGCTAAAAGTCGCTGTATTCGCTGGCGGGTTGCCAGAAGCCATCAATAAAATCTTCTATCGGGTAGCAGCCACCGTGGCGGATCCGCTGATCCTCCATCGCCACTAAGCACTGCGTTTCCTCGCGGTAGACGTCAACCACAATGTCCTCGCAGCCGCCATCCAGATAGCAAATAAACAACACTAAGGCAAACATCCTGGCCTCATGCTCGGGTTCACATACTATTTAGTGTAGGGGATGACGGCGGGACGGGGAAATAAATAACCCGTCTCAGGCGACGGGTTCATTGGTGTCAGGCAAGGCGCATGACCCAGGCATCGGACTGGCGGTCGTAATGTTTACGGTAGAGAACGGAATGTTCGCCATTGAGAATCGCGGGCACGCTGGTGTCGGCATCCCAGGCGTCAAGCTGCATACATAAGTCTGGATCGGATTTGCAGGGTATGCTTAACGTTCGCTCACCCTGATGCTCACCGTGCAGTTCGGCATCGTCTATTTCGAACGCGCCGATGCGGACATTGGTTTTACTCATCGCTTCACCCCATTTTTCAGCTGAGTTGTGGTACGACCAGTTATGGCCGTTATTTTTCAGCGTAGTCAATGGGGCGAAAAGCGCCAGTCAAAAAGTGCGCATTTTTTGCGCGGCCTCACACCTTGCCGGCAAAAAGTTTTCCATCGCGCACCAGTTCGCGCGGATAGCTGTTCTTCAGTCGGGAGCCGACGCGCTTCGCCAGGCCCAGCGGGACGCCCTGGAAGGTCACAATGGTTTCATCCTGCCCAGGCGCGGTTTGCGGATAGACGTCGCGCCCGCGATACCATTCCTCCGCTTCCTCCTGCGACAGCTCGAAGGCCCGCTGCGGCGCGGCAAAGGCGATAACCGCCTCATGCTGCCAGCGGTACCCCTTATTGTGCAGCTCCGCCAGGCGCACGCCGATGCGAGAAAAGCGCACCTTGCCGAACAGGGGCTCCAAAGCCAGCGGAAACAGCCACAGCTCTTTATCCCGCTGCCACAGCGTATGGCCTGCGTCCCACTCCAGGCCAACAGCCCTGGCGGCGGCAGTTACCGCGGCGGCCTCCCGGTCCTTCAGCGGCGTAAACGGGAATTTACCGACCTTATAGCCTGGCGCCGGGAGCGGATCGATCGCCGCAGTTTTGCGCAACCTTGCGACAAAGAAGCCTTCGCAATCGTAAATTTGCGGAAAAACGTGCAGAAAACCTTCCGCGGTTAAGGCGTCGGCTGCGCCGGGAAACAACTCTCCCAGCGGCAGGATCTCCACCGCCTGCGGATAGCGGGACAGCAGCCACTCAATGACCGATTGATTTTCTTCACGATTCAGGGTGCAGGTGGAATACACCAGCGTCCCGCCAGGGCGCAGAGCATGGAAGGCGCTGTCGATAAGCTCGCGCTGAGTGGCGGCGATGTCGAGGTTGCTCTCCGGCGACCAGTTTTTCAGCGCGTCGGCGTCTTTACGTACAACCCCTTCGCCGGAGCAGGGGGCGTCAAGCAGGATGGCATCGAAGGTTTCGGGCAAGGCCGCGCCAAAAACCCGGCCGTCGAAGTGGGTCAGAGCGACGTTGCTGATGCCGCAGCGGCTGATGTTGGCATGCAGCACCTTCACCCGGCTGGCGGAGAATTCATTGGCGAGAATGCCGCCCGCGTTGCCCATTCGGGCTGCAATTTGGGTGGTTTTCGATCCCGGGGCGGCGGCAACGTCCATCACCCGTTCGGGCTGCCGGTTATCGGCGAACAGGGCGGCGACCGGCAGCATCGAACTGGCTTCCTGAATATAGAACAGCCCGCTGAGATGTTCGGCGGTACTGCCCAGCGGCAGCGCGTCGTCATCCTCTCGCTCGATCCAGAATCCCTCTGCGCACCAGGGCACCGGCGCGAGCTGCCAGCCGTAGGGGGCAACCAGAGAGAGGAAATCATCGACGCTAATCTTCAGCGTATTGACGCGAATACTGCGGCGTAGCGGGCGCTGACAGGCGGCGATAAAGTCGTCGAAAGAGAGATGCGCTGGCATCGCCGCGCGCATTTGAGCGAGAAACGCTTCAGGGAAATAGACAGTATTTTCAGCCACGGGCAGCGCACCACAGAAAAAAAGGGTGCGCAGTTTAGCACAAACGCCCCGGCGCGTGACACCGGGGCGTGCGGTTTATCCTTTCCCCGCGCCCGGCGTTGCCCGGGGCGGGAGAAGGGGGCATTACTGCGGCAGAGCGGTGCCCCACTCCCGCCACTCTTTCGGCTCGCTCTCCTGTAGCAGGAAGTGCTTGCCATCCTGGGCCTTCGGCGCCAGCGGCGTGCCCGGCGGCGTGGCAAAGGCGATCCCGCCGCGGATAAACTGATTGAAGGTACCGGTTTTCACCACCCCGCCAATCAGGCCGAAGTCGAGGCTGTAACCCGAGGCCAGCCAGAACACCGAGTTATTACGTACCAGGTACTGGTAGCGCTTACTGATGCGCAGCTTAACCATCACCCGATCAGACATCGACCCCAGCGACAGTCCGGTAACCGTCCCGACTTCCAGTCCGCGGAACAGGACCGGCGTACCGATGCCAAGCGACCCCGCCTCCGGCGCTTCCACCACGATGTTCAGGCCGTCGATATAACGCGAATCGCTGATCGTCGTATCCTGGATCTCAAAATCGCGTCGTGCCGGGCCGCGGCCGGGCTCAACGTTGATGTAGGCCTGGAACAGGGTGTCGAGATGTTCCACGCCCGCGGCGGAGATTTGCGGAGTGATCACCGAGAAGCGGGTCCCGGCGCGGGCGAAGGTGCCGACGTATTCCGGATAGAGCACCGCTTTCGCCTGCACTTCGTTTTTGGCGGTGATTAGCTCCAGCGACTGGATTTGACCGATGTCGATGCCGAGATAACGAATCGGCATCCCGGCCGCCATCTTCCCGGCGTCGTACGCGTGCAGGGTGATTTGGCCGCCCACGGCGCGCGCCGCCGTTTCAGATGCATAAAGGATACGTTTGTTATTCAGCCGTGCTCCGGCGCTGCTGCCATTGAGGTTATCGAAACTGATCGCCCCTTTGATCGCGCGCGCCAGCGGCGAGGCCTGCACGGTGAGTCCGTTACCGTCAAGCTTGACCTTCGCACCGCCTTCCGCCCAGAAGACGCTGTTGTTGGTCAGCAGGTAGCGGTACTCCGGCTTGATATGCAGATCGATATCGAATGCATCCTTGCGCGGTTTGACGGCGATGATCTCGCCGACGGCGAATTTACGATACAGCACCACCGAGCCGGCCTGAACGTCAGGCAGCGTCTCAGCAGACAGGCTCAGGGTAGTGGTCGGCACTTCGCTCAGGCTATTTTCCTGCGCCTTTTCAAGGTTAGCGTACAGCGGATAGCTGCTTTGCATTTTGCCTTTTTCGCCGGGGATCACCCTGATCCCGCCGTTCACCCATTCGCTGGCGCTGGCGCCCAGCACCTGCACGCCGTCGAGCCCCACTTTGACGTCCAGACGACTGTTAACCACAAATTTGCTGTCGCCGTGAATTAGATCGCGGTATTCAGGGTCAATGGCAACCTGAAAGGTTACCCCTTTGGCCGTCAGTTTACGCTCCAGCACCTGGCCGACTTTTACTCCGTGCAGCACCAGCGGCTGACCGCCGTCGATGCCGTAGCTCTCCGGCGCCGAGAGGGTAACGGTGGCGACGTTGGGCTCATCCAGCAGCGCTTTATCCGCCGGCATTACCGAGAAGTGATTGCGTGGCTCGCCTTCGCCGGGCACCAGCTCAAAGGTATTGCCGGTGAGCAGGGTGCTAATGCTGGGGTTATCGAGGGAGAGCTTCGGCTTCTTCATCTGAATCAGCGTTTTCTCCCGCAGCAGCGTCACCACGCTCGGGTCGACGGTCATCTCGCCAGTAACTTTGCCGCCGGGGTTTAGATTCAGTTTGCTTAACTGGCCCACCTCCAGCCCCTGATACATGAGCGGCGTCGAGCCTGCTTTCAGTCCGTCGCCATCAGGCAGATCGAGGGTCACTACCACGCCGCGCTGGCTATGCGCCAGATCTTCATACAGGTGATATTCATCGTTTTGCGAGGCGACATGCGAATCGGCGGGGGAGTCAAAGGCGATGGCGCCGTTCACCAGCGCGGACAGGTTCTCCAGTTGCACTTTGGCCCCGCTCAGGCCGACGTCGGCCTTGACGCCTGAGACGTTCCAGAAGCGGCTGCCTTTTTTCACCAGATTGGTAAACCGGCGCTCGATTAGCACATCGATGGTCACCCCCTGATTATTGGCATTCAGGGAATAATCATACACTCGCCCGACCGGGATTTTTCGGAAGTAGACCAGCGAGCCGCTGTTCAGGGAGCCAAGATCCGGCGCCTGCAGGTGGATCATTAGCTCGCCGTTGTTGATGCGGTATTTAGGTTGGGTGTCGAGGGCGACAAAGTGATCTTCGGGTTCACCCTTGCCCGGCATCATGCCGATGTAGTTCCCGCCCACCAGCGCATCGAGGCCCGATACGCCGGCCAGAGAGGCTTTCGGCGTGACCAGCCAGAACTGGGTCTCTTTGCGCAGCGCATCTTTCATATCGCGTTTGATGCTGGCCGAAACCTCAATCTTACTCAGATCTTTACTGAGGCTAATATCCTGGACGGTGCCGACTTCAACCCCCTGATAGCGGATCGGCGTCCGTCCCGGCACGATGCCGTTCGCGGACTGGAAATCAATCGTAATCGTCGATCCGCGATCGTCAAAGCTGGTCCAGATTAGCCAGGCGGCAATCAGCAACGCGATGACCGGCAGCAGCCAGAATGGCGAAATACGGCGTTTGGTTTTTATTCTGGCTTCAGTCTGCGAAGCGGGCGTTTCCTGACTCATGTGCGTCCCAAAGTAAGCGGCTGTCCAGCCATTCAACTGCAAGAATAGTTAAAATTACCGCGCCGCCAAAGTAAACCGCAGCCGGCCCCATGGTGAAGGCGAGGAGCTGATCGCGATTTATTAGCGACATGGTGAGTGAGATAACAAACAGATCCAGCATCGACCAACGGCCAATCCAGGTGATTAGCCGCAGCAGCAGGATGCGGGTGCGCAATCCCTGCTCGCACTTGAATTGTATGCTGAGCAGCAGGGTAAATAACACTATAACTTTGGTGAATGGCACCAAAATACTGGCGATAAACACGACCCCGGCAATGGCGATATTGCTGCTGGCCAGGGAGATGATCCCCGAGAGGATCGTGTCGTCCTGGCGCGCGCCGTTGACGTAGATGATGGAGATTGGCAACAGGTTGGCCGGAAAGAGGAAAACCAGCGAGGCAATCAGCGCCGCCCAGCTGCGCTGCAGGCTCTGCGGTCGGCGATGATGCAGCGGCGTGTGGCAGCGTCGGCAGCGGCCGCGCGCGTCGCGATAGCCGGTGTAATGGCAGCCGGTGCACACCTGCAGATTATTATCGGCGCGGGTCGCCGGACGCTCGGGATAGAAACGCTCCCATAGCTCTTCGACGTTCATATGAATAAGCGTCAGGATGCTCAACAACGTCAGGGAGATAAACGCCACCAGACCGATGCCCGGCTGCAGGAAGGCGTAATCCTGCACCTTGATGGAGGCGACGCCGATGCCCACCAGATAGATATCCAGCATCACCCACTCTTTAAGCTTGCCGAGCATCAGCAGCACCGGCCGCAGGTTCATCCCCAGCACATTGCCCAGCCAGAGATAGCTGATGGAGACCACCAGCAGCACCGGGGCGACCACCGCGCAAAACAGCACCATGGCGGCGGTAATCGGATCGCCCTGCGCGGTCATCTGCCAGATCCCCTGCAGGACGTTGGCGTCGATGCGTACGCCCAACAGATGCAGGCGCAGCAGAGGTTCAGACCAGGCGAAAGGCATGAGCAATAGCATCGCGAGGGCCATGCTGCCCAGGCGGGTCAGCGACCAGTCGCGACCATCGCGCACCTTCGCGTTACAGCGCGGACACCAGGCGCTTTGGTTGCGCTTGAGCACCGGTAAGCGGAAGAGCATGTCACACTGCGTACAGCGCTGATAATGCGCATAGGGAAGCGGCGTGCTGACGGTATGCACGACCATCTTTTTCGCAGGTTTGAGGGTGGGTGTTTTTATCGGCATTTATTACGTACAGGAATGAATGTATCTCACTATCTTAACCTATGAATGAATTCATCTTGAGCCCAAGCGCATTTAATGCTTATTTTAGTAGGCTGTACGTATCAGGCAGTAAGACAACAAAGTGAAGATATAATGAGCAAAACAGAATTTTACGCGGATCTGAACCGCGATTTCCAGGCATTAATGGCAGGTGAAACCAGTTTTCTGGCGATGATCGCCAATACCAGCGCGCTGCTGTTCGAGCGGCTGAGCGAGGTCAACTGGGCCGGTTTCTACCTTCTGGAAGGCGATACCCTGGTGTTGGGACCGTTCCAGGGCAAACTGGCCTGCGTGCGGATCCCGGTCGGGCGAGGCGTATGCGGCGCGGCGGTGGCGCAGGCTCAGGTCCAGCGCGTCGAGGACGTCCACGCCTTTGACGGCCACATTGCCTGCGATGCCGCCAGTAATTCGGAAATTGTCTTCCCTCTGCGCGTGAATGGCCAGATTATCGGCGTGCTGGATATCGATAGTCCGGCTTACGGGCGCTTCACCGCTGAAGATGAGCAGGGGTTGCGCACGCTGGTCGAGCATCTGGAAAAACTCATTGCGGCCACGGATTATCAAAAAATCTTTACCCGTGTCGTGGGATAATCAACGGATAACGTAGCATTTAGCGAGGACGTCATTATAATGTCGCCTGTTCATGCCTGCGGCTTGTTGGCTACGTCCGTTGTAATCAGGAAATTTCATGGAAAATCAACCTAAGTTGAATAGCAGTAAAGAAGTTATCGCCTTTCTGGCCGAACGTTTCCCGCAGTGCTTTAGCGCTGAAGGTGAAGCGCGCCCCCTGAAAATCGGAATTTTTCAGGATCTCGTTGAGCGAGTGGGTGGTGAGATGAATCTCAGCAAGACCCAGCTTCGCGCTGCATTACGTCTCTACACGTCCAGCTGGCGTTATCTGTACGGCGTAAAAGCCGGCGCTATTCGCGTTGACCTGGATGGCAATCCGTGCGGCGAACTGGAAGAGCAGCACGTTGCCCATGCGCGTCAGCAGCTGGAAGAAGCGAAAGCTCGCGTTCAGGCGCAGCGCGCAGCCCAGCAGGCGAAAAAACGCGAAGCCGCTGCGGCCGCAGGCCAGCAGGATGAAGGCGTTCGCCGCGAGCGTAAACCGCGTCCTCAGCAGCCGCGTCGTAAAGAAGGCGCTGAACAGCGTAAACCGCGTCCTGTTGCGGCCAAAGCCCCGCGTGAAGAGCGTCTTACTCCGGTATCGGATGTTTCCGTTCTGACCGTCGGCCAGGCGCTGAAGGTAAAAGCAGGCAATAACGCCATGGACGCCACCGTTCTGGAAATCACCAAAGATGGCGTTCGTGTACAGCTGACTTCTGGTATGTCAATGATTGTACGCGCAGAACACCTGGTGTTCTGAAACGGAGGCCGGGCCAGGCATGAACACATTTTTTAAAATCACCGCGCTTGCGGGCCTGCTGGCAATAGCAGGCCATGCATTCGCTGTTGATGACATAACCCGCGCAGATCAAATCCCCGTGCTGAAAGAAGAGCCGCAGCACGCGACGGTAAGCGAGCGCGTGACGTCGCGCTTTACCCGCTCTCATTACCGTCAGTTTGATCTCGACAACGCCTTCTCGGCAAAGATTTTTGACCGTTACCTGAACCTGCTGGACTACAGCCACAATGTGCTGCTGGCCAGCGATGTGGCGAAGTTTGCGGCTAAAAAAGACCAAATTGGCGATGAGCTGCGCAGCGGGAAACTGGACGTCTTTTACGACCTCTACAACCTGGGGCAGCAGCGCCGCTTCGAGCGCTATCAGTATGCGCTGAAGGTGCTTGAACGTCCGATGGACTTTACCGGCAATGATAATTTCAACCTTGACCGCTCCAAAGCGCCGTGGCCAAAAGACGAGGCCGAGCTGAACAAGCTGTGGGACGCTAAGGTTAAGTTTGACCAGTTAAGCCTGAAGCTGGCGGGTAAAGACGATAAAGAGATCCGCGACACCTTAACCCGTCGCTATAAGTTTGCTATCCGTCGCCTGGCGCAAACCAACAGCGAAGATGTCTTCTCGCTGGCGATGACCGCCTTCGCTCGCGAAATCGATCCGCACACAAATTATCTGTCGCCGCGTAATACCGAGCAGTTCAACACCGAAATGAGCCTCTCACTCGAGGGGATCGGCGCCGTGCTGCAGATGGATGATGACTATACCGTCATTAATTCGCTGGTGGCGGGCGGTCCAGCCGCGAAAAGCAAAGCGATCAGCGTCGGCGATCGCATCGTTGGCGTTGGCCAGACCGGGAAGTCGATGGTTGATGTCATCGGCTGGCGTCTGGATGACGTCGTGGCGCTGATTAAAGGGCCGAAGGGCAGCAAGGTTCGTCTTGAAATCCTGCCGGCCGGTAAAGGAGCCAAGACGCGTATTGTAACGCTGACCCGCGAGCGCATTCGTCTGGAAGACCGTGCGGTGAAGATGTCGGTGAAAACCGTCGGGAAAGAAAAAGTCGGCGTGCTGGATATTCCAGGCTTTTACGTTGGCCTGACCGATGACGTGAAAGTGCAGCTGCAGAAGCTGGAAAAACAGAACGTCAGCAGCATCATCATTGACCTGCGCAGCAACGGCGGCGGAGCGCTGACAGAGGCGGTATCGCTCTCGGGTCTGTTTATTCCGTCCGGTCCGGTGGTGCAGGTGCGGGATAATAATGGCAAAGTGCGCGAAGACAGCGACAACGATGGCGTGGTTTATTACAAAGGGCCGCTGGTGGTGCTGGTTGACCGCTTTAGCGCCTCGGCGTCTGAGATCTTCGCCGCAGCGATGCAGGACTATGGCCGCGCGCTGATCGTTGGCGAACCGACCTTCGGTAAAGGGACGGTACAGCAGTATCGCTCGTTGAATCGTATTTACGATCAAATGCTGCGTCCGGAGTGGCCGGCGTTGGGTTCCGTCCAGTACACCATCCAGAAGTTCTATCGTATTAACGGCGGCAGTACGCAGCGCAAAGGCGTGACGCCGGATATCATGATGCCAACCGGCAATGAAGATCGCGAAACCGGCGAGCAGTATGAAGACAACGCGCTGCCGTGGGATAGCATCAACGCGGCCACCTATGTGAAGTCCGGGGATCTGACCCCGTTTGGACCGGAGCTGCTCAAGCGCCACGACGAGCGTATTGCGCAGGATCCTGAATTCCAGTACATCATGAAGGATATTGCCCGTTATAACGCGATGAAGGACAAACGTAACATCGTCTCTCTGAACTACGCCCAGCGTGAGAAAGAGAACGAAGAAGATGATGCGATTCGTCTGGCGCGGATTAACGATCGCCTGAAACGCGAAGGCAAGCCGCCGCTGAAAAAACTGGACGATCTGCCGAAGGATTACCAGGAGCCGGATCCGTATCTTGATGAAACGGTCCATATCGCGGTAGACCTGGCGCATCTGGAAAAAGCGCGCCCGGCGGTGGAACCGCCGGCCAGCAAATAAGTTGCTAACGGGCACCCTGAGAGGTGCCCGTTTTTTTTTGTGCGCATTGTCATCGCCATTCAGCTCATCTAACAAAATGTCAACCTGTGCTGCCGCTGTCAGCAAGATGCTACAAAATGTAAAGTTGTGTTTTTATCGTGACTTAGCGGGGGCTGATGGTTGAAAATTGCAGCCTGACCCATACGATGTGGGTAATCGCATAGTGCGTTTTGTTAAATTGAGGTAAAAAGAAAATTATGATGCGAATCGCGCTTTTCCTGCTGACGAACCTGGCAGTGATGGTCGTGTTCGGGCTGGTGTTAAGCCTCACGGGGATCCAATCCAGCAGCATGACCGGTCTTCTGATTATGGCCCTGCTGTTCGGCTTCGGTGGTTCTATCGTTTCGCTGATGATGTCGAAGTGGATGGCGCTGAAGTCAGTGGGTGGGGAAGTGATCGAGCAGCCGCGCAACGAAACGGAACGCTGGCTGATGAATACCGTTGCGCAGCAGGCGCAGCAGGTAGGTATTGCCATGCCGCAGGTAGCTATCTATCACGCGCCTGACATTAACGCCTTCGCCACCGGCGCGCGTCGTGACGCCTCGCTGGTCGCCGTCAGCACCGGGCTGTTGCAAAACATGAGCCGTGATGAAGCGGAAGCGGTCATTGCCCATGAAATCAGCCACATCGCCAATGGCGATATGGTTACCATGACCCTGATCCAGGGGGTGGTGAACACCTTCGTTATCTTTATCTCCCGCGTTATCGCGCAGATTGCGGCCGGTTTCCTCGGCGGCAACCGGGAAGATGAAGGGGAGAGCAGCAATGGCAACCCGCTGATCTACTTCGCGGTCGCCACGGTGCTTGAGCTGGTGTTCGGTATTCTGGCCAGCATAATCACCATGTGGTTCTCGCGTTACCGTGAGTTCCATGCTGACGCCGGCTCGGCGCGTCTGGTAGGCCGCGAGAAGATGATTGCAGCCCTGCAGCGTCTGAAAACCAGCTATGAGCCGCAGGAAGCCAGCAGCATGATGGCGTTCTGCATTAACGGTAAAGCGAAATCCATGAGCGAACTGTTTATGACTCACCCGCCGCTGGATAAGCGTATTGAAGCCCTGCGTAGCGGTGAATATCTGAAATAATCCATCTTCTGACGCTGAAAACGACAATCCGCAGCCCGCAAGCTGCGGATTTTTTTTACCGTCCGTCAGGCTGCGCGCGGCTGAGTGACCCGCAGACCGCTAATTAGCGCGGCGACGATAGCCAGGGTGCCGGCCAGCAGCAGGGCGGTGTGGGTGCCGTTGTTACCGAGCAAATTGAATAGCAGCGCCACCAGCGCCGCGCCGGTGCTCTGTCCGAGCAGGCGAGCGGTGCCCAGCATGCCGCTGGCGCCGCCGCTACGATGGCTCGGAGCCGAGGCGACGATGGTATGGTTGTTCGGCGACTGAAACAGCCCGAAGCCGGCGCCGCACAGCGCCATGCGCCAGATGATATCCAGATCGGAGGGCGACGAGGGCAGCAGCGCCAGGCCGAACAGGCCGCAGGCCATAATCAGCAAACCGATAGCCCCCAGCAGCCCGGCATGACATTTCTCGATCAAATAGCCGGCCAGCGGCGCCATCACCATGGTCGCTAACGGCCACGGCGTTAGCAGTAGACCGGTCTCCACTTCGCTGCGCCCCATCATCGACTGCAGAAAAAAGGGCAGAGAGACCATCGCCAGCATCGGCGCGCAGAAGGAGCAGATGGAAGTGCAGATAGAGAGAGAGAAGAGTGGGATACGCAGCAGGTCGACCGGCAGCAGGGGGACGGGCATCGTGAGCTGGCGGCGAACGAAGAAGAACCCCACCACCAGCATAGCGGCGACCTCCGCCAGCACCAGCTGAGTGGACTGCCCCTGGGCGAAACCGCTCAGGGCGGTGATCAGCAGCCCGAAGGTAAGGGCGTTCATAATGGCGCTCGGCAGATCGAAGCGGATGATTTTGCTGCGCGCGCTGTTGGGCGGCAGAAAGCGCATGGCCAGAACAAAGGCGACGATGCCGAGAGGCACGTTAATTAAAAACAGCCATTGCCATGAGGCGAGGGAGAGGATCGCTGCGGCGATAGTCGGGCCTGCCGCCGAAGAGACGGCAACGACAAAGGAGTTAATGCCCATGCCGCGACCAAGAAAGCGCTGCGGATAAATCAGACGGATCAGCGCGGTGTTGACGCTCATCAGCGCGGCGCCGCCCAATCCCTGCGCGACGCGGGCGAAGGTTAGCATTTCGAGGCTACGCGACAGCGCGCAGGCCAGCGAGGTAAAGATAAACACCACCAGGCCTATCTTATAGATACGCCGATAGCCGACCATGTCGCCGAGGAAGGAGAGCGGCAGCAGGGCGATGACAATGGCGATTTGGTAGGCGTTAACGATCCAGATTGAAGCCGCCGGTGAGGCGTTGAGATCGCTGGCGATAGTCGGCAGCGCGACGTTGGCGATAGCCCCGTCAAGCACGGCCATGGTCAGCCCAAGCACGATGGTCAGAATGGCGCCATAGCGTTGCGGCAACGGCACGCCATCAGAAGAATTTTTATCCATGGTGAATATGAGTCTTAAATGAAACGGTTTTTTGAATGATGAGTTTAGCATTGATTAATTCGCAGTATGTCGCAGATTTGTAACGAAGTGGCAGAAGAATGATTGCGGCTCAGAGGCGGCGAATTTATAATAAAAACCGGTTCTAATTTTTATAAAACAGTTACGACGAGGTGATAAATGGCAGGTGCAGATTTGGATAAACAGCCAGATTCTGTCTCTTCGGTATTGAAGGTTTTCGGCATCCTACAGGCGCTGGGTGAAGAGCGTGAAATTGGCATTACCGAACTGTCCCAGCGCGTCATGATGTCGAAAAGCACCGTTTATCGCTTTTTACAGACCATGAAATCACTGGGCTATGTGGCACAGGAAGGAGAGTCTGAGAAATACTCTCTCACCCTCAAGCTGTTCGAACTGGGCGCGCGCGCGCTGCAGAACGTCGACCTGGTGCGCAGCGCCGATATTCAGATGCGCGAACTTTCGCGACTGACGAAAGAGACCATCCATCTTGGGGCGCTGGATGAAGACAGTATCGTCTACATCCATAAAATTGACTCGATGTATAACCTGCGGATGTACTCGCGTATTGGCCGCCGCAACCCGCTGTACAGTACCGCGATTGGCAAGGTGCTGCTGGCATGGCGCGATCGCAGCGAAGTGGAGCAGATCCTCGACGGCGTGGAGTATAAGCGCAGCACCGAGCGGACCATTACCAGCACCGAGGAGTTGCTAAAAGTGCTGGATGGCGTTCGCGAGCAGGGCTATGGCGAGGATAATGAGGAACAGGAAGAGGGGCTGCGCTGCATTGGCGTGCCGGTGTTTGACCGTTTCGGCGTGGTCATCGCCGGGCTGAGCATCTCTTTCCCAACGCTACGTTTCTCTGAAGAACGCTTGCATGAATACGTGGCGATGCTCCACCAGGCGGCGCGTAAGATTTCTGAACAAATGGGATACAACGACTATCCGTTCTGAGGCGGCGGATACCGGGTTGGCGACCGCGGCGCTACGTCGCGATCGCCGGTTCGATGTTAGCCGTTATCAACCACGGTTGTGCTTTTACGCAGCAGAGGGCAACTGCTGACGCCGATCACTCCGCTGTCGGAATGAACATAAAGTGCGGTGCTGACTCCGCGGGCGGTGAGGTATTGGCACTTAAGACCCAGACCGCCGACGTTTTCCTCACTGTGGAATAACACCCCATAACCGCTCAATAATACGCCAATCCATAAGATAGCCACCAAGATAATAGTACGAATGATTAATCGCATTGATGCCTCATTATTTGTATGATCCCTGGCGTGATTTTGACACGAACACGTTTTGAAACAAGTCGATGATTCCTAAACTTACCTTTCGTAATACAGTTAGCCGCGGTTTAAGAAGGCCGTGCTATCCTGGCGACATTGCGTACTGATGCGGAGAGTGGAGTGAAAAAATTACGGTGGGTTTTACTGATAGTCATCATAGCAGGCTGCCTGTTGCTGTGGACTCAGATGCTTAACGTAATGTGCGACCAGGATGTTCAGTTTTTCAGCGGCATTTGCACTATTAATAAATTTATTCCGTGGTAAGACATTTTTCTGCCGACTGATTTCCTTCTGCGCCGCGGGTGGTAGAATGAACGCCTTCTCTTTGAGGTGGTGAAATGAGTGAGTTACTAAATCCTGGGATTTTAAATCTGGCATCGCTGGCTGTGTCCGTGGCGCTGCTGCTTGTTGGTCTGTTGTTATGGTTCTTCGTCAACCGCGCCAGTTCGCGGGCGAATGAGCAGATAGAGCTGCTGCAAGCGCTGCTGGATCAGCAAAAGCGGCAGAATGCGCTGTTACGTCGCCTGTGCGAAGCTAATGCGCCAGAGAAAGAGGATGTGGCTGAGCCGACCGTCGCCGGCAAGGCGAAAGGGGAGGATGAGTTTATCCGCCTGGTAGCTGAACGTTAAGGCGCCCGACAGGTGTGCATCATAAGATGCGCACCTGCATGATAGCGGGCGGTAATATCTTATTCTTATTCCATTATTCCTTTCTTAGTGCAATATCCTCTTTATTACACGCTGTAAATAAAGTCATTCTCGCCGCGTTTATTGTTGGGTAACGTGACACTGTCATCTTTTTTTCATTATTAAGGTGCAGAATTAGCACTATTTTTAGCGTGACGACTAACAGGTTTTATTATCACTACACTGGCACGGCTTAGCGATTTTTAGTCTGGAGTTATAACGAATTATGCGCATCAATATTCACCGTTGCCCACCAGACGCTTACATCACAGCAGTTCGTGTACGGACATACCTGGACGAAGCGAAGTTGTTGAGCTATGGTAAAAAAGTTGCAGTAATGAGGCAGCGAATGGGCGATATTGGCTGATGCTGTAGCGCCTTGCCAGGGGCGGCAAAGACGCATAAATGTGCAGGCGATCAAATGATTACCTTATAATTTGTGCGAACGATCGAGACACGTTTAAAAATGGCTTGCCATTATTTACGTAGTGTGTGATAACACGTTTCGGGTTAAACGAGGTACAGTTCTGTTTATGTGTGGCATTTTCAGTAAAGAAGTCCTGAGTAAACACGTTGTCGTTGAATACCGCTTCTCTGCCGAACCTTAAATTAGTGCCTCATGCAGTTATGTGTCAGTTTTATCTAGGTAAACGCCAGCAGGCGAAGAAAACAGTCTAAGGAATTTTGCAAATGGCAAAGATTAAAGGTCAAGTTAAGTGGTTCAACGAGTCTAAAGGTTTTGGTTTCATTACTCCGGCTGATGGCAGCAAAGACGTGTTCGTACACTTCTCCGCTATCCAGGGTAACGGCTTCAAAACTCTGGCTGAAGGCCAGAACGTTGAGTTCGAAATTCAGGACGGCCAGAAAGGTCCGGCTGCAGTTAACGTAACTGCTATCTGATACAAGACCACTCTTCTTGTATAAAAGCCTCGCCTGCGCGGGGCTTTTGCATTTTTATTGCAAAGCATGTCATTTTTCCCCCTCCCGTCGCGTCTTGTTGCAAATACTCAACTTTATTAGCATTGTGTAGCAGTCTGTTTTGCTAATTTTCTGTTAAATCAGTTGGTTGCAAAACAATGCCGGAGCTATGGTGCTAAAGAAAAAAACGAAGTCCGCCGCCAGTTTCACCCCGATTCGCTTCGGGTTACTGTGTGTGGCCATTCTCGGTTGTCTGGGGCTGCTGCTGGTCCGCGTGGGCTGGCTACAAATTATCTCCCCCGATAACCTGGTAAAACAAGAAGATATGCGCTCCCTGCGCGAAGAACCCGTAGCGGTTGAGCGGGGGATGATCAGCGACCGGGAAGGACGGCCGCTGGCGGTGAGCGTTCCGGTCAGTGCTATCTGGATCGACCCGCAGACCACTATGGAGAAGGGCGGTGTGGGCTATGGGCCCCGCTGGCAGGCGATGGCCGAAGCGCTGCACCTCAACCTCGGAGAGCTGGCCCAGCGGGTACAGAGTCATCCCCACGCTCGCTTTCTCTATCTGGCGCGTCAGATCAATCCCGAGCAGGCAGAGTGGATCGATAAACTGCATCTGCCGGGCGTCTACCTGCGCGATGAATCGCGACGGTTCTACCCGGCGGGCCACGTGGCTGCCAATCTGCTGGGCTTTACCAATGTTGATAATCAGGGCATCGAAGGGGTGGAGAAAAGCTTTAACGCCCAGTTGACCGGTAAACCCGGGCGACGTCTGGTGCGTAAAGATAAACATGGTAATGTCATTGAGAACATTACCGAAGTGCCGCCGGTACCGGCGCATAATCTGCAGCTGAGTATTGATGAACGCCTGCAGACGGTGACGGAAGACGCCCTCGACAACGCCGTCCGCTGGAACAAAGCAGAGTCCGGGGCGGCGGTATTGATCAAAATTGATACCGGCGAGATCCTGGCGATGGCCAGCTATCCGGACTTCAATCCGAACAATCGCGATAGCGCGACGCTGGATGATTTTCGCAACCGGGCCATCAGCGACACCTTCGAGCCCGGGTCGACGGTCAAACCGCTGGTGATCATGACTGCGCTACAGCAGGGGATTGTCCAGCCAGACAGCGTGGTGGATACCCATCCGTTCGTCCTCGATGGCCATCGTATTCGCGATGTGGGCTATTATCCGGAGCTGAGCCTGACCGGGATCCTGCAGAAATCCAGCGATACCGGCGTGTCCCATCTCTCGCTCGCCATGCCGGTGCAGCATCTGATCGATACCTATAAAGCTTTCGGCTTTGGCGAACCGACGGGGCTGGGGTTGACCGGCGAAAGCGCCGGGCTGATGCCGCATCGCCGCTACTGGGGGCAACTGGATCGCGCCACCTTCGCCTTCGGCTATGGTTTGATGGTCACCCCGCTCCAGCTCGCCCACGTCTACGCCACCATCGGCGGCTTCGGCATTGCGCGACCACTGTCGATTACCCGCATCGATCCGCCGGTGATGGGCACGCGGGTGATGCCGGAGAGTATTGTGCATAGCGTGGAACATATGATGGAGAGCGTGGCGCTCCCGGGCGGGGGCGGTACCAAAGCGGCGGTACGCGACTACCGGGTGGCGGTAAAAACCGGCACGGCGAAGAAAATCGGCCCGGACGGCAAATATATCGATAAGTATGTGGCATATACCGCCGGCGTGGCGCCCGCCAGTCGACCACAGTTCGCGCTGGTGGTGGTGATGAACGATCCGAGCAATGGTTCCTATTACGGCGGCGCTGTGTCCGCGCCGGTCTTCAGCCAGATCATGGGCGATGTCCTGCGGCTGGAGAACGTCATGCCGGACGGCATGCCGCAAGGGGCGGAGAATCTGATCGTAATGCACGATAGCCACCCACAGGGGCCGGCGCTGTAACAGTGGTCTGCAGGGGCGAATAGCGCTACACTTTCGCCCTTTCAGCAACACCGGAGCCGTCATGTCATACAGTTGCCCCCTTTGTCACGCGCCGCTCAGCCGTAGCGACAACCACTATTCCTGCCCGCAGCGGCACCAGTTCGATCTGGCGAAAGAGGGGTACGTCAATCTGCTACCGGTGCAGTTCAAGCGGTCGCGCGATCCCGGCGATAGCGCCGAAATGATGCAGGCCCGGCGGGCGTTCCTCGACGCCGGACATTATCAGCCGCTACGGGATGCTATCGCTGAGCGGCTGCGACATTACGCCCCTACGGATTTACTGGATATCGGCTGTGGCGAGGGGTATTACACCCACGCGTTTGCCGCGATCGCCAGCCGCAGCTGGGGGCTGGACGTGTCGAAGCCGGCGATCCGCGCGGCGGCAAAACGCTACCCGCAGGTGAATTTTTGCGTGGCCTCCAGCCAGCGCCTGCCATTTTCCGACGCTAGCTTCGACGCGGTAGTGCGCATTTACGCGCCCTGCAACGCCGAAGAGCTGGCGCGGGTGGTGCGTCCCGGTGGTTGGGTGATCACCGCCACGCCGGGTCCCCGTCACCTACTGGAGCTGAAAGGGCTGATTTACGATGAAGTTCGCCTGCATGAGCTGAAGACGGAAGCGATGCCGGGGTTCCGCCTGGAGGCTCAGCAGCAGCTGGCTTACCCGATGATCCTGACGGGAAGTGAAGCGCAGGCCCTGCTGCAGATGACGCCGTTCGCATGGCGGGCTAAAGCCGAAGTGCACGCCGCGCTGCGTCAGCAGCCGACCTTTGGTTGCCAGACCGATTTTATGATCCACTGCTGGCAGCGCGAAGCGTAAAGCTTAACCGGCGAAATGGCTCCAGAGGATTTCGCTGCCGATGCCAATCAGCACGATACCGCCGAGAATTTCGGCTCGTTTGCCAAGCAGCGGGCCGATAAAGCGACCGACCATCATCCCCAGCGTCGACATGATAAAGGTGGCGCAGCCGATCGCCAGCGCGGTGGTCACAATGCTGACCTGCAGGAAGGCCAGACCGACGCCGACGGCCATCGCGTCAAGGCTGGTGGCGAAGGCGGTGGTGACCAGAAGCCAGAAACCATGTCGGTGAGGCGCCTCGCACGCCTCGTCGCTGTCGCCGCGAAAACCTTCGACGATCATTCGCCCGCCGAGAAACACCAGTAAAATAAAGGCAATCCAGTGATTCCACTCGAGGATAAACTGGCTGGCCAGCATGCCAAGCCCCCAGCCGACCAGCGGCGTCAGGGTTTCAATGGCGCCAAAAATCAGCCCGGTGCGTACTGCCTCTGAAAATTTGGGTTTATGCAGGGTGGCGCCTTTGCCGATGGAGGCTGCGAAGGCGTCCATGGACATGCCGAAAGCGAGAAGAATGGTAGCGGATAAATTCATGTGCGTGTCCTGACCGGGGATAATCCATATGACACATCGCTGCCCCCAGTAAACATACGCGGAGCCGCTCAATGGCTGAGCAATACGTACAGCAGTGATGTATCTATGGTCTCGCCTGATTGAATCTCTTCAACCCGTACGTGCCACGTTTTGCAACGAGTATGTTGACACGTACATTTCCTGGCGGGCAGGAAATCGGCTACTCCCCAACGACGGGCGCAACCTTAACATATTTTTAGAATATAAAACAATAACAGAAGAGGTCTATTTTAATAACCAAATGATAACGATTTTCATTTAAATTTATAAGTGAAAAAATAGTTAATAAAAAAGATAAGGTTAGGCGGGAAATATAGCCGTGGCTATAATATTTCTCCGCTGCTAACGGGAATAATATAGCGCTGGCTATATTTTTAAGTCATTGAGTTGTAATGAGAAGTTTGTATATCTTCTCCAGATCGTCGATATTTCGTACGCGTATCAGCAGCCGCCGTTGCTCTAATTGCATCACCAGCACACCGTCCTCGGATAAATTCATCTCTTTAATCCGCTGATATTCTATCCACACGTTGGCGAAGAAAAAGCCGCGCGGTTTAAAAATGATTTTCGGCGTACGGATCCAGAATAAATAGAGCCCCATCAGCGCCAGCGCAGATAATAGCCAGGTGGTGATCGCCGTGCCGTGCTGGGTGATGTTGTTATAGATCAGAATGGCGGTGAGGCCGACAAAGATCATGCCGTCAACGCGACTGCGGCGAAGCAGGGGGATGGCCAGCAGTACCGGGCCGTTTCGCCTCGGCATAATAAACTGGTCATATATCGCGTAGGCCAGTAGCGCAAGGATAAACAGGATGATCACCAGGTCCGTGAAGGTCATTGCTTTGCGTTTCTCCTGATAAAAAAAAGCCGGGGGCAAGCCCCCGGCGTACAGCCTGGAAATTACAGACCCAGCAGGCCGACCGCGTAGCCGGCGATACCGATGACGAAGAAGCCAACGATGATCCACAGCGGGTTAACTTTCTTACGCAGCAGCCACATACAGGCGAAGGTCAACAGCAGCGGCACCAGACCAGGCATCAGCTGATCAAGGATAGTCTGCACCGTGGTGACGTGAACCTGTCCGTCAGAGCCGGTGATTTTTGACACCACCATCGGAATGTTCACATGCGTCCACTTGTTAACCAGCGCCCCCATGACAAACAGGCCGAGGATTGACGCCCCCTCAGTCAGTTTCTGCAGGAAGCCGCCGCCCATATCTTTAACGATATCCACGCCTTTGCGATAACCATAGGCGACACCGTAGTAACGGGTCAGCAGACGCACCGCGTTGAACAGGATAAAGAACAGCAGAGGACCGAGCAGGCTACCGCTCATCGCGATCCCGGCGCCTAAGGCTGCAAACACCGGACGCACGGTACCCCAGAAGATCGGGTCGCCAACGCCGGCCAGCGGTCCCATCAGACCGACTTTGATGCCGTTGATAGCGCCATCGTCAATCTCTGCGCCATTGGCGCGCTGCTCTTCCATCGCCAGGGTTACGCCCAGTACCGGAGCGGCAACGTAAGGGTGGGTGTTGAAAAACTCAAGGTGACGCTTAATCGCCTGCTTACGCGCATCGTTGTTCTCCGGGTACAGACGACGAATCGCCGGAACCATAGAGAAGCAGAACCCCAGCGCCTGCATACGTTCGAAGTTCCATGAACCCTGGAACAGGTTAGAACGAATGAACACGCCACGAATATCACTCTGTGTGAGTTTTTTCTCGGTGGTATTTTTAGTCATATCAACCATTTCGCTCACCTGTTAGTCCAGTTCGTTATCGAGATCGTTGTTACCAGCCGCCTGAGCCGGCGCACCGGCGACGCGGTTATATTTCGGGCTCAGCTGGATGTAGAGGATTGCCATGACCGCACCAATCACACCCAGGGCCACCAGGTTGAAGTTGGTGAAGGCGGCGGTGACGAAGCCGAGGTAGAAGAACGGCATCAGATAGCCTGCGCGCATCATGTTGATGACCATTGCATAACCGACAACCACGATCATACCGCCGGCGATGTTCAGACCGCTGGTGACCACTTCCGGGATAGCATTCAGCAGGCCCTGAACTTCGCTGGTGCCGACGGAAATCGCCACGATAACGGCCGGGATAGCGATACGCATCGCCTGCAGGAACAGGGACGAGACGTGCAGCCACGACAGGGCAGTCAGGTTGCCATTCTCCGCCGCTTTATCCGCCGCGTGCTGGAAGGCCACGGTGATGGTGCGCACGATGATGGTCAGCACCTGGCCTGCCGCCGCCAGCGGGATAGCCAGCGCGATACCGGCGCCGATACTCTGATGGCCGGCAATAACCAGGACGGTGGAAATAATGGACGCCAGCGCGGCATCAGGGGCTACCGCCGCACCGATGTTCATCCAGCCCAGGGCTATCATCTCCAGCGTACCGCCGATGATAATACCGGTTTTCATATCGCCGAGAACGGCGCCGATCAGCGTACAGGCGATCAGGGGACGGTGGAACTGAAATTCATCAAGTACCGACTCCATACCCGCAATACACGCGACGATGAACACCAGCACAATCTGAAGAAGGGTAATCTCCATTGTACTTCTCCTGTTGATTAAGTCTTAAAGTGAAAACTGGGGCGCGATCCGCCGGGTTATTTATCAACCTTAGCGATCAGATCCATCATTTTCAGTTTCGGGTCGGTGGACACTTTACGTGCCTCCAGCTCGATACCGCGGGCGTTCAGCTTTTTAAACGCCTCAATATCTTTGGCATCGACTGAAATCGCGTTGTTAACCTGGGTTTTACCCTGGCGGAACGCCATACCGCCGATGTTGACGCTGGTGATTTTCACGCCGCCCTCGACGATACGTTCAACGTCGGTCGGGTTAGTAAACAGCAGCATAACGCGCTGTCCGGCATACTTGGGGTTGTTGTAGACGCGGATCATTTTGGCCACATCCACCACGTGAGCGGTGACGCCCGGCGGCGCAACCTGGGTCAGCAGAGTTTTACGCACGGTATCCGCGGCCACTTCATCACTGACAACGATGATGCGGGTAACGTTGGTCTCTTTGGTCCAGCGGGTGGCGACCTGACCATGGATCAGACGGTCGTCTATACGCGCAAGGCCAATTACCATGTAGTCGTTCGGGCCCATGGGTTTGGCCGGTGCGGCGGCTTTTGGCGCTGCGGCAGGCGCGGGCGCAGGGGCCGCTTTTTCCACCGGTTTGGCTTTAAGCGCTTTCACGCCTTCGCTGCCGGTTTCAACCGCTAAGGCGACCAGTTCATCAAAGGAAGGATCGTCGTCGCGGGCCATGAAGGTTTCCACCAGCATCGGGATATTGACGCCGGCGATAACTTCGTAATGCTCTTTATCGACGACAATGCGGCTCGCAGCGTTGAAAGGGCTGCCTCCCCATGTATCGACGAGAAATAGCACGCCTTTACTGGTATCCAGTTTTGCCAACTGGGCGTTGTATTTCTCGATCAACGTTTCGGCATTTTCACCCGGAACGAAATCGATCCAGCCAACGTTTTCCTGCTCGCCCAACAGCATTTCTGCTGTTTTCAGCAGCTGTTCTGCAGCCCAACCATGTGTGCCTATTACAATAGCAATCGTCACTTGCTACCTCCTTTATTATCGTGAATGCATCATCTGCTTTGATACATCCTGAATCACTCTTGAGGACAAAATCGATTCAGTTAGGGTGTAAGATAGAAAATAGTTACTACCGCGAATTATTTTAGACAGTGAAAAAATAATTAATGTGATGAAGATCCGTTAATCACGTATCGTCTGCGAATAATTTTGCAGCGCAAAAAATAGCCTTAGTTATTGCAAATTCAGGTAAATTATTTCCAATTTCGATCTATATTTTGCTATGTTTAACTTCCGTTTAATTACTCAGGAGTATAGGGCATAGCCCGCAGTATGGACCGTCATCGACGTCTTTTCACTTTCTGGCATCTGATTGCCACCTCTACGTATCCCGCATTTCTTTCAGCACCTGGTGTCGCGCCCCTGCATGGCATGGCGATGACTGACCTTGCCGCAAACCGGAGTCGTACATGGAATTGTTAATGGATCCCTCAATCTGGGCCGGCCTGTTGACGCTTATCGTTCTGGAAATTGTGCTCGGTATCGACAACCTGGTGTTTATTGCCATCCTGGCGGACAAACTGCCGCCGAAGCAGCGCGATAAAGCGCGTCTGATCGGCCTGTCACTGGCGCTGGTGATGCGCCTGGGGCTGCTGTCGGTCATCTCCTGGATGGTGACGCTGACGAAACCACTGATTACCATCGCCGATTTCTCCTTTTCCGGGCGCGATCTCATCATGCTGCTCGGCGGGATCTTCTTGTTGTTTAAGGCGACAACCGAGCTGCATGAACGGCTGGAAAACCGCCAGCACGATGCCGGTCACGGTAAAGGCTATGCCAGTTTCTGGGTAGTAGTATTGCAGATAGTGGTGCTGGATGCCGTCTTCTCCCTGGACGCCGTGATCACGGCGGTCGGGATGGTTAACCATCTGCCGGTGATGATGGCGGCGGTGGTGATCGCGATGATCTTGATGCTGCTGGCCTCCAAGCCGTTGACGCGCTTTGTCAACCAGCACCCGACGGTGGTCGTGCTCTGTCTGAGCTTCCTGTTGATGATTGGCCTTAGCCTGGTGGCGGAAGGGTTTGGCTTCCATATTCCAAAAGGGTATCTGTACGCGGCGATCGGTTTCTCGATCATTATCGAGTTCTTTAACCAGGTGGCGCGCCGTAACTTTGTTCGCCACCAGTCGACGCTGCCGCTGCGCGCTCGGACCGCGGATGCCATCCTGCGCCTGATGGGCGGCCGCAAACAGGCCTCCGTCAGCCATGACGCAGACAGTCCAGCCGCGGTGCCCGTTCCTGAGGGCGCCTTTGCGGAAGAAGAGCGCTACATGATTAACGGCGTGCTGACCCTGGCCCAGCGCTCCCTGCGCAGCATCATGACCCCGCGCGGAGAAATCAGCTGGGTCGACGCTGAGCAGAGTGAAGATGAAATTCGTCGTCAGCTGCTGTCGTCGCCGCACAGCCTCTTCCCGGTCTGCCGCGGAGAGCTGGATGAAATCATTGGTATCGTGCGGGCGAAAGAGATGCTGGTGGCCCTGGAGTCGGGGGAAAACGTCGCGGCGCTGGCTTCTGCCTCCCCGGCAATTGTCGTTCCGGAAACGCTGGACCCGATCAATCTGCTCGGGGTCCTGCGTCGGGCGCGCGGCAGCTTCGTCATCGTAACTAATGAATTTGGCGTGGTGCAGGGGCTGGTCACGCCGCTGGACGTCCTTGAAGCCATTGCCGGTGAATTCCCGGACGCTGATGAGACGCCAGAGATTGTCATCGATGGCGATGGCTGGCTTATTAAGGGGTCGACCGACCTGCATGCGCTGCAGCAGGCGCTGGGGCTGGATCCACTGATCAATGACGATGAGGATATTGCCACCGTTGCCGGGCTGGTGATCTCCGCCAATGGTCATATCCCGCGCATTGGCGACGTCGTGTCGCTTCCGCCGCTGCATTTTACCGTAGTGGAAGCGAATGATTACCGGGTGGATCTGGTGCGCGCGGTGGTCACTCGTCCGCCGAGCGACGAAGAAGAGTAATCGCCAGGCTCGCCGGCCGCTGCGGCCGGCGAGTTATTCTGTCGTCTCGCTCTCACCCTCACTCTCCTCCCTGCTGGCCAGCCACGCCGGGAACGCCTCCACCGGCATCGGCCGCGCATAATAAAACCCCTGCAGCACATCGACGCCGTGGCTACGCAGGTAGTTTTCCTGCTCCAGCGTCTCCACCCCTTCGGCAACGGTAACAATATGCAGGCGGTTGGCGAGGGCGATAATAATATCTGTCACCGTCGCGTTCACGCTATCTATGCCGACCGAGCTGGTGAACGAGCGGTCGATCTTCAAAACATCCGGGCGCAGCTTTTCCAGCCATGAGAGCGAAGTATTGCCGGTACCAAAATCATCGATCGCCAGCTGTACGCCCTTAAAGTGCAGATGTTCGGCCATATGCTGGTCGCCATCCTGCAGGACATCGCGTTCGGTTAGCTCGACCACCAGCTGCTGCACCGGATCCACGCTGAACCAGTAATTGTGCAGGTCGCGCAGCAGGAGTCCGTTAGCGAAATGGCGCGCGGCGACATTGATCGCGATGTGAAAATGGCGGTCGCGAGGAAAAGCGTCCAGGCGGCGAGCGGTTTCGGCAATCACATAGCGGGTGAGAGGGATGATCAGATTATTGCCTTCGGCGATGGGGATAAATACCTCCGGCGAAATCGTCCCACGGCGGGGATTATTCCAGCGCAGCAGGATCTCCACCCCGCAGCAGAGGCCGCTGCGCGCATCCTGCAGCGGCTGGCACCAGAGGGCAAACTCCCGGGCCGAAATGCCAAGGCTTATTTCCCGCGAGAAACTCATTCTGCCGGCGGTGGCCAGCCAGGCGATGCCGGTCATTAGCAGGCTAAAAATCAGCGCCAGCGGCAGCTCGCCGGGCAGCTCCTCAAGCGCAATCGCCGAGGCGCCAGGGCCGTTAATATTGACAGTAAACGGAAACTCCGTAGAGCGCTGGCGATAAATCACCGTGCCCTGCGGGACATGCGCTTTTTCGAGAAGCCCATGGCGGCTGCTAAAATAACGATCGCCAACCTGCAGGCTGACGTCGCTGATCAGGGCCGATTTTTCATTAAGAATTAAGGTTCCCAGCAGCTCAATATTCACCACCAGCATCACGCCGTCCAGGCCGCTCTCCGCGGCTGGATACCATTGGATCAGTACCGGCGAGCCTTTGAGCAAGGAGCTGTCGTTCGAGAAGAGCAGCAGAGGGCGGGGCGCAGGAAGCGCGGGCTGCAGGCGATGTAAGTCTGCCTGTCGCGGGCCAAAAATACTGGAACAGTAAACGATACCTGACGTGACGAGGGCGACGGAACGAATGGTTTGCAACGAGGCCGCCATTTTGCGCAGCGTCAGATGGATATCAGGGCAGGGTTTGCCCACCAGAGGGAGCAGGGTGGCTCGCTGCGCGCTTAGCGGGCGCAAGATGTCATTGAGCGCCGCCACCCGTTGGCTGGCGGCCGTGCGAATATAATCTTCATTTACGCTGCGCTGCGAAATAAATCGGATGGCTAATGTGGCGCCCAGGGTCGCCAGGGCTACCAGCAGGCAGACAATAATGCGTTTGTGACGATAGGCAGTAATGACTTTTTGTGCAGTCTGCATGTGCGACACCCTGTCGACAGGACGAGTGGTTAAGCGTGGCTTATTTGATAGAGCAAGTGTAGTGGCAGAATATCGCCAGGTATAGAAAAAAGAAAATGCGCCGTTGAAGGCGCATCAGGGAGATTTCAGTCACCAGGGTTAACCCCCTGCGCGCTTTGCGGGCGCAGAGGGGCACGAAAAGTTTAGTCACACTGAACTTTAATCGCCAGGCCGCCGCGCGAGGTTTCGCGGTACTTGGCGTTCATGTCTTTACCGGTTTCATACATGGTCTCGATCACCTTATCGAGCGAGACGCGCGGTTCGCTGGTGCGGCGCATCGCCATTCGCGCGGCGTTGATCGCCTTGACGGAGGCGATGGCGTTACGTTCAATGCATGGCACCTGCACCTGGCCGGCGACCGGATCACAGGTCAGGCCGAGGTTGTGTTCCATGCCGATCTCCGCTGCCACGCAAACCTGTTCCGGGCTGGCGCCGAGCAGTTCAGCCAGGCCCGCCGCCGCCATCGAGCAGGCGACGCCCACCTCGCCCTGACAGCCGACTTCCGCGCCGGAAATGGACGCATTCATCTTGTACAGCGCGCCGATCGCCCCGCAGGCCATAAAGTAGCGAATATAAATCTCCGGGCTGACGGACTCGATAAAGTGATCGTAATAGGCGAGTACCGCCGGAACGATGCCGCAGGCGCCGTTGGTCGGCGCGGTTACCACGCGACCGCCGGCGGCGTTCTCTTCATTGACCGCCAGCGCGAACATATTGACCCAGTCAACAACGTTCATTGGATCGCTGGAGAGCTTATCGCTGGCCACCAGCAGACGACGCAGCGCCGAGGCGCGACGCGGTACGCGCAGCGGGCCAGGCAGTACGCCCTCGGTGTTCATCCCGCGGTCGATACAGGCGCGCATGGTCTGCCAAACGTTGGCGAAATAATCCTCGATCTCTTTTTTGCTGTGCAGAGCCAGCTCGTTCTGCATCACCATCCCGGAGAGCGACAGGCCAGTCTCTTTGCAGTAGGCCAGCATTTCCTGCGCCGATTTAAATGGGTAGGGCACCTGCAGTTCGTTGGCGTTTTCCTTACCGAAGTGCTCTTCGTCGACAATAAAGCCGCCGCCGATCGAGTAGTAGGTCTTGCAGTAGATCTCTTTCTCGCCGGCCCAGGCGTGAATGGTCATGCCGTTTTCGTGCAGCGGCAGGTTGTCGCTGCGAAAACGCATGCCGTCATCCGCCGGGAAGTCGACCTCATGCTGGCCGTTGGCCAGCAGCAGACGACCGCGCGCTTCGACGTCACGGATAAAAGCCGGGATCGCGTCAATATCGACCGTATCGGGCTGATTGCCCGCCAGTCCCATGATAATGGCGATGTCCGTATGGTGGCCTTTGCCGGTTAATGACAGTGAACCGTAGACGTCAACCGCCACACGAGTCACTGCATTAAGCAATCCTTTTTCGACCAGGTCATCGACGAACTGTTTTCCGGCCTTCATCGGGCCAACAGTGTGGGAAGATGAGGGACCAATCCCCACCTTGAACATGTCGAATAGACTAATCACGATAATACTCCTGACAGGGTTACCGCGGGTGCGGTAACGATGTAATAACTGCGCATAGTGTAAGAGGGAAGCGCCCTGTCAGTTCAACTATTCACATGAATTAAACTAATGGCTAACCGCGATTTTACTAATAATGAGAGCGCCCTCTCATTATCAGTATAGCTAAGGACGTGCGCCAATTTGCAGCGCCAGCTCGCGAATGATCCCGGCGGTCATTCCCCAGACAAAATAATGCTGGTACCAGGAGAGCCAGACGCGGTGGTCGTTGCCCCGGCGGTGGATATCGAGTGGATGGTAGCGCCCAAGGCGCAGGGCTTCGGCGAGCGGCATTTCAAATACCGCGGAGACTTCGTCCTGGCTGGCGTGGTAGTGCAGATCCGGGGGAATAATGCCCACCACCGGCGTCACCTGAAAGCCGGTGACGCTGTCCACCGGCGGCAGGACGCCGATCACCTCGACCGCCTCCGGCGGGATCGCCACCTCTTCCTGAGCTTCGCGCAGGGCGGCGGCGATAAGCGTCGCGTCGGTATTATCTACTGCGCCGCCGGGAAAGGCGACCTGGCCGGCGTGCTTGCGCAGCAGCGGCGAACGCTGGGTCAGCAGCAGGCCGGGCTGCGGCCGGCGCACGATCGGCACCAGTACCGCCGCCTGCCGCTGATTGAGCGCATGGCGCGAAGGCTGCGGGCGCAGAAGCTGAAAGCGGGACAGAAAATCATCCAGATTAAGGGCGCGATCCGCCATGGTCTAGTTCTCCAGTTGCTGCAGGATACGATTAACTTTATCAAAAGTTTCCTGATATTCCGCCGCTTCCTCGCTATCCGCCACAATTCCGCCGCCGGCGGAGCAGTACAGCTGTCCCTGCCATGCCGTCAGGGTGCGAATGGTGATGCTGGTATCCATATTGCCGCAATAGCTCAGGTAGCCAATGCTCCCACACCAGGCGTTGCGACGCTGGGGCTCCAGTTCATCGATAATCTCCATCGCCCGCACTTTCGGCGCGCCGGTGATCGAGCCGCCGGGAAAGGCGGCGCGCAGCAGGTCGCTGGCGTGCAGCGTCATTGGCAGGCGGGCGGTGATGGTGCTGACCAGATGATGGACCGCCGGGAATGGCTCCACCACGAACAGCTCGGGGACCCGCACGCTGCCCGGGACGGCGACGCGGCCGATGTCGTTGCGCATCAAGTCGACAATCATTAAATTCTCGGCGCGATCTTTCGGCGAATTCGCCAGCTTCTCAGCCTGCTGCGCATCTGCCAGCGGCGAATCGAGCCGCGGCAGGGTGCCTTTTATCGGCCGCGTCTGGATCTCCCCCTGGCGCAGCTGGATAAAGCGCTCCGGCGACAGGCTTAAAATCGCCCCTTCATCGAGGCGAATAAAGGCGCTAAAGGGGGCGCGGTTGACGGCGTTCAGCTGGCGGAAGGCCTGCCATTCATCACCGACGTAGCTGGCCTGAAAACGCTGGGCGAGGTTGACCTGATAGCAGTCGCCGCTGTGCAGATAGGCCTGTACCTGGCGAAATTTTTCGCCGTACTGCTGGCGGCTCATATTTGACTGCCAGGCAGAGGTCAGGGCGAAGGTTTCACCCGGCGTCGGCGTTTGCGCCTCCAGCCACTGTAGACGCTGCTGCGGGTCGTCATAGCTGAGCAGCGATATCTGTTGGCGCTGGTGGTCGACGATAAGCGCCCAGTCATAGATCCCCACCGCCATATCCGCCAGCGCGATATCGGCCTGCGCGTGCGAAGGGAGACGCTCAAAGCGACGGCCCAGGTCGTAACCGAATAATCCCAGCGCGCCGCCGAGAAACGGCAGATCGTCATGGGGTTGCGGCGTGAACGGCTGACGATCCAACTGCTGCTGCAGGAGCTGCAGCGGATCTTCCGCTGAGACAACAACGGTTTCGCCGTCGTCGACCCACGTCTGTTCACCGCGCGTCAGCAGCGTGGCGCGCGGGGCAGCCACCAGAATATCAAAGCGGTTATGCGGATGGTCGGCAAAGCCGGAATGCAGCAGCATCGCCCAGGGCAGGGCGCTTAACGGCGCAAAATAGTGTTCGGCCGCATCCGGGCGCCAGGGCAGGGTAATAATCGCGGGGGACAACATCTTTCTCGATCCTGAACGTTGCCGCCCCTCTGGCGTAGTTGGGGACGGCGTGAAATAATTACGCCCCACAATGTAGCAGGAGTAAAAGATGTTTGCAGGTTTACCTTCGCTGAGCCACGAGCAACAGCAAAAAGCGGTCGAACGTATCCATGAGCTAATGGCTCAGGGGATAAGCAGCGGCCAGGCGATTGCCCTGGTGGCGGAAGAGCTGCGCGCAACGCATACCGGCGAGCAGATCGTCGCGCGCTTTGAAGATGAGGATGAGGACGAGTAATTACACCGCGGCGATAATTTTGATCTCAACTTTATACTGCGGGTTCATCAGCGTCGCTTCCACCGTGCAGCGCACCGGGGCGTGACCAGCCACCACCCACGCGTCCCAGGCTTTATTCATCGCCGCAAAGTCGCTTTTATCGGCGAGGAAGATGGTGGCGTCAAGAATACGCGACTTGTCGCTGCCCTGTTTTTCCAGCACCGCGTCAATCTGCGCCAGGGTATTGGCGGTCTGCTCGAAAGCGTCGGCATCGAGATTTGCCGGCACGCCGGTGTAGTACAGGGTCTGGTTGTGGATCACCACGTCTGACCAACGGGCTTCGGCATCAATACGCGTAATTGTCATTGCTTTTTCCTCATTAAGCATTCCATTCGGCTGCGGCAAGACTGCCATAATGTGCCGCTCGCGTCACTACCCGGACTGGCGAAACACCGTCCTCCCTGACATAATCACTGTCCAAATAACCAGGGGGCAATGTGATCGACGATTTTGCAGCAGACGGCCAGCTAGCCAAAGCCATACCGGGATTTAAACCGCGCGAGCCGCAGCGCCAGATGGCGGTGGCGGTCAGCGAAGCGATTGAGGCCTCCCGGCCGCTGGTGGTGGAAGCGGGGACCGGAACCGGTAAAACCTACGCTTACCTGGCGCCTGCGCTGCGGGCGAAAAAAAAGGTGATTATCTCCACCGGCTCGAAAGCGCTGCAGGATCAGCTTTACAGCCGCGATCTGCCCACCGTCGCCAAAGCGCTCAAATTCACCGGGAAACTGGCGCTGCTCAAAGGGCGCTCCAACTACCTGTGTCTCGAACGTCTTGAGCAGCAGGCGCTGGCGGGCGGCGATCTGCCGGTGCAAACCCTCAGCGATGTGATCCTCCTGCGCTCCTGGTCGAATCAAACCCAGGATGGCGATATCAGCACCTGCGCCAGCGTCGCGGAAGACTCTCAGGCCTGGCCGCTGGTCACCAGCACCAACGATAACTGTCTCGGTAGCGACTGCCCACTGTATAAAGATTGTTTCGTGGTGAAGGCGCGTAAAAAAGCGATGGACGCCGACGTGGTGGTGGTCAACCATCACCTGTTTCTGGCCGATATGGTGGTCAAAGAGAGCGGCTTTGCCGAGCTGATCCCCGAGGCGGAAGTGATGATCTTCGATGAAGCCCATCAGCTGCCGGATATCGCCAGTCAGTACTTTGGCCAGTCGCTCTCCAGCCGCCAGCTGCTGGACCTGGCGAAAGACATCACCATTGCCTACCGCACCGAACTGAAAGACACTCAGCAGCTGCAAAAATGCGCCGACCGCCTGGCGCAAAGCGCGCAGGATTTCCGCCTGCAGCTGGGAGACCCGGGCTACCGCGGCAATCTGCGCGAGCTGCTGGCGGACAGCCACATTCAGCGAGCGCTGCTGCTGCTCGATGACGCGCTCGAGCTATGCTATGACGTCGCTAAACTTTCGCTGGGCCGCTCGGCGCTGCTCGACGCCGCTTTTGAGCGCGCCACCCTCTATCGCGGGCGCCTGAAGCGGTTGAAAGAGATCAACCAGCCGGGCTACAGCTACTGGTATGAGTGTACCTCGCGCCACTTTACTCTCGCGCTGACGCCGCTGACCGTGGCCGAGAAGTTTAAAGAGGTGATGGCGCAGAAGTCGGGGAGCTGGATCTTTACCTCGGCGACGCTGTCGGTGAACGACGATCTGCATCACTTTACCGCCCGGCTGGGGATCGACGAGGCGCAGACTCTGCTGCTGCCGAGTCCCTTTGACTATCAGCACCAGGCGCTGCTCTGCGTGCCGCGCAACCTACCCCTGCCGAACCAGCCCGGCGCAGCGCGACACCTGGCGGCGATGCTCAAGCCGCTGATTGAGGCCAACGATGGTCGCTGCTTTATGTTGTGCACCTCGCACGCCATGATGCGCGATCTGGCGGAGCAGTTCCGCGCCACCATGACGCTACCGGTGCTGCTGCAGGGCGAGACCAGTAAAGGCCAGCTGCTGCAGCAGTTCGTCAGCGCCGGCAACGCGCTGCTGGTGGCTACCAGCAGCTTCTGGGAGGGAGTCGATGTGCGCGGCGACGCGCTGTCGCTGGTGATTATCGATAAGCTACCGTTCACCTCGCCGGACGATCCGCTGCTAAAAGCGCGGATGGAAGATTGCCGGCTGCGCGGCGGCGATCCCTTCGATGAAGTGCAGCTCCCGGATGCGGTGATCACCCTCAAGCAGGGGGTGGGTCGCCTGATCCGCGATATCGACGATCGCGGAGTGCTGGTGATCTGCGACAACCGGCTGGTGATGCGCCCCTACGGCGCGGTGTTCCTGGCCAGTCTGCCGCCGGCGCCGCGAACCCGCGATATCCGTCGGGCGGTGCGCTTTCTCGCCGTACCGCCGGCAAGGTAATCCGCACTAAAATGTGTTAAGCTGCGCGCCATTTTGTTAATTAGCGGTTCCCAATAGACTTCGGGCGGCATGGCGGCGGGTTGGCCGTTTGCCGGAAAGCAGGCTGCCTGAAGGCCTGAACTATGTAACGAGAGCGTGACCACCCATGCGAATTTTGGCTATCGATACCGCCACAGAGGCCTGCTCCGCGGCTCTGTGGAATGATGGCACCCTTAGTGCTCATTTCGAAATTTGTCCCCGCGAACATACCCAACGTATCCTGCCGCTGGTGCAGGAGGTCCTCACCGAGAGCGGCACCACGCTGAGCGAGCTGGACGCGCTGGCCTTTGGCCGTGGTCCGGGCAGCTTTACCGGCGTGCGCATCGGCATCGGTATCGCTCAGGGGCTGGCGCTGGGCGCCGAACTGCCAATGATTGGCGTTTCCACGCTGGCCACCATGGCGCAGGGCGCCTGGCGCAAAACCGGCGCCACCCGTGTGCTGGCGGCCATTGATGCGCGTATGGGCGAAGTCTACTGGGCCGAGTACCAGCGCGACGAGCAGGGCGTCTGGCATGGCGAAGAGACGGAAGCGGTGCTCAAACCGGAAGCGGTAGCCGAACGGCTGGCACAGCTTTCCGGCGAATGGGCCACCGTCGGCACCGGCTGGCAGGCGTGGCCGGATCTGGCGAAAGCGAGCGGACTGACCTTAAGCAGCGGCGAAATTGAATTGCCGGCGGCGGAGGATATGCTGCCGTTAGCCTGTTACCTGCTGGCGGCGGGGAAAACCGTGGCCGTAGAGAAAGCGGAGCCGGTTTATTTGCGGAACGAGGTGGCGTGGAAGAAACTTCCAGGCCGCGAGTGAATCTCAGTAACAAGAAGACTGAGAAAAGGAGTCGCATCATGGCGGGTCAAAAACAGGGCGTTCGCTGGCTGTTAGCCGCGGCGGTTGCCGTTGCGCTAAGCGGCTGCGTGTCAGTGCCGGATGCCATCAAAGGCACCAGCCCGACGCCGCAGCAGGATTTAGTGCGGGTGATGAACGCCCCGCAGCTGTACGTTGGCCAGGAAGCGCGCTTTGGCGGTAAGGTGGTCAATGTGCAAAACCAGCAGGGGAAAACCCGCTTAGAAATCGCCACCGTACCGCTGGACAGCGGCGCGCGGCCAGTGCTGGGCGAGCCGTCCCGCGGAAGGATTTTTGCTGACGTCAATGGCTTCCTCGATCCGGTGGATTTCCGCGGTCAACTAGTGACCGTGGTCGGACCGATCGCCGGGGTGGTTGACGGCAAGGTGGGCAGCACGCCGTATAAATTTATGCTGATGAACGCCACCGGCTACAAGCGCTGGAACGTAGTGCAGCAGGTGGTGATGCCTCCGCAACCTATCGACCCGTGGATGCTGGGTCCGCGCCCCTGGGGCTACGGCTATGGCGGCTGGGGCTGGTACAATCCCGGCCCTGCTGAGGTGAGAAACGTTGTAACCGAATGATTTTGTTGTTTATGTTAGTTCAAAGAAACAGCGGCCGGTCCGCTGTTTCTTTGTTTTCAGTCGAATAAGAAAAAAAATAGTGACGCGCTTCGCAACCTGCTCATTGCCTAATTAATAAACTGGTACGCTGAGTTAATATAATGTTAACAAAATGTATTATCCAGGGGCTGTGATGACGACGAATAACTATTTCAGAGGTGATGCAGTGAAAAAGGTTTGGCTAAACCGTTATCCCGCAGATGTTCCGGCGGAGATAAATCCTGACCGCTATCAATCCCTGGTTGAACTGTTTGAACATGCCACTACCCGTTACGCCGACCAACCGGCGTTTATCAATATGGGTGAAGTGATGACCTACCGTAAGCTGGAGGAGCGTAGTCGCGCCTTCGCCGCTTATCTTCAGGAGGGGTTGGGGTTACAGAAGGGCGATCGCGTGGCCCTGATGATGCCTAACCTGCTGCAGTATCCGGTGGCTCTGTTTGGCATCCTGCGCGCCGGGATGATCGTGGTTAACGTCAACCCCTTATATACCCCGCGCGAACTGGAGCATCAGCTCAACGACAGTGGCGCGGCGGCGATCGTCATAGTCTCCAACTTTGCCCATACCCTGGAAAAAGTGGTGGCGAAAACTCAGGTCCAGCATGTGATCCTGACGCGCATGGGCGACCAGCTTTCCACCGCCAAAGGCACGCTGGTGAACTTTGTGGTCAAGTACATTAAGCGCCTGGTGCCGAAGTACCATCTGCCGGACGCCATCTCGTTTCGCAGCGCGTTGCAGCACGGCTATCGCATGCAGTACGTCAAGCCGGAGATCGTTGCGGAAGATCTGGCGTTTCTGCAGTACACCGGGGGCACCACCGGCGTGGCCAAAGGTGCGATGCTAACCCACCGCAATATGCTGGCTAACCTCGAGCAGGTCAATGCCACCTACGGCCCGCTGCTGCATCGCGGCAAAGAGTTCGTGGTGACCGCGCTGCCGCTGTATCACATTTTCGCCCTGACCATGAACTGCCTGCTGTTTATCGAACTGGGCGGGCAAAATTTGCTGATCACCAACCCACGCGATATCCCCGGGCTGGTGAAGGAGCTGGCGAAGTATCCTTTTACCGCCATGACCGGGGTCAATACCCTGTTCAACGCCTTGCTGAACAACAAAGAGTTCCAGCAGCTTGATTTCTCCTCGCTGCATTTGTCCGCCGGCGGTGGAATGCCGGTGCAGCAGGCGGTGGCCGAGCGCTGGGTAAAACTGACCGGGCAATATCTGCTGGAGGGCTACGGCCTGACAGAGTGTTCCCCGCTGGTCAGCGTTAACCCGCACGATATTGACTACCACAGCGGCAGCATTGGCCTGCCGGTGCCCTCCACCGAAGCCAAACTGGTGGATGATGATGATAACGAAGTGGCGCCGGGTCAGCCGGGCGAGCTCTGTATTAAAGGGCCGCAGGTGATGCTGGGCTACTGGCAGCGCCCTGACGCGACGGATGAGATTATCAAAGACGGCTGGCTGCACACCGGGGATATCGCGGTGATGGATGAAGAGGGGTTCCTGCGCATCGTCGATCGCAAAAAAGATATGATCCTGGTGTCGGGTTTTAACGTCTATCCGAACGAAATCGAAGATGTGGTCATGCAGCATAGCGGGGTGCTGGAAGTGGCGGCCATCGGCGTGCCGTCCGGCAGCAGCGGCGAAGCGGTGAAGATTTTCGTAGTCAAGAAAGATGCTGCGTTAACCGAAGAGGCGCTGATTACATTCTGCCGTCGCCATTTGACCGGATACAAGGTGCCGAAGCTGGTGGAATTCCGTGATGAACTGCCGAAATCCAACGTCGGGAAAATTTTGCGGCGAGAACTGCGTGACGAAGCGCGCGCTAAAGTGGACAATAAAGGCTAAGTAACGAATGAGTCGCCTGACGCCGGCTACGCCGGCGTTTTTTATGGGCGCAAGTTAAGAGAGTATGCTTTGAACTATCAGATGATCACCACCGACAATGGCCTGCGCGCTGTCTGCGAAGCGGCAAGCACGGCCTCCGCCGTCGCTCTGGATACGGAATTTGTCCGCACCCGCACCTATTACCCGCAGCTGGGCCTGCTGCAGCTGTTCGACGGCCAGCAGGTCTCTCTGATCGATCCCTTGACGATTAACGACTGGGCGCCGATGCGCGACCTGCTGCTCAACCAGGATGTGACTAAATACCTGCATGCCGGCAGCGAAGATTTAGAAGTCTTCCTTAATGCATTTAACCTGATGCCGCAGCCGCTGATTGACACCCAGATCCTGGCGGCCTTCTGCGGCCGCCCAATGTCCTGGGGCTTCGCCTCGATGGTGGAAGAGTATTCCGGGGTAGCGCTGGATAAAAGCGAATCCCGCACCGACTGGCTGGCGCGCCCGCTGACTGAGCGTCAGTGTGAATATGCCGCGGCCGACGTCTGGTATCTGCTGCCGATCGCCAGCCAGTTAATGGCGGAGACCGATCGCGCTGGCTGGCTGCCGGCGGCGCTCGACGAGTGCCGCGTGATGCAGCAGCGTCGTCAGGAGGTGGTCGACCCGGCCGAGGCCTGGCGCGATATCGGCAACGCCTGGCAGCTGCGTACCCGCCAGCTGGGTTGTCTGCAGCTGTTGGCGGAGTGGCGCCTGCGCAAAGCGCGCGAGCGCGACCTGGCGGTAAACTTTGTGGTGCGGGAAGAGCATCTGTGGAGCGTGGCGCGCTATATGCCCACCAGCCTGGGCGAGCTCGACAGCCTCGGGTTGTCCGGTAGCGAAATTCGCTTCCACGGCAAAACGCTGATTAGCCTGGTCGAAAAAGCGCAGGCGCTGCCGGAGTCGGCCCTGCCGGCGCCGCTGCAGAACCTGATCGACATGCCGGGCTACCGCAAAGCCTTTAAAGATATTAAAGCGCTGGTGCAGGAAGTGAGCACGGAGAAGGGCGTAAGCGCGGAGCTGCTGGCGTCGCGTCGGCAGATCAACCAGCTGCTGAACTGGCACTGGCAGCTGAAAACGCAAGCCGGTGAACCTGAGCTGATTTCCGGTTGGCGCGGGGAGCTAATGGCCGAGCGGCTGAAGAGGCTGTTAAACGACTATCCGCGCTAGTTCGCGGCCAGGTTCAGACCATTAAAAAACCGGCGGCGCGTGGCGTAGCCGGTTTTTTTTCGCGATAGCGCGACAGGTCAGGATTTCGACTCTTCCGTTTCGGGTAGGGTCACGTTCAGCTCAAGAATGGATATATCCCCGTCCCGCTGCTCCAGCTGCACGCTGACCATCTCCGGGTCGATCTGTACGTATTTACAGATCACTTCCAGGATATCTTTGCGTAACTGCGGCAGGTAATGCGGCTCCGCGTCTCCGCGGCGGCGCTCGGCGACGATGATTTGCAGGCGTTCTTTCGCAATATTAGCCGTGTTCTTTTTTCGCGAGAGAAAAAAGTCGAGTAAAGCCATAATTTATCCTCCGAACAGGCGTTTGAGGAATCCTTTCTTCTCTTCTTCAATGAAGCGGAAAGGGCGTTCTTCTCCGAGCAGACGTTCAACGGTATCGGCATAGGCTTTGCCTGCGTCCGAGGCGGCATCGAGGATCACCGGCTCACCCTGGTTGGATGCGCGCAGGACTGACTGGTCTTCCGGGATCACGCCTACCAGGTTGATGCGCAGAATTTCCAGCACGTCTTCCATGCTCAGCATATCGCCTTTATTAACGCGGCCTGGATTGTAGCGGGTCAGCAGCAGATGCTCTTTGATTGGCTCTTCGCCATTTTCCGCGCGGCGGGATTTAGAGGCGAGAATGCCAAGGATACGGTCGGAGTCGCGAACGGAGGAGACTTCCGGGTTAGTGGTGATGATGGCTTCATCAGCAAAGTAAAGCGCCATCAGCGCACCGGTTTCAATGCCTGCCGGGGAATCACAGACGATGAAATCGAATTCCATTTTCTTCAGTTCTTCGAGAACCTTGTCGACGCCTTCGCGAGTCAGAGCGTCTTTATCCCGGGTCTGGGAAGCCGGGAGAATGTAGAGATTTTCCGTGCGCTTATCTTTAATCAGCGCCTGGTTCAGTGTGGCATCGCCCTGAATGACGTTGACGAAATCATAAACGACGCGACGTTCGCAGCCCATAATCAGGTCGAGGTTACGCAGGCCGATGTCGAAGTCGATAACGACGGTTTTCTTTCCCTTCTGGGCCAAACCTGTAGCGATGGCCGCGCTGGAGGTGGTCTTGCCAACGCCCCCTTTACCCGAAGTCACAACAATAATGCGTGCCATAGAAATTCCTTGTTAAAAAGGGATTAATTTAACGGTTGAATTGCCAAAGCGCTTTCACCTAAACGCAGGCGCGCCGCTTTGCCATAAAATTCGGCCGGGATGTTATCGCTCAGCCAATATTCCCCGGCGATGGAGACCAGCTCCGCCGCAAGGTGGGTACAAAATATCTGGGCGTCTCTGTCGCCACCGGCGCCTGCCAGCGCACGTCCTCGCATCATGCCATATACATGGATATTTCCGTCAGCGATAAGTTCCGCACCGGCACTCACATGATTTGTAACAATAAGATCACAGTGTGGCGCATAAATGCGCTGACCGGAACGTACCGGCTGATCAATCAAACGCGTTTTTGTGATCTGACTAGCAACTGGCGGCGGCGGGGTGGGTTCGGACGGTGCCGGACGAGAGGCTTTTTCTTTCCCTTCGGTTAATAACGGGATGCCGGCGCGGTCGATTTCGGTTTTCAGGCGCGGAATTTTGCATCCGCTAACGCCCATAATACGTAAACCGGTCGCGGCGATAGCCTCGTTGATGGCGCGCCATTCCACCTCCTCCTCGATGCTGGCGATATTCACCACCACAGGAGCATGACGTAAAAAAGCGGGAGCCTGGGCGATTTTGTCTTCTAACGCCTGACGAATAACCTCGGGATTTGCATCGTGCAAATGAACGACAGATAACGTGAAGCTACTGCCTTTAAGTTCGATTGGCGTATTTGACATCCTGGCCTTACTCAATTTGCTGTTTATCAACCGCCGAAGTGCGGTGATATTCCGAAGACTAAAAGGCATGTTATAGTCACTCATATATTGAGGCAAGTGACCACGGGTCTAATTCCGAGTAAAACTATGTTTTGTGTGATCTATCGAAGTACTAAACGTGAACAAACCTATTTATACGTCGAAAAAAAGGACGATTTCTCACGCGTTCCTGACGAGCTCATGCGCGGTTTCGGCACGCCGCAAATGGCGATGCTGCTGCCGCTTGATGGGCGCAAAAAACTGGTTAACGCCGACCTTGAAAAAGTGAAACAGGCGCTAAGCGAACAGGGCTATTACCTGCAACTTCCTCCGCCATCTGAAAATCTACTAAAGAAACACCTGGCGGAACAGGGGAAACAATCCGATTAACCCACGAGGGAAAATAATGTACCAACATCATAACTGGCAGGGAGCGCTCCTGGATTATCCGGTGAGCAAAGTGGTTTGCGTCGGCAGCAATTATGCAAAGCACATCAAGGAAATGGGCAGTGCGACGCCGGAAGAGCCGGTGCTGTTTATTAAACCTGAGAGCGCGCTGTGCGATCTCCGTCAGCCGTTGGTGCTTCCTGAGGGGCTGGGTTCGGTGCATCATGAAGTGGAGCTGGCGGTGCTGATCGGCGGTACGCTGCGTCAGGCGACGGAAGAGCATGTGCTGAAAGGGATTGCCGGCTATGGCGTCGCGCTGGATCTCACCCTGCGCGACCTGCAAGCTAAAATGAAAAAGGCCGGGCAGCCGTGGGAGAAGGCCAAAGGCTTCGATAACGCCTGTCCGATCTCCGGCTTTATTCCGGCGGCCGAGTTCCACGGCGACCCGCAGAATACGCCGTTAAGTCTGAAGATTAACGGCGAAGTGCGCCAGCAGGGCACTACCGCCGACATGATCCATAAGATTGTGCCGCTGATCGCCTATATGTCGCGCTTCTTTACCCTCAAAGCCGGGGATGTGATCCTCACCGGCACCCCGGAAGGCGTGGGGCCGCTGCACAGCGGTGACGAGCTGGAGGTCGGCTTCAACGGCCTGGCGCTCACTACCCGCGTGCTGTAAGCGCTATTTGCCGCCTTTTGGGGCGGCAAAACTTGCATCGGCGTGCCAGACTGGTTATAAGGTGCACCCTTAACTGGCAACGACGGACACTCCGATGAGCGAACAACCTTTCTGGCAACAAAAAACACTGGATGACATGAGCGACGCGGAGTGGGAATCGCTGTGTGACGGCTGCGGCCAGTGCTGCCTGCACAAGCTGATGGATGAAGACACTGACGAGATCTACTTCACCAACGTCGCCTGTCGTCAGCTCAATATCAAAACCTGCCAGTGTCGTAACTACGCGCGTCGCTTTGAGTATGAGCCGGACTGCATCAAGCTTACCCGCGAAAATCTGCCGACCTTCGAATGGCTGCCGCCGACCTGTGCCTATCGCCTGCTGGCGGAAGGCAAGCCTCTGCCGGCCTGGCACCCGCTGCTGACTGGCTCAAAAGCGGCGATGCACGGCGAACGCATCTCCGTTCGCCATATTGCGGTGCCTGAGTCCACAGTGGTCGACTGGCAGGACCATATCCTCAATCTGCCTGACAGGGCGCGCTAAGCGCCGTCACGCTTTCTTCGCGTGGAACAGCCCGTTTTCACCGTCGGTTTCTTCCGCCACCCAGAAGTGAATATTGAAGCGGGCGTCGTCACTGAGTTCGACGCGGTGCCAGTACTGCGGCGGACTGGTAGCAAACTGCCCGGCATGAATCACAACTTTTTTCTCCGGCTCCGTCGCCTGTTCATTGGCAAAACCGTAATAGGTCACCGTGCCCTCCATGACGCACAGCTGGCCGAAGACGCCAGCCGCGGTGTTGTGGTGGCTCAGCAGGGCGGCAGGGACATTCTCTTTGGTAAAGAATGGGGTGGAGCGTTTAACTTTCCAGTCTGCGGGGATCAGTAAAGATGACATGTGAGCTCCTGTGGGGTTTTAAAAGATGTATTTAATATGCACCTTTTGGCAGCTGTGGTCAACCATAGACATGAAACGATTCAGTGATGCGCAGGAGGCATAAAAAAACGCCCCGCAGGGCGTTTCATTGTGGGCTGTACTCGCCGCGGCTTAACGACCAAACAGATCGCGTTTTTTCGCTTTGAAAGGCTGAGCAACGATCACCAGAATAGCGACCAGCAGATAGGCGGCGAAAATCCCCACCAGCCATTGCGGCATCTCCAGCGACAGGAACTGCCACTGACGTACTGAACAGTCTCCGGACGCAACGAAAACCTGCGGCAGCCATTTATCCAGCGGCAGCCAGGTTGGGAAGCGGGCGGCGAAATCGCAGGTCTGGAACGGTGAAGGGTGCAGCTGGATCATCGTATGCTCCCACGCCAGCTGTAGTCCGCGTATCGCGCTGTACAACCAGATTGCCATGGCGACATAGCGCAGCGGCGTTTTGGGGGCGATAGCGCCCACCAGTCCCGCGCCCATGATGCCGAACAGCGCGCAGCGTTCGTAAATACACATGACACACGGCTGCAGCAGCATCACGTGCTGGAACCACAGCGCGACAAGTTCGAGAATAAAAGCGGTCAACGCCATCAGGAGCCAGGCACCGCGTCCTCTTGAGCACTGGTTTAAATATTGCAACATAATCATTTCCCTGGAAGATGCTAAATCATGGCAGTGTAAACGAAAACCGAACCGACGCCAGAGGCGCGGCGGAAAATATTCCGTAACGGGTTATTGATGCGCCCGGGCGAACCCGGGCAAAAACTGACTCAGGGCAAGGTGGGCGTCACCAGCCAGCCGTGCGCCAGCAGCCAGTCGGTGACTGGCATCAGGGTGAACTCGACGCATAACAGGCCGACCAGCGTCAGTACCATGGTGTAGGGCAGCGCCATCCACACCATACGGCCATAGGAGAGCCTAATAAGCGGCGCCAGGGCGGAAGTCAGCAGGAAGAGAAACGCCGCCTGGCCGTTCGGGGTGGCCACCGAGGGCAGGTTGGTGCCGGTGTTGATCGCTACCGCCAGCATCTCAAACTGGGGCAGGCTGATGGCGCCATGTTCGAGCGCCGCTTTCGCTTCGTTGATGTAGACCGTGCCGACAAACACGTTATCCGAAATGGACGACAGCAGGCCGTTGAACAGATAAAACAGCGACAGCTGCGCGTGCGGCGAGGCCTGCAGGACAAACTCGATCACCGGCGTGAACAGTTGCTGATCGATGATAACCGCGACGATGGAGAAGAAGACGGTCAGCAGCGCGGTAAAGGGCAGCGCCTCGGTGAACGCCTTGCCAATGGCGTGCTCATCGGTAACGCCGGTAAAGGTGGTGGCGAGGATGATCACCGACAGGCCAATCAGGCCGACCTCAGCCAGGTGAAAAGCCAGGGCCACGATCAGCCAAACGCCAATGAGCGCCTGGGCAATCAGCCGCAGTCGCTCCTGACGGCTGCGCTGGGCGCGGCTGCGATCGTCAAACTCCTGCAGCACCTTGCGCACCGTCGGCGGTAGCGGTTCGCCGTAGCCAAACAGGCGATACTTTTCGACCAGCAGACAGGTTAACAGACCGCAGACCATCACCGGCAGGGTCACGGGCGCCATGCGAAGAAAGAACTCGCCAAAATGCCAGCCCGCGGCTTTGGCGATAATCAGGTTTTGCGGCTCGCCGACCATGGTCATGACGCCGCCGAGCGCGGTCCCGACGCCGGCGTGCATCATCAGGCTGCGCAGAAAGCCGCGGAACTGCTCCAGCACCTCACGGTAGTGCTGCTCGATATGGCTGTCATCGAGCAGGTCGCTATCGTCCGGGCGCGCCGAGGCGACGCGGTGATAGATGCCGTAGAACCCGACGGCGACGCTGATCACTACCGCCACCACCGTCAGCGCATCGAGAAAGGCCGAGAGGAAGGCGGCCGCCAGGCAGAAGGCCAGCGATAGCAGCATTTTGCTGCGGATCCCCAGCAGCAGGCGCGTAAACACGAACAGCAAAAGCTGTTTCATAAAGTAGATACCCGCCACCATGAACATCAGCAGGAGCAGCACCTCCAGATTGCCGGCGATCTCTTCCCGCACGTGCGCCGGGCTGGTCATGCCGATCAGCAGCGCCTCGATAGCCAGCAGACCACCCGGCAGCAGCGGATAGCACTTCAGCGCCATGGCGAGGGTAAAGATAAACTCGACCACCAGCAGCCAGCCGGCGACAAACGGCGCCACGGCGAACACCAGCGGATTTACGATTAAGAAAATGATTAATGCCAGCTTGTACCAGTCCGGCGACTGGCCAAGAAAATTGCGCCACAGCGCGCGGCCATAAGAAATTTCCACGACAGAATCCTTCCCCGTCAATGAGTGCATGGTTTTGTGCATAACGATTGGCAAGAGTACCAGTTGAGCAAAATGAGAAGCAACTTTCTTCGCGCCGCGCTGGCGGTTTGTGAAGATAAGGAAAAGCGCAAAGTAAAAGCGGAAAATGAAACGGCGATCCCTTTTTAATTCACTTGCCATGCTATCTGCGCTATAGCGGCTCTGGTATGATGAGTGCAATTGTAACGCTGTGTAATGGAAATCTTACTATGGTCATTAAGGCGCAGAGCCCTGCGGGTTTCGCGGAAGAGTACATCATTGAGAGTATCTGGAATAACCGCTTCCCTCCCGGATCGATTCTCCCCGCTGAACGCGAGCTTTCTGAGCTGATCGGTGTCACCCGCACAACCCTGCGCGAAGTATTGCAGCGTCTGGCCCGTGACGGCTGGCTGACCATTCAGCATGGTAAGCCCACTAAAGTGAATAACTTTTGGGAAACCTCCGGCCTGAATATCCTCGAAACGCTGGCGCGCCTCGATCACGACAGCGTACCGCAGCTGATTGATAATCTGCTCTCCGTGCGCACCAACATTTCCACGATTTTTATCCGCACCGCGTTTCGCCAGCATCCGGATAAAGCGCTGGCGGTCCTGGACAGCGCCCGGGAGGTGGAGGATCACGCCGACGCCTTCGCCGAGCTTGATTATAATATTTTCCGTGGTCTGGCGTTTGCCTCCGGCAACCCGATCTACGGTCTGATCCTCAACGGCATGAAGGGGTTGTATACCCGCATCGGCCGCCACTATTTCTCCAGCCCGGAAGCGCGCAGCCTGGCGCTCGGTTTCTATCATCAGCTGGCGAAAGTGTGTGAGGCCGGTCTGCATGACCAGGTTTACGAGCTGGTTCGTCGCTACGGCCATGACAGCGGCGAGATCTGGCACCGGATGCAGAAATCGCTGCCCGGTGATTTAGCCATGAATATGCGTTAAGCGGGCTTTTCGCGATCGATATACAGAACAAGGGGGCCAATGGCCCCCTTTGTTATTTTACTCGCCCCGCAATGCTATAGCGCGTTCGGCCGCGCCGGGCAGCGGTCCAACAGCTCAATGCTGCCGTCGGCGTTCTGCTGCTCCAGCAGCACATCGAACCCCCACAGACGATGCACATGCTTCAGCACTTCGCGCCGGCCTTTGTCCAGCGGGACGCGGTTGTGCGGCACATAGCGCAAGGTCAGCGATCGGTCGCCGCGCAGGTCAACGTTCCACACCTGGATGTTCGGCTCAAGATTGCTGAGGTTATACTGCGCGGAGAGCTTATTGCGGATCTCGCGATAACCCTCTTCGTTATGAATCGCCGAGATCTCCAGATAATTGTTGTGATCGTCGTCGAGCACGGTAAAGAAGCGGAAATCGCGCATGATCTTCGGCGACAGGAACTGACTGATAAAGCTTTCATCCTTAAAGTCGCGCATGGCGAAATGCAGCGTTTCCAGCCAGTCAGAACCGGCGATATCGGGGAACCAGTACTTATCCTCTTCCGTGGGCGACTGACAGATGCGCTTGATGTCCTGGAACATGGCGAAGCCCAGCGCGTAGGGGTTAATCCCGCTGTACCACGGACTGTTGTACGGCGGCTGGAACACCACGTTGGTATGGCTGTGGAGAAACTCCAGCATAAAGCGCTCAGTCACTTTCCCTTCATCGTAGAGATGGTTGAGGATGGTGTAGTGCCAGAAGGTGGCCCACCCCTCGTTCATCACCTGGGTCTGTTTCTGCGGGTAGAAATACTGGCTGACTTTACGCACGATGCGCAGGATCTCGCGCTGCCACGGTTCGAGCAGCGGGGCGTTCTTCTCCATAAAGTACAGCAGGTTCTCCTGCGGTTCGGAAGGGTAGCGACGAGCGGATTCAATCGCTTTTTCTTCCTCGCGCTTCGGCAGGGTGCGCCACAGCATATTCACCTGGCTTTGCAGATACTCTTCCCGGCTTTTCTGCCGCGCTTTCTCCTCCTGCAGAGAGATTTTTTGCGGACGTTTATAGCGGTCGACGCCGTAGTTCATCAGCGCGTGGCAGGAGTCGAGCAGTTTCTCTACTTCGTCGACGCCATAGCGCTCTTCGCACTCGGTGATGTACTTACGGGCAAAGATCAGATAGTCGATGATCGAGCTGGCGTCGGTCCAGCTGCGAAACAGATAGTTATTTTTAAAAAACGAGTTATGCCCGTAGCAGGCATGGGCCATCACCAGCGCCTGCATGGTGATGGTGTTTTCCTCCATCAGGTAGGCGATACAGGGGTTGGAGTTGATGACTATCTCATACGCCAGACCCTGCTGACCGTGCTTATAGGCCTGCTCGGTCTCAATAAATTTTTTGCCAAACGACCAGTGCGGATAGTTGATGGGCATGCCGACGCTGGAGTAGGCGTCCATCATCTGCTCGGAAGTAATGACTTCGATCTGGTGCGGGTAGGTGTCAAGACGATAGAGCTTGGCGACCCGGTCCACTTCGGCCAGGTAGGTTTCCAGTAACTCGAACGTCCAGTCGGGTCCATCGCTTAAACGGGTGGTGTCCCTGTTCATGGAGTCAATCGTAGCCATTAGCGCGCCCTCGTTGTTGTTGGTTTTCTCTGAACGGAAAACCTCTAAACAAGCATAGAACACGGTGCAGCAAACTGTGCTGTACGCCAATCGCTTTTCTTCGCGATTTCCCCATCTCAAAGCCGTTTTTTTGCCTTGTTTGCAGAATTTAATGCTGGGTAAAAATAAAGCGCAGCATGAGATCGTAAATCTCACAGCGCAGGGCTGGTGCGGTTTGCTGTGAGTTAAGTCACCATAAATAAAGCGTATGTTGAATAATATTTTCAACTGAGTTATCAATTTGTAATTAGATGATTGTTCTTTAACTGTTACGGAGTCGCTATGCGTGTCGTCATACTGGGAAGTGGGGTGGTTGGGGTAGCCAGCGCGTGGTATTTGAGTCAGGCGGGTCATGACGTGACGGTCATCGACCGTCAGCCCGGTCCGGCAGAGGAGACCAGCGCGGCCAACGCCGGGCAGATTTCTCCCGGCTATGCGGCGCCCTGGGCGGCGCCGGGGGTGCCGCTGAAGGCGATCAAATGGATGTTTCAGCGCCATGCGCCGCTGGCGATCGGTCTTGACGGCACCTCGTTCCAGTTGAAGTGGATGTGGCAGATGCTGCGCAACTGCGACACCCGCCACTATATGGAGAACAAAGGCCGTATGGTGCGCCTGGCGGAGTACAGCCGCGACTGCCTGAAGGCGCTGCGCGACACCACCGGCATTCAGTATGAAGGGCGCCAGGGCGGGACGCTGCAGCTGTTCCGTACCGCCAAACAGTATGAAAATGCCACCCGCGACATCGCGGTGCTGGAGGACGCCGGCGTGCCGTATCAGCTGCTGGAAGCGAAGCGGTTGGCGGAGGTGGAGCCGGCGCTGGCGGAGGTCAGCCACAAACTGACCGGCGGCCTGCGCCTACCAAATGATGAAACCGGCGACTGCCAGCTGTTTACCACCCGTCTGGCGGCGATGGCGGAACAGGCCGGCGTGACCTTCCGCTTCAACACCGCAGTGGATGCGCTGCTGCACGAGGGCGATCGCATTGCCGGGGTGAAATGCGGCGATGAGATTATCAAGGGCGACGCCTATGTGATGGCCTTCGGCTCCTACTCGACGGCGATGCTTAAAGGGCTGGTGGATATACCGGTCTACCCGCTGAAAGGCTACTCATTGACTATTCCGATCGCTCAGGAGGACGGCGCGCCGGTTTCAACTATCCTTGATGAGACTTACAAAATCGCCATCACCCGCTTCGATCAGCGCATTCGGGTCGGCGGCATGGCGGAGATCGTCGGTTTTAACAAAGCGCTGCTGCAGCCGCGTCGCGAAACCCTGGAGATGGTGGTGCGCGATCTGTTCCCGCGCGGCGGCCACGTGGAGCAGGCGACGTTCTGGACGGGCCTGCGGCCGATGACGCCGGACGGCACGCCGGTGGTCGGCCGCACAGCGTATAAAAATCTGTGGCTCAACACCGGCCACGGCACGCTTGGCTGGACCATGGCCTGCGGCTCCGGGCAGCTTATCAGCGATCTGATCTCCGGCCGCACGCCGGCGATCCCTTACGACGATCTGGCGGTTGCCCGCTACAGCCCCGGTTTTACCCCGGCGCGCCCGCAGCACCTGCACGGCGCACACAACTAAGGAGCTTGCATGACCCGTCCGGTAGTGGCCAGCATCGACCTGCTGGCCTTGCGGCAGAATTTACAGATAGTGCGTCGCGCGGCCCCCGGGTCGCGCCTGTGGGCGGTGGTCAAGGCCAACGCCTACGGCCACGGCGTGGCGCGCGTATGGAGTGCGTTAAGCGCGGCGGATGGTTTCGCCTTGCTCAACCTGGAAGAGGCGATCCTGCTGCGCGAGCAGGGCTGGAAAGGCCCGATCCTGCTGCTGGAGGGCTTCTTCCATGCCGATGAGCTGGCGGTGCTGGATCAATATCGTTTAACCACCAGCGTCCACAGCAACTGGCAGATTAAGGCCCTGCAGCAGGCGAAGCTGCGCGCGCCGCTGGATATCTATCTCAAGGTGAACAGCGGCATGAACCGGTTGGGCTTTATGCCTGAGCGGGTCCACACCGTCTGGCAGCAGCTGCGGGCGATAAGCAACGTCGGCGAGATGACGCTGATGTCGCACTTCGCGGAGGCGGAGAACCCGCAGGGAATTGTCGAGCCGATGCGCCGTATCGAACAGGCGGCGGAGGGGCTGGATTGCCCGCGCTCGCTGGCCAACTCGGCGGCGACCCTCTGGCATCCGGAAGCGCATTTTGACTGGGTTCGTCCAGGCATCGTGCTGTATGGCGCGTCGCCTTCCGGGCAGTGGCAGGACATCGCCAACACCGGGCTGAAGCCGGTCATGACGCTGCGCAGCGAAATCATCGGCGTGCAGAACCTGCGCCCCGGCGAGGCGATTGGCTATGGCGGCCTGTACCGCACCACCCAGGAGCAGCGGATCGGCATCGTCGCCTGCGGCTATGCCGATGGCTATCCGCGGGTGGCGCCGAGCGGCACGCCGGTGCTGGTGGATGGCGTACGCACCACTACCGTTGGACGCGTATCGATGGATATGCTGGCGGTCGATTTAACGCCTTGTCCGCAGGCCGGGATCGGCGCGCCGGTCGAGCTGTGGGGCAAAGAGATTAAAATCGACGACGTGGCGGCCAGCAGCGGCACCGTCGGCTATGAGCTGATGTGCGCCCTGGCGCCGCGGGTGCCAGTTGTGACCCTGTAACCTATTCCGGGGCGGATCACTCCGCCTCGTCTTCCGCGACCCGCACCCCAACCTTCAGCACGTGATCGTTCTCTTTTTCAGCTACCGTCCACACCATCCCGGCGAACTCCACCTGGTCGCCCACCACCGGCGCGGCGCCCAACAGCTGCTGCACCACTTCCCCGAGCGACTGCTGATGCTCGCGGAACTCCTCACCGCCGTCGAGACCGTAGATTTGCGCCACATCGGCGAAGCGGGCCTCAGCATCAAGAATGAAGTCGCCGAAAAAGCGCTGATCGAGCGCCACCGGCGGCGACTGGCTGAACATTTTGCCCAGCGCCGGCAGGTCGTGCTCCCGACCAATAACGCACAGGATATCGCCTTCCCGCAGGCGGGTGCTGCCGGTGGGGTGCAGCAGGACATTGTTGCGAAACAGCGCGGCAATCCGCGTCTCCGGTGGCATGTGCAAGTCGCGCAGCGCCGCGCCGATGCACCACTTATCGGCCCCCAGCTGGTAGACAAACTGCTCCCACGGGTTTTCCGGGTGAATATCCAGCCCGACGCGGGAGATGGGCCAGCTGATGGGCGGCACCACCACTTTGGCTTTTTTCGCCGCCCACGACAGCGAAGTGCCCTGCAGCAGCAGCGATACCAGCACCACGAAGAAGGCGACATTGAAGAACAGGCGGGCGTTGTCCAGGCCGGCCATCATCGGGAACACCGCGAGAATAATGGGCACCGCGCCGCGCAGGCCAACCCAGCTGATAAACACCCGTTCGCGCAGGTTAAAGCCGCGAAACGGCAGCAGGCCGGCAAACACCGACAGGGGCCGGGCAATGAATATCATCCACATCGACAGCAGCAGCGCCGGGATAGCGATCGGCAGCAGGTCGGAGGGCGTCACCAGCAGGCCCAGCACCAGGAACATGGCGATCTGCGCCAGCCACGCCAGGCCGTCGAAGTTCTGCAGGATGCCGTGCCGGTTGCGGATCGGCCGGTTGCCCAGCAGAAAGCCGCAGAGATAGACGGCGAGGATACCGCTGCCGTCGAGGGAGGTGGTGACGGCAAAAATCATGATCCCGCCGCTCAGCGCCAGCAGCGGATAGAGGCCGGCAGGCAGCACGATGCGGTTAATCATCTGCAGCAGCAGGTAGCCGCCGCCGAGGCCGATGGCGATCCCGAGGCCGAACTGCTGAATGATATGCACGGCGAACATCCAGCTGAGGCCGGTTTGGTGCTGCTGGATCATTTCGATCAGGGTGATGGTCAGGAAGACCGCCATCGGGTCGTTACTGCCTGACTCTATCTCCAGCGTCGAGCCGACGCGCTCGTTGAGCCCCTTGCCGCCGAGCAGCGAGAAGACCGCCGCGGCGTCGGTGGAGCCGACAATGGCGCCGATCAGCAGGCCTTCGATCAGATCCAGCTTGAACAACCAGGCCGCCATCATCCCGGTCAGCGCCGAGGTGATCAGCACCCCAACCGTCGCCAGCGACAGCGCGGGCCACAGCGCGACGCGAAAGGAGCTGGCCTGGGTGCGCATCCCGCCGTCCAGCAGGATCACCGCCAGCGCCAGGTTACTCACCATATAGGCGAAGGGGTAATTGTCGAAGGGGATGCCGCCGATGCCGTCAATGCCTGCCAGCATCCCGATGGCCAGAAAGATGACCAGAATCGGGATGCCAAGGCGCGAAGAAAAGGAGCTCAATAAGATACTGCAGGTTACTAAAACAGAACCCAGAATAAACAGACTAATGACCGCAGCGGCGTCCAATGTTCACGTACTCCCTGACTGGCGTGAAAAAATGGCTAAAAGTGACACTATTTTAACAATTCGCAGGGGATCCGCCTATGCGTTCGGGAAATTTATTCTGTCAGCACCGGATGGCCGCCGATCGTCAGGGTGGTGGCCGTCGCCTGATTCACCAGGCGCGCGCGGGCGCCCAGCGGCAGGGTCACCGTGCGCTGCTCGTGGCCAAACTCCAGTCCGCTAATCAGCGGCAGGGGGAGCTGCTGGCGCAGATAATCAAAGACCTGCGGCAAATCGTATCCCGCGTCATAGTCGTTCGGCGCGCTGCCGGTGAAGCTGCCGAAGATCACCGCTTTCTGCGCCGCCAGCACGCCGCTGTGCAACAGCTGAAGCAGCATGCGCTCGACGCGGAACGGGTGCTCGTTGATATCCTCCACCACCAGGATGCCGTCGCGGATCGCCGGCAGCCACGGCGTGCCGATAAGCGAGGTCAGCATCGCCAGATTTCCCCCCCACAGGGTGCCTTCCACCCGGCAGTTCGGCCCTTCGCCCGGCCATTCGAGGGTGAATTCCGGCTGGCGTAGCGCCTGCCAGAAATGGTGCTCGGTAAACGGGTCGAGTGTCTCCGCGCCGAAGTTGCCGGCGAGCATTGGCCCGCTGAAGGTGATGACGTTGCCCATGGCCAGCAGGCCCGACTGGATAGCGGTGAAATCGCTGTGGCCGCAAATCAGCAGCGGGTCGCGCTGCTGGCGGGCAACCAGTCCCTGCCAGTCGATATGCGGCAGCAGGCGACTGGCGCCGTAGCCGCCGCGCACGGCGAGGACGATCCGGTTGCGGCCGGGCAACTGGGCCAGCTGGTTAATATCGGCCAGCCGTTCATGTTCAGTCCCGGCGAAACGCTGCTGCCGGCGGGGAATGACCTGCTGGTGGGCCACCTCGTGTCCGGCCTGCTGCAGACGCTCGACGCCGCGGGCTGCCGCCTGCTGGTTGATGCAATACCCGGATGGCGCGACCAGATAAAACTGAGACATGATAATTCCTTGCTATGAATGAAAGGGTTATGATGCCGCCTGGAATGGCGATTGTCATCTCCAGGTGGCTAACTTCAGTCCGCACCCGTCATCCTTCAGGTTGTCGGCAGGCGGGAGACGTACCGCGGCCGTCGTTCTGTAGCATGATGGCGTTTGGGTAGATAAGGATAGATGTGTGAAATTGAGATGGTTGCTTATTTTAGTCGTTTTTCTGGCCGGTTGTAGTTCGAAACATGATTACACTAACCCGCCGTGGAACCCCGAGGTCCCGGTGAAGCGGGCGATGCAGTGGATGCCGATCAGTGAAAAAGCCGGCGCCGCCTGGGGCGTGGATCCGCAGCTGATCACGGCGATCATCGCCATCGAGTCGGGTGGTAATCCTGCGGTGGTGAGTAAATCCGGCGCCGTCGGGCTGATGCAGCTCAAGCCGTCGACCTCCGGACGCGATGTCTATCGGCGGATGGGGTGGCGCGGCGAGCCGTCGGTCAGTGAGCTGAAAAACCCGGAACGTAATATCTCGATGGGGGCCGCCTATCTGAGCATTCTGGAGAACGGTCCGCTGGCGGGGATCAAAGACCCGCAGGTGATGCGCTATGCGGTGGTGGTCTCCTATGCCAACGGCGCTGGCGCGCTGCTGCGTACCTTCTCCTCGAACCGCCAGGACGCCATCGAGGAGATTAACGATCTCGACGCCGATGAGTTCTTCGAGCATGTGGTGAAAAAACACCCGGCACCGCAGGCGCCGCGCTATATCTGGAAACTACAGAAAGCGCTGGACGCCATGTAATCCCTCGTTTGGCCTCCGGTAGTCTCCCGGAGGCCACGTCCTCAGAAATCGTAGCCCACGGTGGCTATAACGCTGCGCTCTGCTCCCCAGTAACAGTTGCCGGTGCCATAGCAGCCGGAAATATACTCGCGGTCGCCGATATTGTTGGCGTTAACCTGCACATAAGCGCCTTTCAGCGTTGGCGACCAGACGCCGAGGTCGGCCCGCATCATGGCGTCCATCAGCGTGACCGACGGCAGCCGCGCGGTGTTGGCATCATCCGCCCACTGTTTACCGATGTAGCGGACGCCGGCGCCAACAGAGATCCCCGCCGGGAACTGATAGCGCGCCCAGAAGGAGGCCATCTGATCCGGGGTCAGCTGCGGCGTGTTATTGTCGGTCCCGTCTTTGGTGTCCTGGAAACGCAGACGATTCCAGGTATACGAGGCGATAGTACTCAGCTGCGGGGTGATCTGGTGGTGCGCTTCCAGCTCAACGCCCTGGGAATGGACCTTACCCGCCGGAATATAGGTGGCGGTGGCGATGTTCGGGTCGCGAGTGGCGACATCCTTTTGCGTCAGGTCGTAAATCGCGATGCTATAGAGATCGCTGCTGCCCGGCGGCTGGAACTTCAGGCCGGCTTCAACCTGTTCGGCGGTGGTCGGTTTCAACGGTTTGCCGTCCGCGCCCGGCAGCATCGCCGGAGTGATCGCCTGGCTGTAGCTCAGGTAGGGCGACAGACCGTTGTCCAGGGCGTACAACAGCGAGGCGCGGCCGCTGATATGGTCGTCTGAACGGCGGTTTGAGGTCCCCTGGGTATCGCTGACCTGCTGGGAAACGATGCGGTCGTAGCGGGCGGAAACATCCACATGCCAGCGGTTCCAGACCATCTCATCCTGCAGATACAGCCCGGTCTGGTAATAGCGGCGATTATTGTCGTCGCTGTAGGTAACGGTATGTCCAGTCTGCGCGGTATAGCCGCTAAACGGGTTAAGGGGCGCCGCGCCGCCGGCGCCGGTCCACAGGTCGTTACGGAAGCGATGATATTCGGCGCCGAGGATCAGGGTGTGCGCCAGGTCGCCTGTATTGAAATCGGCGCGCAGGCGGTTATCGGTTGACCAGCCGTCCAGCGAACCGCGCGAACCGCTGTAGCCGCGGGCCAGCATGTCGCTGTCATCTATCCAGCCGACCTGATAGACCTGATCGAGGGAGACGTTGGTATGGGTGTAGCTCCCGGCGGAATAGACCGACCAGACGTCGGTGAACTGGTGGTCAAACTCATAGCTGTAGATCTGCTGGCGGCGCTGATAGCCATCTCCCGGATCGCCTTCGTTGGTGCTGGGGGAGAGCTTACGGCCATTGTGCGCGTAGCGGGTGCCGTCCAGCGGCAAAGAGCCGTGGTAGCCGCCGGAAGGATCTTTTTGCAGATAGGCGCGCAGCAGCAGCGAGGTGTCGCTGTCCGGCTGCCACAGCAGGGAAGGCGAAATTGCGTAGCGCTCTTCGCGGGTATGGTCATACTGCGTGTCGCTGCTGCGGGTCATCCCGATCAGCCGCCATGCCCACTGGTCATTGATGGCGTCGGTGTAATCGAAGGCCGCGCCTTTGGTATTTTGCGTACCGCCGGTCAGGCGGATGTGGCCCTGCTGGCTGAACTGCGGACGTTTAGAAGTCAGGTTGACCACGCCGCCCGGCACGCTCTGCCCGTAGAGCGCGGAGGAGGGGCCGCGGATCACATCCACGCGTTCGATAAACCACGGGTCGATTTGCAGTACGTTATGGCTGCCGCCGTCGCTCATCAGGCGCATGCCGTCGAGGAACAGGTTATCGACGTCGCCGCCGTGGTAGCCGCGCAGGGAGATGGCGTCGAACCGGGTGGCGCCGCCGCCGAAGCTGGAGTAGACCCCCGGGGTATATTCCAGCGCCTGGCTGATGGTATTCGCCCCCTGATCCGCCATCTGCTGGCGGGTGACCACCGACACCGACTGGGCGGTAGTGATTAACGGCTGGTCGGTTTTCGTCGCCCCGAGCGAGGTGCTGGCGCTGTAGCCCTCCGTCGGCGCGCTGGCGGACGCCGGCGGGGTGGCAGTGACCACCACCGTCTCTTCGGCTTGCGCGGTGAAGGGGAGTGTGACCGCAAGGGCATACAGCAGCCCCGGGCGTTTTCGAGAAATAGCCACGTTCATAAGATCATCCTGAACCAACGCGGTCTGGTACTCCTGTACGCCGCCGCGTGAAAAACGAATCTGTCATTATTCGTTAAAAAGTAATGCGAATTATTATTGTTTGTATTTGTGCGATCAAGCGAAAAGGTGACTTGTTCAACGCGAGGGGGTGGGGAAGTGTTTCCCGCGAGCCGCAGAATGGGTCTGCGCGGGACGATAGTGACCAGGGAGACCGCTTCCCCCTACCGATTTTGGTAGGGGGCGGCGAAGCGTCAGGAGCCGGTCTTTTGCGGTTCCGCAGGGGCGGGGTCGTTAGCCGCGGGCGCCGCAACAGGTTTGTCCTGCGGTGAAGGGGTTGTCGCCGGACGGGTAGCGGGCAGCGCATCGCAGGGTTTCTCCTGCGGGCAGATCAGATCCAACATCTTCAGGGTGACGCCGTTGGTCCAGCCAAAGCCGTCCTGCAGCGGATATTCCCCGCCGCCGCCGCCGGTGCCGGTCGAGCTCACGTCATACTTCTCCACCAGCTTTTGCTTACTGTCATAGGTATGCTGCACGTTGGTCAGGAAGCGCCAGGTGACCTCCATGGCGATCTTCTGCTGACCATAGTTTTGCAGCCCCTCGACCGCCACCCACTGCAGCGGCGCCCAGCCGTTGGGAGCGTCCCACTGCTGGCCGCTGTTGACGGTGGTGGTGGTCAGCCCGCCGGGTTTAAGCAGGCGCGACTCGGCGGCGGCGGCCACTTTCGTCGCCCGCTCGCGTGACGCGGCATTGACGTACAGCGGGAACAGCGCCGCCGCGGTCAACTGATTGCGCACCTTGTGGCTTTTCAGATCGTAGTCGGCGTACCATCCCTCTTTATCATTCCACAGGTATTTCTCGATGGCCTGCTGGCGGGCGTTAGCCAGCGCATCGTACTGCGTAGCGCCAGCGCTGTCCCCGGATGCCTTGCTGGCGCGGGCGAGGGTTTTCTCCAGATGGAACATCAGGGCATTGAGATCGACCGGGACAATCGAGGTGGTGCGAATGGTGGCGAGCTGCTGCGGATTGTCCATCCAGCGGGAGCTGAAATCCCAGCCGGAGGCGGCGGCGGAGCGCAGGTCGCGATAGATCTCGGTTGCCGGACGATTCGGGTTGCTTTTGGCGGTTTTGACGTCGTCAAGCCAGGACTCGGGACGCGGGGTGTCGTTATCGTCCCAGTAGCGGTTGAGCAGCGCGCCGTCCGGCATCCGCACCGCCCGTTTGTCGGCGTTGCCGGGAGCCAGCGCGTCCGCTCCGGCCATCCAGTAGCGATACTCTTTCTCCAGCTGCGGCTGGTAGGTTTTCAGCACCTGGTCGCCATCGTGCGTCGCCAGCAGGCTCACCATAAAGGAGAAGAAGGGGGGCTGCGAACGGCTGAGATAATAGGTGCGGTTGCCGTTGGGGATATGGCCCCAGGCGTCAATTTCCGCGGCGAAGTTGGCGACCATATCCTCGACTTTATCCCAGTGACCGCTTTCGGCAAGACCCAGCATGGTGAAATAGCTGTCCCAGTAATAGACTTCGCGGAAACGTCCTCCGGGCACCACGTAGGGCTTAGGCAGCGGCAGCAGCGAGTCCCATTTTTCCACCTCGACGGTGCTGCGGGTCAGGACCGGCCACAGGCCATCGATATGTTGACGCAGAGTTTGCCCTTTGGGCGGCACATAGGTGTCGTTCTCTTTCGGCAGCGTGAAGTTCAGTTCGACGAAGTGGCGCAGGTCGAAGCTGGCCTGGTTTTTTTGCATCCGGTAATCGGCAAGGATCATCAGCGGATCGCTGTTAGGGATAGCGTCGGCGAAGGTTTTCTGATCGGCAAACAGCTTCGCGCTCTGGACATCATTGAACAGCGGGCCCAGCAGAATATCCGGCGAGGGGGGCGGCGCGGTTTTGCCGTCTTCCGCCTGAGCGTTCAGGCTCATCAGGGCGATCAGAGCGCCGCCGATCGCCAGGCGCAGGGAACAGGGCAAAGCAGCGGGACGACGTGCATCAGTACTCGTCATGGGGAGTTCTCCTTATCATTATCGACTGCGGGCCACGACGTTTGGCCATCCAAAAACCTTAGACGAATATCTGCCGCTGCGCGTGTCAGGGGTAACATTTTGCGCGAAAACAGAGGATTTACCTGCCAGGTCTCCTGAGACCGCCGCGGGCTGGGCCGCCTGGCTGAGGGCGCTGGCGTCCACGATGGCGCAAAAAACGTCGCCCTGCCTCACGACGGTGCAGCCGCCGCCGGGCGCGGGCGGCTGTTTTGTCGATTTTTTGCACAACCAGACGGCGGGGCTGAACCGATTTGCACAACGCCGCGGCGGCAGAGGACCTGGCATAATTAATGCTTATCTCTTAGCGGGATTACCACAAAGTGAGTACAACCGGAGGGGATAGCCATGATTAAAATTACGCTACCTGACGGGCATTATTATGACGAGATGCTGACCGCGCAGGGTGAACAGCGGCCGCACTATAATGCCTGGTGGCAATGGTTTCGCAACACCGATCAATTCTCTATCCGGCAGAAAAAAGCGCAAGCGGAACTGCTTTTTCACCGTATCGGCATCACCTTTAACGTTTACGGCGAGGATGAGGGGACCGAGCGGCTGATCCCGTTTGATAGCGTGCCGCGGATCATACCTGCCGGGGAGTGGCAGCGCATTGACCGCGGCATACGCCAGCGGGTGAAAGCGCTGAACGCCTTCCTCTATGACATCTATCATGAGCAGAATATCCTGCGCGCGGGGCTGATCCCGGCCGAGCAGGTGCTGGCCAACGAGCAGTATCAGCCGTGCATGCAGGGCATCAACCTGCCAAACAACACCTATGCCCATATCACCGGCGTCGATATGGTGCGCAATAACGACGGTCAGTACTACGTGCTGGAGGATAATCTGCGCACGCCGTCCGGCGTCTCCTACATGCTCGAAAACCGTAAGATGATGATGCGCCTCTATCCGGAGATGTTCGAGCAGCATCACATTGCGCCGGTGGAGCGCTACCCAAGCTACCTCCTGCAGACCCTGCGCGAAAGCTCGCTGGTGGATGATCCCTGCGTCGTGGTGATGACCCCGGGTCGCTTCAACAGCGCCTACTTCGAGCACAGCTTCCTGGCGCAGCAGATGGGGGTCGAGCTGGTGGAGAGCGCCGATCTGTTTATTAAAAACGGCGCGGTGTATATGCGCACCACCGAGGGGCCGCGGCGGGTGGATGTGATTTATCGCCGCATCGACGACGCCTGGCTCGACCCGCTGGCCTTCCGCGCCGATTCGATGCTCGGCGTCCCGGGGCTGCTGTCCGTCTATCGCGCCGGCGGCGTAGTGCTGGCCAACGCCATCGGCACCGGGGTGGCTGACGACAAATCAATCTATCCGTACGTCCCGGAGATGATCCGCTTTTACCTCGGCGAACAGCCGATCCTCAGCAATATCCCCACCTGGCAGTGCCGGAAAGCGGAGGACCTGCGCTACGTGCTGAGCAATCTCGAGCTGATGGTGGTCAAGGAGGTCCATGGCGCCGGGGGCTACGGCATGCTGGTCGGCCCGCGTTCGACTAAAGAGGAGCGGGAGGCCTTCCGCCAGCGCCTGCTGGCCAATCCGGCCAACTATATCGCCCAGGACACCCTTGCGCTGTCGACCTGCCCCACCTTCGTTGATGAAGGGCTGTCGCCGCGGCATATCGATTTACGGCCCTACGTGCTGTCCGGGCAGGAGATGCGGCTGGTGCCCGGCGGCCTGACCCGCGTGGCCCTCACCGAAGGGTCGCTGGTGGTCAACTCGTCGCAGGGCGGCGGAACCAAGGATACCTGGGTGATGGAGGATGACGCATCATGCTAAGTCGTACGGCGAGTGAACTGTTCTGGATGGCCCGCTATCTCGAGCGGGCGGAGAGCTACGCCCGGGTGCTGGACGTGACCTGGAAATTATCAATGATCCCCCGCCACAGCCAGCAGTCGCGGGATCTGGCGCTACCGCTGAATTTGTCGATGACCCACGAGTTGTTTCAGGCGCGCCATGCCCGCTTTACCATGAGCAATCTGCTCAACTTTTTTGCCCTTGATGGCAACAACCCCTGCAGTATTTACAGCTGCGTGGAGATGGCGTGGAACAACGCGCACGCGGTGCGCGGCAGTCTGTCGGCCGAAGTGTGGGAGAGCATCAATGCCACCCGCATTGAACTGCGGACCCTCCGCCAGCAGGGGCTGGGCGAGCTGGGGAGCGACGGCTTTTTTGAGTGGGTGAAAGAGCGGGTGCATCTGTTTCGCGGGGCAGTGATCGGCACGCTGCTGCGCAACGACGCGCTGAGCTTTATCGGTATCGGCACCCTGATTGAGCGCGCCTTCGCCACCACCCAGTTGCTGCTGATTAAGGATCAACAGCTGACCAACGATCCGGACCCGGTGCGGGAATACTACCGGCTGGATACCCTGCTCAATGCGGTCAGCGCCCGCGAAGCTTACAACAGCCTCTACCGCCAGCCGGTCAGTCGCGAAACGGTGATGGAGCTGCTGATCCTGCGCAACGATATTCCGCGTTCGCTGCGCGCCAGCATTGCCGACCTGGTGGGCGAGCTGGAGAAGATCGCCAACGATCGCTCCTATCAACCGTTGCGCCTCGCCCATCAGCTCAACGTTGACCTGCGCTTCAGCACCCGTGACGACCTGGCGCAGGCGGACCTGCAGACCACCCTTAACGGGCTGCTGGCGAGAATTAACGCGCTGTCCGACAGCATCAGACAAACCTACCTGGAGGCCTTATGAAACTGGTCATCGATCATCTCACCCGCTATGGCTACGATGAAGAAGTGAAGTTTTCCACCCAGTATCTGCGCCTGACGCCGCGCAGTACCGCCCGGCAGACGATCACCGCCTGGACGCTGACCCTGCCGGACGGCGCGGCGGTGACCACTACCGACGGCTGGGGCAATGTGCTGCATGTGCTGACGCTGGATAACCCGCACAAGGAGATCACCATCCGCGCCAGCGGGATTGTCGATATCGCCGACGAAGGGGAGGAGACGCGTGATGAAGAGGCCGAGCTGCTGTCGCCGCTGGTTTTTCTGCGCTGTACGCCGCTAACCCGCGCCGATACGGCGATCCGTGAGTTTGCCCAGCGCCTCTATCGTCCCGATGCGGCGGAAGAGAGTCTGAATCAACTGATGGCGGATCTGCTGTTAAGAATGCCATACTCCCCCGGCGCGACCCAGGTGCAGGACTCCGCCGCCGACGCCTTCGCCCGCGCGAAGGGGGTGTGCCAGGATCATACCCATGTTTTTCTCGCCTGCTGCCGCGCGCTGGAGATCCCGGCGCGCTACGTCAGCGGCTATGTCTACAGCGATAACGCCCAGCATGTGGCGATGCATGCCTGGGCGGAAGTCTGGCTCGACGGCCGCTGGCTGTCGTTTGATATCACCAATAATACCCGTCGCCTGAATCAGCATTTACGGCTGGCGACCGGGCTGGATTATCTCGACGCCTGCCCGGTACGGGGCACCCGGCTGGGCGGCGGCGGGGAGATTATGTTAACTAACGCTGAAGTGCGCGAACACAGCCAGCAGGCGCAGCAGCAATAATACGGGAATAACCGCAATGACCTACTGTGTGGCCATGTGCCTGGCGGATGGACTGGTGTTTGCTTCCGACTCCCGCACCAACGCGGGCGTCGACCATATTGCCACTTTTAAAAAGCTGCACGTTTTCCATCAGGAGGGGGAACGGGTGCTGGTGCTGCAATCCGCCGGCAATCTGGCCACCACCCAGAGCGTGATAAGCCTGCTCAGCGCGCGCATCCGTACCCAGCAGGAGCCGAATCTGATGCAGGTCACTTCCCTCTACGACGCCGCGATGCTGATCGGTAAAACGCTGCTGGAGGTGATCCAGCGCGACAGCAGCAACCAGCAGACCTGCAGTAACACCAACTTCAACTGCAACCTGCTGCTTGGCGGCCAGATCGCCGGCGAAACCCATCGTCTGTTCCATATTTATCCGGAGGGCAACTTTATTGAAGCCACCCGCGACACGCCTTATTTCCAGATTGGCGAAAGCAAATACGGCAAACCGATCATCGATCGGGTGCTGACCATCGACACGCCGCTGGAGCAGGCGATGTGCTGCGCGTTGATCTCCATTGATTCGACGCTGCGCAGTAATCTGTCCGTCGGCCTGCCGCTGGATACGCTGCTCTACCGCAGCGGCAGCTTCAGCAGTGCCGGGCAGCATCGCATCACCGACAGCGATCCCTACTTCAACCGCATTCGCAAGGCGTGGTCCGAAGGGCTGTTGCACACCTTCCAGACTCTGCCGACCTGGACGCCAGCGGAGCGGGAAGATGAGTAGTCGCTGTGACGCTCCGCCGGTATCGTCGGCGCGAAGGCGGGTAAGGCGCTGGAGTCCTTTAGTATCCTCGACCTGGCGGTAAAATTTCAGCAACAGCGGTAAATAAATTAACGACAGGCCGCACGGATTGTAGGCCGGGCAAGGCGTCGCCGCCGCCCGGCACAAAAGCGGCGCCGCTGTCCTTGTCCGGCGGCGCTGCGCCTGCACCGGCCTGGATGGCCCGGGGAGGGGTTATCCCGTAGGCCCGGCAAGCGCAGCGCCGCCGGGCGATGGACCTGTTTAAACACCGCCAACCTGTTGCGCCATGGACGGTATTCTCTTTGCCCTGCTGAAAACAAACGCGCTTTTTGGCAAAGCTAAGTCAATTAAATACTTTGTTATTTAACGTGTTATCTCACATCTTCGGTGGGAATGTGGCAACACGGCAAGGTATCGGAAGTGACGGAAAAGAAGACGGCTGTCTATGTGGATGACCAACAGCGCATCCTGATCCGCCAGCTGGCGCGCGGCTGGCTGTGGCGCAGCGAGCTGCCGACCTGGCTGCTGATTGTGACGGTTTACGGCGGCTGGTTTGCCTGCGTGGCGGGCTGGCGGACGCTGGGACTGTTTCCGGCCACGCTGCTGTTGATCTGGTTTACCGCCTGGTATATGTCCTTACAGCATGAGCTGATCCATGGGCATCCCACCCGGCTGGCATGGTTTAACCAGCTGTTGGGGACGCTGCCGCTGGCGGTCTGGTATCCCTATGGCGTCTACCGCGACAGCCACCTGGCGCACCATCGCAACCATCTGCTGACGCACCCTGAGGATGACCCCGAATCGTACTACGTAACGGCGGAAAGCTGGCAGCGCTTCTCAGCCTGGCAGCGCCGCCTTATCCACCTGCGCAACACCTTCTGGGGGCGTCTGCTGCTGGCGCCGATGATGGATATTATTCACACCCTGAACAGCGCGCTGTGGGCTTTCCGCGAGGGCGACCGCCGCGCTATCGCCATGTGGAGTCTGCATCTGTTGCTGCTGACGGGCCTGCTGACCTGGATGGCGGCGCAGGGTTTTTCTCCGCTGTGGTTTGTGCTGGCGGTGAGCTACCCGGCGCTGGCCCTGACCAAAGTACGCTCTTTTCTCGAACACCGCGCCGCGGATGACCCGCTGGCCCGCTCGGTGATCAACGAGGCCGGGCTCCCCTGGCGGGTGCTGTTCCTCAATCTCAACTACCATGCGGTGCATCATGATCTGCCAGGGGTCCCCTGGTACGCTTTGCGTCAACTGTATCTGCATCGCCAGGCGGCGTATCTGCAGCGTAATCAGGGGTTCCTGGTGCGCGGGTACGGCGAGTGGCGACGCCATTTTAGCCGCCGGGCGGTGGCGGTGAACGCCCATCCGGGCTTTGGCGAGCAGGCGCAGGCGGGAGGAGAACATGGCTGAACGCATGACCTTTCCGATGTATGCCATCCACCGTCAACAGACCCAGGCCCTGTGGCAGGCGGTGCAGTCGCTGCTGGACGAACGCGGCGTGATGGTGGCGGGGGACCCTCCGGCGGCTGACCCCGGGGATCTGCTGGCTCACTGGCGCCAGCCGACGCTGTTGCTGAGCCAGACCTGTGGCTACCCGCTGGTGACCCAATTGCCGGAGGTGCAGACGGTGGGCTGCTTCCACTACGCTGCGCCCGGTTGCGAAGGGCGCCGCTATCGCAGCCTGCTGGTGGTCCGCGAAGCGGATAGTCACCGGATGCTGGGGGACTTTTTTGGCCGTCGGGCGGTGTGCAATGCCGAGCACTCGCAGTCCGGCTACAACGTACTGCGTAAAATGGTCGCGCCGCTCTCCCGGGAGGGGCGTTTTTTTTCAGCGGTGATGTTCAGCGGCAGCCATCGGCAGTCGCTGCGTGAGCTGCAGCAGGAAAACGCCGATATCGCCGCCATCGACTGCGTGACCTACGCGCTGCTGCAGCGCCATCAGCCGCAGGCTCTGGCTGGCCTGGTGGCGATCGGCTGGAGCCCGGCCGCGCCAGGGCTGCCGCTGATCACCGCCGGCGCCACCCCGGCGGCGACGCTGAATAGCCTGCGCGAGGCGCTCCAGCAGCTGGTAAGCGATGATCGCTATCGTTCCCTGTGCGACGCCTTGCTGATCTGCGGCTATAGCGATATGTCGCGGGAGGCCTATGCGCCGCTGCTGGCGTGGCGGGATGAGGCCGCGGCGCTGGGGGTCAGCCAGCTATAGGCGAAATGCCTGGGCCAGCGATCTGCGCCGGGGCGGGCTATAGCGGCTGGTCCCACGGCTGGGCGCTGAGATCCATTCGCAGATAGGAAGAGAGCAGGTCGACAGCCAGCTGGTCGCTCATCAGCTGCTCGTTAAGCTGCTGGCGCAGCCGCGGGATCATCTCTTCACGATAGGCCGGGTCGTTGTTTTATGGATTTGTGATCGGCAACACAAATGACTCTCCAATGGCCGTCGTAAAAGATAAATTACCAGGGTTGATTTTAATCAAAGTATGACCAACTGCGCTATGGCGGAAAAAAGATCGCTGCCTATCGCGACCCAAAAGAAAAATTGTGAATTTAATGTTTCTTTGGTGTAAATAATGACCGTGCATTTTCCCCAACCGCCGGGGATAAAATGTGATGCCCGACCGGCTTGTCGTTAAATAATGGCGTTTATTACGTCTGCTTTTTATTCTTTACAGCATTAATTTAATTTTCGGCTTTCTTCTCACCCTGATAGCGCGGGTCGAATAACGTACAAAAGGCGTATTTTTTATCGCCATTTCGCCGTCGATGTTATCGCCATCAATTATTTTTATCCCCGCATTCGGCCACGGCAAAAGGCGCGCAAATAGCGTTCATGATGCTTTTAATATATTGATTTTACTTTACTTATTCTGGCTCGTGGATCCTGCTTATCCGCCGCGGCGGAGCCTTTGTGAGAGCTCTCACATAACCCGGCAATTGCGATTTGTTACACTTTCCGCCGTCAACAAAGGAATGAAAGTGAGACGTGATGAATACTTTTTCTCTGCCTAAAACACAGCATCTGGTAGTTTTCCAGGAAGTGATCCGCAGCGGGTCAATCGGGGCCGGAGCAAAAGCGTTAGGACTCACTCAGCCGGCGGTCAGTAAAATTATTGGCGACATGGAGAGTTATTTTGGCAGCGAATTAATCGTCCGGCGAAATACCGGCGTCTCGCTCACCGAGGCCGGGCAGGTATTTCTCAACTGGTCAGAAGCGATCACCCGTGAAATGAAAAATATGGTCAATGAAATGAATGCTCTGACCAACAGCGCGGTGGTGGATGTCTCCTTTGGTTTCCCTTCGCTGGTCGGGTTTACCTTTATGTCGGAGATGGTGCATCAGTTTAAAATGACTTTCCCCAAGGCGCGGGTCTCGATGTATGAGGCGCAGCTCTCCGCCTTTTTGCCGGCAATCCGCGACGGGCGCCTCGACTTCGCCATCGGGACGCTGAGCGATGAGATGAAACTGCAGGACCTGCACGTCGAGCCGCTGTTTGAGTCTGAGTTTGTGCTGGTGGCGAACCGGGCGCGGATCGGCAACGGCACCGTCCGCCTGGCCTCGCTCCAGCACGAGCAGTGGGTGCTGCCGGAGACCAATATGGGCTACTACAGCGAACTGCTGACCACCCTGCAGCGCAGCGGTATCCGCCGTGAAAATATCGTTAATACCGATTCGGTGGTGACGATCTATAACCTGGTGCTCAATGCCGATTTTCTGACGGTGATCCCCTGCGACATGACCACGCCGTTTGGCTCGAGCCAGTTTGTCACCATCCCCATTAAAGAGGCCTTGCCGGTGGCGCGCTATGCGGCGGTATGGTCGAAAAATTACCGGTTAAAAACCGCCGCGGCGTCGCTGGTGGAGATGGCGAAACACTATTCCTCGGGGCAGGGCAACCGCCACTGGCAGCCATTACAAATTATTGCGTAACTGAAAGTCGTTAAATAATCCAACACACGTCCTCGCTGTTATCAGCAGGATGACGCCCGGTCATTGACTTTATATTAAGATACAGAGGCCATAATGCATATTACCTACGATCTTCCGGTATCTATTGACGATATTCTCGAAGCGAAACAACGCCTCGCGGGAAAAATATATAAAACAGGCATGCCCCGTTCGAATTATTTTAGCGAGCGCTGCCAGGGCGAAATATTTCTTAAATTCGAAAATATGCAGCGCACGGGTTCATTTAAAATTCGCGGCGCCTTTAATAAACTGTGCGGTTTAACCGCGGCGGAAAAACGCAAAGGGGTGGTGGCCTGCTCAGCGGGCAACCACGCCCAGGGCGTCTCGCTCTCCTGCGCCATGCTCGGCATTGACGGGAAAGTAGTGATGCCGAAAGGGGCGCCGAAATCGAAAGTTGCCGCCACCTGTGATTATTCGGCGGAAGTGGTGCTACATGGCGATAACTTTAACGATACCCTCGCCAAAGCCAGCGATATTGTTGAACTTGAGGGCCGCATTTTTATTCCCCCCTATGACGACCCGCAGGTTATCGCCGGGCAGGGGACGATTGGACTCGAAATATTAGAAGATCTGTATGACGTGGATAATGTCATCTTGCCCATTGGCGGCGGCGGCTTAATTGCCGGTATCGCGATTGCGATTAAATCCATTAACCCGACAATCCGCATTATCGGCGTGCAGTCGGAGAATGTTCACGGCATGGCCGCCTCCTGGTATGCCGGGGAAATCACCAGCCATCGCCACGCCGGCACCTTAGCCGATGGTTGCGACGTCGCCCGCCCGGGGAAACTGACCTATGAAATCGCCCGCCAGCTGGTGGATGACATCGTCCTGGTGAGTGAGGACGACATTCGCCAGAGCATGGTCGCCTTAATTCAGCGCAATAAAGTGATCACCGAAGGGGCCGGGGCGTTAGCCTGCGCCGCGTTATTAAGCGGCAAACTCGACAGCTATATCCAGAACCGCAAAACGGTCAGCCTGATTTCCGGGGGCAATATCGATCTCTCCCGGGTATCGCAAATTACCGGTTTTGTTGACGCTTAATTCAATACATAAGTGAGGACAGGATATGAGTACGACTGAGAGCATTGCATCCAGCCAGACAAGCCTTTCGTCCTGGCGTAAATCTGACACCACCTGGACCCTGGGCCTGTTTGGCACCGCTATCGGCGCCGGGGTGCTGTTTTTCCCGATCCGCGCCGGCTTCGGCGGGCTGATCCCGATCCTGGTGATGCTGGTGCTGGCCTATCCCATCGCCTTTTATTGCCATCGGGCCCTGGCCCGGCTATGCCTGTCGGGGGCTAACCCCTCCGGCAATATCACCGAAACGGTGGAAGAGCATTTTGGCAAAACCGGCGGGGTGGTGATCACCTTTCTGTACTTCTTCGCCATCTGCCCACTGCTGTGGATTTATGGCGTCACGATCACCAATACCTTTATGACTTTCTGGGAGAACCAGCTGCAGATGCCGGCTCTCAACCGCGGGGTGGTGGCGCTGCTCCTGCTGCTGCTGATGGCGTTTGTCATCTGGTTTGGTAAAGACCTGATGGTCAAGGTGATGAGCTATCTGGTGTGGCCGTTTATCGCCAGCCTGGTGGTGATCTCCCTGTCCCTGATCCCCTACTGGAATAGCGCGGTGATTGACCAGGTCAACCTCAGCGATATCGCCTTAACCGGTCACGACGGCATTCTGGTGACGGTATGGCTGGGCATCTCCATCATGGTGTTCTCCTTCAACTTCTCGCCGATCGTCTCCTCGTTTGTGGTCTCCAAACGCGAAGAGTATGAAGCGCAGTTTGGCCGCGAGTATACCGAACGCAAATGCTCCCAGATCATCTCCCGGGCCAGCATGCTGATGGTGGCGGTGGTGATGTTCTTCGCCTTCAGCTGCCTGTTTACCCTCTCACCGCAGAACATGGCGGACGCCAAGGCGCAGAATATCCCGGTGCTCTCCTATCTGGCGAACCACTTTGCCTCGATGTCGGGCACCAAATCCACCTTTGCCACCCTGCTGGAGTATGGCGCGTCGATCATCGCCCTGGTGGCCATCTTCAAATCGTTTTTCGGCCACTATCTCGGCACGCTCGAGGGGCTGAACGGTCTGATCCTGCGCTTTGGCTATAAAGGGGATAAAACCCGGGTCTCCAGCGGCAAGCTCAATACCCTGAGCATGGTGTTCATCATGGGCTCGACCTGGGTGGTGGCCTATGCTAACCCCAATATCCTCGACCTGATTGAGGCCATGGGCGCGCCGATTATCGCCTCGCTGCTGTGCCTGCTGCCGATGTACGCCATTCGTAAAGCGCCTTCGCTGGCCAAATACCGTGGCCGTCTCGATAACCTCTTTGTGACCGCCATTGGTCTGCTGACCATCCTCAACATCGTTTACAAACTGTTCTAATCCGGCTCAGGCCACGCGGAGTACAACATGACTGAATTTCCGGTAGTACTGGTGATTAACTGCGGCTCGTCGTCAATCAAATTTTCCGTCCTGGACGCCGCCAGCTGCGACTGCCTGCTCAACGGCGTGGCCGAGGGCATCAACGCGGAACGGGCGTCTCTCTCGCTCAACGGCGGCGAGCCGGTGGCGCTGGCGCAGCGCGGCTACGAAGGCGCCCTGCAGGCGATTGCCGGAGCATTAGCCCAACGCGACCTCATCGACAGCGTGGCCCTGATTGGCCACCGCGTCGCCCACGGCGGCGACCTGTTCACCGAGTCGGTCATTATTAGCGAGGAGGTTATCAATAACATTCGCCAGGTATCGTCCCTGGCCCCGCTGCATAACTACGCCAGTCTCAGCGGCATCGCCTCGGCGCAGCGGCTGTTCCCGGAGGTGATGCAGGTGGCGGTCTTTGATACCAGCTTTCACCAGACCCTGGCCCCGGAAGCTTTTCTCTATGGTCTGCCGTGGGAGTATTACCAGAATCTCGGGGTACGCCGCTACGGTTTCCACGGCACCTCGCACCGCTATGTGTCCCGGCGCGCCCTGGCGCTGCTCGGGTTGCCGGAGCAGGAGAGCGGCCTGGTGATCGCCCACCTGGGCAATGGCGCCTCGATCTGCGCGGTGCGTAACGGCCGCAGCGTGGACACCTCGATGGGGATGACGCCGCTGGAGGGGCTGATGATGGGCACCCGCAGCGGCGATGTCGACTTCGGCGCCATGGCGTGGATTGCCGGGGAAACCCGGCAGACCCTCAGCGACCTGGAGCGGGTAGCCAACACCGCCTCCGGCCTGCTGGGGATCTCCGGTCTTTCCTCCGACCTGCGGGTGCTGGAGCAGGCGTGGCATGAGGGCCATGCCCGCGCCCGCCTGGCGATTAAAACCTTTGTCCATCGTATCGCCCGCCATATTGCCGGCCACGCCGCGGCGCTGCAGCGTCTCGACGGCATTATTTTCACCGGCGGGATTGGCGAGAACTCGGTGCTGATCCGTCGGCTGGTGAGCGAGCGGCTGACGGTCTTTGGCCTTGCGATGGACGCCGCCCGCAATCAGCAGCCCAATTCGGCCGGCGAGCGCCTGATCTCCGCCGACGGCAGCCGGGTGCGCTGCGCGGTTATTCCTACCAATGAAGAGCGCATGATTGCCCTCGATGCGATCCGCTTAGGCCGGATCCACACCGCGGCGGCGCTGGCCTGACTTTTTATTCTGTAGAGAGACGATGTTCATGAAAGTAGATATCGATACCCAGGATGTACGATACGCTGACGCCTGGCTGGGCTTTCGCGGTACGGCGTGGCAAACGCAGATCGACGTTCGCGACTTTATTCAGCATAACTACACCCCTTACGAGGGCGATGAGTCTTTCCTCGCCGACGCGACGCCAGCGACCACCGCCCTCTGGGAGCAGGTGATGGCCGGGATCCGCGTCGAGAACGCCACCCATGCGCCGGTGGATTTCGACACCAATGTCGCCACCTCCATCACCGCCCACGCGGCGGGCTATATCAACCAGCCGCTGGAAAAGATCGTCGGCCTGCAAACGGACCAGCCGCTGAAGCGCGCCCTGCATCCTTTTGGCGGCATCAAGATGATCAAAAGCGCCTTCGAGGCCTATGGTCGCGAAATGGATCCTGACTTTGAGTATCAGTTTACGGCGCTGCGTAAGACCCATAATCAGGGCGTTTTTGACGTCTATTCCCCGGATATGCTGCGCTGCCGCAAATCCGGGGTGCTGACCGGGCTACCGGACGGCTATGGCCGCGGACGGATCATCGGCGATTACCGCCGCGTGGCGCTGTACGGCATTCGCTATCTGGTCCGCGAACGTGAGCTGCAGTTTGCCGACCTGCAGCCGGCCCTTGAGCGCGGCGAGGCGCTGGAGGCCACCCTGCGCCTGCGCGAAGAGCTGGCCGAACAGCGGCGCGCGCTGCTGCAGATGCAGGAGATGGCGGCCCGCTACGGCTGCGATATCGCCCACCCGGCGCGCACTGCCCGGGAGGCGGTGCAGTGGCTCTACTTCGCCTACCTGGCGGCGGTGAAGTCGCAGAACGGCGGCGCCATGTCGCTGGGGCGCACGGCCACCTTCCTCGACATCTATATCGAACGCGATCTGCGCGCCGGTTTATTGAATGAGGAGCAGGCCCAGGAGCTCATTGATCACTTCATCATGAAGATCCGCATGGTGCGTTTCCTGCGCACCCCGGAATTTGATTCGCTGTTCTCCGGGGATCCCATCTGGGCGACGGAGGTGCTGGGCGGCATGGGGCTGGATGGTCGCACCCTGGTCAGCAAAACCACCTTCCGCTATCTGCATACTCTGCACACCATGGGCCCGGCGCCGGAGCCGAACCTGACCGTGCTCTGGTCGCAAGCGCTGCCGGCGGCGTTTAAAAAATATGCCGCCCGGGTCTCTATCGCCACCTCGTCGCTGCAGTATGAGAACGACGATCTGATGCGCAGCGATTTTCACAGCGACGACTACGCCATCGCCTGCTGCGTCAGCCCGATGGTGATCGGCAAGCAGATGCAGTTCTTCGGCGCCCGCGCCAATCTCGCCAAAACGCTGCTCTACGCGATTAACGGCGGGGTGGATGAGAAACTGAAGATCCAGGTGGGGCCGAAAACCGACCCTCTGCGTGATGAGGTGCTGGACTACGACACCGTGATGGCCAGCCTCGACCACTTTATGGACTGGCTGGCGGTGCAGTACATCAGCGCGCTGAACATCATCCATTGCATGCATGATAAGTACAGCTACGAGGCGGCGCTGATGGCCCTGCACGACCGCGACGTCTACCGCACGATGGCCTGCGGCATCGCCGGCCTGTCGGTGGCAGCGGATTCGTTGTCGGCGATAAAGTACGCCCGGGTGAAGCCGGTGCGCGATCACCACGGGCTGGCGGTGGACTTTGTCATTGAAGGCGACTATCCGCAGTACGGCAACAACGACGATCGGGTTGATGCCATCGCCTGCGACCTGGTGGAGCGCTTTATGCGCAAAATTCAGGCGCTCCCCACATGGCGTCAGGCGGTGCCGACCCAGTCGATCCTGACCATCACCTCCAACGTGGTATACGGCCAGAAAACCGGCAACACCCCGGACGGACGTCGGGCGGGGACGCCGTTCGCTCCGGGGGCCAATCCGATGCATGGCCGCGACCGGAAAGGGGCGGTGGCGTCGCTGACCTCGGTGGCGAAACTGCCGTTTACCTACGCCAAAGATGGCATCTCGTATACCTTCTCCATCGTGCCGGCGGCGCTCGGCAAAGCCCCGTCAGCGCAGGAAAACAACCTGGTGGGCCTGCTGGACGGCTACTTCCACCACGAGGAGACGGTGGAGGGGGGACAGCATCTCAACGTCAATGTGCTGAACCGGGAAAAGCTGCTCGATGCGATAGAACACCCGGAGCAGTATCCGAATCTGACGATCCGCGTCTCCGGCTATGCGGTCCGCTTTAACGCGCTGACCCGCGAACAGCAGCAGGATGTGATCTCCCGAACGTTCACCAGCCAACTCTGAGCGGCCACCGGGTCACAGGAGAGCCTTTACGGGCTCTCCTGTTATCATCTTCACATTACCGCAACAAAATAATCACCACTGTTGATCATATTCGCATTTTTGCACCACGCCGGCGCGCAGCGACCGCTAACTGCATCTATGTTTAGCTCACGGGCCGGTACGGATACCGCGTTGTCCGGCTCGCCACGTGATGGCAACCGATCTCCTGACCTGAAAGGGAATGCGCCCTTGCCGGATGCGGCACGGGTTGCCGTCGCGTGCGTACCGACTGGGGCGACTGTTCTCCGGTGTTCCACTCCTTCCTGGCGGGATTTTTGCTTCTTCCACCCTGGCCGTCCTGGCGCTGCGCCAACGTCGGCACCACACGGTAAGTGATATTTTCTGCGTCATTCCATGACGCCAGGCTTTACATCGCTGAGGAATATCCGAATGTCTTTGAAACTGAAAACAATGACGCTTCATGTTGTGATAGCAGGTTGTATGAGCATGGCCTTTTACGCCCAGGCAGACGTGAAGATCGGCGTCGCCGGGCCCTTTACCGGCCCCAACGCCACCTACGGCGCCCAGTACTGGAAGGGAGCCTCGCAGGCGGTGGCCGATATCAATGCCGCCGGCGGCATCAAAGGCGAAAAGATTGTGCTGGTGCAGGGGGATGACGCGTGCGAACCGAAGCAGGCGGTGGCGGTGGCCAACCGGCTGGTGGATGAAGCGAAAGTCTCCGCCGTGGTGGGGCACTTTTGCTCTTCCTCAACGATGCCGGCCTCCGAGGTATATGACGAAGCCGGGATCCTGACCATTACCCCCGGCTCGACCAACCCGCAGATCACCGAGCGCGGCATGAAAGATCTCTTCCGCATGTGTGGTCGTGACGATCAGCAGGGGGCGATCGCCGCCAACTATATGCTGGACGTGCTGAAGGCGAAGAAAATCGCCGTCATCCACGATAAAGACACCTATGGTCAGGGGCTGGCCGATGCCACCCGCGCGGCGCTGGCGAAGCGGGGTACCAAAGAAGTGTTGTACGAAGGCCTTTCCCGCGGTGAAAAAGACTTTAACGCCCTGGTGACCAAGATCGGCGCCCTCAAGCCGGACGTGGTCTACTTTGGCGGCTGCCATCCGGAAGCGGGCCCGCTGGTGCGCCAGATGCGCGAGCAGGGGGTGCAGGCCAAATTCTTCTCCGGCGACTGTATCGTCACCGAGGAGCTGGTCACGGCCGCCGGCGGGCCGCAGTTCACCAACGGCGTGCTGATGACCTTTGGTCAGGATCCGCGCACCCTCCCGGACGGCAAAGCGGTGATCGAGAAGTTCCGCGCCAGCGGCTTTGAGCCGGAAGGTTATACCCTCTACGCCTACGCCTCCATTCAGGCTATCGCCGCGTCCTGGAACGCCGTCGGTACCGATAACGCCAAAGCCAGCGACTGGCTGAAGAGCCACGACGTCGAGACGGTGATGGGCAAGAAAGCCTGGGATGGCAAAGGCGACCTCAAGGTGTCCGACTACGTGGTCTATCAGTGGGACGACAAGGGCAAATATCACCAGCTCTGATCGGCCACGACCTGAGGACGCTCTGTCCTTTTGACTTGCGAATTGTCACATGACGGCGGTTGACCGGGAACGGAACCCGGCGGCCGTCTGCCTGGCGGCTGGAGGGGCTATGACGGCGTTTTTTCTGCAACAACTGATCAATGGGCTGACGCTGGGCGCGGTGTACGGCTTAATCGCCATCGGCTACACCATGGTGTATGGGATCATCGGCATGATCAACTTCGCCCACGGCGAGGTGTATATGGTCTCCGCCTACCTGTGCGCCATCGGCCTGGCGCTGCTCTCTTTCTTCGGGATCCACTCCTTTCCGCTGCTGATTTTCGCCACCCTGGTGTTCACCATCGTGGTCACCGGCGTATACGGCTGGGCGATCGAGCGCATCGCCTACCGGCCGCTGCGCAACTCGACGCGGCTGGCGCCGCTGATCTCGGCTATCGGGATGTCGCTGATCCTGCAGAACTATGTCCAGCTGAGCCAGGGGCCGAACCAGCAGGGGATCCCGACGCTGCTTAGCGGCGCGTTGCGCATGACGGTGGGCGATGGGGTAGTGCAGATCACCTGGACCAAGGTGTTTATTCTCGTCGCGGCGCTGGTGGGGATGCTTATCCTGACCTGGATTATTCAGTATACCCGGCTGGGGCGCATCTGCCGCGCCACCCAGCAGGACCGGCGCATGGCGGCGATCCTTGGCATCAATACCGACCGGGTGATCTCCCTGGTGTTTGTCATCGGCGCGGCGATGGCCGGTCTGGCCGGCGTGCTGGTGACCATGAACTACGGCACCTTCGACTTCTATATCGGATTTATTATCGGCATCAAAGCCTTCACCGCCGCGGTGCTGGGCGGGATCGGCTCGCTGCCTGGCGCGATGCTGGGTGGTCTGCTGCTTGGGGTGGCCGAAGCCCAGTTCGCCGGGCTGGTGAATTCGGATTACAAAGATGTCTTTTCCTTTGCGCTGCTGGTGGCGATCCTGATTTTTCGCCCGCAGGGGCTGCTGGGACGTCCGCTGGTGGCCAAGGTCTAAGGAGGCTTTATGGGTGAAATTACGCGCCAGCCTGCGCGGGCTATCCAAAACGCGCTGATCGACAGCGTACTGGCCGGCCTTTGCGCGTTAATTGTCTTTGGCCCGATCGTCGGCGTGGTGCTCAAAGGGTATGGTTTTACCCTCGCGCCTGCGCGGGTGGCGATTCTGGTGGCGGTGGTGATGGCCGGCAGGCTGGCGCTCAGTCTGCTGCTGCAGAGCCACAGGGGAAAAGCCTTTATTGCCCGCTTTGAGGGGGCGGATGACGGGGTGTACGTCCGGCCGCCGGGCTACCGCTCGCGGCTGCGCTGGATAATACCGCTGCTGGTGGGGCTGGCCATTGTCTTTCCGTTTCTCGCCACAAAATATCTGCTGACCGTGGCCATTCTTGGGCTGATCTACGTTCTGCTTGGCCTGGGGTTGAATATTGTGGTGGGCCTCGCGGGCCTGCTCGATCTGGGCTATGTGGCGTTTTACGCCATCGGCGCCTACGGCCTGGCGCTGGGCTACCAGTACCTGGGACTTGGCTTCTGGGCGATGCTGCCGCTGGGGGCGGTGATGGCGGCTCTCGCCGGGGCGTTGCTGGGCTTTCCGGTGCTGCGTATGCATGGCGACTATCTGGCCATCGTCACCCTCGGCTTTGGCGAAATTATCCGCCTGGTGCTCAACAACTGGGTGAGCTTCACCGGCGGCCCTAACGGCGTACCGGTACCATCCCCCACGCTGTTTGGCCTCGAGTTTACCCGCCGGGCGAAAGATGGCGGCATCCCCATCCATGAGTTTTTCCACGTCAGCTACAACCCCAACCTGAAATTCATCTTTCTCTACGCCGTGCTGTGTCTGGTGGTGATGCTGGTGCTGCTGGTGAAGCATCGCCTGACGCGGATGCCCATCGGCCGCGCCTGGGAGGCGCTGCGCGAGGATGAGATCGCCTGTCGGGCGATGGGGCTCAACCACGTGCTGGTGAAGCTCTCGGCGTTTATGCTCGGCGCGTCGACGGCCGGCATCGCCGGGGTGTTCTTCGCCAGCTATCAGGGGTTTGTTAACCCGACGTCGTTCACCTTTTTTGAGTCGGCGCTGATCCTGGCGATTGTGGTGCTCGGGGGAATGGGCTCCACCCTGGGAGTGGTACTGGCGGCGTTTGTTCTGACGGTCACCCCGGAACTGCTGCGCGGTTTTGACGAATATCGGGTGCTGCTGTTCGGCGTGCTGATGGTGATGATGATGATCTGGCGGCCGCGCGGTCTGGTGCGCACCAGCCGCAGCGGGGTTGCGTTGCGAAAAGGAGTCGCGCCATGACCGACAGCATCTTACGCGTTGAGCATCTGATGATGCATTTCGGCGGCATCAAAGCGCTGAATGATGTCAATCTGGAGGTGGAGCGGGGGTCGATCACCGCCCTGATCGGCCCCAACGGCGCGGGCAAGACCACGGTGTTTAACTGCCTGACCGGTTTTTATCGGGCGACGGGGGGCAGTATCGTGCTGCGGGCGCGGGAAAAGGTCACCGATGTTATTCAGGTGCTGGGGCAGAAGCTTCACCCGGACGATTTTCTCCACCCGGCGCAGCTGGGGAGGCGGATCTATTACAAGATGTTCGGTGGCACCCATCTGGTGAACCGCGCTGGCCTGGCGCGCACCTTCCAAAATATACGTTTATTCCGCGAGATGTCGGTGATCGAGAACCTGCTGGTGGCCCAGCATACCCAGGTCAACCGCCATCTGCTGGCCGGGATCCTCAATACCCGTGGGTATCGGCAGGCGGAGAGTCAGGCGCTGGATCGCGCTTTTTACTGGCTGGAGGTGGTGGAGATGGTGGACTGCGCCAACCGTCTGGCGGGGACCCTCTCCTACGGACAGCAGCGGCGGCTGGAGATCGCCCGCGCCATGTGCACCCGTCCGGAGATGATCTGTCTGGACGAGCCGGCCGCCGGCCTCAACCCGGTGGAAACCCAGGCGCTGAGCCGGATTATTCGCTTTCTGCGCCAGCAGCACGGCATCACGGTGCTACTGATCGAGCATGATATGGGGATGGTGATGGAGATTTCGGATCATATCATCGTCCTCGATCACGGGGACGTCATCGCCCGCGGCGCGCCGCAGGCGATCCAGGCCAACGCCAGCGTGATTGCCGCCTATCTAGGCGCTGAGGAAGAGGAGACGCGCCGATGAGCCAGCCTTTGCTTGCCTTTAATGAGGTGGATGTCTTCTACGGGCCGATCCAGGCCCTGAAGCAGGTCTCCCTCACCGTCAACGAGGGGGAGACGGTGGCGCTGATCGGCGCCAACGGCGCCGGTAAATCAACGCTGCTGATGTCGGTCTTCGGCCAGCCGCGCATTGCCGGCGGGGAGATTTTCTATCGCGGGGAGGCGATCAGCCGGAAATCGACCCACTTTATCGCCAGCAACGGCATCGCCCAGGCCCCGGAAGGGCGGCGCATCTTTCCCGATATGACCGTCGAGGAGAATCTGCTGATGGGGACCATTGCCATTGGCAACCGCTATCAGGCCGAGGACAAGGCGCGAATGTACCAGCTGTTCCCCCGGCTGGAAGAGCGGCGGGGACAGCGGGCGATGACCCTCTCCGGCGGCGAGCAGCAGATGCTGGCCATCGCCCGGGCGCTGATGAGCCGACCGCGCCTGCTGCTGCTGGATGAGCCGAGCCTGGGGCTGGCGCCGCTGGTGGTGAAGCAGATTTTTCAGATCCTGCGCGAGCTGACGGCTCAGGGGATGACGTTGTTTCTGGTGGAGCAGAATGCCCGCCATGCCCTCAATCTGTCGGACCGCGCCTACGTGATGGTGAACGGCCAGATCCGCCTGAGCGGTAGCGGCCAGACGCTGCTCAACGACCCGGAGGTGCGTAAGGCATATCTGGGGATCAGCGGCTGAGGGGGTTATTCCCGCGGTTCGTTACGGGTTTTAATGTGCTGCCAGAAACGTTCGGCGGCCTGGTTAAGCCGCGAGCCGGAGCGGTAGAGCCAGGCGCCGATCGGCAGCGACAGGCTCTCATCGAGGATCGTCAGCCGGCCTTCGTCCAGCTCGCGCTGAATAGAGTACTGCGGCAGCCAGCCCACGCCGTCGCCATTGAGGATCATGCGCTTGAGCAGCTCGCTCATGGAAGAAACAAAGGTGAGAGAGAAGGTGATCTCCGGCGTGCGGTCGATCACCTGGTTCACCTGGCGCCCCATATAGCTGTCGTTGGCGTATTTCATCAGCGGCAGCACGCCGCGATGTAAATGAAACAGCGGGCGGCCATGTTCGTCGCAGGGGGAGACCAGGTGCAGGTAAGAATCAAAAATTTTATGATTAATAAACGGATAGTTCATTAATTCTTCATTATAGAAGGAGAGGATAAAATCGCTTTTTCCCTCTTTCAGGTTAAATACGGCGTCGTTGACGTTAATCGATTCAACATGAAAAGTCTTATTTTTACGGTCGGTGTAACCGGCGATGATCTCCGGCAGTAATAACACCGACAGCGAAGGGGCGGCGTCGATTCTTATTTTCTGGGTAGTGTTATTTAAGCCTTTAATACGGCTGATCTGAAAATCCATGTCATCGAGCATATTTCGCGCATAGCCGACAAAAATTTTCCCGCGGTTGGTCAGCTGCAGAGGGTTGGCGCTACGATCGAAGATGCTGAATCCGAGGGAAGCCTCCAGCGACTGGATGCGTCGGCTGAACGAAGACTGAGAGATGTTGCGGGCTTTGGCCGCCAGGGTAAAGCTGCGCGACTCCTCAAGGGCAATCACATCATACAGCCATTTTACTTCCAGATTTGCCAACACCGATCCAGTCCTCAAAAACGCAATAAAGGCTATGCAATTTTAGCATAGCGCATAGAAACTATGCAATTAACATAATTATCGACAGGTGTTAACATTTTTTGGAAAGTTGAGATTTATGAATGCATATCGGCGACCCTACATGAGCACGATATGAAATCGCGACTCACGGTTATTTATTGCTTTATTTCATTGTCCAGGACTTATCTTATTAAATAGCCGGCGACGATGACGAAAGCAATGAATAACCCAGGCCTCTTACCTTAAATAGTTTGTCAGGAGTTCCATGTCACAACAAATTGAATCAGTAAAAATGGCTCTGCAGGAGCTGGGGATTAATGCAAGCGGCGAATTCTATTACAACCCTGATTACGATTTGCTTATTGCACATGAAACCTCTCCTGAGCTGACCGGCGCGGCCCGCGGCGTGATGACCGACTCTGGCGCTGTGGCTGTTGATACCGGGATCTTCACCGGCCGTTCGCCGCGCGATAAATACATCGTCCGCGACGAACAGACTCGCGACACCGTCTGGTGGGCAGACTCCGGCCTCGGCCGCAACGACAACAAACCGTTATCGCCAGACGTGTGGCGCAGCCTGAAAAGCCTGGTCGCGGGCCAGCTGAGCGGCAAAAAACTGTACGTCATCGACGCCTGGTGCGGCGCCAGCCCGGACACCCGTCTTGGCGTACGCTTCGTCACCGAGGTGGCGTGGCAGGCCCACTTTGTCAAAAACATGTTCATCGTGCCAAGCGCCGACGAGCTGGCCAGCTTTACGCCAGACTTCGTGGTGCTCAACGGCGCGGGCTGCACCAATGCCAACTGGCAGGCGCAGGGGATGAACTCCGAGAACTTTGTCGCCTTTAATCTGAGCGAGCGTATTCAGCTCATCGGCGGTACCTGGTACGGCGGCGAAATGAAGAAAGGGCTGTTCTCGGTCATGAACTACCTGCTGCCGCAGAAAGGCATCGCGTCGATGCACTGCTCGGCCAACCGTGGCGAAGCAGGGGACGTGGCGCTGTTCTTCGGCCTCTCCGGGACCGGGAAAACCACCCTGTCGACCGATCCGCATCGTCAGCTGATCGGCGATGATGAGCACGGTTGGGACGATGACGGCGTGTTTAACTTCGAAGGCGGCTGCTACGCCAAGACCATCAATCTCGATCCGCAGGCGGAGCCGGAGATTTATGGCGCCATCCGCCGCAATGCGCTGCTGGAAAACGTGGTGGTGCGCGCTGACGGCAGCGTGGATTATGCCGACGGCAGCAAAACCGAAAACACCCGCGTCTCCTATCCGCTGTCGCATATCGACAATATCGTCAAGCCGGTGTCCCGCGCGGGCCATCCGTCGAAGGTGATTTTCCTTGCCGCCGATGCGTTTGGCGTCCTGCCGCCGGTCTCCCGTCTGACCACCGAGCAGATGCAGTACCATTTCCTGTCGGGTTTCACCTCGAAGCTGGCGGGCACCGAGCGCGGCATTACCCAGCCGACGCCGACCTTCTCCGCCTGCTATGGCGCGGCGTTCCTGCTGCTTCACCCGACCCAGTACGCCAGCGTCCTGGCGGCGAAGATGGCGGAATCCGGTGCCGAAGCCTGGCTGGTCAACACCGGCTGGAACGGCGAAGGCAAACGCCTGTCGCTGCGCGATACCCGCAGCATCATTAGCGCGATCCTCAACGGCACTACCGGCCCGCTGCGCGAGGAGACCATCCCGGTGTTCGGTCTTGCGATCCCGCAGAGCATTCCAGGGGTAGACAGCGCGGTGCTGGATCCGCGTAATGGCTGGAGTTCAGCGGATAAATGGCAGGAGAAGGCCGAGAGCCTGGCTCAGCTGTTTATGGATAACTTCAAGCAGTACAGCGATACCGAAGCGGGCGCGCGTCTGGCGCTGGCCGGTCCGCAGCTGCAGAAGAGCGCGGTCGAAGCCTGATCCGCGGCCAGCAGGTCGACGCCTGGCGCCGACCTGCTGGTGAGCCGCTTTACTCCGCAAAGGCCCGCAGCGCATCGCCAGTGAGGCGATAACGCACCCACTCATCCTGCGGCTGCGCGCCAATGCTCAGATAGAAATCAATCGCCGGCTGGTTCCAGTCGAGCACGCTCCACTCCAGACGCCCGCACTGACGTTGTACAGCATATTGCGCGATGGTTTTCAGCAGCGCTTTTCCTGCGCCGATCCCGCGATAGTCGGGGGTGACGTACAGATCCTCCATATAGATACCATTGCGTCCAAGCCAGGTGGAGTAGCTGGTGAAGAACACCGCGTAGCCCACCGCTTTGCCCGCCACCTCGCAGATCAGCGCTTCGGTTTTGCTGCCGCTGGCAAACAACGTCTCTCTGATCTCCTCTGGCGTCGTCACTACCTCTTCGGGGGCTTTCTCGTAGACCGCGAGTTCATAAATCATGTCGTAAATAGCGGTGGCGTCGTCCGGGGTGGCCTGGCGGATCGTGATGCTCATGGGGCGTCCTTTATCAATAGTCAAAAGAGAGAGCAAAATTGCTGACCCTGAGGATAAGCGGTATTGTGAAAAGAATTAAGTGCAATGAAATCAGCAAACGATGAATATTATGCATCCTGTCCTGCGCCGGATTGACCTCAACCTGTTGCCGGTCTTTGACGCGGTCTATCGCTCCCGCTCGGTACGCCTGGCGGCGGAAGAGCTGGCGATGAGCACCTCGGCGCTGAGCCATGCGCTTTCCCGGCTGCGCAGCGCCCTCAACGATCCGCTGTTCTACCGTGAAGGCCACCGGATGTGCCCCAGCGTCTATGCCAGCCAGCTGGCGCCCTCTATCGCTTCGGCGCTGAAGTTTCTCAACCAGGAGCTGACGCCGCCGGCGGCGTTTGTGCCGGCCGCCAGCACCGACTGCATGCAGATTGCGATCACCGATTTCACCGCGTTCTGCGTCTTTCCGACGCTGATGCATCATCTGCAGCGTGAGGCGCCCGGGCTGCGGTTTGAGCTCCGTTATCTGCCCCACAGCCCGGCGCTGACCGAGCTGCTGGCGGGCGAGGTCGACCTGGCCCTCGGGTTCAATACCCCTGACGAGCCAGCCCATCCCGATCTTGAGGAGATTAACTGGCTGCGGGACGAATATGTGGTCATCAGCCAGGCCAACCGGACGGCGCTGACCCTGGACGCCTACCTTGCGGCCCGTCATCTGGTGGTGACCCCGTGGAATGAGCGGCAGGGGGTGCTGGACTGTGAGCTGGAGCGACAGGGCTATTCGCGGCAGGTGGCGATGAAAACCCCCTCGATGCTGAGCGCGCCCTTTATTATTGAGCAGAGCGACCTGTTGATGGCGCTGCCCCGGCGGGCGGCGGAGACGATGGCCCGCGCCGCCCGGCTGACCATTTTCCCGCTGCCGTTTCCGGTTCCGCCGTTTGACGTCAAGATTTACGCCCACCAACGCAGCGGGAAACGCGAGGCTACCCGCTGGCTTATCTCCCTGTTGCAGACGCTGGTGGGGGAGTCCACCGCTTCCTGACGCGCTTTCCAGCCGGCAGGGTATTTCGTTACCCCAGGCCAGGTTTTATGCCGTCAACCCACGGCGACATATCCTGGCCCCGGTCACAAAACGGAAAACTGACTTTTTCGCCGTCACCCGCGGCGTGGTTAGGACGGTGTGTGTTAAATTATTGTATGTAAAAGTAATGTTAATTAGTTAAATGTTATTCATGCGTAAAATGCATTAGTGGATGCGTTTATTACGCTTATTTCGTTCCCGGTTCTGTTTCAGTCTTCAGCGACAGGCGCGCGACAACGCGTGGATAACAAACTGGAGACCTGCATGCATTCAACAACCTCACAGATGAGTACCCGTGACCGGATCGGCGCCATTCTGCGCGTCACGTCCGGTAACTTTCTCGAACAGTTCGACTTTTTCCTGTTCGGGTTTTATGCCACCTACATCGCCCATACCTTTTTTCCGGCGAGCAGTGAATTCGCCTCGCTGATGATGACCTTCGCGGTCTTTGGCGCCGGCTTTTTGATGCGCCCCATCGGCGCTATCGTACTTGGCGCCTATATCGACAAGGTGGGGCGGCGCAAGGGGCTGATCGTCACCCTGTCGATCATGGCCACCGGCACCTTTCTGATCGTGCTGATCCCCTCTTATCAGACCATTGGCCTGTGGGCGCCGCTGCTGGTGCTGATCGGCCGTCTGCTGCAGGGCTTTTCCGCCGGCGCCGAGCTGGGCGGGGTGTCGGTCTATCTGGCCGAGATCGCCACCCCGGGCCGCAAAGGCTTTTACACCAGCTGGCAGTCGGGCAGTCAGCAGGTTGCCATCATGGTGGCAGCCGCGATGGGCTTTGCCCTCAACGCGGTACTGGAGCCGAGCGCTATCAGCGACTGGGGCTGGCGTATTCCGTTCCTTTTCGGCTGCCTGATTGTTCCGTTCATTTTTATCCTGCGCCGTAAGCTGGAGGAGACCCAGGAGTTTACTGCCCGCCGCCATCATCTGGCGATGCGCCAGGTATTCGCCACCCTGCTGGCGAACTGGCAGGTGGTTATCGCCGGGATGATGATGGTGGCGATGACCACCACCGCGTTCTACCTGATCACCGTCTATGCCCCGACCTTTGGTAAAAAGGTGCTGATGCTCAGCGCCTCTGACAGCCTGCTGGTCACGCTGCTGGTGGCGATTTCCAACTTCTTCTGGCTGCCGGTGGGCGGGGCGCTGTCCGACCGCTTTGGCCGCCGATCGGTGCTGATCGCCATGACCCTGCTGGCGCTGGCTACCGCCTGGCCTGCGCTGACCATGCTGGCGAACGCCCCGAGCTTTTTGATGATGCTGAGCGTGCTGCTGTGGCTGTCGTTTATCTACGGCATGTACAACGGGGCGATGATCCCGGCGCTGACCGAAATTATGCCCGCCGAAGTGCGCGTGGCAGGTTTCTCGCTGGCCTACAGCCTGGCGACCGCGGTGTTTGGCGGCTTCACGCCGGTGATTTCCACGGCGCTGATTGAGTATACCGGTGATAAAGCGTCTCCCGGCTACTGGATGAGCTTTGCCGCCATCTGCGGTCTGCTGGCCACTTGCTACCTCTATCGCCGTAGCGCCGTTGCGCTGCAGACGGCACGTTAATCAGGGAGAAGATGATGCGTAAAACGACAGGAACCCTGCTAGCCACGCTGCTGCTGGCCGCCACCGGCGGCAGCGCGTTGTCCGCTGAGGTCACCGTGATGATCTCCGGCGGCTTCAAAGCGGCGCTGGAAAAGCTGGCCCCGGCGTGGGAAAAACAAACCGGCAACCACCTCGTGGTGATCCCTGGCCCGTCGATGGGAAAAACGCCGCAGGCGATCCCTAACCGTCTGGCGCGCGGCGAACACGCGGACGTGGTGATCATGGTCGGGGACGCGCTGACCAGCCTCGAGAAAGCGGGCCGTACGCAACCGGATTCGCGCCGGGAGCTGGCCGACTCGCCGATCGGCGTGGTGGTGAAGGCGGGGGCGCCGCTGCCGGCTATCCACAACGCAGACCAGCTGCGGGCGACGCTGCTGGCGGCGCCATCGGTCGCGTACTCCGACAGCGCCAGCGGACGCTATGTCAGCTCGACGCTATTCCACACCCTGGGCATTGATGACGCGATGCAGAGTAAAGCGCATATGGTGGAGCGCATTCCGGTGGCCTCGGAAGTGGCCAAGGGACGGTATGCGATCGGTTTTCAGCAGGTGAGTGAACTGCTGCCGGTGCCCGGCGTAACCTTCGTCGGCGAACTGCCGGATAACCTGCAGTACATCACCCGCTTTGCCGGGGCGGTGACCATCAGCGCCGACCACCCGCAGGAAGGCAAGGCGCTGCTGACGTATCTGGCGTCACCGGCGGCGCAGGAGACCATCCACGCCACCGGTATGCGAAGCGTAGCCGCCGCCGCGCCGGTCAGCCAGAAGGATACTGTTCAATAATCAGCTTCTCCAGCTCTGCCGCCACGTAGGACTGAATACGGCCGCTGAGGCGGATCAGGCCTACCGTACGCGTGACCACCGGGTCGGTGAGCGGCACAGCGCGGAGAACGGAATGCTCCCCGGCGGGCATCGACATCGCGGGCACGGCGGCAATGCCGATGCCCGCTTCCACCATCCCCAGCATCGTGGTGACGTGGCGGGTTTCGCAGATACTTGGCCGCGCCGGCGTCAGATGCGCCAGCTCCCGGTCAAGCAGCGTCCGGTTGCCGGAGACCCGATCCAGGCCAATATAATCCTGTTCAAAATACGCCTGCCAGCTTAGGTGCGTCTTGCGCGCCAGCGGATGATCGTGCCGACAGGCGGCCACATAGCGGTCGTCGGCAAGAGGGGTGAATTCGATACTGGCTGGCAGGTTTTTGGCAAAGCAGAGGCCAAAGTCAGCCTGTCCGCTGCTGACCGCCTCGATCACATTCCCGACGCTGCTGTCAATCAACCGGATGCGCACCTGGGGATAACGCGCCTGAAAGCTGCGGATGATTTCCGGCATAAAGTAGTAGGCGGCGGAGGGCACTGTCGCCACCGTCACCAGCCCGGTGCGCGCCTTGCTGACCTGGCTGATATCTGCCAGCACCGTCTCGACATGGGCCAGCAGCTGCTCCGAACGTTCGGCAAAATTTTGCCCATACAGCGTGAGGGTCACCCGTCGGGTGGTGCGATCGAACAGCCGGTTGCCCAGCGCCGTCTCCAGCTTTTCGATGCGTCGGCTAAGGGCCGACTGCGACAGGCAGATGGATTCGGCCGCCAGCCGAAAACTGCCATATTCCATCAGGGCGCGAAAGGCGTAGAGATCGTTGAAGTCAAAATTTACGGGCATGGCGGCATCCTTATCGGCTGTCTGGCGCCATCGCCCCGTCCGGCGAGGGGCGATGGCGGGTAGCATATCGGGCAGGACTTCGGGCGCGCGGGAAACCGCGCGCCAGGGCTTACACCTTAAGCAGTTTTACCGTGGCATCGATATCGATTTCGTCTTCCGAAAAGATCAGGGTTGTCCCCTGAAAGGTGGTGATCGCCAGCTTTTTCACCGAGCGCATCTCTCCCGGCTGCACCGTGGCTTTTGGCCGGATGCTGTTCATCAGCAGCCCGACCGACAGCACGGCGTTTTCTTTATCGACGCGGGTCTCGACCGGCTCTTCTTCCCGGTACACCACATAGGATTTGATGGAGGTCAGCTTCAACCGCTCGCCGGCAATATAGATATATTTGCTTTCCGGAATGATCTTCACCGCGTAGGCCGACAGCCCTTTATTGTTGGTGGTAGGTTCGAAAGTCACCGCCGCGTCTTTCTTGATAAGATCAGGATTGGCGACCTTAATCACGTGAAAATAACGATTTTCGCCGTTTTCATCTTTGATAAATCCAAAACCTTTATCTTTAAACCACGTTGTGATTGTTCCGTTCATCGCCATTACCGTATTACTCGTTGGTTAACACAAATTTTGCAGCGCGCAGTGTAAAGCACATTGCCTGTACAGGCCATGCCTTTGCGATAAGTGTGGGTGATAAATGACGCCGCCGCGAGGGCGGATTGTGCGCCAGCATCGTGCCGCTGGGCAAAATGGGGTACTATCGCCAGCCACTCCTTCTTCGGGCCGCCTGATGTCCACCATTATCGATACCTTTGTCGCGCCGCCGTGTCGCGAACAGATCACCCTCTTGTATCAGGACGAACACCTGCTGCTGATCAATAAGCCCGCCGGGCTGCTGAGCCTGTCGGGCAAAGATCCGCGCAACCTCGACTCCGTGCATCACCGGCTGGTACAGCGCTTTCCGGGCTGCACCCTGGTGCACCGCCTGGACTTCGGCACCTCCGGCCTGATGGTGATCGCCCGCAACAAGGGCATTAACGCCTTGCTGTGCCAGCAGTTCAGCCAGCGCACGGTGGACAAGGTCTATACGGCGCTGTTGTGCGGCCATCTGGCGGAAGATGAGGGGATAGTGGAGGCGGCAATTGCCAAAGATCCGGCCCGTTTCCCGCGCATGGCGCTCTGCGCCCGCCACGGCAAACCGGCGCGTTCGCGCTATCGGGTCATAGACCGCCTGTATCAGGCGCGAGAAGGCGAGAGGGCGCTGGCGTTAACCCGGGTGACGCTCACCCCGGAGACCGGACGGACCCATCAGCTGCGTATTCACTGCCAGCTGCTGGGCTATCCGATCCTTGGCTGCGATCTGTACGGTGGCCGGGAGCTGCCCGGCACGGAATGCGCTCCGCGGCTGATGCTGCACGCCAGCGAACTGCGTTTTGTCCACCCCGTCAGCCATGAGCCGATGCATATCCAGCAGGCGAGCCCGTTTTGATCGCCCGCGGCGGGAAAGCCCGGGGTTACCACATCAGATCGTCGGGCACCTTAAAGTCGGCGTACGGATCGTCTTCATCCTGCTCATCCTGACTCAGGGCGCTGTGCAACACGATGCTGCTGGCGTCGCGCTGGGCAATTTTCTCAGCCACTACCGCCGGAATAATCGCATATTCACCTTCGGGCTTGTTATCCACCGCCAGGCGGGCAATCGCCAGACGGCCGTTAATCAGCTGGGTCTGGGTGGGCTTGTCGACCATAATTTTTTTGATCAGATTATTATCGGTAAAGTTAAAGCCGATATCGCCCCGGGCGACCGTAATGCGGTTCATCTCGATCAGCTGCTTCACCTGGGCTTTATACTCTTTCGCCAGCACCGCCTGCTTTTGCTGCTCGCTAAGCTGTTTATCACGCTCCAGCTGGGCTTTTTTATTTTCTTCCACCGCTTCCCGGGCCTCACGGGCCTGAACGCGGGATTTTTTCGCCGTTCTCTGGACTTTAGCCATTTTTTTGCTGCTGACCAGGCCGGCTTTGAGCATCTGCTCTTGTAAGGTGAGTTTTGTCATCTGCGTGTCTGAAACTGAGGAAACATCTGGCAAGTATACCTGCATTGGCAGAAACGACGCCAGACTCGCGATCGCGCTGGGCTGCTGTACCATGCCGCGCAGCGCGGCGGGGGATTACCCCCGGGGCTGAAGCTGATAAATCCAGGCGCTGATCTGCTGTCCATCGTCGGTGGTCACTTCCACCGGCACCCGATCGTACCCTTCCTCAAAGTCGTCCAGCATGGGCCAGTGCGCCGCCAGCCGATCGGACAGGAACAGATAGCCGTTGACCCGTGGGCCGTGAGCGTCGAGGACGATCCCCGGGAAATCGGCGGCTGCGCCCCAGCCGCGCGCGTAAAAGGTGCCGGTGACGTAGCCGGGACGCCACTCGCCCCCGATCGCCTCCAGAATATGCGCATTGCTGCGACCGGGACAGAGCGTCCCATAGACAAATAGCGGTTTCATTTTCTCTCTCTCGTTCGCCCTGATACCCGCCCACAGCGGAGCGGGAAACCAAAATACGGGGTAATGCAGCGCCTGGCAATGGCCGGGTGGGGGCGGGGCACTCCTCCGGGTATCTGGCAGTTGCCGGGGGAGATTCTGGACTCAGCGCTACTGAGGGTATATCGATTGCGGTGATATTTTTATTATTATTTATATTTAAGGTAAATATAAATATTCCTGACGGAGGGATTAATTCGCTAATTAATATTCAACAGGAAAATAATAAAAGGGTCGCTTATGGAATATTCCTTCTACATGTGATGACCGAGAGCAATAAAGCTACCTTGGGTTGAATTCAGATATTATTTAGGGGCAGGCGTTACCTCCCCCTGACTCTTTCGCTTTATGATAAACATCCCTTGACCAAAAAATATCATCTAACTTCGAAACTCTCGCGGGCAGGGGAGATATTTCCTTTCCCTGAAGCGGCAGGTAATAAATCCAGCCGAACACACGGCGGATGAGGGATATCCGTCCGGGCATTTGGTCCTGTCTGCAGACCAATGAAAGTGAAAGGCACAGGAGGTGCAATGAAGATTTTCCGCCCATTATGGCGCGACGGGGCTTTTCTGGTCCCGCAGCAGTTTCAGCAACAGGCCCGCTGGGACGCGCACGTCGCCGATACGGTCTCCCGCATGGCGCTCGCCCACCCGTGGGGGGTATTGCGCGCGGAGTTTGACGCGAGCGCGCTCACCCTTTCCCGGCTCAACGCTACCCGGCTGATCGTGCGTTTCGCCGACGGAACGCTGATTGACACCGAGCTGGCGGATATTTTGCCACCGGTCCGCGATGTATCGGACGTGATGCAGGACAGCGTGGAGGTTCTGCTCGCTCTGCCGCTGCTCAGCGCCAGCGGCGGCAATCTTGATGACGGCCAGGAGAGCGCCCGCCCGCGCCGCTGGCGCGCCGAGCAGGTGACCGTCCAGGAGCTGGCCGGCCATGAACGCAGCGAGCTGGCCGTTCTGCGGCACGCGCTAACGCTGCGTCTCTCCACCGAGGAAAATGCAGCCTTCCTCACCTGCCCGGTAGCGCGTCTGGTGCGCGACGCCCAGGGGCAGTGGATCGTTGACCCGGAATTCATCCCGCCGCTGCTGTCGCTGGCGGCAAGCCCGACGCTGGTTAGCGAGCTGGGTGAGCTGTTACATCGCCTGCAGGCCCGACGCAGACGCCTGATGGCCATGCGCCGTGAAAGCAATGCGCGGATGGCTGATTTTGCCGTGGCGGATGTCTCCTTGTTCTGGCTGCTCAATGCGCTGAACAGCGCTGAACCGGTGCTCAGCGAGCTGCATCAGTACCCTTCGCGCCATCCGGAGCTGCTCTATCGCGAACTGGCCAGGCTGGCCGGCAGTCTGCTGACTTTCTCCCTTGAACATCATCTGGAAGCAATCCCCCGCTACCGGCATGCCTCGCCAGAGCAGGTATTCCCACCGCTGTTTGCCCTGCTGGATACGCTGCTCGAAGTCAGCCTGCCCTCAAGGGTGATCGCCATCGCTCTGGAGCAGGGCGCCGACCGGGAGATCTGGCGGGGCAGGCTGCACGATGCGCGGCTGCGCGAGGGGGCGGATTTTTATCTGTCGGTGCGCTCTTCACTCCCCCCTCACCAGCTACAGAGCCGCTTTCCGCAGCTCTGTAAGGCGGGTAGCCATGATGATGTCGCCGAGGTCGTCAATATTGCCCTCAGCGGCATCGCGATCAAACCGCTGAGCCATGTGCCGGCGGCCATTCCGCTACGTCTGGAAAACCAATATTTCGCTCTGGATCTCTCCACCGACGCCGCCCGCACGATGCTGGAGGCCGGCAACTGCACCTTCTATACCCCGGAATCGCTTGGCGACGTGAAACTTGAACTCTTTGCGGTACTGCGCTCATGAATACCTCTGAAAGCGATCTGATCAACAAAACCTTTTACCCGGGCTGGCTGATGGTCAGCCAGTTACGCTGCGGCCAGCCGGTGACCGATGGCGAGGCGCTCTATCGCCAGGCCTGTCGATGGGTGACCGAGGCGCGCGAGGCGCTGACGGCGGGGGGAGTCAGTGAAGCCAGCGCTGAGCAGATGCTCTATGCCTACTGCGCGCTGCTCGATGAGAGCGTCCTCAACCGCGCCAGTCAGGATGATGGCTACCGCAGGTGGCGCAAGGATCCGTTGCAGGCGCGCTTTTTCAGCACTCTCAACGCCGGGGAAGAGCTCTGGGAACGGATCCGCCAGCTGCTGCGAGAGCCCACGGCGGATGCGGCAGTGCTGACTTGTTTCTATCGTACTTTGCAACTTGGGTTTGTCGGACAGTACCGCGCCGAGGATGACGAACGGCGTGAGGACGTGGCGCAAGTGCTTGGCGCGCGGGTCCCGCCGTTCAGCCTGACCCAGGAGGCGCCGGTGGTGGTTCGTGCCTCCCGGCTGCGCAGCGGACGGCGGATGTACTGGTGCGGCTGGGCGGCTGGCATTGTGGCGCTGGCGGCGCTGTGGTTGACCTTCTCCTCCGTGCTGTCACAGATGGTGGCGCAGATAGCAGGGCAGGGATAAGAGATGCGTGATAACGCCCGTCGTCTGCTTACGATACTGACCGTCATCCTGGCCCTGTGGCTAGTGCTGGGCTTCTGGCCGCTGTCCATCGGCAACCAGGTGATCTTCAGTCTGTGCATCCTGCTGGCGGGCGGCGCGGCGCTCTGGCGTCAGCGTCGCCGGGCAGTCAGCCGTCAGCGATCGGAAATCGTCCTGCCGCCCGAGGATTTTCAGGGGGCAGTGGTTCTGGTCTGCGGGGATACCGACGGTCTGTTTCCCGGGCGTTCGGCGCACGGCGAAACCCGTCACGGCTGGTATCTACGGGGAGACAGCGCGGAGCAATTGCCGGGGCTGGCGCAGTACCTGGCGGCGGCGCGTCCGGCACTGGTATCGCAGGTTTCCGTGCTGCTGGCGGTGGTACCGGAGCACCACCCCTCCGGGGAGCATCTGGCGCAGTCGCTGCGCGACTGGCGGCGGAGTATCGTTGAGTGCCGAACCTGGCTAAACGGTCTGCCGCCGGTGTGGAGCGTGTTCTGGGTGACGCCGCCAGGCGGCCAGGCCGTGGAAAGCCGCTGGTTTACCGTCACGCCGGAGAGGCCTGGTCTCCAGGTGCAGGAGAAGGGACAAGCGCCCCAGTCGGTTGCCGGGTGGCAGCGGGAGGGCAGCTCTGCCTCACGCCTGCATCAGACGCTGTGGCTGGAGAGCATTCTGACCTTGGCCGAAAACGCTCTTTTCCGGCCATTCCGCGCCCGGCAGGCGGAACTTCCTCCGCTGAACCTGTGTGCCGCGGGCATCTGCCTTACGCCGGTGGCGGCGGTGGCGAATAACCTCTGGCAACAGCAAATCGCCGCGATCACCACGCTCTCCCCGGGCAACGACGCGGCGCCAGGTCCTCACCCGCTGCCGGATCTTCTTCTGTCGTCACTGCCGCACCGCCACGGGGTCAGCCGCCGGATGCGCGATGCCGGTCTTGCCGCTGGGGTGGGCTTCCTCTTTCTGGCGCTGGCGATGCTGGCTTCCTTTATCAACAACCAGCGCCTGGTGCGCAGCGTCGGCGATCATCTGGCGGTGTATCACCGCCTCAGCGGCACGCCGCCGACGCCGAAGCTGCAGGCGCAGCAGCGTCTGCGTGCCGACAGCCGCCTGCTGGATGACTGGTTGCGCCGGGGGGAGCCGCTGCGTTATCGGCTGGGGCTGTATCAGGGGGGGCGGCTGATCCCCTTCGTTGAAGCCGCTATCAATGACTGGGCGCCGCCCCCGCCGCCGCGTCCGGTCGTTAAGCAGGTTGTGCAGGGGCCGCAGACGATCCGCCTCGATAGCATGGCGCTGTTCGATACCGGCAAATCGACGCTGAAACCGGGTTCGACAAAGCTGCTGGTGAACTCGCTGCTGGGCATTAAGGCCAAACCCGGCTGGCTGATCGTGGTGGCAGGCCATACCGACAGCATCGGCAACGATAGATCCAATCAACAACTCTCCCTGAAGCGTGCCGAGGCGGTCCGCGACTGGATGCGCGATACCGGCGATGTGCCGGAGAGCTGTTTTGCGGTGCAGGGCTACGGCGCAAGCCGTCCTGTCGCCAGCAACGAGACGCCAGAGGGACGGGCGCAAAATCGCCGGGTGGAGATCAGTCTGGTCCCGCAGAAGGACGCCTGTCTGACGCCGGGCACGGCCAATACCTCAGGAGCAGAGACTAACGGATTAAAAAGCGAAACCGAGTAACCCGCGAACCCGATCGCGGACGTTGAACAACAACAATCTGCCTGCCTGACCTTGTGCGCTACGGGTCCCTGATAAACAGGAAACAGCGATGGGCGGTAGCGTGCCTGCAGACAGTCAAACTTGTCGGCAAAGCGGGGCCTCTGCGGGGATGAAGCGCAGGAAAGGGGATGGATAAAGGAGATCAGTATGGATAGCGCTAAGGACAGTGGCAGAGAAATGCTGGCGGCGATAAACGTTGAAGGCTCCGGTTTCTGGCTGCTTTTTTTATTTCTCAGTCAGTGAATATAAATATCCCTGGGGTTACCTTTTAGTTACGAAACTCCTGGTGGGGTATCTGATATATCGATATGCACATAAATATATTTATGATGAATGAGATGATTATCATTAAACAAAATTAAACAGGGCGTCCTGTGAATTGATTTTTGATGGTCATTACAGCGGAGTAAAACAGGAATATAATGGATACCTCTTCAATAATTACCGGCACCACCCTTAACCGTTACCAGCTGGATATTCCTTCATGTACCGCATCGCTGGATGTGGAAGAATTCAGTGGGGCAGAAAAACTGAGTGAACTTTATTATTACACTATTACGTTTACCAGCGCAGAGAAAAATATTGATGCCGCACAGCTCCTGAGCAAACCCGCCATGCTGACGATGGGCGGCGGCGCACTGCAGCAGCTGGCGGACTGCAAACGCGTCCACGGTGTGATTACCACCTTCCGGCGCGTCAATCGTTCTGAAGATCAGTCGACCTATCAGATAACCCTCCAGCCGTTTCTCTCCCTGCTGGATAAACAGTTTCGCAGCCATCGTTTTTTCGTCAACAAATCGGTACCGGAGGTGGTGGAGCAGGTATTGCAGGAACATCACCTCCATGACTGGGAGTATGAGTTTAATCTCAAGCAACACTATCCGCGGCGCGAGCAAATTAATCAGTATCAGGAGAGCGACCTGGCGTTTATCCAGCGCCTGCTGGCAGAGGTGGGGATATTTTATTTCTTCACCCTGCAGGAAGAGGCCCAGAGCGAAGTGGTCCACTTCGCCGACGCGCAGCGGGCGCTGATGTTCGATAAGACACTTCCTGTAAACAGCCCGTCCGGGATGAGCGACAGCGGTGCGGAATCGATATGGGGTCTGAGCATCACGCACAATGTCGTAGAGGCGAACGTCACTACCCGGGATTATAACCCCCGCGATGCGCAGAGCGTTCTCCAGTCGGCAACAGCGGATATGACCCGGGGAAATGGTGAAGGCCTCACTTACGGTGAGGTATACCACTATAAGCTTCGCCACCGGGAGCGTGGCGATAAAATCGACCCGCAGACGGAGACCGCCAACTTCTATGCCCGCCTCGACCATGAGCGTTTTCTGGCTCACCAGACGCTTATTACCGCGATCAGTACTGCAGCCTGGCTGGCGCCGGCCCAGGTGCTGACCGTTACCGACAGCCTGCCGTCGACCCTGCCTGCGCCCGTACAGGATCCGCTGTTAATCACCGGCACCGGTTTTACCGCCAGCCGCCGGGAGGCGCTGCGGGTGTCCCTGCTGGCGGTGCCCTACAGCGAAACATTGTGCTGGCGTCCGCCGCTGCTGCCGCGCCCGAAGGTGACTGGCACCATGACGGCGCGGGTGACCAGCGCGAAAGCGAATGATATCTACGCCTGGCAGGATGCGTCCGGCCTGTACCGGGTGAAATTTGACCCTGACAGAGATGAGAAAGGGCAGGGTCAGGAAAGCATGCCGGTGCGTCTCGCCAAACCCTACGGCGGCGACGTGTACGGTTTTCACTTCCCGCTGATCCAGGGCACGGAGGTGGCCATTGCTTTCCACGAAGGCGACCCTGACCGGCCATATATTGCGCATGCGCTGCACGACTCGCGGCATGTCGACCCTGTGACGGAGAAAAACAGCACCCGCAATGTGATTCGTACTCCGGCCAATAATAAGCTGCGAATGGAGGATAAGCGCGGCGAGGAGCATATCAAGCTCAGCACCGAGTACGGGGGCAAGACGCAGCTGAACCTCGGGCATAACGTGAATGCGCAAAGGGAGTTGCGGGGCGAGGGTGCGGAACTGCGTACGGATAAATGGGTGAGCATCCGGGGCGGTGCGGGAGTGTTTATCAGTGCGGATAAACAGCCTTCGGCAGGCGACAGGATGCTGGCAATGGAGGAGGCGATTGCGCAGCTTGAAAATGCCCTGGGTATTGCGAAAAGCCTGGCGTCGGCAGCGGAATCGGCTCAGGCCCTGCCATCGGATACCGGCAACCAGCAGACGCTGAACGATGCGCTGAAAGAGCTGGCGCAGCCGGGGATAGTGCTGAATGCGCCGCAGGGCGTGAGCATCAGCAGTCCGCAGGCGGTACGGTTGTCTTCGGGTAGCGCCAGCGTGGGGATTGTGTCACAGCAGAATACGGACATCAGTGCGCTGAAACGTTTTACGGTGGCGGCGGGAGAAGCCGTCAGCCTGCTGGCGCGAAAGGCGGGGATGAAGCTGTTTGCGGCGAAGGGAAAGATGGAAATCCAGGCGCAGGATGATGCGCTGGAGGCGACGGCGAAAAAGGATATCACAGTTACCAGCGTGGAAGGCCGGGTGGAAATCACGGCGGCGAAGGAACTGGTGGTGAACTGTGCGGGAGCGTATATCAGGCTAAGTGGTGGCAATATCGAGCTGGGCTGCCCGGGGAATATTCTGCTGAAATCGGCCAATGTGCAGAAAATGGGTAAGGCGGATTTTCGGGTGCCTCCGCTGGAATTGCCTAAAGGGTTCGAAGAGCGTTTTACTGTCAAAGATCAGAAGACCGGTGAAATTGTTCCGTTTGCCCGTTACCGCATCACCACTGAAAAAGGCCAGGTATTCGAAGGCCGGGCAGATGCTGATGGGAAAACGGCCAGCGTTTATACCGCATTGCCTGAATCAATAAAAATAGAGCTACTGTGAGCCATGGACAGGAGAAAGCCGGGATGACACAAATACTGGGAACCGGAGAGGGAAAAACATCATCAGCCGCAAAAGAGCCGGTTGTTGAACGTAAACCCGCACAGGTGTTTTTTGAATCAATGGCGCTGGCTGCCTCAATGAGTGGTTATTATGCAGGGCCAACAGCCACAACGCTGGGAAATTCGCTTTCATTAGGGGCGGGGACTGCGGCAGGTGTCGGAGAAGGCGTCGCGGGCGCACGGGTGCTGGCTGCGCCTAATCCTCTCACCGTTGCTCTGCTGGCTATCTTCTATTCTCCGTCACTGAATGAAGGTGAGACGGAAACGCTACAAAATATACGTGGCGACCAGCTCTATCAGAATCTGATCCATGGCCAGATGATGGTGGGCGCTTTTACCCGTGTAAACTCAACGGTCATTCAGGGGGATTATGTCCCGGAATATGAACTCCGGGAAATAGCCCGACAAAACGGCACAGTGCGCACGAGGGTACGCTTTCGTATTGAAGAAGATCCTGAGTCAGGGGAACTGGTTTCCCGCAGCTATGAGGTGGGGGAAAAAAGCGGGCTGGATCGGGTCCGGGTGCGGTTTGCAAAACAGCTGGATAAAGAGACATGGGGTTTTGAAGATCCTTCAATTAAAGGAACATTTGTCTGGTCCCGGTCTGCTGGGCAGGGGCGATTTGAGTGGGGAGCCAGCCAGACGACTGTTCATGACGGGAGCGCTGGCGGCTCTACCACACCGCCTACACCCATTCCGGAACCGCGGAGCGTCTGGGGATTGCCTAACCCGGCCCCGGCATCGTTACCGCCCGTACCGGGAACGCCGATCCCGGAGGAACAGGGACCAAATATTGAAACATTGCCCATCGAAGACCGGGATTTCAATGACTTTATTATTGTTGACCCGATGGGGGGTGTCCCGGCAATCTATGTTTATTTTCAGAAAGCTTCAGTTAGAGATTTAGAGGTTGACTATTACGGAAATTTTGAAGGTCGTTCAAGGCAGGGCCTATATGAAGTGGATCATATTCCTTCAAAGGAAGCTGTTAGGATATATTTGAAAGGGACATATCCAAACCTGAAAGATGACATTATAGAACAAATGACTGACAGAGTGGCTGCTGTCGCTATACCGATAGAAGTACACCGGCAATGTAGTGAAACCTATGGTGGGAAAAACAATAGTAAATTTAGAACACAAGACGGAGGATTAGTCACTCAAAAAGTTCTAGATGCCAGTAATTTAGAAGCTGCAGTTGATGCTAACTGGGATGCCAATGCTGAGTGCCTTAGGAATGAATATGGTGTAAGTGATGAAAAAATTGAAGAGATCAGGGCCAAACTACATGAGTTAAACCGGAAAGCGGGGTTATATTAAATGAGCTTGAATGTTGAGAAGTTGATAAAGAACCTTGGGAAATCGTATCTGGATATTTATGAGCAAGGATTGATCCCCTACAAAACAAAACCAAGTGGTACGGTTAGTGATGACATTTATAGATTAGATATGAAACGAGAGGGGGTATTTTTATCATTTTTTAATAATCAAGATAAAAATCTTAAGGAGGTGACCTTAAGGTTAGAGGATGAGAATAAAACTGACTGGTTATTTCCTAACTTGCTACCATTTGGTCTTGAACCAGTAATGACACAGCGATGGGTACGAGACCGATTTGGTCATCCGATTACTTACGTTGATGCCTGCGTGATTATGACTATTTATGTCGGGGTGGAGGAAACATATATTTTACCGACTCCGAATCAAAATATTGCAGCGGCATTTTCTTACAATAAAGATTTTTTTGTTAACAGGATCACATTTATTCCGGTTGAACAGGCGAAAGAAATCCAGTCTGCACTTGAGAAAAAACGACTTGGTGGCAAATGATCATTGACGTCGAAAAACTGGTAAAACAACTGGGTAAGCCTTATCATGAAATTTACAGTCACGGGTTGATTCCTTATAAAACAAAGCCTTACGGTCCTATTGATGAAGATGAAGATGAAGATGAAGATGAAGATGAAGATGAAGCTGAATTAGATATGAAACGAGAAGGAATTCTTTTGGTTTTCACCAATAATTCTGAGAAAAATCTTACTGAAATTACATTAAGGTTAGAAGATAAAGGCAAAACAGACTGGGTATTCCCCAATCCGATGCCATTTGGTATGGAACCGGTGATGACCCAATTGTGGGTTAGAGAGCGCTTTGGGTTGCCCATGATTTATGCTGATGTGGAAATCATCATGACTATTTATATGGGGGTGAAAGAGGTCTATGCTCTGCCTGCTCCTCATCAATATATCGCTGCCGTGTTTACCTATAACAAAGATTTATTTGTAGAAACCGTGACTTTTTACCCACTGGAACGGGCCAAAGAGATTCAGGCAGTACTAGAGAAAAAACGATTAGAGAGTTAATGGATCCTTAATGGTCCGGTCATGGTTGGACCATTTCCTTGCTCCATGAAGATAGTATTTAGCCGGATGTCGGGACGTGTGGTGTATTTATCAAATGAGTATTGATGTCGAAACACTTGTGAAGCAATTAGGTAAACCTTATCAGGATATTTATGATCAAGGTTTAATTCCCTACAAAACAAAACCAACGGGTACTGTTAGTGATGATATTGCCAGGTTGACTATGAGGCGAGAAGGAATATTTTTATCTTTTATCAATAACCGGGGAAAAAATCTTGAAGAAGTGACTTTGCGGTTAGAAGATGAAAATAAAACGGATTGGTTATTTCCTAATCCGCTGCCATTTGGTCTTGAACCTGTAATAACCCAGAAATGGGTAAGGGACAAACTTGGCCATCCAATGATTTACACTGATGCGCAGATAATCATGACTATTTATGTTGGTGTGAAGGAATTTTATACTTTGCCGGCCCCTCATCAATATATCGCTGCCGCATTTACCTATAACAAAGATTCTTTTGTACAAAAAGTCACATTTTATTCAATTGAGCGAGCCAAAGAAATACAAGCCGCGTTAGAGAAAAAACGGTTGGGTGGGTAATGGTTCGCTCACAGTTGGACCATTTCCTTGCGCAATGAAGATAGTATTTAGCCGGATGTCGGGACGTGTGGTGTATTTATCAAATGAGTATTGATGTTGAAACACTTGTGAAACAATTAGGTAAACCTTATCAGGATATTTATAAGCAAGGATTAGTCCCCTACGAAACAAAACCAAGTGTTACGGTTAGTGATGATATTTATAGATTAGATATGAAACGAGAGGGGGTGTTTTTATCGTTTTTTAATAATCAAGATAAAAATCTTAAGGAAGTGGCCTTAAGGTTAGAGGATGAGAATAAAACTGAATGGTTATTTCCTAACTTGCTGCCATTTGGTCTTGAACCAGTAATGACACAGAGATGGGTACGAAACCGATTTGGTCATCCGATTACTTACGTTGCTGCCAACGTGATTATGACTATCTATGTCGGGGTGGAACAAACATATATTTTACCAACTCCAAATCAAAATATTGCAGCGGCATTTTCTTACAATAATGTTCTTTTTGTCAACAGGATCACATTTATTCCGGTGGAACGGGCGAAAGAAATTCAGTCTGCACTTGAGAAAAAAAGACTTGGTGGCAAATGAATATTGACGTCGAAACATTGGTGAAACAATTAGGCAAACCATACCAAGCGATTTTTGAACAAGGTTTGATTCCTTATAAAACTAAGCCTTATGATTCTGTTGGCGATAGCACTGCTAGATTAGATATGAAACGTGAGGGAATATATCTAGCGTTTATTAATGATCTGGAAAAAAACTTAAAGAAGTGACGCTGACATTCGAGGATGAAAGTAAAACCAACTGGCTATTTCCTAATCCATCAGTATATTGACATTAGCGCACTGGCCCAACTGATGCGCTACAGCCATGGAGCGGGTGCATCAGCGGAATATAATCCGTCAGAAAAAAAACTGGAGGGCAAAATTGAAGGTCATGCCAGTTTTGCAATGGGGGAGGCGAAGGCCGAAACGGCCCTGTACCTGCCGGACAGGTTAGGTGTCAGCCTTTTATTTCCGGCGAAAAAAGTGACGCCACAGACACCGGATGGTGTCTGTAATATGGGAGCGCTGCGTTTTGCCATGAAACTGGTATTGTCAGGTAGCGTTGGTGCCAGTGCTGCAATTGAATTAGGGGTGACAGTAGACTGGAGTGGAGAAATGGGAAAGGGCTATGGCATTAAAGGCCGTCCTGCAACCCTGACTGCTCCACCGTTGCCAGGACAGCAGCAGGTGAATTTAAAGACCTCAACGATACCTGAAGCACAGGGGGGAGGTGAAATTGGTGTTTTTGTTGGTGCTCAGGCGGGAGGTAATATCAGTGGTGCCATTGAGTGGTTTGACCCGCATCCTGATGATACGCCAGTAGCTATAGGTGTCGAGAAAGATAACAAACCCATTGTCAATAAAGAGAAGAAGTTTGCCGCGATAGCCAAACTGGAAGCGGGGATGACGGTGCAGGCAGGCGCTGGGGGAAGTGGGGTTTTTTATATCACCTATATTCAGGGACGTTTTCGTATTTACTGTAAAGCGGCTTTATGTTGGGGAGTGGGGGCCAAAGGGGAAGTCGGTTTTGAAGTTGATGGCAGCAGCTTTGCGGCTTTTATGAAGAGCTTTATGTATATGCAGAGGAATGTGGATTATCAGAAGCTTGAGCAGATGATGGCAGGGGATGCCTTTCGATCTTTATGTGCAATTCCTATTATTATGGCGGCGCAAGGGATACAGGTGGGTGAGGCCATGCTTAAGAATATGGTCGTAATATTGCAACAAATTAGAGCAGATCTTAAGGATGAAAACAAACGCGTTAATTTGATGGACAGTATTTTGTCTAATCCTGATCAGCTTAAATATACCCCTCCGGAAACAAAAGGGGCAGTGATTGCCACATTAATTGATCAGAACTGGGCGGACTGGCTTGATCCACGAAATCAGAATAATGATTTTTTTCCGTTAACAGCTGGAAGCTCGGTCCTTTAAAGAGACGAAAACAAGCGGTGTTTATGGCATTGAAGTGGGTACAAAGTCAGGCAGATTATAACAATATCATGCAGCATTTGACGTTGTCGCCAGGGGAGAAGAAAGGCAGTAAAGAACTGAATGAAAAAGATGTGATTAAGTTTTTAGGCATTGGAGAACGAAAATTGTTTTTCTATACCAATTATGGCGAAAAGCTCACCTTATTGCATAATAACCTTCCGGTTTCCGTTGGCCCGGATGAACCATTTAGACCTATTCCAGACATCCTGATGTCAGAATATCTTGCCATGGTTGACGAGCAGCATCCAACTAATACAATGATTGCTTGATTAAATTACTGAGGCATTGAAATGGAAAATAACATTATAGCTATTTCAGTTACTGTATGCTTACTGGTCGGGTGCGATCAGGGAAATGCTGCCAGGAGTGAAAAAGCGGCTAAAGAGCTTGTGGGTAAGTCGCTCTCTAACATGATTCCCGTTCAGGGCGGTGAGTTTTTAATGGGCGATTTTGGACCGTTAGTCGGTGAAAAACTGCCTTTCAGCATAAACCAGGATGACAAGGTATTACATAAGGTTGTATTAAGCGATTTTTCAATATCAAAATACAAAGTCACCAATGATGATTATAATAAATATCTGCGGATAACAGGAGTAAAAAAACCACCCATTAATATTCTGCTAAAAGATTACCCATCATTGCAAAAAGGTGATTATTCTGTTGGCATCACCTGGCAACAGGCAAAAGACTATTGTCAGTGGTTAGGTAAGGAGTCTGGTAAAAAATTTGATTTACCAACAGAGGCGCAATGGGAATATGCAGCAAGATCCAGAGGGCAATACATTCCGTTTGCAACGAATAATGGTGAGTTCCTGCCCGGTAAAAACATCCCCAGCCAGGATGAGCTGAGTGAATATACTGATGGAGCAGGTATTCCTATTTATCCAGTGGGGAAATATCCCCCAAACCCCCTGGGTCTGTATGATATGGGACTTAGTGGCTCAGAATGGACCAATGACTGGTATGCGTCAGATTATTACTCTCATTCTCCGGTAAACGATCCTCAGGGACCCGTAAAGGGGACCGAAAAAGTCCTGCGCGGGAATGTTGGCGGTGACAGACAATACGCTTTAACCGTGTTCAGACAATCAGATTTGCCAGTTCCAAAGATCAATAAAGACGATGATTATGAAAAATATGGTGTTGGTCCGCAGTATGTTTTCCGTTGCGTCATCAATAAATAATGTCGTTTGGTGGTGACATATATCATTTTAACCGGAGCAACAACGTTGAATGAATGTTCCAATAAACCGGAGAGACTATTAAAACCTGTCCCGGATAGCCTGATGTCAGAATATCTTGCCATGATCGACGACCAGCACCCGACGGGGACAATGACTGCCTGATGCAAAGGCTTAGGTGATAAGATGAGAAAATTAATCGTAGTTGCTTCTGTTGCCGCCAGTTTACTGCTCGGGTGTGACCAGAAAAGTACTGGCAAGCGTGAAACCTTGTCTGAAGCGCTTGTTGCTAAGTCGCTCTCTAACATGGTTCCCGTTCAGGGCGGCGAGTTTTTAATGGGGGATTTTGGCCCATTAGTCGGTGAAAAACTGCCTTTCAGCATAAACCAGGATGATAAGGTATTACATAAGGTTGTATTAAGCGATTTTTCGATATCAAAGTTTAAAGTTACCAACGATGATTATAATAAATATCTGCAGATAACAGGAATAAAAAAACCCCCCATTAATATTCTGGTAAAAGAGTACCCATCCTTGCAAAAAGGTGATTACTCTGTTGGTGTGACCTGGCAACAGGCAAAAGATTATTGTCAGTGGCTAGGTAAGGAGTCCGATAAAAATATTGATTTACCGACAGAAGCACAATGGGAATATGCGGCAAGGTCAAGAGGGCAGTATCTTCCTTTTGCGACTAATAATGGAAATTTCGAGCTTGGTTCTAATATACCTGAACAAAAGAAATTAGATGAATACACAGATGGTTATGGTTTTCCTATTTATCCAATTGGGAAATATCCTCCGAATCCGCTAGGTTTATACGATATGGGGCTAAGTGGAGCCGAATGGAGTAATGATTGGTATTCAACTGATTATTATTCCCACTCCCCTGTTTATGATCCTCAAGGTCCAGTTAAGGGTAATGAAAAAGTTTTAAGGGGGTATGTTGGCGGAGATCGTCAGTATGCCTTGACTATATTCAGGCAATCGTCACAACCTGTGCCAAAATTTGCTGGGCGTGATGATTATCAAAAGTTTGGAGTTAGTCCTCTTTTTGTATTTCGTTGCGTTATTAATAAATAATATCGTTTGACTGTAATACTATATTATAGTCGGAACGCTCAATGAATATAATATTCCGCTGGACAGCCTGTTTAAACCTGTCCCGGATAGCCTGATGTCAGAATATCTTGCCATGATCGACGACCAGCACCCGACGGGGACAATGACTGCCTGATGCAAAGGCTTAGGTGATAAGATGAGAAAATTAATCGTAGTTGCTTCTGTTGCTGCCAGTTTACTGCTCGGGTGTGACCAGAAGAGTACTGACAAGCGTGAAACCCTGTCTGAAGCGCTTGTTGCTAAGTCACTCTCTAACATGGTTCCCGTTCAGGGCGGCGAGTTTTTAATGGGGGATTTTGGACCATTAGTCGGTCAAAAACTACCTTTCAGCATAAACCAGGATGATAAGGTATTACATAAAGTTGTATTAAGTGATTTTTCGATATCAAAGTTTAAAGTTACCAACGATGATTATAATAAATATCTGCAAATAACAGGGGTAAAAAAAGCGCCCATCCATATTTTTTTAAAAAATTATCCATCCTTGCAAAAAGGAGATTATTCTGTTGGTGTTACCTGGCAACAGGCAAAAGACTATTGTCAGTGGTTAGGTAAGGAGTCTGGTAACAAGATTGATTTACCAACAGAGGCGCAATGGGAATATGCAGCAAGATCCAGAGGTCAATATTTTCAGTTTCCAACAAATAATGGTGAGTATTTACCTGGAAAAAATGTTCCGGGTAAAGATGAATTAGATAAATATACAGATGGTTTTGGTTTCCCATTTTACCCAGTAGGCAAATATCCCCCAAATCCCCTGGGTCTGTATGACATGGGACTTAGTGGCTCAGAATGGACCAATGACTGGTATGCGTCAGATTATTACTCTCATTCTCCGGTAAACGATCCCCAGGGACCTGCGCAGGGTACTAAAAAAGTCCTGCGTGGATATATTGGCGGCGACAGACAGTACGCTTTAACCATGTTCAGGCAATCAAAATTGCCAGTTCCGAAGATCGATAAAGACGATGACTATGAAAAATATGGTGTTGGCCCGCAGTATGTCTTTCGTTGTGTCGTTAATAAATAATGTGTGATGCTATCTCTTATTTTAACCGAATCAGAATGCTCAACGAATATTCGGCTGAACCGGATAGGATATTTAATCTACGCCGGATTTCCTGATGTCAGAATATCTTGCCATGATTGATGACCAGCACCCGACGGGGATAATGACTGCCTGATGCAATGGCTGAGGTGATAAGATGATAAAATTAATCGTAGTTGCTTCTGTTGCCGCCAGTTTACTGCTCGGGTGCGATCAGGGAAATACCACCGGGAGTGAAAAAGCAGCTAAAGCACTTGTGGATAAATCGGTCTCTAATATGGTCCCTGTTCAGGGTGGTGAGTTTTTAATGGGTGATTTTGGTCCATTAGTTGGTGAAAAATTACTTTTCAGCATACAACAGGATGATAAAACTTTACATAAGGTTATTTTAAGTGATTTTTCGATATCAAAATATAAAGTCACCAACGATGATTTTAATGTTTATTTGAAAGTAACAGATAAAAAAATCCACCTGTGGATATACTGGCAAAACGTCATCCTTCTCTGCTAAAGGGGGATTATCCTGCAGGTGTTATCTGGCAACAGGCAAAAGATTATTGTCAGTGGTTAGGTAAAAAATCCGGTAAAAAAATTGATTTGCCGACAGAGGCACAATGGGAGTTTGCAGCAAGATCCAGAGGTCAGTATCTTCCGTTTGCTACTAACAATGGTGAGTTTTCACCAGGAAAAAATGTCCCCAGCCAGGATGAACTGAATAAATACACTGATGGGATGGGGCTTCCCATTTATCCAGTAGGTAAATACCCATCAAATCCCTTAGGCCTGTATGATATGGGACTGAGTGGTTCAGAATGGACCAATGACTGGTATGCAGAAGATTATTACTCCCACTCTCCGGTAAAGAATCCTCAGGGACCAGAGCAAGGGACCAAGAAAGTGTTGCGTGGGAATGTTGGCGGCGACAGACAGTACGCATTGACTATGTTTAGACAATCTGCTTCACCACTCCCAGAAGAAGTTGATGGTGACTATGAAAAATATGGTGTTGGTCCGCAGTATGTATTTCGTTGTGTCGTTAATAAATAATGTGTGATGCTATATCTTATTTTAAAAAATCGGTGGCGTTCAACATATAAGGTTTTTTTCTAATGCATGGTAAAATCATGTACAGTAGTGAAATTATTTCATCGTCATCAACGATGATTGTCAACGGAAAAAAGTGGTGCTCATTAAAAATCTGAAAGAAGAGATGTTAAGGTTTGAAGATGAAGCCAAAACTGACTGGCTGTTTCCTAATCCTATGCCGTTTGGTCTGGAACGAGTTATGATTCACCAGTGGGTGCGGGCTTATCTAGGATTTCCGATGGTTTACGTTGAAGCAAAAATTGTTATGACTGCTTATAGGGGGGGAAGAGATATATACCTTACCTATGCCTCATCAAAATAGTTCTGTCGGATTTACCTATAACAAGGATTTATTTTCAGAAACCGTGACTTTTTATCCACTGGAGCGAGCAAAGGAGATTCATATTGCGCTGGAGAAAAAGCGACTTGGTGGCAAATGAATATTGATATCGAACACTTGTGAAGCAATTAGGTAAACCTTATCAGGATATTTATGAACAAGGTTTAATTCCCTACAAAATAAAACCAACGATTACTGTTAGTGATGATATTTTCAGGCTGGATATGAGGTGAGAAGGAATATTTTCATCTTTTATAAATAACCAGAAAAAATCTTGAGGAAGTGACTTTGTGGTTAGAAGATGAAAAAAACGGCTTGGTTATTTCCTAATCCGCTGCCTTTTAGTCTTGAGCCAGTAATGACGCAGCGATGGATGCGCGAACGCTTTGGATTTCCCATAGGTTATGGCGAACGCAAAATGATAGGGAGCAATAATCGTCATATTAGCGAGGTATACCCACTGTTGCCACCTAATCAGAAAATGTCTGTTTTATTTCCTTATAATTCTGATTATTTTGTTGTTAGTGTATTTTTTATTGTATAGAGCATGCAATAGAAATTAAGGCGACTTTCGCGAGTATAAGGTCGTCTGGCAATTGGCGTTCGAAGTGAAAAATTATTAATGTAGGGGATATCACCTGGGGGAAGAAGTATGTATTAAGTAAAGAGAGGTGTGCAGATATTCCAGATATTATTTTATGTTTATTATTCTTCCTTTGACAGGAGTCGCCGGTTTTTATCTGTTATTAAATGTTATTGCCTCACTCTTTAGGTTGAAATAGATGCGATTGAGTATTCTAATTAATAATTACTGTATCGCTGATATATAAAAGGAAATTCAATGTCCAAAGGTTTTGTATTACTCGGCGATAAAACCACGCACGGCGGTGCTGTTATTTCCGCATCCTCCACCATGATTGTAAATGGAAAGCCCGTAGCGCTGGTGGGGGATAAAGTCAGCTGCCCGATTCCGGGACATGGCACTAATGCCATTATTGAGGGAGCGCCGGAATGGTCTTCCGATGGTAAAGCCATCGTGGTCGATGGCTGCAAATGTCAGTGCGGTTGCCAGGTGATTTCCGGCGCGCCGGAATGCGCGATAGGATAAAAAATGGGCTGGGTACGAACAAAAGCATTGACCATGGAGCAGCCATCGGCTCCTTCACTGACCCGATGGCTGTTTGCCGGTGTACTGATGGCGATTATCGGTGTCCTGCTCTTTACCCTCCATGCTTCCGGCACCGTAAAAATTCTCTCAGTGATAAATATCTGGTGGGTATCCCTGATGCCTGCAGGATGCTGGTTGCTGATTTTTTGCCTGCGTTGCTATCTGTGGGACAGGGATCTGAAAGCGCATCAGTTCTTGCTGAAAGAGGCGGAATACGGACAGCAGAGGTGGGAAGACTGGGCAGGGCGCTGGCTGGCCGTTCTGGGCAGTGCAGTGCTGTTGCCGGATCATATTTCTGCGGCGCATTGGGGGAGTGAGCGGCCTCAGCAATACGGACTTACCCGCCGGATTAATTACCTTCCGGCAGAAGAGCCCGTGCAGCTGAGTGCGATGCATGCGCTGCTGACCAGTATAGAAGAGCGCGTGCAGTGCCTGCCGGAAGAGCTACCGCTGTATGTCACCCTGATCACGGATAATCCCTCGCCTGAGCTGACCAGCAGTTTCAGTAATCTCTGGAAAGAACACATTCCTGGCCGCGCCGTGCCTGATGATATTACCGTTACCGGCTCATTCTCACTGTCGGAAGTGGAGGAGCGCCTGAAGCAGCCTGTACTGACGGTCAATTTACTCCTGGTCATCCAGCTCAACGGTGGTACAGCATACTCCGACGGGCTGGCCGTGCTGCTGCTGACCAGCGATGATGTGGCGCAAAAATACCATCTGCCGCACTCATCACGGCTGTTACGTCCTATGCCCTTAGATATGACGAACTTTGAAGACGATATCACCCTGTTTCTGGAAACCCAGACTGTCGCCTGCCAGACGCCCTCCGTTATCGGGGACGCAAAAAAATGGACGGAAAGAAGCGCCGCGCTTATCACGCAGGGCGGCAAAATGCATACCCCATGGAAAGCTGAAGATATCGCGCTGCTGGAAAAATGGTGCGGTATTCCGGGACCCGCAGCGCCCTGGCTCCTGACCGCGCTGGCAGCCGATCTGGTCAGCCTCCGTAAACAGCCCCTGCTGGCGTTATTTTCCAGCGAACAGGAACATTTTATCAGTACCATCACCCCAGGGAGTGAAGATGAATATACCGGGTAATGGCCTGGGCCGGTTTGGCCTGGCCGGGCTTACGTTGGCCGGGATGGCTGCAATATGGTGGGGGATCACCCGCTATGGCGGCATGCTGAATATCAATACGCGGGGCGAGCAGGTACTGGCGTTTGTCCAGGTCTGTCTGGCGTTGGTATTTGTTTTTTACCTTCCTGCAATGTCCCGCCGTGTGAAGGAGAGTTTATATCGCCGGCAGTCGCAGCAGGACAGCGTCTTACCCGGCGAAGAAGGGCGCGTGGCGCTGACACCTCCCCATCATATTACGGTGGGGGAAATTCGCCAGACTCTACGCTATCAGTATGGACGCGCCTGGTCCCGCAAAGTCCGTATTCTGCTGATAATTGGCTCAGTCAGAGACGTAGAACAACTGACCCCAAAGCTCACGCAGGAACTCTGGCAGGAAGATCAGGGTACATTATTGCTGTGGGGTGGAGACCCTGGGGCAGCGGTAGATAACGCCTGGTTCACAGCGCTGCGTAAACTGCGTTATCGCCCGGCTGATGGTATGGTGTGGGTAACATCGGGCTTTGACGGCGTTTTGACAACGATGAACAGAACGAAGCCCAGGCTCACGCCAGATGAAATGGACAGTGTGTCTCACTCTCTAAAGCTACGCTTCGAAGCTCTTGGCTGGAAACTACCCCTATACGTCTGGTCGCTGTATGAGGGGGGCAACGAAAAAAATGGACGTATCACTCAGCCTGTAGGCTGCCTGTTACCTGCAGGTTGTACGCCGCAAATAGTTGCCGAACAGTTCACTGCCCTGGCGTCGTTACTGATAGAGCAGGGCATCCAGCAGATATGCGGGCAACCACAGCACAATTTTTTACTCGCGCTGGCCGATCAGTTGACCCGTAAACCGGAAACGGTGACGGAGCCGTTATCGGTATTGCTTAATCCTTACCGCCCGCAGCCGCTGGCCGGGGTGGTATTTAGTGAGGCGTCAGTAGAGGCTGGTCGCAGTGTCCGTCATCACTGGGGACGGGATAACCGCTGGCAAACGATACCAGACTCAGTGCTGTGGTTGCCAGCCGGTCTACGTCCGCGCAAACAGGGAGTCAACTGGATGCGTGGGATGAGCGTGGCCGCCGCCGCCCTGATGTTACTCTGGGCCGCCTCAATGACAGTCTCTTTTATCTCCAACCGCCACCTGGTGGCGATCGCACAGCAGCAGGTGCAGCAGGCCTCGGCGGGAAAACAGCCGCTGGCCGTACGCCTGTATGCGCTCTCCGCGTTACAGAAAACGCTTTCTCAACTGGAATACCGCTCGCAGCACGGAGCGCCGTGGTACCTCCGCGCTGGCCTCAGTCAGAACGATGACCTGCTGGCGGCGCTGTTCCCGCGCTACGGGGAGATGGCGCAACCGCTGCTGCGCGATGCGGCGGCGCATCATCTGGAAGAGCAGCTCACCGCCTTCGTGCAGCTGCCGCCGGACAGCCCACTGCGTGAGAAGATGACGAAGACCGCTTACGGACAACTGAAACAATATCTGATGTTGACCCGCCCGGAAAAAATGGACGCCGCGTGGTTCGCCACTACGCTAATGCAGGACTGGCCGCAGCGCTCAGGCATCGCCGACGCCGTCTGGCAGGGCAGCGGCCCTTCGCTGCTGGCATTTTATGCCGCCAGCCTGGCATCGCATCCGCAGTGGCGTCTGCCTGTCGATGACGGTCTGGTCAGCCAGGTGCGCACACGGTTAATTCGCCAACTGGGCCAGCGCAACAGTGAGTCCACGCTTTACCAGAAGATGCTCGCGCAGGTGGCGAATCAGTATGCCGATATGCGCCTGGCGGATATGACTGCCGACACCGATGCTTCGCGTCTGTTCAGCACTGATGAGGTGGTGCCGGGAATGTTTACCCGTCAGGCCTGGGAGCAGGCCGTGCAGCCGGCCATTGAGAAAGTGGTCGCGGAACGCCGCGATGAAATGGACTGGGTGCTGAGCGATACGAAGCAGACTGCCGCGCAGTCGACGTCGCCGGAAGCTCTGCGAGCCAGGCTGGCGGAGCGTTATTTCGCTGATTTCAGCGGCGCCTGGCTGGATTTCCTCAACAGTCTGCGCTGGCAGCGCGCGGCGACCCTCTCCGATGCTATCGACCAGCTGACCCTGATGGCCGATGTGCGCCAGTCGCCGCTGGTGGCGCTGATGAACACCCTGAGCGTGCAGGGGCGAACCGGCCAGACCGGGGAAGCCATCGCCGATTCGCTGGTCAAATCGGCCAGGCAGCTGTTCAACCGTGATAACTCGCCCGTCATCGATCAACGGTCCGGCGCGCGCGGTCCTCTGGATGCCACCTTCGGGCCCGTACTGGCGCTGCTGGACAATCGCGACGGCGGGACACCCACCAGCCGTCTTAGCCTGCAGACCTTCCTGACCCGCGTCACCCAGGTGCGTCTGCGCCTGCAGCAGGTCACCAACGCCACCGATCCGCAGGCGATGACCCGGTTGCTTGCGCAGACGGTATTCCAGGGCAAGGCCGTGGATTTAACCGAAACGCGCGACTACGGCAGCCTGGTGGCGGCGGGGCTGGGCCAGGAGTGGAGTGGATTTGGGCAGACGCTGTTTGTTCGCCCGATGGAACAGGCCTGGCAGCAGGTGCTGACCCCGGCGGCGGAAAGCCTCAACGCCCAGTGGCGCAGCGCAGTGGTGGAGGACTGGAATAGCGCTTTTGGCGGTCGCTACCCCTTTAAAAATACCAGCAGTGAAGTCTCTCTGCCGCTGCTGGCAAAATACCTCAACAGCGAGACCGGGCGCATCGCCCGCTTTCTGCAGACCCGGTTGAACGGCGTGCTGCATAAAGAGGGGAGCCGCTGGATGGCGGACAGTATCAATGCTCAGGGGCTGACGTTTAACCCGGCCTTTCTGCAGGCGATGAATACCCTGAGCCATCTCTCCGACGTCGCGTTCGCCAACGGCGAAGCGGGATTGCATTTTGCGCTTCGCCCCGGCACGGCGGACGGCGTGATGCAGACGGAGCTGGTAATCGACAGTCAGAAACTTGTCTATATGAACCAGATGCCGGTCTGGCGGCGGTTCAGCTGGCCCGCTGACACCGAAGCGCCGGGCGCCAGTCTGAGCTGGATCAGTACCCGGGCGGGCACCCGCCAGTATGGCGATTTCCCGGGCGCCTGGGGGTGGATCCGTCTGCTGGATAAGGCGGTGGTCAGCGCTTATCCCGGAACGAGCAGCAGCTGGAGCCTGAGCTGGAAAGCGCCGGATGGTCTGTTGCTGAACTACACGCTGCGTACCGAGGCGGGGGAAGGACCGCTGGCGCTGCTGGCGCTGCGAAACTTTACGCTACCGGAGATGATATTCAGCGTGCGCGCGTCTGCTGAACGTGTTCCGCTGACCGACGATATACCCCGCGAAGAGGGATACTGAACCTTCTCCCTCACTGATTGGCGTTGACCTGCAACGCCAGGCCTCCTTCGCTCATGGCCGCCCGACGGCCAACTAATCTGACCGCGCAGCCATGCTGCGTGTCTCCCTGTAGACGAATAAGGGAATATTCATAATGGACGATTTAACCCTGCGATATTTTGATGCTGAAATGCGCTACCTGCGCGAGGCGGCAAAAGCGTTCGCGCAGGCTCACCCCGATCGGGCGGCGATGCTGGATCTCGATAAAGCCGGTACGCCGGACCCTTATGTAGAGCGCCTGTTTGAAGGCTTTGCCTTTTCCGTAGGTCGCTTGCGCGAAAAAATTGATGATGATCTGCCGGAGCTGACCGAGGGGCTGGTCAGCATGCTGTGGCCGCACTATTTGCGCACTATTCCATCGCTATCGATCGTGGCGCTGACCCCAACGCTGCCGGCGATGAAGATAGCGGAAACGGTGCCCGCCGGGTTTGAGATTAGCTCCCGCCCACTGGGGCCGAAAAATACCGTGTGCCGGTACCGAACCACCCGCGATCTGACGCTTAACCCGCTGGCGATAGAGGAGGCGGTGATGACGGCGGAGCCGGACGGACGTTCGGCCCTGCGACTACGATTCGCCTGTAGCGAGCTGGCTGACTGGTCGCAGACCGATCTCCGCCACCTGGCGCTGTACCTGGGGGAAGACGCTGTTACCGGCAGCGCCCTCCATCTGTGGCTGACCCGACGCCAGGCCGCGCTGTACCTGCGTCTGCCGGGTCAGACAGAGCGGGTAAGCCTCGACGGCTATTTTTCCCCGGGGGGATTCAGCGAGGAGGATCGTTTATGGCCGAAAGGGGAGAGCGCTTTCAGCGGCTATCAGCTGCTGCTCGAGTATTTCACCTTTCGCGAAAAATTTATGTTCGTGCAGCTAAATGGCCTGGAAAACATCACCCTGCCGGCGGGGATATCGCATTTCACGCTTGAGGTGGTGTTCAGCGAGGTCTGGCAAAGTGATTTACCCGTCAGCGCAAGCAGCCTACGCCTGCACTGTGTGCCGGTGATTAACCTGTTTACCCTTGAGGCCGATCCGTTGACCATCAGCGGGCTGGAGAGCGAATACCTCCTGCGTCCGAAGCGCCTGCAGGACGGGCATACCGAAATCTATTCTGTTGACAGCGTGACCGGCTCCGGGCGCACCGGGGAGGCACGCTATGTGCCTTTCACCCGCTTTCGTCACCAGGGGGGAATGATGCGTCGCCATGCGCCGGAGCGCTACTACCACACCCGCGTAAAACGGGGCGTAACCGGCATGCACGATACCTGGCTTATCCTCGGCGGACAGCAATGGGAGGCTGACCGGGAGCTGGCGCGGGAAACGGTCTCCTTGCGCATCACCGGCACTAACGGCCAGCTGCCGCGCCGGGCGCTACAGAGCACGCTGCTGGATCGCTGTGAGTCGATATCAGCCACGCCGCTTACCGTCCGCAATCTCTGTAAGCCCACGCTGCCGGCCTATCCCCCGGCGGAAGACCGCTACCACTGGCGGGTCATGAGCCATCTGGGCACCCGTTTTCTCAACATGATGAGCAGCGCCGAGGTGCTGCGCGGCACGCTGTCGCTCTACAACTGGCGGGAGGATGAGCTCAATAATCGCCGTCTGGACGCCATTCTGGCGGTCAGCCATCACCGAATTCAGCGTTTCGAGCAGGGTTTCCTGCTGCGCGGGCTGGATATCGAAGTGACGCTCGACGGTAGCGGATTTACCGGTGCGGGCGATGTCCACCTGTTTGGCGATATGCTCAACCGCTTTTTCGCACTGTATGCCGATATGAATCAGTTCAACCAGCTGACGCTCATTGTTCAACCTGAAGGGAAATGTATCCGGTGGAAAGAGAATCACAGTCTGCGCCTGCCCGGCTGATGGCGCAGCTCCGGCCTCAGTTGCCGTACATGAATTTTTACCGCTTCTGCCAGTTGCTGGAGAAGAACCATCCGAAGGCGCCGATCATCGGCAGCGGCTGGCTATTAGGTGATGAACCCATACGCTTTCGCCCGCATCCGGGGATGGGCTTTCCGGCTGGCGAAATCCGTGGAATGGACGATCCTGAACCGCCCCGTCCGCCGGCGGTTCGCGTGACTTTTATGGGACTCTACGGCGTGGAATCCCCGCTGCCGACCCACTATAGCGATGACATTGCGCAACGGCGGGAAGGCGTCGAGGCCACCGAGGATTTCCTCGATATCTTTAACCATCGGCTGATCGCCCAGTATTACCGTATCTGGCGCAAATATTCCTACCCGGCAACCTTTAGGGCGGGCGGCACGGATAACATCTCGCAGTATCTGCTGGGCCTGGCGGGGCTGGGCATACCGGGATGTGCCGCCGTTGCCGCAGCGCCGCTGTCGCGATTTCTGGCGCTGCTGCCGGTGATGATGCTGCCGGGGAGATCCGGGGAAGGCATGGAGGCGCTGGTGGCGCTCCTGGCCCCGGGGACCCGGGCGACGGTGTACCACCACGATCCCTGCCGGATCCCCTTGTCGCAGCCGTTAACGATGAGCGTCCGTCAGCCGGTTAGCCTGCAACATAGGCCAGTGATGGGAACCCACGCCACGGATGTGAACGGTCAGGTATTGCTGCAGCTGGCCACGGAAAAGCCTGATGAGGTTCGCGGCTGGCTGCCCGGCGGCGAACTGTTCAGCGACCTGATGGCGCTTCTGCACGTCTGGCTCGGATCTCATCTTGACGTGCGGCTGCAGCTTTGCGTCGCCCGCCATTTACTGCCGGATGCGCAACTTTGCTGCCAGCAGGAGCATGCCGTCCAGCTCGGCCGTACCGCTGTGCTGCGTCCGCTGGATGCGCAGAAGCAGGCTGACGACAGAGTCACGATTTATCTGGGGCGCTATCAGCGCGTCCGGGAAAATATCCACCGCAGGGAGAGCGATGAAGATGGCGATTACCGCAGTTAAACCCTCCGCCAGGTTGCTGGCATTCCTCATGGTTAGCGTCTTAACCGGCTGCGGCCTGACGCAGACCGTGAAAGACGGCGCCGTTTCCGTGACCCAGTCCATTTTTTACCCCCAGGTGAAAACCCTGCATCTGGATCTTCGCGCCCGGGAAGGCGTGAATAACAACGCCAAAGGCGCCTCCCTGGCGACGGTGGTGCGTATTTATCAGCTGAAGGACCGGCAAGCGTTCGACAATACTGACTACCCGTCGCTGTTTGCCGGCGATGGCCAGGCGCTGCAGGCGGACCGGGTGGCGGAAAAAGATGTTCGCCTGCGTCCGGGCGAATCGGTGACCGTTGATATGCCCATGGAAACCAGCGCGCAGTTTGTGGCGGTGGCGGCCATGTTTATCGATCCAGACCTGACGCAAAACAGCTGGCGGCTGGTACTCACCCGGGACGAACTTGATCCGGCGAGGCCGCGCATTATCGAAGCCAGCCAAAATCAACTGACGCTGCACCCGTTTAAGGAGAAGTGAAAATGCCTCGTCCCTCCCTGTATGACATCCTGTACGGCAATTTCGCCGGCGGGCTTGACCTGAATACTGTCAGCGAAACGGATCAGGTCATCCTGTCGGTGCTCGATAACATGCAGCGCATCCTCAACTGTCGGGCCGGAACGCTGGCGCATCTGCCGGACTACGGCCTGCCGGATATGACCGCTATCCTCCAGGGGATGCCAGCGTCGGCGCACCAGCTGATGAGCACGTTGTCGTCGGTGTTGCTGAAATACGAACCGCGCCTGCAGCGGATCGCGGTGGTGATGCTCGATCAGCATGCGCCCGGCGAACTGCGCTATGCCATTGATGCGGAGCTGAAGGATATTGGCCTGGTGCGTTACGGCACGGAGTTTATGCCCGAGGGCAGGGTGTTGATCCGCCACCTCAAACGTCAGCAGTACCTTGACGCCCGCTCCGCCCTCTAATCTCTCGCTGAAAGACATCATGATGACAACACACCACGACCGTCACTATAAAGCCGGTGGCGACCCGCGCACGCTGGCTGATTTTATGGCTCTGCGTGCGGAAATGAACAAGCTCAGCCACCCGGCGCGGCCGGATATTAACTGGCCGTATGCCGAGCAGCTTGCCCGCGGGCTGTTGGAGCATCACGGCGCGGACCTGCAGACTGTCGCCTGGTATACCCTGGCCCGCGCCCGGCTGGGCGGGGTGGCAGGGATCAATGAGGGGCTGACGCTGATGGAGTCGCTGCTGGTTCGTCAGGGGAAAAACCTGTGGCCACAGGCGCTCCCGGCCCGGACAGAGATCTTCCGCACCCTGAGCAAGCGGCTGCGGCAGGTGATTCGTACCCTGAATCTTACCCCAGAGGATGTTGAGTCGCTTGAGCAGGCTGAACGTTCGCTGCAAAGCTTCGACGCAGTGCTCCAGCGCCTTGAGATCGCTCCTGAAAACCAGCTGAGCGACCTGCGGGCGCTACTGCACAGCACGGCAACTCGCTTCGAGAGCCTCGACCCTGCGCCAGCGCTTCCCACCGCGCCGCCGGTGGCGGTGTCTGACTCGGAACTTCCCGGCACTCTGGTCAGCGAAGAGGATGCGGCGAAGGTTGAGCCAGTGCCAGACCTAAAACGTAGACCAAAGGCTGAACCGCTGGCTCCGCCTTCACCTGCAAAGCGGCCCGCGCCGGTGGCGGCGTCTACTCCGGCAACCGCGCCGCGCTGGAAGCCGTTTATCGCCGGAATGGTTACCATGCTGGCGGTAACGGGTATCGCCGTCGGCGGATGGCTGGCGCTGCGTCAGTCCGACTTGCCGCCCATTTCGGTCACCCAAAATGCCGGACCGATACCGGGCCTGCCGGCGACAACGCCCCCAGGGCCGGTTGATCTGCCACAGACGCAGCGCCAGCTTGGGGAGCTTGCCCGCCTGGCGCCGGACTGGGCGGTCAGCTACGGCGACCAGCTGGTCCACCAGGCCCTTATCCGCTGGCCGGATCAGGCGCAACCGCTGGCGCAGCAGTGGCGGCAGCAGCTGAGTGCTGGCGCATTGCCCGCGGAAAACCTTACCGGCTGGTCGGAGGGCATGCTGCAGCTGCAGCGGCTCGCCGACCAGCTCAATGCCCTCGACGAGCAGAAGGGGAAGTACCTGACGGTGAGCGAACTGAAAACCGCAGTATTTGCCATCACACAGTCGTTTAACCGAGCTGTTCCGCTGGAGGAGCAGCTGCGCCAGCTGGCCGCGCTTCCCGTTGATCAACCCTGGCCAGCCGCGCGGGGAAGCCTCGCGGAGCTGCATCTGCAACAGCTGATAGTGGAGTATGCCCTGCTGAAGCGAAAACAGCCGGCGTCGCCGACCGCTGCGCTCCCCGCAACCGGTGAGCCCTCGGTGAGTGAGGCGGTGAAATAAAGTGTGCGCATGGCAACATTTTCTTTACATCAATATTGCAAGAACCGAACGCCCTTCGTAGTCTGAAAATGATTTAAATATACCGTTTTTAGTTGTATTGAAAATTTTATTTCGATCTCTGAGGGCATACTATGAAGCACTGTAAAATCATCCTGTTAGTAGGCCTTCTGGCCAGTTCCGCTTCGGCATTAGCAGAGAAGATCGGCGTCTCAATGGCCTACTTCGATCAAAACTTTCTCACTATTATCCGCCAGTCCATTGAGAAAGAAGCTCAAGCCCGCCACGTCGACGTACAGTTTGAAGACGCCCGCGGCGACACCGGACGCCAGGCCGATCAGGTGCAGAGCTTCATTGCCTCCGGCGTGGACGCGATCATCGTCGACCCGGTGGACTCCGCCAGCACCCCGCAGCTGACGAAGATGGCGCAGCAGGCCAAAATGCCGCTGGTGTATGTGAACCGGACGCCGGGGGATAAAACGTTACCGCCCGGCGTGGTGTTTGTCGGTTCGGACGAGCGGGAGTCTGGCACATTGCAGATGGAGGCGCTGGCGAAGCTGGCGAACTACAAAGGCAACGTCGCCATCATGATCGGCAATCTCACCGACGCCGGCGCGCTGCAGCGCACCAAAGATGTGGAGCAGGTGGTGGCCAAGTATCCGGCAATGAAAGTGGTGCAGAAACAGCCGGCCAACTATTCCCGCAGCGAGGGAATGGATCTGATGCAGAACTGGACGGGCAACGGAGAAGCGATTGATATTGTGGCGGCGAACAACGATGAGATGGCGATTGGCGCGGCGATGGCGCTGGAGAAAAGCCAGAAGAAGCTGCTGATCGGCGGGATCGACGCCACCCCGGACGGGCTGAAAGCCCTGGCCAGCGATAAGATTCAGGTGACGGTTTTCCAGGACGCCGTCGGTCAGGGCAAAACGGCCTTAGCGGTAGCGCTGAAGCTGATTAAAGGAGAAAAGGTCGAGTCTCATGTCTGGATCCCGTTTGAGTTAGTGACCAAAGAAAACATGCAGACCTATGTGGAAAAGAGTCATTAACGGCAAGGCGCAGGTGCGCGAACCTGGCTGATAAAACCGGGCTGATAATGCGACGCCCGGGCAACTAAATCGGAGGAAAAGGCATGGCAACGGCAAGAAGCGGCTATACGCTGCAGGTGATAAAGGCAGGGCAGCAGGGGCATGTTGAAATGAGATGGGGGCATCTCGCAGACGTTGATACGCGCGCGGCGGCGGCGGCTATCATGCAGCATATCGGGCATTCTTCGTGCTCGCGGGGCCTGCAGGAGATCAGCCTGTCGCTGACCAATGCCGCCAGCGGTATCTCGGTGGAGCTTCATCACCCGGCCTCAGGGGAAAGCGCCACCCCGGCTTTCATCGAGGGCGAGTTAAAGAAAATTGTGCAGATCGTTGATGGCTACGAGGCGGCAGAAGATACCCATATTGTGGAGTAGCGTGTCGTCCGGGTAAAAAAAATCCACGCCGCTGCGTGGATTTTTTATGACGTGGTGGCGGCGAAAACGCCAGTTAGCGGGATCAGACGTTAAATCGTGATTTGATATTTTTTTTATTGATATTTAATGATTTTATTTTTAGTTGTTGTTTTTATACTCATGTCTGTACTCACTTTGGTTGATGCTGTTAACTGAGGTTAGTAATCACAACTCTAACCAACTCTTGTTCATCTCGCATGAGTAGTACTATTCCTTTCATTATTAATGTATTGCTCTGACAAGACTGTCTGAAGTGGTCAACTAAAACTGGCCACGGCTTTAGAGTTTTTCCAGTATCGGTTTTCCGATTCGTTTGGGGGTAATCCACCGTTATAGTCATGCGGCCTTAGCGAGCTGTAATACCCGACGATATAGTCTGTGATCGCATGAGCAGCTTCGCTAAAGTTTATATAGCCTGTCACTGGCACCCACTCGTTTTTCAGACTTCTGAAGAAGCGTTCCATCGGGCTGTTATCCCAGCAGTTTCCGCGTCGGCTCATACTTTGCCTGATCCGGTAACGCCACAATAACTGCCGGAACTGCCTGCTTGTGTAGTGGCTACCCTGGTCACTGTGGAACATCACTCCCGCTGGTTTACCTCGGGTTTCCCACGCCATTTCCAGCGCTTTGATGGTTAGCTTGCTGTCCGGTGAGAATGACATTGCCCAGCCTACCGATTTCCTGGCGAACAAATCGAGAACAACGGCGAGGTAAGCCCAGCGCCTGCCTGTCCAGATATACGTCACATCGCCGCACCACACCTGATTAGGTTCTGTCACTGCGAACTGTCGCTCAAGGTGATTTGGGATAGCGATGTGTTCATGGCCACCACGTTTATACCGGTGGGTGGGTTGCTGACAACTCACCAGTCCCAGTTCTTTCATGAGCCTGCCGGCAAGCCAGCGTCCCATTCTGAAACCTCTCAGGGTTGCCATAATGGCGATACTCCTCGCGCCAGCAGAGCCATGGCTAATGTTATGTAGCTCCAGAACCTGGCTACGTAATACAGCCCGCTTGCCGTCTGGCTTTTTGTGGCTTTTCACCCAGTATTTGTAGCTGCTGCGATGAACCCCGAACACGTGGCAGAGTGTGACAACAGGATACTGCGCTCTGAGTTTCCCGATTAACGAGAACTGTTCAGGGAGTCTGACATCAAGAGCGCGGTAGCCTTTTTTAATATGTCGTTTTCCATTTCAATGCGTTGTAGCTTTTTCTTTAGCTCACGTATTTCAATCTGTTCCGGGGTTATAGGGGAGGCTTTAGGTATTTTGCCCTGTCGTTCATCCCGTAACTGCTTTACCCATCGCGTCATGGTAGAAAGCCCCACGTCCATAGCACTGGCCGCAGCTGCAACGGTGTAGTTCTGATCAAGGACCAGTTGAGCTGATTCGCGTTTAAACTCTGCGCTGAAATTTCTTTTTTTCATTGGGACACCTGTATTGTTCTGAGATGAGCATATCACTTCTGTTCAGGTGGCCAAATTCAGTAAACCACTACAGTCAAATACTTAATAAGTGGCGAGTGTAGTTGTAAGCACATTCTCAGGACTATATCTTATCAGACAGTTAGATTTTTGCTAGACACAGATATTTCTAACACTATTGATACGTCAATCGATGGAGGGCAGGTCTGATTTACTTCAATGATCAACAAGCAAAGATTTCTGATAGGTGTTAGCCAAAGAAGGGGAACTTAATGTCAGAGATTAATTCACACGATGACATACAGACTTTACCTCAGGAGCGGGAAAAACTTTATCAATTGGTTTGGAGTGAGCCTGCGGAGCGTATAACTGCGCTGTATGACATTAGTACTGAGTTATTGGCGAAACGATGCAGCGAGATGTGTATACCCAGGCCGCTTGCTGGTTACTGGAAAGCGCTGGCTAAAGGGAGCGCGCCTGCAATCCCGGCGCTGCCTGCCCTGAAAAAGGGAGGGGCGGTAAAGGTACTTGAGAATAACACCCCATCAGTGCAACCTTCTGCCATTGCGGTACCAAAACAAGCGTCTCCAGTAACCCGGAAGCAAGCACCTGTTACAGGGAATGGTTATGGATTGATAAATGATCTCAAAAAGTTTCTGCCAGCTTCCTCAGTTACAGAAGATGGCTATTACAAGCCCACGAAAAAGAAATTACTGGATCTCAACGTTTCTGATACGGGATTTGACAGTGCAATAGAATTCCTGAGTCGGTTCTTTGATGCCCTGGGAAAAAAGGGGTACCGTGTTACGCTGGATGTACCGGAAGAAAGGCTGCATCGTGCGGATATTGATATTAAGGAAGATCCGAAAGGGGGAGGGTATCGTTGGGGCAACTTATGGCGGCCTTATACGCCAAGTATTATTTGTGTTGGGGATATGTACTTTGCGTTTAATCTTGCTGAATTGACGGAGTATGTTCCAGCGAAAAAAGTCAAAAATCGCTATGTACGTGATGAACAGATGGGACGGTGGGCTCGGGGAAGAAATAGTGAGCTTTTTCTTCACGTATCGAGACATACTTTGCCTACCGGGCGATTACTGTTGCAACTTTACTCGCCTTATTCTTCTGCAGAATGGTTACTTCAGTTCCGACAGACAAAGCAGTGTGGATTGATTAGCCAGATCCCTAAGATGATTTCAGCAATGCAAGAGGCTGTTCCGCTAATTTCAAAGCAATTAGAAAAGGCCAGAATAGAAGCCGAGGAGTGGCGCATTCAGCGTGAGCGGGAACATGCTATATATCTGGAAAAGGAGCGAATAAGGCAGGAAGAAAAAGCGTACAGCGCCAGTCGTACCGAGCTGAAATCCATTATGGTTCAGTGGACTGAAGACAAACAGCTGGAACAGTTTTTTCACGAGGCAGAGTTAGACGCAGCAATGCTTGATGAGCAGCAGAAGATACAGGTCATAGAACGTCTGCAACTTGCCCGTCAGTTTCTGTCTGAGGATACGGCGATTGAGCGATTGTTGAAGTGGGAAACGCCGGAAGAGCGGTTAAATAAAGGATGAGCCTATTTGTTCGTCATTTTGGTAAATTTCTCTTTTCTTTCTGATTCAAGTTTGGCCATAACCGGGACTAATGAAGTTTGTGAAAAGGCTTATCTGAAATACACATTCTTCCGGGACCAGCGGCTTTTGATGAATAGAGAATAGTGAAAGTAATGAGTTCACAGATGTTAAAGCGTTCCGATTAGCCCGGGGAAAGCGGGTAGTTCAGCCCAATTGCTGCCAGTAATTGATGGTGTAGTTTGTTCACTGCATGGGGTATTAGCAGCACGTTTTTAGCCTTAGTTATCGTCCTCATGAAGTAATGTAAATATCACACAATTTAATTGTGTTACGCATTTACACTCTTTTGGTCGGTTGGAATTGCCAAGAAAATTAAGGTATTAATAACATTTCTGCACGGCATGGAGATAAAACAATGGAGATGGACAACTGGTGGTTTGGCTGGAAGGGGTTCACCCCCGAACGACCCTGTCCAGGCAAGGTTGTGTTGATGGTTGGTGCAGGGATTTCCATAGAGTCCCCCACGCAGCTACCCGGCGGATATGCACTAACGGAAGCACTGCTTGACCATTTGCTTGACAGCCGAGCGGCTTCTGAAATTAAAACGGTATTTAGCCAATGTGAGCAGTGGATGGGGCGGAGCTTACCACGCCTAGAACACGTGCTTGATAAAGCTTTTGAACCTTCAACCGTTGAAGGCGTTGAGCGTAGCGGTGCTGCACGCGAACTGTTGCGCATCTTTTCCCTACGTCCCCCGAATGCGAATCATCACCTGATTGCCGATTACCTGATTAAGCAGCGCAGCTGGTGCATTACCACCAATTTTGATAACTGCATCGAACAGGCTGGCCGTCATCAGATCCCTGTGCACGTTATCGATCCTGATACCAAAACCTTTGACATCCTGCACCGGGAATACGGTGAAGACTGGGGCATCATCAAAGTGCATGGCACCATCGAGCACGGCTGCTCGGGGCTTGGAGCAACGCTTGCAGACCTAGAGCATGGACTGCCTGAAGTGTTCAAAACACTTCTCGAACAGGTTACAAATCAGGCCGATTTAATGGTGGTCGCGGGCTATAGTGGCACCGACCATTTCGACATTAATCACTGGATTCGCGAGCGCTGGAACGGAGATCGTACAACTCGGTTGGTATGGATCGACCACCATCAGGATGAGGTGGAAGAGTTCTGGCGGCTGAGCGAACAGGAAAATCGCGAGCCGAGAGTTTACTGGCAGGGAGCATTTGGCGGTATGAAGGTTCAGTACGGACCAACGTCAGAGCTGCTGACTGCCCTGCTGGGAATTTCCCGTAGAACTTTGGTCGATGCTCGAGATGGTAGTGACTGGTGGCGAACTGCTCTAGCAGAATATTACATCCCAACGGAGAAAGAGAAGTACCTTACCGGTACCCGGCTAGCCAGTTCGATTGGGCTTGGTCAACTGGCTGAAGAACAACTCCGCTATTTGAAACGCCTGCTAGAGAACGACGAAATGTTGGCGCCTTTTGAAGCTGAGATTTACTACTCACGCGGGTTTATTGCCGGAGCGTTATGGATACAAAACTATCTGAAAAAACCGCTCGAAGAAGCTAGGAAAGTGAACCGCACAGGCCTCATTCGCGCTAAAGGGAAACCTGCAAAAGCACTTTTATTTTATCTCGTGCAGTACTTAAGGAGTTGCCATAGCCCTTCATTCGATGAGCAAATAGACGCTTTTGCTTGCCTTCTTGATATTGCCGAACGGTGGCAGCGATGGCGATTCTGGCAGAGCAAACCTTTGCGGTACTTAGGCGAAAAGATATGTACCATTTTCTGTAATTATTTCATGAAGCTTGAGAATGGAAAGTTGCCTCTATATTTGCAGGGGAGGGCGCAAATGCAGTTCATTCGCTTAGCCACCCTGTTTCACGATGAAGAGGTCTTTTCCTTCGGCGAGGTCTGGAACTTACTATACCGAGAGAGTAGTCCCCCGAATTTTTATACCCCACACGGCCCGGTAATTCGCGGTTTTTATCTCATTGAACGCAGTACTGCTCGTGAGGAGGACCGAATCGCAGACTTGGTGCTGGCAAATATTAATTACGTCAATATCCTACTTTCTGCTTTGCGGCGTCGCTGGCCTAAAGGGAGCCAAAGCGTGCTGGAAGAACGGCAGCGCCATGGGGAATATCTGGATTCGGGAGACTATGTTGTGACGTATATCGTGCAGCTGTTAACCGAAAGCTCGCAGATCGTCAGCGTTCTGAACGCCACGCATTTGCATATTCTGATTGCCAGAGTATGGCTTAGGGCGGATAGCATTTTAGGCGGTATCGAATACTGGGAGCAGCAGCGGCTGTATTTTGCTTAACGATGGCACGTTATGGCTACGGGTCGAGATATCTGGACGGAGCATATGAAAGATGTACCATCTAAGTACTGACAAATATCTCTATGGATATCAGATATAATTAACGCGGCAATCTAAAATCTTGATTGCCGCGCTCTGATACTGAGGGGTATTTAAGCTAATTGTGTAGTAACACAGATTTTGTGAGTCCGGTGCGAATTCTCAATTTCCCACAAGATGTGTTGAATTTTAGTAATCTTTACGTTTTTTATTGATTCGCTATGATTTAAAGAATGCCCACTGATCTCATCGCCTACATTTAAGGCACCAAAAGGTGTGCTACTTTCATACAAACCCGCAACGCATGAAAGATCTTCCGGGTCATAGATCTCCAAAATATACTGAGTTTTCATTCTTTATCCCTATGTTAATCATCGGTTTTATGCTGTTCTTGTCGATAATACCCTTTTATAAGGGCGTGGAACAGTGTGTAAGGTACTTTGTGTATGCAAGTTATTCTCAGGCAAAGGACATTCTGATGATATTCAGTGTTTGCTGCAAATACATGCAAGATTGGCTGACTGGTAGCCAAGCTAGGAACAGCATAAACTGCTAAGCCTGATGGTTAACTAATCAGCCGGTGTACCGTATTACCTCTTGTACCAGTAAGATGTTAACTTTTCTCTTTAAGATTTAGCCATGTGCTAGTAAGGAACAGGGCCATAGATCCTGATAAGTTTACGGCTAATTCTGCATGTCTTGGAGATGGCTTGGTTGATGATCGATTCTTTCCGTGAGCATCACCTAGTTTATTGCGAAGAGTACCTAATCCATTTACAACTGCGGAACAACCGCCAAGAATCTGTTTGAAAATACTCTCAGTGTGTTGGTCGGCAGATAAATTAAGTTCTTTTGATAATATTTTATAAAGCTCTGACATTTCTATATTTTTATTATTGTACGCCACCCCCATATCATCCAGAATGTGTTTGCAAACGGTTTCTAGAAGTGTTCTTGCAGATGTTATTGCTCCATCTGGATCTGTATGGCGTCGTTCTAGCGCTTTCGTCCAAACAGTGTGGACACTATCCTCATCAAATCTCATTAACACATTAGAAATATCTTCATCCGCTGGGGTTTTATTTTTTCCTTCTAAATAGTCGAAGAGGGGCTGAAAAGCTTTATAAATGATTTCTCTGCGAGGATCATACTTTTCGGTTTTTTTTATATATCCCCAAAATTCTTTTAAGGAGCGGTTAGTTCTTACAAAATCAGGTAAAAGTTGTAGCAATGATTGATTTTGTAGGAAATAGGCCCTTAGAAGTACATAATCTGAATTAGCCTCATTTTGGGCACCAGTAGCTCTTGCGATCATTATATTTTGGAGCGCTGCTGCGCGTTCTAGGTCGTTTTGCAGAGTATCTATAATATTCATTTCAATTTTTTTAACCAATCAGGTGGAAATTTCTAAATCTATAATTCAACCCAGTGTATAGCTAGCTCTCCTAGGTGGAAGGCAGTCCAAGCTTATCGAAGAATGCCCGGTTACGCTCTTTGGCCGCTTTCACTAACTGGTCAAAACTAATCACTTCTATATAAGCATGAGAAGGTTCGTTGTAACCGAAATAGCCCATTCCATCAGATGTGATCCGTAAGTTGGCTCGACGACAGCGCCGATGCATAGATTCAGTGAGGTCACAAAGTACATAACAATAACCTGGTATATCATTATTGCTCGGAATAGGGCGACCGGATTTTGTAGTGACCTTGCCCTCACGTATCCGCTCTAAATAGCTGAGTGCTTGATCAATAGGGTCTTTATCTTCGCCTTCTCGCATATCATTACGCATGGGGCGTTTAATTTCGATAACAGTAATAGCAGCAAGTGGGAAGCTGCTCTGGTCGTTAACAAGAAGTGGATTATCAAACACTCTCAGGCTGAGCAAGTCTGGCTCTTTGGTTGAGCCATTGCCAGTGATTGGCATTGAGTTGAGCGTTTTATCAGAAGACAAATAATTATGAAATGCCAAGCGTTCATCGATCAACCAAAGGTTGCAAGAGTCTAGGAAAACCTCGGTTGAATCTTTACGCATAGGCATGATTAGCTCGTGAATCATATCTTCACGGGCGTACTTTCCATCTTCTAGCCTCTCGATAGATTTTTGTAGCAGGTCGATAATTACCTTACGATGAGAAATATAATTGGCAAGGTCTGATTTTTTAAGGTCTCCAGCTTTGCGTAAGTACTCAGCTAGCCGTTCTTTGTATTCCTCTACATGCTCCTTATTCTGAGGCTGCATGATGTCATGGCCTTCGCTCACTAACTGACGCTCCACCTCATACCACTGAGCGTGCAGGTGTAGCTCCAGCTCTTTATCTGATTTTTCAGGGTCAACGATCAGTAATTCTTCTGCAACATAATTGGCAATGGGGCGATAGCGTGGCGCATGAGTGTTGATGAAATCATCTACTCGTCTGCGACCAGCCGACACGTTTTCTGTCAGGACATCTTGCAGATACTCTTTAGTACGCGTTAATACAGCTTCCCGAATGTCTTTAAAACTCACTTCGTTGAGTATATCCTCAACATCTTCTGCAATATCAAAAGAAATACGTTCACTGCGAACGTGTTGATTAAGGTAGTCGGAAGATACATAGCAGGTATAAGTAAATTCACCGGAAGCGTCTGAAATTTTTCCGTACAGGCCGGGAAGCTTTCCCTGAATAGATTCTTCTTTAACCAGTCGATTGGCTGCGCAGAGTGCCAATTGATGTTTTTTATTAACGGATGCACGAAACTTGATATGGGTTAAGTCGAATTGGTAATCACGGATTGTAATGGTTTCGAGAAATGCGCTGGCATGCATATGCTCTTCAAGCAAATGGTCAAGATCAAAAACCTCGTCCGTGTCCTCTAGAAGTATCTTGGGTGCGCTTCCCTGTCGCACAAAATACCAGAGCACATGTTCGAGCAACTGATTTGCTATGGACAGGCCTTTTGCAGGAACCTGTTTTCGAAAGCTTTCATCATAATCAACCAGCTTGATAAGAGTGCCTGGCTTTTGAGATGTAGCCTCTACAACCTTTTCACCATGGACTCCTAATTTATCGTTGAAGCGAAATGCGCGCTTTTTAAGCTTACCACCAACATCGAAAAAGTGGCTTTCCACTTCGACCAGAGCAAAGACTTTCAGCCACATCAGGCGACCAACACCCCGGCACCCCTTGTCAATCTTATGGTCCGAATCGAGAGTTTTAAATGACTTAAAGTTAGCCTCGTCAAAACCACAGCCATTATCGGTGATGGTAAAGCCGACGATTGGCGGCTGGGACTTTGTGTCTAGATCCAGACTGCCTTGAGAGGCGCGATTGATGCGGAGAACAATCTTTCCTTCGGAGGCATTATCCATTTCTTCAATAGAATGAATGGAGTTTACTACAGCCTCAAATACTGGCATTAGGCCATGACTTTTCGGCAGCGAGGTATTTCGTAGACGCCCCTTTAAATTTGTTTGTAAACTCACGGCGCAGCCTCCCTTTTTAGCCAAGAAACTCGTGCAGCTACTCTATAGGTAAGATGATAAATGATACCACGACTTACTGATTTACATATCATTTTGTGGGTTGGCGTTGGAGCTTATAGTGCCAACGGCGATTCAGGGGCTGACTGATAGGAGCATCAGAAGCCAGCGGTAGCGGTTGAATGAATTAAAGGTGAGACTGTCAGATGCAGTGTCTGCGATACCTTCCATGCAGCAGCCGTGGGTAACGTTTTCAAACGTGGTCTAGTGGGATAATCTTGTACCAAAAGGTGTTAATTTTATCGTCTGCTGACGCATTGTCTTGCTTAGTTATTCCATGTATGTGAGGACTTAATATGATTAAGTCCTCACATACATGCTTGATGCTTTTTATTTAATTAAGTTAGTATCTAATTTCATGATATTTTCTAGCTTAAATAGATGCGAATCTGTACTGGCCCCGCCCCGGTAGACGATCCTGCCCTATAGTTTGAGCATAGGAGGAGCGTATGGGCACACCACGATTTACACCTGAATTTAAGGAAGAAGCCGTCCGTCAGATAACGGAGCGCGGTTATTCTGTTGCTGAAGTATCCGACCGTCTGGGCGTTTCTGCGCACAGCCTCTACAAGTGGCTACGGGCTATCAAGCCTGATAACAGCGAACAGCATGCCCGGGATTTACTGGAAGCCAAAAGCGAGATCCTGAAGCTCAGGGCACAGCTGAAGCGCACTGAGGAAGAACGGGATATTCTGAAAAAAGCCGCGCGGTACTTTGCAAGGGAGCCCGACTGAAGTACCGCTTTATCAATGAGCACCGCACTGTATGGGGTTTCATGACGATGTGTCGGGTTTTGTGCGTTGCCCGGACCGGGTTTTATGCGTGGCTGCATATTCCGGTCTCTGCGCGGGATAAAGATAACCAGCGTCTGCTGACGCTCATCCGCGATTCATATTCCCTGAGCGGTGGCGTCTATGGCTATCGTCGGGTTCATGGCGATCTGAATGAGATCGGTGAAACTTGCGGCAAAAACCGGGTGGGTCGTATTATGCAACTGAACCGGATTAAAGCCGTACGCGGCTATAAAGCTCCGCGTCGTATCGCTGGCCGGCCTTCAGTGGTTGCCCCTAATCGCGTGCAGCGGCAGTTTACCGTTGTCCGGGCCAATCAGGTCTGGGTCACCGATATTACTTATATCCGCACCTGGCAGGGCTGGCTGTATCTGGCGGTGGTTATCGATTTCTTCGCCCGTAATGTGGTCGGCTGGTCGATGAAGCCCACTCTCTCACGCGAACTGGCACTCGACGCGCTGATGATGGCGGTCTGGCGACGTAAACCTGACGGCGAGGTCATCGTACACTCGGACCAGGGCAGCCAGTACGGCAGTGACGACTGGCAACGGTTCTGTCGGGCCAATAACCTGGCACCGAGCATGAGCCGGCGTGGCAACTGCTGGGATAATGCGGTGGCCGAATCGTTCTTCAGTTCGCTGAAAAAAGAACGGATCATAAAACGTATCTATAAAACCCGGGATCTGGCCCGGGCGGATATCTTCGATTACATTGAAGTGTTCTACAACCGGGCCCGGCGCCACAGTCACCTTGGCGGCGTCAGTCCGGAGACCTTCGCACAGGCCTCGTCGTGAGGACAGAATTTGTCTACGGGCGTGGGGGCAGTCCAACATCCTGAAAAGAAAAATCCATGCAATTGCATGGATTTTAAGTGTTTTTATTTGATTCATGAGACATCGTGAGATGCCCTGAAACGGGTAAAACTATTTAGACGTTGAACAGGAAGTTCATCACATCGCCATCTTTCACGATGTAGTCTTTACCTTCAGCACGCATTTTACCGGCTTCTTTCGCGCCCTGTTCGCCTTTGTAGGCAATGAAGTCTTCATAAGCGATGGTCTGCGCGCGGATAAAGCCTTTTTCGAAGTCGGTGTGGATCTTACCGGCTGCCTGCGGCGCGGTCGCTCCCACCGGGATGGTCCATGCGCGAACTTCTTTCACGCCCGCGGTGAAGTAGGTCTGCAGGTTCAGTAGAGCGTAACCGGCGCGGATCACGCGGTTCAGGCCCGGCTCTTCGAGGCCCAGCTCAGCCATGAACTCGTCACGCTCTTCATCGTCCAGCTCGGCGATGTCCGCTTCAACGGCGGCGCACACCGGCACCACCACAGACCCTTCCTGCTCGGCGATGGCGCGAACCTGATCGAGGTACGGGTTGTTCTCGAAACCGTCTTCATTGACGTTCGCGATGTACATGGTCGGCTTCAGGGTCAGGAAGCTCAGATAGCGGATGGCCTCTTTCTCTTCTTTGGTCAGATCCAGCGCGCGCAGCATACCGGCGTTTTCCAGCTGCGGCAGGCATTTTTCCAGCGCGGCCAGTTCAACCTTCGCGTCTTTATCGCCGCCTTTGGCTTTTTTGGAGACGCGGTGAATCGCGCGTTCGCAGGTATCAAGGTCAGACAGCGCCAGTTCGGTGTTGATAACGTCGATATCTTCCGCCGGGTTCACTTTCCCCGCGACGTGAATAATATTATCGTTTTCAAAACAGCGAACCACATGGCCGATGGCTTCGGTTTCACGGATGTTGGTCAGAAACTGGTTGCCAAGACCTTCACCTTTGGACGCGCCTTTCACCAGGCCCGCGATATCCACGAACTCCATGGTGGTCGGCAGGATGCGCTGCGGTTTGACGATTTCAGCCAGCTTGTCCAGACGCGGATCGGGCATCGGTACGACACCGGTGTTCGGCTCAATGGTACAGAAGGGGAAGTTGGCCGCTTCAATACCCGCTTTGGTGAGCGCATTGAACAGGGTGGATTTGCCGACGTTGGGCAAACCGACGATACCGCATTTGAATCCCATGATTTAAATCACCTTAATCTTTGGATAATCAATCTGTTACAAGGAACAGATTGCAGAAAATTGAATAGCTTTGCCTATTATACACGGTGCGCGGCAAAAATGCCGCACGACAACGGCTTATTGCGCCTTAAAGGCGTGCAAACGGTTGGTCGCTTTGGTCAGCCCGTCCTTTAACCAGATTTCGGTACAGCGCGCCGCTTCGTCGACAGCGTCATCGATCAGTTTCTGCTCGCTGGCCGGTGGTTTGCCAAGCACAAAGCCGACAACCTTGTTTTTGTCGCCCGGATGGCCGATTCCGACGCGTAAACGGTGAAAGTTCGGGTTATTGCCGAGCTTACTGATGATATCCTTCAGGCCATTGTGGCCGCCATGGCCACCGCCAAGCTTAAATTTCGCCACGCCCGGCGGTAAATCCAGCTCGTCATGGGCGACCAGAATTTCATCCGGGTTGATGCGATAAAAGGTCGCCATCGCGGCCACGGCTTTACCGCTGAGGTTCATAAAGGTAGTGGGGACCAGCAGGCGGACGTCCTCGCCCGCCAGGTTGATGCGCGAGGTGTAGCCGAAGAATTTGCTCTCTTCGCGCAGCGGCGCACGATGGCGATCCGCCAGTAAATCCACATACCAGGCGCCAGCGTTGTGCCGGGTGGCGGCATATTCCGCACCGGGGTTGGCCAGGCCGACAATCAGTTTAATGGTCACGTTTTCTATCCTGCATGGGGCATTCTCTGCCGCGTAGTGTACTGTCTGCGGGCGCGCTTGACAAAATTCTGGCTATTAGACAATACCCGCATTGATGATTTACTCACTAAATCATTAGAATTTGATATGGTTCATAGACTTATTTGTAAATTTTTGTCTATGCGCTGTTCACTAATGTGATCGTGGACGCACTCCGCAGAAGAGACCTTGTCTATACTACACCTATAAGATTTGGGGACATTCCCTGGCAACCCAAAGTCCGGAGGTGACACATGAAACGCAAAAACGCTTCGTTACTCGGTAACGTACTCATGGGGTTAGGGTTGGTGGTGATGGTTGTGGGGGTAGGTTACTCCATTCTGAACCAGCTTCCGCAGCTTAACCTGCCACAATTCTTTGCGCATGGCGCAATCCTAAGCATCTTCGTTGGCGCAGTGCTCTGGCTGGCCGGTGCCCGTATTGGCGGCCACGAGCAGGTCAGCGACCGCTACTGGTGGGTGCGCCACTACGATAAACGCTGCCGTCGTAACCAGCATCGTCACAGCTAACCGTAGCATGATTTCCCGCATCGGCCGCTAAAGGCCGATGCGCTTTTCTGTGTCTCACTTTATCTCTTCCTCTTTTTCCCGCCATATTACGCCCCCATTCCGTCCTGGCCTTCGTGCTGCTATGGTTGCCAGCAAAAATGAATAGCAAGCGCGGTTTTTGCTTGACCCTGACGTTACGTCAGGCTGCAGAGTAGCGGACCTGGCCACAGAGAGGAGCAGTCATGTTAATTCAGGTGGGAGAGCTGGCGAAGCGTGCCGGACTGACGGTACGTACGCTGCATCATTATGAACAGACGGGGCTGTTAACGCCTTCGGCCAGAAGCGAGGCGGGCTATCGGCTCTATAACCTGTCCGCGGTTCAGCGCCTGCATATGATAAAGGCGCTGGCGCAGGCCGGGCTAACGCTCGCCACAATCAAGGACTATCTCGATCGGCAAACGCTGTCGCTGCCCGAGCTGCTGACGCAGCAGATAGATATGCTCAACGCCCAGCTACGCGATGTTGGCAGGCTGCGCGACCGACTATTGGTGCTGCGCGAGGCGCTGGCGAGCGGCAATGAACCCGATCTGGAGTCCTGGCTACAGACGCTGGAGTTAATGAAAATGTACGATCGTTGGTTTAGTCAACAGGAGTTAGCCGCGCTGCCGTTTGCGGCACAGGATGAACAGCGGGCGCAGGCGTGGCGCGAGCTAACGGAGGAGGTGCAGACGCTGATGGCGAGCGGCTGCCCGACGGACAGTCCGCAGGCGATGCGTCTGGCGACGCGCTGGATGGAGCGCCTGGAGCAGGATACGGCCGGGCGTCCGGAGTTTCTGACCCGCCTGAACGAGATGCATGCCGCCGAGCCGCAGATGGTTGAACAGACCGGCATCACGCCGGCAATCATCGCCTATATCACCGAGGCCTTTGCCGAAAGCAAACTGGCCATCTGGGCGCGGTACCTTGACGAAGAAGAGATGGCGTTCACCCGCCAGCACTATTTTGACCGGCTACAGGAGTGGCCTGCGCTGGTGGCGAAGCTGCATCAGGCGTGCCGGGAGGGCGTAGCGCCGGACTCGGCGTCGGGTCAGGCGCTGGCCCGGGCGTGGCTTGAACTGTTTCAGTCCTACGCCGGTACCCGGCCGCAGACGTTGCAGAAGTTTCGTCGGGCAATGGAGCAGGAGCCGCATTTGATGAAGGGCACCTGGATGACGCCGGCGGTGCTGAGCTGGCTGCAGCAGGCGACCGGATCCTTGATGCGGCAGGCGCAGGGACCTGCCGCCGGGTGATCACAGGTCAGCCAGCGCGGCCTGACGATCGGGGTAGAAGCTCAGGCGTCCGGGCAGCGGCTTGACGCCGGCGCGCGCTAGCGTGCGTAGCGGCTGAAACTCGAGGTTAGATACGCGCAATTCACAGCCTTCCGGCAGCTTGTTCACAAAGCGCTGGAAGGCATCCAGGCCACCGGCGTCGAGAACCGGCACCGCGTCCCATTTCAGCACCACGATGCGCTTGCCGGCGATCCGGTTCTCCAGATCGTTGAACAGGCCTTCGGCGGCGGCAAAGAACAGCGGCCCAATTACCCGCAGCACCAGCACATCGTCTGGCACCTCGACGTTGACCGGCGCCAGATGAGTCATGCGTGCGATACGGCGCATAAACAACAGCGAAGCCAGCACGATCCCGACGCTGATAGCGATCACCATGTCAAACAGCACCGTTAGCGACATGCACATCAGCATCACCACGATGTCATCCTTCGGCGCGTGGCGCAGCAGATTGATGACTTTATGCGCCTCGCTCATATTCCATGCCACCATCAGCAGCAGGGCGGCCATCGCCGACAGTGGCAGCCAGGAGAGCAGTGGGGCGAGGATCAGCAGCGCCAGGATCACCAGCAGGGCGTGGATCACGGCGGCAACCGGCGATGTGGCGCCGGCGCGGACGTTCGCCGCCGAGCGGGCAATCGCCGCGGTGGCAGTGATCCCGCCGAAGAACGGCGCGACAATGTTGCCCAGCCCCTGGCCAATCAGCTCGCTATTGGCTTTGTGCTTGGTGCCGGTCATGCCATCAAGCACCACCGCGCACAGCAGAGATTCAATGGCGCCGAGCATCGCCATTGAGAAGGCGGCAGGCAGCAGAGCCTGCAGCGAGGCCCAGCTCAGGGTAAAGTTTGAGCCCGGCATATCCCAAGGCAATACCAGCTGCGGCAGCAGCTGCGGAATGCCATTGCCCTGAGTGCCGTCCGCCAGCTGATAATGGAACTGCGAGCCGATCGTCGCGACATCCCCGCCGAGCAAGTTGACCACCAGCATGACCGCGCAGCCGCCCAGCAGCGCCGGGAGGTGGCCCGGCAGGCGGATACCCAGCCGCGGCCAGAGGATCAGAATGCCAAGAGTAACGACGCCGATGGCGGCATCGCCAACGCTAATGGTCGGTAGGGCCATCGCCAGCGCCGCCACTTTCTGCAGATAATGCTCCGGCACATGGGGCATCTGCAGGCCGAGGAAATCTTTAATCTGCATGGTGCCGATGGTGATACCGATCCCCGAGGTAAAGCCGAGGGTGACTGACAGCGGGATGTATTCGATCAGGCGGCCAAAGCGCGCCAGGCCGAAGAGGATTAAAAAGATCCCCGACATCAGGGTTGCCACCAGCAGTCCCGCCAGACCAAACTGCTGGGAAACCGGATAGAGGATCACCACAAAGGCGGCGGTCGGCCCGGAAACGCTAAAGCGTGACCCGCCGGTCAAGGCGATCACAATCCCTGCCACCGCTGAGGTATAGAGGCCGTACTGCGGCGGCACGCCGCTGCCAATCGCCAGCGCCATCGCCAGCGGAATCGCAATGATCCCGACGGTGATCCCGGCGATCAGGTCACGCGTGAAGCGGGCGGAGGTGTACTTTTCTTTCCAACAAGCGTCGATGAGGGCGCGGAAAGGCATCACATGTGAGGAAAATAATCTGTTCACAATAATGTTTCATCCATGAGCGCATCATCTGTCAACTAAATGGCAGGTGAAGGAGGCATTAATCATACAAATAAGGTGCGGAGACAAAAAAACCCGCCGCAGCGGGTTTTTGTGCTGGGCTCGATTAATGTTCGAACATAGCAGAGATAGATTCTTCATTGCTGATACGGCGGATAGCTTCAGCCAGCATACCGGAGAGCGTCAGAGTACGCACTTTATCCAGCGCTTTAATTTCTGGTGCCAGCGGAATGGTATCGCAGACGACAAATTCATCAATGACAGAGTTTTTGATGTTCTGGATAGCGTTGCCGGAGAAGATTGGGTGCGTCGCGTAAGCGAATACGCGTTTCGCGCCACGCTCTTTCAGCGCTTCTGCCGCTTTACACAGGGTGCCGCCGGTGTCGATCATATCGTCGACCATCACGCAGTCACGACCGGCAACGTCGCCGATGATGTGCATCACCTGGGAGACGTTGGCGCGAGGACGGCGCTTGTCGATGATAGCCATATCGGTATCATTCAGCAGTTTAGCGATAGCGCGGGCACGCACGACGCCGCCGATGTCCGGAGAAACCACAATCGGGTTGTCCAGGTTCAGCTGCAGCATATCTTCCAGCAGGATTGGGCTGCCGAACACGTTATCGACTGGCACATCGAAGAAGCCCTGGATCTGTTCTGCGTGCAGGTCAACGGTCAGCACACGGTCAACGCCGACGCTGGACAGAAAATCCGCCACCACTTTCGCGGTGATTGGCACACGAGCAGAACGAACACGACGGTCCTGACGAGCATAACCGAAGTAAGGGATAACGGCGGTGATACGACCTGCCGAAGCACGACGCAGAGCATCAACCATAACAACCAGTTCCATCAGGTTGTCATTGGTGGGAGCACAAGTGGACTGGATGATGAAAATATCACCACCGCGTACGTTTTCATTGATTTGTACGCTGACTTCGCCGTCGCTAAAACGACCTACAGCGGCGTCGCCAAGAGAAGTGTACAGGCGGTTGGCAATACGTTGTGCTAGTTCCGGGGTGGCGTTACCAGCAAAAAGCTTCATATCAGGCACGAGAAGAACCTCAGGCATGCGTCCAGTGGTGGATGAATGGGCCAATAATGTGCGGGATGGCGCCATTCGATCCAGTCGGTGTATTTAAAGAGCACGATGCAACGTCTGGAACAGGGTGACGTTGTCACCGTAACTCAATTTCCCCGGCTGACTCATTATCAATGTGCCATCACGGCGCAGGATTCAGAGCAGGGCCTGCTTGAGCGGCGAAAGGTTAACTCCGCGCGCCACAAAGCCATTTAGCCATGCCGGGGCAGTGTCCAGCACCTGACGGGCAGCGGATTCGGTGTTAAATTCAGCAAACACACAGGCCCCTGTGCCGGTCAGGCGTGACGGCGCATATTCTAACAGCCAGGAAAGCGCGGCATCAACCTCGCGAAAACGTTTTCTTGCGATAAGCTCGCAATCGTTGCTGAATTCACAATTTAATAACGTATTAATTGACCGGCGCGGGGTATTTCGTGGTAGCTCCGGATCGCGAAAAATGATCGGCGTCGGAATACTGACCCCCGGGTGGGCCACCAGGTACCATTTTTCCTCGGGTTCTACCGGCGTCAGTATTTCACCCACCCCCTCGGCGAAGGCGGCATGGCCGCGTACGAAAACCGGCACATCGGCCCCCAGCTGAAGGCCAAGAGTCGCCAGCTCATCTTCCGAGAGACCGCAGCCCCACAGATGGTTGAGCGCCACCAGCACGGTGGCGGCATTGGAGGAGCCACCGCCCAGGCCGCCGCCCATCGGCAGGCGCTTATCGATACTGATATCGGCGCCGCTGCCCGCCGGCAGGCGATCGCTTTCGCTGGCGGCATGCATCAGCAGACGCGCGGCGCGAACGATCAGATTCTCCTCGTCCGGCACGCCGGCCACCGGCGTCAGCAGGCGCAGTTGGCCGTCAGTACGCGGTTCGATGGTCAACGTATCGCCGTAATCGAGAAACTGAAACAGCGTTTGCAGGGTATGGTAACCATCGGCCCGCTGGCCGGTGATATATAAAAACAGATTCAGTTTTGCAGGAGAGGGCCAGCGGGTCATCATTTCACGATCCAGTTATCCATCTTCAGCTTGATGCGCTGAGCGCCATTGTTCAGCTCGACATTGGACGGTAGGGCTGGCTGGGTATCGCTGGTGTAGCCGCCGTAGGTCACGTGCCAGGTTTTGCCGTTTTGCGTATAGTTCAGTTCACGCAGACGGTACCGATCGTCCAGCGAATAGTCGGTGGCGTCGCCCGGCAGACCGATGATCCACTGGCGCAGGCTGTTCAACGGGATCGGCATCCCGGTCAGACGGCCAATCATCTCTTCGGCATCAGTGGCGGTATAGGTCTGGCCTTTGTTATCGATCAGCTGCACGCTGCCCGGCTGCGCGGTCAGCGACAGCTCGGTGCTGCCCAGCGGGTTGGTCAGCAGCAGGCGATAGCGGTCCTGGCCGGTTTGCTGCCAGAAGAAGCGGGCATAGACTTTTTGCTCATCGGAAAGATAGGCAAACGCCCCGCGGGTCTGGAACTGATTGAGGCTGCGGACAGCCTGCTGGTGCTGACGCCACTGCGGCGAATCCGGGCTTTTGCCAGGCCCTTGCGGCGTATGAAGAGAACAGGCGGTGAGGACGAGGCTGGCCAGCGGCAGCAGGCGGAACAGTCGATTCATAATGATGACAAATCCTTGATGTCTACAGGGAAAAACGGCGACAGGGAACAGCGGGCCGATTTGTGTAGCAGGTTACATTTATAACCCTTAATGCTAGCGTCGCCGGGCCATAGCGTCTACGTTCAAGTTGTCTGAAATCAAAAAATTAACCTTAATGGCGGTCTTGCTTTAACTATTACTCCAAAAGGGGAGCCTCTCTTTTATTGATTACGCGCATCCTGTATGATGCACTCAGACTAACCTTAGCAACGCTGGTACTACTCCCTCACAATGACCCTTTTAGCTCTTGGCATCAATCACAAAACAGCTCCGGTCGCCCTGCGAGAACGCGTCACGTTTTCGCCGGAAACGCTCGATAAGGCGCTGGAGAGCTTGCTGGCTCAGCCGATGGTGCAGGGTGGGGTGGTGCTGTCGACCTGCAACCGCACGGAACTCTATCTCAGCGTCGAAGAGCAGGATAACCTGCAGGAAGCGCTGATCCGCTGGCTGTGCAACTACCACGGCCTCAACGAAGAAGACCTGCGAAAAAGCCTTTACTGGCATCAGGGTAATGACGCCGTCAGCCATCTGATGCGCGTCGCCAGCGGCCTCGATTCGCTGGTGCTGGGCGAGCCGCAGATCCTCGGCCAGGTGAAAAAAGCCTTCGCCGACTCCAGCCGCGGCCATCTTAACGTCAGCGAGCTGGAGCGGATGTTCCAGAAATCCTTTTCAGTGGCTAAGCGCGTGCGTACCGAAACCGATATCGGCGCCAGCGCGGTCTCTGTGGCTTTCGCCGCCTGTACCCTGGCGCGGCAAATCTTTGAATCGCTCTCCAGCGTCACCGTGTTACTGGTCGGCGCCGGTGAAACCATTGAGCTGGTAGCGCGCCATCTTCGCGAACATCACGTGCGCAAAATGGTGATCGCCAACCGCACCCGTGAACGCGCCCAGGCGCTGGCGGAGGAAGTGGGCGCCGAGGTGATAGCCCTCAGCGATATCGACGAACGGCTGAAAGAGGCCGACATCATTATCAGCTCCACCGCCAGCCCGCTGCCGATCATCGGCAAAGGCATGGTGGAGCGTGCGCTTAAGGCGCGGCGTAACCAGCCGATGCTGCTGGTGGATATCGCCGTCCCGCGCGACGTTGAACCAGAGGTCGGCAAACTGGCTAACGCCTACCTCTACAGCGTCGACGATTTGCAAAACATCATTCAGCATAACCTGGCGCAGCGTAAGGCTGCCGCGGTGCAGGCGGAATCGATCGTCGAGCAGGAAACCAGCGAATTTATGGCCTGGCTGCGCGCGCAGAGCGCCAGCGAGACCATTCGCGAATACCGTTCTCAGTCTGAGCAGGTCCGTGAGGAGCTGACGGCGAAAGCGCTGGCCGCGCTGGAGCAGGGCGGTGATGCCCAGGAAATTATGCAGGATCTGGCGCGCAAGCTCACTAACCGCCTGATCCACGCGCCAACCAAATCTCTTCAGCAGGCCGCCCGTGACGGGGACGACGAACGTCTGCATATTCTGCGCAACAGCCTCGGGCTGGAATAGCGCACCTTTCTCTTATTTTCAGGACAGGGTGAATTCACGCCTATGAAGTCTTCTATTGTTGCCAAACTGGAAGCGTTGTACGAGCGCCATGAAGAAGTGCAGGCGCTGCTCGGCGATGCCGCGACGATTGCCGATCAGGATAAATTCCGCGCGCTGTCGCGGGAGTATGCTCAACTGAGCGATGTGGCGCGCTGCTATACCGACTGGCGTCAGGTGCAGGAGGATATTGAAACCGCGCAGATGATGCTCGACGATCCGGAAATGCGCGAAATGGCGCAGGAAGAGCTGCGTGACGCCAAAGAAAAAGGCGACCAACTGGAGCAACAGCTGCAGGTTCTCCTCCTGCCGAAAGATCCTGATGACGAGCGTAACGCCTTCGTGGAAGTGCGCGCCGGGACCGGCGGCGACGAAGCAGCGCTGTTTGCCGGCGATCTATTCCGCATGTACACCCGTTACGCAGAATCGCGCCGCTGGCAGGTAGAGATCCTCAGCGCCAACGAAGGTGAGCACGGCGGCTTTAAAGAGGTGATCGCCAAGATCAGCGGTGACGGCGTCTATGGTCGGCTCAAATTTGAATCCGGCGGCCATCGCGTGCAGCGTGTGCCGGCCACCGAATCGCAGGGGCGGATCCACACCTCCGCCTGTACGGTGGCGGTGATGCCGGAGCTGCCGGAAGCCGAAATGCCGGACATTAACCCGGCAGATCTGCGCATCGATACCTTCCGTTCCTCCGGGGCAGGCGGTCAGCACGTTAACACCACCGACTCGGCTATCCGCATTACCCACCTGCCCACCGGCATCGTGGTGGAGTGCCAGGACGAGCGTTCTCAGCATAAAAACAAAGCCAAGGCGCTGTCGGTGCTGGGCGCGCGCATTCGCGCCGCCGAAGTGGCCAAACGTCAGCAGGCGGAAGCCTCCACGCGCCGCAACCTGCTGGGCAGCGGCGACCGCAGCGACCGCAATCGCACCTATAACTTCCCGCAGGGCCGCGTGACCGACCACCGCATCAACCTGACGCTCTACCGTCTGGATGAGGCGATGGAGGGCAAACTCGACATGCTGATTGAGCCGATTGTCCAGGAACATCAGGCCGATCAGCTGGCGGCGCTGTCCGAGCAGGAATGATGACCTTTCAGGCCTGGCTGCATCAGGCGATCGCCCGCCTGGCGGAGAGCGACAGCCCACGACGCGACGCCGAGATCCTGCTGGGACACGTTACCGGCCGGGCGCGAACCTGGATTTTGGCCTTCGGTGAAACGACGCTCTCTGCTGACGAGGCGGCGAGGCTGGAGGCGCTCCTGGTGCGACGCCAGCGCGGGGAACCTATTGCTCATCTGGTCGGGCAGCGCGAGTTTTGGTCGCTGCCGCTGTTCGTCTCCCCGGCGACGCTGATCCCCCGCCCGGATACCGAATGTCTGGTAGAGCAGGCGCTGGCGCGTCTGCCAACCGCGCCGTGCCGTATTCTCGACCTCGGCACCGGGACCGGCGCCATTGCCCTGGCGCTGGCCAGCGAACGTCCGGACTGTGAGGTCACCGCGGTGGACGTGATGCCGGACGCCGTGGCGCTGGCGTTGCGCAATGCCGAACATCTGGGCATCGCTAACGTGACGATAAGTCAAAGCGACTGGTTTAGCGCGCTGGACGGGCAGCGCTTCGCCACGATCGTCAGCAATCCCCCCTATATCGACGCCGCCGACCCGCATCTCGCCGAAGGCGATGTGCGCTTTGAGCCGTTGACGGCGCTGGTCGCAGGCGACCAGGGGCTGGCCGATCTGGCGCATATCATCCGCGAGGGACGGCAGTATCTGCAGCCCGGCGGTTGGATGCTGCTGGAGCATGGCTGGACTCAGGGCGAGGCGGTTCGCGCGCTGTTCCGCGAAGCGGGCTATCTGGACGTCGCGACCTGTCGCGACTATGGCGACAATGAGCGTCTGACCCTCGGACGTTTACCCGACATGGAGAATGTTGGCTGATGAACTTATTCACGGCTGTCCTCTACCTGCACATTGCCACAGTGGCGGTGTCGGTAGGATTGTTCGTTTTACGTTACTGGTGGATGTATCACCAGAGCCCGCTGCTGAACCAGCGGTGGGTGCGAATTGCGCCGCACTGCAGCGATACGCTGCTGTTTCTCAGCGGCGCGGGGTTAATGGCGATAACGCACTACCTGCCGTTCACAGAAGACGGCGCATGGCTGACTGAAAAGCTGTTTGGCGTTATCATTTACATCGCATTAGGTTTTATCGCGTTGGGCCGTCGTCGTCCGCGCAGCCAGCAGAGCCGCTTTATCGCGTTCCTGCTGGCGCTGGTGGTGTTGTTTATCATCATTCAACTCGCCATCACAAGAATACCGATACTGGGGTAGGTCATGGGGTCATTAGCGGATTTCGAATTTAACAAAGCGCCATTGTGTGATGGCATGGTCCTCATTTCTGAACAGGTCCGCGACGATTTTCCGTCGCGTTTTGTCGAGGAAGAGCTGCAGCGATTGCTGCGCCTCGCGCAGGAGGAGATTGCGCCGTCGTGGGACCAGGAGCGCCAGATAGAACGATTGCTGGAGCTGTTCTATGACGAGTGGGGCTTTGGCGCCTCGCAGGGCGTGTATCGTCTTTCCGACGCGCTATGGCTGGATAAAGTGCTGGTTAACCGCCAGGGGAGCGCGGTGTCGTTAGGCGCGATCCTGCTGTGGATCGCCCAGCGCCTGGCGCTGCCGGTGGTGCCGGTGATCTTCCCGACCCAGATGCTGCTGCGTGCGGACCCGGAAACCAGCGAAGAGATGTGGCTGATTAATCCGTTTAACGGCGAGACCCTCGACGAGCATACCCTGGAGGTATGGCTGAAGGGCAACATCGGGCCGGTGGCGGAACTGTTTAATGAAGATCTCGACGAAGCGGATAACGCCGAGGTGATCCGCAAGCTGCTGGACACCCTGAAGTCGGCGCTGATGGAAGAGCGGCAGATGGAGCTGGCCCTGCGCGCCAGCGAAGCGCTGCTGCAGTTTAATCCGGAAGATCCGTATGAGATCCGCGACCGGGGGCTGATATACGCCCAACTGGACTGCGATCACGTGGCGCTGTTGGATCTGAGCTATTTCGTTGAGCAGTGCCCGGAGGATCCGATCAGCGAGATGATCCGCGCGCAGATCAACACGATTTCGCATAAACAAATTACATTGCATTAGTCTGGAACCATTCCGGTTACACCCTGATAAGGCGAACTTATGAAACAAAAAGTGGTTAGCATTGGTGATATCAACGTAGCGAACGACCTGCCGTTCGTGCTGTTCGGCGGGATGAACGTGCTGGAGTCGCGCGACCTGGCGATGCGTATCTGCGAACATTATGTCACCGTTACGCAGAAGCTTGGTATTCCCTACGTCTTCAAAGCCTCCTTTGATAAAGCCAACCGTTCCTCCATCCACTCCTATCGTGGGCCGGGTCTGGAAGAAGGGATGAAGATTTTCCAGGAGCTGAAGCAGACCTTTGGCGTGAAAATCATCACCGACGTTCATGAAGCCAGCCAGGCGCAGCCGGTAGCTGACGTGGTGGACGTGATCCAGCTTCCGGCTTTCCTCGCGCGCCAGACTGACCTGGTGGAAGCGATGGCGAAGACCGGGGCGGTGATCAACGTCAAGAAGCCGCAGTTTGTCAGCCCGGGTCAGATGGGCAACATCGTCGATAAGTTTATCGAAGGGGGTAACGACAAAGTAATCCTCTGCGACCGCGGCGCGAACTTCGGTTACGACAACCTGGTCGTGGATATGCTCGGCTTCGGCGTGATGAAGAAAGCCTCCAACAACTCGCCGGTCATTTTCGACGTCACCCACGCGCTGCAGTGCCGCGACCCGTTTGGCGCAGCCTCCGGCGGTCGTCGTGCGCAGGTGAGCGAGCTGGCCCGCGCCGGTATGGCGGTAGGTATCGCCGGTCTGTTTATTGAAGCGCATCCGGATCCGGACCACGCGAAATGCGACGGCCCGTCCGCGCTGCCGCTGGATAAACTGGAGCCGTTCCTCAAACAGATGAAAGCGATTGACGATCTGGTGAAAAGCTTCGACGAGCTGGATACCAGCAAGTAAGCCTGACTGCATCAGTAAAAAAGCCTGCCGGCGTCAAAACCGGCAGGCTTTTTTTCGCCCGGACTCCGCCGGGTGGGAAAACGGGGTCAGGCGAAAATGGTCATCAGATAGGCGGCGAACAGCGCCATGTGGGCCGCGCCGTTCAGCACATTGGTGCGTCCGGTGGAGAAGGAGATATGGCACAGCACCAGCGAGGCGACCATCACCACCATCTCCGGGGCGCCAAGGCCAAAGCGCAGCTCATTGCCGGTCAGGAAGGCGATGAGGGTGACCACCGGGACCGTCAGCGAGATGGTGGCCAGCACGGAGCCGAAAAACAGATTCATCGCCCGCTGTACCTGATTGTTGAGCACCGCTTTCAGGGCGCCAAGGCCTTCCGGCGACAGGATCAGCAGAGCCACCAGGAAGCCTGTAAATGCCACCGGGGCATTCATGCTGGTCAACAGCGTTTCCAGCGGGTTAGCGTTCATTTTGGTAACCGCGATCACTGCCACCAGGTGCACCAGCAGCCAGGCGGTATGCCACCCGCTGCTGTGGGCGGACGGTTTACCGTGGTGCGGGTCGTCATCGTCGCTGTCGTCTTCATGCTCATAAACAAACAGGCTCTGATGGGTTTTGGTCTGAATAAGCAGGAAAACGCCGTACATGGCCGCCGAAATTACCGCCACCAGCAGCGATTGCCCGGTGCTGAAGTTCGCGCCCGGCAGCGCCATCGGAAAGACCAGCACGATAATCGCTAGCGGAAACAGGGCGATAAGATACTGCTTAATGCCGAACAGATTCATATATTGGGTGGCGAATTTACGCCCGCCCAGCAGCAGAGAGAAACCGACCAGACCGCCGGTGACGATCATAATAATGGAGTAGAGGGTATCCCGCATCAAGGTCGGCGCGGCGTCGCCGGTGGCCATTAAGGCAGAGATCAAACTGACCTCAAGGATAACCACCGACAGGCTTAAAATCAGGGAGCCATAGGGTTCGCCCAGGCGGTGGGCGAGGACGTCGGCGTGGCGGACCACGCTGAAGGCGCTGCTCAAAATGCCGACCAGCGCGAGGATATTGATCGCGATAACCACTGGCAGTGACTGGCTGCTGCCCCAGAAAAACAGCACCGCCAGCGCCAGCACCGGAAAGACGAGGGAAGACTCCTTATGGCGGGTTTTTACCGCCTCATGTGCATGGGTCATGAACCATCTCCATTTATGCAGGTGTTATAATTATAAAAACGTAGGGCGGTAAAGTAACAGATCTTGCTAAATTACCGCTGGTTTTTTACTTAAATTTACGGGTATCGAGGGATATCTTGATTAGTTTATTATAATTTATGTTTACTTATATTTAGTTCTTATTATTCAGATAATTACTAAAATAATTTTTCTACTCATTTTGACCTTGATAGCCAGCCGACTGCGTACCAGACTTAAACTTAATGCTCAAACAGGAGGTCAGTATGCCCTATCGCAGTAAACAAGAACTCCCCGACAGCGTTCAGCATGTACTGCCTGCCCATGCGCAGGAAATTTATAAAGAAGCGTTTAACAGCGCCTGGGATCAATATAAAGATAAAGACGAGCGGCGCGATGACGCCAGCCGCGAAGAGACGGCGCACAAAGTCGCCTGGGCGGCGGTGAAGAACAGCTATGAGAAAGGCGATGATGATAAGTGGCATAAGAAAAAATAATCGCTGACGCCGCATTTTCGCTTGCCAGCGCCCCGCTGATTGCTTATTGAAAGATAAAGCTGGATAATATTTCAGCAATATTGATGGATGCATGAGACGAACGCCGGGAAGCGGGCAGTGGCGGAGGTAGTAAACAGTGTTAACTCGTGATTTCTTAATGAATGCGGATTGTAAGACAGCGTTTGGCGCTATTGAGGAATCGCTACTCTGGTCGGCAGAACAACGTGCAGCCTCGCTGGCGGCGACGCTGGCCTGCCGCCCGGATGATGGCTCAGTATGGATCTTTGGCTACGGTTCGCTTATCTGGAACCCGGCGCTCAATTATCGCGAGTCCTGCACCGGCACGCTGCCGGGCTGGCACCGCGCGTTTTGCCTGCGGTTGACCGCCGGGCGCGGTAGTGCCTGCCAGCCGGGACGCATGCTGGCTCTCAAAGAGGGCGGCCGAACCACCGGCGTCGCCTATCGTCTGCCTGACGACACGCTGGAGGAGGAGCTGACCCTGCTGTGGAAGCGGGAGATGATCACCGGCTGCTATCTGCCCACCTGGTGCAAGCTGGAGCTGGACGACGGACGGACGGTGAATGCCCTGGTGTTTATTATGGATCCGCGCCATCCACTGTTTGAACCGGATACCAGTGCCCAGGTTATCGCCCCGCTGATCGCCCGGGCCAGCGGGCCGCTCGGCACCAACGCCCAGTATCTGTTTTCGCTTGAGCAGGCGCTGCGCAAGCTGGGCATGCACGATGCCAGTCTCGATGACCTGGTGGCCAGAGTCCGCGCGCTGTTGGGCGAGAGTCCGACGCCGGGCCTGGCCTGAGCGCGCGCAAAAGAAAACGCCCGGCATGACCGGGCGTCCGATTGCTGACCAGTAAGGAAAAAGCGTGGTTTTTCCTTACTGGTGGTTATCAGCCGAAAATCAATAAATTGATTTTCCTTGTTATTTTTCTGGTGCAATCTGCAAGTACAATGATTGCATGAGGTTTGTCATGAATCTCACGCCCGGCATGACCGGGCGTGTGTTCTGGCAGTGACGGTCAGGCCGGCACGTAGCTGATGGAGTGCTCCAGCGACTGGCTGTGACTGTCGATAAGCACGTTCCAGGTGCCGCTGTAGGGCACCGTCAGATAGGCGCTGTCCCGATCCTGCACGCTCAGAATATCCGCATGACTGTCGCCCGGGACCTTCGCGCTCATCAGATGAATATGGCAGCGCTCTGAGCACCGCACCACCAGCGTGTCACCACCAAATAACGTCAAACTTGCTTTAACCATCGCCATTTTATACCCCGTTTCTGTCCCGCTACAGCATCCTGCCCACCCAGTCCTCGCGTGATATTGTTCACACTTTGCTCTGTGCATCACACCAAACGGCGCGGGTCGGGATGCTGATTTTGATCAAAAAAAGGATAAAGATTAAACAAAAATGACGTTGTTCCTGAAAGCATTCAGCTAACGTTTTTTTTACCTCTGCAGGCGGCGAAACCTGATATTTCCTGCCGTTCGGCGCCCCAGATTCAGAAGGTCAGCACTTTATCTGCCGCCAGGGTCCACTGGGCCAGCTCAACGAGAGTGCCAACCTCCACGCCGTCAACCAGCGGCAGTGCGCTGACCCCGCGGCCGTCCGCGCAGGTTTTACACAGCTTCACGGGAACCTGCTGGGCGGTGAGGATCTCCAGCATCTGCTGCACATTATACCCTTCTGCCGGCTTCTGCCCCCGCAGCCCGGCGGTGACGGCGTCGGACATCAGAAACAGCTTGAGATCGAGGTCGGACTGCTGCTCGCGCAGGGCAATGGCCAGGCGCAGGCTGTTGAACAGGGATTCGCTGCCGTAGGCGGCGCCGTTGGCGATGATCACAATACGTTGCATACAAACTCCTTCTTAAAGGCACGGTTATTGCTTTAGGCAGTATAAAGCGTTAACCCGGAGGAGGGGTATGAATAATACGACTGGTCATGCGCACGATGCGACGGCCTGGCTGCAGCTGGCGCGTCGCCTGCAAAAACAACAGCTTCAGCAGCTTAGCCAACTGGGGGAACTGGCCAGCCAGCTCAGCGCGCTGGTGCATATGCTGCAGTGTGAGCGCGGGGCGTCGAATATCTATCTTTGCTCGGGCGGCTTGCTGTATACAGCGGAGTGTCGGGCGGGAGGGGCGCTGGTTGACGAGCGGCTAGCCCTGTTTTATGCCAGCCTCGAACGCGCGCGCGCGGTAGCCGGCAGCGCACTGTGCTGGCGTATCGCCAGAGCGGTTGACGAGCTGGCGCAGCTCCCGGCGCTACGCGCGCAGATCGGCCGCCGGCAAATTGCCGCTGAAGCCGCGACGGAGCAGTTCAGCCGCGTCATCCGCCATCTGCTGAACATCGCCCCGCAGCTCAATGACAGCATTGACGATCCGCCGGTGGCTGGTCGGATGGTCGCCCTGTACAGCTTTATGCAGGGAAAAGAGCTGGTGGGCCAGGAGCGCGCGCTGGGAGCATTGGGCTTTACCCGCGGCGAGTTCAGCGACAGCCTGCGCCAGCAGCTGGTGGACCGTATTGACGGTCAGCAGCCCTGCTTCGACAGCTTTCAGGCGCTGGGCAGCCCGGCGACCGTCCAGTTGTTCAGAACCCAGTGCCACGCCGGTCTGGATATTGAACAGCTGCGGCGGATCGCCTGTACCCGCCAGCCGGCTGCCGACGGCGGGGAAACGGCGCTGCGCTGGTTTGGTCTGCAAACCCAACGGCTTGAGCAACTGCGCGAAGTGGAAGAGCAACTGATCGACGATCTGCTGGATGCCACCGACGCGCTGTTAGCAGACGACGCGCCTGGCTGGCAGGCCGGAGAGGAAGACGATAGCGTGACGCCACGGCTCGATAAACAGCTACTGCCGCTGGTGCGCCAGCAGGCCTATGAGCTGCAGCAGCTCTCCAGCCAGCTGGCCTCGCTGAAAGACGCGCTCGAAGAGCGCAAGCTGATCGAAAAAGCGAAAAGTCTGCTGATGACGCACCAGGGAATGCAGGAGGAGCAGGCCTGGCAGACGCTGCGCAAGATGGCCATGGACAAAAATCAGCGCATGGTTGAGATAGCCCGCGCGCTGCTGATGGTGAAGGCGATTTGGCCGCTAACACCAAAGGAGTAGATGCACAATCGATGGGCATTCTTTGCCTGCCGGCGGTGCACTTTTAGGTGAAAAACCGGCCAGCGTTGGGAAAAAGCCCGCCAGCGCGCTATTGCCAAAGCTGGCATCCCGTTTGCATTACTTATTAAGTGAATAAAAGTCCGGGCAACGAACCAATGGCGGTTCGGGGGCCCGTGGATAAAGGCGTCCTGCAGTGCGTATGCACTGTCGGGCGCTTTTTTTTTGCGCATGGTGGAGCGGATATGGGCGACAAATTTTCAATTTCCCGGCGGCGCTTGCTGCAGGCAGGGGCCGCGCTGGGCGGCGCGATGCTGCTGCCGGGCGTGATGCAGGCCGCCTGGGCCGGCGGCTCGGACAAACCGGAGCAAACCCGCGTGCGGGTCGGATTTATTCCGCTGACCGATTGCGCGCCGCTGGCCATCGCCGCGGCGAAGGGGTTTGACCAAAAATATGGCATCACCCTGGTGGCGAGTAAGGAAGCCAGCTGGGCGGCGGTGCGCGACAAGCTGGTGGCCGGCGAGCTCGACGCGGCGCATATTCTCTATGGCCTGCTGTACGGCCTCGAACTGGGGATCGCCAGCAAGCCGCAGGCGATGGCCAATTTGATGACCCTCAACCGCAATGGCCAGGCGATTACCCTCTCCAGCGAGCTGCAGGAGAAAGGGGTGACCGACCTCGGCGGGCTGAAGCGGCTGATCGACCGCAGCGCGCCGGGCAGTTACACCTTCGCCCATACCTTTCCTACCGGCACCCATGCCATGTGGCTTTACTACTGGCTGGCGAGCGCCGGCATTGATCCCTTCAACGATGTGCGCACCGTCGTGGTGCCGCCGCCGCAGATGGTGATGAACATGCGCATCGGCAATATGAGCGGCTTTTGCGTCGGCGAGCCATGGAACGCCCGCGCCATTAACGACCGTATCGGCTTCACCGCGGCCACTTCCCAGGATATCTGGCCCGAGCATCCGGAAAAGGTGCTGGGCACCCGTCGCGACTGGGTGGAACGCAACCCGAACACCGCCCGCGCGTTGGTGGCGGCCCTGATGGAGGCGCAGCGTTGGATCGCCGCCTCGCCGGAGAACACCCGGGAGACGGCCCGCCTGCTCGCCAGACGCGGCTGGCTCAATACCAAGGAGCAATACCTCACCGGCCGGATGCTGGGAGAGTATGACAACGGCCTTGGCCGCCGCTGGCAGGATGCCCATCCGATGCGCTTCTGGGCCGGGGGCGAGGTGAGTTTCCCGTGGCTGTCGGACGGGATGTGGTTCCTCACCCAGTTCCGCCGCTGGGGGTTGCTGAAGCAGGCTCCGGATTACCTCGCGGTGGCGTCGCGCATTAACCGCATCGATGTCTGGCAGGCTGCCGCCCAGGCGGTAGGAGGGATCAGCGCGCCGGCAGCCAGGATGCGCAGCAGCACACTAATGGACGGGACGGTATGGAACGGGTCCGACCCGGAAGGCTACGCCCGCCATTTCTCTATTCAACGTAAGGGGGCATGAGATGAAGCAGGCACAACGTAAGCAACCGGTCGTCAGCGTGGACAACGCGCCTGGCGAAGTGATTATCCTGCCGCCGGTGCAGGTCCGGCGCACCACGCCGACCGTCACGCGCTGGCTGCGTGAGCTCACCCAGCGCCTGCTGCCCCCGCTGTTGGGGCTGGGTGTGCTGCTGCTGGCCTGGCAGCTGGCGGCGATGCATAGCAAAGGCTTTCCCACGCCGCTGAGCACGCTGGACTCGGCGCTGACCCTGTTTGCCGATCCGTTCTATCAGGACGGGCCCAATGACATGGGCATCGGCTGGAACGTGCTGGCCTCCCTGCAGCGCGTGGCGGTGGGCTTCGGCCTGGCGGCGCTGGCGGGCATTCCGCTGGGGTTTTTGATCGGCCGTTCGCTGTTCTTCGCCCGCATGTTTAATCCGCTGATTGCTCTGCTGCGCCCGGTCAGCCCGCTGGCCTGGCTGCCGATTGGCCTGCTGCTGTTCCAGAAGGCGGAGCCGGCTTCCAGCTGGACCATTTTTATCTGCTCCATCTGGCCGATGGTGATCAACACCGCGGAGGGGGTGCGGCGGATCCCGCAGGACTATCTCAACGTCGCCCGCGTCCTCCAGCTCTCGGAGTGGACGGTGATGCGCAAAATCCTCTTTCCGGCGGTGCTGCCGTCGGTGCTTACCGGCGTGCGCCTCTCCATCGGCATCGCCTGGCTGGTGATCGTGGCGGCGGAAATGCTTACCGGCGGGCTGGGGATCGGCTTCTGGATCTGGAACGAGTGGAACAACCTCAATGTGGAAAACATCATCATCGCCATCGTCATTATCGGCGTCGTCGGCCTGCTGCTGGAGCAGGGCCTGATGCTGCTCGCTCGCCGCTTTAGCTGGCAGGAAAAATAAGGAGCCAACATGAAACCATTAATTCAGGTGCAGGCCGTCAGCCAACGCTTCAACACCGCCAGCGGCGAGTTCCTGGCGCTGCAGAATGTCTCCTTCGATATCGTCGAAGGGGAGACCATTAGCCTGATCGGCCACTCGGGTTGCGGAAAATCGACCCTGCTGAACCTGATCGCCGGGATCTCCACCCCTACCGAGGGCGGACTACTGTGTGATAACCGGGAAATCGCCGGTCCCGGGCCGGAGCGGGCGGTGGTTTTCCAGAACCACTCGCTGCTGCCGTGGCTGAGCTGTTTCGACAATGTGGCGCTGGCGGTGGATCAGGTGTTCCGTCGCACCATGAGCAAGAGTGAGCGCCGGGAGTGGATCGAACACAACCTGGCGCGCGTACAGATGGGTCATGCGCTGCACAAACGTCCCGGGGAGATCTCCGGCGGCATGAAGCAGCGGGTGGGTATCGCCCGGGCGCTGGCGATGAAGCCGAAAGTGTTGCTGCTTGATGAGCCCTTCGGCGCCCTGGATGCGCTGACCCGCGCCCACCTCCAGGACACGGTGATGCATATCCAGCAGGAGCTCAATACCACCATCGTCATGATCACCCACGACGTTGATGAAGCGGTGCTGCTCTCGGATCGGGTGCTGATGATGACCAACGGTCCGGCGGCGACGGTCGGCGAGATCCTCGCGGTCGATCTGCCGCGTCCGCGCCACCGCGTTCAGCTGGCGGACGACAGCCGGTATCACCATCTGCGCCAGCAGATCCTCCATTTCCTGTATGAAAAACAGCCGAAAGCGGCGTAAGGAGGCGGTCATGACGCGGCGACTGGTGGTGATCGGTAACGGCATGGCGGCCACCCGGCTGGTGCAGCGGCTGGTTGAGCGCGACCCCGCGCGGTTTGCCATTACCGTCGTCGGCGACGAGCCGCACCCGGCCTATAACCGCATTCAGCTCTCGCCGCTGCTGGCAGGTGAAAAAACGGCGGCGCAGATCCCGTTGCTGCCGGCGGAGTGGTATACCCGGCACGGGGTGTGCCTGCGGTCTGGCGAGGCGGTCGATGAAGTCGATATTCAGCAACGGCGGCTGCGCATCGCGGAAACCTGGCTGCCGTGGGATGAACTGGTGTTCGCCACCGGTTCGCGGTCCTTTATCCCGCCGCTGCCGGGCATTGATCGTCCGCAGGTTATGCCCTTCCGCACCCTGGCGGACGTGGAACGTATTCTGGCGATACCCGGCCCGGCGGTGGTGATTGGCGGCGGGGTGCTGGGGGTGGAAGCGGCGGCGGCGCTGCGTCGTCACGGCGGAGAGGTCACTCTTCTGCATCGCGGCAGCGGATTAATGGCGCCGCTGACCGACGCTTTTGCCGCCGATGAGCTCAGGCAGCAGCTTGAAGCGCGCGGCATTCGCTGCGTGCTGGAGTGCCACATCGCCGCCATCGACGCCGATGGCGTGCGGCTGGCGGACGGGCGCGTATTCCGCGCCGCCAGAGTGGTGCTGGCTACCGGCGTGCAGCCCGACAGCCGTCTGGCGGCGCAGACCGGCGTGCTGTGCCAGCGGGGGATCGTGGTCGACCGTCAGATGGCCTCCTCGCTGCCGGGGATCAGCGCCATCGGCGAATGTTGCGAAATTGACGGCCAGACCTGGGGATTGGTGGCTCCCTGCCTGCGTCAGGCCGAGGTGCTGGCGGATCGCCTGTGCGGCGCCCCCGGCGAGGGCTTTGTCTGGCAGGACGCCGGGACCCGCCTGAAGGTCACCGGCATTGAACTCTTTAGCGCTGGCGAGCAGCAGGCCGGCGAACAGGATGACATTTATACCAGCTGGGACCCCATCGACCGCCACTATCGCCGCCTGCTGCTGCGCGATGGCCGCCTGCGCGGCGTGCTGCTGATGGGCGACTGCACCGCCGCCGCCGCGCTCACCGCGCGCCTGGAAAGCGATGAGCCTGTCACCGTGGACTGGCTTTTTGACCCCTCTTCAACGCAGCCGCAGGCTGCAGGAATGATGACAATGACGAAACCTGTATTAGTGCTGGTGGGACATGGCATGGTCGGCCACCATTTTCTCGAACAATGCGTGAGCCGCAATCTGCATCAGCAATATCGAATCGTGGTGTTTGGCGAAGAGCGTTACCCCGCCTACGACCGGGTACATCTCTCCGAGTATTTTGCCGGACGCAGCGCCGAGTCGCTGTCGCTGGCGGCCGGGGATTTCTTTATTGAACATGGTATTGAACTCCGCCTCGGCGAGGCGGTGGCGACCATCGACCGCGACGCACGGCTGGTACGGGACGCCGAGGGGCATGAAATCCACTGGGATAAACTGGTGCTGGCGACCGGCTCGTATCCCTTTGTTCCGCCAATCCCCGGTAACGATCTCGCGGGGTGCTTTGTCTACCGCACTCTTGACGATCTCGACCGTATCGCCGCCCATGCCGCCGCGGCGAAGAGCGGGGTGGTTATCGGCGGCGGGCTGCTCGGGCTGGAGGCGGCCAACGCCCTGAAACAGCTGGGGCTGGAGACGCAGGTGGTGGAGTTTGCCCCGAACCTGATGGCCGTCCAGCTGGATAACGGCGGGGCGGCGATGCTCCGGGAGAAGATTGTCGCCCTCGGCGTGGGGGTGCATACCAGCAAAGCGACCACCGCCATCGTGCGCGAGGCCGACGGCCTGCGGCTGAACTTTGCCGACGGCGGCGCGTTGCGGACCGACATGGTGGTCTTCTCGGCGGGGATCCGCCCGCAGGACGCGCTGGCCCGCGGCTGCGCGCTGCAGGTGGGCGAACGCGGGGGAATTCACATCGACGGCCAGTGCCGCACCTCTGACCCGGACGTGCTGGCGATAGGCGAATGCGCCCTGTGGGACAATAAAATTTACGGTCTGGTGGCGCCGGGCTATCAGATGGCGCGCATCGCCGCGGCCACTCTCGCAGGAGAGGACGCCTGCTTTAGCGGCGCCGACATGAGCACCAAACTGAAGCTGCTGGGGGTCGACGTGGCCTCGTTTGGCGATGCGCAGGGGCGCACGCCGGGCTGTCAGAGCTATCAATGGACCGACGGTCCGCAGCAGATTTACAAAAAAATCGTCGTCAGTCAGGACGGCAAAGCCCTGCTTGGCGGCGTGCTGGTGGGGGATGCCAGCGACTATGCCACGCTGCTGCAGATGATGCTGAACGGCATGGCGCTGCCGCCGCGTCCGGAGAGTCTGATCCTGCCCGCGCTGGAGGGAGCCGCGCCGAAGGCGCTCGGCGTCGCGGCGCTGCCGGACAGCGCGCCGATCTGCTCCTGCCATAACGTCAGCAAAGGCGATATCTGCCAGGCGGTGAACAATGGGGCGAGGGATATGTCGGCGATAAAAAGTTGCACCAGAGCGGCTACCGGCTGCGGCGGCTGCAGCGCGCTGGTGAAACAGGTGATGGAGTATCAACTGGCGGAGCAGGGCGTCGAAGTGAAAAAAGACGTCTGCGAACATTTCCCGTGGTCGCGCCAGGAGATCTACCATCTGGTACGGGTTAACCATATCCATACCTTCGAGCAGTTGATTAGCCGCTACGGCCAGGGGCACGGCTGCGATGTCTGCAAACCGCTGGTGGCCTCGGTGCTGGCCTCCTGCTGGAACGAGTACCTGCTGAAGCCGGCGCACCTGCCGCTGCAGGATACCAACGACCGCTATTTCGCCAATATCCAGAAGGACGGGAGCTATTCGGTGGTGCCGCGGATGGCGGCAGGGGAAGTGACGCCGGACGGACTGATCGCCATCGGGCAGATCGCCAAACGTTACCAGCTCTACAGCAAAGTGACCGGCGGCCAGCGCATCGACCTGTTTGGCGCGCGGCTGGAACAGCTGCCGGCTATCTGGCGCGAGCTGGCCGACGCCGGGTTTGAAACCGGCCACGCCTACGGCAAGTCGCTGCGCACGGTGAAATCCTGCGTCGGCTCAACCTGGTGTCGCTACGGCGTGCAGGACTCCACCGGGCTCGCGGTACGGCTCGAGCATCGCTACAAAGGGCTACGCGCCCCGCACAAAATCAAGATGGCGGTCTCCGGCTGCACCCGCGAATGCGCTGAAGCCCAGGGGAAAGATATCGGGGTGATTGCCACCGACAAAGGCTGGAATCTGTACGTCTGCGGCAACGGCGGGATGAAACCGCGTCACGCCGACCTGTTTGCCAGCGATCTCGACGAAGCGACGCTGATCCGCAGCATCGATCGTCTGCTGATGTTCTATATCCGTACCGCCGATCGCCTGCAGCGAACCAGCACCTGGATGGATAACCTGGAGGGCGGCGTCGCCTATCTGCGGCAGGTGGTGCTGGAGGATAGTCTTGGCATTGGCGAGGAGCTGGAGCAGGAGATGGCCCGGATCGTCGACAGCTACCAGTGCGAGTGGCAGACCACCCTCAACGATCCGCAGCGTCTGGCGCTGTTCCGCTCCTTCGTTAATAGCGACCAGCCCGACGAGGCTGTGCAGCGCCGCGATCTGCGCGGTCAGCCGCAGCCGCTGCTGACTGAGACGTTGCCCGAAGGCGAACTCCCATCCCGACCGTGGCAGGCGGTATGCGACCTTGACGCCATTCCGGCGCAGGCGGGGATCGGCGCCCGCTTAGGGGAGCGGCAGATTGCCCTGTTCCGCTTCGGCGAGCGGGTCTACGCCCTCGACAACCGCGAGCCGGGCAGCGCGGCCAACGTGCTGTCGCGTGGGCTGTTAGGGGACGTCGGCGGCGAGCCGGTGGTGATCTCCCCGCTGTACAAACAGCGGATACGCCTGCGCGACGGCTGGCCGTGCGACGGCGACGAACAGGCGGTACGCGCCTGGCCGGTGAAAGTGGAAAACGGCAAAGTGTGGGTGGGCAACCAGCAGCTGCTGGCCCGCGCGGAGGCCTCCTGATGAAGACCATCCGAACGACCTGCCCCTACTGCGGCGTAGGCTGCGGGGTGCTGGCGAGCGTGGACGACGCGGGGCAGGTGAGCGTGCGCGGCGACGATCAGCACCCGGCGAACCTCGGCCGTCTGTGCGTCAAAGGGGCCGCCTTAGGGGAGACCACGGGCCTGGCGGGGCGGCTGCTGACGCCGGAGATCGACGGCCAGCAGGTAGCCTGGCCTCAGGCGCTGGCGGAAACCGCTGCGCGCCTGAGACAGATCATCGACCAGCACGGACCGCAAGCGGTGGCCTTTTACGCCTCCGGCCAGCTGTTAACCGAGGATTACTATGCCGCCAATAAGCTGATGAAAGGGTTTATCGGCGCGGCGAACATCGATACCAATTCACGGCTGTGCATGTCGTCAGCGGTCACTGGCTACAAGCGGGCCTTTGGCGCCGACGTGGTGCCCTGCAGCTACGATGATGTGGAAAACAGCGATCTGGTGGTGCTGGTCGGCTCGAACGCCGCCTGGGCGCATCCGGTGCTGTTCCAGCGGCTGGCGCAGGCGAAGCGGGATAATCCCCGATTGCGGATCGTGGCGATCGACCCCCGACGCACCGCTACCTGCGAGATCGCCGACCGCCATCTGGCGCTGGCCCCGGGAAGCGACGGCGGGTTGTTTGCGGGGCTGCTTAACGCCCTGGCTGAGGCAGGAGCCTGCGTCGATGGCTTTCGCGACGGCCCGCAGGCGCTGGCCGCCGCCCGCGGCTGGGACGTGGCGAGGGTGGCGGCCTTTTGCGGTCTGCCTGCCGATGAGGTGGCGGGATTCTATCGCGAGTTCATCGCCGCCCCGCGGGCGATCACCCTCTACACCATGGGAATCAATCAATCCGCCAGCGGCAGCGACAAATGTAACGCCATCATCAACGTCCATCTGGCCAGCGGGAAGTATGGCCGCCGCGGCTGCGGCCCCTTTTCGCTGACCGGTCAACCCAACGCCATGGGCGGCCGCGAAGTCGGCGGGCTGGCGACGATGCTGGCGGCGCACATGGATTTTGTGCCAGACGATCTGCAGCGGCTGGCCCGCTTCTGGGGGACGGAACGGCTGGCGCAGACCCCCGGGCTGACCGCCGTGGAGCTGTTTGCCGCCATTGGCCGCGGCGAGGTCAAAGCGGTCTGGATCATGGGTACCAACCCGGTGGTGTCGCTCCCTGACAGCCACGCGGTGAGCCAGGCGCTGGCCGCCTGTCCGCTGGTGATCGTCTCGGATGTCGCCGCCCAGACCGATACCGGACGTTTCGCCCACATCCGCTTTCCGGCGCTGGCCTGGGGCGAGAAGAATGGCACGGTCACCAACTCGGAGCGGCGGATCTCCCGTCAGCGCAGCTTTCTGCCGCCGCCGGGGGAGGCGAAAGCGGACTGGTGGATCATCGCCAGAGTGGGCCAGGCGCTGGGGTATCGCGAGGCGTTTGCCTGGCAGCATCCGCATGACGTCTTCCGCGAGCATGCGGCGCTGTCCGGTTTCGAAAACGACGGCCAGCGGGCGTTTGATATCGGCGCGCTGGCGGATCTCAGCCGTGAGGCGTGGGACGCCATGCCGCCGGTGCGCTGGCCGGTCAGCCGCAGCGAGGCCGCCTGGGATATCACGCGCGGCTGGCATGGCGATGGCAGGCTGCGGATGGTGCCGGTGACGCCTCAACCGACCCGGGCGACAACCGATGCCTTTTATCCGCTGATCCTCAACAGCGGGCGGATCCGCGATCAGTGGCACACCATGACCCGTACCGGCGCGGTGCCGCGGCTGATGCAGCATATCGCGGAGCCAATGGTGGAGGTGGCGCCGCAGGATGCCGTTCGCTATCAGCTTCCCGCTGACGGGCTGGCGCGGATCTGGTCGCGGCATGGGGTGATGGTGGCGAAAGTGGCGATCAGCGAAGGGCAGCGCCCCGGCTCGCTGTTTGTTCCGATGCACTGGAACAACCAGTTTGCCCGTCAGGGGCGGGTGAATAACCTGCTGGCCGCCGTCACGGACCCGTATTCCGGCCAGCCGGAAAGTAAACAGGCGGCGGTGGCGATCGCCGCCTGGCAACCGGCCTGGCACAGCGAGCTTTTTTGCCGCGAACCGCTACCATTTCCTGCGGCCTGGCACTGGCGGCGGCGGGCGACGCCAGGCGTGCTGCACTACTCGCTGGCCGGGGAGGCATCTGCCCGACAGTGGCTCAGCGCGTGGTGCGCCCGGCGCGGCTGGCAGTTACAGGTGGCTGACGGCGGCGCGGTGTGGAACCTGCTGGCCTGGCATCAGGGAAGGCTGATGCTCGGCTGGTGGAGCGATGCGCGCGAGCCGGCGGTGGATTGCGCATGGATAAGCGCTGCCTTTGCCGCGCCGCCGTCCGATGCTGCCCAACGACATGCCTTGCTTAGCGGCCGACCGGGCGCCGCCGTCGCGCCGCGGGGGCGGATCGTCTGCAGCTGCTTTGGGGTGGGGGAATGGTCAATTAACGAGGCCATCGCCAGCGGCTGCGCCAGCGTCGGGGCGCTGGGTGGGAAGCTGAAATGCGGGACCAACTGCGGCTCTTGCGTGCCGGAGCTCAACGCGCTGCTGGCGGCGCAACGAACCCGGGCGTAACGGTGGCGCGCAGCGACGCCTCCGGTTGGGCGGCACCTTACCCAACCGGTTTCAGCTTATTCCTGGAATTGCCCACAGGGCTGCGGGAGCAGGGAAAAAACGATAAACTAACACTTCTATCCATTTTTGTGAGCTTGCGCAAACTCTGTTAATGGCTGTGTCGTTCCGTTTGTTGCCAACGTTGACCTTTCTCCTGCTGTTGCCGGGCGTTCCCGTCTGGGCGCTGACCGCCAGCGACACCACCCGCCCTGCGCAAGCGCAAGATCCGCTGCCCGATATGGGGATTGCTCCCCAGGTTGATGACGACGCCCGGCACTTTGCCGAAGTGGCGAAGAAGTTTGGCGAGGCCAGCATGAGCGACAATGGTCTGACGGCGGGTGAACAGGCGCAGCTGTTTGCCATCAGTAAAATCGGCAATGAAGTGAGTCATCAGCTGGAGAGTTGGCTCTCGCCGTGGGGCAACGCCAATGTCGACCTGCTGGTCGATAAAGAGGGGAAATTCACCGGCAGTAAAGGGAGCTGGTTCGTGCCGTTGCAGGATAACGACCGTTATCTGACGTGGAACCAGTACTCGGTGACCCGGCGCGAGCACGATCTGGTGGGCAACATCGGGCTTGGCCAGCGTTGGCGGGTTGGCGGTTGGCTGCTGGGCTATAACTCGTTTTACGATAAAGTGCTGAGCGAAAGCCTGGCGCGCGGCAGCGTTGGCGCCGAAGCGTGGGGAGAATATCTCCGCCTGTCGGCAAACTATTACCATCCGCTGGGCGACTGGCAGCTACGCGATAATCAGACTCAGGAGCAGCGGATGGCCGCAGGGTATGACGTCACCGCCCAGGCGCGGCTGCCGTTCTACCAGCACATCAACACCAGCGTCAGCGTCGAACAGTATTTCGGCGATAGCGTCGATCTGTTTCACTCCGGCACCGGCTACCATAATCCGGTGGCCGTCTCCGTTGGGCTCAATTACACCCCGGTCCCGCTGGTCACGGTGACCGCTAAGCATAAGCAGGGGGAAAATGGCGTCAGCCAGAACAATGTGGGACTGAAGCTAAACTATCGCTTTGGCGTACCCCTTAAGCAGCAGCTTGCGGCAGACGAGGTGGCGATCAGCAACTCGCTGCGCGGGAGCCGCTTCGATAGTCCGGAGCGGGATAATCTGCCGGTGGTGGAGTATCGTCAGCGCAAAAATCTGACGGTCTATCTGGCCACGCCGCCCTGGGATCTGCAGTCCGGGGAGACGGTGCAGTTGAAGCTGCAGATCCATAGTCTGCATGGCATCAAGGCGCTGCACTGGCAGGGAGACACCCAGGCCCTCAGCCTGACGCCGCCGGTAGATGCCAGCAGCCCCGATGGCTGGAGCATCATTATGCCGGTGTGGAACAGTGAACCGGGCGCCGCGAACCGCTGGCGCCTGTCGGTGGTGGTGGAGGATAAACAGGGGCAGCGCGTCTCCTCCAATGAGATCGCCCTGGCGCTGACCGAGCCGCTGGTCAAGTTTACCACGCCAGGCGTCTCCTGGACGGACTCGCCTTAGAAGATTCGCTCCTGGTGGACCCATACCGCCGCTTCCACGCGGGATTTGAGCTTCATTTTCTTCAGCATGTGCTTTACGTGTACTTTGACGGTGCTTTCGGTGATATCCAGGCGACGGGCGATCATTTTGTTCGGCAGTCCCTGGGCTATCAGCTTGAGAATGTCGCGCTCGCGCGGGGTCAGCTGGCTGATGTCCCGATCGGAGGTGGCGCGGTTGGCGCGCAGGCTGGCGGCCAGCACCGGCGTTAACGCTTCGCTTAATACCATCTCTCCGGCGGCCGCCTGCTGCAGCGCTTTCAGCAGATCTTCCGGTTCCATGTCCTTCAACAAATAGCCATCGGCGCCGCGCTTCAGGGCGGTGACAACGTCCTCTTCATGGTTGGAGACGCTGAAGACCACTACCCGGCCAGAAAGGGATTTCTCACGCAGCTTATCCAGCGTCTCCAGACCGTTCATGCCCGGCATATTAAGGTCCAGCAGGATCAGGTCAGGATCCAGCGACTCGGCCAGCTCGATACCTTGCGCGCCATTGCTGGCCTCGCCAATCACCTGGATGTCCGGCGCCATGCTGATCAACTGTTTCACGCCGGTGCGCAGCATCGGATGGTCGTCAATGAGAAGGATAGTTGCCCGTTCCTGTTGACTCATGAGGGTCTCCTTATTGGATGGAAAACGTTTTTTCCGGGATAAACGTGACGATCACTTCGGTTCCACCGGTTTCCCGGCGTCGTACCTGACAGTCACCGCGCAAGCTCTGGGCGCGATCCCGCATAATAATTAAACCGTAATGGTTACTCCGTTCGGCGTGGTCCGGTACGCCGCGGCCGTTATCCGCTACCACCAGACGAACCTGATTATCGCGTTGTGACACCGTCACGGTCACTTCGGTCGCGCTGGCATGCTTCAGAGCGTTGCTCAACGCTTCGCGAGCGATCTGCAGCAGGTGGATCGCCTGATGCGAGGGCACAAAGCGCGGCGGGAGCTGGTAATCAAGCTGCACCGTAAAGCCGAAGTGGGCGCTGTACTCCTGACAGCTGGCCTCCAGCGCCGGGCGCAGCCCCGGCTCGGTCAACTGCAGGCGGAAGGTGGTTAACAGCTCCCGCAGCTGGGCCCACGAGGTATTCAGTTCGTTACGGATCTGCCCCAGCAGCTGGCGGCTCTCCGTCGGCAAGGCGTCGCCTTGCATCTGCAGACAGCTAACCTGCATCTTCATACAGGATAGCGACTGGGCGATGGAGTCGTGCAGCTCGCGGGCGATAGTGGCCCGTTCTTCCATGACGATCAGCTGCTGCTGCTTCTCCTGATGGCGGTCCAGCGCCAGGGTGCTGGTCAGCTGTTCCACCAGGGTATCCACCAGCTGCTGCTGATCGTGGCTGAGATGGCGGCCAACCGGCAGCGTCGCCAGCAGGATGCCGTACTGACTATGCGCATCCGACAGCCGCCACTTCAGCGTTGTTCCGCCATCCGGCAGCGGCGGCAGATTGCGTGGACAGAGGTAGCAGCCTTTATCATCACAGTCATCATCCGAGTGGCAGGTAAACTCCTGGTGATTATCTTCGTCTTCCAGGTCGTAAACCCGTACCTCTATATCGCGCAGCAGCGTCAGCCCCTGCAGGCCATTCAGTACCGGCGAAATACGTTCGCAGAGCGGGGCGCTGGAGTGCAGCCGGCGGTTGGCCTGCCATAAGAAAGCGAGGATCTCGTTCTTCTGCTCCAGTCCGGCAGTCTTCTCCTGCACCCGCCGCTCGAGCACGGCGTAGCTTTCCGCCAGCTCTTCCGACATGTTATTCAGCGCCATGCCCAGGGTCGCCATTTCGTTGCGGCCGCTGATGTGCGCCCGCTGGGTGAAATCACGCTGACTCACCGCGCGCGCCATGCTCAGCAGCTGTTTCCACGGCCGCAGCAGGCGGGCGCGTAGCCAGATGATAGTGAAGATCAGCAGCAGCGCCATACCAATGGCGAGGATGCGATGGATCCAGACCACCCGTTCGATACGCTGCTCGGTGGTGTGGTCGAATGCGGTGACCAACTGGTCGATACGATCGACAAAGTCGGCGACATCCTGGGCCACTTCCGCCTGATTGACTGCGCGCTGCATGCCGGGGGCCAGCGCCAGCTGCCAGTACTGCTGCAGGGCTTTAAGCTGGATTTCCTGGCCGTCGCGGCGGGCGGAATTTTGCAGCTCCGGGCTGAAGACGGTGGCGGTCATGTCCGCCACCAGTTTTTGATCGTTTTCATTCAGCGGGATCGCCGCCAGCAGCCGGTAGCTTTGCATACGCAATGAACCGGCCTTGTTAATGGCGTGCGCGCTGCCCTGCACGCCGTTCACCAGGCGCGCGGAGATCGCCATGCTGGCGACGCCAATAATCGTGGCGAGCAGCACGATTAACGCCAGTTGATTGACCAGCGTCAGCGGGGTAAAAAGACGTTTTAACATGGAATGCGTGGCTCCTGACCGGTCATGTCTCCGGGAGTGGCGCTTATTCTCGACTATCCCCTGGAGTATACCCATACCCCTAAAGAGTTACTCCTTAATTGTCGGTGGTAGGCGATGTTAGGGGGGGGATTATACGCAACCCGGCAGCAGCGTGAAAAACCACACTTTTTTCCCCACCATTCTCTACTCACTTGGAGGCATGGTTTATTTTTGCACAAATTAGCTCGCGCTTTTCCTTTGATTTATATCAACTTACCGCCCCGGGTAACCCCTAAGGTAGCGGCAGGAAATATGAATAATCAGAGGTATCTATGAGTCAATCTTCCCTCCCGGAGAAGGCTAACCGCTCGGTCATAACCGACTGGCGGCCTGAAGATCCTGAATTCTGGCAACAGCGCGGCCATCGTGTGGCAAGCCGCAATTTATGGATCTCCGTTCCCTGTCTGTTACTGGCGTTCTGCGTTTGGATGTTGTTCAGCGCGGTTGCCGTTAACCTCAACAAAGTAGGCTTTCAGTTTACAACCGATCAGCTGTTTATGCTGACCGCGCTGCCGGCGCTGTCAGGCGCCTTATTACGCGTGCCTTACGCCTTTATGGTGCCGCTGTTCGGCGGCCGTCGCTGGACGGCGTTCAGCACCGGGATCATGATTGTGCCGTGCGTCTGGCTGGGCTTCGCGGTCCAGGATACCTCTACGCCGTTTAGCATCTTCGTGATTATCTCTCTGCTGTGCGGCTTCGCCGGAGCCAACTTTGCCTCCAGTATGGCCAACATCAGCTTCTTCTTCCCGAAAGCGAAGCAGGGCGGGGCGCTCGGCGTTAACGGCGGCCTCGGCAATATGGGCGTCAGCGTGATGCAGCTGGTCGCGCCGCTGGTGGTCTCGATCTCTATCTTTGCCGTTTTTGGCGGTAACGGTAGCGAGCAACCGGACGGCTCGATGCTGTATCTGGAAAACGCCGCGTGGATCTGGGTACCTTTCCTGATTATTTTCACTCTGGCGGCGTGGTTCTTTATGAACGACCTGTCGGCTTCGAAAGCGTCGCTGAGCGAGCAGTTGCCGGTACTTAAGCGCCTGCATCTGTGGATTATGGCGCTGCTCTATCTCGCGACCTTCGGCTCCTTTATCGGCTTTTCCGCCGGGTTCGCGATGCTGTCAAAAACTCAGTTCCCGGATGTGCAGATCCTGCATTACGCCTTCTTCGGCCCGTTCATTGGCGCGCTGGCGCGTTCGATGGGCGGGGCGATCTCCGACCGCCTCGGTGGGACCCGCGTAACGCTGGTCAACTTTGTGGTGATGGCTGTCTTCTGCGCGCTGCTGTTCCTGACCCTGCCGACCAACGGCCAGGGCGGTAACTTTATCGCCTTCTTCGCGGTGTTTATGGTGCTGTTCCTGACCGCCGGGCTGGGGAGCGCCTCCACCTTCCAGATGATCTCCGTGATCTTCCGTAAGCTGACTATGGACCGCGTGAAGGCCCAGGGCGGCAGCGAAGCGCAGGCGATGCGCGAGGCGGCGACCGATACCGCGGCGGCGCTGGGCTTTATCTCCGCCATTGGCGCTATCGGCGGCTTCTTTATTCCGAAAGCGTTCGGTATCTCGCTGGATCTGACCGGCTCGCCGGCCGGGGCGATGAAAGTGTTCCTCGTGTTCTATATTGCCTGCGTGGTGATCACCTGGGCGGTATACGGTCGTAAGCGTCAGTAATCGGCCGCGGTAACGTTGGCGTATAAAAAGGCGCGCTCCCCACGGAGGCGCCTTTTTTAACCGCTTAATTAGTTACAACATACTATGGGATAATATTGTTCGCATCGACCGCTGAGCCAGAACAGGTGGGCTTGCCAGTGAAATGGCTCTACCCCTTAATACCTCCGTTGTTAACAAATCCCGGTGAGGCGCCGCTTTTTGAGGTGAAAATCATTAAAAAACAACAAGTTAAAAAATAACATCTTATACCACCTTGGTGGTAATCGAGGTTTTGCTGCGCAGTAACAAGCCAGTTCGGATTGATCGCTATCAATTCTCGCCCTCTTTCATAGCGTTACCTTCGCTGCAAATCCAGCAATGTCGATTTATCAGAGAGCCGTCAGGCTCCATATCAGGAGAAACCCGATGAGTAAATTCCTGGACCGGTTTCGCTACTTCAAACAGAAGGGTGAAACCTTTGCCGATGGGCACGGCCAGCTTCTAAACACCAACCGGGACTGGGAGGATGGATACCGTCAACGTTGGCAGCATGACAAAATTGTGCGTTCCACTCACGGTGTCAACTGCACCGGCTCATGCAGCTGGAAGATTTATGTCAAAAACGGTCTGGTGACCTGGGAAACGCAGCAGACTGACTACCCGCGCACCCGCCCGGACCTGCCGAACCACGAACCACGCGGTTGCCCGCGCGGCGCCAGCTACTCCTGGTACCTGTACAGCGCTAACCGCCTGAAATACCCGCTGATGCGTAAACGCCTGATGAAGATGTGGCGGGAAGCGAAAGTTCAGCATAGCGATCCGGTTGAGGCATGGGCGTCGATTATCGAAGACGCCGACAAAGCTAAAAGCTTCAAACAGGCCCGCGGTCGCGGCGGTTTTGTACGTTCCTCCTGGCAGGAAGTGAATGAGCTGATTGCCGCCTCCAACGTTTATACCGTCAAAACCTACGGTCCGGACCGCGTGGCTGGCTTCTCGCCGATCCCGGCGATGTCGATGGTCTCCTACGCGTCCGGCGCCCGTTATCTGTCGCTGATCGGCGGCACCTGCCTGAGCTTCTACGACTGGTACTGCGACCTGCCGCCGGCTTCGCCGATGACCTGGGGCGAGCAGACCGATGTGCCGGAATCCGCCGACTGGTATAACTCCAGCTATATCATCGCCTGGGGCTCCAACGTGCCGCAGACCCGCACCCCGGATGCGCACTTCTTTACCGAAGTCCGCTATAAAGGGACCAAAACCGTAGCCATCACTCCGGACTACGCCGAAATCGCCAAACTCTGCGATCTGTGGCTGGCGCCGAAGCAGGGTACCGATGCCGCGATGGCGCTGGCGATGGGCCATGTGATGCTGCGTGAATTCCACCTCGATAAGCCGAGCCAGTATTTCACCGACTATGTGCGCCGCTATACCGACATGCCGATGCTGGTGATGCTCGAGGAGCGCGACGGTTATTATGCCGCCGGCCGTACGCTGCGCGCATCCGACCTCGTGGATTCCCTTGGTCAGGAGAACAATCCGGAATGGAAAACCGTCGCCTTTGACGAGAAGGGCGACATGACCGTACCGAACGGTTCCCTCGGATTCCGCTGGGGCGACAAAGGCAAATGGAACCTCGAACAGCGCGACGGTAAAACTGGCGAAGAGATTGAGCTACGTCTGAGCCTGCTGGGCAGCCATGATGAAGTGGCGAACGTCGGCTTCCCGTACTTCGGCGGCGAAGGGTCTGAGCACTTCAACAAAGTCGATCTGGAAAACATTCTGCTGCACAAACTGCCGGCCAAACGCCTGCAGCTGGCCGACGGCTCTACCGCCCTGGTCACCACCGTGTATGACCTGACCATGGCTAACTACGGCCTGGAGCGCGGTCTGAACGATGACAACTGCGCCGCCGGCTACGATGAAGTGAAAGCCTACACCCCGGCGTGGGCGGAGAAGATCACCGGCGTCTCCCGCGCGCATATCATTCGTACCGCCCGTGAATTTGCCGATAACGCCGATAAAACTCACGGTCGTTCGATGATTATCGTCGGGGCGGGCCTCAACCACTGGTTCCACCTCGACATGAACTACCGCGGCCTGATCAATATGCTGATCTTCTGCGGCTGCGTCGGTCAGAGCGGCGGCGGTTGGGCGCACTATGTGGGCCAGGAAAAACTGCGTCCGCAGACCGGCTGGCAGCCGCTGGCGTTCGCCCTTGACTGGCAGCGTCCGGCACGTCACATGAATAGTACCTCGTACTTCTATAACCACTCCAGCCAGTGGCGCTATGAAACGGTGACCGCGCAGGAACTGCTGTCGCCGATGGCGGATAAATCCCGTTACAGCGGCCACCTGATCGACTTTAACGTGCGCGCAGAGCGGATGGGCTGGCTGCCGTCGGCGCCGCAGCTTGGCGTCAACCCGCTGCGTATCGCTGACGAAGCGAAGAAAGCCGGCATGACCCCGGTGGATTACACCGTGAAGTCGCTGAAAGAGGGCTCGATTCGCTTTGCGGCCGAGCAGCCGGAAAATGGCAAAAACCACCCGCGTAACCTGTTTATCTGGCGTTCCAACCTGCTGGGCTCCTCCGGTAAAGGCCATGAATACATGCTCAAGTACCTGCTGGGTACCGAGAACGGCATTCAGGGCAAAGACCTGGGCAAGCAGGGCGGCGTGAAGCCGGAAGAAGTCGAATGGCGGGATAACGGCCTCGACGGCAAACTGGATCTGGTGGTGACCCTCGATTTCCGTCTGTCGAGCACCTGTCTCTACTCCGACATCGTGCTGCCGACCGCCACCTGGTATGAAAAAGACGACATGAATACCTCGGATATGCATCCGTTTATTCACCCGCTGTCGGCCGCCGTTGACCCGGCCTGGGAATCGAAGAGCGACTGGGAGATCTATAAAGGTATCGCGAAGAAATTCTCTGAAGTCTGCATGGGCCACCTCGGCAAAGAAACCGACGTGGTGACCCTGCCGATCCAGCACGACTCCGCCGCGGAAATGGCGCAGCCGCTGGATGTCAAAGACTGGAAAAAAGGCGAATGCGACCTGATCCCAGGGAAAACCGCGCCGCATATTATTCCGGTTGAGCGTGATTACCCGGCGACCTACGAGCGTTTCACCTCGATCGGCCCGCTGCTGGAAACCATCGGTAACGGCGGGAAAGGCATAGCCTGGAACACCCAGAGCGAGATGGATCTGCTGCGTAAGCTCAACTACACCAAGGCGGAAGGCCCGGCGAAAGGCCAGCCGAAGCTGGAAACGGCCATCGACGCCGCGGAAATGATCCTCACCCTGGCCCCGGAAACCAACGGTCAGGTGGCGGTGAAAGCGTGGCAAGCGCTGAGCGAGATCACCGGTCGCGAGCATACGCACCTCGCGCTGAACAAAGAAGACGAGAAGATCCGCTTCCGCGACATTCAGGCGCAGCCGCGGAAGATTATCTCCAGCCCGACCTGGTCTGGCCTGGAAGATGAGCATGTCTCCTATAACGCCGGTTACACCAACGTTCACGAGCTGATCCCGTGGCGCACGCTGACCGGACGTCAGTCGCTGTATCAGGATCACCAGTGGATGCGCGACTTCGGCGAAAGCCTGCTGGTCTATCGGCCGCCGATCGACACCCGTTCGGTGAAAGCGGTGATGGGCGAGAAGTCCAACGGCAACCCGGAAAAGGCGCTGAACTTCCTGACCCCGCACCAGAAATGGGGTATCCACTCGACCTACAGCGATAACCTGCTGATGCTGACCCTGTCGCGCGGTGGGCCTATTGTCTGGATGAGCGAAGCGGATGCGAAAGATCTGGGTATCGAAGATAACGACTGGATCGAAGTGTTCAACGCCAACGGCGCCCTGACGGCGCGTGCGGTGGTGAGTCAGCGCGTTCCAGCCGGGATGACCATGATGTATCACGCGCAGGAACGTATCGTGAACCTGCCGGGCTCTGAAATCACCGGTCAGCGCGGGGGGATCCATAACTCCGTCACCCGTATTACGCCGAAACCGACCCACATGATCGGCGGCTACGGCCACCTGGCCTATGGCTTTAACTACTACGGCACCGTCGGCTCCAACCGCGATGAGTTTGTGGTGGTACGTAAGATGAAGAACATTAACTGGTTAGACGGCGAAGGCAACGACCAGGTACAGGAGAGCGTAAAATGAAAATTCGTTCACAAGTCGGCATGGTGCTGAATCTCGATAAGTGCATCGGCTGCCACACCTGCTCGGTGACCTGTAAAAACGTCTGGACCAGCCGTGAAGGGATGGAATACGCCTGGTTCAACAACGTGGAAAGTAAGCCGGGCGTCGGTTTCCCGAACGACTGGGAAAACCAGGAAAAATGGAAGGGCGGCTGGATCCGCAAAATCAACGGTAAACTGCAGCCGCGCATGGGCAATCGCGCGATGCTGTTGGGAAAAATCTTCGCCAACCCGCATCTGCCGGGCATCGATGATTACTACGAGCCGTTTGATTATGACTACCAGAATCTGCATAACGCGCCGGAGAGCAAACATCAGCCGATCGCCCGTCCGCGCTCGCTGATCACCGGCCAGCGGATGGACAAGATCACCAGCGGTCCGAACTGGGAAGAAATCCTCGGCGGCGAGTTTGAAAAACGCGCCAAAGATCAGAACTTCGACAACATGCAGAAGGCGATGTACGGCCAGTTCGAAAACACCTTCATGATGTATCTGCCGCGCCTGTGCGAGCACTGCCTGAACCCGGCCTGCGTTGCGACCTGCCCGAGCGGCGCCATCTATAAGCGTGAAGAAGACGGCATCGTACTGATCGACCAGGACAAGTGCCGCGGCTGGCGGATGTGTATCACCGGCTGTCCGTACAAGAAGATCTATTTCAACTGGAAGAGCGGGAAATCCGAGAAATGCATCTTCTGCTACCCGCGTATTGAATCCGGGATGCCGACGGTGTGCTCCGAAACCTGCGTGGGCCGTATCCGTTATCTCGGCGTCCTGCTATACGACGCGGACGCGATTGAAAACGCCGCCAGCACCGAGAACGAGAAAGATCTGTATCAGCGTCAGCTGGACGTGTTCCTCGATCCCAACGATCCGAAAGTGATCGAGCAGGCGCTGAAAGATGGCGTACCGCAGGGGGTCATTGAAGCTGCGCAGCAGTCGCCGGTTTACAAAATGGCGATGGACTGGAAGCTGGCCCTGCCGCTGCACCCGGAATATCGCACCTTGCCAATGGTCTGGTACGTGCCGCCGCTGTCGCCGATTCAGTCCGCCGCCGATGCGGGTGAACTGGGTAGCAACGGGATCCTGCCGGACGTGGAAAGCCTGCGTATTCCGGTGCAATATCTGGCGAACCTGCTGACCGCGGGCGATACCCAGCCGGTACTGCTGGCGCTGAAACGAATGCTGGCGATGCGCCACTATAAGCGTGCGGAAACCGTTGACGGCGTCGTTGATACCCGCGCGCTGGAAGAGGTGGGGCTGAGCGAAGCGCAGGCCCAGGAAATGTATCGCTATCTGGCGATCGCCAACTACGAAGATCGTTTCGTGGTGCCGAGCAGCCATCGTGAACAGGCGCGAGAAGCGTTTCCGGAGAAAAACGGCTGCGGCTTTAGCTTTGGCGATGGCTGCCACGGCTCTGACAGTCAGTTCAACCTGTTCAACAGCCGTCGCATCGACGCCATCGACGTGACCAGCAAAACGGAGCCGCACGCATGATTGAACTCGTGATTGTATCGCGTCTGCTCGAATATCCTGACGCTGCCTTATGGCAGCATCAGCAGGAGATGTTCGAGGCGCTCGCGTCATCAGAGAAACTCAGCAAAGAGGATGCCCACGCGCTGGGCGTTTTCCTGCGCGATTTAGTGGCTCAGGATCCGCTGGACGCCCAGGCGGCCTATAGCGAACTGTTTGACCGCGGCCGGGCCACCTCGCTGCTGCTGTTTGAACATGTCCACGGCGAATCCCGCGATCGCGGGCAGGCGATGGTGGATCTCATGGCGCAGTACGAGCGCCACGGCCTGCTGCTGGATAGCCATGAGCTGCCGGATCATCTGCCGCTATATCTGGAGTATCTGGCGCAGCTGCCGGAAGAGGAAGCGCTTGGCGGCCTGCGGGACGTCGCGCCGATCCTCGGTCTGCTCAGCGCGCGCTTGCAGCAGCGCGAAAGTCGCTATGCGGTGCTGTTCGAGCTGTTGCTGAAGCTGGCCAATACTCAGGTCGACAGCCAGAAGGTGGCGGAGAAGATTGCCGACGAAGCGCGCGACGATACGCCGCAGGCGCTGGACGCCGTCTGGGAAGAAGAACAGGTCAAATTCTTTGCCGACCAGGGCTGCGGCGAGTCGGAAATTTCCGCTCACCAGCGTCGTTTTGCCGGAGCCGTGGCCCCGCAATATCTGAATATCTCTAACGGAGGACAGCAATAATGCACTTCCTGAATATGTTCTTCTTTGACATTTATCCGTACATTGCGGGTTCGGTGTTCCTGATTGGCAGCTGGTTGCGCTATGACTATGGCCAGTACACCTGGCGCGCCGCCTCCAGCCAGATGCTGGACCGTAAGGGGATGAACCTGGCGTCGAACCTGTTCCATATCGGCATCCTGGGTATTTTCGCCGGCCACTTCCTCGGCATGCTGACCCCGCACTGGATGTATGAGTCCTTCCTGCCGATCGACGTCAAGCAGAAGATGGCGATGATCGCCGGCGGCGCCTGCGGCGTGATGACCCTGGTGGGCGGGTTACTGCTGCTCAAGCGTCGTCTGCTCAGCCCGCGCGTTCGCGCCACCACCACCGGAGCGGATATTCTGATCCTCTCGTTGCTGATGGTGCAGTGTGCGCTCGGCCTGCTGACGATCCCGTTCTCCGCTCAGCATATGGACGGCAGTGAAATGATGAAACTGGTCGGCTGGGCGCAGTCGGTGGTGACGTTCCACGGCGGCGCGTCACAGCATCTGGATGGCGTGGCGTTTATTTTCCGCGTTCACCTGGTGCTGGGCATGACCCTGTTCCTGCTGTTCCCGTTCTCCCGTCTGGTTCATATCTGGAGCGCGCCGGTCGAATACCTGACGCGCAAATACCAGATTGTCCGCGCCCGTCGCTAACTGGCCCGCGACTGCTCACTGACCCCGCCGCGGCGGGGTTTTTTTTCGCCCCTGCCGAGATTATTCCCAGCGGCAGCAAACAGAATAAGCATCCCACCGAGCAATTGCACCGCGGATAACGCATGGTGGAAGACCAGATAGTCGACCACCATCGCCACCAGCGGATAAATAAAGGAGAGCGAACCGGTAACGGGCGTCGGCAGTTTCTGTATCGCGCTATATAAAAGCTGATACATGATCCCGGTATGGACGATGCCGAGGATCAGCAGATAGCGCCAGGGGAAGCTGGCCGTCAATTCTGGGGCATGCACCAGCGGCAGCAGCATCACGACGCCGACGAGAACCTGAATGAAGGCGATATGCTGCGCGGGGAGCGGATGCAGTTTGCGCGCGATGATGGCGGTCAGGGCATAGAAGAATGCCGCGCCCAGCGCCAGCAACACGCCGGTGGTAAGCCCCTCTTCGTGTGCAGGCATCAGCTCGCTCGACAGCAGGATCACTACGCCGCCAAAGGCCAGCAGTAACCATCCCCATTTCACGGCGCTGACCCGTTCCCCCAGCACCATCCCCATCAGTACCAGCATAAACGGCTGGGTGTTATAGACCACGGTGGCCATACCGATTGAGATCCGCGAATAGGCGGCAAACAGCAGCAGCCAGTTGACGACCAGCGCCGCGCCGCCAATCACCGCCAGAGCGAGAGTGAAACGCGTTAGCCGGCTGAAGGGCTGGCGGCTTAACACGATAAACACCAGCAGGGTTAGCGCGCCAATCAGGCAGCGCCAGAACACCACATCAGTCACCGGCAAACCAGAGAGCAGCACGAACGCGCCGATCGAGCCGGAGATTATCATTGCCAGGCTCATCTGCCAGACGCCGCGGGTAAGTTGCATTTTTCACCTCCACCATTTTTTAGTTATTGTGCGAAAAACCCTGACAGGGTGATATGGCTGAATTAAGGTAGAAGGGGGGAAATGCCTTTTATAATTAGGTGAAATATATGAATGACGTACTTGATGAAATTGACCGGGCGATCCTCACCTGCCTGACTCAGGATGCCAGAGTTTCGCTCAAGGTCCTGAGCGCGCGAGTGGGGCTGACCTCGCCGAGCACCGCCGAGCGGGTGAAGCGCCTGGAGGAGCGGGGTGTCATTCAGGGCTATGGGGCGCGGGTAAATCTCGCCGCGCTGGGCTATAGCCTGCAGGCGCTGGTGCGGGTCCGGCCGCTGCCTGGGCTGCTGCAGAAGGTGGATAAATATATCCAGGCGATGCCGGAATGTATTGAAAGTGACAAGGTGACCGGGGAAGATTGTTTTGTGATGCGTCTCGTGGTGCGCGATATTGCCCAGCTGGATACTCTGCTGGACGGTCTGGCGGAGTATGCGCAGTGTAACACCTCGGTGGTGAAAAGCTCGCCGGTAAAAAGGCGGTTACCACCGCTGTGAGTTTTTCCGGAGGCGGTGCTGCGCACCTGTCCGGGCTACCAGACGGCACCACTTGTAGCCTCGCTAAGCGAAGCGCGAGCGATGAGACAGCAGAACAGGTGGCTGAGAGAGTGCAGGAATGTGTAGCCTCGCTAAGCGAAGCGCGAGCGAGGAGATAGCCGAACCGGTGGCTGAGAGAGTGCAACAGTGGTGGGGGAAGGATTACTCGGCGCTAAAGCGCCTCGCCCTTCGGGCCGTTGCCTGCGGCAACGTTCTCTCGCTTCGCTCGAGTCGAACCTTAGTCGAAGCTTCTCATCCTTCCCCGTGGGGCAGAATATAGAATATCGTAGAGTAATTGGATTGAGGTGTTTTTTAAGAAGATGGTGGTGGGGGAAGGATTACTCGGCGCTAAAGCGCCTCGCCCTTCGGGCCGTTGCCTGCGGCAACGTTCTCTCGCTGCGCTCGAGTCGAACCTTAGTCGAAGCTTCTCATCCTTCCCCATGGGGCAGAATATAGCGTATCGCAGGTGGAATAAGCTGGGCAATACATGAAGAGGTGGTGGTGGGGGAAGGATTCGAACCTTCGAAGTCGATGACGGCAGATTTACAGTCTGCTCCCTTTGGCCGCTCGGGAACCCCACCAGGGGTAAAATCACATTGTAGGCTATTCAGCAAAATGAATGGTGGTGGGGGAAGGATAACTCGTCGCTATCTCTCCTCGCCCTTCGGGCCGTTGCCTGCGGCAACGTTCTCTCGCTGGCGCTCGAGTCGAACCTTAGTCGAAGGTTCTTACCCTTCCCGCTAAGTGCAAACATCGTTTACGCTTGTCGGGGAAACCATATCACTGTAGTGAATAATGGTGGTGGGGGAAGGATTCGAACCTTCGAAGTCGATGACGGCAGATTTACAGTCTGCTCCCTTTGGCCGCTCGGGAACCCCACCACGGGATAATGCTTGGTACTGGCCTGCTTCCTTCTCGGGAAGCGGGGCGCATCATACCAAATGATGCGCCCCTGTAAAGCATTCGTTTGACAAAAATAAACTGGTTGCCTGATTTTTACACGTAACGCCGTAAAGCTAACCAATTCATTTCTCAGTCGATTAAAGAATAATCGTCCGGTTACCGTAAACGAAGACGCGCTGCGCCAGTACCTGATACAGCGCCCGGCTCAAGACGTTTTTTTCAACATCGCGCCCAGCGCGCATCATATCTTCTGCGGTATAAGTATGATCGACGTGAATCACGTCCTGCATGATGATCGGGCCTTCATCCAGATTGTCATTCACGTAGTGGGCGGTAGCGCCAATGATTTTCACGCCGCGCTCATAGGCCTGATGATAGGGACGGGCGCCGATAAACGCCGGCAAAAACGAATGGTGGATATTGATGATTTTGTTCGGGAAGCGGGCGACAAATTCTGGCGTCAGGACGCGCATATACTTGGCCAGTACCACGTAATCCGGTTCGTGGGCGGCGATAGCATCGCCCATCCGCTGATCGTGTTCTTCGCGGCTCAGTCCTTCATGGCTGACCAGCTCAAACGGAATACCAAAGCGCTCCACCAACGAGCGCAGGGTGTCATGGTTGCCGATAACCGCGGCAATATCGACATCCAGCCCGCCGTAGTTGGCTTTCATCAGCAGATCGCCCAGACAGTGCGCCTCTTTCGTCACCAGAATCACCACCCGGCGACGGCCTGCCGGATTTAGTTCGCGGATGGAGCCTTCAGGCAGGGCGCTGTCGAGATCGGCCAGCAGAGTAGCGTCGTTAAAAATGCCTTCCAGTTCGGTGCGCATAAAGAAACGACCGGTACGGTGGTCAACAAACTCATTGTTCTGCACAATGTTGAGTTCATGCTTGTAGCAGATATTGGTGATACGCGCGATGAGGCCTTTCTGATCAGGGCAAATAGTGCGTAGTACTTTACGTTGTAATGAATGCATCGCGAGGAAAATCCTGTAATGTTTGCAAGCGCTGTGCCAGCGTTACTGGCCGCAGCATTTTTTAAATTTTTTACCTGAGCCGCAGGGGCAGGGGTCGTTACGGCCAATCAGCGGTCGTGTCCCGTCGATATAGTACCACTGTCCATTTTCTTTTAAGAATCTGGAACGTTCAATAATGGCGCCAGGGCGGTTATTGTCATTAAAGCGGGCGACAAAGCTGACAAAACCTTCATTTGGAGCTCGCCCCTCATCACTGGCGAACAGGGTTAAGCCCAGCCATTCGGTCTGGGAAAACCCTTTCTCCAGCTCGGCGCGAAATTGCTGCGCCTGACAGGACGGGTGCCAGGTTTTGATTAGATAGTCAGCGTCTTTCATGACGAACGCGCTATAACGAGAGCGCATAAGCTGTGACGGGCCCGGCGCAAGCTCAGCGCCGGACAGATATCGCTGGCAACATGAGCTATACTCCAGTGCGCTGCCACAGGGGCATAATTGCGACAAAACTGCCTCCATGGAAGAAAGAGTAACGGCGCTTCTACGCCAAAGGGCATTATGTTAACTGAGCCGTGACAATGTTGCCACGCTCAGAGTGGAAGGATAGTTATTAGTACTAATGAGAAAGCTTAAAATTGGTCTGGCGCTAGGTGCGGGAGCCGCTCGCGGATGGTCGCACATTGGCGTCATCAACGCCCTCCAGCGGGCCGGTATTGAGATTGATATCGTAGCCGGTTGTTCTATCGGTTCGCTGGTAGGGGCGGCGTATGCCTGTAACCGACTCCCGGCACTCGAATCATGGGTCTGCTCATTCAGCAACTGGGATGTCCTGAAGCTGATGGATCTCTCCTGGCGCCGGGGGGGACTGCTGCGGGGGGAAAAGGTATTCAATCATTACCGCCGCATTATGCCCGTCACCGAGATTGAACGCTGCGAGCGCCGGTTTGCCGCTGTTGCCACCAATTTAAGCACCGGTAGGGAGCTGTGGTTTACCGAAGGCGATCTACATTTAGCCATTCGCGCCTCCTGCAGTATGCCGGGGTTAATGTCGCCAGTAAGGCATAATGGTTACTGGCTGGTCGATGGCGCGGTGGTCAATCCGGTTCCTGTGTCGCTCACCCGGGCAATGGGAGCGGATATTGTGATTGCCGTCGACCTGCAACATGATGCCCATCTTATGCAGCAGGATTTGTTCTCCCTTGAAACGCCGCGGCAGGAAGCGGAAGAGAAGGAGGGGCCATGGCATACTCGTCTGCGCGCGCGCTTGACGCGAATGAGTTCCCGCCGTACGGCCGTGACGCCGACGGCGATGGAGATCATGACCACCTCTATCCAGGTACTGGAAAACCGTCTTAAACGCAATCGTATGGCGGGTGACCCGCCGGATATCCTGTTGCAGCCATACTGTCCGCAAGTTTCGACGCTTGATTTTCATCGCGCCGGAGAGGCGATCGCCGCGGGGCAACTGGCGGTAGAAAAGAAAATGGATGAATTATTACCATTAGTGCGTACAGCCGTTTGACGTACGAGTTACTGACTTAAGCAAATTCTGACAGGCGATAGTGAGAATAGCGTGCCACTATTGAATTATCGTCAGCCAGGGGAGATATCATGACGCAGCCATTGGCGGGAAAACAGATTCTGATAGTTGAAGACGAACCCGTTTTCCGCTCACTCTTGCATGGATGGCTGACCTCGCTGGGAGCAACAACCTTCCAGGCGGAAGATGGCAAGGATGCCCTGCATAAAATGACGGAGGTGCATCCGGACCTGATGATTTGCGACATTTCTATGCCGAGAATGAACGGTCTGGAGCTGGTGGAAACGCTGCGTAACCGCGGCGAACAGTTACCGATCCTGATGATCTCCGCCACCGAAAACATGGCGGATATAGCTAAAGCGTTGCGACTTGGCGTCCAGGACGTGCTGTTAAAGCCAGTAAAAGATTTCGATCGCCTGCGCGAGACCGTTTACGCCTGTCTCTATCCCGCGATGTTCAGTTCGCGCGTGGAAGAGGAAGAGCGTTTATTTGAGGACTGGGATGCGCTGGTCAGTAATCCCATCGCCGCTTCAAGACTATTGCAGGAATTACAGCCGCCGGTGCAACAGGAAATGTCGCACTGCCGTATTCATTATCGACAACTGGTGTCGGCAGACAAGCCCGGTCTGGTACTCGATATCGCGCCGCTTTCGGAAAATGATTTGGCTTTCTATTGTCTGGATGTCACACGCGCAGGCGATAATGGCGTGTTGGCAGCATTATTGCTGCGCGCGTTGTTTAATGGTCTGCTGCAGGAGCAACTGGCGCACCAGGGACAACGGCTACCAGAAATGGGAAGTTTGTTAAAACAGGTGAATCAACTGCTGCGTCAGGCAAATCTTCCGGGCCAGTTCCCTCTGTTAGTAGGGTATTACCACAGCGGGCTGAAAAATTTAATTCTGGTGTCAGCGGGACTTAATGGCACGCTGAATACGGGGGAGCATCAAATTCAGATTAGTAATGGCGTTCCTTTGGGGACGCTGGGTGATGCTTATCTTAACCAAATTAGCCAACGCTGCACCTCGTGGCAGTGCCAAATTTGGGGGGCTGGCGGTCGTTTACGCTTAATGTTGTCTGCGGAATGAGCAATTGCGTTTATATCTAAGCAGACGGGATTACCTCTTGCCCTTTAGCGGTGGTAACATCGAGCAGTTTTATGCGTAAAAGTCCTAATTCGAGGCTATCGGCAGCTTTTCAGACCAGTGAATACGCGGTTGACTGATATACTCGACACGTTATTTGTAACGAGAAGTTTAAAAAACAAACAGTCCAGGAGATTTCAATGGCTGCCCTTAATTCTAAAGTCAGAAAAGCGGTTATCCCGGTTGCGGGATTAGGCACCAGGATGCTGCCGGCCACCAAAGCGATTCCAAAAGAAATGCTGCCGCTGGTAGATAAGCCGTTAATTCAGTACGTTGTTAATGAATGTATCGCTGCAGGAATTACTGAAATTGTTCTGGTAACGCACTCGTCGAAAAACTCTATCGAAAACCATTTCGATACCAGTTTTGAGCTGGAAGCGATGCTGGAAAAACGTGTAAAACGCCAGCTGCTGGAAGAAGTGCAGTCTATTTGCCCGCCGCACGTGACTATTATGCAAGTTCGTCAGGGCCTGGCGAAAGGTCTGGGTCACGCGGTGTTGTGCGCCCATCCGGTAGTGGGAGATGAGCCGGTCGCGGTTATTCTGCCAGACGTTATTCTGGATGAATATGAATCCGATCTGAGCCGCGATAACCTCGCTGAGATGATCTCTCGCTTCGATGAGACTGGCGCCAGCCAGATTATGGTTGAACCTGTCGAAGACGTAACCGCTTATGGCGTGGTTGACTGCAAAGGCGAATCTCTGAAGCCGGGCGAAAGCGTACCGATGGTGGGCGTGGTTGAGAAGCCAAAAGCTGACGTTGCGCCGTCCAACCTGGCGGTGGTGGGGCGTTATGTCCTCAGCGCCGATATCTGGCCGCTGCTGGCGAAAACCCCTCCGGGCGCTGGTGATGAAATTCAGCTGACTGACGCCATTGATATGCTGATCGAGAAAGAAACGGTTGAAGCTTATCATATGAAAGGCAAGAGCCATGACTGCGGTAATAAGCTTGGCTACATGCAGGCGTTTGTCGAATATGGTATTCGTCACAAAACGCTGGGCGACGATTTTAAAGCCTGGCTGGAAACGGCGGTAGCGAAGTAATCCGCCGCGCGGTTGAAAGCACAAACCGGGAGCGCATCTGCGACTCCCGGTTTTTTTATATCGGCCCTGAGGGCAAAAAAAATCCCGCCGCAGCGGGATTTTTTATAGCGATCAACGGAGATTAGATCAGGAAATCGTCCAGTGATTTACCTTGCTCATCCATTGCTTTTTTGATCACAGCCGGGGTACGGCCCTGACCGGTCCAGGTTTTGGTTTCACCATTTTCGTCAACATAGCTATATTTAGCCGGACGTGCAGCACGCTTGGTTTTGGTACCGGCTTTAACAGCAGCCATGGTGCTCAGCAGTTCATTCGGATCAATACCGTCAGCAATCAGCATTTCACGGTATTGCTGCAGCTTACGCGTACGCTCTTCAATTTCTGCCGCGGCAGCGTTTTCTTCTTCACGGCGCTCGTTAACGACGACTTCTAATTTTTCCAGCATTTCTTCGAGCGTTTCCAGGGTGCATTCTCTTGCCTGCGCACGAAGAGTACGGATGTTGTTCAAAATTTTAAGTGCTTCGCTCATTGTAGTAATCTCAAACTTATATTGTGGGGTGGTTTGTTGAACTAATAATAGAGCGATAAAATGCGTTGTGCAATAGGGGGGAATGTAAGGAATTCAAAATTACTGGTTATTTGTCGCGAGAATTAATTAATTTAAGTTAAAATTCCCGTGCCGCTTCACATCTTTCATCGCTTATAGCGATGAGGCGAAGGCAAGCTAAAACATTGAGACGGTATGCTTTTTGAGAGGTTCAGTGAGAGAAATGATCCTTTACATGGGTAAATAACCCTCGTCAGTATTAGCGCATTTTTGGTTACAAGGCTTAATATAAAACAACCGGCAGCCCTGCTTATAGCCCATGGGCAACCGGTCTATAAGCACGAAAAGACAATGGTTAGCGCGCCAGTAGCGTAACGGGGCGTACAAATAGTGGCCCTGAAAATTCAATTCATCTTCTTAATCCTTTCGGTTTGCAGGCCCTTCAGCTTCGCGACAATACCCCTGCTGAAAGCGCGGCTGTGCGCATAAAATATGGTACAATCGTCGCCGCGATAAAACACTTTGATTGGGGTCACGCAGCCGATGGCACAACTTTATTTCTACTACTCTGCAATGAATGCAGGTAAGTCGACCGCTCTGTTGCAATCTTCGTACAATTACCAGGAGCGGGGGATGCGTACCGTCGTTTATACCGCTGAGATTGATGACCGCTTTGGCGCCGGAAAAGTCAGTTCGCGTATCGGGCTCTCCTCGCCGGCCCGATTGTATAATCCACAGACCTCGTTATTTGACGATATTGCGGCGGAGCACCAGCTAAAGCCGATTCACTGCGTGCTGGTGGATGAAAGCCAGTTTCTGACGCGTGAACAGGTTCATGAGCTGTCCGAAGTTGTCGATACGCTGGATATTCCGGTGCTTTGCTATGGGTTGCGGACGGACTTTCGCGGTGAGCTCTTTACCGGCAGCCAGTATTTACTGGCCTGGTCAGATAAGCTGGTTGAGCTGAAAACGATCTGCTTCTGCGGCCGCAAGGCCAGCATGGTATTGCGCCTCGATCAGGAGGGGCGTCCTTATAATGAGGGTGAGCAGGTCGTCATCGGCGGTAATGAGCGGTACGTATCGGTCTGCCGTAAGCATTATAAAGAGGCGCTGAGCGTCGGTTCGTTAACCAAGGTACAAAACCAGCACCGTCCCTGCTGATACCCTCAGAAGCTCGTACAGGCGCCTGTGGGCGCCTTTTTAATGTCTGCTATAGGTTGGCGTAGCTGGCGATAAAGAATGGCTGATAGCGGGGATAAAAAAAGCCCCGTCAGGTGACGGGGCTTGTCGCGATGCTATCGCTGTTGGTTAAGCGGATTTTTTCGCTTTTTTCTCAGCCTTTACCGGAGCAACTTCGGCTTTCGCACCGGCTTCGCCTTCGACGAATTCGCGGCCGTAGTAGGTATCCAGCAGGATCTGTTTCAGTTCGGAGATCAGCGGGTAGCGCGGGTTAGCGCCGGTGCACTGGTCATCGAATGCATCTTCAGACAGTTTATCAACGTGGGCCAGGAAGTCAGCTTCCTGAACGCCAGCTTCGCGGATAGATTTCGGAATACCCAGCTCAGCTTTAATGCTTTCCAGCCATGCCAGCAGTTTCTCGATTTTCGCTGCGGTGCGGTCGCCTGGTGCGGAGAGGCCCAGGTGATCGGCGATTTCAGCGTAACGACGACGAGCCTGCGGACGGTCGTACTGGCTGAACGCGGTCTGCTTGGTCGGGTTGTCATTCGCGTTATAGCGGATAACGTTGCAGATCAGCAGGGCGTTGGCCAGACCGTGCGGAATATGGAACTGGGAGCCCAGTTTGTGCGCCATCGAGTGACACACGCCGAGGAAGGCGTTAGCGAACGCGATACCGGCGATAGTCGCGGCACTGTGTACGCGCTCACGGGCAACCGGGTTCTTGGAACCTTCGTGATAGGAAGCCGGCAGGTACTCTTTCAGCAGTTTCAGCGCCTGCAGCGCCTGGCCGTCAGAGAACTCAGAAGCCAGTACGGAAACGTAAGCTTCCAGGGCGTGAGTCACCGCATCCAGACCACCGAACGCACACAGCGATTTCGGCATATCCATCACCAGGTTGGCATCGACAATGGCCATATCCGGGGTCAGCGCGTAGTCTGCCAGCGGGTATTTCTGACCGGTCGCGTCATCGGTCACCACGGCGAACGGCGTAACTTCAGAACCGGTACCGGAAGTGGTAGTGATCGCCACCATCTTGGCTTTGACGCCCATTTTCGGGAACTTGTAGATACGTTTACGGATATCCATAAAGCGCAGCGCCAGTTCTTCGAAGTGGGTTTCCGGATGTTCGTACATGACCCACATGATTTTCGCCGCATCCATCGGGGAACCGCCGCCCAGGGCGATGATCACGTCTGGTTTAAAGGAGTTCGCCAGGTCGGCACCTTTACGTACGATGGTCAGCGTCGGGTCAGCTTCAACTTCGAAGAAGACTTCCGTCTCAACACCCGCAGCTTTCAGTACGGAAGTGATCTGATCGGCATAGCCGTTGTTGAACAGGAAGCGGTCAGTCACGATCAGCGCGCGTTTGTGACCATCGGTAATCACTTCATCCAGTGCGATTGGCAGGGAGCCACGACGGAAGTAGATAGATTTCGGAAGTTTGTGCCACAACATGTTTTCAGCTCGCTTAGCAACGGTTTTCTTGTTGATCAGGTGTTTCGGACCAACGTTTTCAGAGATGGAGTTACCACCCCAGGAACCACAACCCAGAGTCAGGGAAGGCGCGAGTTTGAAGTTGTACAGGTCACCGATACCACCCTGAGAAGCCGGGGTGTTGATCAGGATACGCGCGGTTTTCATCATTTGGCCGAAGTAAGCCACGCGAGCCGGCTGGTTGTCCTGGTCGGTGTACAGGCAAGAGGTGTGACCGATACCGCCCATGGCGACCAGTTTTTCTGCTTTGGCTACCGCGTCTTCGAAATCTTTTGCACGGTACATAGCCAGCGTCGGAGACAGTTTTTCGTGAGCAAACGGCTCGCTCTCGTCAACGTTGGTCACTTCACCAATCAGAATTTTGGTGGTGGCCGGCACGGTGAAGCCTGCCAGTTCAGCGATTTTGGCCGCTGGCTGACCAACGATAGCCGCGTTCAGCGCGCCATTTTTCAGGATAATGTCCTGAACGGCTTTCAGCTCTTTACCCTGCAGCAGGTAGCCGCCGTGGCTGGCGAAACGTTCGCGAACCGCGTCATAGACTGAATCAACCACCACAACGGACTGCTCAGAAGCACAGATCACGCCGTTATCGAAGGTTTTAGACATCAGTACGGACGCTACGGCACGTTTGATGTCGGCGGTTTCATCAATGACTACCGGGGTGTTACCGGCGCCGACGCCGATAGCAGGTTTACCGGAGCTGTATGCTGCTTTCACCATGCCTGGACCACCGGTCGCCAGGATCAGGTTGATGTCCGGGTGATGCATCAGCGCGTTAGACAGTTCTACAGACGGCTGATCGATCCAGCCAATCAGGTCCTTCGGCGCGCCGGCCGCGATGGCAGCCTGCAGCACGATATCAGCCGCTTTGTTGGTGGCTTCTTTTGCACGCGGGTGCGGAGAGAAAATGATGGCGTTACGCGTTTTCAGACTGATGAGCGATTTGAAAATGGCTGTTGAAGTCGGGTTAGTGGTCGGTACGATACCGCAGATGATGCCGATAGGCTCAGCAATAGTGATGGTGCCAAAGGTGTCGTCTTCTGACAGAACGCCACAGGTTTTTTCGTCTTTATAAGCGTTGTAAATGTATTCGGAAGCGAAGTGGTTTTTGATCACTTTGTCTTCAACGATGCCCATGCCGGATTCGGCTACGGCCATTTTGGCGAGAGGGATTCGAGCATCTGCAGCGGCCAGAGCGGCGGCGCGGAAGATTTTGTCGACTTGTTCTTGAGTGAAACTGGCATATTCACGCTGGGCTTTCTTGACACGCTCAACAAGCGCGTTCAGTTCAGCGATATTAGTAACAGCCATAATGCTCTCCTGATAATGTTAAACTTTTTTAGTAAATCAGTCGCTCGATTCGACATTATAGACAGGCCGTTAACAGCTTGCATGTAAATGTTTATGTAGAAAAATCAGGGCGCTGTTTCACCGATTTACTAAAAAAGCTTTATCTCTTTCGCTTTCAGGTACTGCTGCCTTCCACTCTGTTGGTGTCATCAAGATTACTCACTTCTGAGTACAAATTACGTGATTTAGATCAAGTATTGTCGCTGCTGATACCTTTCAGCTGACTGCTTTTTGACCGGTTCGATCAAGTGTGATGGGAGGGTTTTGAAATTAAAAAAACGATTAGCATTAAATATACAAATGACTAACATTCGATACATATCACCGGGTTATGCATATTTATAATGAATATTGCAGGTAAAAAGCGTATGTTTCGCGCAGTTATTTTATGCTGTTAACAGTCAACCGCCAATTTTGATGATGCTGCGGAGCCCAATGTGACTCAATCACTGTTCGATTTTTCTGCATATTTCAAGTTTTTCATCGGCTTATTTGCCCTGGTTAACCCGGTTGGCATTATTCCGGTATTCATCAGTATGACCAGCTATCAGCCGGCTGCGGTGCGTAATAAGACCAACCTCACCGCCAACCTGTCGGTGGCGATCATCCTCCTGACGTCGCTGTTCCTCGGCGATGGCATTCTGCAGATTTTCGGTATCTCCATTGATTCCTTCCGTATCGCCGGCGGCATCCTGGTGGTGACCATCGCGATGTCGATGATCAGCGGTAAGCTCGGCGAAGATAAGCAGAACAAGCAGGAAAAGTCGGAGACGGCGGTCCGGGAGAGCATCGGCGTCGTTCCTCTCGCGCTACCATTAATGGCCGGGCCAGGGGCAATCAGTTCAACTATCGTCTGGGGGACCCGGTACCACTCCTGGGTGCATCTGGTCGGGTTCTCACTGGCGATAGCGGTATTTGCCCTCTGCTGCTGGGGGATTTTCCGTATGGCGCCGTGGCTGGTCCGTTTGCTGGGGCAGACGGGAATCAACGTCATCACCCGTATTATGGGCCTGTTGCTGATGGCTCTCGGCATTGAGTTTATTGTGACCGGGATTAAAGCGCTTTTCCCAGGACTGCTGAGTTAGTTCGTCGCCAGCAGGCGGGGAGTCTCGCTTCACGCCTGCGCGATTATTAGCAAAACCTATTAGCCAGCGCGGAACTGGCGGTAGGGATAACATTTTGCGATATCGCTATTAATTTCATATTTTTCATTAAGATATGAAATATTTCTCTTAACATTCTCCTCACGCCTCCCACTCCTGTGATGTTATTTTCTTCACATCATTCTCTGGTACTTGCTGTCGGATCATCGAAATGATATTAGTAATTTTAACAAGGCGGCAGATGAATGTGCTAAAAAGTAATCTATTGTTAAATTTTTGTACAAAAAACCATCTTGTGGTCGCTGCTCAGTATGCCGGCTGATGAAATTATCGTAATGCTCTGATAAATAATAATATTTTTACATCGACGTTTTATGGCAAACGCTTGTCACGCTGGCAAAACCGGCAATAAAAGAGAATTCGGTAACATATTTGCAAATTGCATTGGCGGAGGTGTTTACCTTTTGGTACTTTCCGCCGTTATCGTCTGCTGAATTATGGACGCAAATGAGAATTATTTTTAATTAACTCATTTCGCCAGAACGACCCTCCAGCGAGGGCAACGAATCGACGTTAAGACTGCCGTTCGAGCGGTCGTAATAAATAAGTCGGTGATAGCAATCTGCCAATCGCAAACTCCTGCGTTGGACAGAACCCGAAAACGGGAAAAACAGGCTGGTTAAAAAACCAGTAATTATAATGACTGGAGTTACAACACAATGACCATCATCACTAAAAAGCGTTTAATCGCCGCGGGAGTGCTATCCGCACTGATCGCCGGCAATATGGCAATGGCAGCGGATGTCCCGGCTGGAGTGCAGCTGGCAGAGAAGCAAACCCTGGTACGTAATAGCGGCGCCGAGCCGCAATCGCTGGACCCAAATAAAATCGAAGGGGTGCCAGAGGCCAATATTAGCCGCGACCTGTTCGAAGGTTTGCTGAATACTTCGCCGAAAGATGGCCACCCGATCCCAGGCGTGGCGGAGAGCTGGGATAATAAAGATTTTAAAGTCTGGACCTTCCATCTGCGTAAAGATGCAAAATGGTCTAACGGCGAGCCGGTTACCGCCCAGGACTTCGTATACAGCTGGCAGCGTCTGGTAGATCCGAAAACAGCTTCTCCTTATGCCAGCTATCCGCAATATGGTCATATCGTTAACGTCGACGAAATCATTGACGGCAAGAAAGCGCCGAGCGAGCTGGGCGTAAAAGCCATTGACGACCACACGCTGGAAGTCACCCTCAGCGAACCGGTACCCTATTTTTATAAACTGCTGGTTAACCCGGCGATGTCTCCCGTCTACAAACCGGCCATCGAAAAATTTGGCGAAAAGTGGACGCAGCCTGGCAATATCGTTACCAACGGCGCGTATACTCTGAAAGACTGGGTGGTCAACGAGCGGATCGTGATGGAGCGTAACCCGCACTATTGGGATAATGCTAAAACCGTCATTAACACCGTTACCTGGCTGCCGACCTCTTCCGAAGTGACCTATGTTAACCGCTACCGCAGCGGTGAACTGGACATGACTTATAACCAGCTGCCGATCGAACTCTTCCAGAAGCTGAAAAAAGAGATCCCCAACGAGCTGCACGTTGACCCCTATCTGTGTACCTATTATTACGAAATCAACAACCAGAAGGCCCCGTTCACCGACGTGCGCGTGCGTACCGCGCTGAAGCTGGGTCTGGATCGCGATATTATTGCTAATAAGGTTAAAGGACAGGGCGATCTGCCGGCCTACGGCTACACCCCACCGTATACCGATGGCGCGAAGCTGAGCGAGCCGGAATGGTTTACCTGGTCGCAGGAAAAACGCAACGAAGAAGCGAAAAAACTGCTGGCCGAAGCCGGCTATAGCGCCGATAAACCGTTGACCTTCAACCTGCTGTATAACACCTCTGATTTGCACAAGAAGCTGGCGATTGCCGCCGCCTCGCTGTGGCGTAAAAACCTGGGCATTGACGTGAAGCTGGTCAACCAGGAGTGGAAAACGTTCCTCGATACCCGTCATCAGGGCACCTATGACGTGGCGCGTGCGGGCTGGTGCGCCGACTATAACGAGCCAACCTCTTTCCTGAACACCATGCTCTCTGACAGTTCAATGAACACCGCGCACTATAAGAGCCCGGCGTTCGACAAGATTATGGCTGAATCCGTAAAAGCATCCGATGAAGCGCAGCGCACGGCGGCCTATGCGAAAGCAGAGCAGCAGCTGGACAAAGACAGCGCGATCGTACCGGTCTATTACTACGTTAACGCCCGCCTGGTGAAACCGTGGGTCGGTGGCTATACCGGTAAAGACCCGATGGATAACGTCTATACCAAAGACCTCTACGTTATCAAACATTAATGGCAATACGTGGAGCGGGTCTCGGCTCGCTCCATCGTGTCTTATTTGAGAGCAGTGCAAAGGCACACGCCAGAAGGTACGGGCAATGTTAAAATTTATCTTACGTCGCTGTCTGGAAGCGATTCCGACGCTATTTATTCTTATCACCATCTCATTCTTCATGATGCGTCTGGCGCCGGGAAGTCCTTTTACCGGGGAACGCACGCTACCGCCGGAAGTCATGGCGAATATTGAAGCAAAATACCATTTAAATGACCCTATCATGACGCAGTACTTCAATTATCTGAAGCAGCTGGCGCATGGCGATTTTGGTCCCTCTTTTAAATACAAAGATTATTCCGTCAACGATCTGGTGGCCGCCAGCTTCCCGGTTTCAGCGAAACTTGGCTTCGCCGCCTTTTTACTGGCGGTGGTGATCGGCGTTGCCGCCGGGGTGATAGCCGCCCTGAAGCAAAATACCCGCTGGGACTACGCGGTGATGGGGGTAGCCATGACCGGCGTGGTTATTCCGAGCTTTGTGGTCGCGCCGCTGCTGGTGATGATCTTTGCCATTACCCTGCACTGGCTGCCGGGCGGCGGCTGGAACGGCGGGGCGCTGAAATTTATGATCCTGCCGATGGTGGCGCTTTCCCTGGCCTATATCGCCAGCATCGCGCGTATCACCCGCGGCTCAATGATTGAAGTGCTGCACTCTAACTTTATCCGCACCGCGCGGGCGAAGGGGCTGCCGATGCGTCGCATTATTCTGCGCCATGCGCTGAAGCCGGCGCTGCTGCCGGTGCTCTCCTATATGGGGCCAGCTTTCGTGGGCATCATCACCGGCTCAATGGTCATTGAAACCATTTACGGCCTGCCGGGGATCGGCCAGCTGTTCGTTAACGGGGCGCTTAACCGCGACTACTCGCTGGTGCTCAGCCTGACGATCCTCGTTGGCGCCCTGACTATCCTGTTCAACGCCATCGTTGACGTGCTGTACGCCGTTATCGATCCGAAGATTCGCTACTGAAGCCGGAGTTCGCCATGATGTTAAGTAAGAAAAATAGCGAGGCGCTGGAAAACTTCAGTGAGAAGCTGGAAGTGGAGGGGCGTAGCCTCTGGCAGGACGCGCGTCGTCGCTTTATGCATAACCGCGCCGCGGTGACCAGCCTGATTATGCTGGTGCTTATTGCGCTGTTCGTTACCTTCGCGCCGATGGTGTCGTCGTTCTCCTACTTCGATACCGACTGGGGCATGATGTCCAATGCCCCGGATATGGCCTCCGGCCACTACTTCGGAACCGACTCCTCCGGGCGCGATCTGCTGGTGCGCGTAGCGATCGGCGGGCGCATTTCGCTGATGGTCGGGGTGGCGGCGGCGCTGGTGGCGGTGATCCTCGGCACGCTGTACGGTTCGCTCTCCGGTTATCTCGGCGGCAAAGTGGATTCGGTGATGATGCGTCTGCTGGAGATCCTCAACTCCTTCCCGTTTATGTTCTTCGTCATCCTGCTGGTGACCTTTTTTGGTCAGAATATCCTGCTGATCTTTGTCGCCATCGGCATGGTGTCCTGGCTGGATATGGCGCGTATCGTGCGCGGGCAGACGCTAAGCCTGAAGCGCAAAGAGTTTATCGAAGCCGCGCAGGTCGGCGGGGTCTCGACGGCGAGCATCGTGCTGCGCCATATCGTCCCCAACGTGCTGGGGGTGGTGGTGGTGTATGCCTCGCTGCTGGTCCCCAGCATGATCCTCTTCGAATCCTTCCTCAGTTTCCTGGGACTGGGGACGCAGGAGCCGCTCAGCAGCTGGGGGGCATTGCTCAGCGATGGCGCCAACTCAATGGAAGTTTCGCCCTGGCTACTGTTGTTCCCGGCGGGTTTCCTGGTGGTGACCCTGTTCTGTTTCAACTTTATCGGCGATGGTCTGCGTGATGCCCTCGACCCGAAAGACCGCTAAGGAGCGCTGCCATGACCATGATTGAAACGGCAAAAGCGCCGCAAGCGCAGAGCCACAGCGGGCTACTGCTGGACGTGAAAGATCTTCGCGTCACCTTTAAAACGCCGGATGGCGACGTCACCGCCGTCAATGATCTGAACTTCACTCTGCAGGCGGGCGAGACGCTCGGCATTGTGGGCGAATCCGGCTCCGGTAAATCGCAAACCGCCTTCGCCCTGATGGGACTGCTGGCGGCCAACGGTCGCATCGGGGGTTCCGCCACCTTTAACGGTCGGCAAATCCTCAATTTGCCCGAGCGTGAGCTGAACAAACTGCGCGCTGAACAAATCTCAATGATTTTCCAGGATCCGATGACCTCTCTTAACCCCTATATGCGGGTGGGCGAGCAGTTAATGGAAGTCCTGATGCTGCATAAAGGGCTGAGTAAAGCCGAAGCGTTTGAAGAGTCGGTGAAGATGCTCGACGCGGTAAAAATGCCGGAAGCGCGTAAGCGCATGAAAATGTTCCCGCACGAGTTCTCCGGGGGCATGCGTCAGCGCGTGATGATTGCCATGGCGCTGCTGTGCCGGCCCCGGCTGCTGATTGCGGATGAACCGACCACTGCCCTGGACGTTACCGTGCAGGCGCAGATCATGACGCTGTTGAATGAGCTTAAACGCGAATTCAACACGGCCATTATCATGATCACCCACGACCTTGGGGTGGTGGCAGGGATCTGCGATAAAGTGCTGGTGATGTACGCCGGGCGCACCATGGAGTACGGTCAGGCGCGCGATGTCTTCTATCAACCGTCGCACCCATACTCTATTGGGCTGTTGAATGCGGTTCCACGTCTGGATGCGGAAGGCGATGCGTTGTTGACCATTCCCGGCAACCCACCGAACCTGCTGCGATTGCCAAAAGGCTGTCCATTCCAGCCGCGTTGCCCGCATGCCATGGAGCAGTGCAGCAGCGCGCCGCCGCTGGAATCGTTCGCGCCAGGCCGCCTGCGCGCCTGCTTTAAACCGGTGGGGGATCTGCTATGAACGCCGTAACTGAACAACGAAAAGTCCTGCTCGAAATTGCCGACCTGAAGGTGCACTTCGATATCAAAGATGGCAAGCAGTGGTTCTGGCAGCCGTCGAAAACGCTGAAAGCGGTGGATGGCGTGACGCTGCGCCTTTACGAGGGTGAAACCCTCGGTGTGGTAGGGGAGTCGGGCTGCGGCAAATCGACCTTCGCCCGCGCCATTATTGGTCTGGTGAAAGCGACCGATGGCAAAGTGGCCTGGCTGGGTAAAGATCTGCTGGGCATGAAGCAGGAAGAGTGGCGCGACGTGCGCAGCGATATCCAGATGATCTTCCAGGATCCGCTGGCCTCGCTGAACCCGCGCATGACCATCGGAGAAATTATCGCCGAACCGCTGCGTACCTATCATCCGAAGATGCCCCGTCAGGAAGTGCGCGATCGAGTCAAAGCGATGATGATGAAAGTTGGGTTGCTGCCCAACCTGATCAACCGCTATCCGCACGAGTTCTCCGGCGGTCAGTGTCAGCGTATCGGCATCGCGCGGGCGCTGATCCTTGAGCCAAAGCTGATTATCTGCGATGAGCCGGTCTCCGCGCTTGACGTGTCGATTCAGGCGCAGGTCGTCAACCTGCTGCAGCAACTGCAGCGTGAGATGGGGCTATCGCTGATATTTATCGCTCACGATCTGGCGGTGGTTAAGCATATCTCCGATCGGGTTCTGGTAATGTATCTGGGCCATGCGGTGGAGCTGGGGACTTACGACGAGGTGTACCATAATCCGCTACATCCCTATACCAAAGCGCTGATGTCGGCGGTGCCGATCCCCGATCCTGATCTCGAGAAAACGAAAACTATCCAACTGCTGGAAGGCGAATTACCCTCGCCGATTAATCCGCCCTCAGGCTGCGTATTCCGCACTCGCTGTCCGCTTGCCGGACCGGAGTGCGCCAAAACCCGCCCGGTGCTGGAAGGCAGTTTCCGCCATGCGGTTTCCTGCCTTAAGGTAGACCCGTTATAATCTCAGGGGCTGACGCAGGTCAGCCTTTTTTTTGCGAGGTTAACGAAGTGGGTATGCTTTCTGCCGCTCGTCTGCGGCTTTATCATTTACTTTTCGATCAGAACCGACGTTCCGGCCGCCGCTTTGAAGGGCTGTGCGGACTTTTCGCCCTGCTCAGCGTACTGGTGATATTTATCGAGTCGGGACTGGGCACGCAATATCACCTGACATTAGATGAATGGCATATTTTCGTCTGGCTGGAGCTGCTGGTGACCGCGGTCTTTACCCTGGAATACCTGCTGCGTATCGCTACCTGGCCCAATCCGCTCCACTATATTTTCAGCTTTTGGGGGCTGATTGACCTGGCGACGATTTTACCGCTGTATGTGATGTGGCTATGGCCGGAAATTAGCCTCAATTATGTATTCGCCTGGCGGGCAATGCGGGCGATCCGCGCGCTGCGTATTCTCAAACTACTGCGCTTTATGCCTTCGCTCAACGTGTTCTGGCGAGCGATTGTCAGCGCGCGCCATCAGCTGATCCTGTTTTATTCGTTTATCGCCATTGTGATGGTGATTTTCGGCTCGTTAATGTATCTGATTGAGGGGCCGGAATACGGCTTTACCACGCTTAACGCCTCGGTCTATTGGGCCATCGTGACCATCACCACCGTCGGCTACGGAGACATCACGCCTCACACGCCGTTGGGTCGCATCCTGGCCTCCATTCTTATCCTGATCGGCTACTCCATTATTGCCATACCGACCGGACTTATCACCACGCATATGACCAGCGCCCTGAATCGTCGACGACAGCAGCGCCTGTGTCCGCAGTGTCAGCAGGGCGACCATGACGATAACGCCTGTTTCTGCCATGCCTGCGGTCATGCCTTGCCGAAGTAAGCTGGCGACGTAAAAAAAGCCTGCCGGGAGTACCGCGGCAGGCTTTTTACTGGATGTTAAAGGTTATTCACGCCACAGAATATGGCACAGCTTATGATCTTTCTCGCGGCACAGCAGAACGCGGGCGAAGATATCATTGATTTCCCCGCCGTCGGTATCCGCCAGACCAATCACCACTTCGGCGAAGAAATCCGGGTTGAGATCGTAATCCACATGCTCTTCCCAGTCTGCCGAAGGGTCGAACAGTTCGGCGCCGCCGCGCTCCTCAAACTGCAGGTTAAACAGAATGATGTCCGCCGGGTCGAGATTGTCGGCCGCCAGTTCGAGGAAGATATCGTAAGCCTGCTCGAGCGTTTCGTCTTCGGTCAGGCGGTTGTTTAAATCCATATCCATGATTGCTACTCATTCGGTATCTGATGGGCACGTTTTACAGCAACGGGCTGAAGAAGTAAAACAGTCGCTCGGCGATCCGCTGCCACAGCGGACGTTTTAACCAGAGACGGGCATCCAGCAGGCGCGAGCGCGAGATATAATCATCCTGAACCGCCGCCAGATCGCTGCCGAAACCGGCGTCATCGATGACCAGGGTAATCTCGAAGTTGAGCCACAGGCTGCGCATATCCAGGTTGACGGTCCCCACCAGACTTAGCTCGCCATCGACCAGCACGCTCTTGGTATGCAACAGTCCGCCCTCAAACTGATAGATTTTGACCCCGGCCGCCAGCAGCTCGGTGAAGAAGGCCCGGCTGGCCCAGCCTACCAGCAGCGAATCGTTCTTGCGCGGTAAAATAATGCTCACGTCAACGCCGCGCTGGGCGGCGGTACAGATCGCATGCAGCAGGTCGTCGCTGGGTACGAAGTAGGGGGTGGTCATGATCAGATGCTCTTTCGCCGCATAGGCGGCGGTGAGGAGAGCCTGATGAATAAGATCTTCCGGAAAGCCCGGTCCGGAGGCGATCGTGTGAATAGTATGTCCGCTGGCCTCTTCGAACGGCATGATATTGACGTCCGGGGGCGGCGGCAGAATGCGCTTGCCAGTCTCTATTTCCCAGTCGCAGGAGTAGACGATGCCCATCGAGGTCGCCACCGGGCCTTCCATTCGCGCCATCAGATCAATCCACTGTCCGACTCCTGAGTCCTGTTTAAAGTAGCGCGGATCGACCATATTCATGCTGCCGGTGTAGGCGATATAGTTATCGATCATCACCATTTTACGATGCTGACGCAGGTCCATCCGGCGCAGGAATACGCGCATCAGGTTAACCTTAAGAGCTTCGACGACTTCAATACCGGCGTTACGCATCATCGCCGCCCATGGGCTGCGGAAAAAGGCCACGCTGCCCGCGGAGTCGAGCATTAGCCGACAGTGAACCCCGCGGCGAGCGGCGGCCATCAGGGATTCAGCGACGCTGTCGGCCATGCCGCCGGGCTGCCAGATATAAAAGACCATCTCTATGTTGTGACGGGCCAGCTGAATATCGCGGATCAGGGCCTGCATCACGTCGTCAGATTCCGTCAGCAGCTGTAGCTGGTTGCCTTTTACGCCGCCAATGCCCTGACGCCGTTCGCACAGCTTGAACAGGGATTCGGCCACCGGGCTGTTATCTTCCGCGAAGATATGTTTGCAGGCTTTGAGGTCGTTTAACCACTTGGCCGTCGAGGGCCACATCGCCCTGGCGCGCTCGGCCCGACGCTTGCCGAGATGCAGCTCGCCAAAGGAGAGATAGGCGATGATCCCCACCAGCGGCAGGATATAAATGATCAGCAACCATGCCATGGCGGACGGGACAGCGCGGCGTTTCATTAGAATTCGTAATGTTACACCGGCGATCAACAGCCAGTACCCCAGAATGACCAGCCAGTTCACCACCGTGTAAAAGGTTGTCATAGATGTAAAATCCTTTTGAATGACGATATGTGATGAGTTTACGCATCAGTATTTTTCTGGCAAATAAAAACGCAGCGAAAGCGGTAGTCAGTTGCTGGCAGAGGTTTATAATGGGGGCTGTTTTCACTCGTAGAGTCGTTGCAATGAAGCGTAGTAGAACGGAAGTAGGGCGCTGGCGCATGCTGAGACAGGTGAATCGCCGTAAAGCGCGCTGGCTGGAAGCCCAATCGCGCCGCAATATGCGGATCCTCGCTATCAGGAAGGGACTGGTGAAACGGCAGCGTCATGCCCTGCTGTTTATCTTCCCTGACAGCTAAGCGAGCAGGCAAACGGCACCGTACGCGGTGCCGTTGTCGATTTCTCTCTGCGCTAAATTCCCGTTGCACATCGCCATAGGGCAATGATGGTTTTTCATGCTGCGATGCGACGACAAAACAGAGCTCCCGCCTCAGTGAAAGAGAGATGCTACACCTGGCTTGTAATGACGGACGACAAGATCCAGAGCCAAGTCGTTTGCGGCGCGACAGGAATTAACCGTCAGATAGCATTTATTGCCGCTCAGGAAGGGCATGGCGTTGTTAAATGCTTAATGATATGACCGGCCAGCTGCGGTAACCAGGCGGGAGCTGAGGGAATGAGAAAACAGACTCAGACAGGCAAGGGGGTTATTAAGCGGTCCAGCGCGTTGAAGCTAAATGAACCGACCGATCCTGACCATGAATAATCTGAGCCTGTTATATTATCCAGAGAGGCCATGCAATAAGCATCCTGAATAAAAAGCAATCGTTGCGCCAGCTTTTACTTATTTTGCATAAGCTTCCGTGGATAACGTGATGGTGACGTTATCACTTACCGCCGGCACATATTTATCAAGCTTAAAGTCTGAACGTTTTATCACACCGGTGGCATCAAATCCAATGGCCTCTTTTTTCACCATTGGGTGCATATCCTGATTATTCAGGACGGCATGCAGGACCACCGGTTTGGTGATGCCTTTAATGGTCAAATTACCTTCCACATCATATTTATTGTCGCCTTTGCTTTCCACTTTGGTACTCTGGAAAGTGGCTTCGGGAAACGTTTTAACATCAAAATACTCTTTGCCTAAAAACTCATCCGTTAACGCCTTGACGTGAGCGTCAATGGTTTTCACTGGCAGCGTGACGTTCACCGAGGATTTCTCCGGATTCTCTTTATCAAAGGCCAGTTTCCCTGAAACATCAGAGATATAGGCGGTAGGGTTTGAGAAGCCGAAATGGTTCCAGGAGATCACAACCGAGGTATGCTGTGGATCAAGACTGTATTCCTTAGCCGCGGCTTGCGACACAGGAATATATAAGGCAAGTACAGAAAGCAATGCGGTTTTTTTCAGGGTATTCACACAATAATCCTCAAAATCGGCAGGTACATAAATGTTAGCCCAAAAAAATACAGGGCTTATTGAAAACATTTGTTATTCCCTTTCAAATTTTTTAATCAAGCAGTGATGCCCCTACTATCACTCTGCGTGAAGTTTACGCAACGAAATTAATAGGCTTTAAAAATGATGCTCAGCAACTTAACGCTGGCAGCGTAGTTAATATCCCTTTATGCCTGCCAGGTAAACCTTTGTCTACAGAGGGGTTATTTCCATGTGCTTTCAAGCGGCTACGGTCCTGAATATAGCAAGATGGGCTACGTTCGGTTCCGCGGCATCCGCAGTGGATGCCCAATAATATTTTTTTCGGGCTTTCATATCTGTCGTTAAGCAACTATCTTTCAGTTATTTTTTTCATTCTATTGCACTGTAGATTTATAGGGCTATATCAGGATGTGCTGACATTAAATGCAAGCGCTAAATAACAACGCGATCCTCCCTAACAGCCTTACACAAGGTATTAGTAATTCACTATCACGCGCGGCGTCGATGTTTTGTCAGCATTTTCCATTGCCGAAAAAAGCGAGGCGATGGTCGATGATGGGGTAGCAGGAGAAAGTGCGTGCTCATCTTCCAGGCTTCTCAGGCGGATAACAGTCAACGCTTTCGCGAGGTTAAAAAGGGCGACACTTCAATGTCGTGTACCAAAATGCGCCCTTCATTCTGATGACCTGGGTGTTTTTGTGGTTAGCCAGAAAAAGGAAAGGGTATTTTCAAAAAACCTTTTTGTATGGCTTAACAGAGACCTGGCGGTAAACCCCGGCGGCGATATACGGATCGTCATTGGCCCAGGCCTGGGCCGCTTCCAGCGATTCAAACTCGGCAATCACCGTTGAGCCGCTGAATCCTGCTGCGCCCGGTTCGTTACTGTCAACGGCCGGCATTGGCCCGGCGGTAAGCAGTCGGCCTTCATCGTGTAAGAGTTGTAAACGCGCGAGATGCGCGGGGCGAACCGACAGCCGCTTTTCCAGAGAATCGGCGATATCTTCAGCGTAGATAACGTAAAGCACGGCAAAGCTCCTTATCAATAATCAGGCGAATTACGTTAAGTTAAACAGCGATGGACTGCAATGCAAAGATGCGCTCTGGAGTGGAAAGCACTGCCGACGCAGCTTTTTTCTGCAAATGGCGGCAAAAATTGACTCAGGTTAAGACGCCTTATTGAATATGATTGCTATTTGCATTTAAAATCGGAGCATCATTTTTCAACAGAAACGACTATGAGCGCAATGACCCTTGATTTACCTCGCCGCTTTCCGTGGCCAACGCTGCTGTCCGTGGCTATCCACGGTGCCGTTGTGGCGGGGCTGCTTTATACCTCGGTACATCAGGTTATTGAACAGCCTTCTCCGACGCAGCCGATAGAGATCACAATGGTGGCGCCGGCCGATCTTGAGCCGCCTCCGGCGGCGCAGCCTGTCGTGGAGCCCGTTGTTGAACCCGAACCTGAGCCGGAGCCAGAGGTAGCGCCTGAACCGCCGAAAGAGGCGCCGGTGGTGATCCATAAACCGGAACCTAAGCCGAAGCCCAAACCTAAACCCAAGCCTAAGCCGGAGAAAAAGGTTGAACAGCCGAAGCGGGAAGTGAAGCCGGCAGCAGAGCCGCGTCCGGCCTCGCCGTTTGAAAACAACAATACGGCGCCGGCGCGTACAGCGCCAAGCACCTCGACAGCAGCGGCTAAACCCACCGTTACTGCTCCGAGCGGCCCGCGGGCGATCAGCCGCGTTCAGCCGTCCTATCCGGCGCGCGCTCAGGCGCTGCGCATTGAAGGGACGGTACGGGTGAAGTTTGACGTTTCGCCTGATGGCCGCATTGATAATCTGCAGATCCTCTCTGCTCAGCCGGCGAATATGTTCGAACGCGAGGTGAAAAGCGCGATGCGCAGATGGCGTTATGAACAGGGAAGACCGGGTACCGGCGTAACGATGACCATCAAATTCCGCCTGAACGGCGTCGAGATTAACTGATAAAACGCTGCGGCGGACCGGCAAGGTCCGCCGTGAAGCTTGTTTAACGCATTTTCTCCATCAATACATCATCCAGCGCCTGCTGGGCCGTTACCAGGTGCTGGCCGCCAAACAAAATCGCTCTGTTCAGCAGAGTATAAAGCTGATAAATCGGCTGACGATCGAGAAAACCCGACGGCAGAGGCGAAACGGACTGATAGCCGTCATAGATTTGCGGGGGCTGTTCCGGATGCATCGGCAGCATGGCTAAATCGCACTCGCGGTCGCCCCAGTAGCAGGCGGGATCGAATATATAGGGGCCATCCGGCCCTAAGGCGCAGTTGCCGGACCACAGATCCCCGTGCAGCAGCGAAGGCTGCGGCTGATGGTTGGCCAGTCGCTGCTGTACCATATCGACTAAGGTATCGATATCGCCAAAGTGCAATCCCTTCTCCGCCGCGAGCTCCAGCTGCCAGCCGATACGCTGCTCGGCAAAAAAAACCGACCAGCGACGCTGCCAGGCGTTGGGCTGCGGCGTGGTGGAAAGATCGTTATCAAAATCCAGACCGAACTGCGGCTGATCGCTCCACTGATGGAGGTGGGCTAGCTGCTGGCCAAGCAGAAACGCATTGTGCGCATCCAGCGGACGGGGAGGGAGGTACTCCATGACCACGAAGCTATAGTCGCGATCGCTGCCGACGGCAAAGACCTGCGGTACGCGAACGGTTTTGCTTCGCGACAGCAGCTCCAGCTGATCGGACTCGGCGGTGAAGATAGGCAGAAGTTCCCGTTCGTCGCATTTCACGAAGTAATCTTTCCCGCCGAAGCGTAAATGCCAGGCGGAATGGATCTCTCCACCGGGCAGCTCGGTTTTCAGTTCGATTTCAGCGTCTTCGGTATGCCAATCGCGTAAAAGAGTACTGATTGCTTGCCACATGCTGTCTCTCCCCATGTTTTCCACCATATCATAAGGTTAGCGCATTACTACCGGGTAAACCTGGAACTGACGCACAACTGACGCTTTCCGTTGCGCTAAACGCACTTATTGAGCTTTTAACCACTCGGCGAATGTGGCCACAGCGATTTCCGCCGGGCGGCCAAGGGCCGCTTCCGCCAGGCCAGCGCTGAGGGCCTTAACTTCCTCGGCCGTCTGGCCGCTCAGCAGGCCGAAGGTGTTGGTACCCAGCTCATGGGGCGTGCCCTCTTCATCATTGAGCGTCAGTACAAACCCGGCACGGGTAAAATGGTTGCTGACCTCATTGATCTCCGTCAGCGCCTGTTCATGGAAGGTCACGCTGACGACCCAGGCGGTAATCTCATTGCTCATCTCTACACCCCGTTGTTATGCATGGCCTTTCCAGCATAGACCATCCTGCTTATATTGTGATTCCCCTCCGCCTGCGCGGAGGGGGCAGGGAAGATCAACGCCCGCAGAGATAATCATAGATTTTTTGCGTATTGGCCCGCGAGCAGAGGCGGGTGCCCTGGTTGATGGTCGCGGCGCTACCGGCGGCGACGCCAAAGCGTACCATGTCTTCAAGGCTGGCGTTTTCCGCCAGACGCAAGGTCATGGCGCCCACCATGCTGTCGCCAGCGCCGACGGTGCTCTGGCTTTTCATCGGTGGCGGCACTACCTGAACGCTGCCGCTGGCGTCCACGCCTAACGCCCCCTGCGGACCCAGGGAGACCACCACCCGGCGCACTTTACCGGACTGGATCAACGACTGAGCGGCAAGGCGCACGTCATCGGGTTGGCTGAGATCGCGCTGCACGAGGGCGCTAAGCTCTTTCTGGTTCGGTTTCACCAGCTCAATATTGCCGACGTCCAGCGCGGCGGCCAGCGCATCGCCGGAACTGTCAATGATGCAGCGCAGTCCCTGCTGTTGCGCATTTTTCACCAGTTGCATCAGATTATCGACGCTAATACCTGGCGGCAGGCTGCCGCTGACCACCAGCAGAGAGCCGGGTTCGATAGTCAGAACCTTCTCTTCCAGACGGCGGAATTCATCGTCCGTCAGTGCCGCGCCGGGCATAACGAAGCGATACTGTTCGCCGCTGGCGGCCACGTGGACGTGCAGGTTTTGCCGCGTCCAGTCGCGGGTTTCGACGGTCTCGACCGGCACCTGCTCATCGGCCAGCAGGGCTGCAAGATGCTCGCCGGTAGCGCCACCGACCGGGAAAATGGCGGTGGCTTTGCCGCCGAGAAAGGTCACGGCGCGGGCCACATTGATCCCGCCGCCGCCAGGTTCAAATACCGGCGCGCTGCAGCGAAGTTTGCCTTCCGGGTAGATCTGTGGGGTTTGCGTGGCGCTATCCAGCGAGGGGGCCAGCGTGAGCGTGTAAATTTTGGTCATTCCTTCTCCTCCTTAATACGGCGACTGTCGTTAATTTAAGCATGGCACGATGACTCGGGGAGGGAAAGTCCAGTTCCTGACAGTTTTGCAAAGATGCCTCTATTTTCATTATGAAATAAAGATTGTTTCCGGAGCTGTCTTATTCAAAAAACGAAAGAGTAAGTGATTGCTATGTTATTCGTGCTTTTTTATAATTTGCTACCTTTCTTAGGACCTGCACTCCGCGATCCTCGCGAAAGTTTCCGGGACCCTCAGGTCTCTTTTATGTTGTACGGACGCTAAATTCAATGAGCCGGCGAGATTATGCCTGTTCATCATTTGTACTGTCCTAAAAAAATGTATTTTAGAGAGTTATAATGAAGCTTTTAAAGACAGTACCCGCAGCGGTTATGCTGGCGGGGGGGCTTTTTGCGTCTGTTGGCGCAATGGCCGATGATTCTGTATTTACCGTCATGGATGACCCTTCCGCTGCCAAAAAACCGTTCGAAGGGGTGGTTAACGCAGGCTACCTGGCGCAGTCCGGCAACACCAAGAGCTCTTCGATGACGGCGGATTCCACCCTGACCTGGTATGGTAATACCACCGCCTGGTCGCTGTGGGGCAACGCCAGCAACACGTCGTCCAATGATGAGCGATCCTCAGAAAAATATGCTGTCGGCGGACGTAGCCGCTACAACCTGACCGATATGAACTATGTCTTTGGTCAGGGTAGCTGGCTAACAGACCGCTACAACGGCTATCAACAGCGCGATGTTGTGACGGCGGGCTATGGTCGTCAGATCCTCAACGGGCCGGTGCACAGTCTGCGGTTTGAATTCGGCCCTGGCGTTCGCTATGACGAATATACCGACGGGGATACTGATACCCAGCCGCTGGGTTATGCTTCGGGTACCTGGGCCTGGCAGATGACCGATAACGCCAAATTTTCGCAAGGGGTATCGGTGTTCGGCGCCGAGGACACCACGGTCAACTCAGAGAGCGCGTTAAACGTGGCGATTAACGCCCATTTCGCCCTGAAGGTCGCCTACAACGTGACCTGGAACTCTGAGCCGCCTGCGTCCGCGCCGGAGCATACCGATCGCCGGACCTCGCTCTCCCTCGGGTATAAGATGTAATATTTCAGGCCGGGTTTTCCCCGGCCTGTTCGTTTTGGTTTTAGCAATTAGTGATATTATTTTTTCTGGCCGTTCGTTTTACTTTTTGTAAAAAGGAAATAGCCCTCCATTTTTTCTCCATTATTCACGGTCGCCTGACAAATATTCATTCTATTTGACACAAATAGCTAAATATTCGACGGACAAATATGTGATCTGGATCTATACTAACAAGCACTGACCTGAGGGCGACATTGCCCGGTCTGTTTTCCGTAATAAGAGAATAAACATCATGAAAAACAATCGATATACCATCGCAGCCCTGGCGCTGTGCGTGCTTTCTTTTGGCGCATCAGCCGCCACGCCCGTTCCGCCATCGGGTCATCAGGATCATACCCAGGTAGGTATCGCCAAAGCCTCTGACGTTGAGGCTGGTTCGAATATTGCGCCCGGCGCCCCTACCACCGGAAAATCCATGAACGACGCCTTTAATGTGCATACGCTGGTGGCCGGCGAGTGGTCTTAATATTGCAGGCTATCGTTTCGCGAGCGGTCTAATAAGCCGGGTTAAGTGGTACCGGTTTAATGGCCCGCGGTATACATTCAGCAGGTAATATCTCTACCTCTCTTTTATCATGTCCGAATAATATCGTCCGGCGCCATTGGCCAATATTACCGCGCCACATCGCTTATATTCTGCTTTTTATCCGTGGCCCTCTTTTTTTCTCCGCATTCCGCCATCATTTATGCTGTTGCGGCTTTAATCACGTACCAATGATGTGTAAACTACTCCCCGGTGTTATCAGCAGGCGGCTGCAGGGGGGAACGATCGTTCCGGTCGTGCTCCTATTTTCGCAGAGTGAAGCGGGAACTGCGCCTTAACCTGATGATAATTATGATTATATAGTTTTGTATGTGCTCTTTCGTGCGGGGCACCACTGCAAATAAGGACATAAAATGCCTGTAATTACGCTTCCTGATGGCAGCCAACGCCATTTTGACCACGCAGTTAGTCCGATGGATGTCGCGCTGGATATCGGTCCAGGCCTGGCGAAAGCCACCATTGCCGGGCGGGTAAACGGTGAACTGGTAGACGCCTGTGACCCGATCGAATCCGATTCCACTCTCTCTATCATCACCGCGAAAGATGAAGAAGGGCTGGAGATCATTCGTCACTCCTGCGCGCACCTGTTAGGCCATGCCATCAAACAGCTGTGGCCCAACACCAAAATGGCTATCGGTCCGGTTGTCGATAATGGTTTCTACTATGACGTAGACCTCGACCACACCCTGACCCAGGAAGATATCGACGCGCTCGAAAAACGTATGCATGAGCTCGCCGAGAAAAACTACGACGTTATCAAGAAGAAAGTGAGCTGGCATGAAGCGCGTGAAACCTTCGTGAAACGCGGCGAAAGCTATAAAGTTTCTATTCTTGATGAAAACATTGCCCATGATGACAAGCCTGGCCTGTATCATCATGAAGAATATATCGATATGTGCCGCGGTCCGCACGTACCGAACATGCGCTTCTGTCATCACTTTAAGCTGATGAAAACCGCCGGAGCCTACTGGCGCGGCGACAGCAACAATAAAATGTTGCAGCGTATCTACGGCACCGCGTGGGCAGATAAAAAAGCGCTGAATGCCTACCTGCAGCGTCTGGAAGAAGCCGCCAAGCGTGACCACCGTAAAATCGGTAAGCAGCTCGACCTGTATCACATGCAGGAAGAGGCGCCGGGGATGGTGTTCTGGCACAATGACGGCTGGACCATCTTCCGTGAACTGGAAACGTTTGTTCGTTCTAAACTGAAAGAGTACCAGTATCAGGAAGTAAAAGGTCCGTTCATGATGGACCGTGTGCTGTGGGAAAAAACCGGCCACTGGGACAACTACAAAGATGCGATGTTCACCACCTCTTCTGAGAACCGTGAATACTGTATCAAGCCGATGAACTGCCCGGGTCACGTGCAGATCTTCAACCAGGGGCTGAAATCCTACCGCGACCTGCCGCTGCGTATGGCGGAATTCGGTAGCTGCCACCGTAACGAACCGTCTGGCGCGCTGCATGGTCTGATGCGCGTGCGCGGCTTTACCCAGGATGATGCGCATATCTTCTGTACTGAAGATCAGGTTCGCGATGAAGTGAACGCCTGTATTCGTATGGTCTACGATATGTATAGCACCTTTGGCTTCGAGAAGATCGTCGTCAAACTGTCGACTCGCCCGGAAAAACGTATCGGTAGCGACGAGACCTGGGATCGCGCGGAAGCGGATCTGGCGGTGGCGCTGGAAGAAAATAACATCCCATTTGAATATCAACTGGGTGAAGGGGCGTTCTACGGCCCGAAAATTGAATTTACCCTGTATGACTGCCTCGATCGTGCATGGCAGTGCGGTACCGTACAGCTGGACTTTTCTCTGCCGCAGCGTTTAAGCGCCTCCTATGTGGGCGAAAACAACGAGCGTCAGGTGCCGGTCATGATTCACCGTGCGATTCTCGGTTCTCTGGAGCGCTTCATTGGCATCCTGACCGAAGAGTTCGCAGGCTTCTTCCCAACCTGGATTGCACCAGTGCAGGTAGTGGTCATGAATATTACCGATTCTCAGGCTGAATACGTTAACGAATTGACGCGTAAACTACAAAATGCGGGCATTCGTGTAAAAGCAGACTTGAGAAATGAGAAGATTGGCTTTAAAATCCGCGAGCACACTTTACGTCGTGTCCCGTATATGTTGGTCTGTGGCGACAAAGAAGTCGAAGCCGGCAAAGTGGCCGTGCGCACCCGTCGCGGGAAAGACCTCGGCAGCATGGACGTAAATGAAGTGATCGAGAAGCTGCAACAAGAGATTCGCAGCCGCAGTCTTCAACAACTGGAGGAATAAGGTATTAAAGGCGGAAAACGAGTTCAAACGGCACGTCCGAATCGTATTAATGGCGAGATTCGCGCCCAGGAAGTTCGCTTAACAGGTCTGGAAGGTGAGCAGCTGGGAATTGTGAGTCTGAGAGAAGCTATCGAAAAGGCTGAAGAGGCTGGAGTAGATTTAGTTGAAATCAGCCCTAACGCCGAGCCGCCAGTTTGTCGTATCATGGACTACGGCAAGTTCCTTTATGAAAAGAGTAAGTCTTCTAAGGAACAGAAGAAGAAGCAGAAAGTTATCCAGGTTAAGGAAATTAAATTCCGCCCTGGTACTGATGAAGGTGACTATCAGGTAAAACTCCGCAGCCTGATTCGCTTTCTCGAAGATGGCGATAAGGCCAAGATCACGCTGCGTTTCCGCGGTCGTGAGATGGCCCACCAGCAGATCGGTATGGAAGTGCTTAACCGCGTGAAAGACGATCTGGTTGAACTGGCAGTAGTCGAATCCTTCCCAACGAAGATCGAAGGCCGCCAGATGATCATGGTGCTCGCTCCTAAGAAGAAACAGTAAGGCCATCAAGAAACATTTCCGGTGGGCTTCGGCTCACTGGTTTTGTTCGCCTTTGTTTCGTTTATTAACAATGCGAAGTGGAAGTTATTAAAATGCCAAAAATTAAGACCGTACGCGGTGCTGCTAAGCGCTTCAAAAAAACCGGTAAAGGTGGTTTTAAGCACAAGCACGCTAACCTGCGTCACATTCTGACTAAAAAAGCTACCAAGCGTAAACGTCACCTGCGTCCGAAAGCCATGGTTTCCAAAGGCGATCTGGGCCTGGTTATCGCGTGCCTGCCGTACGCATAAGTCGTTAACGTTTAACTTTTTTAACTTAGAATAGATACAGGAGAGCACACATGGCTCGCGTAAAACGTGGTGTAATTGCACGTGCACGTCACAAGAAAATTTTGAAACAAGCTAAAGGCTACTACGGTGCGCGTTCTCGCGTATACCGCGTTGCCTTCCAGGCTGTTATCAAAGCTGGTCAGTACGCTTACCGTGACCGTCGTCAACGTAAACGTCAGTTCCGTCAACTGTGGATTGCACGTATCAACGCAGCAGCACGTCAGAACGGTATTTCTTACAGCAAATTCATCAATGGCCTGAAAAAAGCCTCTGTTGAAATCGACCGTAAGATCCTGGCTGACATCGCTGTATTCGACAAAGTAGCGTTCACCGCTCTGGTCGAAAAAGCGAAAGCAGCTCTGGCATAAGCCAGTTGAAAGAGGGAGCTTGTCTCCCTCTTTTCGTTTCAACACCATCAATACATTGACTTTTATCGGCGCAGGCTTTTCAATACAGCTCTGACGTTTCTTACCAGACAAGGTAATGCAAGCATGAATGCTGCTATTTTCCGCTTCTTTTTTTACTTTAGCACCTGAACTCAGGGGGCTTGCGCGTGAAAGAAGAAACGGAAAACAGCGCCAGAAAGCCTCCCCTGTGGAGGCTTTTTTCGTATATGGATTCGGAATATTAATTTCACTATAACCGGTGTCTGCACCGACATAATGAGGAAAACCATGTCACATCTCGCAGAGCTGGTTGCCAGTGCCAAGGCAGCCATTAACGAGGCATCAGATGTTGCTGCGCTGGACAACGTCCGCGTGGAATACCTGGGTAAAAAAGGGCATCTGACCCTGCAAATGACCACCCTGCGTGAGCTGCCGCCGGAAGAGCGTCCGGCAGCCGGTGCGGTCATCAACGAGGCGAAAGAGCAGGTGCAGCAGGCGCTGAACGCGCGTAAAGCTGAACTGGAAGGCGCAGCGCTGAATGCGCGTCTGGCCGCAGAGACCATTGACGTCTCGCTGCCGGGTCGCCGCATTGAAAACGGCGGCCTGCATCCGGTTACTCGCACCATCGACCGTATTGAAAGTTTCTTCGGTGAGCTCGGCTTTACCGTGGCGACGGGCCCGGAAATCGAAGACGATTACCACAACTTCGATGCGCTGAATATTCCGGGTCACCATCCGGCGCGCGCTGACCACGACACTTTCTGGTTCGATGCCACTCGCCTGCTGCGTACGCAGACCTCCGGCGTGCAGATCCGCACCATGGAAAACCAGCAGCCGCCTATCCGTATTATCGCGCCGGGCCGCGTCTATCGTAACGACTACGATCAGACCCACACCCCGATGTTCCATCAGATGGAAGGTCTGATCGTTGATAAAAATATCAGCTTCACCAACCTGAAAGGGACGCTGCACGACTTCCTGAACAACTTCTTTGAAGAAGATCTGCAGGTCCGCTTCCGTCCGTCCTACTTCCCGTTCACCGAACCGTCTGCGGAAGTTGACGTGATGGGTAAAAACGGCAAATGGCTGGAAGTGCTGGGCTGCGGGATGGTGCACCCGAACGTGCTGCGTAACGTGGGTATCGATCCGGAAGTCTACTCCGGCTTCGCCTTCGGCATGGGCATGGAGCGTCTGACCATGCTGCGCTATGGCGTCACCGATCTGCGCGCGTTCTTCGAAAACGATCTGCGTTTCCTCAAACAGTTTAAATAAGGGCAGGACAGAACAATGAAATTCAGTGAACTGTGGTTACGCGAATGGGTTAACCCGGCGATCGACAGCGAAGCGCTTTCCGATCAGATCACCATGGCGGGCCTCGAAGTAGATGGCGTTGAGCCGGTCGCCGGCAGCTTCAACGGCGTCGTAGTCGGGGAAGTGGTGGAGTGCGGTCAGCACCCGAACGCCGACAAACTGCGCGTCACCAAAGTCAACGTCGGCGGCGAACGCCTGCTGGACATCGTCTGCGGCGCGCCAAACTGCCGTCAGGGGCTAAAGGTCGCGGTAGCCACCATCGGCGCCGTGCTGCCGGGCGATTTCAAAATCAAGGCCGCGAAGCTGCGCGGCGAGCCGTCTGAGGGGATGCTGTGCTCCTTCTCCGAGCTGGGTATTTCCGACGACCATAGCGGTATCATCGAGCTGCCGGCAGATGCGCCCATCGGCACCGCTATTCGCGAATACCTCAAGCTTGACGATAACACCATCGAAATCAGCGTCACGCCAAACCGCGCCGACTGCCTGGGCATCATTGGCGTGGCGCGCGATGTCGCTGTCCTGAACAAAGCGCCGCTGAACGCGCCGGAAATCACGCCGGTTGCCGCGACGATTGACGACGTGCTGCCGATTCAGGTTGACGCGCCGCAGGCTTGCCCGCGCTATCTGGGGCGCGTGGTGAAAGGTATCAACGTCAAAGCGCCGACGCCGCTGTGGATGAAAGAGAAGCTGCGCCGCTGCGGGATCCGCTCCATCGACGCGGTGGTTGACGTGACCAACTATGTGCTGCTTGAGCTGGGCCAGCCGATGCACGCCTTTGACCGCGACCGTATTGAAGGCGGGATCGTGGTGCGCATGGCGAAAGAAGGGGAAACCCTGGTCCTGCTCGATGGCTCTGAAGCAAAGCTCGACAGCGACACGCTGGTCATTGCAGACCATAACAAAGCGCTGGCGATGGGGGGGATCTTCGGCGGGGAACACTCCGGCGTTAACGACGAAACCCAGAACGTGCTGCTGGAATGCGCGTTCTTCAGCCCGCTGTCCATTACCGGCCGCGCGCGCCGTCATGGCCTGCACACCGATGCCTCTCACCGCTATGAGCGCGGCGTCGATCCGGCCCTGCAGTATAAAGCGCTGGAGCGTGCAACCCGTCTGCTGATCGACCTCTGCGGCGGTGAAGCCGGCCCGGTCATTGACGTTACCAGCAAAGAGAATCTACCAACACGCGCCACCATTACGCTGCGTCGCAGCAAGCTGGATCGCCTGATTGGCCACCATATCGCTGACGCGCAGGTCACCGACATTCTGCAGCGCCTCGGCTGCGAAGTGACGGTTGGCGAGGGCGAATGGCAGGCGGTTGCGCCGAGCTGGCGTTTCGACATGGAGATCGAAGAAGATCTGGTTGAAGAAGTGGCTCGCGTTTACGGCTACAACAACATTCCTGACGAGCCGGTGCAGGCGGGTCTGATCATGGGAACCCACCGCGAAGCGGACCTGTCGCTGAAGCGCGTGAAAACGCTGCTGAACGACAAAGGCTATCAGGAAGTGATCACCTACAGCTTCGTCGACCCGAAAGTCCAGCAGCTGATCCACGCCGGGGAAGAGGCGCTGATCCTGCCAAGCCCGATCTCCAGCGAAATGTCGGCGATGCGCCTGTCGCTGTGGACCGGCCTGCTGGGCACCGTGGTCTACAACCAGAACCGTCAGCAGAGCCGGGTGCGCATCTTTGAGAGCGGCCTGCGCTTTGTGCCGGACACCAATGCGCCGCTGGGCATTCGTCAGGATGTGATGCTGGCCGGGGCGATCTGCGGCAACCGCTACGAAGAGCACTGGACACTGGCGAAAGAGACGGTCGATTTCTATGATCTGAAAGGCGATCTGGAAGCCGTTCTGGATTTAACCGGAAAATTAGCGGATATCGAATTCCGTGCTGAAGCGACCACCGCGCTGCATCCGGGACAATCCGCAGCGATTTATCTTAAAGGTGAACGCATTGGTTTCATTGGGGTTGTTCATCCTGAGCTGGAACGTAAACTGGATCTGAACGGTCGCACTCTGGTGTTCGAACTGGAGTGGAACAAGCTCGCAGACCGCGTGGTGCCTCAGGCGCGCGATATTTCCCGCTTCCCGGCGAACCGTCGCGACATCGCGGTGCTGGTCGCGGAAAACGTGGCTGCCGCCGATGTTTTAGCCGAATGTAAGAAAGTTGGCGTAAATCAGGTAGTTGGCGTAAACTTATTTGACGTGTACCGTGGTAAGGGTGTGGCGGAAGGGTATAAGAGCCTTGCGATTAGCCTGATCCTGCAGGATACCAGCCGTACACTCGAAGAAGAGGAGATTGCCGCTACCGTTGCCAGATGTGTAGAGGCATTAAAAGAGCGATTCCAGGCATCATTGAGGGATTGAACCTATGGCGCTTACAAAAGCTGAAATGTCAGAATATCTGTTTGATAAGCTTGGGCTTAGCAAGCGGGATGCCAAAGAACTGGTCGAGTTGTTTTTCGAAGAGATCCGTCGTGCTCTGGAAAACGGAGAACAGGTCAAACTCTCCGGGTTCGGCAACTTCGATTTGCGGGATAAAAACCAACGCCCGGGACGTAACCCGAAGACGGGGGAGGATATTCCCATTACAGCCCGGCGCGTGGTGACCTTCAGACCCGGTCAGAAGCTGAAAAGCCGTGTCGAAAACGCGTCGCCGAAAGACAAATAATCTGAACTAATTAAAAAGGCCGCATTGCGGCCTTTTTCTTTTCTGTCAATCTTTACGCTTTGACGGCGGTGAGCATGATCTCCACCAGGATTTCTGGTCGCGCCATCTCCGCCTGCACGGCCGCTCGCGCCGGGCTATAGCCTTCCGGCATCCATTGCACCCACACCTCATTGAATGCGGCAAAGTCACGCTCGATATTTTTCAACCAGATCTGCGCGGAGAGAATGTGCTGCTTATCGCTCCCGGCTGCGGCCAGCAGCGCGTCGATCTTCTCCAGTACTTCACGGGTTTGTAAAACGATATCGTCTTCATTGCTTTTTGGCGTCTGCCCGGAGAGGAACAGCAGATCGCCATACGCAACGCTGGCGGAAAGACGAGGTTGTGGATTATTGCGAATAATTGTCATGCGGTTTGTTTCCATGTGAGACCTTCTAAAGAAATGTCTGGCATCTGATTGTCGATTAACGCGCCCAGCACCACCGCGCTGCCGGCGGCGAGAGTAAAGCCGAGGCTACCCTGGCCGAGGTTCATCCACAGGTTGGGGTAGCCGGCGCGCCCCAGCATCGGCGGGCCGGCTGGCGTTGACGGGCGCATGCCGGTCCAGACTTCGGCCTCGTCCAGCCCCTCCAGTTCAGGAAAGCTGCGGGCGACGATGTTTTTCAGCGCCTGAATGCGGCTTTCGCGCAGTTCGTCGCCGTCGTAGCCGATGTCCACCATCGCCGCGATACGCAGCTGTTGGCCAAGGCGGGCATAAACGATTTTGTGCCCGTAGTCGGTGACGCTGATGTCAGGGGCAATACCTGCTTTTTCAGGATAGGGCAGGGTCAGGCTGTACCCCTTCAGGGCGCACAGCGGCACGCGAACCCCCAGATGCCCAAGCAGAGAACCACTGCCGTTACCGGCGGCGACGACATACTCATCGCCGGTGAGGGTCCCCTGACTGGTCTCCAGGCTGCTGATGCGTCCCCCGCGCTTATGGAGTCGCCGCACCTCACACTGGGTCAGCAGGCTAAAGTCGCTGCTGGCATTGAGCTTGTCGAGCAGGGCAAGGCAGAACTGATGACAATCTGCCGTTTCATCGCCTGGCGAATAGATTCCGCCCTGCAGAGAAGGACTAATATGTTTGAGCGCCGGCTCCAGCTGCAGGCAGGCTTCAGCATTCAGCGCCTGCTGATACTGAGGATCAATCCCTTTTGCTGCTTTATTAAAATCATATTCGCGACGATGGATAATTAATTTTCCGCTGCGCCGCCAGTGGAAATCGGCAAGATTATCCTCATCCCGCCACGCCTGCATGACCTGACGGCTGAGCAGCGACAGGCGTAAAATATGGTCGCCATTCATTTTATTGGTCTGGTTATTACAGGCGCGCAGAAACTGCAGCAGCCAGCGCCACTGCTGGAGAGACATCCTGAGACGCATATTCAGCGGCGAATCGGCTTTGCCCATCCATTTCATTCCCTGCAGGGGAACGCCGCTGTCGGCAAGGGGGGCGACGTAGCGGTAACTTAATTGTCCGCCGTTGGCAAAACTGGTGGCGCTGCCCGGTTCGGCATTGCGCTCCAGTAATTGCACCTGATGGCCGCGCTTGATCAGTTCCCATGCCGTGGCCAGACCGACCACGCCGCCGCCGATAATGACAATGCGTTTGTTCATAACCCGATATATCCACCGCTGATAAATTTATCGGGTTATGTCAAAGCATTTACCCCAGCGGCGCAATTGACTTTTTATGGTCAGGGTATAACCGCAGGTTAATCTCCTTGAGCTGCTGGCGCAGACGCTGGCAGAGAAAATCGACGAACTTTTGCGCCATCGGGCTCAGGGAAACGTCGGCCCGGCGTAACAGACAGAGGTTAATCGCCATCGGCGGCGTAATGGGATGGATCATCTCCGGGGCCAGGTTGTGCTGGGCGGAGAAGATATCAGTGATGCTGCAGCCCATGCCGCGCTTCACGAACTCGGTGGCCATATAGTAGGTCTGGACGTTTAGCCGGGTGGTGGAAAAGTCGCGACGGGTGGCGATGGCGGCAGAGAGCGAGTGCGGTCCCGGCGAGATCCAGCGCTGCTGGTCGATCTGATCGATCTCCACCGCCCCCTGACGATAATGACGGTCGATGTACACCAGCGGTACTTCGGCAATCAGGGTGGTCAGGATCTCCCCCTGCTGCACCGGCTGTAGCGTCAGCGCCAAATCTATCTCGCGCAAATCCAGTTTTTTGACCAGCGTCTCGGTGTGCTCGGTAGTGAGCGTCATCACCAGGTTGCTGTTTTGCTGATAAAAGTCGGTCACCAGCTCCGGCACCAGGCTTAACCCCAGGCTTGGCAGACAGCCTAAAGTGATCTTGGCGCGCGGATCGCGAGCCAGGTTGTCGGCCAGCAGGCGCAGGTTGTCCAGGTCCTGATAAATGCTCTGCGCTTTTTCGAAAAGTGTGATCGCCTCGCTGGTCGGCAGTAGCTTGCCGCGCACCCGCTGAAACAGGGTAAAACCCAGCTTCATTTCGGCGCTTTTTAACGCTTTGCTGGCCGCGGGCTGGGAGATATTGAGCGCTTCCGCCGCCCGCGATAAAGAGCCGCAGGTCATGACGGCATAGAAGATTTCCAGATGACGCAGTTTCATGAACAGTTAACTCAGGGTTATAGCCTACCGATAAAAAGTCATTTTCTACTAACACTAAGTTAACATAGATTTAATCACCAATCAGCGCATTGGTTACATCTTGTGCTGTAGACCCCGCCCAATGGCGGCATATTACGCTCTCAGAATCGTTTCCTTTGTACCCAAACAAACCCTCAGGCCGAGGCCAATCAATAATGAAAAAGAGGGAGGATATTTTCTGAGCAGGCCCCCATACACCACCTGACCATCATGGTCGGATTGATTGGCATTAAGGAGTGTTATGAGTGACTCAACGCTCACAGGCAATGCGCCTGTCAGACGAAATATCATGCGGAAAAACGTTATTATTGGTCTGTTATTGCTGCTGTTCGTGTTGATCGCGCTGTGGTGCCACGGTCGACCAGGCAGCGAGCTTGGTCTGCTGGGATTTACGCCGCTGGTGGCGCTAGCGATATTATCGCTGATCGGCGTTGATATTGTGCTGGCGGTCATCTCCTCGATTATTATCGCCATGATAATGACCTCGACCGGCCTGCCGGAAATGGGCACGATGCTGGCGAAATCCACCGGGTCATTTATTGCCACCGTTGGGCTTATCATTATGCTCGGCGCCGGCGTGGGGGAAGTGGCCACCCGCACCGGCGCAGCGGTTGAGCTGGTAAAATTTGTCGTCCATCGCATCGGGTTGTCGAGTCAGACGCGGGTGAAATTCGGCATTGTGGCGTCATCGATTTTAATTTGCGGTTCGCTGGGCACTATGGCCGGTGGCAATGCCATTATCGTGGCAGTAATCATTCCGGTGGCGGCAGCGGTACGCTTGACGCCGCCAACGGTCGCCGCGCTGATGATGACCGCCGGTTCCGTTGGGCTGTTTACCGGGCCTTTCACCCCCAGTACCGTGACGATCCTCAGCCTCGGTGGGTTGAGCTATCCGGACTATCTGCTGTACGTTGGTCTGCCGATGAGCGCGGTCACGCTGCTGGCCGGCTGGGTAATGGCGGGACGGATCCAGAAGATGACCGAAGGCAAACTGCGCTATGACGTCGATCTCGCGGAAAAGCCGCAAGAGGATCTCAGCGCCGCGCAGCAGCGTCGGCGTAAATTAAGCGCGCTGGCCTTCGCGGCGACCATCATCGTGATGGCGATCGTTGGCGTGGTGATTAAAGCCGGCTTCAGCTTCGCGATAATCGTGATGTTGCTGGTGGCCCTGATGACCGGCCTGGTAGGCGGCCTGCGACCGACGCAGATCCTTCAGGCCCTGTATCACGGCTGCGGCCGCCTGGTGTGGATGTTTATTCTCTACTGGCTGTACAACCCGATCCTTGAGCTGATGGATGGCCTGCACGCCTATCAGGGGCTGCTGGAGTATACCCAACCGCTGCTGGAGGGGATCTCCCCGGCCTGGCTGTGCTTTAGCATCTTCGCGTTCAATATTATCGGCCATGTGCCCGGTGCGGCGGTGGCCCAGATGACCTTTACTCATAAAATCTTTGGCCCGATGCTGATGGCCGCCGGCGTGCCGCCCCAGGGGACCACCGCCGTGCTGCTGGCCTCATCCCAGGTGGACTGGTTCGGGCCGTTTCCCTCATCAGATATGTTCGGCCAGATGGGGCTGGCGCAGTCTACTCATCTGAAATATATGCTCTATAACGGCTGGGCAATCGTGGTGGCGAACATCATTCTCTTTGCGCTGCTGTTTCAGATTCTGGTGTGACGAACGACCGCAGACGCGGAGGAGATTTTCCTCCGCGTCGACGTTTGGTCGTGAGGTTTTCCTTTTCTCACCGCGACAGCCACCGTAAAATCAGCCTCTTGTTCCCCCTGCGTAATGGAATCTATGCTGACTCTCGCCCATCTTCAACAGCGCCGCAGCCGGCGTTGGCTCTTCGGATTAACGCTGTTGCTGCTGGTCACCCTGCTGATCAGCCTGTGCGCGGGGGAGCAATGGATCCCGCCCGGCGAGTGGCTCAGCGCCAAAGGCCAGCTGTTTATCTGGCAGATCCGCCTGCCGCGAACCCTGGCGGTGCTGCTGGTGGGGGCGGCGCTGGCGCTCTCCGGGGCGATAATGCAGGCGCTGTTTGAAAATCCGCTGGCGGAGCCGGGTCTGCTGGGGGTCTCCAACGGCGCGGGCGTCGGGCTGATTGCCGCCGTCCTGCTGGGCAAAGGAGTCTTGCCCGGCTGGGCGCTCGGCCTGTGTGCCATCTTTGGCGCGCTGCTGATCACTTTTATTCTGCTGCGTTTCGCCCGCCGCCATCTGTCTACCAGCCGTCTGCTGCTGGCGGGGGTGGCGCTGGGGATCATCTGCAGCGCCCTGATGACCTGGGCAGTCTACTTCTCCACCTCTTTTGACCTGCGTCAGCTAATGTACTGGATGATGGGCGGGTTTGGCGGCGTCGACTGGCAACAGCTGTGGCTGATGATAGCCCTCCTGCCGGTGCTCTGCTGGGTCTGTCTGCAGTCGCAACCCCTGAATTTACTGGCGCTGGGCGAAGTCTCCGCTCGTCAGCTTGGGCTGCCGCTGTGGCTGTGGCGCAAATTACTGGTGGTGGCGACCGGCTGGATGGTCGGCGTTAGCGTGGCGCTGGCGGGGGCGATTGGCTTTATCGGTCTGGTGATCCCGCATATTCTGCGGCTATGCGGCTTGAGCGATCACCGGGTGTTGCTCCCGGCCTGTATGCTGGCCGGGGCAAGCGCCTTGCTGGGGGCGGATATCATTGCCCGGCTGGCGCTTTCCGCCGCAGAGCTGCCGATTGGCGTGGTGACGGCGACCCTGGGCGCGCCGGTCTTTATCTGGTTGCTGCTGCGTTCGCGGGGGCGGGGGTAGCGCGGCGCCGTCGGCAGGGACGGCGCCGGTTCAGGCTTACCAGCCTTTGATCGCGTCGCCTTTGTAGACTTCCTTCGCTTTTTCCGCGACTTCGCTGGTCTGGAAGGCGGCTTTTAATTCCTGAATTTTCTTGCTGTCCTTATTATCCTCGCGGGCGACTATCGCATTCACGTATGGGGAATCCGGCCCCTCCATAAACAGACCGTCGCGGGCGGCCGACAGGCCCGCCTGGGCGGAGAAGTTGGTGTTAATGATTGACAGGCTGACGTTCGGATCGTCAAGGGTACGGGTCAGCTGCGGGGTATCCACTTCAACAATTTTCAGCTGTTTCGGATTGTCGATGATATCCAGCGTGGTGGGTAAATAGCCGACGCCCGGTTTCAGCTTGAGTAACCCCTGCGCCTGAAGCAGCAGCAGGCTGCGGCCCAGGGTGGTGGTTTCATTAGAAATGGTCACCGTCGCCCCTTCGGGCAGTTCGCTGATATTTTTGATCCGGTGAGAATAGGCGGCGATAGGGAAGACAAAGGTTTTACCGACCACCGCAAATTTATAGCCGCGCTCTTTCGACTGCGCCTCAAGGTACGGCAGGGTCTGGAAGGCGTTGGCATCGACATCTTTGTTGTTCAGCGCTTCGTTGGGCAGCACATAATCATTGAAGGAGACCACTTCGACGTCGAGGTGGTATTTATCCTTCGCCACCTGCTCCACCACTTTCCAGATGGCTTCGTCCGGCCCGGTATTGATAGCGACTTTTACTTTATTATCTTCATCCGGGGAGCAGGCGCTCAGCAGGGCGACAGAGGTGGCGATTAACGCCAGGCTAAACAACTTCTTCATCACTAAAACTCTCTTAAATTAACAAGTAACGAAACCATATTACATTCATGGAACACTGTACACGGAAATGGTCGACGGCCCAATTGAGAGGATTTCATGTTGCCGGCGGCCAGCGAAGCGCTGTTACATCATGCGACAACTCGGGGGGAATGGCAGTAGAATGGCGGGCGCTGAATCCGCTACAGTAGAAAGGGATCACCTTCACCGGAAACCGGTTTATCCATTGAGGACAGGCTATGCAACATGACATTCTGAATACCGAAGTGACGACCATTGATGGCGAGAAAACCACCCTGGCATCCTTTGCCGGCAAGGTGCTGCTGATCGTCAATGTGGCCTCGAAATGCGGCCTGACGCCGCAGTATGAGCAACTCGAGGATCTGCAAAAGCAGTTTGCCGCCGAGGGCTTCAGCGTGCTGGGGTTCCCCTGCAACCAGTTCCTCGGCCAGGAGCCGGGCAGTGAAGAGGAGATTAAGACCTTCTGCAGCACCACCTACGGCGTCACCTTCCCGCTGTTTAGCAAAATTGACGTCAACGGCGAACATCGCGCGCCGCTCTATCAAAAACTGATTGCCGCCGCACCGAAAGCGGTGGCCCCGGAAGGCAGCGGTTTTTATGAGCGGATGGCCAGCAAAGGCCGGGCGCCGCTGTATGTGGACGACATTCTGTGGAACTTCGAAAAATTCCTCATCAATCGCCAGGGCAACGTCATTCAGCGCTTCTCTCCGGATATGACGCCGGACGATCCGCAGCTGGTGGCGGCGATTAAAGGAGCGCTGGCGCAATAATGTCGTTTCTGATGCAGCTACAGGATGTAGAAGCGGCGGGGCGCCTGGCCCCGTTTTCTGCGGCCTTTCGCGCCGGGGAGATTGTCCATCTGGTGGGGCCGAACGGCGCAGGGAAGAGCACGCTGCTGACCCGCATGGCGGGGCTGTCCGACGGCCCCGGCACGGTTCATTTTAACGGCCGGCTGCTTGACGAGTGGCCGGCGAGGGAGCTGGCGCGCCGTCGCGGATATCTGAGTCAACACCAGACCCCGCCGTTCGCCATGCCGGTATGGCACTACCTGGCGCTGCATATGCAGCAGCAGGGTGATAGCGCCCGTCTGAGCGATATCGCGGCCAGGCTTGGTCTGGACAATAAGCTGGGCCGTCCGGTCAATCAGCTGTCGGGCGGCGAGTGGCAGCGCGTGCGGCTGGCGGCAGTGATCCTGCAGATCGATCCCTTGAGTAATTCCGCGGGTCAGCTGCTGCTGCTGGATGAGCCGATGAACAGTCTGGATGTGGCTCAGCAGGCGGCGCTGGATCGGCTGTTACACGAGCTGAGCGCGGCGGGGATTGCGGTGGTGATGAGCAGCCACGATCTCAACCATACCCTGCGCCACGCCGGTCAGAGCTGGCTGCTCTGCCAGGGGGAAGCCATCGCCTGCGGGGAGACCGCCGAGGTGCTGAATGAGGAAAATTTAACCGCCGCCTATGCGATCCCGTTCCAGCGCGTTGAGGTGGCCGGTCATATTATGCTCATCGCGTCACAGTAGCACGCAGTTATCTTGTCACTATATTGATAAACAAGCTAAATTATTGCGATAAAGAGACTAGGGACAGAGGGATCATCTGAAATGCGCTTCTGGTTCATGTTGGCGGCGGCGTTAATTTTAGCCGGCTGCAGCAGCCATCGGGCACCGCCGCCGAATCCTCGGCTGGCAGACTCCATTACGGTGGTGGCGAATCTGAACGAGCAGCTGCGCAGCTGGCGCGGCGCGCCGTATCGCTACGGCGGCATGACGCCGCGCGGCGTTGACTGCTCCGGCTTCGTGGTGCGCACGTTTCGCGATAAATTTGCCCTCCAGCTGCCGCGTGAAACCCGCGAGCAGGCGGAAATCGGCACCCGCATCGATAAGCGCGATCTGCTGCCCGGCGATCTGGTGTTCTTCAAAACCGGCTCAGGGGAGAGCGGTCTGCACGTTGGCATCTACGATACCGACAACCAGTTTATTCACGCCTCCACCAGCCAGGGCGTCACCCGTTCCTCGCTGGATAACGTCTACTGGAACAAAAAGTTCTGGCAGGCGCGGCGAATCTGACGTCATTCAGAAGCAAGAGGGAAGCGAACGCTTCCCTTTTTTATGCCGATAACCCTGCACTCCGCCCGTGTTAATCCGCTGTTCCAGGCACTACACTGGAGAGAGGAGGAACCATGACCCTTTCTTTTACCACCCACTGGCGGGATGAACTGCCGGACTTTTACACTTCCCTGTCACCAACGCCGTTGGATAACGCCCGACTCATCTGGCGCAACGCCCCGCTGGCGCAACAGCTGGGGGTGCCCGACGCCCTGTTTGCGCCTGAAAGCGGGGCCGGTGTCTGGGGCGGCGAAGCGCTGCTTCCGGGCATGTCGCCGCTGGCGCAGGTATACAGCGGCCATCAGTTTGGCGCCTGGGCCGGCCAGCTGGGCGACGGACGCGGGATCCTGCTCGGCGAGCAGCAGCTGGCGGATGGCCGCCGTTACGACTGGCATCTGAAAGGCGCCGGCCTGACTCCTTATTCGCGGATGGGGGACGGCCGCGCCGTGCTGCGCTCGACGATCCGGGAAAGTCTGGCGTCGGAGGCGATGCACGCTCTGGGGATCCCGACGACGCGCGCCCTGGCGATGGTGACCAGTGATACCCCGGTCTACCGCGAGCGCGTGGAGCCCGGCGCGATGCTGATGCGGGTGGCCGAGAGCCATGTGCGCTTCGGCCATTTCGAACATTTTTACTATCGCCGTGAGCCGCAGAAGGTCGAGCAACTGGCCGACTATGTTATTCGCCACCACTGGCCGCAGCTGCAGGATGAGGCGGACAAGTACCTGTTATGGTTCCGTGACATTGTCACGCGTACCGCGCAGACTATCGCCAGCTGGCAAACCGTGGGCTTTGCCCATGGGGTGATGAATACCGACAACATGTCGATTCTCGGTCTGACCATCGACTACGGCCCGTATGGCTTCCTTGACGATTTTCAACCGGACTTCATCTGCAACCACTCCGATTATCAGGGGCGCTACAGTTTTGAAAACCAGCCGGCGGTGGGGCTGTGGAATCTGCAGCGTCTCGCCCAATCGCTGTCGCCGTTTATCAGCGCTGAAGCGTTAAACGCGGCGCTGGATGAGTATCAGCACGCCTTGCTGACCGCTTATGGCCAGCGGATGCGCGATAAACTCGGCCTGTTCAGCCAGCAGAAAGGGGATAACGACCTGCTGGACGGGCTGTTTGCCCTGATGATCCGCGAGAAGAGCGACTATACCCGGACGTTCCGCCTGCTGAGCCACAGCGAACAGCTCAGCGCCGCTTCGCCGCTGCGCGATGAGTTTATCGACCGCGCGGCCTTTGACAGCTGGTTTGCCGGGTATCGTGCGCGGCTGCGTGATGAACAGGTGGACGACGCGCAGCGCCAGCAGAGGATGCAGGGCGTGAATCCGGCGCTGGTGTTACGTAACTGGCTGGCGCAGCGGGCGATCGAGCAGGCTGAGGCGGGCGATATGGGCGAGCTGGAGCGCTTGCATGCCGCGCTGGCAGACCCCTTTACCGATCGCGAGGACGACTACGTCCGCCGCCCGCCGGACTGGGGGAAACGTCTGGAAGTCAGCTGCTCGAGCTAACTTGCCTCGCCCCGCGTTCAGCGGGGCGCTTACTTGGTCAGAATTAACTTCCCGGCGTGGGTCTGGCGCAGCAGATAGCGCTGGCCGCCATGCTCAATCACTACTCGTCCTTCGCTGCCTAACAGAACCCGACTGCTGATCTCTCTGTCCGTCGCCACGGGATAAGGGGCATTGTCTTTTGGTTTTTCAGCTGTGGCAGTGTTATCCATACGCGTCATAGCTCTCAAAATAAAAATCAAGGCAACAATGATAATCATTATCAATAATGTTGTTTTTGACGGCAAGCGTTATTTATCGTGTTACCGGATTTGGTAGGGGAGTCAGCGAAGAGAATTGCCCGCCGCAGGCGCGGCGGGCGGAGCGGTTACAGGCGGGTGGCGGTGGCCGCAGCCAGCTCGCTCAATAATCTTTCGCTGTCTTCCCAGCTCAGGCAGGGGTCGGTGATTGACTGGCCCCAGGTCAACGGCTGGCCGGGGACCACTTTCTGAGTGCCTTCCTGCAGGAAGCTTTCGGCCATAATCCCGGCGATGGCGGTGGAGCCCGCGCGAATTTGCTGACAGATATCGGCGCACACCTCCAGCTGACGGCGGTGCTGCTTCTGGCAGTTGCCATGGCTGAAATCAACGACCAGCTGTTCCGGCAGATCGAATTCACGCAGCGCCTCGCCGGCGGCGGCGATATCCTCGGCGTGATAGTTTGGCCGTTTGCCGCCGCGCATAATGATATGCCCGTACGGGTTGCCGCTGGTCTGGTAAATCGTCATCTGCCCCTGCTTGTCCGGGGAGAGGAACATATGGCTGGCGCGGGAGGCGCGGATGGCGTCCACCGCGATGCGCGTATTGCCGTCGGTGCCGTTTTTAAATCCAACCGGGCAGGAGAGCGCTGAGGCCATTTCACGGTGGATCTGGCTTTCTGTGGTGCGCGCCCCGATGGCCCCCCAGCTGATGAGATCGGCGATAAACTGACCGGTCACCATATCGAGAAACTCGGTGGCCGTCGGTACCCCCAGCTCATTAACCTGCAGCAGCAGGCGCCGCGCCAGCTCAATTCCGTGGTTGACCCGGTAGCTGCCGTTGAGGTCGGGATCGGAGATTAAGCCTTTCCAGCCCACCACGGTACGCGGTTTTTCAAAGTAGGTGCGCATCACGATCTCCAGCTGCGGCTGGTAGCGCTCGCGCATGCCCTGCAGGCGGCGGGCATACTCCAGCGCCGCGTCGGTGTCGTGAATGGAGCAGGGGCCGATAATCACCAGCAGTCGGCGGTCTTCGCCGTTGAGGATTTTTTCAATTCGGCGGCGGGAGGCCGAGACGTGGGCAGCCACGTCGGCCGTTACGGGATGGCGCTGGGCCAGCTCCGCGGGCGTTACCAGGCTCTCAATGCGCGCGGTACGCAATTCGTCTGTTTTATTCATTGGGGTCTCAAAAATCTGTTTCTTCCGCGGCGAAAATGCCGGGAAGTGATGCGCATCACGATAAACCAATCCCTGCTTATTGCAAGAGCAGGGCATGATCCTGTATAGGCCACGGGTGATAGCATAAACAAATTTTTAATAATGTACTAGTGTATTAGTACATCCTGCGATTCAGCCCCATGATGTCCATGATTTTTGTCGCTATTTCCTCAACGGAATAGTTGGTGCTGTTCAGGCAGGGGATTTTATTCTTGCGATACAGGGCCTCCACTTCGGTCACTTCCATCCGACACTGGCGCAGGGAGGCGTAGCGGCTGTTCTCCCGGCGCTCCTCGCGGATCGCCGCCAGACGCTCCGGATTGATGGTCAGGCCGAACATCTTATGCTGCAGGGGTTTCAGCGAGGCCGGCAGAACCAGATTGTCCATATCGTCGGCGATAAACGGATAGTTGGCGGCGCGAATACCGTACTGCATGGCGAGATACAGACTGGTGGGTGTTTTGCCGCAGCGCGAGACGCCGAGGAGGATCACCTGCGCCTGGTCAAGGTTGCGCAGCGAGATGCCATCGTCATGGGCGAGGGTATAATCGATGGCGGCGATACGCGCATCATATTTAATCAGGTTGCCGGGGTTGAGGCCGTGGGTGCGGTGGGCCACCGGCGTCGGGTCGAGGTTGAGCTCCTGCTGCAGCGGGGCCACCAGCGCCTGTACGATATCCTGACAAAAGCCTTCACTTTGCAGAATAATGTCGCGTATTTCCGGGATGACGATGGAGTAGAACACCAGCGGGCGAATACCCGTTTGCTGATAAATGGCGTCGATCTGCTCCTTTACCGCCCGCGCGCGGCTGATATTTTCCACAAACGGCAGGGTTACGCTGCTGATGGCGACCGGGAATTGCGACATCACGGCATGCCCCAGCACCTCCGCCGTAATGGCGGTACCGTCAGAAATATAAAATACGTGGCGATCTACAGCACTTTCCATTTTGACCATCCGGTATAATGAGTTTAATTGCCTGAAAGCGGATATTAAATTTAAGCATATCCCTGTTTGATTTGTCTCTTGTTAAAATTGAAACGCTATTTTTGTTTTTTATGAAAAGGGTGGTTCATTTTCTTTTTGTCGCCGTTATTTCCAGCGTTTTCCATCAGAATTCCTAAAAATCATCAAGTTAGCAATATCGGGGGAACAGTCCGAAAAATGAAAAAATAATTTGCTTGAACGATTCACCGTTTTTTTCAGCTTCATAAATATGTCAGGATAATCCTGCAGTCGATCGTGAAATTTTTTTCACTGGTATTAAATCACAAAAGGATTGTCTCGATGTCCAACAATGGCTCGTCACCGCTGGTGCTTTGGTATAACCAACTCGGCATGAATGATGTAGACAGAGTTGGGGGCAAAAATGCCTCCCTTGGTGAAATGATTACGAATCTGTCCGGTATGGGTGTTTCCGTACCTAACGGGTTTGCCACCACCGCTGATGCTTTCAATCAGTTCCTGGACCAAAGCGGTGTTAACCAGCGCATCTATGCGCTGCTGGATGAAACCGACATTGACGACGTTTCCGCATTAGCGAAAGCGGGCGCGCAGATCCGACAGTGGATCATCGATACCCCCTTCCAGAGCGAACTGGAAAACGCGATTCGCGATGCTTATGACCTGCTGTCCGCCGATGACGCCGAGGCCTCATTCGCCGTGCGCTCTTCCGCCACCGCGGAAGATATGCCGGACGCCTCCTTCGCCGGGCAGCAAGAGACATTCCTCAACGTGCAGGGCTTTGACGCCGTGCTCGTTGCCGTGAAGCACGTGTTTGCTTCGCTGTTTAACGATCGCGCAATCTCCTACCGCGTGCATCAGGGTTACGATCACCGCGGCGTGGCGCTCTCCGCCGGGGTGCAGAGGATGGTCCGCTCCGATCTGGCCTCCTCCGGCGTCATGTTCTCCATCGATACCGAATCCGGCTTTGACCAGGTGGTGTTTATCACCTCTGCATGGGGTTTGGGCGAGATGGTGGTGCAGGGCGCGGTGAACCCGGACGAATTCTACGTCCACAAACCGACGCTGGCCGCTGGCCGTCCGGCGATCGTGCGCCGCACCATGGGGTCGAAAAAGATCCGTATGGTTTACGCGCCGACCCAGGAGCACGGTAAACAGGTGCGTATCGAAGATGTGCCGCAGGCGCAGCGCGATATTTTCTCGTTAAGCAACGAGGAAGTGCAGGAGCTGGCGAAGCAGGCGGTGCAGATCGAGAAGCACTACGGCCGTCCGATGGATATCGAGTGGGCGAAAGATGGCCACACCGGTAAGCTATTTATCGTCCAGGCGCGTCCTGAAACCGTGCGTTCCCGCGGCCAGGTGATGGAGCGTTATACCCTCCACGCTCAGGGGCAGATCATCGCCGAAGGGCGCGCCATCGGCCACCGCATTGGCGCCGGTCCGGTCAAGGTGATCCACGATATCAGCGAGATGAATCGCATTGAGCCAGGCGACGTACTGGTTACCGACATGACCGACCCGGACTGGGAACCGATCATGAAAAAAGCCTCGGCGATTGTCACCAACCGCGGCGGGCGTACCTGTCACGCGGCGATTATCGCCCGTGAGCTGGGGATCCCGGCAGTGGTCGGCTGCGGCGATGCTACCGATCGCATTCAGGAAAATCAGAATGTCACCGTCTCCTGCGCCGAAGGCGACACCGGCTATGTCTACGCCGAGCTGCTCGACTTCAGCGTCAAGAGCTCCAGCGTAGGCGACATGCCGGATCTGCCGCTGAAGGTGATGATGAACGTCGGCAACCCGGATCGCGCGTTCGACTTCGCCTGCCTGCCGAACGAAGGCGTCGGTCTGGCGCGGCTGGAATTTATCATCAACCGTATGATTGGCGTTCATCCGCGCGCGCTGCTGGAGTTTGACGACCAGGAGCCGGGCCTGCAGAACGAAATCCGCGAGCTGATGAAAGGCTACGATTCGCCGAGAGAGTTCTACGTTGGCCGCCTGACCGAAGGGATCGCCACCCTCGGCGCCGCTTTCTATCCGAAACGGGTGATCGTGCGTCTGTCGGACTTCAAATCGAACGAATACGCCAACCTGGTGGGCGGCGAGCGCTATGAGCCGGAAGAAGAGAACCCGATGCTCGGCTTCCGCGGCGCCGGACGCTACGTTTCCGAAAGCTTCCGCGACTGTTTCGCCCTTGAATGCGAAGCGATGAAGCGCGTGCGTAACGACATGGGACTGACCAACGTTGAAGTGATGGTCCCCTTCGTCCGTACCGTCGCCCAGGCGAAAGCGGTGGTCGAAGAGCTGGAGCGTCAGGGGCTGAAGCGCGGCGAGAACGGGCTGAAGATCATTATGATGTGCGAGATCCCGTCGAACGCCTTGCTGGCGGAGCAGTTCCTCGAGTACTTCGACGGCTTCTCCATCGGTTCGAACGACATGACCCAACTGGCGCTCGGTCTGGACCGCGATTCCGGTGTGGTTTCTGAGCTGTTTGATGAACGCAATGACGCGGTGAAAGCCCTGCTGTCGATGGCCATCCGCGCGGCGAAGAAACAGGGTAAATACGTCGGCATCTGCGGCCAGGGGCCGTCTGACCATGAGGATTTCGCCGCCTGGCTGATGGAAGAGGGGATTGATAGCTTGTCCCTGAACCCGGATACCGTGGTACAAACCTGGTTAGGTCTGGCGGAACTGAAAAAATAAGTTCGCCCTGACAGGACCGATCCCCGGCAGCGATGCCGGGGATTTTTTTTACCGGTGTCAGGCTATCTGGTGTCGTGATGCGCAGGGCAAAAAAAAGCCCATCGTGGGAGATGGGCAAAGACTACACACAGCAATTCGTTGTTTCACTCAGGGGATTTCCATGCTTATAAATCAAGGTGTTGATTTATAACCGTGAGCTAATAGTAGGCAGCGGGGCCTTTGCCGTCGATCAGATTCCTCTCAATAGTTAAATTGTTGTGAAGGACCGGGGGAGGAAAGCGAGGTGAAGGGCGCGCGGGGCCAGCGCATTGCCGGCGATCAATAAATTTTGCTTAACAATATGCGGGCAAAGAAACAGGCGGGTCTCCCCGCCTGCCAGGCATTACTTGCGACCGGCCTCCAGCTCACTAAGCTCTTCAAGGACGACGTCAGGGTCTTTCGGCGGCGGCGGCACCTCATGCACCCAGGCGTCATACAGCCGCCAGGAGACGGCGAGCAGCACCGGACCGATAAACAGGCCGATCATGCCGAAGGCGATCAGGCCGCCAATGACGCCGGTGAGGATAAGGATCATTGGCAGGTCGGCGCCCATGCGGATGAGCACCGGACGAATAACGTTGTCCATGGTGCCGACTACGCAGCTCCACACCAGCAGCACGGTGCCCCAGGTGGTGTCCCCGCTCCAGTAAAGCCAGATAATCGACGGCACCAAAACCAGTAAAGGGCCGAGCTGAACCAGACAGGTAAAGATCATCACCACGGTCAGCAGAGCGGCGTAGGGCACGCCGGAGACGGCAAGGCCAATCCCGCCCAGTACCGCCTGAGTGAGGGCCGTGACCACCACGCCCAGCGCCACGGCGCGCACGGCCTGGCCGGCCAGCAGCACCGCGGCGTCGCCGCGTTTGGCCGCGAGGCGCGTGGCGAAGTAGCGGAAACCATAGGCCACCTGCTCGCCGCGCCAGTAGAGCAGCGCGCTGAACAGCAGCATCAAACCGCAGTAGACCAGCAGCTTGCCGATGTGCGCCGCCTGACCGACAAACCAGCTGGTGGTGGTGCCAATATAGGGACGAACCTTGGCCATAATCGCCGAGCCGCCCATATCCAGCAGACCGTGCCAGGCGGAGTACAGTTTATCGCCGACCAGCGGTACGCTGTTGAGCCAGGCGAAATCCGGCAGCGTCACATTTCCACTGCTGATGAGTTTGATCAGCGGAACGCTGTTATCCACCAGGCTGTTGACCAGCAGAGCGATAGGAATAACGAATAGCAGAAACAGCAACAGGGTCATCGCCAGCACCGCCAGCAGTCGTTTGCCGAACAGCACACGCTGCAGACGCAGCAGCACCGGCCAGGTGGCGATCACCACCGTACCGGCCCAGGCGAAGGACAGAATAAACGGCTGCACAACCCACAGGCAGGATATGATAATCAGGGCCAGGAACAGCACCGACAGCAGTATTTGCGGAATGTCCCGAGGCTGATGGGGATTAATCATAGAGAAATTTTACCTTTCCAGTCGCGCCAAACAGCTGGCGCCGCGTAAATCCATATACTGATAATAATATCAATAATTTTGCCGGGCTGATTTTGCACAGAAAACACGTGGGCGCATATGAAAAAAATGTGATAAAAAGTTGAATGCGCTACGCAAACGTTTAGTTAGCACCAACACAATATTTTCAAACACAACATAGTCAGGCAGGGTCAAGCGTGATGATCCCACAAATTTCTCAGGCGCCAGGGGTAGTTCAACTGGTGCTGAATTTTTTGCAGGTACTGGAGCAACAGGGTTTTACCGGCGATACCGCCACCAGCTATGCCGACAGGCTAACGATGGCCACCGACAACAGCGTCTATCAGCTGCTGCCGGATGCGGTCATTTTTCCTCGATCCACGGCGGACGTGGCGCTGCTGGCGCGCGTCGCCGCCGAACCGCGTTTTAAATCGCTGATCTTCACACCGCGTGGCGGCGGCACCGGCACTAACGGCCAGGCGCTGAACGGCGGGATTATCGTCGATATGTCCCGCTATATGAACCGCATTATCGAAATCAACCCCGAAGAGGGCTGGGTGCGCGTTGAAGCCGGGGTCATCAAAGATCAGCTGAACCAGTTTCTTAAACCCTATGGTTACTTCTTTGCGCCTGAGCTATCCACCAGCAACCGCGCCACGCTGGGGGGGATGATTAACACCGACGCGTCCGGCCAGGGATCGCTGGTGTACGGCAAAACGTCGGATCACGTGCTCGGCCTGCGGGCGGTGCTGATGGGCGGGGATATCCTCGATACCCAGGCGGTGCCGGTGGCGCTGGCGGAGACGCTGGGCAATACCCCCTCGACGGTTGGCCGGATCTACAACACGGTCTACCAGCGCTGCAAGGCGCAGCGTGACCTGATCATTGATAAGTTTCCCAAACTCAACCGCTTCCTCACCGGATACGATCTGCGTCACGTCTTTAACGATGAGATGAGCGAGTTCGACCTGACCCGTATTTTAACCGGTTCGGAAGGGACGCTGGCGTTTATTACCGAAGCGCGGCTGGATATCACCCGCCTGCCGAAGGTGCGCCGTCTGGTCAACGTCAAATATGACTCCTTCGACTCTGCGCTGCGCAATGCGCCCTTTATGGTCGAAGCGAAAGCCCTGTCGGTGGAGACCGTCGATTCTAAAGTTCTCAATCTGGCGCGCGAGGATATCGTCTGGCACTCGGTAAGCGAACTGATCACCGACGTACCGGATAAAGAGATGCTCGGGCTCAATATCGTCGAATTCGCCGGCGATGACGCGGCGCTGATTGACCAGCAGGTTACTACCCTGTGCCAGCGGCTGGACGAGCTGATGGCCGCCAGCGAGGCGGGCGTCATTGGCTGGCAGGTCTGTCACGATCTTGAAGGCGTGGAGCGCATCTATGCCATGCGCAAGAAGGCCGTCGGCCTGTTGGGTAATGCCAAAGGCGCCGCCAAGCCTATTCCTTTCGCCGAGGACACCTGCGTACCGCCCGAACATCTGGCGGATTACATCGTCGAGTTCCGCGCGCTGCTCGACAGCCACGGCCTAAGCTACGGCATGTTTGGCCACGTTGATGCCGGGGTGCTGCACGTGCGCCCGGCGCTGGACATGTGCGATCCGCAGCAGGAGGTGCTGATGAAGCAGATCTCCGACGAGGTGGTAGCGCTGACGGCGAAGTATGGCGGCCTGCTGTGGGGCGAACATGGCAAAGGGTTCCGCGCGGAGTACAGCCCGGCCTTCTTTGGCGAGACGCTGTATGCCGAGCTGCGCAAGATCAAAGCGGTCTTCGATCCCGATAACCGCCTGAATCCGGGGAAAATCTGTCCTCCGGAAGGTATCGACGCGCCGATGATGAAAGTCGATGCGGCGAAGCGCGGCACCTGGGATCGGCAGATCCCCATCGCGGTGCGCAGCAGCTGGCGTGGGGCGATGGAGTGTAATGGCAACGGGCTGTGCTTCAACTTTGACGTCAAGAGCCCGATGTGTCCGTCGATGAAAGTCAGCAACCAGCGCATCCACTCGCCGAAAGGGCGGGCGACGCTGGTGCGGGAATGGCTGCGCCTGCTGGCCGACCGCGGCGTCGATCCCAACCAGCTGGAGAAGGCGCTGCCGGAGCAGGGCGTCAGCCTGCGCTCGCTGGTGGCGCGCACGCGCAACAGCTGGCATGCGCGCAAAGGCGAATATGACTTCTCGCATGAGGTCAAAGAGGCGATGTCCGGCTGTCTGGCCTGTAAAGCCTGTTCGACCCAGTGCCCGATCAAAATCGATGTTCCCGAGTTCCGCTCGCGCTTCCTGCAGCTGTACCACAGCCGCTATCTGCGGCCGGTGCGCGATCATCTGGTGGCCTCGGTCGAATCTTATGCGCCGCTGATGGCGCAGGCGCCGAAGACCTTTAACTTTTTTATTAACCAGCCGTGGCTGAAAAAGCTGTCGGAGAAGCATATCGGGATGGTCGATCTGCCGCTGCTCTCGGCGCCGTCGCTGAAGCAGCAGATGGCCGGCCACCGTTCCGCCAATATGACCCTTGAGCAGCTCGAAGCGCTGAGCGCCGAGCAGAAAGCGAAGATGGTGCTGGTGGTGCAGGATCCCTTCACCAGCTACTACGACGCCCAGGTGGTGGCCGACTTTATCCGTCTGGTCGAGGCCTTAGGCTATCAGCCGGTGCTCCTGCCGTTCTCGCCGAACGGCAAGGCGCAGCATATCAAAGGCTTCCTCACCCGCTTCGCGCGCACCGCGCAGAAGACGGCGGACTTCCTCAACCGCGTGGCGCAGCTGGGCATGCCGCTGGTGGGCGTCGATCCGGCGCTGGTGCTCTGCTACCGCGATGAGTACAAGCAGACGCTCGGCGACAAGCGCGGCGATTTCCAGGTGCTGTTAGTCCATGAGTGGTTGCCGAAGGCCCTAACCAGCGACGCCCGTCCCGATCTGGGCGGTGAGCCCTGGTACCTGTTCGGTCACTGTACCGAAGTGACCGCGCTACCGGCGGCGACAAAGCAGTGGGCAGATATTTTTGCCCACTTCGGCGCGAAGCTGGAAAACGTCAGCGTTGGGTGTTGCGGGATGGCTGGCACCTATGGTCATGAAGTGAAAAACCACGCCAACTCGTTGGCCATTTACGCGCTCTCCTGGCAGCAGGCGATGCAGCGGCTGCCGCGAAACCGCTGTCTGGTGACGGGCTACTCCTGCCGCAGTCAGGTGAAGCGTATTGAAGGCAGCGGCGTTCGCCACCCGCTGCAGGCGTTACTGGAGATAATCGGATGATTTGGAAACGTCAGGCCACGCTGGAGCAGCTCAACCGGCTCGGTGAGGGGAACATGGTAGGGCTGCTCGATATTCGCTTTGAGACCGTTACCGACGATACGCTGGAGGCCACTATGCCGGTCGATAGCCGCACACAGCAGCCGTTTGGCCTGCTGCACGGCGGAGCGTCGGTGGTGCTGGCGGAGACCCTGGGGTCGGTGGCAGGCTATCTGTGCAGCGAAGGCGAACAAAAGGTGGTGGGGCTGGAGGTTAACGCCAACCACATCCGTTCGGCGCGCGGGGGCCGGGTGCGCGGCGTCTGCAAAGCGCTGCACGTCGGGACGCGCCATCAGGTCTGGCAAATTGAAATCTTCGACGAACAGTCGCGGTTATGTTGTTCATCACGACTAACCACCGCGGTAATATAAGCCGCATGGCGGGAGGCGAATAGCCTCCCTTTTTTTAAGGTAATAAGCGAGAGCCGGCCTGCCAGAGCCAGAGAGGTTGTCACAAGATCAACCGGGCGTCGGCAGGGAATTATCTAATATTTATATTATTACCGATCCACTCTCGTTATTTATGCTACTCTTTTCAATACTAAATGCTTAAAGGTAACAAGAGGACGGTTAACCATGGGTATTCTTTCCTGGATCATTTTTGGACTTATTGCCGGTATTTTAGCCAAGTGGATTATGCCGGGAAAAGATGGCGGCGGATTTATCGTGACCGTTATTTTGGGGATCATCGGCGCCGTGGTCGGCGGCTGGATCAGTACCCTGTTTGGTTTTGGTAAGGTCGATGGGTTTAATTTCGGCAGCTTCGTGGTAGCGGTTATCGGTGCGCTGGTGGTACTGTTTATTTACCGGAAAGTGCGTAGCTAATTTTCAGCTGCTCAGCTGTAAATAAGTACATAAAAGCTGCCGCGATATGCGGCAGCTTTTTTATTGCTGACAGATGACAGCGTAGATCTCCTTTGGGCTATTGTCTGTCGGTTCCCTCGCCAACCGGCACCACCTCAACGTGCACTTCGTAGTGTTTCGCCTGGCCGGCGGGGATCAGCGCGGTCAGTTTGTTAATGGTTTCCGCTGGCGTATCGGTTGCTACCGTGGCTGAAAACAGCACCGGTCTGTGCGGCGGAAGCTGCGGCGGGAACGGCGGCAGGGGGCCACGATCCCTCTCCATCGGCGGGCGGACTCCGTTATCGACGACAGGCGCCGGGACGTCGGTTTTATCAGCCGCAAAGGCGCTGGCGGCGGTAACGGTGGCGATAGCGAACAGGGCAAGCAGAGCTTTTTTCATCCGGGATTCCTCAATAAGCAAGTCCCAAAAGAGTAGAGGGTGCCGGCAGGCGGAACAATCCCAGGCGGCGCGAATCCTCTGAATCTTCTTTTTTCCTCGCGAATGTGGAGGTCAGATGAGAGCGAGTGTCATTGCGTTCGGGAGCCTCTTAATTCAGCAGTACGCTCATAATCAGCAGTACGGCCATGCACATCGACATAATACTGATATCAACAATCATTCTGTACGACAAAAGCTCCAGCTAAACGGGTACGGCGGGCAGGTAAAAGCCCATCTTATAGTGGTTAAAGAGTGTACCCTGCCTACTTCCATTGAACAAACGTTTATTGACTAATATTGTCGGCCTGCGTCGGCCATCGGCCACCGCCTGGAGCAACATGAGGGTGGCTCATGTTGCATTGAATTTAAGTCGCTTTCCCTCCAGCGCTGACTCTGGCAAAAATAGGTTCATTAACGAATCAACAACATTTACCGGTTGAAGCGCGCCCGGCCTGACTCCGCGTCGCCAGGCTGGTGGAGAGTATTCCGCCGGGTTCGCTTTATGCCCGCCATCAGGATGGACAATCGCCATGAATAATAAATTTACCTATACGATTAAGCGCACCCGGTTTGATGAAAACTATAACCCTGCGGAAAATACGCGTATTACCACCAACTTCGCTAATTTAGCCAGAGGGGTGAACCGTGAGGAAAATCTGCGCAATACGTTAATCATGATGAATAACCGTTTTAATAGCCTGGCCCACTGGGATAATCCCCATAACGATCGCTATGCGGTGGAACTGGATATTATTTCTGTCGAGATGAATATTGCTCAGGATAGCGCCAGCTTCCCGGTGATTGAGATCCTGCAAACGCATATTGTCGATAAAAAGAGCGGGGAGCGTCATGCCGGTATCGTCGGCAATAACTTCTCCTCCTATGTGCGGGATTACGATTTTAGCGTACTGCTTCTGGAACATAATAAGGACCAGAGTCGCTTCAGCGTACCGGAAAACTTTGGCGAGTTGCACGGCAATATCTTTAAGGATTTTGTGCAATCCAGCGCCTGGCGCGCCAACTTCAGCAAGGCGCCGGTGATTTGCCTGAGCGTCTCCAGTAAAGATGTTTACCATCGCACCGGTAACGAACATCCGGTCCTCGGCATTGAATATGCTCAGGAAGGCGTCTCGCTGACCGAGCGCTATTTCAGCAAAATGGGTCTGCAGGTACGCTATTTTATGCCAAAAAACAGCGTCGCGCCGTTGGCCTTTTATTTTACCGGCGATCTGCTCAGCGATTACACCAGCCTGGAACTGATCGCCACCATCAGCACGATGGAGACGTTTCAGAAAATATATCGCCCGGAGATCTACAATGCCAACTCCCCGGCGGGGCAATACTATCAGCCCAATCTCAGCCACCTGGATCATTCATTAACAAAAATCGTCTATGACAGGGAAGAGCGCAGCCTGTTGGCGATTGAGCAGGGGAAATTTACACAACAACATTTTATCAACCCGCACAAGACGTTGCTTGAGCAATGGTCTGCTAATTTCGCGCTTTGCTAAACCCATATAAAAGGCTAATGACTATGAAAACATGGCTTCCGACATCGACCGCCGGCAGTTTACCGAAACCTTCCTGGCTGGCGCAGCCAGAGACCCTGTGGTCGCCCTGGAAACTGTCCAGCGAAGAATTACTGGCCGGCAAGCGCGACGCCTTGCGGTTATCCCTCGACGACCAGCTGCGGGCCGGGATCGATATTGTCAGCGACGGCGAGCAAACGCGGCAGCACTTTGTCACCACCTTCATCGAGCACCTCAGCGGGGTGGATTTTGCCAAACGCGAGATCGTGAAAATTCGTAACCGCTATGAGGCCAGTGTTCCAACGGTGGTGGGCGCCGTGGAGCGCCAGAAACCGGTCTTCGTGGAGGACGCTCGCTATCTGCGGCAGCTCACCAGTCAGCCGATCAAATGGGCGCTTCCGGGCCCGATGACCATGATCGACACGCTGTATGACAACCACTATAAAAGCCGGGAAAAGCTGGCCTGGGAATTTGCTAAAATCCTCAATCAGGAAGCGAAAGAGTTAGAGGCTGCGGGGGTTGATATTATTCAGTTCGATGAGCCGGCCTTTAACGTCTTCTTCGATGAGGTCAACGACTGGGGGATCGCCGCCTTAGAACGAGCCACCGAAGGGCTGAAGTGTGAGACAGCGGTGCATATCTGCTACGGCTATGGCATCAAGGCCAATACCGACTGGAAAAAGACGCTGGGCTCCGAGTGGCGACAGTATGAAGAGGCTTTCCCGCAGCTGCAGAAATCGTCCCTTGATATTATCTCTCTCGAGTGCCACAACTCGCGCGTGCCGATGGATCTGCTGGAGTTGATCCGCGGTAAAAAGGTGATGGTCGGGGCGATCGATGTCGCCAGCCATGCGATCGAAACCCCGGAAGAGGTGGCTGGAACCCTGCGCAAGGCGCTGGCGTTCGTCGATGCCGACAAACTCTACCCGTCCACCAACTGCGGTATGGCGCCGCTGCCGCGCCATGTCGCGACCGGCAAACTGCACGCCCTGAGCGCCGGCGCCGAGATTATTCGTCGCGAGCTGGCGGCAAAGTAAGGCGGGGCGCGCCCGTTATCTTCCCCAGGCGGTGTACTTTATCGTCGGTTCACTTCCAGAGCGGGCTGTTACCCGCTCTGCGTCATGTTGCCGCCAGCGGGCGACAGATCGCCCGCAGGGCGACGGCGCTGCACAGCGGAAACAGCGCCAGCAGAAGCCAGGGATAAACCGCCTGCGGCGACGGAATGAGCGCCTGGTCAAGCAAATGACCGAGCAGTAAATTCCCGGCTAACACCGCGCACCCTCCTGCGGTGGCGAGCGCTCCGTAGTGGGCGCCCAGCGTCGACTCCTCGGCGAACAGCGGGATCAGATCCTTGGCTGAGGGCACTAACAGCATCTGGCCGAGGGTGAGCAGCGTGACAAAACCAGCCGCCGGCATTAACCGCAGCCAACCTTCGGCGGGTGGGGCGGCGGCGAATAACGCCACGCTGGCAAAGGAAGCCGACAGCAGCAGAAAGCCCACCGGCAGGATGCGCACGGCGCCCATTCGCCGGGCGAAGCGGGCGAGAGGGAGCTGGAGGGTGATAATCAACAGCGAGGCCAGCATAAAGAGCGGCGCCAGATCCTGCTCGCGGCCGCCGGAACGTTGGATCTCCACCGGCAGGGCGAGGTACAGTTGGTTGTAGCTCAACAGCCATGAGCTGTAGGCGAGAATAAACGCGACAAAGCGCGGCTGGCGCAAAGGCGTCCACCATGGGACTCGTCTGCGCGTTGTTGTCGTGTGCCCGTCGGCGGGCAGACAGAAAAAGAGCACCGCCAGCGCCAGAAGGAATATTCCCGCGCCGGCGAGGGCGATATGCCGAAAGCCGATCCCGCTCAGCACGCCTCCGGCCACCGGGCCGATCACCGCTCCCAGTTCACCGCATACCGCAAACAGCGCAAACCACTCGGCGCGACTGCGTTTCCCGTTGGCCTGGCTGAGGGTACCGGCCCGCGCCAGCAGGGCCTCTATCGACGGGGAGAACAGGGCGCCGCCGACGCCGGTCAGGCAGGCGCCGAGGATAATGGGCCACAGCGACGCCCCGCACGCCAGCAGGAGAAAACCGGCGACGCGAACGACGCAGCCGGCGAGAATGATCGCCTTAGCGCCATAGCGGTCGGCCAGCGTCCCGCCGAGGATAAACATGCCCTGCTGAGAGAAGGTACGCAGCCCGAGGATCAGGCCGATAAGTCCGCCTGAGAGCAGCATGTCGTCGCGCAGGAAGAGGGCGAGGAAAGGAACGACCGCGTAAAAGCCAATATTAAAAACGAACTGGCTTCCCAGTAACACCGGAGGCCAGAGGGTTGCCGCAGGGCGCAGGGAGAAAAGAGGCATATCCGCCCAACCTAAACGATGAAATGAATGTGCTTTTTGCCGTGGTAAGGGGAGATCTCGATTTTGGTTTTCACCCGGAAAACGTCCCACAGCAGCCCTTCGGACAAAATCTCCTCCGGCGTCCCGCTGGCGAGGATCTGCCCCTGCTGCATCACGATCAGCGAATCGCAGAACATCGCGGCATGGTTAAGATCGTGAATGGCCACAATGCTGGTTACCGGCAGCTCGCTGATCAACTGCATTAACTGCATCTGATGGTGTATATCCAGATGGTTGGTCGGCTCATCCAACAGGATTTCGCTCGGGCTCTGCGCCAGCGCGCGGGCGATATGCACCCGCTGCCGCTCGCCGCCGGAGAGGCTTAACCATCCCTGTTCGCTTTTCTCCAGCATCGCTACCCGCTGCAGCGCGGCGGCAATCGCCTCGTCATCCTGAGCGCTCCAGTTTGAGAACGGAGAGTGGTGGGGAATGCGTCCCAGGCGCACGACGTCGCGCACCCGCATATTGGCCTCGGTCATGCCGTGTTGCTCGACGAAAGCCACGCGGCGGGCGAGCTGCTTTTTCGCCATCCGGGCGATATCCTGGCCGTCGAGGGTGACGCGACCTGCATCCGGGCGGCGCAGGCCCGCCAGAACGCGCAGCAGCGAGGATTTGCCGCAGCCGTTGGGCCCCAGCAGTCCGACCGTTTCGCCTCGCGGCACCCGCAGCGAGACATTATTGACGATGACCTTTTTGCCTGCCTTCCAGGTGATATTTTCAGCGCAAATACTCATCACTTATTCCTTGAGCGGTAGATAATCACGGCAAAGAAAGGCACCCCAACCAGGGCGGTTACTACCCCAACGGGCAGACTTTGCGGGGCAATCAGCAGGCGCGACGCAATGTCCGCCAGTACCATCAATATCGCCCCTGCCAGCGCGCTGGCGATCAGCAACGTTCGGTGCAGCGGGCCAAAGAAGAAACGCATCACGTGCGGCACCACCAGGCCAACAAAGCCGATTGAGCCGGCCATGCTGACGATGGTGGCGGTGATCAGCGCCGCAGTGGTGAAGAGGATCAGGCGCACGCGCGGCACAGCAATCCCCAGCGAGGCGGCGGCATCGTCGCCGAAGGTGAACGCGTCCAGCGCCCGGGCATACCACAGGCAGACCGCCAGACCCGCGAGCACCACCACGATGACCAACTGGAATTCGGGCCAGCGGACGCCGCTGAAGCTGCCCAGCAGCCAGAACATCACATCGCGCGCCTGCTGCGCGCTGGCGGAGGTGCTGATGGTATAGGCCGTGATGGCGTTAAATAACTGCGAGGCGGCGACGCCCGCAAGAATCGTACGCTCATTGCCGCCGCGCGCGCCGTTAGTCAGCAAGGCGACAAAGGCGAAGGCGGCGAAGGCCCCGGCAAAGGCGCCTGCCGAGAGGGAAATTGCGCCAGCGCCAAGGCCCAGCACCACGATCGACACCGCACCGGTGGAGGCCCCGGCGGAGACGCCGAGGACGTAGGGTTCGGCGAGGGCATTCTTCAGCAGGCTTTGCAGCACGACGCCGCAGATAGCGAGGCCTGCGCCGCAGCAGGCGGCGACCAGCGCGCGGCTGAGGCGGAAATCCCAGATAACGCTCTCATAGATACGGTTGAGCGGCTCAGCGGTTAAGCCGGTTCTGTTGCTGATAGCGTAAAAGACATTCTGCAGCGGGATGGCCAGCTCGCCGACGCTGACGCCCACAGCGATCACCAGCGCCAGCACGATCGCTGCCAGTACACACCAGCCGGTGAGCAGTATGCTGCGGCGCGTCTCAATCGCGGCGACGCTCATCAGTTCAGCCCCATTTTTCTCAGCTGCTCGCCCACCTGTTCCGCGCCGTAAAGCGTGCGGATGGTCGGATTCATCGCCTGACCGTCCATGACCACGATATGGCCTTTTTTCACCGCCTCCAGCTGGCTGACGGCGGGATCGCTTTTGAGGAATTTGATCTTCTCCTCGGCCTTATCCAGCGCCCAGCGGTTACGGTCCAGACTGGCGACCACGATCACATCCGGGTTGGCGGCGATAATGCTCTCCCAGCTCACCGTGGGCCACTCGGTCTCGGAGGTTATCGCATTATGACCGCCCAGCACGCTGGCGATAAAGCCGGAGGCGCTGTTTTTACCGCCGACATAGGCATCGGCCGAAGGCGAGGCGCTGGAGAACCAGAAGACGAAGGAGAGATCTTTTTTGCTTTTACCAAACTCCTGGCGCAGGTCGGCTTCACGTTTTTTGAAATCGGCAATTAGCGCCTGACCACGATCTTCGACGTTGAAAATGCGGGCGAAATCGCTAATCTCCTGATACAGCCAGGTCATATCCCACAGCTTTTGCCGGCTGCCGTACATATCGCCGGTGGCCTTTTTAGTGGCGCACATCCCCGGTGAAACGTAGCTGTTCACGCCGACGGTGGCGAGATCTTCACGCCTGGCGACTTTGCTTTCCGGCCCCAGCAGCAGCGGCAACTGGGCGGGAACGAAATCAGGATTTTGCGCCAGCACCGATTCCAGGCTCGGAATTTCCACCGTCAAGGTTTTAATCTTCGCGTTTTGCTCAGCCAGCTGCGGTAAAACGCTGGTCGGCCAGAAGGCGCTGGCGACCACCTGCTTTTGCAGCCCGAGCAGCAGCAGAATTTCGACCGTATTTTGCCCCAGCGCGACCACGCGCTCCGGCGGCCGGGTGAAGGTCTCCTGATAGCCGCAGTTTTCAATCGTCAGGGGGTAGGTTGTTGCCAGCGCGGAACTGACGGCGGTGAACATCAAGCCTAACGCGCAAAGGACCTTCTTCATTAAACGCTATCCTTGTAAACAGGCGAGTGGATGACCAGCAAATGGGAGTAATGCAAATGAAACTCATTATTGGGGCGGGGTTTTATACAATGCCATATTTACAGTGTCAATGAGTGACTATTTCCGCAGGCAATGAAATGCCCGCGCGATGGGGCGGGTCAGCTCGCCAGTGGGCCACAAATATACGCCTGCAACCCCTGGGCGAGAAAATCAAATACCCGCTTACAGGCAGGGCTGTGGCGCAGATCCTCATGCATTACCAGCCAGGTATCAAGATACAGAGAAAAGTCGGCCGCCAGCACTCGCTGCAGGGGAATAATGCCATCCGCAAGGGGCACCTGGCAGATGCCGATCCCCGCTCCGGCGCGGATCAGGCTCAACTGGGCGAGGTCGCTATCGGTCCGCATCGCGAACGCCTCGCGCTGAAAACGGGGGTAAGCCTGCAGGGCCCGGCGAACGAGAGGGGTGGTGCTATCGAAACCAATCAGCGCGTGGCTGGCCAGATCGTCGAGGGTCGTGGGCAGGCCCTGGCGCGTCAGGTAGGCGGCGGTGGCATGTAACCCAAGCTCAATCCTGCCGAGACGGCGGGCGATAAGCTGCTCCTGCTGCGGGGCGACCATTCGCACCGCGATATCCGCCTCCCGGTGAAGCAGATCCTGAAATCGATTGGAGAGCATCAGTTCGATGACGATATTCGGGCACGCCTGCCTGAGCCGGGCAACCAGCGGCGGCAGCACCTCGGCGCCGACCACCTCGCTGGCGGCCACCCGCACCACGCCACGCAGATCGGCTCTGTCGCGACTAAAGTTGGCCGCCGTGCGTTCCAGCGCCCGGGCGGTGTTGTCCATCGCCTCGGCGTGCACCCGCAGCGCCAGCGCCGCGTCGGTCGCCAGCAGGCCGGTTTGCGAGCGGGTAAATAAGGCCTGGCCGAGGGCGTTTTCCAGCCCGGCAATATGGCGCCCCGCCGTCGGCTGTGTGATGTTCAGGGTACGCGATGCGCCCGATAAAGAGCCTTCCTGCAGGACGGCGAGAAAGGTTCGGTACCACTCCCAGGGAATAGAGGTATTCATACAAATATGTATAGCCGCTCGACGATGGTATGCAATTTCATTTGATATGAGCCACAGGTAGGCTGTCAAGCATCCATTAGCGAACGGGGAAAGAGGATGAACAGCAGCGGCAAGGTACTTATTCTGGGAGCAAGCGGGGGCATCGGCGGGGAAGTGGCGCGCCGGCTGGTGGCAGACAACTGGCAGGTTCGGGCGCTGAAGCGCGGCGCTCAGATTTGCGGTCCCGCAGATGGCATGCAGTGGATAGCCGGCGACGCGCTGGATGGCGGCCAGGTCGCGGCGGCGGCTGCCGGTTGCGACGTCATCGTCCATGCGGTGAATCCGCCGGGCTACCGGCACTGGCGGCAACAGGTACTGCCTATGCTGCGCAACACCCTGCAGGCTGCCGAACGGCAGCGGGCGCTTGTAGTCCTGCCCGGCACGGTCTACAACTATGGACCGGATGCCTTTCCGCTGATTGCTGAAGAGGCCGCACAACAGCCGGTGACCCGCAAAGGCGCCATCCGGGTGGCGATGGAGCTGGCGCTGAAGGATTACGTGCAGCGCGGCGGCCGGGCGTTGATTGTTCGGGCGGGCGATTTTTTTGGCCCGCGCGCCGGAAATAACTGGTTTTCGCAGGGGCTGGTCAAGCCTGGTCAGCTTCCCCGCATCATTAGCTACCCGGGGACGATCGGCGTCGGGCATCAGTGGGCCTGGCTGCCCGACGTCGCCGCCACCATTGCCGCGCTGCTGGCCCGCAGGCATGAGCTTGAGCCGTTCGCCCGCTTTCATATGCAGGGCCACTGGGACCCGGACGGCAGCGAAATGAGTCAGGCGATCCAGCGGGTGGTCGCCCGCTATGGCGGCAGGGCGGTAGTGAAGTCCTTTCCCTGGTGGCTGGTGAAGATGGCGGCGCCCTTCAACGCCACCCTGCGCGAAATGGTCGAGATGCACTATCTCTGGCGTCTGCCGGTACGCCTGCGCAACGATAAACTGGTTGATTTTTTAGGCGCGGAACCGCATACCCCGCTCGACAGCGCGGTGTATCAGACGCTGCAAGGCCTGGGTTGTCTGCCCGCCGGCGCGATAAACCAAGAGGCGGGTGAGGCGTAACGCGGCAAGAGGATCACAGAGCGGGGCGTTATTGTGACCAAATCATAATAACGTCACTCGTTGTCAAACGATAACGATCGCATTAAGCTAAACGGATGACGAAAAATACCCCCACCCCTGCAAGCCGTGGTCCCCATGACCACAGCGTTCGGGACCAGATTCTTGACGCGGCCATGGCGCACTTTAGTCGCTATGGCTATGAGAAAACGACGGTCACCGATCTCGCCAAAGCGATAGGCTTTTCCAAAGCCTATATCTATAAATTCTTTGACTCCAAGCAGGCGATTGGCGAGGCGATTTGCGCCAGCCGGCTGGAGAAGATCATGGTGGCCGTCAGCGCGGCCATCGCCGATGCGCCGTCCGCCAGCGAGAAACTGCGCCGCCTGTTCCGGGCGCTGACCGAGGCCGGCAGTGAACTGTTTTTCGAGGATCGCAAACTGTACGACATCGCCGCCGTCGCGGCGCGCGATAAATGGCCTTCAACGGAACAGTATGCCGGTCATCTGCAGCAGCTGATTGGTCAAATCCTTGTCGAAGGCCGCCAGGCGGGTGAGTTCGAGCGCAAAACCCCGCTGGATGAAGCGACCCTGGCGGTGTATATGGTGATGTGTCCTTTCATCAACCCGGTGCAGTTGCAATACAATCTCGACACCGCGCCCACCGCGGCGGTGCTGCTTGCCTCCCTGATCCTGAGAAGTCTCTCCCCCTGATTGGTGACTATTGACTTTATTGGTCACTAGTCTGAGAATGCGGTCACCATCCGGTCTTTTCATTAAGGTGACCCATGCTCAGGCTCAACGCCGTCCATCTTGCCGTCTGCCTCCTGCCGCTGGCCCTCGCGGGCTGCGGCGAACCTGCCGATCATGACGACCCCCGCATCCGGCCGCCGCTGGTCCGGGTGGCGACCGTCGAGCGCGCGGAGGCCGGCTCGCGGGCCTTTACCGGCGTGGTAGTGGCCCGAACCCAAAGCGACCTCGGCTTCAGGGTGGCGGGAAAAGTGCTTGAACGGCGGGTGGAAACCGGGCAGAGCGTCAAGCGCGGTCAGCTGCTGCTGCGCCTGGATCCGGCTGATCTAGCCTTGCAGGCGCAGTCCCAACAGCGGGCCGTAGATGCCGCGCGGGCGCGAGCCAAAAAGGCGGCCAACGATCTGGCCCGCTATCGCGGCCTGGTGGCGAGCGGCGCCATCTCTGCCGCGGAATTCGACCAGATTAACGCGGCAGCAGAGGCGGCGAGAGCCGACCTCAGCGCGGCCCAGGCGCAGGCCAATGTGGCGCAAAACGCCACCGGCTATGCCGGACTGCTGGCGGATGCTGACGGCGTGGTGGTGGAAACCCTCGCTGAGCCGGGGCAGGTGGTCAGCGCCGGGCAGGTGGTGATCCGCCTGGCGCGGGCGGGGCAGCGCGAAGCGCGGGTGCAACTGCCGGAGACGCTGCGCCCGGCGGTCGGCAGCGAGGCGCTGGCGACACGCTATGGCAGCGAATCTCAGCCGGTCACGGCGTCCCTGCGCCTGCTTTCGGACGCGGCTGACGCCACCACCCGCACCTTTGAAGCGCGCTATGTACTGAACGGCGCGCTGGCGAATGCCCCGCTGGGGTCTACCGTGACCCTGCGCATCGGCAACGACCAGGCGCCAGGCCAGGTGCTGGCGGTGCCCCTGGCGTCGGTCTACGATCCGGGTAACGGCCCTGGCGTCTGGCGCATTGCCTCTCGTCCGGCCACCGTCTCCTGGCAACCGGTAACTGTGCTCGGCCTGGATGATGAAACCGCGCGGGTGACCGGCCCGCTGAAGCCCGGCGAGCCGATCGTCGCCCTGGGCGCCCATCTTCTGCACCAGGGCGAGGCGGTGCGTCTGGCGGAACGACGCGAGCATAATGCCGCCGGGAGCCAGCCATGAGCGCCGGGCGTTTTAATCTCTCCGCGCTGGCCGTCCGCGAGCGGTCGGTGACCCTGTTTTTGATTATCCTTATCGCCGTCGCCGGGCTGGTGGCGTTCTTCGGACTCGGGCGAGCGGAAGATCCGCCCTTTACGGTCAAGCAAATGACGGTCATTACCGTCTGGCCCGGCGCCACCGCGCAGGAGATGCAGGATCAGGTCGCCGAGCCGCTGGAAAAACGGCTCCAGGAGCTAAAGTGGTACGATCGCACGGAGACCTATACCCGCCCTGGCATGGCGTTGATCACCCTGTCGCTGCAGGATCAGACCCCGCCTTCCGAGGTGCCGGAGCAGTTTTATCAGGCGCGCAAAAAGCTCGGGGATGAGGCGAAAAACCTGCCTGCCGGCGTCTCCGGCCCGATGATGAATGACGAATTCGCCGATGTCACCTTTGCCCTCTTTGCTCTGAAGGCGCGGGGAGAGCCGCCGCGGCAGCTGGTGCGTGACGCTGAAGCCCTGCGCCAGCAGCTGCTGCATGTATCCGGGGTGAAAAAAGTGAATATCCTCGGCGAACAGGCGGAGCGCATTTATCTCTCGTTTTCTCATGATCGTCTCGCCACCCTGGGCCTTTCGCCAGAGGAGATTTTTGCCGCGCTGAACAGCCAGAATGTGCTGACCGCCGCCGGGGCCATTGAGACCCGGGGCGGGCAGATCTTTATCCGCCTCGATGGGGCGTTTGACCGCCTGCAGCAGATCCGCGACACGCCGATTATTGCCGGGGGCAGAACGCTGAAACTGGCCGATGTCGCCACGGTTGAGCGAGGGTATGAAGATCCCGCGACCTTCCTGATCCGCCATCAGGGCGAACCGGCGCTGCTGCTGGGCGTGGTGATGCGCGAGGGCTGGAATGGTCTGGCGCTGGGGAAAGCGCTGGACGCCGAAACGACCAGCATCAATCAGAGCCTGCCGCTCGGCATGTCGTTGACCAAGGTGACCGATCAGTCGGTGAATATCAGCGCCGCGGTCGATGAGTTCATGATCAAATTCTTTGTCGCCCTGCTGGTGGTGATGGCGGTGTGCTTTGTCAGCATGGGGTGGCGCGTGGGCGTGGTGGTCGCGGCGGCGGTGCCTTTAACCCTCGCCGTGGTGTTTGTGGTGATGGAGGCGACCGGCAAAAACTTCGACCGCATCACTCTCGGCTCGCTGATCCTCGCCCTGGGGCTGCTGGTGGATGATGCCATCATTGCCATCGAAATGATGGTGGTCAAAATGGAGGAGGGGTATGACCGCCTCAAAGCCTCGGCCTATGCCTGGAGCCATACCGCCGCGCCCATGCTGGCCGGTACCCTGGTGACGGCCGTGGGCTTTATGCCCAATGGATTTGCGCAGTCCACCGCCGGGGAGTACGCCAGCAATGTGTTCTGGATCGTCGGTATCGCGCTGATTGCCTCCTGGATGGTGGCGGTGATTTTTACCCCCTGGCTGGGGGTGCACCTGTTGCCGGACAGAAAGCCCGCGGCGGCCGGCCACGCCGCGCTGTATGACACCCCGCGCTATCAGCGCTTCCGTCGGCTGCTGACCCGGGTTATTGCTCATAAATGGCGCGTGGCCGCCGGAGTGGTGGCGCTGTTTATCGTGGCGATCCTGGGCATGAGCGTGGTGAACAAGCAGTTTTTCCCCACCTCCGATCGTCCGGAAGTGCTGGTTGAAGTGCAGCTGCCTTACGGGTCGTCGATTAGCCAGACCAGCGCCGCGGCGGCGAAAATTGAGCACTGGCTGCAGCGGCAGCCGGAGGCGAAGATTGTCACCAGCTATATCGGCCAGGGCGCGCCGCGCTTTTACCTGGCGATGGCTCCGGAATTGCCCGATCCCTCCTTCGCCAAACTGGTGGTGTTGACCGACGGGCAGGGTGCCCGCGAGGCGCTCAAGCGGCGGCTGCGGGAGGCGGTGGCCAATGGCCTGGCGCCGGAGGCGCGGGTGCGCGTCACTCAGCTGGTGTTTGGCCCTTATTCGCCTTATCCGGTCGCCTGGCGGGTGATGGGGCCCGATCCGCACGCTCTGCTCGACATCGCCGAGCGGGTTAAATCGGTGCTGCAGGCCAGTCCGCTGATGCGCACCGTCAATACCGACTGGGGTTCGCGGGTACCGGTGATGCATTTCAGCCTCAATCAGGACCGGCTGCAGGCGAGCGGACTCAGCTCCCAGTCCGTCGCCCAGCAGCTGCAGTTCCTGCTGTCAGGGATCCCGATCACCACCGTCCGGGAAGATATTCGCGCCGTGCAGGTGATCGGCCGCGCGGCGGGCGACATCCGTCTGGATCCGGCGAAAATCGCCGACTTCACCCTGGTGGGCAGCGGCGGGCAGCGGGTTCCCTTGTCACAGATTGGCGACGTGTCGATCAGGATGGAGGACCCGCTGCTTCGCCGTCGCGACCGCACGCCGACCATCACCGTCCGCGGAGATGTTGCGGAGAACCTGCAGCCGCCGGATGTCTCCACCGCGCTGATGAAGCCGCTGCAGCCCATTATCGACTCGCTGCCGCCTGGCTATCGCATCGAGACGGCGGGGTCGATTGAGGAATCCGGCAAGGCTACCCGGGCGATGGTGCCGTTATTTCCGATAATGATCGCCCTCACGCTGCTGATCATTATCCTGCAGGTGCGTTCGCTGTCGGCGATGGTCATGGTTTTCCTGACCGCGCCGCTGGGGCTGATTGGCGTGGTCCCGACGCTGCTGCTGTTCAATCAGCCGTTTGGCATCAATGCCCTGGTGGGCCTGATCGCCCTGTCGGGGATCCTGATGCGCAATACGCTGATCCTGATTGGCCAAATCCATCATAACCAACAGGCGGGGCTCGATCCGTTCCACGCGGTGGTGGAGGCGACGGTGCAGCGCGCCCGCCCGGTTCTGCTGACCGCGCTGGCGGCGATCCTGGCGTTCATTCCGCTCACTCATTCGGTCTTCTGGGGAACGCTCGCCTATACGCTGATTGGCGGGACGCTGGGGGGAACCATCATGACCCTTATCTTCCTGCCGGCCATGTACGCGATCTGGTTCCGCATCCGTCCGGAGAACACGCTACAACAGACAGAGTTGCACCTTCAGAGGTAATTCCACTTTGCCGGACCTGGGCGAGGCACATGGCCAGGCCAGGTCCCGGGCAGCGTCAGGCGGGTAAGGATACCGGCACCGCATGAGTGCGGTGTTGATCCTGTTCGAGGCGATCAAGGCAATCGAGGCTGATGGCCGATGGCGAGGTCGCGCCGGTGAGGGTCATGGTAACCTTCATATCCTCGGCAAATAAGCGCAGCAGATGCGCCACGCCCGCTTCGCCCGCCGCGGCCAGGGCATAAATATAGGCCCGACCGAGCAGCACGCCTTTCGCGCCGAGGGCCAGCAGACGTATAACGTCCACGCCGGAGCGCACCCCGGAATCGGCAAGCACTGTCAGATCGTCGCCGACCGCATTCACCACCCTGGGCAGCGCCCGGGCGGTGGGGATGGCGCCATCGAGCTGTCTGCCGCCATGATTTGACACCACAATACCATCGGCGCCCAGCCGCACGGCATTGCGCGCATCGTCGGCATCGAGGATCCCTTTGATGATTAATTTTCCTTGCCAGCTGTCGCGGATCCACTCCAGATCGTGCCAGGCGATGGACGGGTCGAAGTTGTTGCTGATGAACCCCATATAGTCGTCCATGGTCATTTTGTGGCCGGTGTAGGCTTCGATATTACCAAACGACAGGGGTCTGCCCGCCAGCCCGACGTTCATCGCCCAGCGCGGATGGGTGCAAGCCTGGAGATATTGTCGCAGGGTGGCGTGCGGCCCGGACATTCCTGAGCGGTTATCGCGATACCGCGAGCCGGGGATTGGCATATCGACGGTAAATACCAGGGTTTTCATGCCAGCGGCCCAGGCGCGCTCCAGCGCGTTACGCATATAGCCGCGATCTTTGAGTACGTACAGCTGGGACCAGAGCGCGCCGCTGGCGTGGCTCGCCACCTCTTCAATCGAGCAGACCGACACGGTGGATAAGGTGTACGGGATCCCGGCGCGGGAGGCGGCGCGGGCCGCCTGGACTTCGCCGCGGCGGGCGTACATCCCGGTGGCGCCGACGGGCCCCAGCGCCACGGGCATCGCCCATGGGGCATCAAGGATCGTGGTCGCCAGCGTCGGTTCGCCGGCCCCGCACAGTACGCGCTGGCGAAGAGCTACCGAGGCAAGCTCGGCGGCGTTGGCGTTCATGGTGTTTTCCGCCACCGCGCCACCGTCAATATAATCGAAAAGGAAGCGGGGCAGACGACGACGAGCGGCTTCGCGATAATCGCTGGGGGCTGAAACAATCATTATTATGTCCTTATGTTTTTTAACCTTAGTGGATGTTCTGCAGGTAAAAAAACTATAGGCCTCTAAAAACCGGCGAGGAAATGAAATATTAGCATTCCCACTATTCCCTCATGGAATAATCTGCGTTGCACTCTGTGGTTGTTATTTTCTTTTAATGCTAACCGGTAAGGACATTATTTTTTGCGCCGGGCGCGGATTGGGCACAATAAATCAGCCTTACGCCAGGCCACAGCACTGAAAAGGGGAAGGAGGGATCAGCCCGGCGCCAGGGAATACGCGCGCAGAAAGACGTCCAGGGCGCGCTCAACCCGCTGTTTGATTTCGTCGTCGGACAGCGGAGGTCTTGCGCCAAGTTTTATCGCCAGGCTGGTCATTCCCAGCCATAAACCGGCCAGTTCGTCGGCAGCCTCCTGCGGATCGCAGGCTCGTAAAGTACCGGCTTCGATCGCCTCGGCGATGATCGCTTCCAGCATCTGCTGCGCGCGCCCCGGCCCGGCGGCGTAAAAGCGGCCGGGGAGATCGGGGTGACGCACGGCAGCCGAGGCGATCAGTCGGTCCCAGCCGGTCAGTTCCCGCTGGTTGATAAAGCGGACAAAGCGATAGCCAAACGCCGTCAGCACCTCGATCAGCGGCAGATGATGGCGCTGGGCGAAATCATGGTCGCTGATGGTGAGATCCGATTCCTGGCGTAAGACCGCCTCTATCAGATGTTCTTTATCGCTGAAATTGGCATACAGGGTGGCTTTCGCCACCCCGGCTACGCGGGCGATTTCGGCCGTTGTCACCTCCAGGCCCTGTTCCAGAAACAGCTTACGGGCGGCCTGAAGTATCGCCTGCGTTTTCAATGGATCTTTTGGCCGACCTTTCTGACGAGGGGTTTCGCTCATCGCCGATAGCCTGCAAACAGCGCGCTCATAATTAATCCTCCGACCACGGTAATGTGTTCAAGCGCAATATGGAATTCCTCAGTGCGCCGGGGTTCACTGAAGGCCCAGAAGGCGTGTCCCAGCGGAATAGTGAGTAATGTAAACACAATCAGCATCACCGATCCAATCCAGCCGTAGCCGGCAGGATTAAAAACGATCAGCGCCGAACCCGCCAGCTGGCAAAAAATCGTGCCCGCCGCGAACAAGACCGGCCACGGCAGGCCGACGGTCACCATCTCCTGAACGATCTCCGCGAAATGAAAGACGCCGTAGATGCCTGCCATCCAGAAGAAGAAGGTCACCAGGACGCGAGAGAGACAAAGGGTGATGAAAAATAAGGTCGAATTAGGCATAAGATTTTACGCAATTGATAATTAACAGACCAGTGAGTCTAAAAAATAATTTCAAGACTCACAAGTCTGTTAATTGTTCATTAGTGTTATGCCATTGCAATCAGCCGCTTAGTTTGTTTTTCTCCTGCCAGGTGCCCTGCCGCAGGCTTTGCGTCAGACGTAAAGAAGGTGAATTTGAAATTGAGCAGATGGTATCTTTTGCTAGCCTTTCTGAGGAGGACAGACGGAGCGACACCATGAAAGATAAAGATGAACAAACGGCATTGATTGGCATGGCCATCGGCGCGGCGGTCATTAGCTTAGTGGCGACACAAAAGCAGATTAATCAGGGGAGTATCGTGGATGAACTGGTGAGGCTGGGCAGACAGAAGGGGGACGGGGTAGAGGATGAGGTCTTTGTCCAGGCCGCCCGGCTGGTGAGTAAAGGCACCTAGCCAGCCGGTATCCCGCCTGGCAGCCCCGTTTGCCCGTTTTATTTTGGTTTTTATTTCCCGAACGCGGCCAGGCGAGCGGCGCTTATTCCTTTCCTGAAGCGTTACCGGCAGGCGCTTTCACTACCCGCTTTTTTCTAGCGTATGGCCGGGGTTGCGCCCCGCGCTGGCATGGTCTTTCTGTTACGTTGTCACTTTATGCTCGCCTGCAACGGATAACCAACAAGGTGGTCTGCCGCTATTGCATAAATCGGTATTTTCGATACATCTTTGCCATTGCGTGCGGAGATAGAATGATTTCAAAATAACATATTATAAATCAATCAATTAAGTTCTCTTTGCACGCCCTGATAATCCCCGGGCGAGGGTCTATGCTTATAAAAAGCGCTAAATGAGGCAATACCCCTGCTGCAGAAGGGTTGAAGTGATAATCATTATCACTAACATGGCGGTATGCCTTGATGGCGCCAACCTGGAGGTCTATCGATGGAAGTACAAGCAGGAACTTTTAATCCCGCCGATTTCAGCTGGCAGGGACTGACCATGACGCCGGCCGCTGCCGCGCATATCCGCGATCTGATGCGCAAGCAGCCGGATAAGAAAGGGCTGCGGCTGGGCATTAAAACCAGCGGCTGCGCCGGTTTTGGCTATGTGCTCGAAATGATTGCCGAGCCGGCGCCCGACGATCTGCTCTTTGAATCTGACGGGGCGAAGCTGTTTGCGCCGCTGCAGGCGATGCCGTTCATCGACGGCACCGAGCTGGATTATGTCCGGGAAGGTTTAAATGAAATCTTTAAATTTCATAACCCGAAAGCGCAGCATGAGTGCGGCTGCGGCGAAAGTTTTGGGGTGCAGGCGGAGTAACTATGTCGCGTAATACTGAAGCAACTGACGATGTCAAAACCTGGACCGGCGGCCCGCTCAACTACAAAGAGGGCTTTTTTACTCGCCTGCAAACCGATGAGCTGGCCAAAGGCATTAATGAAGAAGTCGTTCGGGCTATCTCGGCTCGCCGCAATGAGCCGCAGTGGATGTTGGAGTTTCGTCTGAATGCCTACCGGGCGTGGCTGGAAATGGAGGAGCCGCACTGGCTGAAAGCGCATTACGATAAGCTGAATTATCAGGATTACAGCTACTATTCCGCGCCCTCCTGCGGCAACTGCGATGAGACCTGCGCCTCCGAGCCTGGCGCGGTGCAGCAGACCGGGGCCAATACCTTTCTGACCAGCGAGGTGGAAGAAGCCTTTAACCAGCTTGGCGTGCCGGTACGCGAAGGGCGCGAGGTGGCGGTGGACGCGATATTTGACTCGGTGTCGGTGGCGACCACCTACCGAGAAAAGCTGGCCGAGCAGGGGATCATCTTCTGTTCTTTCGGCGAGGCGATCCACGACCATCCGGAACTGGTGAAAAAGTATCTGGGCACCGTAGTGCCGGGTAATGACAACTTCTTTGCCGCGCTGAACGCCGCGGTGGCTTCGGACGGCACCTTTATCTATGTGCCGAAGGGCGTCCGCTGCCCGATGGAGCTGTCGACCTATTTCCGCATCAACGCCGAAAAGACCGGACAGTTTGAACGCACCATTCTGGTGGCCGATGAAGGCAGCTACGTCAGCTATATTGAAGGCTGCTCGGCGCCGGTGCGCGACAGCTATCAGCTGCATGCCGCGGTCGTTGAAGTCATCATCCATAAAGACGCGGAAGTGAAATACTCCACGGTGCAGAACTGGTTCCCCGGCGATAACAACACCGGCGGGATCCTCAACTTCGTCACCAAGCGCGCCCTGTGCGAAGGGGAGAACAGCAAAATGTCATGGACCCAGTCGGAAACCGGCTCGGCCATCACCTGGAAATACCCCAGCTGCATCCTGCGCGGCGATAACTCGATCGGCGAATTCTTTTCGGTGGCGCTGACCAGCGGCCATCAGCAGGCGGACACCGGCACCAAAATGATCCATATCGGCAAGAACACCCGCTCGACCATCATCTCGAAAGGGATCTCCGCCGGACACAGTCAGAACAGCTATCGCGGGCTGGTCAAAATCATGCCGACCGCCACCAACGCCCGCAACTATACCCAGTGCGATTCGATGCTGATCGGCCCGGACTGCGGGGCGCATACCTTCCCGTATGTTGAATGCCGCAACAACAGCGCCCAGCTGGAGCACGAGGCGACCACCTCGCGGATTGGCGAAGATCAATTGTTCTACTGCCTGCAGCGCGGGATCAGCGAAGACGATGCCATCTCGATGATCGTCAACGGTTTCTGTAAAGACGTCTTCTCCGAGCTGCCGCTGGAGTTCGCTGTAGAGGCGCAAAAATTGCTGGCCATTAGCCTTGAACATAGCGTCGGCTGATAATTAAGGAAAAAAGATGTTAAGTATTCAAGATTTACACGTCGCCGTCGAAGATAAAGCGATCCTGCGCGGGCTGAACCTTGAGGTGCGCCCGGGAGAGGTCCACGCCATTATGGGGCCGAACGGCTCAGGCAAAAGTACGCTTTCGGCCACCCTGGCCGGGCGTGAAGATTATGAGGTGACTGGCGGTCGCGTTGAATTTAAGGGCAAAAACCTGCTCGAACTCGCTGCGGAAGATCGCGCCGGGGAAGGTATCTTTATGGCCTTCCAGTATCCGGTAGAGATCCCCGGCGTCAGCAACCAGTTTTTCCTGCAGACTGCGCTGAATGCCGTGCGCAACTATCGTGGCCAGGAGGCGCTGGATCGTTTCGATTTCCAGGACTTAATGGAAGAAAAGATCAAGCTGCTGCAGATGCCGGAAGATCTCCTGACCCGCTCGGTGAACGTTGGCTTCTCCGGCGGTGAGAAAAAGCGCAACGATATTTTGCAAATGGCGGTGCTTGAGCCGGAGCTGTGCATTCTCGATGAATCGGATTCGGGGTTGGATATCGATGCCCTGAAAATCGTCTCGCAGGGAGTGAATGCCCTGCGTGACGGCAAACGCGCCTTTATCATTGTCACCCACTATCAGCGCATCCTTGACTATATCAAGCCGGACTATGTCCATGTGTTGTATCAGGGGCGGATTGTGAAGTCGGGCGATTTCTCTCTGGTCAAACAGCTGGAGGAGCAGGGCTATGGCTGGCTTACCGAACAGCAGTAACGCGCTGCAGCAGTGGCACCATCTGTTTGAAGCGCAGGGCGGCCCGCGTACCCCGGAGGCCAGTCAGCATCTGCAGCAGCTGCTGCGCCTTGGACTGCCGACGCGCAAGCACGAGGACTGGAAATATACTCCGCTGGATGCCCTACTTAACGGTCGCTTTGTCGCCGATGAGGGAGCCTCTCTCAGTGCTGAACAGCGTGATGCGCTGGCGCTGCCGCTGGACGCCTGGCGGCTGGTGTTTATCGATGGCCGCTATCATCCTCAGCTGAGCGACGATCTTGCTGCCAGCGGCGTGGAGGTCAGTGTCGATAATCAGCGCCACCATCTGCCGGATGCCCTGCAGCCGGAGGTGTTTCTCCATCTGACCGAAAGCCTGGCCCAGACGGTGACCCGCATTCGCGTGCCGCGCAACCGCCGCCTGGATAAACCGCTGCTGCTGATGCATATCACCAGTGGCCTGGCCGGCGATGCGCTGAATACCGCCCACTATCGCCATCATCTGGCGCTGGAGAGCGGGGCGGAGGCGACGATTGTCGAGCATTACCTGAGCCTCAATGAGCAGCCGCATTTCACCGGCGGGCGATTGACCATGACGGTGGCCGATAACGCGCACCTCCAGCATATCAAGCTGGCATTTGAGAATGCCCGCAGCTATCACTTCGCCCATAACGACCTGCTGCTGGGCCGCGACGCCTCGGCCTTCAGCAGCAGTTTCCTGCTTGGCGGCCAGGTGCTGCGTCACCAGACCAGCACCCGCCTGGGCGGCGAAAACAGCAACCTGCGCCTCAATTCGCTGGCGATGCCGGTGAAAAATGAGGTCTGCGATAGCCGCACCTGGCTCGACCATCAGGTCGGCTACTGCACCAGCCGCCAGCTGCACAAAACCATCGTCAGCGATAAGGGGCGGGCGGTGTTTAACGGGCTGATCAACGTCGCGCCGCTCGCGCTGAAAACCGACGGCCAGATGACCAACAATAATCTGCTGCTCGGGCGGCTGGCGGAGGTCGACACCAAACCGCAGCTGGAGATTTACGCCGATGACGTGAAATGCAGCCACGGGGCGACGGTGGGGCGCATTGACGAAGAGCAGCTGTTCTATCTGCGCTCGCGCGGTATCGAACAGCAGGCGGCGAAGCAGATGATCCTCTACGCCTTTGCCGCCGAGCTCACCGAGGCTATCCGCAGCGACGCGCTCAGAGAGCAGGTGCTGGCGCGTATTGGACAGCGTTTGCCGGGAGGCACAGTATGACATTTTCAGTAGAACAGGTTCGCGCCGATTTTCCGGTACTGAACCGGGAGGTCAACGGTCAGCCGCTGGTCTATCTCGACAGCGCCGCCAGCGCCCAGAAGCCGGAGGCAGTGATCGGCGCCGAAGCGGAATTCTATCGCCACGGTTACGCGGCGGTGCACCGCGGCATCCATACCCTCAGCGCGGAAGCCACCGCGCGGATGGAAGCCGTGCGTCAGCAGGCGGCCACCTTCCTTAACGCCGGGACGGCGGAGGAAGTGGTGTTCGTCCGCGGCACCACCGAGGGTATCAACCTGGTGGCCAACAGCTGGGGAAACGCCAACGTCGGCGCCGGGGATAACATCATCATCAGCGAAATGGAGCACCACGCCAATATTGTGCCGTGGCAGATGCTCTGCGCCCGCGTCGGGGCTGAGCTGCGGGTGATCCCCCTGAACCCGGACGGTACGCTGCAACTGGATGTTGTCCCGGGACTGTTTGACCCGCGCACCCGCCTGCTGGCGATAACCGAGGTCTCCAACGTGCTGGGGACGGAAAACCCGCTGGCGGCGCTGATTGCTCTTGCGCATCAGCATGGCGCGAAAGTGCTGGTGGATGGCGCCCAGGCGGTGATGCACCACCCGGTGGACGTCCAGGCGCTGGGCTGCGATTTTTATGTTTTCTCCGCCCACAAGCTGTACGGGCCGACCGGGATCGGCGTGCTCTACGCCCGGTCCGAGCTGCTGCAGACGATGGCGCCTTGGGAAGGGGGCGGGTCGATGATCGCCACCGTCAGCCTGACGGAGGGCACCACCTGGAATCAGGCGCCGTGGCGCTTTGAGGCCGGCACGCCGAATACCGGGGGGATCATCGGCCTCGGCGCGGCGCTGACCTACGTCAGCCAGCTGGGACTGACGCAGATTGCCGAGTATGAGCAGACGCTGATGCGCTACGCGCTCGATGCCCTGCGCGCGGTACCGGATCTGATCCTTTACGGCCCGGCGCAGCGTAAAGGGGTAATTGCTTTCAACCTCGGTCAGCATCACGCCTATGACGTCGGCAGCTTCCTCGATAACTACGGGATCGCCGTGCGCACCGGACACCACTGCGCGATGCCGTTGATGGCCCGGTATCAGGTACCGGCTATGTGTCGGGCATCGCTGGCGATGTACAATACCACGGAAGAGGTGGACCGCCTGGTGGCCGGCCTCCAGCGGATCCGCAAACTGTTAGGGTAAAGGACGGGACAATGGCGGCACTACCGGACAAAGACAAACTGTTGCGTAACTTTAGCCGTTGCGCCAACTGGGAAGAGAAGTATCTCTATATCATCGAGCTTGGCCAGCGTCTGGCGCCGCTAAGCCCGGAAGAACATAGCGTGCAGAACATTATTCAGGGCTGTCAAAGCCAGGTCTGGATCGTGATGGACCAGGATCCCACAGGCGTGATCACCCTGCGCGGCGATAGCGATGCGGCGATCGTCAAGGGTCTGATAGCGGTGGTGTTTATCCTCTATGACCGGATGACCGCTCAGGACATCACCGAGTTCGACGTGCGTCCGTGGTTTGAAAAAATGGCGCTCACCCAGCATCTCACCCCCTCCCGCTCGCAAGGCCTCGAAGCCATGATCCGCGCGATACGCGCGAAAGCGGCAAATATTAGCTAGAATAAACAGGTAGATTTCATTCTGTTACGTCCGGCAGGGCGCTGACCCTGCCGCCGTTCAGTCTCCTGGCGTTTTATCAGCGAAAGAAGGAATCTCAGTATGAAACGCAAAACGATGATCACTTTAGCCCTTCTCAGCGCCCTTGGCGCCTCCTCGGCCGCCTGGGCCGTTGATTACCCGCTTCCTCCCGCCAACAGTCGGCTGATTGGGCAGAATCAGTACTGGACGGTCCAGGAGGGAGATCGCAACCTGCAGGCGATTGCGCGCCATTTCGATACCGCGGCGATGCTGATCCTCGAAGCCAACGATACGATTGCGCCGGTGCAGCCGAAGCCCGGCACTCAGGTCCTTATCCCTTCTCAGATGCTGCTGCCCGACGTGCCGAGGGAGGGCATTGTCGTCAACCTCGCCGAACTGCGGCTGTATTACTTCCCGCCGGGAGAGAATCAGGTGCAGGTCTATCCGCTGGGCATTGGCCAGTTAGGTCTGGAAACGCCGGAGATGACCACCCGCGTGGGGCAGAAGATCCCTAACCCTACCTGGACGCCTACCGCCGGCATCCGCGCGCGCTCGCTGGAGAAAGGGGTGACGCTGCCGGCAGTGGTCCCGGCCGGACCGAACAATCCCCTGGGCCGCTATGCGCTGCGTCTGGCCTACGGTAACGGTGAATATCTCATCCACGGAACTAACGCCCCAGACAGCGTTGGTCTGCGCGTCAGCTCGGGCTGTATGCGGATGAACGCTGATGACATTAAAGCGCTGTTCAGCCAGGTGAAAACCGGGACGCCGGTACGGATTATCAATCAGCCGGTGAAGTTTGCCGTCGAGCCGGATGGTAAACGCTATGTCGAAGTCCACAGGCCGCTTTCGCAGACCGAAGGGGAAAACACCCGGACCATCGCTTACACGCTACCAGCGGCGTTTCACGCCTTCGCAGAGGATAAAGCAGTGGATGACCTGCAGTTGAAAAAAGCGATGTCGAGAAGGGCGGGGTATCCGGTGGTGGTGTCGGCGGGGGCAGGTAGCACGGCGACGTCGCTGTCGGCGCAGAATAGTTCGTCTGACAACGGTCTGCTTACCCAATAGCCCTCATGCTGAGGGCAAAAAAAATGGCGCACAGAGTGCGCCATTTTTATTACCAGAACTCTTACTTACGGTAAGAGTGAGCCTGGTTGTCCAGACGCTGGTTAGCGCGAGCTGCGTCGTCTTTAGCAGCCTGAACGTCGGAACGCATTGCGTTCACGTCGTTGCTCAGCTGGTCAACTTTAGCGTTCAGAGTCTGAACGTCAGAAGACAGCTGATCGATTTTAGCATTGCTGGAGCAACCAGCCAGCAGAGTAGAACCCAGGATTACCGCGCCCAGTACCAGTTTAGTACGATTCATTATTAATACCCTCTAGATTGAGTTAATCTCCATGTAGCGTTACAAGTATTACACAAAGTTTTTTGGGATGAGAATATTTTTTTTACCTGAACGCACTTATTTTTGATCGTTCGCTCAAAGAAGCATCGAATTGCTCAGAATCGCTGAAAAAGGCGAGTGAAAACAGCGCGCTTCCATCGGATTCATCTTAGATAATCCCTTATTAAATAGTAAATTCCGATTTGCATTTTTAATAGGAAGAGCTAATCAATGAATAAAAAAAAGCGCCCCGCGAGGCGCTTTATTAAAAAAAACCAATTAACCTGTAAATTATTACAGCACGTGTACGGAAGCGGTATTAGTCGTGCCGCTCGGCACTAATGCGCCGGAAACCATCACCACTACATCGCCTTTACGCGCGAGGCCGCTCTTCAGCGCCAGGTCTTTGCCCAGATGATAGAAATCATCGGTAGAGGCAATCTCTTCCACCAGCTGCGGTACCACGCCTTTGCTCAGCACCAGCTGACGAGCGGTGGTTTCGTTGGTGGTCAGTGCCAGGATGGTGGCATCCGGGAAGTATTTGCGCACAGCGCGCGCGGATTTACCGCCCTGGGTGGCGACCACGATCAGCGGCGCTTCCAGTTTCTCAGCGGTTTCTACCGCGCCGCGGCACACCGCTTCGGTGATGCGCAGTTTACGGTTGTCGTTGTTGAAGTCCAGACGGCTGGTCATCACGCGGTCGGTACGTTCGCAAATGGTCGCCATGATGGTGACCGCTTCCAGCGGGTATTTACCTTTCGCGGATTCGCCGGACAGCATCACCGCATCGGTGCCGTCGAGGATGGCGTTAGCCACGTCGCCGGCTTCAGCGCGGGTCGGACGCGGGTTCTTGATCATGGAGTCCAGCATCTGGGTGGCGGTGATAACCACTTTACGCGCGCGGATACATTTTTCGATGATCATTTTCTGGGCGAAGATAACTTCTTCAACCGGGATCTCCACGCCCATGTCGCCACGCGCAACCATGATGCCGTCAGACGCTTCGAGGATTTCGTCGAAGTTGTTCAGGCCTTCCTGGTTTTCGATTTTGGAGATGATCTGGATGTTTTCACCGCCGTGGGCTTTCAGGTGCTCACGGATCTCGACGACGTCGGAACGTTTACGGATGAAGGAGGCCGCGACGAAGTCCACGCCCTGTTCGCAACCGAAGATCAGATCCTGTTTGTCTTTCTCAGCCAGCGCCGGCAGGGCGATGGAGACGCCCGGCAGGTTAACGCCTTTGTTCTCGCCGAGGTCGCCATTGTTCAGCACTTTACAGATAACTTTGTTGCCTTCGATAGCCGTAACTTCCATGCCGATCAGGCCATCGTCCACCAGGACGGTGTTGCCGACGGCGAGGTCGGAGGTGAAGCCTTCATAGGTTACCGCAACGATTTCGTTGTTGCCGATGACGGATTTATCGGTAGTGAAGGTGAAGGTCTGGCCTGCTTTCAGGGAGACGTCGTTGCCGCCTTCCAGCTTGATGGTACGAATTTCCGGCCCTTTGGTGTCCAGCAGAATAGCGGCTTTCTTACCGGTTTTGCTCATCACATTGCGCAGGTTCTGGATGCGCTGACCGTGTTCCGCATAGTCACCGTGGGAGAAGTTCAGACGCATCACATTCATGCCGGCTTCCAGCATTTTGGTCAGCATCTCTTCAGATTCGGTTTTCGGACCGATGGTGCAAACAATTTTGGTCTTTTTCATGACAGTTTTAGTCTTTAAGTTGTGAAGGATATGGAATTCTCGCTCCGCGGGCGCACTGCCGGGGAGCCAAACCTGTATTACGAAAGTTGCTAAGCCACGCCCTAAGGATAGGTGACAACCCTGAAGCGTGCAGAAGAATGTGTGCTGGCGGTTCAGCCCATGAAATGTGGCAAGGTGTTATGCGTTTTATCATGCAGTCCAATGCGCTGAAACCATTCAAGAAAGAATCGAAGCGCATTATACGCTGCCGAAATCAAAAAGGAAAATAAAAACCTCGTTTCAAATTATGGACAAAACGCGTAACAAAACCGGCACGTTATGCAAAAATCTACGCAACACACTTTTTCGTCAGCGGCTATGAAAAAGGGTAAAAGAAATGGATTATTTCGCCATCATGAGCCGGTAAAATGCGTCATTGAACCTTTAAAGTGGCGATGGTTTGCGTTGTGCGGGAAATCTATCAATAATGATTTGATTGATAATGATAAAATACGAGCTAAATTCTATGGGAAATAAAGCGAAAGACGACGACCTGTACCAGGAAATGTGCCGCGTGGTGGGTAAAGTCGTGCTGGAAATGCGTGACCTGGGTCAGGAGCCGAAACACATTGTCATTGCCGGTGTGCTGCGCACCTCGCTGGCGAACCGCAAAATTCAGCGTTCGCCGCTCACCGTGGAGGCTATGGAGAAAGTCATTCATGCGCTTTCCGGGCACTGATCCCTTACGCCGGCGGGTCAGGAAATCACGAAGCGGATCACCGCCCTGACGGCAATGTCACAATGGTGAGCCACCATCGCTTCATCGTCGATGGCGGGTAGCGGATCGTCAAGATACAGGCTGCTGAAGGTGTAGAAGTTCGACACCTGATAAAAGCTGAAGCTGCTGATTAACCGGTGGACATCGCGCGCGTCGAGCCCCGCCTGAAAGACGCCCTGCTGCTGGCCGCGCAGTAAAATGTCTTCCAGAATCGACAGGGCGGTACGATTCAGCGGCTTCAGTTCACCCGAGCTTTTTAACCACTTGCCGCGCTGCATATTCTCCATGCAAATGACGCGCATATAGTCCGCATGGGTGGCGTGATAGCGCACGCTCCAGCGCACCAGCCGCACCAGCGCTTCCACCGGCGGCACATTCTCCAGCCCCAGCTGCTGCTCGGTTTCGCGGATCCGCGCATACACATGCTGCAGCACCTCCTGATAGAGCTGTTCTTTGCTTTTGAAGTAGTAAACCACCATGCGTTTGGTGGTCTGCGCCTCGGTGGCGATCTGCTCCATGCGGGCGCCTGACAGCCCGTGTTCAGCAAAGACAGCGATAGCGGCGCTGAAGATCCGCGCCTTCAGGGATTGTGCTTCATCATGGGCAACGACGGTCATGGCAACTCCTTTTTCTTGGGTGACAAAAAATACACATAATGATCACAATTTAGCAACCTAGTATGGCGCAAATGAACCAAATGATACATATTCAAGGCTTACGTCAGCTGTTGACCCGAGGACCTTATGCTGCGCTCTATCGCCACCGTTTCGATTTCCGGCACCCTGCCTGAGAAGCTGCACGCTATTGCGGCGGCGGGGTATCAGGGGGTGGAAATTTTCGAGAACGATCTGCTCTATTATACGGGGACGCCGGCGGAAATCCGCCTGCTTGCCGCCGATTTAGGGTTAAAAATCACGCTTTTTCAACCCTTTCGCGATTTTGAAGGCGCCAGTCGGGCGCAGTTTGCGGCGAATATGGCCCGCGCTCGGCGCAAGTTTGCTCTGATGCGCGAGCTGGGCTGCGAGACGCTGCTGTTGTGCAGCAATGTACAGCCGGACTGCTCGGCGGATAGCGAATTGCAGGTCGCGGACCTGCGGGCGCTGGCCACGCTGGCGGAAGAGGAGGGGATCGCTATCGGCTATGAGGCCCTGGCCTGGGGAACCCATGTGAACCGCTGGCAGCAGGCCTGGGAGCGGGTGCGGCGGGTGGACAGCCCGGCGTTGGGCCTGGTGCTCGACAGCTTCCATATTCTGGCCCGCGGCGACACGCTGGACGCGCTACCGTCGGTGCCGGTGGAGAAAATCACCTTTGTACAGCTCGCCGATGCGCCGTATATGAAAATGGATTTGCTGGAGTGGAGCCGCCACTTCCGCTGCTTTCCCGGACAGGGGGAGCTGCCGCTGGAGGCGTTTGCCGAGCAGATCACCCGCTGTGGCTACCGCGGCCCCTGGTCGCTGGAGATCTTCAATGACGGTTTTCGCGCCTCGCCGAACGGTGCGACGGCCAAAGATGGTTATCGTTCGCTGCTGTGGCTGGAGGAGCAAACTCGCCGTCGGCTCCCGACGTGCGATGCCGATCTGTTTTCACCGCCGCCGCTGCCGGTCTATCACGGGCTGGAGTTTATCGAGTTTGCCGCCAGCGCCGCCGAGGCGCAGCGCCTGGGGCAACATCTGCAGGCGCTGGGTTTTCAGCACGAGGGAAGCCACCGCTCCAGACAGGTGACGCTGTGGCGCAACGGCGGGGCGCGGATCGTCATCAACCATCAGCCGCACAGCTGGGCCGACCATTTTTATCAACGCCACGGGGTATCGCTCTGCGCGATGGCGCTGCGGGTCGAGCACAGCGCGTCGCTTGTCGCCCGCGCCCGCGCGCTGGGGTATGCCACCTGGCAGGGCGACGCCGGGCCGAACGAAACGCCGATCCCGGCGATCTGCGCCCCCGACGGCAGCCTTATCTATCTCATCGACGCCGGGGAGGCTATCTACGAGCGCGATTTTCATCTGCGTGATGGCGTGACGGTGCGCGAGGACTATCTCGGTATCGATCATCTGGCGCTGGGAATGGAGGCCGACAGCCGCGATAACTGGGTGATGTTCTTCCGTACGGTGTTTGGTTTTTCCCTTGAGCATGAGCAGACGCTGCCGGACCCGTATGGACTGGTGCGCAGCCTGGCGGTGCGCAGCCCGCAGGGCGATATCCGTCTGGCGCTGAATATTTCGCAGAGCCGGGCGACGCAGATCGCCCGCTCCGTCGCCTGCTACCAGGGGGCGGGGCTGCAGCATGCCGCCTTTGCCTGCCGCGATCTGCCGGCCGCCTGCGACCAGCTTGCCGAGGTTGCCCGCCATACGCTGCCGATCCCGGCCAATTATTATGACGATCTGCTGGCGCGCTTTGGCGGCGAGCTGGACGTCGGGCAGCTTCAGCGCCAGCAGCTCCTCTATGACCGCGATCCGCAGGGGGGAGATTTCCTGCATCTTTACACCCGGCCGTTTACCGCCGGCCGCTTTTTCTTTGAGTTAACCGAGCGCCGGGCTGGCTATGCGCTCTATGGCGCAGCGAATGCGGCCGTCCGTCTGGCAGCGATGCAGTATTGTTAGCCTGAATCAAATGGTTCATTATGCGTTAAACACAATAACAACACCCTCTGTACCCGAGACAGGAACCGACTATGAGCTCATATAGCCCTAACCCGACGGCTGCCGCCCAGCCAGCCGTCACCGTGCGCCGCTCCCGGCGGCGTATCGGCATTCTTGCGCTGTTGGCCATTGGCACCATGATCAACTATCTCGATCGCACCGTACTGGGGATCGCCGCCCCAAAGCTCACCGCTGAGCTGGGGATCGACCCGGCGATCATGGGAATCCTCTTCTCCGCCTTCGCCTGGACCTATGCTCTGGCGCAGATACCCGGCGGATTATTTCTCGACCGCTTTGGCAACAAAGTGACCTACTTTTTGTCACTGACCCTGTGGTCGCTGTTTACCCTGTTCCACGGCATGGCGGTGGGACTGAAGACGCTGCTGCTGTGCCGCTTCGGGCTCGGCATTAGCGAAGCGCCGTGCTTTCCGGTCAACAGCCGGGTGGTCAGCGCCTGGTTCCCACAGCAGGAGCGGGCGAAGGCCACGGCGGTGTACACCGTGGGGGAGTATCTCGGGCTGGCCTGCTTTGCGCCGCTGCTGTTCTGGATCATGGACGGTTTCGGCTGGCGGGTGCTGTTCGTCAGCGTTGGCGCCGTCGGCATTCTGTTTGCCCTGGTGTGGTGGCGCTGCTACCGCGAACCGCATGAAGATCCGCGCCTTAGCCAGCAGGAGCGCGAGCATATCGAAAACGGCGGCGGCCTCAGCGCCCCGACCGACCAGCAGGTGGCGTTCAGCTGGCCGCTGGTCCGCCAGCTGCTGAGCAAACGGCAGATCATCGGCGCCAGTATCGGCCAGTTTGCCGGCAATACCGTGCTGGTGTTTTTTCTCACCTGGTTCCCCACCTGGCTGGCCACCGAGCGGCATATGCCCTGGCTGAAGGTCGGCTTTTTCTCCATCCTGCCGTTTGTCGCCGCCGCCGGCGGGGTGATGTTTGGCGGCTGGCTCTCCGACAAGCTGCTGAAAGCCACCGGGTCAGCCAACCTCGGTCGTAAGCTGCCGATCGTTGCCGGCCTGCTGATGGCCAGCTGCATCATCACCGCCAACTGGCTGGAGAGCGACCTGGCGGTGATCCTGGTGATGTCGTTTGCCTTTTTTGGCCAGGGGATGGTGGGTCTCGGCTGGACGCTGATCTCCGATATCGCCCCGAAGGGGCTGGGCGGCCTGACCGGCGGCCTGTTTAACTTCTGCGCCAACCTCGCGGGGATCCTCACCCCGCTGGTGATCGGCTTTATCGTTGCCGGGTTCGGCAATTTCTTCTACGCCTTGATCTACATCGGCGGCGCCGCGCTGCTGGGCGTGGTGGCCTATCTGTTTATCCTCGGCGACGTCAAACGTATCGAGTTATCGCAGTAAGCAAAGGAGCAAGGCATGGTGATTAGTGGGAATACGCGGCTGATAGCGCACCTTGGCTATCCGACCGCCAGTTTTAAGGCGCCGATGATCTATAACCCGTGGTTCGTTGACCAGCAGGTGGACGTGAAGGTGGTGCCGATGGGGGTCAGGCCGGAGGACTACGCCGCGTTTATTCCGCCGCTGTTTACGATGACCAACATCATCGGCGCGCTGGTGACGATGCCGCATAAAATCGCCACCTGCGATCTGGTGCAGCGCCTGAGCCCGACGGCGGCCATCGCTGGCGCCTGCAATGCCATCCGCCGCGAGGCTGACGGTAGCCTGAGCGGAGACATGTTCGATGGCGAGGGATTTGTGCTGGGCCTGCGTCGTAAAGGGTTTAACCCGCAGGGGACGCGGGCGCTGGTGGTTGGCAGCGGCGGGGTGGGATCGGCTATCGCCGCCTCCCTCGCGGCGGCGGGGGTCAGCGCCCTGACCCTGTACGATACCCGGCCCGAGGTGGCGCACGCCCTCGCCGGGCGGCTGCATCAGCACTATCCGCAGCTCGATATCACCCTGATGCAGCCAGATCCTGCCGGACACGAGCTGGTGGTCAATGCCACCCCGCTGGGGATGAAGGCCAGCGATCCGCTGCCGCTGGACGTTGACCGTCTGGCGCCAGGCGCCTGGGTGGGGGAAGTCGTCATGACTCAGGAGTACACCCCGCTGCTGAGGGCCGCTCAGGCACGACAGTGCCACATCCAGCGCGGGACCGACATGCTGTTTGAAATGATCCCTGCCTATCTGCGCTTTTTTGACCTACCGGTAGCCACCCCCGAGCAGCTGCGGGCGCTGGCAGAAATTCGCTACTGACGCGACGGCAAACCGGGTAATATAGCGCTATATTATCCGGTTTATAGCGACCTCTTATGACAAACACCACTCTCACTCTGCTGGCGGCGGGAAGCCTGAGAAGCGCTTTCCTGCCGCTGGTGGCGCACTTTCGGCAGCACACTGGCCTCGCGGTCGATGCGCAGTTTGGCCCTGCCGGCCTGCTGCGCGAGCGGATCGAAGCCGGGGCGCCGTGCGCGGTTTTTGCGTCCGCTAACGCGGCGCACCCGCAGGCGCTGCTGCAGGCAGGTCTGGCGCAGGAATGCCAGGGATTTGCCAGCAACCAGCTGATGCTGACCGCCCGGCGGTCGCCGGACAACGATGGCCTGGACTGGCTGGCGCTGCTCAGCACGCCCCGCCTGCGGTTGGCGACCTCCACGCCGGGCTGCGATCCGTCGGGAGATTATACCTGGCAGCTGTTCGCCCGAATTGAGGCACGCTATCCAGGGTTGGGCAACGCGATGGCCGGGCGGGCGCAGCAGCTGGTCGGCGGCAGAGACTCACTGAGCGTGCCGCCGGGAGAGATAGCCGGCGCGTGGCTTATTCGCCAGAATCTGGCGGATCTGTTTATCGGCTATGCTCACTATGGCCCCGTGCTGGCCACCTGCGACGTTCTGCGTACCCTGACCATCCCGGCGCCGTGGAATATTCGCTGCGATTACCAGCTGGCGCGTCTCAGGGCCGATCCCGCCGCGCTGGCCCTGTATCGCTTTATCCTCGGCGACGTTGGCCAGGGGTATCTCCGGCAGGCGGGTTTTATGCCGTTCAGCGACGCAGCGTAAACCCCGGCGCCAGCAGAGGGAACGCGGAGGCGGCATGGCGGATCAGGCGTACCGGCAGGCCGTACGCTTGCCGGAGATGCGTTTCGCTCAGCACGTCGGCGGTCTCGCCCGCCAGCCACCGGCCCTCCGGCAGCAGAAGCAGCGTATGGCTGGCCACCTGTAGGGCGTGGTTGGGATCATGGGTGGTGAACAGGACGGTGCGCGCCTGGCGGTGGGCGAGGTCGCCGATCAGCTGCAGCACCACCTGCTGGTTACCGAGGTCCAGCGCCGAGCAGGGCTCATCCAGCAGGATATTCTGGCTGGCGCTGACCAGCGCGCGGGCAATCAGCACCAGCTGCTGCTGGCCGCCGGAGAGGGCGCCGAAGTCATCTTCGGCCAGGGCGGCAATCCCCAGCTGCGCCAGCGCCTGCTCAACCCGCCGGGCATCCTCCTCGTCCGGCTGGGCAAAGAGATCCACGTGCCGGGCCCGGCCCATCAGCACCACATCGCTCACGCGCCAGCGAAAAGCGGGACGAAACGACTGCGGAACCAGGGCCACGCCGCCCTCGCACTGCATCTCGCCGCCCAGCGGCGGCAACACGCCGGTCAGGGTATCCAGCAGGGTACTTTTTCCCCGGCCATTGGCGCCCAGCACCGCCCAGATCTCACCGGGCCGGCAGGCCAGCGTGAGCGGGGCGAAGAGTGGCTGACGGTGGCCGTAGCGTAACGCTTGCAGCGATAATGAGCTGTTCATCGGGTCGTACTCCGGCGTCGGGATTGCACCAGCAACACGGTAAACAGCGGCGCCCCGAGCAGGGCAGTGATGATCCCGATCGGGATCTCCGCCTGGGTCAGCGTGCGCGCCAGATCGTCCACCACCATCATCAGCGCGGCGCCGAGCCAGAAGGCGGTGGGCAGCAGGCGACGATGGTCAGCCCCTACCAGCAGACGGGCGAGGTGCGGGACCACCAGACCCATCCAGGCGATGCTGCCGCTGACCGCCACCTGGGCTGCCACCAGCACCGCGCAGCAAACCAGCACGCCGCGACGCAGCGCGGCCACCGGAACGCCAAGACTGCGGGCATCCCGTTCCTCCAGGGCCAGCAGGTTGATACGCCAGCGCAGCTTCCACAGCGCCCCGGCAGCCATCGCCAGGGGCAAGGACATAAGCAGTACCTTATGCCAGCTGGTGGTCGCGAAGCTGCCGAGCAGCCAGAAAACGATGTTCGGTAACGTCTCTTCGCTGTCGGCGAGGTACTGCATCAGGCTGACCAGCGCGGCGAAGAAGCCGCTGAGAATGATCCCGGACAGAATCAGCCCCAGCGTGCTGTCCCGCCCCTGCAGGGCGGCGAGGGCGTAAATCAGCCCCAGCGCGACGAGGCCGAAGAAAAAGGTCGAGGCCATCATCAGCAGACTGCCGACGCCCAACAGGATCGCCAGCGTGCCGCCGAAGGCGGAGCCGGCGGTCACCCCGATGATGTGCGGGTCCACCAGCGGGTTCTGGAACACGCCCTGCAAGGTGGCGCCGCACAGCCCCAGCGCGCCCCCGGCCAGCAGGGCCATCACCACGCGCGGCAGGCGAACCGACCAGACGATCTGCCCGATCACCCCTTCACCTGGCGGCAGATGGACCAGGGTGTGGCCAACGGCGCTCAGGCTTAACGGGTACTGGCCGAAACAGAGCGAGGCGACCGCGATCGCCAGCGTCGCCAGCGCCAGGCTTCCCTGCACCAGCCAGGGCTGAGAGTTAGCGGGCATCTGGCATCCACGCCACGCGGTAAAAACGCTGATAATAATCCCTGGCTTTACTGTCCACATCGATGCTCTGGTAGCGCGCAGGATAGAGTTTTTTCGCCATCCACAGCTCGCCCAGCGCCAGGGCCTCCGGCATCGGGTAACCCCAGGCTTTGGCATACTCCGGCATCAGCCACACGCGGTGATGTTTCACCGCATCGATCGTCTGCCACTGCGGGTCGTTCTCTATCTGTTTGACCACCTGCGGATAACGGTCCTGGACGAAGATCACCTGGGGGTTCCACTCCAGCACCTGCTCCAGCGACACCTGGCGGGCGCCTTTTACGCTGGCGGCCGCCACGTTCAGCGCCCCGGCGTGCGCCATCATCAGCCCGGTGTATTTGCCAGCGCCATAGGTATTCAGATCGGGGTTGGCCATGTACACCCGCACCCGCTGGTTCGGTGGAATATCGGCCACCGGCGCATTGGCTTGCTTGCGCGCCTCGAAGGTGTAGTGAATCAGCGCCTCGGCCTCGGGCTGGCGCTCGACCACCTCGCCGATAAGGCGGATCCCCTCCATCAGCCCGGCGTTATAGGCCTGCTCTTCGTCAGCCATGGTGGGGTTCATTTTATTTTTTTCCCCGGCGGCATCATGGCGCAGCGAGATGGCCACCACCGGGATCCCGGCCTGTTGGATCTGCGCGATCATCGCCGGCGGCGCATAGTTGGCGACGAAAACCACCTGCGGACGCAGCGCCAGCAGGCTTTCAATATTGACCTGGGTGAGATCGCCCGGGGTCGCCAGTTGCCCGATCTCGGGCATAAAGCGGGTGAACTGCGGCCCGAGCTGTTTCTGCCAGCTGCTTAAGACGCCGACGATATCCTCGGCGGCATGCAGTTGTACCAGCAGGTTGAGCGTCTGATGCTGCAGAACCACAACGCGGGTGACGTGGTCGGGGAGGGTGACCTGGCGACCCAGCTGGTCGGTGACGGTGCGGTCGGCGAAGGCCTGGCCGGTGAACAGGCTGGCGCTGAGCAGCGTCAGGCCCAGCAGTAAGGGGTGTTTTGACATGGTGTGGCCCGAATGGCGTGAAAATTCGTTGTGTATTAAATTATATAACGAAGCCGGGCGCAATGGTTGATCGCGGTTACCCTCATCGCGATCAAGGCATTTCGTACCACACTTCTTCATCCTCCATGCGGGCTTCTATCTGTCTCGCCACCCTCTGCAGCGCAGGGAGATGCTTCTGCGCCGCCTGCTCAATGGTCATTGCGCTGGCGATATAGACCAGGTTCAGGCAGCCGATAACCCGCTGCTGACTGCAGACCGGCACGGCGATCGAGGCGATTTTCTCCTCCTGCCGCCAGCCGCGGAAGTTTTCGCCATAGCCGTTCTGGCGGGTGCGGGCGAGGATCGCCGCCAGCCGTTCCGGTTCGCGGGCCAGCTGATACTCAGCTTCCGGACGGGCGGCCAGCATGCTGACGATGGCGTCGCGTTCCGCGTCGGGGGCAAAGGCCAGCCACGTCAGTCCGGAGGCGGTGAGCAGCAGCGGCAGCCGCCGTCCGACCATCGCGCGGTGAAACGACAGTCGGCTGAAGCGGTGGGTAGTCTCGCGCACCACCATGGCGTCGACGTCGAGGGTGGTGATGTCCGTTGGCCACTGCACCTCGCGCAGCAGCTCGCCGAGCAGCGGCGTGGCGAGGGCAGAAATCCAATGTTCGTCACGAAATCCATCGCTCAGCTGGCGGACGTTAATGGTCAACCGGAAGCTGTCATCGGAGCGGCTGCGGCGGACAAAACCCTCCTCCTGTAGCGTCTCCAGCAGCCGGCGCACGGTGGTGCGATGCAGGCCGCTAAACTCCGCCAGCAGGCCCGGCGTCGCGCCGCCGTCGAATTTATTTAACAATTTTAATAACAATAAACCCCGGCTTAATCCGCGCACCGTTTTGTACGCTGCGGACTCATCGTCACGCATAAATACTCCATTAAAATGCTTTAAAAACAGTGTGGTGCACCTGGTGCACATTCGATGATGTTTTGATTGTAGCCGAAAACCCCCGCCCTATACTCAGCCCATTATAAAAATACGTTTACACATGATTAACAAATTGCCTGTCAGCCGGGCAGTTTCCGAGTCGTGAGGTCGCTGAGAATGACAACATCTACACCCGATATTCAACCCGCCGTGCAGCATACCGCTCAGGTCGCCATCGTTGGCGCCGGTCCGGTTGGTCTGATGATGGCCAACTACCTTGGCCAGATGGGCATCAGCGTGCTGGTGGTGGAAAAGCTCGCCACACTGATCGATTACCCGCGGGCCATCGGCATTGACGATGAATCCCTGCGGGCGATGCAGGCGGTGGGGCTGGTGAATGACGTGCTGCCGCATACCACGCCGTGGCACGCCATGCGTTTTCTCACCCCAAAAGGCCGCTGCTTTGCCGATATCCAGCCGATGACCGATGAGTTTGGCTGGTCGCGGCGCAACGCCTTCATTCAGCCGCAGGTCGATGCGGTGATGTATCACGGTCTGCAGCGTTTCCCGCAGGTCCGCTGCCTCTTCTCCCGCGAAGTGGAAGCCTTTAGCCAGACCGGTGACAGTGTCACGTTAAATCTTAAAGGACCGGACGGCGAACGGGAGACGGTGCGCGCGGACTGGCTGGTGGCCTGCGACGGCGGCGCCAGCTTTATTCGTCGTACGCTGAACATCCCCTTCGAAGGTAAGACCGCGCCGAATCAGTGGATCGTCATCGATATCGCTAACGACCCGCTGGCCACTCCGCACGTTTATCTGTGCTGCGACCCGGTGCGACCCTACGTTTCCGCCGCGCTGCCCCACGGCGTGCGCCGCTTTGAATTTATGGTGATGCCCGGAGAAACCGAAGCTCAGCTCAGCGAGCCGCACAATATGCGCCGTCTGCTGAGCAAAGTGCTGCCGGACCCGGACCGCGTCGAGCTGATCCGCCAGCGGGTCTATACGCATAACGCCCGCCTTGCCGAGCGCTTTCGCATTAACCGGGTGCTGCTGGCCGGCGACGCGGCACACATCATGCCGGTCTGGCAGGGGCAGGGATACAACAGCGGCATGCGCGACGCCTTCAACCTGGCGTGGAAGCTGGCGCTGGTGGTCAACGGTAAAGCGGGAGAGGCGCTGCTTGACAGCTACCAGCAGGAGCGCCGCGACCACGCGAAAGCGATGATTGATCTGTCGGTCACCGCCGGCCACGTGCTGGCGCCGCCGAAGCGCTGGCAGGGGGCCGTGCGCGACGGTCTCTCCTGGCTGCTGAATTACCTGCCGCCGGTGAAACGCTACTTCCTCGAGATGCGCTTTAAGCCGATGCCGCAGTACCGCGAGGGGGCGCTGCTGACCGACGGCGCCGGCAAGACCTCGCCGGTGGGCAAAATGTTTATTCAACCGCAGGTGACGCTGGAGAGCGGCGAGAGCGTGCTGCTCGACGAGGTTATCGGGGCGAATTTCGCCATTATCGGCTGGGGCTGCAACCCGCAGTGGGGGCTCAACGCCGGGCAGATCGCCCGCTGGCGCGCGATTGGCGTGCGCTTTATCCAGGTGGTGCCGGAGGTGCAGATCCACCGCGAGCAGGATAACGCCCCCGGCACGCTGCGGGTGGGCGATACGCAAAACCGCCTCAAAAGCTGGTTTGCACTGCATAACACCGCCATCGCCGTGGTCAGACCGGACCGCTTTGTCGCCGCTCTCGCTATCCCGCAGACCCTCGGCGCGCAGCTGACCGCCCTGGCGGAAAAAATGACCCTCGCGACCGGGGATACCGCCCACGCTGAAGAGCAGGTGGCCTGATATGCATGCCTATTTGCACTGTCTCTCCCACACTCCGCTGGTGGGATTCGTGGACCCGGAGCAGGCGGTCCTCGATGAAGTGAACGGGGTGATTGCCGACGCCCGGCGGCGGATCGCTGAATTCGATCCCGAGCTGGTGGTGCTCTTCGCCCCCGATCACTACAACGGTTTTTTCTATGACGTGATGCCGCCGTTCTGCCTCGGGGTCGGCGCCACCGCGATTGGCGACTTCGCCAGCGCCGCCGGCGACCTGCCGGTGCCCGCCGAGCTGGCGGAAGCCTGCGCCCACGCCATCCTCAACAGCGGTATCGACCTGGCGGTGTCGTACAACATGCAAGTGGACCATGGCTTCGCCCAGCCGCTGGAGTTTCTGCTGGGTGGCCTGGACCGCGTGCCGGTGCTGCCGGTGTTTATTAACGGCGTCGCCGCGCCGCTGCCGGGTTTTCAACGCACCCGGCTGCTGGGCGAGGCGATGGGCCGCTTTCTCAATACCCTCAATAAGCGGGTGCTGATCCTCGGCTCGGGCGGACTCTCGCACCAGCCGCCGGTGCCGGAGCTGGCGAAGGCCGACGCCCATCTGCGCGATCGCCTGCTCGGCGGCGGAAAACAGCTGCCGCCGGACGAACGCGAACGGCGCCAGCAGCGGGTGATCAATGCCGCCCGACGGTTTACCGAAGACCCGCACTCGCTCCATCCCCTCAACCCGGTCTGGGACAACCGCTTTATGAGCCTGCTGGAGCAGGGCCGGCTGAGCGAACTGGACGCGATCGGCAATGACGAGCTGTCGGCGATGGCCGGCAAATCGACGCACGAAATTAAGACCTGGGTGGCCGCTTTTGCCGCGCTATCCGCTTTTGGCCGCTGGCGCAGTGAAGGCCGCTATTACCGGCCGATCCCCGAGTGGATCGCCGGATTCGGCTCGCTGAGCGCCGCCACCGAGATTTGATTAACCGGGAGACTAACATGAGCTATCAACCGCAAACTGAAGCCGCCACCAGCCGATTCCTCAATGTCGACGAGGGGGGCCGCACGCTGCGTATCCATATCAATGACTGCGGCGACGGGAAAGAGACCGTGGTCATGCTGCACGGCTCCGGGCCGGGGGCCACCGGCTGGGCCAACTTCAGCCGCAATATTGACCCGCTGGTCGAGGCGGGCTATCGCGTGCTGCTCCTCGACTGTCCGGGGTGGGGCAAAAGCGATGCTATCGTCAACAGCGGCTCGCGTTCGGATCTCAACGCCCGCATTCTGAAAAGCGTGGTCGATCAGCTGGGGATCGATAAAGTCCATCTGCTGGGCAACTCGATGGGCGGCCATAGCGCGGTGGCCTTCACCCTGAGCTGGCCGGAGCGGGTGGCTAAGCTGGTGCTGATGGGCGGGGGGACCGGCGGCATGAGCCTGTTCACGCCGATGCCGACCGAGGGCATCAAGCTGCTGAACGCCCTGTACCGCGAGCCGACCATTGAAAACCTCAAAAAGATGATGAGCATCTTCGTCTTCGACACCCGCGACCTCACCGAGGCGCTGTTCGAGGCGCGTCTCAACAATATGCTGTCGCGCCGCGACCATCTGGACAACTTCGTCAAGAGCCTGGAAGCCAACCCGAAGCAGTTTCCTGACTTTGGCCCGCGGCTGGGCGAAATCAGCGCGCCAACTCTGATCGTCTGGGGACGCAATGACCGCTTCGTGCCGATGGACGCCGGGTTGCGCCTGCTCGCCGGGATCGCCGGTTCGGAACTGCATATTTACCGCGACTGCGGCCACTGGGCGCAGTGGGAACATGCCGACAGTTTTAATCAGCTGGTGCTCAATTTCCTCGCACGGGCTTAAGGAGTAAATGATGACTTTTTCTCTTGACGCGCTGGCCCGGCAGCTGCGCGACGCGGAACAGAGCGGCCAGGCGATCGCCCCGCTGCGCGATATTCTCGGCGTCGACAATGCCGACGCCGCCTATGCCATCCAGCGTCTGAACGTCCAGCACCACGTGGCCCATGGCCGGCGGGTGGTGGGCCGCAAGGTGGGCCTGACCCATCCCAAAGTGCAGCAGCAGCTGGGCGTCAATCAGCCGGACTTCGGCACCCTGTTTGCCGACATGTGCTACGGCGACAACGCCGAGGTGCCGTTTGGCCGCGTGCTGCAGCCCAAGGTGGAGGCCGAGATCGCCCTGGTGCTGAAGCAGGATCTGCCGCATGCCGATACCACTTTTGATGAACTGTATAACGCCATCGAATGGGTATTGCCGGCGCTTGAGGTGGTGGGCAGCCGCATTCGCGACTGGTCAATCGGCTTTGTCGACACCGTCGCCGATAACGCCTCCTGCGGCCTGTACGTCATTGGCGGCCCGGCGCAGCGCCCGGCGGGACTGGATCTGAAGCAGTGCGCCATGCACATGACCCGCAACCAGGAGCTGGTCTCCAGCGGCCGCGGCAGCGAGTGTCTGGGGCATCCGCTGAACGCCGCAGTCTGGCTGGCGCGCAAGCTGGCGAGTCTCGGCGAACCGCTGCGGGCGGGGGATATCGTGCTGACCGGGGCGTTAGGCCCGATGGTGACGATTAACGAGGGGGACAGCTTTGTCGCCCATATCGAAGGTATTGGCTCAGTCGCGGCACGCTTCGTTGCCGCCGGAGAAGGAGATCGTGATGCGTAAACGTAAAGTCGCCATTATCGGCTCCGGGAATATCGGCACCGATTTAATGATTAAAATCCTGCGCCACGGCCAGCATCTGGAGATGGCGGTGATGGTCGGCATCGACCCGCAGTCGGATGGCCTGGCCCGCGCCCGGCGCCTGGGCGTTGCGACCACTCACGAAGGGGTGGGCGGCCTGATGCAGATGGCGGAATTTGCCGACATCGATTTTGTTTTTGACGCCACCAGCGCCGGGGCGCACATCAAAAACGATGCCGCGCTGCGCGAAGCGAAGCTGGGGATCCGCGTTATCGACCTGACGCCGGCGGCGATTGGCCCATACTGCGTACCGGTGGTCAACCTCGCGGCCAATCTCCATCAGGGCAACGTCAATATGGTGACCTGCGGCGGGCAGGCGACCATCCCAATGGTCGCCGCGGTCTCGCGAGTGGCGAAGGTGCATTACGCGGAGATCGTGGCCTCGATCGCCAGCCAATCCGCCGGGCCGGGCACGCGGGCCAATATTGATGAATTCACCGAAACCACCTCGCAGGCGATTGAAAAAGTCGGCGGCGCGGGCAAGGGCAAAGCGATTATTGTACTGAACCCGGCGGAGCCGCCGCTGATGATGCGCGATACCGTCTACGTCCTGAGCGAGCTGGCGTCGCAGGAGGCGATTGCCGCCTCGATCGCCGAAATGGCGGCGGCAGTGCAGGCTTACGTCCCGGGCTACCGGCTGAAGCAGCAGGTGCAGTTTGAGGTTATCCCCGAGGACAGGCCGGTCAACCTGCCCGGCGTCGGCTGTTTTTCCGGCCTGAAAACCGCGGTGTACCTCAAAGTGGAAGGGGCGGCGCACTATCTGCCAGCGTACGCGGGCAACCTCGATATTATGACCTCGGCGGCGCTGGCGACGGCGGAGCAAATGGCCGGGGCAATGCACAGCGCGGCGGGAGCGACAGCATGAACGGTAAAAAACTTTATATCTCGGACGTGACGCTGCGCGATGGTATGCACGCTATTCGTCACCAGTATTCCCTGGCGCAGGTGCAGCAGATCGCCGGCGCGCTGGATAAGGCCGGGGTCGACTCCATCGAAGTGGCCCATGGCGATGGCCTGCAGGGATCCAGCTTCAACTATGGCTTTGGCGCCCACAGCGACATCGCCTGTATTGAAGCGGCAGCGGATGTCGTGAGCCAGGCGAAAATCGCCACCTTACTGCTGCCGGGCATCGGCACGCTGCACGAGCTGAAAGCGGCGTATCAGGCCGGGGCGCGGGTGGTGCGGGTCGCCACCCACTGCAGCGAAGCGGACGTCGCGGCGCAGCATATTGCCTTTGCCCGCGAGCTGGGGATGGACACCGTCGGTTTTCTGATGATGAGCCATATGATCTCCCCGCAGGCGCTGGCGCAGCAGGCGCTGAAGATGGAATCTTATGGCGCGACCTGTATCTATGTGGTGGATTCCGGCGGGGCGATGAACATGAACGACATTCGCGACCGCTTCCGCGCCCTGAAGGCGGTGCTGAAGCCGGAGACCGCCACCGGGATGCATGCCCATCATAATCTGAGCCTCGGGGTGGCGAACTCGATCGTCGCGGTGGAAGAGGGGTGCGATCGCATTGACGCCAGCCTGGCCGGGATGGGGGCGGGGGCGGGCAATGCGCCGCTGGAGGTGTTTATTGCCGCCGCCGACAAGCTCGGCTGGCAGCATGGCACCGATCTCTACGCCCTGATGAACGCGGCCGATGAGCTGGTGCGGCCGCTGCAGGATCGCCCGGTGCGTGTCGACCGCGAAACGCTGGCGCTGGGCTACGCCGGAGTCTACTCCAGCTTCCTGCGCCACAGCGAAGCGGCGGCCAAGCGCTATGGCCTCAGCGCGGTGGATATTCTCGTCGAGCTGGGCAAGCGGCGGATGGTCGGCGGCCAGGAGGATATGATCGTCGACGTCGCGCTGGATCTGCTTAACCGCAATAAATAACTAAGAACGTGCGGCTGACAAAGCATCAGCCGCCAGTCACCTGCTCCGTTTGTTCGGCTATCGCCAAGGTACCCTATGACCAAGATAACGACTGCAACCCCCTCGCGCCTGGTGGTCACCATCGGGCTCTGTTTTATGGTGGCCCTGATGGAAGGGCTGGATCTGCAGGCGGCGGGGATCGCCGCCGTCGGCATGGCGCAGGCCTTTGCGCTGGATAAAATGCAGATGGGCTGGATCTTCAGCGCCGGGATCCTCGGCCTGCTGCCCGGCGCGCTGGTGGGCGGCATGCTGGCGGACCGCCACGGGCGTAAGCGCATTCTGTTGGGGTCGGTGCTGCTGTTTGGCCTGTTCTCGCTGGCCACCGCGCTGGCATGGAGCTTCCCGACGCTGCTGCTGGCGCGCCTGCTCACCGGCGTCGGGCTCGGGGCGGCATTGCCGAACCTGATTGCCTTAACCTCGGAAGCCGCTGGCTCACGTTTCCGCGGCCGGGCGGTAAGCCTGATGTACTGCGGCGTACCCATTGGCGCCGCGCTGGCGGCAGCGCTGGGCTTTTCCGGTCTCGCCGCGGCCTGGCAGATTATTTTCTGGATTGGCGGCGTGGTCCCGCTGCTGCTGATCCCATTGCTGATGCGCTGGCTGCCGGAGTCGCAGGCGTTTCAGCGCGCGGAGGCCAGCGTGCCGCTGCGCACCCTGTTTGCCCCGGGCCAGGCCGCCGCTACGCTGCTGCTGTGGCTGGGTTATTTTTTCACCCTGCTGGTGGTCTATATGCTGATCAACTGGCTGCCGATGCTGCTGGTGGGCCAGGGATTCCGCGCCAGCCAGGCGGCGGGGGTGATGTTCTCTCTGCAGATCGGCGCCGCCTGCGGCACGCTGCTGCTGGGGGCGCTAATGGATAAGCTCACCCCGCTGCGGATGTCGCTCCTGATCTACAGCGGCATTCTGGCGTCGCTGCTGGCGCTGGGCAGCGCGTCGTCGCTGACTGGCATGCTGCTGGCGGGGTTTGTCGCCGGGCTGTTCGCCACCGGCGGACAAAGTGTGCTTTACGCTCTGGCGCCGCTTTTTTATCCCGCGGCCATCCGCGCCACCGGGGTGGGCACCGCCGTGGCGGTGGGGCGTCTTGGGGCGATGAGCGGCCCGCTGCTGGCCGGCAAGATGCTGGCCCTCGGCACCGGCACCGTCGGGGTGATGGCGGCCTCGGCGCCGGGCATTGTGTTGGCCGGCGTGGCGGTGTTCTGGCTGATGCATCGCCAGCAGCGCGCGGCCATGGTCTGATATGCATCCGGCGGTCTGGTAAAAAAATGCCGGGCCGCCGCCTTGCCTGTCCGCGTCCCCTGGCCTAAGGTAAGACATCATTCCCTGACGCTTATCGTCCCTATGGCTTACACCTCCCGTTTGCTCAATGCGATCCCTGGCATCCGCCACGCTTTTCTCGATGTCCATGAAACCGCCGCCTTTCCCTATGCCGAGCTGGCTCCGGTGAAGCTGGTGCATGGTAATGAGGTTCATCATTATCAGCAGCCGCTGCCGACGCGCCCGCACGCCGACGCGGTGTTTACCGCGGTAGCCGGGCAAAAGGTGGGGGTGGTGACCGCCGACTGTCTGCCGCTGCTGATCGCCTCGCGCGACGGTCGCTACGTCTGCAGCGTGCATGCCGGCTGGCAGGGGCTGGTCAGCGGTATTGTCGACAACAGTCTGGCCTGTTTTCGCCAGCAGGGGGTGGCATTGGCCGATCTGGTCATCGCCGTGGGGCCGCATATTCACCCCTGCTGTTACGAAGTCTCCGCCGGATTCTATCAGCAACTGCTGGACCAGCCCGGCGGTGACCGGGTGGCCCGCCATCGCCAGCGGCTGTTCCACTCCCGTTCGGGCCCGGTCAGCGATCCGCTCAAAGCCGCCGCGCGTGGCAGCGATAATCTGTGGTTTGATCTGCGCGCCTTTGCCGAAGCGATCTTCGCAGAGGCGGGGGTGGCGCCGGCGAGCGTTGAATGGCTGGGGAGTTGTACCTACTGCACCCCGCAGTCGCTGGGCTCCTACCGGCGCCGGACCCATTTTCCGGCGCCGAAGAGCTTTCAGTATTCGTGGATCATGCGCGAAGCCTGAGGCGGGCTCGCGCTAGAGCACCCGAAAACCGTGGGTGCCGTCGCGGGCCAACTGATCCACGAGGCCATACTCCCACTCCAGATAGGCCTGCATGGCCTCGGCGGAATTATCGGTTCCTTCGTACGGACGACGATAGCGGTCACGGCGCTCGACGGCGAGGCCGCTGTCGCCATGCGCCAGCGGCAGACCGGCGGTGATCCACGCCAGCGTCCCGCCGGTAAGCAACTGCACCGGTTTACCGGTCAAGGCCGCCACCTCCGGCACCGCGTAGCGGGCCAGCAGACTGCTGCCGCAGGTCACCACGTAACGTTGGGCGGGAGGGATTGCTTCCAGGGCCTGGCGCAGCTGCGAGCGCGTTAGCCACCACGCGCCGGGGATATGGCGAGCGACAAAGTTGGCGCTGGTGGTAAAATCGAGCACCACCGTACCGGGTTCTTCCAGCTGTTGCGCCAGCTGCGTCGGGCTTATCTCCTCCGCCTGCGGACCGGGCGGCACCTCGGCGGCAGGCACCCCGCGTTCGCTCAACTGGCTGGTCGACAGCGCGCTCAGCCGCGCCGTCTCCCAGCCCATCTGCGCCAGCCACGAGCCGGTTATCGCCGCCCGGATGCCATCGTCATCCAGCAGCACAATGCGCGCCCCTCGTACGCTAGCGAAGTGGTCGGTCTCCTGCACCAGCTGGCCGCCTGGCGCGCTCAGGCTGCCGGGATAGTGACCCGCCGCGTACTCTTCGGGGCTGCGGACATCAAACAGGAAGGTGGTGCGGTCGCTCTGCTGCTGCCAGCGTTGCAGCGTGGCCTCATCGATGACCGCCACCCCGGCCCGTTCGGCAAAATGCGCCACCGCAGCGGCCCGGGCGCCGGAGGCGCGGGCGGAGGGATCGTATTGCCGCTGTTGCTGGTGCGCCAGCGTCTGGCCGGCCAGCGTCCAGCCGATAGTGCCATTGCGCAGGGCATGGACCGGGTTTGGCACGCCGGCGTTGATCAGCGACTGGGTGCCGATGATGCTGCGGGTGCGTCCGGCGCAGTTGACGATAACCGGCGTCTGCGGGGAGGGCGTCAGGCTCTCCACCCGCAGGGCCAGCTCGCCGCCGGGCACGCTGATGCTGCCGGGGATGCTCATGGTCTGGTACTCATCGAAGCGCCGGGCGTCGACGATCACCACCTCCTGCCGGCTGTCGATGAGCGCCTGAACCTCCTGGGCGCTGAGCGACGGTGTGTGACGCACGCTTTCCACCAGCTCGCCAAAGGCTTTACTGGCGGAGTTGACGTCCTGAAACAGTTCGCCGCCGCTGCGGCGCCAGCCGGCGATACCCTCGGCCAGCAGGGCCACATCCTGATAGCCCCAGGACCGCAGCCGTTCGACGGCGATCTCCGCCAGACCCTCGCCGTTGTCGTAGACGGTGAGCGGGGTGGTGAAGCGCGGTATCCGCCGGCGGACCTCCAGCTCCAGTTTGCTGAGCGGCAGATTGACGGCAAACAGCGGATGAGCGGTGGCGAAATCGGCCTCTTCACGGACGTCGATCAGCGCCAGTTCACGACGGTCGAGCAGCGCCTGGCGGATCCCGGCGGCCTGGCGATAAGCGTAGGTGGACATAGTGGTTATCCTTGATGTTCGCGGGAGGAATCCCAGATATTGGGTAAATGGCGGTTAGAGTAGCCGGAGATAAACGGTTTCTGCTGCCCTTCCGGGGTATACACGGCGCGCTTCACCGCGCCGATATTGCCGCCGTAGACATGAATGCTGATAGAGACGCGATCCGCCAGCGCATTGCTGACGCGATGAATATCGCCATCGTCAGCGGAGACTTTCTCCACCTGGCCTGCTTCCAGAAGCGTGGCGGCGCCCAGCGCGCGCGGTATGCCATCGGCATCCAGCTGGTAGCGCTGGTTTTCCTCCGCGCCGCGCAGCATCCCAATGGCCCCCCACACCCGGTGATCATGGATCGGCGTCGCTTGCCCCGGTCCCCAGACGAAGCTGACAATCGAGAAGCGCTCCCCGGAGTCGGCATGCAGCAGATACTGCTGATAATGGTGCGGATGCGGCAGGGTGTACTCTTCCGGCAGCCAGTCGTCGTAACGCACCAGCGCCGCCAGCCGCTGCGCCACGGCGTCAAGCAGCGGGGCGGTCTGGTGGTGTTCGCGGTGCAGGCGGTCTACCTCATGAATGAAATGGCGTAATTTTTCCAGTCGTGGTGCAGTCATGTGCGGTTCCTGTCAGAGGGACTGGTCAAAACGCTAACAGAGGCGTTAATATTATTTAAATGCAATTTACGCATATATTAATATGCAAATTTCACATAAGGATCCTATGCGCATTGACGATATCGACGCTTTGCTGGCCACGGTGCAGTTTTCCTCCCTCAATCAGGCCGCGGAATATCTGGGGATCACCCAGTCGGCCATCACCCGGCGCCTGCAGCGTCTGGAACAGGAGCTGAATGTCACGCTGTTAGAGCGCCAGACCCGCCCGCTGACTCTGACCGCCGCCGGACACCGGGTGTACGAGCAGTGTCTGAGCATTAAGCGTGAGACGAAAAAACTCTACAGCCTGTTGGATCCGGAAGGCGAGCCGCGCGGCGCGCTGCGTCTCGGCGTGCCGCAGAGTCTCAGCGAGATTGCCCTGCCGGCGGCGCTGTCGGCGCTGAGCCAGCAGTTTCCCGGACTGTCGCCGCAGATCACCTGCGGCTGGAGCGGACAGCTGCAGCGCCGGCTGGAAAACGGCGAGCTGGACGGCATGCTGGCGATGGGGCCCGCCCAGCAAAGCTTCGCCGAGGGCTACAGCGGGCGCCTGCTGTGTCCCCTGGAGGTGGTGCCGATCGTCGGCCGGCGTTTGAATTTGCGCGCGTCATCCCTGCGGGAGTGCGCCGAACGGGGCTGGATCCTTAACCCCGACGGCTGTGGCCTGCGCGCCGGGCTCATTCGCGAGCTGCAGAGCCAGGGATTGCGGTTGACGCTCAACGTCGAGAGCGCGGGCGCGCAGCTGCAGATAGCGCTGGTGGCGCAGGGGCTGGGGCTGGGGCTGGTGCCGAGGGCGGCGCTGGCCAGCAGCCCGTGGCGGGACGAGGTCGCGGTCCTCAGCCTCAGCGATTTTCAGCCTGCGGTCTCACTGTGGCTGATCCACGCCCAGTATCTGGCGAACCTGCAGCCGCCGCTGACCTTTTTTGCCAGCAAAGTGATGCAGCAGCTGACCGTATCCGACTGAAAGCACTATGCATTTTTGTTTAATGCTAATTAAGCATATTAAGATATGATAAAAATGCATTTTGCTCATTAACACGCTCTGTATAGGGTAATGACCAGCGCCGCTGTCGCGGCCACTCCATTACCCTGACGCAAGGAGTTGTTCATGAGCATTCAGTTTCTCGGCATGATTGGCCACCGCCTCTCTTCCGAAACGATTGCCCCGGTGGGGCCGATCTTTGACCGCGACTATATCGTTCGCTTTGCGCAAACCCATGAAGCCGCCGGGTTTGATCGTCTGCTGGTCGGCCACTGGTCCGATCAACCCGACGGCTTTCTGGTGACGGCCCTGGCCGGACTGTCGACGCAGAAAATTCAGTACCTGCTGGCCCATCGTCCCGGTTTTGTTTCCCCAACCCTTGCCGCGCGCAAATTCGCTACCCTTGAGCACCTGCTGGGGGGCCGCTTGGCGGTGCATATCATCAGCGGCGGCAACGATGCCGAGCAGCGCCGGGATGGCGATTATCTCGACCACGACCAGCGCTACGCCCGCACCGACGCCTTCCTCGACACCGTGCGCCAGGTGTGGACCAGCGAGCAGCCGGTGGATATTCACAACGATTTCTATCAGGCCGAGCAGGCCTGGTCCGCCATTCGCCCGCTGCAAAAGCCGCATCTTCCCATCTACTTCGGCGGCTCGTCGGAAGCGGCCATCGCCGTCGCCGGCAAACATGCCGACGTCTTCGCGCTGTGGGGCGAGTCGCTGGCGCAAACCGGCGAGACCATCCAGCGGGTGCGCGCCGAAGCGGCGAAACACCAGCGTGATATCGGCTTCAGCGTCTCGTTCCGGCCGATTATCGCCGACAGCGAAGCCGAAGCCTGGGAGAAAGCCGAGCATATCCTGCACGTCGCCACCGAGCAGGCGGCGCAGCGCGGAGGCGGGTTCAAAGCCAAACCGGACAGCATCGGCGCCCAGCGGCTGCGGGCTACTGCGGCGCAGGGCAGAGTGGTGGACAAACGTCTGTGGACCGGCATCGCCCAGCTGGTGGGCGGCGGACATAATTCCACCGCGCTGGTGGGCACCCCGGAGCAGGTGGCGGATGCGCTGCTCGACTACTACGACCTCGGCGTGCGTAACTTCCTGATCCGCGGCTTCGATCCGCTGAACGACGCGGCCGACTATGGCCGGGCGCTGCTGCCGATCGCCCGGGAAAAAGCCGCCCGGCGTGCAGTGGCGGAGCGCGCATCGTGATCCATCCTGAGCGCGACGACTGGGCCCGGCAGCTGACGGCGCTCCGCCAGCAGATGGCGGAGCAGGCGGCCAGCCTTGACGCCAGCGGCGAGTTTCCCTGGCGTAATATCGACTATCTGCGTGCGGGGGGCTGGTTAAGTCTCGCCGTGCCGCCATCCTGCGGCGGCGCGGGCGCCAGTCTGGCCCAGCTGCAGCAGGTCATCGCCGCCATCGCCTGGGGAGAGCCGGCGACAGCGCTGATCGTCTGCATGCAGTATCTCCACCATTTGCGGCTGGCGGAAAATGACGCCTGGCACGCGCCGCTGCGCCAGCAGGTTTTTCACGATGCTGTCGAACACGGTGGCCTCATCAACAGCCTGCGCGTCGAGCCGGAGCTGGGCTCCCCGGCGCGGGGCGGCCTGCCGGACACCGTGGCGACCCGTCGCGCGGAGGGCTGGGACATCAGCGGCCATAAAATTTATACCACCGGCATTGAAGGACTGCGCTGGCTGGCAGTGTGGGCCAGAAGCGATGATAACCCGCCGCTGGTGGGCACCTGGCTGGTGCCTGGCAACAGCCCGGGTATCACGGTGGTGAAGAGCTGGGATCACGCCGGGATGCGGGCCACCGGCAGCCATGAAGTTATTTTTAACCACGTTCGGGTGGCGGCAGAGCACGCGGTGGATGTCTGGCCGGCCGATGCGCCACCCGCCGCCCAGGCCGAACCGTTTCGCCTGTTCGCCAACCGGCAGACGGCGCTGCTGGCGGCGATCTATGACAGCATTGCCCACGCCGCTCACGACTGGCTGGTGAGGTGGCTGGCGGGGGGGGGGTGCCCGCCGGTCTCGGCCATCCGCTCTCTCGTCTGCCACGGGTGCAGGAGAAAGTCGGGCAGATCGCCGGGCTGCTGCTGGTCAACCGCAGCCTGCTGGAGCAGGCCGCCGCGCTGCGCTTTTCCGCCATCGAGGCCAATCTGGCGAAAGTCACCATCACCGACAACGCCATTCAGGCGGTGAATATCGCGCTCGAGCTGACCGGCAATCATGGTCTCAGCCGACAAAACCCGCTGGAACGCCACTACCGCAATGTGCTCTGCGGACGGGTACATACCCCACAGAGCGACAGCGCCTGGCTGGCAGCTGGCAACTTCGTCTTTCAATCACAAGGATAATCACGATGCGTCTATCATTTTCAGGCCGGGTGGCGGCCGCGCTGATGCTGCTGGCACTGGGCGGCTACGCGACAGCGCAGGAGCGGCTTACCCTGCGTATCGCCGATCAAAAAGGCGGCATGCGTTCGCAGCTGGAGGCGGCCAACGCCCTGCAAAATCTCCCTTACGACATTAAGTGGGCCGAGTTCCCGGCCGCCGCGCCGCTGGCGGAAGCCCTCAACGCGGGCGCCGTGGACGCGGGGATCATCGGCGATGCGCCGTTGCTCTTCGCCCTGGCCAACGGTGCGCCGGTCAAAGCTATTGCCGTGGATAAAAGCAACCCGGCGGGGACCGCGGTGCTGGTATCACCCGGCAGCACGTTAAAAAGCGGCGCTGATTTAAAAGGCAAACGCATCGCCACCGGTAAAGGGTCGATTGGTCATTTCGTGGCGCTGAAAGCGCTGGAGCAGGCGGGGATTTCACCGAAGGAGGTGCAGTGGGTGTTCCTCGGCCCGGTGGACGCCAAAGTGGCGTTGCTAAACGGTTCGGTGGACGCCTGGGCGACCTGGGAGCCCTACACCACCCAAATGGTGAAGACCAACGAGGGGCAGATCCTGGTGAGCGGCAAAGGGCTGCTGCCGGGGAATACCTTCCTCGCGGCAACGGATTCCGCGCTTAACGATCCGCAAAAACGCGCCGCGCTGCAGGATTATCTCCAGCGCCTGGCCGGCGCCGAGCGCTGGGCCTACGCCAATCTCGACAGCTACGGCAAAACGTTGGGGGAGATCATCCGCTTCCCGGCGGAGATCGCCCGGGCGCAGTTTGCCAACCGCCAGTCGCAGTGGCAGCCGCTGGCCGAGGAAACAGTGGCCCAGCAGCAGACAACGGCGGACTTTTATCTCGCCAACGGCCTGATCCGCACCCGGCTGGACGTGAAGCCGACCTTTGACCGCCGTTTTAGCGTGCCCGCCGCCGAGGTGACGCCATGACCAGAACCCCTTTTTCCCGCCGTCGTTTTTTACAGCTCAGCGGCGGCCTGGCGCTGGCCGGGGTCTCTCTGCCGCTGTGGGCTCATGATATGGCGGACATGGCCGGCGGCGATGCCCATCCGGCGCTGCGCCTGCCGCAGCCCTACAAGATCAAGCTGGCGATCAACAAAAGCGCGGTATGCCTCGCGCCGGTCGCCGTCGCCGAGCAGCAGAAGATATTCAGTAAATACAACCTCGACGTTGAGTTTGTTAACTTCGGCAACTCCACCGATGTGCTGCTGGAGGCGATCGCCACCGGTAAGGCCGACGCCGGGGTGGGGATGGCGCTGCGCTGGCTGAAGGCGCTGGAGCAGGGCTTTGACGTCAAGCTCACCGCCGGGACCCACGGCGGCTGTCTGAACCTGCTGACGGCTAAAGACTCGCCGTTCGGCGGCCTCGAGAGCCTGAAGGGTCAAACCATCGGCGTCACCGACATGGCCGGACCGGATAAAAACTTCTTCGCCATTCTGCTTAAGCGCCACGGTATCGACCCGATCAGCGACGTGCAGTGGAAAGTCTACCCGGCGGATCTGCTCAGCGTGGCGCTGGACAAGCGCGAAATCGCCGCCATCAGCGGCAGCGAGCCGTTCAGCTATCGTCTGCTGGAGACCGGCAAGTATCAGCTGATCGCCAGCAATATGACCGGGGATTATGCCAACCTCAGCTGCTGCGTGCTGGGGGTGAGCGGGAGACTGGCGCGGGACCATAAACCGGCCGCCGCGGCGCTCACCCAGGCGATCCTTGAGGCGCACAGCTATGCCGCTGCGCATCCGGAAAGCGTGGCGCAATTCTTCCTCGCCCATGCCCTGAATACCAGTGAAGCGGAGGTGAGCGGCATCCTGCACGGGCAGGGCCACGGCCATCACGCGGTGGGCGAAGCGTTCGTGAAAGAGCTGACGCAGTATGCGGTCGACCTGCAGCGGGTACAGGTGATCAAGCCGGGTACCGATCCCCATCAGTTCGCGGAGAGTATCTATGCCAACGTATTCGCCTGAGCAGGCTCTGGCGCGCCCCACCGGCCGCGCGCCGCTGTGGGGAGAAGGGCTGCTGGCCGCCGCGCTGTGGCTGCTGGGCGGTCTGTTTACTCTTACCTGGCCCGACGCCGGGCGGCGCTGGCCGTTTAGCGAAGGCTGGGCGCTGGCGCAATTCACCCTCGGCGGCGGCTTGCTGCTGCTGGCGCTGAGCTATCGCTACTGGCGGGCGCGCGGCGCGCGTGTGCTGCATGCCGGCAAGTGGCTGGCGCTGCTGCCGGTGCTGTTTGCTGTCTGGGAAGGGCTGACCGCCAAAACTGCCGTGTTGCCGGTACCATTCTTCGCGCCGCCGCAGGCGCTGATCGAGGTGCTGCACGACGACTGGCCGCGCCTGCTCGACAGCCTGCTGCACTCCCTGGGGCTGCTGGGGCTCGGTGTGCTGCTGGGTACCAGCAGCGGGTTCATCACCGGTCTGGCCATCGGCTGGTCGCAACGGATTGGCTACTGGGTGCATCCGGTGTTACGTCTGCTGGGGCCGGTGCCGTCCACCGCGCTGCTGCCGCTGTGCCTGTTTATTTTTCCCTCGAGCTTCGGCGCCAGCGTGTTTTTGATCGCGCTGAGCACCTGGTTCCCGGTCACGGTGCTGACCTGGTCCGGAGTGATGGGCATTGATAAGGCGTGGTACGACGTGGCGCGGACCCTCGGCGCCAGCCAGCGTTTCCTGATCCTGCGGGTGGCGATCCCCGCCGCGTTGCCGAACGTCTTTGTCGGCCTGTTTATGGGGCTCGGCGCGTCGTTTTCGGTGCTGATTGTCGCCGAAATGGTCGGGGTGAAGTCGGGGATCGGCTTTTACCTCCAGTGGGCCCAAGGCTGGGCGGCCTATCCTAATATGTATGCCGCGCTGCTGGTGATGGCCTTGTTATGTTCCGGCCTGATAAGCGGATTATTTATGCTGCGTGACCGGCTGCTGAGCTGGCAGCGAGGAGGGATGCAATGGTAACCGAGACGATAGCGCACGGCGCGGCGGTATCCATCAGCCATCTTCATCATGCGTTTACGCTTGGCAAACAGACGGTACCGGTGCTGGAGAATATCAGCCTGCAGCTGCGCCCGGGGGAAAGCGTGGCGCTGCTGGGCCCTTCCGGCTGCGGTAAATCAACCCTGCTGCGGCTGCTGGCGGGGCTGGAAGCGCCGCAGAGCGGACAGATGCAGATCGACGGCGCGGCGCCCGGCGCCCCGGGGCCGGAGCGAATTCTGGTGTTTCAGGATCCGACGCTCTATCCGTGGCTGACGGTGCGGCAGAACGTGCTGCTGGGCCCGCAGGCGCAGGGGAAAAAGGGGCTGGAGGCGAAGGCAGACGCGTTGATTGACCGCATCGGGCTGCAGGCCTTCAGCGAGGCGTGGCCGCGGCAGCTGTCCGGAGGGATGGCGCAGCGTGCGGCGCTGGCGCGCGCCTTGTTGAACGAACCGCGTCTGCTGCTGCTCGACGAGCCGTTGGGCAAACTCGATTCGCTGACCCGCATCAGCATGCAGCGGGAGCTGATCGCCCTCTGGCAGCAGCAGGGGTATACCAGCCTGCTGGTGACCCACGATATCGAAGAGGCGCTGCTGCTGTGCGAGCGGGTGCTGGTGATGTCGCCGCGTCCAGGGCGGATTATCGCCGAGTTTGCGCTGCCGCTGGCTTTTCCCCGTCATCGCGATAACCCGCAGCTGCTGCAGCATCGTCAGGATATATTGCGCATCCTCGGCCAGGAGGAGGACTGGTAAGCTGAACGCATTCCCCGGTGGCGCTGCGACAAATGTCACGGAAAGGTAGGCCGGCGCAAGCGCAGCGCCGCCCGGCAATGAATATCCGGCGCGACGCCATGGTCCGGCTTAAAAATCCATCTTCACCGTGAACTGCACTTCGCGCGGGTCGCCAATCTGGTTGCCGAGGTTATTGGTGCCGATCGAGGAAGTGTAATAGGTCTTATCAAACAGGTTCTTCACATTCACCTGCAGCGTCACCGGATACTGCAGCTTCATCTTATAGGCGGCAAACACATCCGCCACCGCATACCCCTGCAGATAATAATCCGCGCCGTTGGTGCCGGAACGCTTGCTGACCGCGTGGCCGCCGCCGCCGACGGTCAGGGTGTTGCTGTTATAGACGTTATGAATGTCATAGGTCAGGAACAGCGAACCGGTATGTTTCGGTACGTTTGGCAGCGGTTTCCCGGCGTAATCCGGATCTTCCAGCACTTTGGCGTCGGTGTAGCCGTAGCTGGCGATCACGCTGAGGTTATCGGTGATGGACCCGGCCAGATCCACTTCCACGCCCTGGGAACGCACTTTGCCCGCCGTTTTGGCCACCGTCTCATCGCCAATGCTCTCGGTGTACAGCACGTTACGCTTGTGAATATCAAACAGCGCGATATTGGCGGTAATGCCGTTTAACAGGTCGAATTTGGCGCCCACTTCGTAAGAGGTGGACTCTTCCGGCGGCAGCTCGCCGATATAGCTGGCGATCGACGACTGCGGCATAAACGACTGGGCGACGTTGGCGAACAGAGAGACGTTCGGCGTGACCTTGTAGACCAGGCCGGCTTTCGGCGTCCATTTCTCATCGCGGCTGTCGGTATTGACGTTAAACGGTCGGCCTTTACCGGCGTACTGGGTGTAGTACTGGTAGCGCACGCCGGCGACGGCGATCCAGTTGTCGGTCAGGTACAGTGCGTTCTGCACGTATGCGGCATAGCTCTCCTGCTGGATCCGCTGGTCGCTGTCGGAGGCGGAGACGGTATTACAGGTGTCGAGAGTGCCGTAGACCGGATGATAGATGTTAAAGCCTTTAACGTTCTTACAGCGCAGCATATCGGTGCGCAGCAGATCGTAATTCTCATAGGCGACGCCGGTCAGCAGCTCGTTATAAAAGCCGCCCACTACCACGTTGCCCTGCAGGTCGGCGCGGGTGGAGTGCATCTTCTGCGTTGAACCGTGGGTACCATCGACCCGGCGGGTGAGGTTGCCGGTCGCCGAATCATAGGCCATCACCCGCGCCTGGTTATCGTTATAGTGATCCTGGCTGTAGCTGTAATCGAAGCGCGCGGTCCAGGCGTCGTTAAGGCGATACTCGGCGTTGAGCTGAGCGAGATCGGAATAGCCATCGGTAATATTAAACGCTTCATCGAAGCGGGTTTTGCGATCGACGTTAACCGCATGGCCGGTATTCAGATCGAAGATAGTGCCGCGATCAAAGGGGGCGCTGTAGTCGCGGTGCGAATAGGAGGCGGTCACCGTTGCCCGCTCGCCAAACCAGGTCAGGGAAGGGGCGATAAAGCTGCTTTTGTTTTTACCGAAATTGCGCCAGTAATCCTCATTCTGATATTCGCCGATCAGTCGGTACGCCAGATTTGTGCCTTCGATGGGGCCGGTGATGTCGACGCTGCCGGTGCCGCCGCCAAAGCTGGTGGAGGTCCCGGAAACCGAACCGGAGAACTGCCGCTCCGGCCGTTTAGTGATGACGTTGATCAGCCCGCCGGGGTCGAGGATACCGTACAGCGTCGAGGCGGGCCCCTTCAGGACTTCCACCCGTTCGGTGGCGGCGTTAAAGCTGCGCGGCAGCACGGTGCGCAGGCCGTTGGTCATGATCGAGCCGTCGCGGTTGGCGCCGAAGCCGCGGCGGGTAAAGGCGTCCTGGGTACCGCCGAGGGTGTTGGTCTGCACCACGTTAGCGACGTTATACAGCGCCTCATCGAGTGAGGTGGCGTGCTGATCTTCGAGAACCCGATCGCTGACGGTATTGACCACCTGGGGAATATCCAGCAGCGGCATCGAGGTTAGCGTCGCGGTGGCGGAGCTGAGCGGCTGATAGCCGCTGGTGGCGCTTTGCTGCGCGCCGTCGGCCACTACGGTGATAGTCTCTTCCGCGTCGTTAGTACTTTTCGCCGCGCGATTGTCGGCGGCCATTAATCCCGGTGAGGCTAAAAAAAGAAGCGAAAAAAGCGCGCGCCCTGGCAACGTCCTGCAGGCGACATGGGGTTGAGTCATTATCTGTTTCTCGTGAACGAATCTGCCTTTGCGGTCAGATTAAGCCAATAAAATCATTGCCCTGAATAATAAAAGCACTCTGTTTAGCGTCTGAATGCGCCTGCAGATGTGTAATTGAGAATCATTCAATCATGAAGGGATGTAGTAGTAAACGTTATGCAAGATAAAAATTCAGCGGCGAGGAACAGGACTTTTTAAACACCTCCAGTAGGGAATATTCTCTAGTTATCTATCTGATATTATTTTATTTTAATTATATTGCGTTGGCACAGCCTCGCTGTAGTCAGCGTCCCCGTCTGAAGACGACGGCGAGTATTGACTACTACATTCATCCCCGTCATGATCAAAAGAGAATGAGATTTATTTTGATTTGACTGCAGAATGTCCAGCTATCGCCTGGAACGCTGCGGCGCAGGAGCGAGTTATGCCACAGCGGGTGAAACCTGCAGAGCAGGGGATCGTACTGGATGCCCTGTCGGCCGGCTACGGCCAGACCCTGATCGTTGACGATATCAACCTGACCATTCCCACCGGCAAAATGACGGTGCTGGCCGGGGCGAACGGATCCGGCAAATCCACGCTGCTCTCGACCATCGCCAGAATGCTGAAACCGCTCGGCGGCTGCGTGCGTCTGGACGGGCAAGCCATTCACCAGATGCCGACGAAAGCCGTCTCGCGCCAGCTGGGCATCCTCCCGCAATCGCCGTTGACCCCGGAAGGATTGACCGTTTTCGAGCTGGTCTCGCGCGGGCGCTACCCGTGGCAGGGGCTGATGCGCCAGTGGTCCGAGGCCGATGAGCTGGCGGTAGAGGAGGCGCTGCGCTTAACCGGTACCGCCGAATTCGCCCATCTGCCGGTGGACAGCCTCTCCGGCGGCCAGCGTCAGCGCTGCTGGATCGCCATGGCGCTGGCCCAGCAAACGGCCACCATTCTGCTCGATGAGCCGACCACCTGGCTCGATCTGCGCTATCAGGTCGATATCCTTGAGCTGCTCCAGACCCTCACCCGCGAACATGGCCGCACGGTGGTGACAGTGCTCCATGACCTTAACTTTGCGGTGAACTACGCCGATCTGCTGGTATTCCTTAAACAGGGGCGCATCGCTGGCACGATTAGCGACAACGATGTCTGTAGCCCTGAGCTGATTAAACGCGTGTTTGACGTTGACGTGCAGATGTCGATTAACCCGCAAACCGGCAAACCCTTCTTTATGCCGTTTCGCGCCCGCCAGGCAGCGGCACAATGAGCGTGGCCATCCTGCTTTCCGCGCGGCGTCGCCCCCGCCCCCGGCTGGCGCTGCTTCTGCTAACGCTGCTGCTTATCGCCGCCTCGCTGGTGCATCTTGGCTTAGGCGCCCGCTGGATCGCCCCGCAGACGGTGCTGCGAGCGCTGCTGGAGTACGATCCGCGCAACTTTGAGCAGCGGATTATCATCGATCTGCGTCTGGTGCGGCTGGCGGCGGCGCTGCTGACCGGCGCGGCGCTCGGCGTCGCCGGGCTGCTGCTGCAGACGGTGATCCGTAACCCGCTTGGCGAGCCGCATATTCTCGGCCTCAACGCCGGCGCCTCGCTGGCGGTGGTGGCGACCTCGGCGCTGGGCCTGTCCTTCGGCGCTTTCCCCGCCGGGCGCCCGCTGACCGCCGCCTGCGGCGCGGGGCTGCTGTTCGGTGGCGTGATGGCGCTGGCCTCTGCCGGGCGCGGCGGGGCGACGCCGCTGCGCATCACGTTGTGCGGAGTGGCGCTGTCAGGGTTTGCGTCGGCGGTGACGGCGGCGATATTAATTCTCGATGAACAGACGCTGCTGGCGATGCGCACCTGGCTGGCCGGCGACCTGGCCGGACTGAACTGGAGCACGCTGCAGACGGCGCTGGTTCCGGCGCTGATCGGCCTTGGCGTCGCGCTGCTCATTGCCCCACGGCTTAATGTGCTGGCGCTGGGGGATAAGGTGGCGCTGGGCCTTGGCGTTAATCTCGTCCAGACGCGGCTGCTGGGTCTGCTGGCGATTGCGCTGCTCTGCGGCGCGGCGGTGGCGGTAGCCGGGCCGATCGGCTTCGTCGGGCTGGTGGTGCCGCACGTGGTGCGCCGTCTGGTGACGGAAGACATCCGCCTGGCGCTGCCGCTCGCGGCGCCGGTGGGGGCGCTGGCGCTGGTGCTGGCGGACATCGCCGCCCGGACGCTGGTCGCGCCGCAGGAGCTGGCCACCGGGGCGATGACCGCCCTGGTGGGCGCGCCGTTGTTTATCTTTATCGCCGCGAGGTTTTTTAAATGACGCGCGCCGTTCACCGGGCCGGTTTTCGGCCGCTGGCTTTCGCCTCCCGTCATCTGCTGCTGCGTCCTGCGGCGTTAAAAATTGCCGCCAGCATAGTGCTGACGCTGCTGGCGCTGGGGCTGTACAGCCTTGGCCGCGGCAGCTATCCGCTGCCCGCGTCGACGCTGGCGCGGGCCCTGCTGGCGCCGCAGGAGATGGGCGAGCAGCCGCGCTTTATTCTGTTTGATATCCGCCTGCCGCGGATCCTGATGGCGCTGCTGTGCGGGGCCATGCTGGGGCTGGCCGGCGCGGCGATGCAGAGCATCACCCGTAACGGGCTGGCCGACCCGGGGCTGATCGGCGTCAAAGAGGGGGCAAGCATCGTGGTCCTGGCGCTGGTGCTGTTTTTCCCGGCGGTAGGCCTGGTCTGGCGGCCGCTGGCGGGGATGGTCGGCGGCATAGCGGTGGCCCTGCTGGTCCTGACGCTGGCCCGCGACTGTTCGCGGCCGCGCTTTATTTTAATTGGCATCGGCGTCTCCTGGAGCCTGGCGGCCGCGGTCGGCATCTTTATGACCACCGCCGACGTACGCGACGTGCAGACGGCGATGATCTGGCTGGCGGGCAGCCTGCAGGCCGCCACCTGGCCGCTGCTGGCGGTGGCTTTTTGCTGGGCGCTGCCCGGGGCCATCATCCTGTTCTGTACCGCCCGGGCGGCGGACGTGGCGCTGCTGGGCGACCGGACCGCTGTCGGCCTCGGCGTACGTCTGCAGCAGCTGACGGTGCTGCGCTTTTTCGCGCCGGTGCTGCTGACCTCGGCCAGCGTCTCCTGCGTCGGCAGCCTGGGTTTTGTGGGCCTGATGGCGCCGCATATGGCGCGTTTCGTGCTGCGCGGCGGCCAGGTATCGCTGCTGTGCGGCAGCGCGCTGATTGGCGCCTTGCTGGTGCTGGCGACCGATACCCTTGGCCGGCTGGCGTTTGCCCCGCTGCAGATCCCGGCGGGGATTGTCATTGCCCTGGTGGGCTGCCCGTTCTTCGTTGTCTTGCTCTGGCGTCGCCGTGATGCCCTTTAACCAGGAAGGTAGTATGCGTTGGTTCGTCTCATTGCTGCTGTTGCTGACGGGGGCCGTCAGCGCCGCCGCCCCACAAACTCAAACTTTCACCGATGATTTAGGCCGCACCGTCACCGTGCCGCTGCATCCGCAGCGTATCGTTTCGATGCACGATCTCGATATTACCATTCCGCTGATTGAGCTCGGGGCGCCGCCGATCGCCAGCCACGGCCGGACGCGCCCGGACGGCAGCCACTATCTGCGATCCAGCGTCCAGCTCACCGGCGTCGATTTCGACAACAGCGATATCCGCTTTATTGGCACCGCCGATATCGATCTGGAAGCGGTAGCCGCAGCCAGGCCGGATCTGATCATCACTGAGCCCAGCCGCCACGTGTCAGTGGAGCAACTGGAGAAGATTGCCCCGACGGTGAGCATCGACCATCTGCAGGGCAGCGCCCCGGAGATTTACCGCAAGCTGGCGCAGCTGACCGGCACCCAGCCGCGGCTGGCGATCCTCGAGCGCCGCTATCAGGAACAAATTAAACAACTGAAAGCGATGGTCAACCCACCGCAGTACAGCGTCTCAGTGATCCAGGCGAACAACGGCAAGGTCACGGTGCATCATTCGTATCATGCGCTGGGCCGGGTGCTGCGCGACGCCGGGTTCCGCTTTCCGCCGCTGATTGAGCGGATCCCCGATGGTCAGCGCATTGACGTCAGCGCGGAACAGCTGCCGGAGCTGGACGCTGATTTTGTCTTCGCCACCTGGCGGTCGGATACCGGCGGTAAGCCGCAGGATGAGCTGCAGGCGATGGAAGGCGTGATGCCCGGCTGGTGCGACTTTATGCGCGCCTGCCGCACCGGGCACTATATTTTGCTGCCGCGGGAAGAGGTGATCTCCAACTCCTACGCCGCGCTGTCTCTGATGGTGGCCCAGGTGCAGTCGCATATTGCCGGCAGGCCGATCCCGGCGGAGGCCAAATGAAAAGCGCGGTAAAAAAAGAGAAGGGCAAAGTCGATCTGTTCGGCGAACGCTATCGCGCCCGGGCGCACCAGCTCTCCCCCCGGCTGCGGGCGGTGGTCAGCTATATCAACGACAACCGCGAGGTGGTGCTGGAGCATACGGCGATGGAGATCGCCACCGCGACCCAGACCTCCGACGCCACGGTGGTGCGTGCCATCCAGGCGCTGGGCTTCGCCGGGCTGCGCGAGCTTAAGCAGACCATGGAGCGCTGGTTCGGCACCTCGGTCACCTCGGCGGAAAAGATGCGCTCGACGGTTACCGCGCTCTCCAGCGACGTCAACTCCAGTATTGATTTTGTGCTTGAAGGCCATCAGCGGGTGTGCGAGGTCCTGTCGCGGGCCGACAACCGCGCGGCGGTGGCTCAGGCGGTGGCATTGCTCAGCGACGCGCGCCAGGTGGGGATCTTCGGTATCGGCGCCTCGGGGATCCTCGCCGAATACACCGCCCGGTTGTTCAGCCGTATTGGCCTGCCGGCGTACGTGATGAACCGCACGGGCTTTAGCCTTGCCGAACAGCTTATCGGCCTGCAGCGCGGCGATGTGCTAATCATGATGGGGCAAAAATCTCCCCATCGTGAAGGATTGACCACCCTGCGCGAGGCGAAGCGGCTGGGTATTCCGACCATCCTGCTGACCCAGGCGGTGGACTCGCGCTTCAGCCAGGAGGCGCAGGTGGTGATCGACGTCCCGCGCGGCGGGGACAGTAGCCGGATGCCGCTGCACGGTACGGTGCTGGTCTGTCTCGAGATGATTGTCCTGTCGGTGGCCTCTACCACGCCACAAAAAACGGTGAAATCCCTGAAACGAATCAACGATCTGCATCGGGCTATCGGTAAATCCGGCGGTAAACGGGGCCATTGAGAAGATAATTCACCAGCGGGAAGGTTTCCGGTTGCATATAAAAGTGAGTGTGTGTATTTTTATGCAAAATAAATGCATAAAAAGGAGATCTCATGGTCAAGAATTTGCTCAAAGCGTGTTGCATGATAGCCGCGCTGACGGCTGCCGGACAGGCGGCTGCGGAAACCTATACCGTCGGCTCCGGCGGCACCTACCGGCCGTTTGAATTTGAAAACAGCCAGAAACAGCTGGAAGGTTTCGACATCGACATCATCAAAGCCATCGCCAAAGCCGAAGGCTTTGACGTTAAGCTGGTCAATACCCCATGGGAAGGCATCTTCGCCACGCTGAACACCGGCGACCGCGACATCATCATCTCCGGGATCACTATCACCGATAAACGCAAGCAGATGGTCGATTTCTCCGCGCCGTACTTCCCGGCCGAACAGTCTATCGTCGTCGCTCAGGACTCGCAGGTGGATTCGCTGGCGGCCCTGAAAAACGAGAAGGTCGGGGTGGTGAACTCCAGCACCGGCGATATCGTGGTTTCTGAGGTGCTGGGTAAAAACAGCACCGCGATCAAGCGCTTCGACAATACCCCGCTGATGCTCCAGGAGCTGTTTGAGGACGGCGTCAGCGCCGCGGTTGGCGACGTCGGGGTGGTGAAGTACTACATCAAACAGCACCCGGAGAAGCAGTTCAAGCTGGTGCCGGATGCCAAATTTGAGCGTCAGTATTTCGGTATTGCGGTGGCGAAAGGCAACAGTGAACTGCTGGGCAAAATCAACGCCGGGCTGCAAAAGATCGTTGCTGACGGGACTTACGCCAAAATCTATAAAACCTGGTTCGACGACAACGTGCCGACGCTGCCAGCGCAATAATCCACCTTTTTCAGTGACCACGGCTATCGCCCAGGCGATAGCCGTATTTTTTAGGGAAGGACTATGACGGGATTCCGTTGGGAGATCATCGAGGAGTACGGCCCGCTGTTTGTGGACGGCGCCCTGATGACGATTAAATGTACCATTATCTGCGTGATCCTCGGGACGCTGTGGGGGTTAACTCTCGGTCTCGGGCGGATGGCGAAGGCCGAGCACGGGCCGTGGAAATATATTCTCCGCTACCTGGTGCAGTTTCCGGTGCGCTTTTACGTCAGCGCCTTCCGCGGCACGCCGCTGTTCGTGCAGATTATGGTGGTGCACTTTGCGCTGGTGCCGCTGTTTATCAACCCGCGCGACGGCCTGCTGGTGACCAGCGGCCTGATGAGCGCCGACTTTGCCCGCGAGCTGCGCGCCAGCTACGGGGCGTTCCTCTCCTGCATCGTGGCGATCACCCTTAACGCCGGGGCCTATGTGTCGGAGATTTTCCGCGCCGGCATCCAGTCGATCGACAAAGGGCAGATGGAGGCCTCCCGCGCGCTGGGCATGCCGTGGTGGAAAACCATGCGCAAGGTGATCCTGCCGCAGGCGTTTCGCCGTATTCTGCCGCCGCTGGGCAATAACGCCATCGCCATTGTCAAAGACTCGTCGCTGGCCTCGGCGATTGGCCTGGCCGATCTGGCCTATGCCGCGCGCACCGTCTCCGGCGCCTACGCCACCTACTGGGAACCCTACCTGACCATCTCTCTGGTCTACTGGGTGATCACCTTCCTGCTGGCGCAGCTGGTTAACCGTCTGGAAAAGAGGTTTGGCAAAAGTGATTCACATTAATAACTTACATAAGCGCTTCGGCGACAGCCACGTGCTGCGCGGCATCAGCTGCGATATTAAACCGCAGGAAGTGGTGTGCATCATCGGCCCGTCTGGCTCGGGGAAAAGCACCTTCCTGCGCTGCATGAACGCCCTGGAGACGGTCAGCGAAGGCGAGGTGGTGGTTAACGGCTTTGCCGCCCACGACCGGACCACCGACCTCAACAAGATGCGCGAAAGCGTCGGCATGGTGTTCCAGCGCTTTAACCTGTTCCCGCACATGACGGTGCTGGAAAACCTGATCATGGCGCCGATGAATCTGCGCAATATGCCGCGCCAGCAGGCGGTCGACCTGGCGGAAGCCTTGCTGGCGAAGGTGGGCTTAAGCGATAAGCGCGACGCCTGGCCCTCGAGCCTGTCCGGCGGCCAGCAGCAGCGGGTAGCCATCGCCCGCGCGCTGGCGATGAAGCCGTCGATAATGCTGTTCGATGAGCCCACTTCGGCGCTGGATCCGGAGCTGGTGGGCGACGTGCTGGAGGTGATGAAAAACCTCGCCAGCGAGGGGATGACCATGGTGATCGTGACCCACGAAATGGGCTTTGCCCGCGAAGTGGCCGACCGGGTGATCTTCATCGACCAGGGCGTGATTCAGGAAGAGGGCAAGCCGGGGCAGATCTTTAGCGCGCCGAGCAACCCACGCACCGCCGCGTTCCTCAGCAAGGTGCTGTAAACCGGGCGGGCTGGCGCGATGCCAGCCCGCTGAGCATTCCGGGTGTATTGACGAAGCTTTTAATCATCCGCGCAAACATTGACTGGGCTCATATATCCCGCGATAACCCCTTTGTTAATCTCAGGGTGTCGATTAGGACTTCTCCAGGAAAATAACGTTGGAAATCTTTTTTTAACCCACTGAAAAATAGCGATTAACTATTTTTCATACGCCAAAAATCATGGTCCGTTAATCACGGACTCGGTTTCGTATGGGTTAAAAAAGGTACGTTAGGACAGTTACATGGACGGTCACGCCCGTGGGGTATCAGCACATTGCCAAACGCTGCCCCGCCTGCAATTTAAAACGCGACTTCGCACCTTCCGGCGCCATCCGGGTGAATTCGCAAAAGAAGCTGCTGGATATCTGGAGCATCTATAAATGCACGCACTGCGATTACACCTGGAATATCGCCCTGTTTTCCAGGCTGCACGTCAGCAAGATAAACCGTGAACTGCTTCAGCGCCTGCTGCAGAACGATGCAGCCATGGTTCACTATTATGCCGCTGACCTCGCGACGCTGAAGCGCAACCGCGCCGAGCCGTCGGGGCAACCTGATTTTCGTATTCACGAGCAATGGTCGGTTACGTTGATGGCATGTCAGCGGATAACGGTGCGCGTCAGAGTCAGTCAGCCATTTCGCATCAGCCTGCTATCAATACTGAAAAAACAGCTCAAGCTGAGTACGGCTGAAATCCGGTGGTTGGTCGCGACAGGGCATATCGAGGGTATTCCACTAAAACAGCTCAAGACGAAAAAGCTGAAGGCGATGGAATATGATTTTCAGCTGGCGGCGGAAACGCTGTATGCGCGACGCCGGATTACGTTATCACTTTGCGGTAGATAACTTGCCGGGAAGATAAGCCGCAGCGCTTGAGCTGCTGGCTTTTTTATTCCTCGGTGAATAAGGACGGCGAAGTTGGCCGTCCTGACTCCCTTATCTCCGCCTGCAAAAGCCACCTCCGCTGCAGCCATTCAATCTGCAGACGCATAGTAAACAAACGCCAGCTTATTGCCGTCGGGATCGCGGACGTAGGCGCTGTGAAAACCGTCGCCATACTGCGGCCGGTGACCGGGACCGCCTTCGTCACGTCCGCCGAGTTGCAGGGCGAGGGCATGCAGTTCCGCAATATGTGCGACGGAGCGGGCGTTAAGCGCCACCATCGTTCCATTACCCACCCCGGCAGGCTGTTGGTCAAAAGGAACGCCCACGCACAGCCCACAGGTGTGATTGCCGTTGAAGGTGCCCCAGGACGCCCCCTGTTCGTTACGGCCGGCTTTGACGTGCCCCAGCAGCGCCATTAACGGGTCATAGAACTTGATGGCGCGTGGCAGATCGTTCGTTCCCAGCATAATGTATGAAAACATAGTGTTCTCCTGTTGCGGGCAAAAAGGCCTAAACCTTCAGGCTGGCTGAAGGAGATGTTGCTGACGGAGTTTTAACAAGCGCGAGACCAGCATGATGACGACGATTCCCGCTATCAGCGCCAGGCAGTGAAAAGCAATTCTGCCGCCAGCCTGGAAGTAAACCCAGCGCGCTACTTCCACCGAGGCCGCCATAAAACTGAGCGCCACAATGTTGATGGTGGCTGAAACCGTCCCTTTCGGCAGGGAGTGGGAAAAAAGCGCAAAACGGAATAATACGGGGAACAACAGGCCTGTTCCGAGGGCATAGAGACTCGTTCCTGAAACGGACCACCACCAGGTATGGGGCCATGCAATATTTCCCGCCAGTAATACCAACAACCCGGTCAGCTGTATCGGGATAGTGCGCCAGATAAAGCGGGGAGAGGTCGGATCCTTGATAAAACGGGCCACGATGATGCTGGCAATAATAACGCCGCCAAAGACAGGCACCTGGGTCCAGGCATAGACGCCGCGCGACATCCCGCCGTCATCGATCAGGATCACCGGAGAGAGTGCTACCCAGGTGATTATCGGCAGGTTACTGAATGACAACGCCAGCGCGCCCGTGAGCACCACCGGCTGTTTAAAGGCGCGGACAAACTCGGAAAATACCTCTCCCGGACGAAACCCCCAGCCCTGAGAGGTGACCGTTTCTGGCATGTTAAAAATCAGTAACGCCCAGGCCAGCAAGCTCATGGCGCCGATGATCGCAAACAATAACTTCCAGTGCAGGAAATTCATCAGGCCAGCGCCCGCCAGGGGCCCGATTACCGGCGCCAGCAAAACGATGGATGTCAGCGCCGCCATAATGCGGATAGACTCTTTTTCATCAAAAGCCTCCTGGATGGAGACATAACCGACTGTCGAAATGAAGCAGATACTGGTTCCCTGGATAAAACGGGCGGTAAGATATTGATCAATCGACGTGACAAAGATCATGCTGAAGCAGGCCAAAGCAAAGATGATGGCTCCGGTCAGTAGTACGGGGCGGCGACCAATGCGGTCGGAGAGCGGCCCCAGCAGCCACTGTAATGCCAGCCCCCCGGCTAAATAGAGGCTGACAGAGGCCGGGGCTAACGCAACATCAGCCTCAAATTCCCGGATGATGTGGATAATACCCGGCTGAATGAGATCGGTAGTCAGATAAGCAGAAAAATCATAGATAACCATCGCCAGCGGAAATAACAAGATTCTGCTAAAACGGATGTACGGTCCCAACGCTAATTTCATACGCGAAGACTCCCTGGTCGGTGACGGTTTCCCTGGTATCGGGGCCTGGTTGATGTGGATCCCTTGCGGCTGTCGTCACAGGCTGGCCGCGGAATGACAAACCGAAAGATAAAATTCGCCTGGCGACTGTCATTGGGTAAGGCAACGCAACGGCATGCAGAGGGAGTGATTGAGCATGGCAGAGGGATAACGCACCGGGTTAACTGGCTGGGGGTGACGTTTCTTATGCGAGGGAGGGGTCTCGCTGCCATCGCGTGGATGTGGAGCGTTTGTCTGCAGGGGACGAGAATGAATAAAGTCGCTTGCTCCTGAGGGGAAACATTCATACCGGGAAACCTTTGTCATCATCATGGGCAAAATAGGCGAACACTCGCCAGTGTCCGCATTCGATTTCAGCGCAGTGATAATCAGTCCGGCCAGTGATGGTCGGAAGTCTGATTATCAGATGATTAGGTTTTCCAGCATCGACGCCTCAGCTATGGGTATGAATTATTCATCAAGGAAATGATAACACCCACATTTGTTATGGGAATTGCGCAGGTAAGAAAATGTGACTTTCGCCCGCTTACTGCGTGAAGCTGATCGCAACAGACCCGGCGCTGCGCTCAGCCTTGCCATGGTACACCGCCTCAATATTATTCCCCTGCGGATCCAGCACAAAAGCGGCATAGTAACCAGGATGATAGTGTCGTTCGCCAGGCGCGCCGTTATCACGTCCGCCATGGGTCAGCGCCGCATGGTAAAAAGCGTCCACCATGTCACGATCTCTGGCCTGGAATGCCAGGTGGTGGCGCCCAGTCAGTTTCCCGGCAGCCTCCGGGCTGTGGCGTGAGGCCAGCACCAGTTCGTCGGCCAGCAAGTATTCATTGGCGGTGGTGATAACCGGGATCTCCAGCGCCGACAGTACGGCGGTATAGAAGTTTTTGCTTGCCTCAAAGTCTTCGACAACCAGCAGAATATGATCGATCAATCTGCCACGATGTAAGGTATTACTTTCCATGGGATTTCCTCTCGGCTGGGGGCCGGCAATGGTTAACAGCAGTGAGCCAGCAAGAACAGGGTACCCTCCGGTGAGGGCCATAAAAAAGGGCTGGCGCCAGGCCAGCCCGTGAGGACTACCGTGCGGACTCCGTCGCCTCGTCCATGTCATCTTCCTGCTCACTGGCAAGCAGGGTTTTCTCGTTTTTGCACAGACACTGAATCAACAGGAACAGCACGCCGCTGGCCACCAGGGTGACGATCAGGCCATCGTAACCAGTGATGCCGATCAGCATGCCGCTGACTACCGGCCCGGCAACGCTGCCGGCGGACCAGAAAAAGCCGAACAGGGCGTTAATCATAATCAGCTTCTGCCCATTGAAGGTTTTCCCCGCCCGCACCAGCGACAGGGTATAAAGCGCGCCCGCCGCGGCGCCCAGCAGCAGACAAATGGCCATCAGCTGAATGCGCGAACCGAGCATCAGCGGCAGGGCCAGCAGCGACAGGCTGAAAACCACCGCGCAGCTCAGATGCACGCGGCGAATCCCGACCCGGTCGGCCAGCCAGCCGAGCGGGGTCTGGAACATCGCATCTCCGGTCAGCACCACGGTGACCAGCAGCACCGCCAGCCCTTCATTCAGCCCTTTGTCCATGCCGTACAGCGGCAGCAGGGCGAGGATGCTGGCGTCAAAGAAGGCGAAGCAGAAGACCCCGGAGGCCAGTACCGGCAGAAAGGCGCCGAGGCTGCGCCAGCTGGCGCGCTCCCCGAGGCTTTCACGAGTGCCGGTGGGCAGATGGCGCAGCATCAGCAGGCAGACGGCGGTGACCGCGACAATCGCTATCAGCGCTGATGTCTGCCAGGCTGGGCCGACGGAGATTAGCAGCGGCCCGGCCAGCTGGCAGCCGGTAAAGGCCGAGGCGTAGAGACCGGTGAGGGTAGCGCGCTGGCTGCCCGCCGCGCCGCCGGTGATCCAGCTTTCGCCGAGTACGATAATGACCCCGGAGGCCAGGCCGGTCAGCAGGCGCGGCAGCAAAAGCAGCGTCATATCGGTAGTCATGCATGAGGCGATGGTCGCCAGCGCCAGCAGGATAAGACTGCCGCTCAGCAGCACGCCCATTTCAACGCGCCGGCACAGCGCAGGAGAGAGGAAAGAGGAGATCATCATGCCGGCGGGCGGCAGGGCGGCCAGCAGGCCGACGTACAGCGGCGCGATCTGCTGCTGCGCCAGCTCAAGACTGATTAACGGCACCGTATAGCCGGTGATAAATCCCACAAGCGACGCGGCCATGATCATCGCCAGCGTGGGGGCAAGACGATTCTGGTCTGGGTTAAACATTTTATTTCCGATGACGGAGAGGTCAGTAGTGGATCCTTCGGCAAATTGCCGTCCTGAGTTGCATAATAATTAATCGACTGGCCGTTGTCACCGTTGAAATCACTACCAAAAAAGGGCCGCAGGGCGGCAGGTGGGCTGTACGCCGCGCCGCCGCCGCATTTCGTGACGTTGTCAGCGTGGTAACGACAGGATATAACGGAGGGAGCGGTAGCGCCCGACGCCGGTGAGCGACGGGGAAAAACGCGACGCATGACCGATTATTCAGCATTACGCTATGCAGGAAAGGAGTAATACATGGCCGTATCGCCGTCACTGATCGCCGAAGCCGTTGGCTGGCGACGTGAATTTCACGCCGCGCCTGAGCTCGGATATCAGGAACAGGAGACCTCGCGCCGCGTTGCGGAGCTGCTGGCCTCGTTTGGGCTGCAGGTGCACAGAGGGCTGGCTGGCACCGGCGTCGTGGCGACGCTGGAGAACGGCCCCGGGCCGGTTATCGGCCTGCGCGCCGATATGGACGCCCTGCCGATCACCGAGCTGGGGAGCGTCAGCTACCGTTCACGCCGTCCCGGGGTGATGCACGCCTGCGGCCACGATGGCCATACCGCGATGCTGCTGGCGGCCGCCGCCCATCTGGCGCAGACCCGCCATTTCAGCGGCACCGTCCACTTTGTCTTTCAGCCGGCGGAAGAGAACCTCGGCGGTGCGCGCAAAATGGTGGAAGAGGGGTTGTTTGAGCGCTTCCCGATGGACGCCATCTACGCGCTGCATAACTGGCCGGGGATCCCTCTTGGCGAAGTGGCGCTCAGCGATGGCGCGATGATGGCCTCGCTGGACGCCTTCGAGATCACCCTGCGCGGAAAGAGCTGTCATGCGGCGATGCCGGAGAGCGGGGCCGATCCGATCGTCGCGGCGGCGCAGCTGATAATGGCGCTGCAGACCATTCCTTCCCGCCGCTTGTCGCCGCAGGATTCCGCGGTGGTCAGCATCACCCAGATAAACGGCGGCGAGGCGATCAACGTCCTCCCGGACACCGTGGTGCTGCGCGGTACCTTCCGCTGCCTGAGCAATCGCGTTCGCGCCCGCGTGCGGGAGCTTATCGAAAGCTATGTGGCGACCCAGCCGCAGGTGTCCGATGTGCAGGGCGAGATTAGCTGGTTCCCGGGTTATCCGGTGACCAAAAACCATGCGCTGCAGGCGCAGCAGGTGCGCGAGGTGGCTGCCGCCACTCTCGGCGCGCAAGCGGTGCGCTGGAATCAGGCGCCGTCGATGGCCTCCGAAGATTTTGCCTGCATGCTGGAGGCCTGTCCGGGGGCCTATTTCTGGATAGGCACCGACGGCGAAACCCCGTCGAAGCCGTTGCATAACGCCAGCTATGACTTTAACGATGCGCTGATCGGCCCCGGCGTCGCCATGTGGGTGGGGCTGGTGGAGAAACAGCTGCCGGCGGCGTAACCCACCGGCAGCGGCAGAGGGAGCGCGCTGCGCTCCCTGAGGTCAGACGTCGGCGGCGGCTTTCAGTCGCGCTTTCATGTCGCTGTAGGCCGTCCAGGCATAGCGCTCCGCCCATTGCTGGTCGGCAATCGCTTCCACTTTCACCGCACAGTATTTGGTTTCCGGCGTTTTGGAGATCGGATCGAGGTTATCCTGGGTCAGCTCATTGCAGGCGCCCACCCACCACTGATAGGTCATATAGACCGCCCCCGGATTGATGCGATCGCTGAGGTCGGCGCGGGAGAGCACCTTCCCGCGCCGGGAGCTGACCCACACCAGCTGTTTGTCGGCGATCCCCAGTCGTTGCGCATCCGCGGGATTCATCTGCACCCGTCCCGGCTCGTCGGCCAGCGACTGCAGCGCGGCGCAGTTGCCGGTCATCGAGCGGCAGGAATAATGCCCGACTTCCCGCACGGTGCAGAGCACCAGCGGCCACTCGTCATCCGGGCGCTCCGCCGGCGCGCGCCAGGCGGTGGCGAACAGCTGCCCTTTACCCGAGGGGGTGTCGAAGCGGTTGTCTTTATACAGCCATGGCGTACCGGGATGATCGAGGGTCGGGCACGGCCACTGGACATGGCCCATATCGCCCATTTTCTCCCAGGTCACGCCGTAGAACAGCGGGCAGAGCTCGCGCATCTCGTCCCAGATTTGCTGGTTGTTCTCATAGTGCATCGGATAGCCCAATTCGCTGGCCAGCAGGCTAATGATCTCCCAGTCGCGCTTCACATTTCCCGCCGGAGGGATCGCCTGTTCAAACCGCTGGAACCCGCGGTCGGCGCAGGTGAAGACGCCGCCGTGCTCGCCCCAGGAGGTGGCCGGCAGCAGGACATCGGCCATTTCCGCTGTTTTGGTCATGAAGATGTCCTGCACGACCACGAAGTCCAGCGCCTCGATGCCTTTGCGCACCAGGCCGAGGTCGGCTTCGGTCTGCAGCGGATCTTCGCCCATAATATAATAGGCTTTGATCTCGCCGGTCAGCGCTTTATGCGGCACCTCGGTGATGCGGGTGCCGACCTGGTCGTCCATCAGCGCCGGGTCGATGCCCCAGGCGGCGGCGAATTTCGCCCGCACGGCGGGGTCGGTGACCTCCTGATAGCCGGGAAAAAGGTTCGGCAGCACGCCCATATCGCAGGCGCCCTGTACGTTGTTTTGCCCGCGGACCGGCCCCACGCCGACGTTGGGCCGTCCCAGGTTGCCGGTGAGCAGCGCCAGGCTTGCAAGGCCGCGCACCACGTCCACCGCCTGGCCAAACTGAGTGACCCCCATGCCCCACATAATGGTGGCGGATGGGGCGGCGGCGAACATGCGCATCGCCTCCCGGATTTCCCGCGCGCTGACCCCGACAATCCCTTCCACCGCTTCCGGGGCGTAATCCTTCACCGCCTCGCGGTAAGCATCCAGCCCTTCGGTATAGCGTTCGACATAGGTTTTGTTGTACAGCTCCTCCTCCAGCAGCACATAGCCGAAGGCATTTACCAGCGCCATGTTGCTGCCGTTGTTGAGCTGCAGATGACGATCGGCAATGCGCGCGGTTTCGATGCGCCGCGGATCGCAGACGATGATTTTGGCGCCGTTGTCCCGGGCCTTGATTACCCGGCGGGCGACGATGGGATGGGAGTCGGCGCAGTTGTAGCCAAAGACCAGCAGGCACTTCGAGTTTTCGATGTCGCTAATCGAGTTGCTCATCGCCCCGTTGCCCAGCGCCTGCTGTAGCCCGGCGACGGAGGGGCCGTGGCAGACGCGGGCGCAGCAGTCGACGTTATTGGTGTTCAGCACCGCGCGGGCGAACTTTTGCATCACATAGTTGGTTTCGTTGCCGGTGCCGCGCGAGGAGCCGGTGGTCATGATGGCGCGCGGGCCATGCTTCTCTTTGATCTCCCTGAGCTTGCTGGCGGTATAGCGAATCGCCTCCTGCCAGCTGACCGGCGTGAAGGCGCCGCCTTTCTGGTAGCGGATCATCGGTTGTTTAAGACGGGGCGTCAGGAGCTGCGTATCGTTAAGAAAATCCCAGCCGTAGTAGCCTTTCAGGCACAGCTGGTTCTGGTTGGTGACGCCGTCGGCGGCCTCCGCGCGAATGATTTTATTGTTGTCGACAACCAGTTTAAGTTTGCAACCCGCCCCGCAGTAGGGGCACACGCTCGTGATTTTTTTCATCAGTAACAGACCTGTTAACAGTGAACTAAGGATCGCTGTCGCGCCGGGCCCGACGGGCAACGATCGCGGTATCGCCTGGTGGTGATGCAGACGCAGGCCTGTTGCGCTATGCAGGTCTTGTGCCAGAATTTAAACTCTTGATCTGTATTGAAAAATGAAAAGAGATTGATGACGGGAGCATGACCTCGTCACTAATGACGATGACGCAGAGCGCCGACGTCAGACGCTCTGCGGGGTAACACGTGGCTAGGCGAGAGGGCGGCAGCGGTCGAAGTGCGATTCGCTCAGGCCGACGTCGCGCGCGGCGGCGCAGATAGCCTGCCAGCTGCCGGCATCCAGTGGGATCCCCTGCGCCAGCCGCGCTTCGCGGTTGGCGGCCTCCCATTCGCCGGGCGCCAGCACCGGGGCATCGGCATCGTGCGGCGACTGCTTACACCATGCGATAAAGGCCTCCGTCTGCGCCTGGCTGTCCGGGGCATCGAACGCGTCCGGGCGCAGGATCACCGTGGTCATGCAGTTAAAGATGGCGTCGACGCTGGTCTGCAGGCTCTCCTGATGGGTGGTTTGCCCGCCGGAGAGCGCGCCGCCGAGCACTTCGCACAGCGTCGCCAGGGCATAGCCTTTGTGCTGGGCGAAGGTGAGCAGGGCGCCCAGCGGCGAGGTCTGCATCACCGCCGGGTCGGTGGTGGGTCGACCCTCGGCGTCAATCAGGCAGCCGGGGGCCACGGCTTCGCCTTTATGCCAGGCGACGCGGGTTTTACCAAAGGCGATGGCGCTGGTGGCGTAGTCCAGCAGCAGCGGCGGATGGCCCGCGCGGGGAAACACCACGCACAGCGGGTTGGTGCCGAAGCGGCTGTCCTTCCCGCGGAACGGGGCGACCATCGGGTCGCCGATGACGCTGACGAAGTGAATGGAGATCAGCCCGGCGGCGGCGCACTGTTCGGCCCAGTAGCCGATGCGTCCGACGTGATGTGCATTGCGCAGGGCGATAGCCGCCATACCGTGCTGCTTCGCCTTTTCAATGCCCAACTGCATCGCCTCGTGGGCGACCACCTGGCCGAAGCCGGCGTTGCCGTCGAGGGTGACCACGGCACCGGCGTCTTTGGTCACCGTGGCGTGGCGGTTGAGCTGCAGAAAACCACCGGCGTGGGATTTGACGTAGCTGGGGATCATCCCGACGCCGTGGGAGTCATGCCCGGCAAGATTGGCGGCGATCAGATGGTCCGCGACGAGGGTGGCTTCCCCTGGGGTACTGCCGAGATGGGTAAACAGTGAGACGACAAACTGATGCAGATCCGTCGCCAGAAAGCGGTGTCCTGTAGGCACTGATTCTCTCCTGTAGTCTGTTGTTATTTTGTTATGTTTGCCGTTTTATGCTGCGCCGCCCGGCGCAGAAGGTCAAGGGCGGCGTCTCCCGGCGACATGCCGCTGCGCCAGCGCCTGCGCATACGACAGACGATAAAAAACCGGGCCGGGATCGCGTTTTAATTAACGCCATAAACACCACATTTTTAAATTCTGCCAGTGTCACAAAAGCCAGAAAAAAGCCATCCCCGTCGTTGCAAGGGGAGCTGATACCACTATATGTTAAATTTGTGTTTATTAATTGATGATTAAAGGTTGGTATCATGTATAAGAAAATAAGTGGTTTAGTGGTTTCACTGACGGCCGTTTTCGCCTGTGCCGCCTGGGCGGAGGTGCCTGCGGGCTATCCCGCGGATTATCAAAAAACGATTGATGCCGCCGTAAAAGAGGGCAAGGTGGTGATCTATTCCACGACCGATACCAAAGCGGCCGGGCCGTTAATTAAGGGATTTGAAGCGCAATACCCGGGCGTCAAAGTCGAATATAACGACATGAACAGTACTGAGCTGTATAACCGCTATATCAGCGAACAGGCCGCCGGGGGCGGCAGCGGGGATGTGGTGTGGAGCTCATCGATGGATACCGCGCTGAAATTAGCCACCGAATACGCCGAACAATATGCCTCGCCGGAGGTGAAGCAATTACCCGACTGGGCGGTCTGGCAGCAGAAAGCCTATGGCACCACCTACGAGCCGGTGGTGTTTATCTATAACAAACGGCTGATCCCGCAGAATGAGGTTCCGGATTCGCATACCGCGCTGGCAAAACTGATCGCCAGCCAGGCCGATAAATTTAAAGGCAAAGTCACCACCTACGATATCGAAAAATCAGGCCTCGGCTTTATGCTGGCGGTACAGGACAGCCAGGCCGACGCGAACTATTTTGCCGACCTGGCGAATATCGCCAAAGGCGGCCTGACGGTGCAGTCTTCCACCGGCACAATGATGGAGCGCGTCTCCTCCGGCGAAAACCTGATCGGCTATAACATTCTTGGCTCTTATGCCGAAGCGCGGGCGAAAAACGATCCCTCTTTAGGTATTGCCTACCCGAAAGATTACGTGCTGGTGCTCTCCCGCGTCTCGTTTATTAGCCAGGAGAGCGAACATCCCAATGCGGCGAAATTGTGGCTGGATTATGTCCTGTCGGAAAAAGGCCAGCAGATCCTCGCCAGCCAGGCGGATATTCCCTCTATTCGTCGCGATATTGCAGGTAAAAATGATATCGACGGCATGACCGCGCTGCTGGGCAAAGCGTTAAAACCGATCCCGGTCAACGAAACGCTGCTCGATTATTTACAGCCGCAAAAACGTCTGCAGTTTATTAAACAATGGCGCAGCGCCGCCGCGAAATAATCCTCCTCAGGGGCATCGCCGATGCCCCTATTCACACCCGGCGGGTTTATTCACCTGACCGAAGGGATGAACCATGAACGTATTACGCAGAAAGTGGCAGGGGCTGCCGCGCGGCGTGGTGGTGTGCATCACGGCGCTGGTGATTTATGTCCCACTGTTATTTATTGTGGTGCAGAGTTTTCTTTCGGCACCGTTCTTTTCCCGCTCCAAATCGTGGAGTCTGGAAGCCTTCGCCTTTATTTTTACCGACCCGGATTTTTATCTGGCATTAAGGTCAGGTTTTATTCTGGCCTTTGGCCTGGTGATTATCGCCATTCCGCTGGGCGGTATTTTGGCGTTTCTGATGGTGCGCACCGATTTACCCGGCCGGCGGATCATTGAGCCGCTGATCCTGGTGCCGATCTTCGTCTCGCCGATGGTGCTGGGCTTTGGCTACGTGGTGGCCGCCGGGCCGGTAGGCTTCTTTTCCCAGTGGGCGCAGCAGCTGATCGGCTTTGTGCCGTGGAATATCTACTCGATGTTCAGCATTGTGGTCATCGCCGGCTTAACTCACGTTCCGCATGCCTATCTCTATATCTCTTCGGCGCTGCGCAGCGTCGGCTCCGACGTGGAAGAGGCGGCGCGCACCGTCGGCGCCACGCCGCTGCAGGTGATGACCTCGGTGAGTCTGCCGATGGTGCGGCCATCCATTCTTTACGCCTGCGTGTTGCTCTTTTTCCTCGGTCTGGAAGTCTTCGGTCTGATGCTGGTGCTGGGCGACCCCGAGGGCAACATGGTGCTGGCGACCTATCTCTACAAGCTGACTAACAAGCTCGGCACCCCCTCCTACCATCTGATGGCGGCGGTGGCGGTGGTGCTGATCTGCATCACCATCCCGCTGGTGATGCTCCAGCGGCGGCTGATGCGCACCGCCAACCGCTTTGTCACCATGAAGGGCAAGGCGTCCCAGGCGCGGGCGCTGCCGCTGGGCAAATGGCGCTGGGTGGCCGGGGCGGTGGTGGTGGCCTGGCTGACGGTGACCATCGGCGTACCGCTGCTCGGCGTGGCGCTGCGCGCTTTTATCTCCAACTGGGGCGTCGGCGTGTCGCTGTGGGATGAGCTGTCGCTGGCGACGTTCCACAATATCTGGCAGCAGCCCAACCTGCTGCGGGCGATCGTCAACTCGATGGCTATCGGCATCATCGGCGGCGCGCTGGCGGTGATCTGCTATCTGTTTGTCGGCATCGCCATGCACCGCAAAGCGGACAACGTCACCCGCTTTCTCGACTACAGCGTGCTGGTCCCGCGCGCGGTACCGGGGCTGCTGGCCGGCCTGGCCTTCCTGTGGGTATTCCTGTTTGTGCCGATGTGGCTCGATCAGTCGCTGAAGCACGGCTGGCTCTCGGCGCTGCCGGTGGCCGACTGGCTGCGGGAGCACCTTATCGTGCAGCTGCGCGCCCTGCGCAACACCATCTTCAGCGTCTGGCTGGCCTACACCGTGGTGTGGATGGCCTACGGCCTGCGGCTCATCTCCTCGACGCTGCTGCAGGTGGGCCCGGAGCTGGAGGAGGCGGCACGCAGCACCGGCGCCTCGCGGGGGCAGATCACCCGCCACGTGACCGTTCCGCTGTCGCGCTATGGGCTGATTGGCTCCTGGCTGCTGATGTTCCTGATCTTTGAGCGCGAGTATTCCACCGGCGTCTATCTGCTGTCGCCGGGTACCGAAACCATCGGCTCGATGCTGGTGTCGCTGTGGGCGGCGGGGGCCATCGATATCGTCGCGGCGCTCTCCTTTATCAATATTCTGCTGGTGGTGATTGGCCTGGGTATCGCCCTGCGCTTTGGAGTGAAATTACATGATTGAGTTATCGGTAGAAAATCTGCATCTCACCTATGGCGACAACCCGGTGTTGAAGGGGGTGTCCATGACGCTCGGCCGGGGGGAGGTAGTATCGCTGCTGGGGCCTTCGGGAAGCGGGAAAACCACGCTGCTGCGGGCGGTGGCCGGGCTGGAAAAACCGACGAGCGGACGGATCGCCATCGGCAACCGCACGGTGTACGACGGCACGCCGCGCAGCGAGATCCCGGCCGAAGAGCGTAACCTCGGCCTGGTGTTCCAGTCCTATGCCCTGTGGCCGCACAAAACGGTGTTCGACAATGTGGCCTATCCGTTGAAGCTGCGTAAAGTGGCCGCCGGGGAGATAAAAGAGCGGGTGCAGCGTGTGCTGGATCAGCTGGGGCTGGGGCACCTTGGCAACCGCCATCCGCACCAGCTCTCCGGTGGCCAGCAGCAGCGGGTGGCCATCGGTCGGGCGCTGGTTTACAACCCGCCGGTGATCCTGCTGGATGAACCGCTCTCCAACCTTGACGCCAAGCTGCGCGAAGAGGCGCGGGTGTTTCTGCGCGAGCTGATCATTAAGCTGGGCCTGTCGGCGCTGATGGTCACCCACGATCAGAATGAAGCAATGGCCATCTCCGATCGTATTCTGCTGCTGAACAATGGCGTCATTGAGCAACAGGGGACGCCGCAGGAGATGTACGGCAGCCCGGCGACGCTGTTCGCCGCTGAGTTTATGGGCAGCAATAACCGCCTGCACGGCAAAGTAATGGCGCTGGAGAACGGCAGGGCACGGATCGAAGGCGCCAGCTGGAGCCTATGGGGGCGAGCGGGCGAGGGGGTTAGCGTTGGCGAGCCGGCGACGGCGGTGATCCGCGTCGAGCGCCTGCGACTTGACGGCGCAGCGCAGGATAACAGCCTCCAGCTACCGCTGCTGACCAGCATGTACCTCGGCGACCGCTGGGAGTACCTGTTCCGTACCGAAGGCGACGACTTTCCGCTGCGCGCCTACGGAACGGCGCTGCGCGATGCCGAACACTGCCATCTGACGCTCCCGGCGGAGGATGTGTGGATTTTTCCGCAGCGGTAACTTCGCGAAGCCACGGAAGGCAAGCGCCAGGATGACGCGCTACGTTCTGGGGATGACAAAAGCGTTTTACCCCCGGCTGCGGGCCGGGCAGGCCAGTAGGGTAGACCGGCCCAGGTCAGCAGCAAGTCGACGGTGGTGATATGGGGACATACTTTTTCGTTTGATGAATGTTGATGCTGATGCGGAAACCCTGCGGAGCGCAATTGTTGTAAATCTGGCGTTTTAATACGCCGCTAAACACAATATGCTGGTGTCTTCCCCACATGCGTGGGGGTGTGTCTAAAAAAGAAAATTCTCCGGTTCCCTGTTCGGGTCTTCACCACACGTGTGGGGCCTGTTTTCGTTTGATAAGGAAATTAAAATGAAAAGTGCCGAATTAGACGTTGTGGTTTTAAGTGAGGATTTGCCGAATGAAGGGCTGGTAAAAGGAACGCTTGGTACTATTGTTATGGTTTTTAATTCGCCAACAACTGGCTATCTGGTCGAGTTTTGCGACGAGAAAGGAAAAACAATCGCAATGCCAGTTTTATTCCCCGCCCAGCTAAAGCGCTATTTCACGATTTGTAACCTGAAGTCGCTGATGGTTGAAGGTAATTATCCCGTAGCCGACCCTGTAGACCCAGACGTCATGGCAGATTTAATGCACAAAGTCGCGCCTGTTGAATGGGAGGACAAGAAAAGAAGGGTCTATGAGGATATTCAACGACTATTGATTAGTCGGCCGGACTACGCTGATATGTTCAATATTATGGATGGGGGTGAGTACAATGGCATGACATTGTACAGCCTGGTGCAGGCAGAGAACGGTGAACCTGCATGGTCGAATATCTTTGTTCGAAACTTTGATACGCGTATTAACGAAATCTATGTCGATCCGAACCTCATCGGCAAAGTAGTCATTGGTGAAGAGGGCATGTCCGTGATTGTCTACAGCTTCACAGATGACCGTTTCGAAATCCGCGATAAAGTCTCCTCGGATTATGTCATTGAGTCACATACCCACTTCAACGGACTGTTGTCCGCCCTCATTGAGCCGGTCAGCTGAATCCGACACATCCATACCTTCAGCGTTTCCCACGGACGTGGGAATTTTTTTCCACTCAGCTTACCCCGCCAGATGGCACACGGCTTCAATATTGTGCCCGTCTGGCGCAATCACAAACGCGGCGTAGTAACTGGCGTGGTAGTTTGGCCGTAGCCCCGGCGCGCCGTTGTCCTTTCCTCCGGCGGCCAGCGCCGCCTGCCAGAAGGCATCGACCTGCTCGCGGCTGTCGGCGCGAAAGGCAATGTGCAGCGGCGCCGGTTTTTCCGCACTTTGATAGAGGCATAGAGAAGCATCGCCGCTGCCGGCCAACTCTGCGCCGTAGCTCGGTTCGCCTTCGCCAACCAGCGTTACGCCAAGCGGGGCCAGGGCCTGCAAAAAGAACGCTTTGCTGGCGGCATAGTCGCTAACGCCGAATTTCACATGATCGAACATATCTTCTCTTCTCCTGTGGACGGGATATCGCCAGCTGAACGCGTAGCCGGACAATAGATACAAGATAGTTAACAACGGTTATTAACTTTTTTAACAGCTCAAAATGTTTAATTATTCCTAATACGAGTATTTACAGACGTTTAATCTGCCATGTACCATAAACAAAAAATAACATTTGTGATACAAGTCACTCTTTTATGGCGCATGGGTAAGCTCAGCGCGGTGTAAATGCCGCTGGTTTACCGCCTCAAGGTTATGGCAGCACTCTTCTCACGATGACAGACCGGTGAATTTCTCTCCGATTTCCCGCGTTTCGTTGAGAATCGTCTACTATCCAAACGATAACCCTATAAATGATATCGCCTCTGGCGATGTTTTATCCGACTTGCCGGGCCGGGCCAGACGCTAAGCGGTTTAAAAGCGCAATGGTATCGGTTCCAGCACGACATTCACTGGTTTTGTCAGCGACAAAAACAGTAATTTTCAATGACAGGAATGTGATGATGTCGAGCGAGAAAACCAACAATTCCAGGCGTGATTTCCTGGTGAAATCGATGGCGCTGATCCCGACGGTGGTGATCGGCGGCGCGGGAGCAGGGGCTATTGGCGTGGCCACCAGCGCGACCGCGCAGGCGGCCCCCGCTTCAGAGCCAGCCTCCGGGAACACCGCGACGGCCAGCGACTGGAAGCCGCAGTTCTTCAACGATCGTGAGTGGGCGTTTATCAACGCCGCCGTCGCTCGCTTAATCCCGGCGGATGAACTCGGTCCCGGCGCCAAAGAGGCCGGCGTGCCGGAGTTTATCGACCGCCAGCTCAATACCCCTTACGCCACCGGCTCCATCTGGTATATGCAGGGGCCCTTCAATCCCGACGTGCCGAAAGAGATGGGTTATCAGCTGCCGCTGGTGCCCAAACAGATCTATAACCTCGGGATCGCCGACGCCGAGGCGTGGTGTCAGGACAAATATCATAAAACCTTCGCTGAACTGAGCAGCGAGCAGCAGGACGAGGCGCTCGGCCTGTGGGAATCGGGTAAAGCCGAGTTCAAACAGCTGCCGGCCTCGCTGTTCTTCACCTATCTGCTGCAAAACACCCGCGAAGGGTTCTTCAGCGACCCGATCCATGGCGGCAATAAAGGCATGGTCGGCTGGACGCTGATTAATTTTCCCGGCGCGCGCGCCGACTTTATGGACTGGGTTGAACGGGGCGAACGCTACCCCTTCCCGCCGGTATCAATTAATGGGGAGAGGGCGTAATCATGGCCACCGTATTGAAAAAAACCGATGTCGCGATCGTCGGCTTCGGCTGGGTTGGGGCGATCATGGCCAAAGAGCTGACCGAAGCGGGGCTCAACGTCGTCGCGCTGGAGCGCGGCCCGATGCGCGACACCTGGCCGGACGGCGCCTATCCGCAGGTGATTGATGAGCTGACCTACAACATCCGCCGCAAGCTGTTCCAGGATCTGTCGAAAAGCACCGTCACCATCCGGCATAACACCAGCCAACAGGCGGTGCCCTATCGCCAGCTGGCGGCCTTCCTGCCGGGTACCGGCGTGGGCGGCGCCGGGCTGCACTGGTCCGGCGTCCATTTCCGCGTCGATCCCATTGAGCTGCGGATGCGCAGCCACTATGAAGAACGCTACGGCAAAAACTTCATCCCCCAGGATATGATCATCCAGGATTTCGGCGTCACCTACGACGAGCTGGAACCGTTCTTCGATAAAGCGGAAAAAGTGTTCGGCACCTCCGGGACCGCCTGGTCGATCAAAGGCAAGGTCGTCGGCAAAGGCCGCGGCGGCAACGCCTTCGCCCCGGACCGCTCAGACGACTTCCCGCTGCCGGCGCAGAAAAACACCTGGTCGGCGCAGCTGTTTGAAAAAGCGGCGCTGGAAGTGGGGTATCACCCCTATAACCTGCCGTCGGCCAATACCTCCGACTCCTATACCAACCCCTACGGCGCGCAGATGGGCCCGTGCAACTTCTGCGGTTTCTGCAGCGGCTACGCCTGCTACATGTACTCTAAAGCCTCGCCGAACGTGAACATTCTGCCGGCGCTGCGCCAGGAAAAACGCTTTGAGCTGCGGACTAACGCCAACGTGCTGAAGGTCAACCTGACCGACGACAAATCCCGCGCCACCGGCGTGACCTACGTCGACGGCCAGGGGCGCGAAATGGAACAGCCGGCAGACCTGGTGATTATCGGCGCCTTCCAGTTCCACAACGTGCACCTGATGCTGCTCTCCGGGATCGGCAAACCGTACAATCCGGAGACCGGCGAAGGGGTGGTAGGGCGTAACTTCGCCTACCAGAACATGACCACCATCAAGGCCATTTTCGACAAAGACACCTATACCAATCCGTTTATCGGCGCGGGCGGCAACGGCGTCGGCGTCGACGACTTCAACGCCGACAACTTCGACCACGGCGCGGCGGGCTTTGTCGGCGGTTCGCCATTCTGGGTCAACCAGGCCGGGACCAAGCCCATCTCCGGTTTCCCGGTACCGCCGGGCACCCCGGCGTGGGGCAGCAAGTGGAAAGCGGCGGTGGCCGATACCTACACCCATCACCTGTCGATGGATGCCCACGGCGCGCACCAGTCCTATCGGCAGAACTACCTCGATCTTGATCCGAACTACAAAAACGTCTTTGGCCAGCCGCTGCTGCGCATGACCTTCGACTGGCAGGAAAACGACATCAAGATGGCGCAGTTTATGTTCGATAAGATGGCGCCGATCGCTAAAGCGATGAAGCCGAAATATATCCTCGGCAGCCCAAAAAACGCCAACAGCCACTTTGATACCACCACCTACCAGACCACCCATATGAACGGTGGGGCGGTGATGGGGGAAGATCCGAAAACCAGCGCCGTTAACCGTTATCTGCAAAGCTGGGACGTGCATAACGTCTTCGTCATCGGCGCCTCCGCGTTCCCGCAGGGGCTGGGCTACAACCCAACCGGCACGGTGGCCGCGCTGGCCTACTGGTCAGCGAAGGCGATCCGTGAGCAGTATCTGAAAAATCCGGGTCCCCTGGTGCAGGCATAAAGGAAGGCAGATGATGAAAATGCAATGGTTATCGGCCCTGGTGCTTGGGGCATTGAGCTGCGCGGCCTTCGCCGAAGAGGCGCCTGCGGACAGCAATCTGATTAAGCAGGGGGAGTATCTGGCGCGGGCGGGGGACTGTGTCGCCTGCCACACCAACGGCAAAGCGGGGAAACCTTTCGCCGGCGGTTTGCCGATGGAGACGCCGATCGGCACCATCTACTCCACCAATATCACGCCGGATAAAGAACACGGCATCGGCGGGTACACCTTCGAAGAGTTCGACGACGCGGTGCGCAAGGGCGTGCGGAAAGACGGTTCCACGCTCTATCCGGCGATGCCGTATCCCTCGTTCGCGCGGATCAGCGAAGCGGACATGCGCGCCATGTACGCCTACTTTATGCATGGCGTGGAGCCGGTGAATGTCGCCAACAAGGACACCGACATCCCATGGCCGCTGTCGATGCGCTGGCCGCTGGCGTTCTGGCGCGGCATCTTCGCCCCGACGCCGAGCGACTTTGTCGCCAACCCGCAGGTTGACCCGGTGCTGGAGCGCGGCCGCTATCTGGTGGAAGGCCTGGGCCACTGCGGCGCCTGTCATACCCCGCGTAGCCTGACGATGCAGGAAAAAGCGCTCAGCGAAAGCGAAGGCGATGATTACCTGGCGGGCAGCAATGCGCCGATTGACGGCTGGGTCGCCTCCAGCCTGCGCGGCGAAAACCGCGACGGTCTGGGGACCTGGAGCGAAGCCGAGCTGGCCGAGTTCCTCAAAACCGGACGCAACGATAAATCGGTGGTCTTCGGCGGCATGAGCGATGTGGTGGAGCACAGTCTGCAGTATCTCTCTGATGACGACATCACCGCCATCGCCCGCTACCTGAAGTCGCTCCCGCCGCGCGGCGGCAAACAGACCCCAGCCCCGGTGGAAGACAGCGTGGCGAAAGATCTGTGGAAGGGTAACGACAGCAAAACCGGCGCCGCGCTGTACGTCGATAACTGCGCCGCCTGCCACCGCACCGACGGCGTAGGCTATAAGCGCGCCTTCCCGTCGCTGAAGGGCAACCCGGTGGTACAGACGGAAGATGCCACTTCGCTTATCCACATCGTTCTGACCGGGAGCACCACGCCGGCGGTGAAAGATGCGGTCTCCAACCTGACCATGCCGTCGTTCGGCTGGCGCCTGGACGACCAGCAGGTGGCGGATGTGGTCAATTTCATCCGCACCAGCTGGGGCAACAACGCGCCGGCGGTCAGCGCCAGCGATGTGGCGAAGGTGCGTAAGGAGACTGCGGCGCACGATGAGAAGGCGTTAGGCAACGCCGATATCTCGAAGCTGCCGGGGGCCGGACAGTAACCGTCAGGGTTGCGTCGCCCGCGCGGCGCAACCCATACTTAGCGACGACGTAAAATACTGTCTGAATCAAGGAGTTTGCCTTCATGCTGCATGCAGAGCGACTGACCTGCATCGTTGACGATCGACCGCTGTTTGCGGCGCTGACGCTGTCCCTCGCTGCCGGCGAACTGCTGCAGGTCGCCGGTGATAACGGCGCGGGGAAAACCTCGCTGCTGCGGATCCTTTGCGGCCTGGCGCGCCCGGAAAGCGGGGTGGTGAGCTGGCAGGGCCAGCCGCTGGCGAAGGTCCGGGAGTCATTTCACCGTCAGCTGCTGTGGCTGGGCCATAAACCCGGCGTTAACGCGGCGCTGACCGCCGATGAAAACCTGCGTTTCTTCTTTCCGGCCAGCCGCCTTCAGCAGCGGGAAAGCGCCCTCGCCGCCGTCGGCCTGGCGGGCTATGAAGATCTCCCCTTAAGCCAGCTCTCCGCCGGGCAGCAGCGCCGGGTGGCGCTCACCCGCCTGTGGTTAACCGACGCGCCGCTGTGGATCCTCGATGAGCCGTTCACCGCCCTCGACGCCACGGCGATGGAAACCCTGACCCGTCGCCTGGAGCAGCACGCCCGGCAGGGGGGATGCGCCATCCTCACCACCCACCAGCCGCTGCGGCCGCTGGGCTGTCCGTTGCGCACCCTGCGCCTCGGCGGCGACGCTGGAGGCGGGCAATGATGCGTGCGCTGTTGGCCCGGGAACTGCGCCTGGCGTGGCGCAGCGGGGCGGAGATCCTCAATCCGCTCTGGTTCTTTCTGATCGTCATTACCCTGTTTCCGTTCGGCGTAGGTGCCGCGCCGCAGCTGCTGGCGCAGATTGCGCCGGGCGTGGTGTGGGTCGCCGCGCTGCTGGCGGCGCTGCTGGTGATGGATCGGTTGTTTCGCGACGACTGGCAGGACGGTTCCCTGGAGCAACTGATGCTCCTGCCGACGCCGCTGGTGGCGGTGGTGCTGGTGAAGGTGGTTGCCCACTGGATGATGAGCGGCCTGCCGCTGCTGATCGTCTCGCCGCTGGCGGCGCTGCTGCTGGGGATGAGTCTGCATGACGCCGGTGTGCTGGCGCTGACCTTGCTGCTTGGCACCCCGACGCTCAGTTTTCTCGGCGCGGTGGGGGTTGGCCTGACGGTCGGCCTGAAGCGCGGCGGCGTCCTGCTGAGCCTGCTGGTGCTGCCGCTGGCGGTGCCGCTGCTGATTTTCGCCACCGCGGCCTGCCAGGCGGCCGCCGCCGGGCTCCCGGTCGGCGGCTATCTGGCGATGCTGGCGGCGTTCTTAACCGCCAGCGCCACCCTGTGTCCGTTCGCCACCGCCGCTGCGCTGCGGCTGACCGTGCGATAACTCGCTGCGCCTGCGGGCGCGGCCATCATAACCGTGTGAGTAAGCGTCTATGTGGAAAGCGTTACATCAACTGGCGATCCCCGAGCGGCTGTACCGCCTGTGCGGATGCTGGATCCCCTGGCTGGCGGCGTTGAGCGCGCTGTTGCTGGTCATCGGCCTGGGGTGGGGCTTTGGCTTCGCCCCCGCGGACTATCAGCAGGGGGAAAGCTACCGGATCATGTACCTTCACGTCCCGGCGGCGATGTGGTCGATGGGGCTGTACCTGGCGATGGCCGTCGCGGCCTTCGTCGGGGTGGTCTGGCAGATCAAAATGGCCGATCTGGCGATCGCCGCCCTGGCGCCGGTGGGGGCGGTCTGCACCCTGGTGGCGCTGGTCAGCGGCGCGGCATGGGGCAAGCCGATGTGGGGGACCTGGTGGATCTGGGACGCCCGTCTGACCTCAGAGCTGGTGCTGCTGTTTCTGTATGCCGGGGTCATCGCCCTGTGGCACGCCTTTGACGACCGGCGGCTGGCCGGGCGCGCGGCGGGGATCCTCGTGCTGGTCGGGGTGGTCAATCTGCCCATCATTCATTACTCGGTCTACTGGTGGAACACCCTGCACCAGGGCTCGACCAACCTGCAGCAAACCATCGACCCAAGCATGCGTCTGCCGCTGCGGATCTGCATCTTTGCCTTCCTCACGCTGTCGGTCACCCTGACCCTGATGCGCCTGCGTAACCTGATCCTGCAACTGGAGCGCCGTCGACCGTGGGTGGTGGCGCTGGTGAATAAAGGAGCCGCCCGATGAGCCCCGCCTTTTCGTCTTTCGCCGCCTTCCTGAATATGGGCGGCTATGCCGTGTACGTCTGGCTGGCGGTGGCCGTGACCGTCGCCGCCTTTGGCCTGCTGACGGTGCATACCCTGTGGGCGCGGCGGGCGCTGTTCCATGAGGTGCGACGCCAGCAGGCGCGCGAGCGGCGGATCGCTGCCGCCCGCGAACACGACAAGGAGGCCGCGGATGCAAGCGCGTCGTAAAACCCGGCTGTATATCGTGCTGGCGGTGCTCGCCGGCCTCGGGCTAACCGTCAGCCTGACGCTGTACGCCCTGAGCAGTAATATCGATCTGTTCTACACCCCGGGGGAAATTATCTATGGTAAAACGGAAACCCGGGCGCTGCCCCATACCGGTCAGCGGCTGCGGGTGGGGGGCTACGTTCAGCCGGGCTCCCTGCAGCGCGACCCGCAAACTCTCGACGTGCGCTTTAAGCTGTATGACGCCCGCGGGGTGGTGGACGTCAGCTATAAGGGCATTTTGCCGGACCTGTTTCGTGAAGGGCAGGGCGTGGTGGCCCAGGGCGTGCTGGACGGCGAGCGGCATATTACCGCCCAGCAGGTGCTGGCCAAACATGATGAAAATTACACGCCGCCGGAGGTGAAAAACGCCATGACGCCGGAGAAAACGGGGGCGCAGCCATGATGCCGGAGCTGGGCAACTTTTTATTGTGTCTGGCGGCGGGGCTGGCGCTGCTCCTGAGCGTCTATCCCCTGTGGGGCGCGGCGCGACAGGATCGGCGGCTGATGGCCCTGGCGCGGCCGCTGGCCTGGGGGCTATTCGCCTGTATCGGCGGCGCCTTCCTGCTGCTGGTGCACGCCTTTGTGGTCAATGACTTTACCGTCCGCTACGTGGCGGAAAACTCCAACAGCGCGCTGCCGGTGTGGTATCGGGTAGCGGCGACCTGGGGGGCGCACGAGGGCTCGCTGCTGCTGTGGGTTCTGCTGCTCAGCGTCTGGGCCTTCGCCGTCGCCATCTTCAGCCGCCGGATGCCGCTCGACGCCGTCGCCCGGGTGCTGGCGGTGATGGGGATGATCGCCTTTGGTTTCCTGCTGTTTATCCTCTTCACCTCCAATCCGTTCAGCCGCGGCCTGCCGCAGTACCCCATTGATGGTCGCGACCTCAATCCACTGCTGCAGGATATCGGCATGATTTTCCATCCGCCGATCCTCTATATGGGTTACGTCGGCTTCTCGGTGGCTTTCGCCTTCGCCATCGCCTCGCTGCTGGCGGGCCGGCTGGATACTGCCTGGGCGCGCTGGTCGCGTCCCTGGACCCAGGCGGCATGGATGTTCCTCACCCTCGGCATCGTGCTGGGCTCGGCGTGGGCATACTACGAACTGGGCTGGGGCGGCTGGTGGTTCTGGGACCCGGTGGAAAACGCCTCGTTTATGCCGTGGCTGGTGGGAACCGCGCTGCTGCACTCCCTGGCGGTGACCGAAAAGCGGGGCAGCTTCCGCGCCTGGACGGTGCTGCTGGCCATCGCCGCCTTCTCCCTGTGCCTGCTGGGCACCTTCCTGGTGCGCTCCGGGGTGCTGGTTTCGGTGCATGCCTTCGCCTCGGATCCGTCGCGCGGGCTGTTTATTCTGGTACTGCTGATTGTCGCCATCGGCGGATCGCTGCTGCTGTACGCCCTGAAGGGCGGCCGGGTGCGGGCGCGGGTGGAACATACGCTTTGGTCGCGCGAGTCGTTCCTGCTTGGCAACAATATTTTGCTAATGGCCGCGATGCTGGTGGTGCTCCTCGGAACGCTGCTGCCGCTGGTGCATAAAGAGCTGGGCCTCGGCAGCATCTCCATCGGCGAGCCGTTCTTTAACACCATGTTCACCGCCCTGATGGCGCCGTTTGCGCTGCTGCTGGGGCTGGGACCGCTGATCCGCTGGCGGCGCGATGACGTCGCCAGGCAGATTAAGCGCCTGATTATCGCTCTGCTGGTGACGTTGTCACTTTCTCTGGCGCTGCCGTGGCTGCTGCAGGACCGTATCACCGCCATGGCGGTCATAGGCCTGATGATGGCCCTGTGGGTGCTGATCTTCGCCCTGATGGAGGTTCACGAACGGGCCACCCATCGCCACGGCTTCTGGCGCGGCCTGCGCACGCTGACCCGCAGCCAGTGGGGGATGGTGCTCGGCCACGTTGGCGTGGCGGTGACCGTTATCGGCATCACCTTCAGCCAGAACTACAGCGTGGAGCGCGATGTACGGATGCGCCCCGGCGACAGCATCGATATCCACCGCTATCACTTTGTGTTTAACGGCGTGCGCAATATCGTCGGCCCCAACTGGACCGGCGGCGAAGGCATTATCGCCGTGACCCGCAACGGCCGCCCGGAAGCGACGCTGTATGCCGAGAAACGCTTTTACACCGCCAGCCGGATGATGATGACCGAGGCGGCGATCAGCGGCGGGCTGACCCGCGATCTGTACGCCGCGCTGGGGGAAGAGCTGAGCGACGGCAGCTGGGCGGTGCGTCTGTACTATAAACCGTTCGTTCGCTGGATCTGGTACGGCGGGGTGCTGATGGCCCTCGGCGGTCTGTGCTGCATGCTCGATCCGCGCTACCGGATGCGTAAGAAGCTGCAGGAGGCCTCATGAACCGGAAGCTACTGTTTATCCCGCTGGTGCTGTTTCTGGCGCTGGCCGCCGCGCTGTTCTGGCAACTGATGCGCAACGCCGAGGGCGATGACCCGACGACCCTCGAGTCGGCGCTGATTGGCAAACCGCTGCCGGAATTTCGCCTTGAAGGGCTGAATACCCCCGGTCAGACGCTGGACCGACGGACGCTGATTGACGGCAAGCCGCTGCTGCTCAACGTCTGGGCCACCTGGTGTCCAACCTGTCGCGCCGAGCATCAGTTTCTCAACGGCCTGGCGCAGCAGGGCGTGCGGGTGGTGGGGATGAACTACAAAGACGATCGCCAGAAGGCGATGAGCTGGCTGCAGCGCCTGGGTAATCCCTACAGGCTGAGCCTCTACGACGGCAACGGCATGCTTGGCCTGGATCTCGGGGTCTATGGCGCGCCGGAGACGTTTCTCATCGACGGTCAGGGCATTATCCGCTGGCGGCACGCCGGCGACCTGAACGAACGGGTGTGGCGCGAGGAGCTCCAGCCGCTGTGGGATCAATACAACCGGAGGGCGGGCTGATGAGACGTGTAATAGTCATCCTGCTGGCCCTGATGCTGACCGGCCAGACGTGGGCCGCCATCGATACCTGGCAGTTTAAGGATGAGGCCCAGGAGCAGGCCTTCCGCGAGATCACCTCCCAACTGCGCTGCCCTAAATGCCAGAACAACAGCATCGCCGACTCAAACGCGATGATTGCCGCTGATATGCGGCAGAAGGTGTACGAGCTGATGCAGCAGGGTAAAACGAAAGGGCAGATCGTTGACTATATGGTGGCCCGCTACGGTCATTTTGTCAGCTATGAGCCGCCGCTGACCGCGGGCACGGTGCTGCTGTGGCTGGGACCGGGGTTGTTCGTGCTGGCGGGCGCGGGAGTAATTATCGCCCGCGCCCGCCGTCGCGACATTCCTGACGCGGCGCTCAGCGCCGAAGAGCGCCAGCGGCTGGCGGCATTATTGAAAGAAGGAAAAGAACGATGAGCCTGTTGGTGGTTATCGTCGCGCTGCTGCTGGCTGGCGCGCTGGGGCTGCTGTACTTCCCGTGGTCGGGCAAAGGGGCGGTAGACCGCGATGCTCTCAACCGCGCCCTGTACCAGTCGCGCCTGCAGGAGCTGGCGCAGGAGCGCGGCGAGGACAACCCGGCGCTGGTCGTCGAGCTTCAGAGCACGCTGCTGACCGATATCCCGCCGCAGCCGCTGCCTGGCGAACGGCCGCTAAACCGCTGGGCGTTGTTTCCGGGCGCGCTGCTGCTGGTGGTCCTGAGTCTGGGCCTGTATCTGAAAACCAGCGATATTGGTCAGGTGCTGCTCTGGCAGCAGGCTGAACGACATTATCCTGCACTGTTGCAGCAGGTTAAGGACCCGACGGCGGCGCCGCTGCGAATGGATGAGCTGGCGGAGCTGCGACTTGGCCTGCGCAGCCACCTGCAGGATACGCCGAACGACCTCGCCGGCTGGCAGCTGCTTGGGCGGCTGGGCCTGATGTTAAACGATGGCGAGACGGCGATCGGCGCCTTTGGCCGGGCGCATGCTCTGTCGGGGGATGACCCGGCGGCGGCTTTCGATTACGCCAGCGCGCTGGTGCGGGCGGGGGATAGCGGTCAGGTTCGGATGGGCGAGCTGCTGCTGCGTGACCTGCATCAGCGGCAGCCGAACAGCCTGCCGGTGCTTGAGATGCTGGCCCTGAGCGCGGTGCGCAATGAAGATTACCCCGAGGCCGTGGCGGCCCTGCAGGCGTTGCTGGCCCGGCTACCGGAAGGGGATGCGCGGCGCGAGGCGATCGTCCGCCAGCTGGCGCAGGCGCAGCAGCAGGCGCAATAACTGCCCGGCGGCGCTACGCTTGCGCGGGCCTACGAAGGGCGCGAATAGAGCGCCAAATCGCGGGTAGCCTTTGTAGGCCGGGTAAGCGAAGCGCCACCCGGCAACATGTTGGGCTCGGAGCCTGATTTCTTGCCGGAGACGGTTATCGGTTTTCCTGGTTCTCAGCCCGGGAATGCGTTTCTCACGCGTGACTTCAGCGTACTCTGTGCTCCCGCTTCGTGGTGCTGTACCTGGTTCTCCGTGGCGCAGGGAGCGTCATGGAACGGCAACGAATGCCGTACGGTTCTCTCTCCCTCCGGAAGAAGGCCTGGGTGAGGGAAAGCACTGCCGGGAAGTCTTTTATGTTATCTGTGGCTTCAGCGTATTTTGCGCTCCCGGTTAATCTTCTGCGTTATGCCTGGCATGGCGCAGGGAGCGCACAGGGGGCGGCCAGTCGCCGCCGCCCCCTGTACCCCCGGGCTCCGGCCAGCAAAATCGCCGCTACGCGGTCCCTTCGACTTATCCCTGCAGGCTTCGGGTCGGGCCGAGGCAGCGTCCGTGCAAAACACGGCCCTCAGCCCGCATCCATGCGGGCTGCCCCGGCCTTCCGGGAACGTCTCAGCGATGTTGAGGCCGCAACACCGGCAGTTTCAGCAACAATGGTGAATAAATTAACGACAAGGCGCACGGACCGTAGGCCGGGTAAGTCGCAGCCGCCACCCGGCACAAAACCGGCTCCGCACCCGCTGCCCTTGCCCGGCGGCGCTACGCTTGCGCGGGCCTACGAAGGGCGCGAATTGAGTGCCAAATCACCGGGCCGGGTAAGGCGTAGCTGCCACCCGGCAAAAATACGGCACCAGAGCGTAGCCCGGATAAGGCGCCATGCGCCGCCATCCGGGTTTTTCTCTGCTGGCGCTGTCATGCCGCTGACGCGGCTTTCAAAAGCTTCTCGATGTTGTAAGTGTACGAATGCTATTCCAGAATTTCATGTCTGCTGTGTGTCCAAAGTGGAAGGAGGAGATTATCTGCATATCGAAAAATGGCTGCCTAAGCCATGGCGATTCATACAGCGTTTTTTGTGCCTCCACAAAAATCCATTTCCATGGTTTTAGTTTCGTTGAACATTTATACAGAGGACAAACCTGATCCAATAGGGAAATCTTTGTTAATGAATCCATGTAGACCATCAAGCTTAAGGTTTGGTTTTACATAGAATTCAAACGGCTGTTTATATAACATTTCATTGTTATTTCTATAAAATTTGAAACCCTTTGTTGCGCTCATTCGGAATTCGTTATATTCATATATTGGTAGAAAAACTTCATATGTCATCCTCTCATTAACCCCCTCCTTGTAATAAAAACAGATATGTATATCACCTAGTGTATAACCAAAATCCGGAATTGGTATGTGCATAATATCATTGGGTTTAATACCATCTTTCATAGTTATAAAAATTTTCTTCATAATTTGAGTTCCATATTTATTTGTATATGTAACATAGACATTGGAACCGTCAATTATATCGATGTCACCATTGCGCAGATCTCCCACTTTTATTTGTAACTCACCTAAGGTGGCTCGCTTACCAGCTTCCTCCACAGTAAAATCCGTTTTAAAAAAATCACAGCCAGAAAGAGCAATGGATAACAATAGAATAATAATCACTCTCATGTTCATCCTCTTAAGTCCCTTATTTAATTTTATCCGTTTGTATAGCTAAAGTATGTGCTCGTTATGATAACAGAACAACCCTTGACGATAATCTTAGACAGACATGGGTGCCGCTGTCATCAGAATGAGAGCGACTGCAAACGTCCTTTCTTCGCTCATAGCGGACCTACAACTCAGTCGCTCGTCCGATCCGCGTCAGCAGCGGGCGTTACGCATGAACTCTAATGATCAATGGGTGGGGTAGTTCCCCTACTTAGCGCGTTGTTCCACTCATCCAGAGTCACAGTAAAAAGCATGCTTGCGGGCTCATTTTTCACGTCATGAATATTTCGTGAAAACCGGAGACCTGCTTTCGTCAGGATCTTTTGGGATGCCAGATGGTTTGGTCTTACTACCGCAGAAATCTCAGCCAGTTTTAAAACATCAAACCCGTACCCGACCGCATATTTAGCGAACTCTGTCGCCAGACCTTTCCCCCATGATTCTGTAGAGAAACGATACCCCAGGTTCATTATCGGTGTATCGTCATAACTGATAATGCTAAGCCCTCCAAAACCGATAATTCTATCGGGATTCTCTTTCAGTGAGATAGCCCAGTTTCCGAACCTATAATTCTCCCAGTGGTTAAGCCAGCGGGCCATTACATTACGTGCGTGACTAATATCGGGATACGGGCCTGCTGGATTGAACGTATTTGTTGCAGGGTCGCCATAAATCCTGAAGAGATCATCTATATCTGATGCGTTTACGCGGCGAAGATAAAGTCTTGAGCGATCTGGTTGCAAAGTAATCTCCTGATCTACGGTTTATAAAGTGGAGTATATTGCTGATATATAGATGTTAGATCCAGATTTCTCAATAGGGTTGTTATGCTCGTGTGATAAAATATTCAATCGCACACAGTGACAGGTAGCTCTTCGCTCAAAGCATACTTTCATCCCAGCCAGATTGCCACGTTGTGCCGAAGCGTAAGTGACAACGCCAGAGACTTTCAAATATCGTTGCTGTGTTTTGCACGAAGCTCACACCCAAACCAAAAAAAGCCCCTGCGCGAAAGCAGGGGCAAGCCATGTCAGAGCTTATTTTTTATTAGTTAAATACCATCCCGCCGTCGATCAGCAACGACTGACCGGTCATGTAATCAGAATCCGGGCTGGCAAGATAGGAGACGCAGGCGGCGACATCTTCCGGCTCGGACAGACGACCGAGAGTGATGCGTTTGGCGAACTCGGCGGTACCGTAGCCCAGCGGTTTACCGGCGGCTTCGGACACCTGGCGGTCAATTTCGGCCCACATTGGCGTTTTGACAATCCCCGGGCAGTAGCCGTTGACCGTGATGCCCAGCGGCGCGAGGTCGCGAGCGGCGGTCTGGGTTAAGCCGCGTACGGCGAATTTACTCGAGCTATACACCGCCAGCTCCGGGTTACCGACGTGGCCGGCCTGGGAACAGGCGTTGATGATTTTCCCGCCGTGACCCTCTTTCTTAAAGGCCTCGACCGCCGCCTGGATGCCCCAGATCACCCCTTTGACGTTGATGTTGTAGACTTTGTCGACAATCTCCGGGGTAATGGACTCGATCGGCGTGGACGGCGCCACGCCGGCGTTGTTGACGATGACGTCGAAGCCGCCCAGCGTTTTGCGCGCCTGTTCGACGGCGGCAAATACCTGGTCGCGGTCAGAAACATCCACTTTCACCGCCATGGCGCGGCCGCCGGCCTGGTTGATTTCGGAGGCGACCGCTTTGGCGGTGGCGTCGTTATAATCGGCAATGGCCACGGCAAATCCATCCTTCACCAGACGAAGGGCGATAGCTTTACCAATCCCCTGGCCGGCGCCGGTAACAAGTGCGACTTTTTTCATTTTTCTTTCCTTATTGTGATGACTTACAGAATCTGACTCAGATGCAGCTGGCCCATCAGCAGCGGGTTATCGCGATAATCCACCGGGATGGCCACTACCGCCGGGCCGTCGACGTCCATCGCCGCGCGCAGGGTCGGCTCCAGCGCCTCGGCGCTTTCCACGGCAAACCCTTTCGCGCCGAAGGATTCGGCATAGGCTTTAAAATCCATCGGCCCAAACTCGACGCCGGACAGGCGCTGATATTTTTTCTCTTCCTGGATAGCGACCATGTTGTAGCCGTTATCGACCCAGATAAGATGCAGCACGTTGGCTTTCAGGCGGACGGCGGTCTCCAGCTCCATGCTCGACTGCAGGAAGCCGCCGTCGCCGGAGACGGAGACCACTTTGCGCTCAGGATTGACCAGCCAGGCGCCGATAGCCCAGGGCAGGGCGACGCCCATGGTCTGCTGGCCGTTGGAGATCATCACCTGACGGGCGCGGAAGCTGTACAGGTAGCGGGCAATCCAGATATGGAAGCTGCCCATGTCCACGGTCAACGTGACGTCGCTGTTGACGATATCCTGCATGGCGCGAACGATGCGCAGGGGATGCAGGGCAAACTGGTTGAGCTGCGCGCCGCGGCGGTCCAGCAGCTCGCGCTGGTGCTGGCGGTCGCGGAGGATCTCCGCCGCCTGCGGGGAGAGCACCAGCCGATGATCGATATTTTGCGCCAGCTTGTTGAGAGTACCGGCGATATCGCCCACCAGCTCGACATCCGGGGTGTAGTTGCGCTCTTCATAGGCGGGCAGCACGTCGATGTGCACCAGCGTCGCGTTGCCGCTGTTCCACATCGCCGGTTCGTATTCCACCGGGCTGTAGCCGATGCAGATCACCAGGTCGGCGAGCTGCAGCAGACGGTCCCCGGCCTGGTTGTTAAACAGCCCAACCCGGCCGGCGAAGCGAGAGAAGTTATCCTGATTCACCGCTCCGGCGGCCTGATAGGTGCTGGTGACTGGAATATGGCTGGTCTCCAGCAAACGGCGCAGCGCCTTGCTGTTTTCCGGCTGGCTGGCCATCAGGCCGAGCAGGAAGATCGGGTTCTTCGCCTGGGCGATAAGCTTCGCCACCTGGTCGATGGCATCATCCGGCGCGGCGCCCATCTGCGGGGCCCCGCTGGCCGGCAGCACTTTGCCGCTGACCGGGCCATCGACCACATCCTGCGGCAGGCTAACGAACGCGCTGCCCGGCCGGCCCTGCTCGGCGGCGCGGAAGGCGTTGGAGACCACTTCCGCCAGCGCATCCGGCGCCGTCACCTCGACGGCGTATTTGGTGACCGGGCTGAACATCGCCACCGTATCCATACTCTGGTGGACCTGCTTCGCTTTATCGGCGCGTTTTACCGCGCCGCCCAGGGCCACCACCGGGTCGCCTTCGCTGTTCGCGGTGGCCATGCCGGTGATCAGGTTGGAACAGCCCGGACCGGAGGTGACCAGCGCCACGCCCGCTTTGCCGGTAATGCGTCCGACGGCGGCGGCCATAAATGCGGCGTTGGCTTCGTGGCGTACCGGAATAATGCGAATGGAGGAATCCAGCAGTGAATCAAAGACCTTGTCGATTTTGGCGCCGGGGATGCCGAACACCTGGCGTACTCCCTGAGCTTCCAGCTGACTGACGACGAGATCGGCGCCGTGCGCCCACTGGCGTACCGGATACTGTTTGTCCATGTGACCCCCTTAACTTTCTACGGAACGGATGGCGGCATCGAGATTATCGGGATGCAGATTAGCCTGCAGGAACGCGCTGTCGGCGGGCAGGTCGATCATCAGCTTGTGAATTTCGCCGAAGGTCAGCACCCCGTGGTCGAGCTGGTAATCCAGCAGGTGACCGCCGCCTTTGCGGTCATCGGTAATAAAGTGCTCGTGATACCCGGCGACGTTGATCCCCTGCATATGCTGCGGGGTCCGGAAGCCGACCAGCACCCCTTCGCGCTGGTTAAAGCGGAACACCGGCTGATCGTCGAGGACGTCGGTCATCGCCCGGTACGGCGGCGTCTGGCGAGGCACGGTGCGGGTATGGGCATGGCGGAAATGGCCGTCGATGCGCAGGGCGCAGAACAGGTTGTCAGAGGGGATTTGCTGGTCGATCACCGCGTGCAGCTGCTGGCGGCTCACCGGATGGTCAAAGGTTTTCCGGTACTGCGGCTGGAACCAGGTCATCACCGCGAACGGCGTTTTCTGCTCCGGCTGGGCTTTGCGCGCGCTGCCGTCGGCGCGCAGCTGATAGACCTGACTGCTGAAGGCGATCAGCTCCCCGTCCAGCTCATTAAAGGTGCCGAGGCCGAAATCGCCGTGTTTCAGCAGGTCCGCGATGGTGGTGCTGCCTTCGTAAACCCCGCTCAGCAGGGCGCTCATGAGCGATGTCTGATAGAGCACGCTCTCGGGATGCTGCGCGGAAAACGCCCGTAGGGTTTCGCATAGACTCTCTTCGCAGGTGCATTCAGCAGAATGATTCATATACCACTTCCTCGTTCAACAAATATAAGAAAGGTTAAATAAATGTTGACCCGATTCAGCTCACAGTTCCAATATAGAAACCATGCTGGTTTGAGACGTTTTCGATATGGAACTTCGTTATCTTCGCTATTTTGTCGCCGTCGCCAGGACGCGGCACTTCACCCAGGCCGCCAAGGAGCTGGGTATTTCACAGCCTCCGTTAAGTCAGCAAATTCAGCGGCTTGAGCGCGAAGTGGGGACCCCGCTGTTCCGGCGTTTAACCCGCGGGGTGGAGCTGACGGAAGCGGGAGAGTCTTTCTATGAGGATGCCCGCCAGATCCTCGCCATGAGCGATGCGGCGCTGGAGAAGGCCAAGGGCATTGCGCGCGGGATGAACGGCAGCCTGTCGCTAGGCATTACCAGTTCTGATGCTTTCCATCCGCAAATCTTCACGCTGCTGCACCGTTTTCAGCTCGACCACCCCGGGGTGACCCTGCACCAGATGGAAGACAATATGGCCAATCTGATGACCGCCCTGAGCGAGGCCGAGCTGGATATCGCCTTCGTCCGCCTGCCGTGCGAGAGCAGTAAAGCCTTTAATCTGCGGATTATCGATGAGGAGCCGATGGTTATCGCGCTGCCGCGCGATAACCCGCTGGCGACGCAGCCGACCCTAGCCCTGGAGCAGCTGCGCGACGTGGCGCCGATCCTCTTCCCGCGGGAGGTGGCCCCCGGGCTGTATGAGCTGGTGTATAACAGTTGCCTGCGCGCCGGGATCGATATGGAGCGCGCCTGGCAGTCGTCGCAAATTTCGTCGTCGCTGAGCATGGTCAATGCTGGCTTCGGCTTCGCGCTGGTTCCGCAGTCGATGACCTGCATCCAGCAGCCGAACGTCAGCTATCACCCGCTTAGCGGGGCGCCGCTGAAGACCGATATCGCCATCGCCTGGCGGCGCTTCGAGCGCTCGCGTACGGTGAAACGCTTTCTGGCGATGTTCTGATCTTCGCGGCGCCAGCGTCTTACTGCGCCACCCAGCCGCCATCCATGTTCCATGCGGCGCCGCGCACCTGGGCGGCGGCATCGCTGCACAGAAACAGCGCCATTTCGCCCAGCTGCTGCGGGGTGACAAACTCCCCGGAGGGCTGTTTTTCCGCCAGCAGCTGGGCGCTGGCCTGCTCCGGGTCGACCCCCTCGGCGATGCGCTTATCGATCTGCTGCTGCACCAGCGGGGTTAGCACCCAGCCAGGGCAGATGGCGTTGCAGGTGATGCCGCTACGCGCGGTTTCCAGGGCCACGGTTTTGGTCAGCCCGACCACCGCGTGCTTGGCGGCGACGTAGGCCGATTTCTCTTTCGACGCCACCAGGCCATGCACTGAGGCAATATTGATGATGCGCCCCCAGTTGCGCTGGCGCATACCCGGCAGCGCCAGGCGGGTGGTGTGGAAGACGCTGGAGAGATTGATGGCGAGAATATCGTTCCATTTGTCCACCGGGAACTGCTCCACCGGGGCCACGTGCTGGATGCCGGCGTTATTGATCACGATATCGACGCCGCCGAAGGTGCTTTCGGCATAGTGCATCATCGCCTCGATTTGCCCGACGTCGCGCAGGTCGGCGTCGTGATAGCCGGGGATCTTGCCCAGCGCGGCGACTTCAGCCCGGGCGTGGCTGCTGTCGCCGAAGCCATTGAGCACCAGCTGGGCGCCTGCCTGCGCCAGCACTTTGGCGATCCCTAAACCGATGCCGCTGGTGGAGCCGGTGACCAGCGCCGTTTTACCGTGTAAGTTCATTTTATTACTCCTTCAATCTGGTATCAGACAATGCCGGTCACATAGAACGTGGCAATGACAAACAGTACCGCGAGGCTTTTGATCACCGTGATGGCGAAAATGCCGCCGTAGGCCTGGCGATGGCTCAGGCCGGTGATCGCCAGCAGGGTGATCACCGCCCCGTTGTGCGGCAGGGTGTCCATGCCGCCGCTGGCCATGGCGGCGACACGGTGCAGGACCTCGAGCGGAATATTGGCGGCGTGGGCGGCGGCGACAAAGGTCTCGGACATCGCCGCCAGGGCGATGCTCATCCCCCCGGAGGCCGAGCCGGTGATCCCGGCCAGCACCGTGACGCTGATCGCCTCGTTTAACAGCGGATTGGGAATGGCCGCGAGGGCTTTTGACAGCACCAGGAAACCCGGCAGGGCGGCGATAACCGCGCCGAAGCCATACTCAGAGGCGGTGTTCATCGCCGCGAGAATAGCCCCGCCCACCGCCGTCCGACTTCCCTCCGCCAGCCGGCCGCGGATATTGCGATAGCCGCAAACCAGCACCAGCACAATGCCGGAGAGCAGCGCCGCCTGCACCGCCCAGATGGCGGTGATTTTCCCCACTTCGGTGACGACAGGCTTCGCCAGGCCCGGCAGGTTGAGCTCATGGCTGGCGCCGTACCACTGCGGGATCCAGTGGGTGAACAGCAAATTCAGCACCCCCACCAGCAACAACGGGGCGATAGCGATTAGCGGATGCGGCAGATCGATGTCATCCGGGGTCTCCGGCTCATTTTGCAGGTCGGTCCCATAGCCTTCGCCGCGGGCCTGCGCTTTGCGGCGCTGACGCTCCAGCCACAGCAAACCGAAGATGATAATGAACAGCGAGCCGATAAGCCCCAGCCAGGGGGCCGCCCAGGCGTTGGTGCCGAAGAAGCTGGTGGGAATAATATTCTGGATCTGCGGCGTGCCGGGCAGGGCGTCCATGGTAAACGAGAATGCCCCGAGGGCGACGGTGGCGGGGATCAGCCGTTTGGGGATCCCGCTCTGGCGAAATAGTTCGGCGGCGAAAGGGTAGACGGCAAAGGCCACCACAAACAGCGACACCCCGCCGTAGGTCAGCAGGGCGCACACCAGCACGATCACCGGGATCGCGTGGCGGCGCCCAAGGATGCGGATGGCGGCGGCGACAATCGAACGAGAGAATCCCGACAGCTCAATCAGCTTGCCGAATACCGCGCCCAGCAGAAACACCGGGAAATAGAGCTTCACAAAGCCGACCATTTTTTCCATAAACAGGCCGGTAAAGGCCGGGCCGACCGCGCCCGGGTCGGTGAGCAGCACCGCGCCGAGGGCGGCGATCGGCGCAAAGAGGATCACGCTGTATCCACGGTAGGCTGCCAGCATCAGTAACGCCAGCGCGGCCAGGGCTATTATCACACTCATCACGACGTCTCACTCTCATTGTTATTGTAGGGGTACAGAACGCGATACTAGGGTTTCAGGGCGAAGCGCAGCTGGTGTTCCCGGCGCGACTGGATGCGCTGGTGCCGGGCCTCGTCCCAGCGGTAAAAGCCTTGCCCGCTGCGGGCGCCGGTGTCGCCTCGCGCCACTTTCTCCGCCACCAGCGACATCATCTCCGTGCCGCTGGCCAGCTCCGGCAGCAGGTGCTGGCAGATATCCTGGACCGTCGCCAGGCCGGTCATGTCCGCAGCCTCCAGCGGGCCGACCATCGCATAGCGGCGGCCCAGCGAGGCGCGCATCACCTGGTCCACCACCTCCGGGGAAGCGATGCCGCTGTGGACGATATGCAGTGCTTCGCGCAGCAGGGCGAACTGCAGCCGGTTGCCGACAAAGCCCGGCGCGGCGCGGTTGAGCACCACCGCCTCCAGCGCGCAGGCGGCGCAAAAGCCGCTCACCTCGCGCGCCAGATGAGGCAGCGTGGCGCTCCCGGGCACCACTTCCACCAGCGGGATCAGGTGCGGCGGATGCCAGAAATGAGCGATCAGTAGCCGTTCCGGGAGGCGCATGCCCTGCGCCAGCCGATCCGGCGGCAGGCCGCTGGTGTTGCTGGCGATAATCGCCTCGTCGGCGATCAGCGTTTCCAGCTCGGCGTACAGGGCGTGCTTCAGCGCCAGCCGTTCGGGGATCGCTTCAATCAGTAGCGTGGCATCGGCCAGGGCATTCAGCGTCGGGGTGGGGGTCAGACGGGCCAGCACCGCGTCGCGGTCGGCGGGATCCTGTTGACCGCTGGCCTCCAGCTCGCACAGGATGGCGCTGGCCACCGCCGGAACCTCGGCGAGACGCTGCGGTTCGGTGTCATACAGGCGGACGGCGTGACCGTGACGGGCGAAATGGCAGGCGATACCGACGCCCATCAGTCCCGCGCCGAGTACCGCCAGGCGTGGTGTAAACATAGTGGCTCCTGTTAACGTTGTAGAGTCATGGCGATGCCCTGGCCGCCGCCGACGCACAGGGTTGCCAGCCCTTTGCTGGCGCCCCGGCGCTGCATCTCATGCACCAGGCTGACGAGGATCCGGCAGCCGGAGGCGCCGATGGGATGGCCCAGGGCGATGGCGCCGCCGTTGACGTTGACCTTCTCGCTATCCCACTCAAGCAGCTGACCGACGGCCAGCGCCTGGACGGCAAAAGCCTCGTTGGCTTCGATAAGGTCCACCTCGTCCAGCGTCCAGCCGGCGCGCTGCAGCGCCTGGCGGCAGGCGCTCACCGGGCCGATGCCCATCACCGACGGGTCGACCCCGGCGACCGCTGAGCTGACAATGCGCGCCAGCACCGGCAGCCCAAGCTCGCGCGCTTTATCGACGCGCATCAGCAGGACCGCCGCGGCGCCGTCGTTCAGCGACGAGGCATTCCCGGCGGTGACGCTGCCGTCAGCCGGGCGAAACGCCGGGCGCAGCTGGGCCAGCTGCTGCTCGCTGGTCTCCGGGCGCGGTTGCTCATCGTCAGTCACGAATCGCGGCGGCTTTTTGCCCTGCGGGACGCTGACCGGAACGATCTCCTCACGAAAGCGCCCGGCGGCGATAGCAGCCGCCGCTTTGCGCTGGGAGCTGGCGGCGAAGGCGTCCTGGCGCTCGCGGCTGATGTCGAAGGCGTCGGCGAGGTTCTCGGCGGTAATGCCCATGTGGTAGTCGTTAAAGGCGTCCCACAGGCCGTCCTGGATCATGCTGTCCTGCAGGCTGGCGTGGCCGAAACGCAGGCCGTCGCGGGCGCCATGCATCAGATAGGGAGCATTGCTCATGCTCTCCTGGCCGCCGGCGATAACGATCCCGGCGTCGCCGCAGCGGATCGCCTGCACCGCCTGCTGAACCGCTTTCAGTCCGGAGCCGCACACCAGATTGACGGTGACCGCCGGAGTGTCGACCGGCAGGCCGGCCCGCAGCGCGGTCTGGCGCGCCGGGTTTTGCCCGCAGCCGGCGGTAAGCACCTGGCCGAAAATTAGTTCGTCGACCGCTGCGGCGGGCAGCTGGCAGCGTTCAAGCAGGCCGCGCACCACCGCTGCGCCGAGGTCGATGGCGGAAAGAGGGGCGAAGGCGCCGCGAAAGCTGCCTACCGGGGTGCGTACTGCAGCAACAATGGCAATATCGGTCATGGTCTCTCCTTAACTGAAGCGCATTTCGCGCACGTCGTCAGCGACGATCAGCCGTCCCGCCGTTTTACGTATCACCTCGTCGGGGCTGACCCCCGGGGCCACTTCGCGCAGGACAAACGCGCCGTCGACAATCTCCAGCAGGGCCAGATCGGTGAGTACCCGGCGAATACAGCCCACGCCGGTGAGGGGCAGGGTGCACTGCGGCAGCAGTTTGGATTCGCCGTTTTTTGAGGCGTGGGTCATCACCACGATGATGTTCTGCGCGCCGGCCACCAGGTCCATGGCGCCGCCCATCCCCTTGACCATTTTTCCAGGGATCATCCATGAGGCGATGTTGCCCGCGACGTCGACCTCAAAGGCGCCAAGAACGGTCAGGTCGACGTGGCCGCCGCGGATCATGGCGAACGACTGGGCGGAATCGAAGATCGCCGCCCCGGTTTGCGCGGTGACGGTTTGTTTACCGGCGTTAATCATGTCGGCGTCGATGGTTTCCTCATCGGGAAATTCGCCCATCCCCAGCAGGCCGTTCTCCGACTGGAGCATCACTTCAATGCCGGCGGGAATGTAGTTGGCCACCAGCGTCGGGATACCGATCCCGAGGTTGACGTAGTCGCCGTCGCGCAGCTCCTGGGCGACGCGCATCGCCATTTGTTCACGGGTCAGCATCTCAGTGCCCTCCGGCGCGCAGGGTGCGCTGTTCAATACGTTTTTCGAATTGCCCGACGATCAGCCGGTCGACATAGATCCCCGGAGTATGGATGGCGGAGGGGGGCAGTTCGCCCGGTGGCACAATCTCTTCCACCTCCACCACCGTAATGCGCCCGGCGGTGGCCATCAGCGGGTTGAAATTCTGCGCGGTGTGGCGATAGACCACGTTGCCGTACCAGTCGGCTTTCCAGCCTTTGACCAGCGCGAAATCGCCGCGGATCGCCTCTTCAAGGATGTAGTGTCGGCCGTCGAACTGGCGCACCTCTTTGCCTTCGGCGACCGGGGTGCCATACCCGGTGGCGGTGTAAAAGCCGGGGATGCCGGCGCCGCCGGCGCGGATTTTTTCCGCCAGCGTTCCCTGCGGGGTGAGTTCTACCGCCAGCTCGCCGCTCAGCACCAGCTGTTCAAACAGCGCGTTTTCCCCGACGTAAGAGGCCACCACCTTGCTGACCTGGCGCGACTCCAGCAGCATGCCGAGACCGAAACCGTCGACCCCGCAGTTGTTGGAGACCACCGTCAGCCCCTGCACCTGGCGACGCTGCACCTCGGCGATCAAGTTCTCGGGAATGCCGCACAGGCCGAAGCCGCCGGCGAGCAGCGTCATGCCGTCCGTTAACCCTTCCAGCGCCGCTTCGTAACTGGCGACGCGTTTATCCAGTCCTGCCATCTTATCTCTCCTGCCTTGCGATAGCCTTATCATTGGCGCAGGCGACTGATTTGATAATTTTGAATTTGTGACTCACTCATTTGGAATTTTAATTAATTTCCTGTTAACTAATTTTTTTCAATTAGTTAACAGGATGAAAAATGAGAATGAGTGTCAAACAGTTACGCGCGTTTTTAGCGGTAGCTCACACTCTGAATTTCGCCCACGCCAGCGAAAGGCTGAATCTGTCGCAGCCAGCTCTCAGCCTGACCATCAAAGGGTTGGAGGAGGCGCTGGGCGGCGCGCTGCTGCAGCGCAGCACCCGCAAAGTGACCCTCACCCAGGAGGGGGAACTCTTTCTGCCGATGGCCCGTCAGCTGCTGGCCGACTGGGATAACGTCGAGGAGGCCATGCGTCAGAGCTTTACCCTGCAGCGGGGTAAAATTTCGGTCGCCGCGATGCCGTCGTTTGCCGCCAACGTTCTGCCGGAGGCGCTGAAAGCCTTCCGCGACCGCTATGCCGGGGTGAACGTTACGGTGCATGACGTGATTAATGAGCAGGTGATCGAGATGGTGCGCGAGGGGCGGGTGGAGATGGGCATCGCTTTCGAGCCATCGCCCAACCACAACCTGCTGTTTACCCCGCTGGCGGTGGACCGCTTCGTGGCGATCGTTCCCCAACAATCCCCGCTGGCGAAGAAAAAGCAGCTCTCCTGGCAGGAGCTGTTGACCCTCGACTTTATTACCCTGCAGCGCCCCTCGGCGGTACGCCTGATGCTGGAGGAGGCGCTGGCGCGCAGCGGACGTCAGCTGGACGTGGCGCTGGAGAGTCATCAGCTGGTGACGGTGGGGAGGATGGTGGCCAGCGGCCTGGGGGGCAGCGCGGTGCCGGCGCTGTGTAAAACGCAGATGGCATCGTTGGGCGCCGTCTGCATCCCGCTCAGCGATCCGCCGATTGAGAAGTGCGTCGGCGCGATCCATGCCGGACATCTGCCGCTGTCGAAGGCGGCGCAGGCGCTGCTGGATACGCTGAAAGGGTTTTTACCCACCTGAAGGTGTGGGCGTCAAAAAAAAACCGGCCTGCTGGCCGGTTTGACAATCAGATTTTGCAGGCGTCGCCGCAGTCGTCGTCGGCAACGATCGCCTGGGCTTTTTTGTCCGCTTCTTCCAGACGCTCCGCGTTGCGCTCTTCCGCTTCATCCAGGCCGCTGAAGACCAGGTTGTCGAGATCAATTTCCATAAGTTACCTATCGTTGCTGGTTTTGAATCAGGGTCAAGTATAGGGCATAACCGCCAGCGGATGTAGCCGCGCTTCGCGCCGAAGGCACAGAGCGTTAAGTCGCTGAGCGGAGGGCGTTACCTACCATAATTCATCGTTGACAGAATAAGTTTAACGACAAATAACGTCGCCAGGATAATTTCCTGCCTAAATATTAAATGAAAGGACAACGAAGGAGTAATTAAGCGTTGACGAAACGCTTTTATGTTAATATGGCCGCGATTATGGATGAATCTATGGATCTTAATCAATGGAACATACTGTTGCAGGCGCCATCAAAGAATGGCGTAAACATAATAAAGTGATCGGTCAGGTCAAAATAAGCTATAAAAAAATTTTACGAAAATGCAGAGAGCTCTCGCTCGCAGGAGGTAAATACAGAGAATATCAAGGACTTTGTGCGAAATATCAGTGCGCGCGGTTGACCGCGGTGACCAAAGGACTGGTGCCTTTTGAGGATAAACCGTTTAAAGCGTATCTCAATAAACGGCTGTCAAAACGACGCAAACTGGATATTGCCCATGGTTCACTGAATTTCATCGAGAAAACGTTTCACCCTGATGTCCTGCCGCAGCTCTACAATGTCGCGGATTTTGGCCGCGAGATGTTTTCTATTCCCTTGAAAAATGGCGATAAGCTTGATGTTAAGCTGCTGGCCTCGCCGTTTCAGGAGGAAGGGGAGCTGATGCTGCAGCTGTTTCTTGGCGACCGGCGCGTCTATAGCGTCTGTTTTTCCTGCACCGACGATGGCCGCGCTTATATCGGCGGCATCCAGGGCGGGAAAGATATCACCAATGACGAAGTGAAGGTGCTTACTAAAGAGCTGCATGGCGCGCGGCCGAAAAATATCATCATGAGCGTGCTGTATGGTTTGCTGCGATATTTCAACATCTCCACGGTCTACGCCATCGATTCTGATTACCACGTGAAAAGCGATCTGGTGAAAGCCAGTTATTCATCGCTGTGGCTGGAAATGGGCGGTGAGAAACAGGCTCGCGGCTGGTATAAACTGCCGGCGCAAGAGATCAAAAAGAGTATTGAAGAGGTGAAAAGTAAGCACCGGAGCCAGTTTATTAAGCGCGAAGGTCTTAAAGAGCTGATTCAGATTAATATGGCGAATGCCCTGCAGCAAATTACCTTGCCTGCGCGGGTGAATTAACGCCACTCACACGTCAGGCGGGCAGCAGGGGCTGCTGCCCGTCTGACGATATCCTTTCTTCACTGGCGCGTTTCCAGCCAGATTTCATCCTATCCCAGAGCTTTTGTGGCCGGTCGAAAATGGCGAGGCCGCGCGTCCGGCAAGCAGTGCCAGGAATACATTCCTCAGGTTTCGGCATGGGTACCGGCTTTGACGATCTGTAGCGCGCTGGGGCTCGCCACGCTGCCGCTGGCGGTGACGAACCCCGGATGGACGGTCTCGCCGCTGGCGCTGTCCACCAATGCAATAGGCGACGCGCTATGCAGCACGTGCTGGTGGCCCCATTCCATCAGGGCGAACAGCACCAGCGCCGGGATACTGCTGTGGCTGGTGCCGATGGCCGCCGCGGTAGGGCTTATCGTCCATATGGCGGGACTGTCCGTGGCAGGATAAGGTCGGGCGGCGTCGCCCCGCTCCGCGTTAGCGCGCACGCGGAGCGGGGGCGATCAGGTCGCGGGGGGTTCGCGGGTGGCCCGCGTCAGCGGGTTGCTGTCGAGTTCCAGCTGGTCGCGCAGCGCCCAGCCGCGCAGCTTGCCGGGGTTAAGTAATCCCGCCGGGTCGAGAGACTGTTTCACCGCCACGACGTCGGGACGAATCACGCCCTGTTTGCCGTCCTCAACCTGCAGCACGTGGGGGTTGTTAATCTTGACGTCGTTGTCGCGAAATATCTGCATGATGGCGTTAAGACGTTCGGGCGTGGTATAGCGCACCAGCTGCAGACCGCTGGCGGTGAGATTGCCCTCGATATCGCGCAGGAATTCAATATGGGACATCACCTCCCCGGCGAAGTGCTGCTCCATCTGTAAAATTTGCTGCGGATAGCGCAGCGGATCAAACGCCGTCTGCAGATAGGTCAGCGTATTGTCCACCTTGAGCGCATGCAGGGTGGTGTGGTTCCAGCAGTATTCCATTAACGAGCCGTTGCGCGTCCGGGCCTCCTCGCTGGCCTGCCGGATGGCGTTGCTCCCGCGATGGCGCGGTAACAGGCTGGCGCAGAGTCCTTCGCTCTCCTCGGCGATCAGGCTGATAACCGCATGCTGCCCGGCGCGGTAACGATCGTTGAGGTGGCTAAAATAGTCAGCGATCGGCGTGGCCAGCAGCGCCACCTGGCGCTTCACCAGCCCCGGCGAGCGGACGCAGGCGTTGGCATAGTTCAGCGCATCGGCGAAATCGTCAAACACGTCCAGACGTTCAATCCACTGGTGCGCAGGCGCCAGCGCCAGCTCAACCTCCAGGATAATGCCGTTGGTGCCGTAGGCGTGATGCAGGAGCAGCGCTTCGGGAGCCGGGACGGTCAGCACGCGGGGGGCCGGCTCGACGGTCATTACTTTGACGCTGAGCACATTGCCGGGCGCCGCCAGCGGCCCATAGTTGATGGAGCCGATGCCGCCGAACCCGCCGCCGTAGAGACCGCCCAGGCTCGCCAGTCGATAGGTCGATGGCATACAGCGCAGCTCCCAGCCCGTCTGGCGGGCGGCGGTTTCGATGTCCGCCAGGCGAATGCCGGCCTGGGCCCTCACTGTGCCGTTGCCGAGGGCGACGATCTGGTTGAGCCCGGTCATATCCACCAGCAGCCCGCCTTCGAGGGGGACCAGCTGTCCGTAGTTGCCGGTGGCGCTGCCGCGCAGGGTCAGCGGCAGCTGGTGCTGCGCGCAGGCGCAGACCAGCTGGCGCAGCTCCTCTTCATCGCGCGGGCGAACCACCGCGTCCGCCTGTTTCCCCGCCAGTTGCTCGGTGAGTAGCGGACTGAACCAGTGAAAATCGCGGGAGAGCCGTTTGATCTTCGCCGGCTGTAAGGTCCACTCCAGCGCCGGGAGTGCCTGCTGGATCGCCGCGACCGCGTGTTGACGCTGTTCATCAGTCATCATTCTTTTTCCTGTTCGTCAGCAGAACATTAATGAGATTGCACGGCTTCGCTTTCATGCCAGGTGCTGAGCGCCCGGCGCGAGACCCAGGACATCACGCCAAACAGCGCGATACCGGCGAGAGAGATCAGCAGCAGCGCGGCAAACATCAGCGGGATATCCAGCTGGTAGCCGGCCTGTAGGATCTGATAGGCCAGCCCGGTATTGGTCCCGCCGGTCCCGGCGACAAACTCCGCCACCACCGCGCCAATCAGCGACAGCCCACTGGAAATACGCAGCGCGCCGAAGAAATAGGGCAGCGCCGAGGGGATACGCAGCCGCACCAGCGTTTGCCAGCGGCTGGCGTGATTGAGGCGAAAATAGCTCAGCAGGCCGGGGGAGACGCTGCGCAGTCCCTGAGTGGTATTGGAGATGATGGGAAACACCGCCATCAGGGTGGCGCACACCACCAGCGAGAGCGTGGCATCCTTCACCCAGATGATGATCAGCGGGGCGATGGCGACGATCGGCGTCACCTGCAAAAACACGATGTAGGGAAACAGGGCGGTTTCCACAAAGCGGTTCTGCACCAGGATAAACGCCACCGCGGCGCCGATGACAATCGACAGCAGAAATGAGATCAGGGTGATCTTGAGGGTGAACAGCAGCGCCAGCAGCAGCGGCGTGAGATGCGTCCACAGGCTTTCCAGCATCACCAGCGGCGACGGCACCAGAAAGGCCGGGATACGGAAATAGCTCACCGCGCCCTGCCACAGGAGCACCACCGCCACCGCGACGAGGGTCGGATAGAGAATTTTGAGAAAACGCGGATGCTGGATCCACGGCGTTGCGGTTGTGGTTTTCATATTATGGCTCCATACCGGACTGGCTGGCCTGCAACAGACTGTCCTGCAGCTGACGGGCATACAGGGAAAAGGCCGGGCTGACGCGGAACGCCTCGCTGCGCGGGAACGGCTCGCGGATGGGGATATCTTCGACCACCCGTCCGGGACGGGCCGCCATCATGATCACCCGCTGGGAGAGAAACACCGCTTCGTGGATCGAGTGGGTGACGAACACTACCGTCAGGTTTTGCTCCTGCCAGAGACGCAGCAGGTCGCTGTCGAGTTTGTTACGCGTAATTTCATCCAGCGCGCCGAAGGGCTCATCCATCAGCAGCAGCTTTGGTCGGGTGACCAGGCCGCGGGCGATGGAGACGCGCATTTGCATGCCGCCGGAGAGTTCGCGCGGCAGGACGTCGGCGAACTTGCCGAGGCCCACCAGCTCAAGGACTTCACTCACCCGGGTATTTCCCTCCGCCCGCGGCACGCCGGCCAGATCCAGCGGCAGCCTGACGTTATTGCGCACGCTACTCCACGGCATCAGGGTGGCTTCCTGGAAGACGAACGACAGCGGATGCTGGGCCTTTTCCCGACTGTCGCGCCGCCACAGCATCAGCTTGCCGTCGCTGGGCTCCACCAGGCCGGCGACCATCTTCAGCAGGGTGCTTTTACCGCAGCCGGACGGGCCGAGCAGGGTAATAAACTCCCCCTGATTGATGGTCAGGTTGACGGGCAGCAGCGCCCGGGTGCCGTTGCTGTAGATTTTCTCCGCCGACAGCACCTCGATGGCCGGGGTGGCAGCGGCGGGCATAAAGCGGGTATCGCTCATCACGGTCAGTTTCGGGGCGGTATTCATGGCATCACTCCGGCGTCTTTGACCATCTCCAGGGTGTAAGTCTGCTCAAACGGCACCTTGCTGGCGTCGATCAGTTTGTTTTTCACCAGCATGTCCCAGGTTTTCTTCAGCCGCGGCTCGGTGATGATGCCGATGCCGCCGGTCTTAGCATCGCCGCCGGTCACCAGCTGGTACTGCTTCATCTGGGCAATGCCAAAGGCGATCTGCTCGGCGCCCATCTGCGGATTCGCTTTGCCGATCAGGTTGTTGCCGGGGGCGGGATCCCGCAGGTAGCTTTTCCAGCCTTCCATGGAGGCTTTGACGAAGGCCGCCACCGCCGCCGGACGTTTGCGGATGGTGTCGGCCATACAGATAATCGAGTTGCCGTAGGGCGGGTAGCCCCAGTCGCTGAGCGGATAGACATAGAACGGCTGTCCGCCTTTGGCGACGGAGAACGGCTCCGAGGTCACGTAGCCCTGCTGCACCAGATTTTTATCGGCGAGGAACGGCTGAACGTTAAAGGTATAGGGGCGCACTTTGCTGCCAGCCAGACCCAGCTCGCTTTTCGCCCACGGCCAGAAGGAGGTATAGGCCTCGGTGGCGAGCAGGAAGGTTTTGTCTTTAAGTTCCGCCGGGTTCTCCACCTTGTCATGGGTGATAAACACCGTCGGCGAGTGCTGGAACACGGTGGCGACGGTCACCGCGTGCACCCCGGCCTGCCAGGTCTCCAGCGCCTGGCCGTTGTCGCCAAGGGTGCAGTCCGCCTGACCTGCCGCCATCAGCTGCATGACGTTGATCTGCGGGCCGCCCATTTTAATTTCGACATCGAGACCGGCGTGTTGATACAGCCCGGTGGCCTGGGCCTGGTAAAACCCGCCGTGTTCGGCCTGGGCATACCAGTTGGTGAGAAAGGTAAACTTCTCCGCCGCGAAGCAGGAGGCTGAGGTCGCGAGGGCGGCCACGGTCAGCAGGGTAAAAACGGGCGTCAATCTGGTATTCATCAGGGCTCCCGGGATTCAGCAGCGAAAGAAGGTGGTAGGGACTGCACAAAGCCGTGCCAGTGCTGTTTGCCCCAGGTCGGTTCGCGACGTTCGACCCAGGCCATGCGGTGGATCTCGATGATCGCCTGCGCCCAGCTGGCGGCGAGGGAGTCGAGAAGCCCTTCGCCTTGCTCCCGCGTCGCCGGGGTCGGGTCGCCAATCACCCCGCTGGGGCCAAAGTCATACGACGCCCACGCCGCCGCCGGACGGCCTTTCGACAGGGTTGGGCAGGGGAATTCCGGGGGGAAATTAGCGACGGCCCGTTCCATATGGACGCACTCCGGCGCCAGCGCCAGCATCAGCGCCGTTTCGCTATGTCCGGCGTGCATCGCCATCCGCTGTTCATGCGGGCTGAGAAACTGTTTTTCGCAGTTGGGCACGTTGAACACATCGTGCGGGATGGCGATGAAATCCCCGTGGCGCAGGCGCATTTCCCGGCAGGCGATCTGCAGGATCTGCGGCTGGCCGCCGTGGCCGTTGATCATCAGCAGCTTGCGAAAACCGGCCCGATAGAGAGATTCGGCGATCTCCAGCAGGGTATGCAGCAGCGTATCGCCGCTAAGGGTCAGGGTGCCGGGAAAATGCAGATGCTCCTCGGACTTACCGTAGACGATCGGCGGAATGGCGTAGGCCGGGATCGTCGCCGGCAGCCTGGCGAGGGCATGGCCCGCCACGCCGGAAGATATCACGCTGTCCACCGAGCAGGGCAGATGCGGGCCGTGCTGTTCGATCGCCCCGGTGGGGAGGACGATAACCGTATTGCTTTTATCCGGCAGGGCGGCCACGTCCGTCCAGCTCAGAAAAGGAAGAAAGCGCGCGGCAGGAATGTAACCGTTAATCATCGCGGTGCCTCGGAGTTAAATGACGGGGGTAACCAGACGGTCGCTTCGACTTCAATCAGTACCGTGGCGTCGGGCAGCATTTCGCTGACCTGCACCACGGTGGAAACGGGCGGCTGGTCGGGGTAAAACAGCTTCCTGACCCGGCTGTAATAGGGAAAATGGTCAAGGTTGCGAAAGTACTGCACCAGTTTGATAACGTCGCTCATTTGCCCTCCCGCGGACGCCACGGTGCGGCGGATGCTCTCCAGGACGTACCAGCTCTGGGCGAGGATCGGGCCCTGTTTCGCATCGGTTGAAAATTCGCCGGTCGCCCCCAGCAGCTCCCGCACCGGCTCAGGTACATCCTGAAAGCCGTTGACGATGGTGCCGGTCAGGGGATTGACCGGAATAATGCCGGAGAGAAAGATAAAATCGCCGGCTCTGCGCCAGGCAGCATACCGCGCCAGCGGCGCCCCGGCGCCTGCTTCAAGACTCATGTGCCATCTCCTCCTGCCACACGCGTCGGTGGGTTAACCTGCCGTGGTTAACCACCAGACGGGCGGCGCTGTTTAAAGGCCAGGTAAAACGGTCGCTACCCGGGAAAATCACCACGCTGGCCGCCGCCCCGACGGCAAAGGGCGCCGCGTCTGCCGGCGAACCGGTTAGCGCCGCGCGATCGCAGATCAGCCGCGACTGCTGGTCGAACAGGTCGCTGAGCTGAGCGCCGAACAGACCGCAGGCCAGGGTGTCCAGCGGGTCGTAGCTCCCCGCCGGGCAGAAGGCATCCTGCACGTTGTCGCAGCCGAGCAGGGTGGCCACGCCGGCGGCCTGCGCCTCGTGCAGCAGAGTGATCCCCCGCTGGCGCGGCGTGCGGCCGAACGTCGCATCCTGCAGTAGCAGGTTGGTCATCGGCAGAGCGATAAGGGTGACGCCGTGCGCCGCCAGCTGGCGCAGGATCGGCGCCGCCTGTTCGTCGCTGCCGGCGGCCAGCGCGCAGCCGTGGCTGCAGCAGATATGTCCGGGAAAAGGGTGGCGGGAGAGATGATCCGCCAGCCAGGTCAGCCCCTGAGACACTTCGCTGAGCTCCTCATCAATATGCAAATCCAGATCCAGATCCCAGCGGGCCGCGCTGCACAGCAGATTTTCCATGGCGGCGGCGTCCCAGTTGGAGGAGTGGATGAAGCCGCCCAGCAGGCAGCGCTCCCCGCTGTTGGCGACCGCGCGGGCAATGGCCTCGGCTTCCACCGGATCCTGAAACAGGGGCAGCGGGACCAGCGCCACCCGCTCCAGGGTGAGGCCGACGGTATCGAGGCGGGCGATCTCCTGCCAGGCGTCCGGCGCGTCGGCATTAAACCAGTCGATATGGCTGCGCAAATGGGTCACGCCATTCGCTGCCGCCCGGGCCAGCGCGGTGGACGCTCGGCGTTGAATATCCGCCCTGGACCAGTGTCGGCGATCCTCATGCATGGCGTGGATCGCCGGCAGCAGCCCGGCCTGCGCTGGACGGCAGCGTTCAATGGTGAATGTCTTGTCCAGATGGGCATGGGGTTCCACCAGGCCGGGGAGCGTCAGGGCTCCCGCCAGGTCCCACAGGCCGGAAGTCGGCTGGTCGGTTGGGGTCAGTGCGGCGATCCGGCCGTCGCGAAAGGCCAGGTCCGCCAGCAGCGGTTCACCGTTGGCCTGCGTCGGCCAGCCGTCGGGCAGCGCCCAGGCCGGGAGTCGGGCGCGGCTGATACCGGTGAGCGGCGCGCAAGAGGAGGGGAGCGTCATCGTCAGTCTCCTCACAGATCCAAAACCAGACCCGGCGATTTCGCCCGCGAACAGCAGAGCGTGATCTGGTCGTTGCCAGCTTTCTCTTCCGCCGTCAGCACGCTGTCCCGGTGCTCGGGGATCCCGTCGAGGACCCCGGTAATACAGGAGCCGCACATTCCCTGTTCGCAGGAGAGCATTACCTCCACCCCGGCGTGCTGTAATACCTGAGCAATGGTTTGATCCGCGGCCACCTGCAGGCGCTGCCCGCTGGAGGCCAGCTCAATATAAAACGCATTTTTCGCCGCAGTATTATTTTCCGCCGCGGGAGTAAAACGCTCGAATACGAACTGCGACGGCGACCAGCGATATTCCTCCATGACCGACCGCAGTCGCTGGATAAAACCCTCCGGGCCGCAGGCTATTACTGCGGTATCAGGGTGGGGCACAGTTAAGCATTCGGGGACCCGCTGGCGAAGCGACGCGCCTTCCTCGCTGCAGTGAATGGCCACCGTGCCGTTCGCAGTCAGCTGGTTCAGGCGCGGGGAGAAGGCCGTCTGGCGCGAACTGGCGACATAATAATGCAGCTCCAGCGCCCCCTTTCTGGCGGCAATCGCTTCAGCCATCGCCAGCAAAGGCGTGATGCCGATACCGCCGGCAAACAGCAGGTAGCGCCCGGCCTGCGGCAGGGGAAAATGGTTGCGCGGCGGCGAAATGGCGAGCCGATCGCCGGCTTTGAGCTGCTGGTGCAAATAGCGTGAGCCGCCGGTGGAGGTGTCAGTCAGTCTGACGCAAATTTCATAAGTATTACTGCGGTCAGGCGTGCCGCACAGGGAATACTGCCGCGGGCCGACGCCGGGAATAATAATATCGATATGCGCCCCGGCGGAGTAGGCCGGTAATATTTCCCCGGCCGCCGTCTGCAAAATTATGGATAGGTTTCCCTGTCCGTTGGGGCGTATTTCCCCGACCGAGACCGAAATAAGATCGTGGCTGTGCATTACCGTTTACTCTCCCTCATTCCGCTGTCTGCAGGGCGGCCAGGGTCGGCGAAGAGATAACTCCCCTTCGCGGTGAACTGTCCGGCGTGCAAGAAAATGGGTGAAACGATCGTTTCTCCGCTATGAATGCTACGGTATTGTGATAAAACTGTTGCGTCCAGAGCTTTGATTCGCACAACCCGTTGCAAAAAAGAGAGCACCCAAACCATGTTTGCCTTCTCCCGATTTCTGCTCTATTTCACCGAAGTGGCCCGTCAGGGATCGTTTCGTAAAGCGTCAGAGGCGCTGCATGTGTCGGCGTCTTCCATCGACCGTCAAATTTTGCGCGTGGAACAGGAGCTGGCGATGCCGCTCTTCGAGCGCCATCCCACCGGCCTGCGGCTGACCGCCGCCGGGGAGCTGCTCCTGCACGCGGCCAATAACTGGAAAAAGGACTTTACCCGGGTCTGCGAGCAGCTGGATGATCTGCGCGGGCTGCGGCGGGGGCATGTGCGCATCGCCACCATCGATGCCATTAACCGGCATTTCTTTTCGACGATGCTCAAAGAGGTGCATAAACATTATCCCAACATCTCTTTTACATTGACCACCATCAACAATATCCACATCCAGCAGGCGCTGATCTCCGGCGAGGCGGATTTCGGCATCATGCTCAATCCCCAGACCTCTCGTGAACTGCAGGTCCGGGCGTTTGCCGAGATGAATATGGGTATCGTGGTGCCCACCGGCCATCCGCTGGCCAGCCGCAGCGCGGTGCGCTTTAGTCAGTGCCTCGACTACCCCTTTATCCTGCCGTCCGCCCCATTGATGATCAGCGAGCCGGTGGAGGCGCTGGTGAACATCAGCGGCAACGAGGTAAAGGAGGTGGCGGTATCGAATAACATTCACATGATCCGCACCCTGATCAAAGAGCAGATGGGCATCGGCATTCTGTGCCGGCTGGATATTCTCGATGAGATTGAGTCCGGCCAGTTGGCGTTTGTGCCGCTAACCGATCCGCAGCTTAAGCCTTTCACGCTGGCGCTGTGCGTCTCGCCCGCCCGCCAGCTTTCCCTTGCCGCCTCGATGATGCTGAACCAGCTGGAGATGCTCTTCAGCCAACTGTGAAATGTCGGGCAGGCACTAAAATCATTCATTAGCGCACCATTATGGTGCGTTTCTTGTGGGCATGAATCAAAGGTTGCATGCCCAAGGGCGGCGGCGCAGGCGATTTCTCGCGGCCGCTCGCGGGCGTTTAAATCTGGCATTGTTTTTGTATAGCTGAGTGTGAGTAGAAGCGGTCAGTACGGGTTATCCATACGGGACATTGCTCAGTCACCATGTCGCGGTTCAATGTTGACCGGGATGGGAGGCTGAGCCACATTCGCTCGCTCCCCCTCCCGGCGTAAAGAGGAGAGGGATAATGAAAACAGGCGCATGCCTTCCCCGGGGTTTACGCTGGCTGGGCCTGATGGCCCTCGGCGGTGTCTCGCTGGCCGTTCAGGCCGAGGAGAAAATCGTTCTGCTGACCTCCTGGTACGCCCAGGCGGAACAGGGGGGGTATTATCAGGCTCAGGCCACCGGGCTGTACAAAAAATACGGTCTCGACGTCGAGATCCGCTCCGGCGGACCGCAGGTCAACGGCATGCAGTTGCTGTTGTCGAAGCGGGCCGATGTGATAATCGGTTACGACCTGCAGCTGCTGGAAGGCATTCAGCGCGGCTTCCAGGCAAAGGCCATTGCCGCGCCCTTTCAGTACGATCCCCAGGGGCTGCTGACCCATGCCGATGTCACCTCCCTGCAGGGGCTGAAAGACAAAACCCTGCTGGTCTCCAGCTCCGGTCAGGCGACGTGGTGGCCGTGGCTGAAGGCGCAATACCAGCTGAGCGACGCGCAGGTTCGCCCCTATACCTTCAATATTCAACCCTTTGTCGTCGATGACGCTGTCGCCCAGCAGGCCTATGTCAGCTCCGAGGTGTTCCAGGTGCAGAAGGCCGGAGTGAAGGCGAACTTCTTCCTCTTTTCCGAGCACGGCTATCCCCCCTACGGCGGCATCCTTATCGCCCGCCCGGATACCATCGCCGAGCGTAAAGCGGCGATGGCGAAGTTTGTCCGCGCCTCAATGGAGGGCTGGGTGAGCTATCTCAAGGATCCGGCGCCGGGCAATGCGTTGATTAAGCAGGACAACCCGAAAATGACCGACGATCTGCTCGCCTGGGGCGTGACCCAGATCCGTGAGCATCACCTGATCGACGGCGGGGATGCCGCCAGCCAGGGCTGGGGGACGATGACCGACGCGCGCTGGCAGAAGACCCGCGACTTTATGGTCAGCGCCGGTCTGCTGGCGGCGGCCACCGACTGGAAACAGGCCTACACCACCGAATTTGTTCAGGCCATGCAGGTTAAACCCTGAGGAGCGACGCCATGTCATTAATTATTAAAAATGCCCATGCCATCCTCAGCGGTCTGCCCGGAGAGGCGGCGCGGCTGGCCGGGCCGGATATTCGCATCCGCGACGGCAAGATTGCCGCCATCGGCAGCCTGACGCCGCTGCCGGAAGAGCGACAGATCGATGCCCGCGACTGCGTGATCTATCCGGCGTGGGTGAACACGCACCACCATCTTTTTCAGTCGCTGCTGAAGGGCGAGCCGCAGGGGCTGAACCAGAGCCTGACGGCCTGGCTGAGCGCCACGCCGTACCGCTTTCGCGCGGCTTTCGATGAACATACCTTTCGTCTGGCGGTGCGCATTGGCCTGGTGGAGCTTCTGCGCTCGGGCTGCGCCAGCGTGGCGGATCACAACTACCTGTACTGGCCGGATATGCCTTTCGATACCTCGGAGATTGTCTTCAGCGAAGGGGAAGCGCTGGGGATGCGCATCGTCCTGTGCCGGGGTGGGGCGACCCAGGGCCGGGCGGTGGAACAGGATCTGCCGGTGGCGCTGCGTCCGGAAACCTTCGACGGCTATATGGCGGATGTCGAACGGCTGGTCAGCCGCTATCACGACCCCCGGCCCGAGTCTCTGCGCCGGGTGGTGATGGCGCCCACTACCGTCCTGCACTCCGCGCCGGGCGCCCAGCTGCGGGAGATGGCGAAGCTGGCCCGCCAGCTGGGGATCCGGTTGCACAGCCATTTATCGGAAACCGTCGCTTATCTCGACGCCGCGCGGCAGAAATTCGCCATGACGCCGGTGCAGTTCTGCGCGGAACACGACTGGCTGGGAAATGACGTGTGGTTTGCCCATCTGGTGAAGCTGCTGCCGGAGGAGATTGCCCTGCTGGGCCGTACCGGAACCGGCATCGCCCACTGCCCGCAAAGCAACGGCCGGCTGGGCAGCGGCATCGCCGATCTGCTGGCGTTAGAGCAGGCCGGGGTCCCGGTCTCGCTGGGGGTGGACGGCGCCGCCTCGAATGAAGCGGCGGATATGCAAAGCGAAGCCCATGCCGCATGGCTGCTGCAGCGCGCGCGCAAGGGGATGCTGGCGCAGCCGCGCTACGCCGGGGGCACCTTTGAGGGTGGGGCCGATGCGGCCACGGTGGAGGATGTAGTGCGCTGGGGCAGCGCCGGAGGGGCGCAGATCCTCGGCTTAGCGCAGAGCGGCACCCTGCAGGTCGGCATGCAGGCGGACCTTGCCATTTACCGGCTGGACGATCCGCGCTACTTCGGCCTGCACGATATGGCCATTGGGCCGGTGGCCTGCGGTGGGCGCGCCGCGCTGAAGGCGCTACTGCTCAATGGCCGCCCCATCGTGGAAGACGACGCTATTCCCGGTCTCGACCTTGACGCGATGCGCCACGACGCGCTGGCGGCCGTCCGTACTCTCCAACAGCGCGCCGCTGTGTAACTGATAACAGGATAATGACGATGAACGCAACCACCCAGAATCAACGCTATGCCTTACAGGAACTGGAAAAAGAGGCGCTGATGGGCGCCGAGGGCGAAGAGACCTTCGCCCGCGAAGTGCGCTGTATCGACCTGTCGAACTTTGCCGCAAGAAAAAATGACATTGCCGAACAACTGTGGGAGGCGGCGGTGGAGATTGGCTTCTTCCAGGTCAGCCATCACGGTATTCCGCTGGCGGATATCCGCCAGGCGTTCAGCATGACCGAGGCGTTTTTCGACCTGCCCGACGAGGTGAAGCGCCAGTATCCGCTGGCCGGTAACGCCGGCTGGGAAAGCAAAGCGCAGGTTCGGCCGTCGACCCGCACCCCGGATCAAAAAGAGTCGTATCAGATAACCCGGCCGTTGATGGCCGGGCGCTGGCCCAGCGATCGGGAGCTGCCAGGCTTCCGGCAGACAATGCTCGGGTTTGAATCGCAGTGCTGGCAGCTGGGGATGAAGATCCTCTCCTGCTTTGCTTTGAAGCTCGGTTTTCCGGAATCGTTTTTTACCACCGCGCACGATCCGCAGCGTGACACCTATCAGAGCACCTTGCGCATGCTGCATTACTATGCAACCGAGCAGTCGCAGCAGGGGATGTGGCGGGCCGGCGCGCACACCGATTTTGACTGCCTGACGCTGCTGTTCCAGCGCCCCGGCCAGGGCGGCCTGCAGGTTTGTCCCGGTAAAGACCGCGAAAGCCAGCAGTGGACCAGCATTGAGCCGCGCGAGGAGGTGATCACCTGTAATATCGGCGATATGCTGATGCGCTGGAGCGACGACCAGCTGCCGTCTAACTTCCATCGGGTGAGAAATCCGCTGCCCCATGAATTTCAGGGTCCGCGCTACAGCCTGGCGTTTTTCTGCCAGGCCAATAAAGATGTCGAGATCCTCGGGCCGCAGAGGAAGTACCCGCCCATCAGCGCCGAGGATTATCTGCAGCAGCGGATCCAGGCCAATTTTGCCAAAGGGTAAGATGCTCCCTTGCGTGGTATACCTGCCGCCGGCTTTCGCTGGCCGGGCGGCAGGATATCCGCCGCTGAGCTTTTCAGGTGGTAGGGCTTGCCGATGCGGGTGACAAAGGTATCTCTGCCGCAGCCATAAAATCGATAAAACAGCGTATTCTCGGTGACAGATAGCGGCTGGCGGGCCACAGGACCGAGAAATGCCCATCCTTGACGCAACAGCCGGGCAACACCTCCTGCAGTTGTCCCTCATCCATTGCCTCGCGCACGACAAAATCAGGCACATAAGCGATGCCCATCCCCGCCGCGCTTAAGCGAATGGCGGCCTCAATGTTATTGACCGTCATCACGGCAGCGGCCCTGAAATCTCCCGTCAGCCGCATATCGCGCAGTTCCCAGGGCTGGATCAGCCCCGTCGCGGGGAAGCGAAAAAAAATGCACTTGTGCGCCGCCAATTCCGCTGGCGAGTCGGGGGCGCCGTATTCCGCCAGATAGGCCGGGCTGGCACAGAGCACAAAACGAAAGCCTCCCAGCGTTCTGGCGATCAAGCGGGAGTCCGCTAATTCACCGCTGCGGATAGCGACATCAACTCCCTCATCGATCAGATTGACCAGCCGGTCGCTAAAGTCGAGATCCAGTTCAACCTGTGGATAAAGACGGCTAAAGGCGGTGAGGGCGGGGAGCAACAGTCGGTAGCCAATGACGGGCAGTGAGATCCTCAGTTTGCCGGTGGGCTGTGAGAGACTGCTGGTCAGCTCTGACTCGGCCTCCTGGATCTGCTCCAGGATACTCTGACAGCGGGTCAGAAATGCGGCCCCCTCCGCCGTCAGGCTGACGTTTCTGGTGCTGCGGTTGAACAGCCGGACCCCCAGTTTATGCTCAAGCCGGGCGACATTCTTACCCACCGCCGAGGCAGATATGCCCAGCAGCCTGGCGGCCTGAACAAAGCTTAGCGTTTCGGCGGTGCGGACAAAGGACGTCAGCGAGGTGAGGCTGTCCATCGATTATAAACCTTATGTCTCTTAAGAAGATATTTTCAGTCTATTTATCGGCAAGAACATCCGCAATAGGATGGCGACAGTTTATTCTTTCTTGCCGACTGATGAGGGCCGCCCGATGTTACTCCCCGCCAGAACACCTTCCCGATATGCCAGCGCCCTGGCCGCGCTTTCTGTCTTTATGGCGGCCTTGCTGCTGCCGTTAAGTTTTACCGGCGGCGTCATGACCACCCCCGCTATACAGCAGTCGCTGGGCGGCTCTCCCGCTGCGCTGTCGTGGCTGACCAATGGCTTTATGCTGACTTTCGGCAGCTTTTTGCTGGCCGCAGGGGTGACGGCGGATGCCATCGACAGAAAACGTATTTTTTTATCGCCGGCGCCGCGCTGTTTTGCCTGAGCAGCCTGCTGTTTTGTCTGACGCACAATCTCTTCCTGTCAGGCGTGTTGAGGGCGCTGCAGGGCCTGGCCGCGGCGATGATTTTAGCCAGCGGCAGTGCGGCGCTGGCCCAGCTGTATGATGGCGCCCAGCGGACCAGGGCATTCAGCATCCTGGGCACGGTGTTCGGCATTGGCCTGGCGTTCGGTCCGCTGCTGATCGGCTTCATGATCGACGCGGTGGGTTGGCGCGGCGTATACGCCCTGTTTGCGCTGCTCTCGGCAGGGGTTCTGCTTATAGGCCTGGTATCTCTGCCTGCGACAGAAAAAAGCGAGCCGCGGACACCCGACAACCTGGGCTTAACCCTGTTTACGCTGGCCCTGATGCTGTTTACTGCATCGCTTATGGTCATTCCGGCCCGCGGTTTTTTATCCCTGACCACGCTGGCCTTGCTCATCGCGTCGGGGGGGCTGTTCGTGGCGTTTGTCGTACGCTGCCGGAGGGTGAACAACCCGGTGCTGGAACTCTCCCTGCTGCGTCATCCGCGTTTTGTCGGCGTACTGTTGTTGCCTGTCGCCACCTGCTGTTGCTACGTGGTCCTGCTGATTATTGTTCCACTGCATTTTATGGGCGGAGAGGGGATGAGTGAGTCGCAGAGCGCACTGTATCTGATGGCGCTGACCACGCCGATGCTGGTTTTCCCATCCGTTGCGGCCCTGCTCACCCGCTGGTTTTCACCGGGGCAGGTGTCCACGGGGGGGCTGATGATGGCCTCCGTCGGGTTGCTGTTGCTGGGCGATGCTTTTCACAGTAACCACCTCCCGCAGTTGGTGCTGGCGCTGATCCTCTGTGGGGCGGGGGCAGCGCTTCCCTGGGGACTGATGGATGGCCTGGCGATATCCGCTGTGCCGGTCGCCAAAGCCGGTATGGCGGCAGGCCTGTTCAACACCGTACGCGTTGCCGGCGAGGGGATCGCCCTGGCGGTCGTCTCCGCGGTATTAACGGCAAGCAATACCCTGACCCTGCAGAGTCGCGTACACGGGTATGCGCCTGAGGTGATTGACCGCGCCGCAGGCTGGCTGGGGGCCGGCAATATGCCGCAGGCGGCTGCGCTTTTGCCTGACTTTTCCCTCCGGGCGCTGCGCGAGAGCTATGACTCTGCTTATACGCTACTGTTTAGCGGGCTGGCGGTCGTCACCCTGCTGTGCGCCCTGATGGTCTGGCGGACGCTATGCCGGAAGGGGGGCGCTATCCAAACCCGCGACAGTGGATCCTGAACCCCCTTGATAGCCTTACAGCTGGGCGTATCTATCGCCACGATCGGAACCCACCTTAGCGCCCTGTACCAGAAAACCCATACTCGACATCAGGCAGAGCTCCTGCTGATTCTCCGCGTAATCGACGGTGAATGGTTTCGCTCGGTCAGGAATGATGGTCGCGCAGGAAAACGGTCAGCACCTCTTTCGGCGGCACGCCGCCGCATTCGCCAATAATCCAGCCCACCGCCCCACGGTGATAGGCGCCGTGAAAGAGCATGTGGTTCAGCATCTCCATCGCGGTCATATTGCCGTCGCCGCCGTCGACAAATTTGAAGGCGATACGTTCGTGGAAATCGGCGGGGGTCATGGCGCTGACGTACTGAATGTATTTGTCCGTACAGGCGGTCATGGCCGTTTCCAGCTCATCAACGGTTGGCGTCTCAGGGGTATTCAGCGCGGTGTAGCCGTGCGGCCTGCCGCGCAGGTTCGCCCGGAAAATCATATCAACGACATGGATATGGTTCATCAGCCTGATGGTCAGGTGACGCTTTTCGCCATGTACCGTTCCGTCAATCGCGCGGATCGCCTGTAAGGTGGCAAGGTCAATCCAGCGCTTGTATTTCAACAGCGTTACTACTGTGTCTTTGTCCATAGTCGGTCCCGGGTTGGTTGAACCGTTATCATACTGGTTATGCCGGTGAGCCGTCACTCACCGGCATCAGGCACAAAAAAGCCTCGCCGAGGCGAGGCTTTTCAATAAGCAGATGATTTAGTCAAACACACCGTTAATCACGGCGGTGACGATCGCGGTGCTCAGGGCCACCAGCACCAGATCATCGCCGACCGCCCGCCATTCATAGCCCGGATAATAGGGCAGGTCGTTAATCATAGAAGCTGGCAGGGTCTTTTTGGCGATCCCCGGAGGGAGCGGTTTGCCGCGGGCGACATTTTTGGCGATACCCGGCGGCAGCGCCTGATAGCCGACCAGACCGTAGTTCACGGCAAGGGAGCGCGCCCGTGAGAAGCTAATATCGCTGTCGACGTGGTCGGGCTTGCCGTAGTTTTTCCGTTTGCCGTGATCTTCAGTGGACTGGCCTTTATTTTGCCCTTTATTGCCATGGTCGCCACTGTTACCGTTGTTACCATGATTGCCGCTATTGCCATGGTTACCACTGTTCCCGTGATTACCACCGCCGTTGCCATTGCCATTACCCGGGTTGGCATACGCTGGCGCGGCCATGACGGCAAGGGAAATAACCGCCGCCAGTGCTGTTTTGAGAGTGCGACGCTTAAGCATGATGTTGATACCTTAATAGGGAGTACACGCTTAAAAAATAAGATAAAGCTATACCCCAGGCAATCTCATGTTGTCTTATTTTTTTGCCCTTATTTAATTAGCGGCGGGAAAAGGGTAGCGGGACGCGGACGAGCAATTCCATTGCTGCGTTTTGACAGACGGGCGACCGCGCCCCGCTAAATATCTTGCCGGGAGGATCGCTCCCGGGCGTGGAGAAAAAATGCCCGAAGCCATTGGGCAAAAGAGTACAAAGATGTTCCGCTTCATTTATCGCGCGTCTCACAAGACGGGGCGGATAGTAAATGCTGGCGCTGCCGCGCACAATCGGTCGGTTGTTTAGAAATAAATAACCCCATCGACCGCGCTCAGGATGCGACCCAATGACAGGCGACCCGATGGCCCGGGGCCACCTCGCGCAGCGCCGGAGGCTCTCTGCGGCAACGTTCGCTGGCCAGCGGGCAGCGGGATGAAAAGCGGCAGCCGGCGGGGGGATTGGCCGGATCCGGGATCTCGCCTTGCATCAGCGCCTGCGGTTCGCTGTGCGGGTCGAGGGTCGGCGCCGCAGCCAGCAGGGCGCGGGTGTAGGGATGGAGGGGGCGGCTGAACAGCGCATCGCGGCTGGCGCTTTCCACCAGTTGCCCGAGATACATCACCGCCACATCGTCACATAAATGCTCCACCACCCCGAGGTCGTGGGAGATAAACAGAAACGTGACGCCGCGGTTGTCGCGCAGGTCGGAAAACAAATTGATGATCTGCGCCTGAATCGACACATCAAGGGCCGAGATGGGTTCATCGGCGACGATAAAATCCGGGTTGAGGATCAGCGCCCGGGCAATACCGATCCGCTGACGCTGGCCGCCGGAAAACTGATGCGGGAAGCGGGCATAGTGTTCCGGCGCCAGGCCGCAGATCTTCATCACGTCGATCACCCGGTCATATAGCTCATTGCGGGCGCACAGTTTGTGCTCCAGCATGGCTTCGCCAATCGCGTCGCCAATACGCAGCCGCGGGTTCAGCGAGCTATAGGGGTCCTGAAACACCAGCTGCATCCTGGGCCGGATAGCGCGCAGGGCAGGCGCGGTCAGGTCGGCCAGCTCCTGACCGTGAAATTTCACGCTGCCGGCGCTCTTCTCGTACAGGCCAAGCAGGGTCCGGCCGACGGTGGTTTTACCGCTGCCGGACTCGCCCACCAGGCCAAAAATGGTGCCCGGACGGATATTAAAGCTGACGCCGTCCACCGCGCGAAGCTCGCCGGTCTGCTGACCAAACAGGCCGTCGCGTAGCGGAAAATATTTTTTCAATCCATCCACTTCAATGACATAGCGTTCGCTCATGCTGTCACCTCCGCAAATTCGCTATAAAAGCAGGCAGCACGTTGGCGGTCGCCGAGCAGCGGCGGAATCGCCTCCCGGCAGCGCGCCGTCGCCCGCTCGCAGCGCCCGGCAAAGGCGCAGCCCGCCGGCAGGGCGGCCAGATCCGGCACCTGGCCGGGAATTGAGTACAGCCGCCGACGCCGCTCACCGGGCACCGGTCGGGAGGCGATCAGCCCCCGCGTGTAGGGATGCTGAGGATGCCGTAGCACTTCCGCGGTGGCGCCTTGTTCCACAATTCGTCCGGCATACATCACCACCACCTGCTCGGCCATCTGCGCGATCACCCCCAGGTCGTGGGTAATCAGCATCATCGCCATCTGGCTGGCCCGGGCCCGATCCCGCAGCAGGCGTAGGATCTGCGCCTGCACGGTCACGTCGAGCGCGGTGGTGGGTTCGTCGGCGATCAGCAGTTTGGGCCGACAGCTCAGCGCCATGGCGATCATCACCCGCTGCAGCATGCCGCCGGAAAGCTGGTGAGGATAGCGGGTCATCAGGCTGTCCCCGCGCGCCAGGCCGACCTCGCTTAACAGCTGGATGGCCTGATGCCAGGCGGCTTTCGGCGTGGCGCCGAGGTGGCGGATCGGTGGTTCGCACAGCTGTTCACCGATGGTTAACACCGGGTTCAGGGCCGACATCGGTTCCTGAAAGATCATGGCCAGCTGGTGGCCGCGCAGGTCGGCCATCTGTCTGGCTTTCAGCCGCAGCAGATCGCGGTCCGCGAAGCGGATCTCGCCGCCATCGATGCGCGCCGCCTGCGGCGGCAGGAGACCCATCAGCGCCATGGCGGTGACGCTTTTGCCGCAGCCGGATTCGCCCACCACGCCAACGGTTTGCCCGGCCTGAATGGTGAAAGAGACCTCCTGCACCGCGCGCACGCGAGTGCGTTCGCCGGCGAAAGAGACGGAGAGATGATTAAAGGAGACTAACGGCGTGGTCATTTCAGCCTCGGTTTCATATTGGGATCCATGGCATCGCGCAGGCCATCGCCCAGCACGTTGATGGCGATCACGGTGATAAAAATGGCGATGCCCGGCGGCATCCACAGCCAGGGGCGGCGCTGGAAATCGATCAGGCTGTTGGCGGCATCCATCATATTGCCCCACGACGGCGTCGGCGGTACCACGCCGAGGCCGAGATAGCTCAGCGCGGATTCACTGAGAATGGCGTTGGCGACGGCCATAGTCGCCATCACCACCAGAATCGGAATGGTATTCGGCAGCAGGTGGCCAAACAGCCGGCGACGCGCCGACAGGCCCAGCACCTGGGTGGCCAGCATAAAATCGCGTTCGCGCAGGGAGAGACATTGTCCGCGCACCAGCCGCGCCAGTCGGGGCCACTCCAGCAGGCTGAGCATCACCACCACCATATAAATGCGCGAGTCCGGGGAAAAATCGAGCTCAGAAAGCATCGCCCCGGCGACGATCAACAGCGGTAACCCGGGGATAGTCATCACCAGGTCGGCCACCCGCATGATCAGTTTGTCGGTTAACCCGCCGACATAACCCGAGAGGGCGCCGAGCAGGTAGCCGAGGCACACCGACATCACCATGGTCAGCAGGCCGATAATCAGCGAGATGCGCCCGGCCAGCAGGAGGCGGGTGTAGACATCGCGACCAAGAAAATCGGTCCCGAGCCAGTGTTCCGCCCCGGGCGGCTGGTTGATGCTCAGGGCATCGGTGGCATCATCTCTCCATGGCGACCAGACGGGCCCCAGCACGCACCACACCGCCATCACCGCCAGCAGGATCAGGCAGAACATGGCCAGCCGGTTACGGCGCAGCTGTCGCCACCCCTGGCGCCAGGGAGAGGGGGGAATATGCGCCAGCGCCGGGATAGCCGCCTGCCTCTGGCGGCGACGGGAAGCAAAGTAAGACAGGATCATCATGACCTCACCCGAATACGCGGATCGGCCCAGGCGTACAGCACGTCGGCGAGCAAATTCCCGACGATCGTCAGCACCGCCAGAAACAGGGTAAACCCCATCAGCACCGGATAGTCGCGGGCGGCCAGCGAGTCGATATGGATGTGGCCTGCCCCCGGCCAGTTGAACACCTTTTCGGTAATGATCGCCCCGGAGAACAGCCCCGGCAGCTCGAAGCCCAGCAGGGTGATAATCGGCAGCAGGGCGTTGCGCAGGGCATGCTTGAGGATCACCGTGCGCTCCTGCAACCCCTTGGCGCGGGCGGTACGGATAAAATCCATTTTCACCACGTCGAACATACTGGCGCGCACATAGCGCGTCAGGCTACCCGCCTGTAGCATCACCAGCGCCAGCACCGGCAGCGCCAGGTGGGCAGCCACTTGCAGCACATACTGCCAGCCGCTCTCGTCGCTGCCGGTATTGGTCATCCCGCCTACCGGCAGCCAGTGGAGATCGACGGCGAACCATTTAATCAGCAGCAGGCAGAGGAAAAAGGTGGGGAACGACATGGCGGCAAACACCGCGACGCTCACCAGATGATCAAACCAGGAGCCAGGGCGCAGGGCAGAAACCACGCCCACCGCCAGGCCGATGCCCCAGTAAAAGACCAGCGCGACGCTGGCCAGCAGAAAAGAGTTCCAGATGTACTGGTTGAGCAACTGGCTGACCGGGATCTGATACTGCAGCGAAAAGCCTAAATCACCGCGCAGCAACTGTCCCAGCCAGTGGAGGTAGCGGGTCAACAGCGGCTGGTCGAGGCCGTAGATCGCCTTCAGCTCCGCGGCGCGGGCAGCGGTCAGGGTGATATTGCCATCGATAAAGTCGCCGGGGGTTTTGGCAAACAGCAAAAAAATAATGAAGGAGGCCAGCAGCAGCATCGGCAGCGTTTGCAGCAGGCGCCTCAGGATGAAATTTCTCATGACGGTCTCACATCAGCCGCCGGTTAACCCGGCGGCCAGGGATTTATTTGACGATTTTTACATCCGGCAGGCTGCCGGTCAGGCCGTTGTAGATATCCGGCTTAAAGCCGCTGACGCGGGCGCTGCTGGCGGAAAGAATGTTGCGATAGCCAAGCAGGATCACCGGCGGATCGTCGGCCAGCACTTTATACAGCTGGTGGTAGATCGGCTTGCGCTGTTCAATGTCGAGCACCGCGTTGCCGGCGTTAATCAGCTTATCGACTTCCGCGTTATGGTAGCCGGACTCTTTAGCTTCGCTGCTGTAAAAATCCCATACCCCATCGTGCGGGTCGTTGAGGGTGCTGGTGCTAAAGGAGGCCAGATCGTAATTTCCGGCTTTGCGCTGCGCCATCAGGGCGTTGAAATCCACCACCTGCGGCTTCAGCAGTACGCCAATCTGCCGCCAGTTCTCCTTGGCGATGGGGATCAGTGCATCGTTGAGCACCTTCTTGCTCACCAGCAGGGTCAGCTCCAGGCGCTGGCCGTCTTTGGCGCGGATACCGTTGGCGCCAGGTTTCCAGCCGGCCTCATCCAGCAGCTTTTTGGCCTGTGCCGGACCGTAAGGGTAAGGGTTGACGCCTTCAGCGTTAAAGGCCCAGGAGATCGGGGCGATCGGCTCGATGGCGACTTTGCCGTACCCCTGATAGACCACGTCGATCAGCTTCTGCCGATCCAGACCGTAAATCAGCGCCTGGCGCACGCGCTTATCCTGCAGCGCCGGGCGATGCACGTTGAACTCCACCTGGCTGTAGTCGCTGGAGCCGTAAAGATTAATGTTGGCGAAGCCGAGCATTTTCAGCTGCTCAATATCGTCGGGGCGTGAGGTAAAGGCGTCATAGTCGGTCTCCCCGGTCTGGAACAGCTGGAAGTTGGTCGACGGATTGGTCACGCGGTAGATAAAGCGCGGTGTTGGCGGTGTTCCGCGGTAAAAATGGCTATTGGCATGGAAGCGTATTTCCTGACCGGGAATGTATTTGTCGTACACGTAAGGGCCGTTGCCCAGCGGCTTGCCGTGCAGTGAGCGCAGATAGTCGAGATTTCCCCGCTGATACCCTTTGCCGTACCAGGCTTTCGACAGTACAGGCCCGCCAATTTTGGCCAGCGTGGTGGCGCCTGGCTGCGTGGTGGTCACCTGCAGGGTGAGCGGGTCGATGACCTTCAGGCCGCTGACGCTGTCAGCTTTGCCGGCTTTGTAGTCCGCCCCGCCGGCGATATTGGCCAGGGTGATGTCGGTATCGCCATCATATTTGGGGTCGAGCAGGACCGTCAGGGTAAAGGCGACATCTTCCGCCGTCAGCGGTGAGCCGTCGCTAAAGGTGAGACCAGGGCGCAATTTGATGGTATAGACTTTGTTATCCGGGCTGACCGTCCAGCTCTCCGCCAGTCCCGGGACCAGCTTACCCTGACTGTCCCAGTCGATCAGGCGTGAAAAAATGACGTTAGTCACGTTCTCATCCCAGCCGTTGACGAAAAAGTAGGGGTTAAAGATCCCCTGCGGCTCGGAGATCCCGGCCACCACCGTGTCTTTCCGCAGTTTGGCGCTGGCCGGGATCTGGCTGGCGTCAGTGGCCGGGGTGATACCTTCTTTCAGGAGACCCTCAGCAAAGACAGCAGAAGAAAATGCTACCACGCCGCCGAGCAGGGCCACTTTTAGCGCCAGGGCGAAGCGGGTTTGTCTGGTTTTTAATCCTTGTTGTAATCTGGACAAAAGTGCTACCTCATCAAATGATTGCGTGGTTATTTACAATTCATGACGAAAGATAAGAGGCGCACTTCGCCCTGTCTAACACTGAAACGCTATGATTTATAACTAATTATCCTTAGCAAAGGATCGGCAATATAATCCCATTTTATGGCTATGAAGCAGTGGTTTCCGCTGTCTGATGATGGTTGGTCAGCATGCTGTCTGTGACCCAGCTTTTCAATCGCGAGGTTCTGAACAGGCGTCACACCTGCGCGGTATTCGCCGGCTGAAAGGGAACGATGATAGTGGCCCCGTACCGACCGCCGTGCAGCGAGTAAGGCTCCCTGGCGGTCAGTTCCGGGCAGACGTTAACGCTCCCTCGCCGCTGGGGGAAGCAGGGAGGGTGCGGTTTCGGTTAGCGGCAACCAGAGCCGCTCGGGGTCATTAAATCCCTCTTCGACAAGGGCATAAAAGCGGCTGGCGTGGAGACCATCGACGAAGGCATGGTTAAACCGCCCGGCCACCGGGATAACGCCATTCTGCAATTTTCCCCAGGTGAGCGCGGGGACCGCCGCGCCGACGGCATATTCCGCATGGGTCATCGAGGTGAAGTGGAGCCATGGCAGACAGCTGGCGCAGATAAAATGCTCGCCATCGACGATGAGCGGCGCCGGGGATGTCTCTCTTGCCGCGACAATCTTCGGCGTGGCCGCGGCGCTGAAGGCGGTGAACTCGGGGGCATTGTCGCACCACACCTGACGGAATCCCTCTCCGACGGTCATCACCGGCGTCATTACTGCCAGACTGTCATATTCAATCACCTCATCGTTCCGCACGCGCTGGCGTAGCTGCGGTACCCCGTTGGCCGCGCGTAGCAGGGCATAGAGCGCGAGCTGAAAAAACGAGACCCGACGGTCCTTCGCACATTCGTACAGGCGCTGCGCCGCTATCGGCACGCAGAGATTAAAGCTGGGGTTGGCGAATTGGCGGTAAAAAGTGAAATGGTCCCGGCGGGGCCAGGATGCGGTGTCGATAATCCGGTAATGTGCCATGGATGCCTCCTGAATACTGGCGTTCTGCTGACTATGCGACGATTTCGATCAGGTTGCCATCGGGATCGGCGATCACCGCCTCATAATAGCCGTCGCCGGTGGTGCGCGGCGGCGAAATCAGTATTCCGGCGGCCCCGGCGCGTTGGGCGATGGCATCGACCTGTTCCGCCCCGCCCACCGAGAGGGCCAGATGCGCCCAGCCGGTATGGTTATTATCCGCGCTGGCCTGCTGCAGGCCAGGCTTGGTCATCAGCTCGATCACCACCTCGTCGTCGATAGTAACAAAATAGGAGGCAAAGCCGGGGTTGGTCTGGCTAAGGTATTTTTCATTGATGCTGGCGGCAAAGAAGTCCACCCAGAAGCGGGCCTGGACGTCGAGCTGTTGGGTCCACAGGGCGAAATGGGCAATTTTCATGGTAAACCTCCGGGCAGGAACGTTGACAACCAGAGCAGGGAAGACGATCATGCTTGCTACTGCTCGGTTTTGATCATTTAAGGATTGTGTTATGCTCGATTATGCTGCTTTCCCTCAACAGCGACAAGCGCTGATTTGCCAGATCCTGCAGGAAAACGGCAGAGTGGTGTGCGCGGAGCTGGCGGCGCGTCTTCAGGTGTCGGAGCATACCATCCGCCGCGATCTGCATGAGCTCAGCCGCGAGGGATTCTGTAAAAAGGTGTATGGCGGGGCGGTGCTGAGTCTGCCGGAAGCGGGGGATTACAGTCAGCGGAAAGATAAAAACCGCGCGATAAAGCTCAGGATCGCGCAACAGTGTGCCCGGCTGGTGAAGCCCGGCGGCACTATTTTCATTGATACCGGGACCACCAATCTGGCGATGGCCGAGGCGCTGCCCACCGAGCTGGCGCTGACGGTGGTAACGAACTCGCCGGAGATCGCCGCGGTACTGGTGAAAAAACCGCTGTATGACGTGGTGATCCTTGGCGGCCAGGTACAGCGCGCGAGCGGCGGTTGCGTCGGCGCCGCGGCGGTGGCTCAGGTGCAGGGCATGTTATTCGACCAGGGGTTTATCGGCGGCTGCGCGATGGCGCCAGAGTCGGGCCTGACCGGCTTTGACTATGCCGACTGCGAGTTCAAGAAAGCGGTCATTAAACAGTGCAGCGAAATTATTGTTGGTCTGACTTCGGATAAAATTCCGGCAGCAGCGCGGTTTGTGGTGGCCGCCAGCAGCGATATCGATGTGCTGGTGGTGGAAGAGAATATCAGTCGCGAATATCGCGTTGCCTTTCAGCAGCACGATATTCGCATCTATACCGTGTAACCCGCTAGCGGGTGAGGGAGGTGGCGATAAGCCGCAGGCCCAGCGCCCCCAGCACCGTCGCTGTGGCGATGTCGATCCGCCGCTTCAGCCGCAGGTAGACGCGCCGCGGGCGGTCGGCAGACAGCACCAGCGCCACCAGCGAATACCAGCTGACGTCGATCAGAAAGCTCATCAGCGGCACGATGTAATAGAAGGCGGTGGGGATCTGCGCCGGCAGCAGGGCGGTAAAAATTGAGGCGAACACCAGCGCAGTTTTGGGATTGCTGAGCTGAGTATACAGCCCGTCGCGGAAGGTCTTCAGCAAAGAGCGGTTGCCGGCCATCCCGCTGGCGGAAAAGTCCATCGGCTGCGCCGACCCGCGAAAAATTTTATAGCCCAGCCACAGCAGATAGAGCCCGCCCGCCACCTTCAAACCAATAAACAGCTCCGGCACCGCGGTGAGCACCTTCTGCAGGCCCAGCATCGCCATAATGGAGAAAATGGCCGCACCGGCGCCGGTACCGAGGGCGGTCACCATACCGTGCAGACGCGAGCGAGCGACGGCATTGCGCGCGACAAAGATAAAGCTTGGGCCGGGACTGATCACGCCCATGATCAGCACCGCGGCAATGGCCATCAGGCTGGATAGGAACATAGCGACTCCTGTTATGTCCGCCGCAGGCAGGCGGTCGGTAACGTGTGGACGGTTGGAGCAGACAGAGTAGCAAACTGGTTCAGGAAAGCACGTTAAAAAGGTGTGTATTAGACGGAGAGAAGCAGGCGTTGGCGGCGCGCGTTTTCTGCGCAACTGTTTGAATAACGATTCCCATTCTTGTCATCGATGGTAAACTGAATAACTGTGATCTTTGTCATACCGTAATAACTACAGAGAAGAGACACTGCTATGCAACATATCATTGAGGGCTTCCTCAACTTCCAGAAAGAGATCTTCCCCCAGCGTAAAGAACTCTTCCGCAGCCTGGCCTCCAGCCAGAATCCCAAAGCGCTTTTCATCTCCTGTTCTGACAGCCGTCTGGTGCCGGAACTGGTTACCCAGCAGGAGCCGGGACAGCTCTTTGTCATTCGTAATGCCGGGAATATCGTGCCGTCTTTCGGGCCGGAGCCGGGCGGCGTTTCCGCGACCATCGAATATGCCGTGGTTGCGCTGGGCGTGACGGATATCGTGATCTGCGGCCATTCCAACTGCGGCGCGATGAAAGCGATCGCCACCTGTCAGTGCCTTGAGCCGATGCCTGCGGTGTCTCACTGGCTACGCTATGCCGATGCCGCGAAAGCGGTGGTGGAAAAGAAAACCTGGGCTAGCGAAACCGATAAGGTCAACGGCATGGTGCAGGAAAACGTTATCGCCCAACTGAATAACATCAAGACCCATCCTTCGGTGGCGGTTGGTCTGCGCGACCATACCCTGCGCCTGCATGGCTGGTTCTACGACATCGAAACCGGCGATATTCAGGCGCTGGATAAAAACACGAAATCCTTTGTTTCGCTGTCGGAAAATCCGGACGTCTTTTTCGAATAAAGTCTTTCCAGGGCACGGAGGCCCTGCAAACCCTCACCACGCCACGCAAATTTTGCCAAAATGGGCGCCGCTTTGCAGACAGCGGAAGGCCTCCGACTGATTCGCGGCGACAGACCTCTCCGCTTTACGCCGACAAGCCGCAGATAATCCAGCCAATCGGGTATTTATTGCTATCAGGCTCTTTTTGTGCTGAGAGTCAGTATTGTCCGGGATCCGGCGAATGCCGCATGGACCTGCCGGGAAATGTCAGGAAGGGGGAAAAACTAAAGCGCCGTCCAGGCGGCGCTTTAGGAAACGTTTAGGGGCAAGGGTTTATTTGCTCAGTTCAGCCGTCATATGAACACGGTTGTTAAACTGGGCGCTGGTAATTTTATAGGATGCACCCTGTTCTGCGGCCTGGGCGGCAATTTTAGCTTCCGCGCGGTCCAGCGTGGAGGCAGTGGCGCTGACGCTCTGAGCAAAGCTGGCAGCAGAGAACAGAGACAGCGCAGAAACAGCAACGAAAGTTTTGATGAATTTCATGGTCGTATTCCTTAATTTGGTGTCTGATAAAGGGCCTGTTGCCCTGATGTGATAAAGAATACGCTTGATTGCTGGGGCTTAAAATCAAAACAATTTGCGAAACTCTTTCAAATAATATGAATGATTTTCCGCCAGCCGCGAGGCTGCGCGCGGCGGCAGGGTTGCATTAGCTGCTGTGGTCAGGCATCGGAGGTCGGCAGACAGGCGACTAAAAGAGAGCCTGTCGGTCATGAAATGATGAAAGTGGCTATGACTGACCAGGCGGAAATTCACTTTAATCCTTTCCAGACCGTTATAGACCCGCTTGCGATTAATCCCCAGCGTAGCGGCCATTTGATGAACCGACTGACCCTTCATGGTGGCATCAATCATCCGCATCTCCAGGCGGTTGAGCGGGGCTCGTTGACGGAAAGAAACGCTCTGACGTTGGTGACGCGGCACGAGTGGCCAGCGGCGCTCGGCCAGGCAGCGCAGAAGGCGGCTCACTTCACGTACCGCTTCGCGCTGGCTGACCCACAGTAGGGTATCCGCGAAAAAGGGGCGTCCGCGCCTTACGTTGCCGGCTGACGTAAAGCCGATGACCAGGCCCTGAAAGTGCTGAGCGATTTCAGCGGCAGCCAGGTAATCATGATAGTTTTCCAGTGACAAAATAATCACATCCAGCCCGGACAGTTCTGGAAGATGGCTGAGGGGCAGGGAGTGAATAACCTTTAATTCGGGCGCTGTTTTCTGAATATCCCGAAAACACTGGGCGATACCGATATTAAAATAAATATTATTGCTGTGAATTAAAATATTCAACGAATAAACCCTGTTGCTGGCGATGTAAACGGCGCGGGGAGGGGATTAGCTGCGTACCAGAAGCTTATTCATATCAGCAGGCGAAGTGTTTATATAATTCATCATCCCCGGCGGTTTGTATGAATAAATTTCGGCTACGTAAACGTTATTAATATAATACCCCGCGCACTTAACGCGGATGATTAACGCGCTCTCCACGCCAGCCTGGTGTAAGCGAGACTTTAAGCTCTGAATAACCTGCCATAGGCGCTGCGCGGAAGGGCGGAGATTATTTTTTTCCCAAACGTTAATCATTAACTCTTCATCGCTGACCAGACGTTCTCTGCCGTGCGCCAGCAGGTACTCCAGTAAACAGGCCATGGTGCTGCGTAGCTGGACTTGCGTCCGTGTCCCGCGCAGCGTGATAATTTCCCGATGATGCAGGCAGTAGAAAATATTATCCGCTAACTTATAGCCAAGTAGTTTATAGCCTTTAGTCATCCACAACTCCCTGACAAATCCTCTTCTTGCCGGTGCAGAGTACCTGCCCGCTGCTGACTGACCAAGTGAATTTTATCAGTTAGAATAATCAAAACAAATAACCACATAGGCATACACAACTAGAATAAAAATCTGATAATATCGCTTGATTCTGTTGTATTATGCGGTATAGGAAAAGTCTTAATCAGGCGGCTGGCGAAGGTAAGCGGTTGAAAATATAGGTGGCATCGAAAAATAAATGCACTTAAATTGATTTGGATCAATTTAAGCTATTTCAGAGGGCGATGACCATTTACATTCTAAAACAAAGATTGAAATAACTTCCGTTACGCGGTGATACGCTAATTCTGAACTTGTGGAACTACCCAGGGAATGGTTCATTACTTTTCAGGAGCGTTTTTATGGTCATTGCAACTCGTAAGCCTCTGTGCAACAAACGCTGGTCGGCCAGCCCGGCCTCCCAGGATCTTCAGTTGACTCAGCTACGTCACCCGTGGGTCGCCACCAAAGCCAGCTGCAAAAGTAAAAAAGGCTGGAAGAGCCGCGGTTAACGGCTCGTCCACTTTCCCGGACAAAACGCCCCGGTCGTGCTCATGCCGCGACCGGGGTTTTACTGTGGTCATTGTTCTGCTCAACGATCACACCGAGCGCAGACAATAGCCTGAGGCGGTGTTCACCACTCTGGCGAATCCCGGCAGGCCAAGATGCATACCGGCAATCAACCACCGTTCGCTGGCGGCCTGGCGCAGCAGGATCTCCCTGGTACGCCGGGCCTGTTCAGGATCGACGTCGAAGGCGACCGAGGCTTCTGGCCGCGCAGACTGAATGGACGGGAAATGGACGATATCCCCCCAGATCAGCAGCGAGGTATCGCCCGCTTCGAGACGATACCCGGTATGCCCGGGCGTATGGCCGGGCAGAGGGCACGGGCGGATCCCGGCGATCACCTCCTCATCATCAACCCCGCTGATTTGCGCCGCGCAGTTCGCCAGTACACGGCGAACAAGCAGCACGTTGCGCCGGCCGCGATCGCTGGCGTTGTCGAACGTGGATGTTGCCAGCCAGTAAGCGCTTTCCCGCGTAGGCAGGAACACCGTGGCGTTGGGATACGCTGGCGTACCAGCGGCGGACAGCAGGCCGCCGATATGGTCCGGATGGGCGTGGGTGAGAAGGATGGCGTCGATCTCCTCAGGACCAACGCCGAGCCGCGCCAGATTGGCGATAAGTTCGCCGCCAACGCCATTGGCTCCGCCGGTGCCGGTATCCACCAGCACCGTATTCCCGCGACCGCGGATCAGATAGGCGCCAATCGCAATGGTCTCTGGTGAGGCTAATCCTGAATGCCGCTGCAGATGTTCCGCCTCCTCCCGTGAGATACCCGAGAGTAAGGACAGCGGCGCTGACATCAGACCATCACTCACGGCAGTCACCGTCAGGTCGCCAGCGGTCAACGTATAAAAGGGAGCAGGTGACATGGCGACCTCACGCGCGCTGCGCCGGGTTGCGTAACCGGGCGGTGATGGGCTGATAGATAAAGACGGCGGCAGTCGTGGCCAGGTGATGCAGGTTGTCTCGTGGGAGGATGGCGGCATACCGGGTTTGTTCGGTCGCCAGGCCGCCTGGCTGCAGGAGTATCGGCGCAGCGACGGGCAAGTCCTCCGCGGTATCGCCCAGCAGCAGCACTTCATCCGGGGCAACCTCCCGCAGCGTATTATTCGTTAGATAGAGGTGGCGATGCCAGTCGGCGATCGCCGATTGCCAGCGGGCAAAATGGCCGCCGCCGTTGCGGCGGTAGGCGTCGCTGTCGATGACGGTAGCATCGTGGATATCGTGCAGCGCCAGGTAGCAGGGGCAGCCCTCGCTGAGAGCGCGGAAGCGCTGGGAGGCGTAGAAACCGGGCACAGAGACCAGCGCCGGTAGTTTTTCCTGATTGTAAAAGGTATTCCACGCCGCTTCGCTTTGGGGATCGGTGTAGGCGCATTCGACGACATAGAGCATAGTGACCTCGATGAACAGATGATGTGGCGCACAAGGCGCTTTAGTGAGTTTTCATCATCCTATCGGCTAAAAATGGCGCTGAAAAGCGATGTTAATTCAAGGCTTAGTGATATTCTGTCACTGACATTCGGTGAGCCTGCACAAGGAGCATTGGCTATGCGTCGTAAAATCCCCAGCAGCGCTGCGCTACTGGCTTTTGAGGCCGCGGCTCGTCACGGCAACTTTGCCCGCGCGGCGGCGGAGCTCGCGTTAACGGAAGGGGCCATCAGCCGGCAGATTGCCCGTCTGGAAGCGCTCCTCGACAGTAAACTCTTCGACAGGACGGGGAGCCGGGTGCGGCTCAATCCGGCAGGCGCCCGCTATGCTCGTCAGGTCCGCGAGATCCTCGCTCGCCTGGAACGGGACACCCATGACGTCAGCGGGATGCCCGTCGATGGCCGCAGCCTGGAGATCGCCGTGCTCCCCACCTTCGCCAGCCGCTGGTTAATTCCCCGGCTCGGGCGCTTTGCGGCGCAGCATCCGCATATCGTGGTCAATATCGCCGCCCGCAGCGATCCCTTCATTCTGCCGGGAAGCGGATTTGATGCCGCCATCCATTTTGAACACCCGGCGTGGACCGGAATGGAGGTGACGTTTTTATTTGCGGAGTATTTGCTGCCGGTCTGCCATGCTGCGCTGCTGACGGATGACGATCTTCCGGGGCTGCTTAACCGGCTAACGCGCATTCACCGGCGGCAAAACCCGGACGCCTGGCTGCACTATGCCCGCGAGTGCGGTCTGGCGCTGGATAACCCCGCCCAGGGGCCGCGCTACGATCTGCATGAGATGGCGATCGCCGCGGTACTTAGCCAGCAGGGTGTGGCCCTGGTGCCGAAGATGTATGTGGAAAGCGAGCTGAGCGCCGGAACGCTGGTTGCCCCGTGGCCGGGCTCCCCGACGCTGGCTAAGCGCTTCTGCTTGATCAAACCCGGCGGCGGGGAGGGGGAGCCAGCGCTGCAGATGTTTGAGCGCTGGCTGCAGACGGAGATTGCGGCAGGTTAAGTCAGAGCTGGCCAGGAGACATTTAGTGCCGCCCGCTGGCGGGCATATTTGCCCGGCGATATCCCGGTATAACGGGTAAAAGCTACGCTGAACGCGCTGGCCGAGCCATAGCCGATGCGCTCGGCGATATCCGCAATGCTGATGCCCGTCTCGCTCAGCCACTGCATGGCCAGGGTCATTCGCCAGCCTAACAGATAGCCCATCGGGGTCATCCCGGTCAGGTCGGTAAAGCGTTCAAATAACGTCGAGCGAGACAGCGCGCAGTCGGCGGCCAGGGCGTTGACCGTCCAGCGTCTGGCGGGGGCCTGATGCAGCAGACGGATTGCCTGGGCGACCCGCGGGTCGCTCAGCCCGCGCATCAGACCGGGGGTCGCGAGCGTGCCGGAGGAACGGATGGCCTCGATAAAAAGCAGCTCAACCATCCGCGCCAGAACGAAAGATTTGCCCGCGCGATCCGCCTGCGCTTCCTCTTTCAGCAGCCCGACAAAGGTGGCCAGCCGCGGTTGATTGCGGACCACCACAAAGGCTGGCAACAGCGAGGCCAGCAGGCTGGCGTTCGTTGAACCGGAAGCGCAGTGGCCAATCAGCGCCTGCATCTGCGCAGGCTTGTCGAGGGCGCCCAGCCGAAAGTGTCCCTCCGCCAGTTGCACCGGGATGGTTTCCAGCGCCGGTGAAGGAGGCGGGGTCAGGCTGGTTAGCGAGAAGCGGTACGCCGCCGGGATCAGAATCAAATCCCCGGCGCGCAGGATCTGCGGCTCATGCTGGTCAATTTCCAGCCGACAGCCGCCTTCCAGCACGACGCCATAAAATGACAACCCCTGATCCGAGCGCCGGACTCGCCAGTCTCTCGCCCCCTCGATGGTTTTGGTCAGCACCGCTCTGAGATTTAACATCGCGATGACCTCCGCCAGCGGATCGCTCATTTCCGGACTCCTGCTAAAGAATGATGGATTATTGACCCTATATCGTCCGGCACGGCCTGTCTATGATGAAAAGGAAGAAGCCATTCGGAGACAGAGATATGCAAACGATAATGATCACCGGCTGTTCATCGGGTTTTGGCCTGGAGACGGCGCGTTATTTTCTCGAGCAAGGCTGGAAGGTTATTGCCACGATGCGCGCTCCGCAGGAAGGTGTGTTACCCGCCAGCGACCGCCTGCGGCTGGTACGTCTTGACGTCACTTCGGCGCAGAGTATCGCAGAGGCCATTGCCGAAGCCGGAGAGATTGATGTGCTGGTTAACAACGCCGGGGTGGGGATGCTTAATGCCCTCGAGGGCGCCCCGCGCGAGGCGATAGCCAACCTGTTTGCCACCAATACCCTGGGAACGATTGCCATGACCCAGGCGGTGATCCCCCGGTTCAGAGCGCGCCGAAGCGGGACCATCGTTAATATTACCTCGGCGGTCACCCTGCAACCGATGCCCCTGCTGGCTGTCTACACCGCGAGTAAGGCGGCGGTGAATGCCTTCACGGAGTCGCTGGCGCTGGAGCTCCGTGCTTCTAATATTCGCGTCGGGCTGATCCTCCCGGGACGCGCCCCGCAGACCCGGTTCGGGGAAAACGCCCGCCGGACGATGGGGCAGCTCCCGGAGAGCTATGCGGCGCTCGGCCAGCAGATCTTCGACAGCATGCAGGATAACGCCAGCGTGACGCAGGCGACCGATGTCGCTCAGGCCGTCTGGCGAATGGTGCACGATCCTGATGCCCCTTCGCGGCTGCCGGCAGGGGAAGACGCCCTGGCGATGGCGCAGGCCAGTCATCGCCTTGCCTGAAGGCAATATGCGGGACTTGTCTGTCAGACGGTGGGTGCGCAAGCTGCCCTGCGCTTTATGGTCGGGGAATATTATCTCTGTCAGGATCGCCTGGATAATATGAGCTGTTATACGATATAACGGTCGGGGGGGATTTACTGATGTAAATCAGGACAGCAATATATTTCATGGTGCGTTTTCGCAGCTTATTCTGGATGTGTGCGATCCGTCCGCTATATTATTAGATGATCAATAGCTCAGGTCATTTATATGTAAATTCTCAATGTAATTCGGGCGTTAATCTTAAAAAGTTAGTCTGGCCCGGTCGGGGCTGGACTTTCTTTATTCTACTGTGGCATGGTTTCCTCCCTGTTGTACCGCGCGCTCGTTTTTTTACGCAAGGGAATAGTTTTCAGTATGAAATATTGTTGTTGCGAAGCCACCGCTTCCGCACTGCGTCCAGACGGCCTCCTTCTCTCGTCTTACAAAATATTATCAGTTTATTTTTTTTATTCTGATTGTCGTCTTTTTCAGCATTACGCAGTTACTCCCGATCTGAACCGAGATGCCACTGAATTAAAACTGGACGTACTCCGGCAGGATGTAGATACGAACGAGATTTCCTTGTGCATGTATTGCTGAGCGACTGTTATTCCGGGCGTTAAATAAAAGATCACCGTTCTGCCTTACCCAGTGCGCTTTGGGTTCCTGTAGGGAGACAGCGACGGGCGGTAGCGTTCGCGAAAGCAGGCGGGTGCGATAGCGCGGCCAGTGGGTGGGATGGCGAAGGGTAACGAATGGAGGACGTAATGATGAATTTTAACGCCAGAATAGATGGAGTGAAGCGATGAGGAACAGGTTGATAAACGATGCAACCAGTTTGGTAAAGCAACCGCCGGGGCAGTCACGCTACCGGATGGTTGTTCACCGGGGGTCGCAATATCGACAGCCTGCTGAATCAGCAACTGTTAACCCATATGGCGGCAGGACAGAAGCCGCAGCACCTGACGCGGGGCGGGATGAGGAAGAGGGGAACGCCTCAAGAGGAGTGTCCGCATTTTTGCAGGAAGTCTTGCCGGATTATTATTATCCGTTGGAGCTGAAACATCCAGAGCAATATACACGTCCCGATATCTGAAGCGCAGAAATCCGGTACTGCATGATAAACTGCAAAATCTGCGAGATCTGGATCCTCTGTATTTTCTTGTTGAGGATATTGTAAAACCTTTCGAAACAGCGTGTATGGTCAGTGATAAGAATCCAGCAGAATTTAAAAAAATATGTGAATATTTCTTTGGTGGATTATGAATATAAAACGAACATTACTCATCCTGCTTTCCCGTGTTATCAGAGGGGCTGGGATGGGATTAGGTGCTTCAGGTATCGCGCTGGCTGGCTGGTTCTTTTTTTCTCAGTAAATGAATATAAATTTCTCTGGGGTTTACTTTCAGTTGTGGGATTCCTGGTGGGGTATCTGATATATCGATTTGCATATGCATATATTTATGATGAATGGAATGATTATCATTAAGAAATTAAACGGCGTGGTCTGTTGATCGATTTTTGATGCTCATTAAAAGGGTTGGCTTCCTTAGCACTCATGTGGACTAGTATGGACTATGCAAGGAAAACGCTTTGCCAATACACAACATTTTAAGTCAGCAATACCAACGGGGAGCAGGTGATAAAATTCAGGAATTACAGAAGGAAAAATGATTGGTGCGTCTGAATGGACTCGAACCATCGACCCCCACCATGTCAAGGTGGTGCTCTAACCAACTGAGCTACAGACGCATTATGGTGCGTTTAATTGGACTCGAACCAACGACCCCCACCATGTCAAGGTGGTGCTCTAACCAACTGAGCTACGAACGCAATGTTGTGGTGACAACGGGGACGCATATTAGCGGCAGGGAGGGGATGTGGCAAGAGGTAAACGTCACTTTTCTTGCACATTGCATGCGATTGCGGAACTTTTACTCATTCCGGATATATTTTACTGAACCACAAGGATATTTCTTCGCCAGCGAGCATCACGGCTCTTATTTTTCAGCCAGTCTAAACCTGCGCGGAAGGGTTGCCGATGTGTTAAATTATCGGCCACCAGAAGAGAAGGAGTCATAACGAAGATGAAATCGATTGGTATTTTCTGCGGTTCTTCAGCTGGCGAAAATCCGCTGTACCTCGAAACCGCCCGTCTGGTTGGACGTACGCTGGCGCAGCAGGGGTTGGCGCTTGTCTATGGCGGCGGCAAAGTTGGTCTGATGGGGGCGGTCGCCGATGCGGCGCTGGAGGCCGGTGGCGTGGTGATCGGCGTGATGCCGCGCGGCCTGGTGGAGCGGGAAATTGCCCACCGCGGCTTGACGGAGCTGCATGTGGTCGAGGATATGCACGAGCGGAAAACCAAAATGGCGGCGCTGGCGGATGGCTTTATTGCCCTGCCGGGCGGGGCGGGGACGCTCGAGGAGATTTTCGAACAATGGACCTGGGCGCAGCTGGGGATCCATGAGAAACCGTGCGCGTTCCTGAATATTAAGGGTTATTACGATCCGCTTCAGGCGATGGTCGATAACATGGTACGGGAAGGGTTTATGCACCCGCGCTACGCGGAGATGCTGCCGTTCGCTACCTCGGCAGACGAGATTATCGCCGGTTTTCGCGACTATACGCCGCCGGCCCGAAAATGGGTTCAGCAGCCAGCTATTTAAACATCAAGCGCAGGGTAAACAGCGCGCAGACGATGAGCAGTAACAGCAGCAATTCGAAGCGATAGCGTTGCAGCATGATGTCCTCCTGAAAAAAAACCGGCGCTGTTCAGCGCCGGTTTATCACCTTAACGCCCTGACCATTATGCCGCCGGTTTAGCTGCATGGTGCGTCGTTTTATGGTGTTTCTTCGCCGCCTGCGCTTTCTGCGCTACTGCCGGTTTAGCAGCGGCTTTATGGTGTTTCTTCGCCGCCTGGGCTTTTTGCTCAGCAGCCGGTTTTGCAGCGGCTTTGTGGTGTTTCTTCGCCGCCTGCGCTTTCTGCTCGGCTGCCGGTTTCGCGGCCGCTTTGTGATGTTTCTTATGGTGAACGGTAGTATGGCTGGCTGCTGCACTCGGGGTGGTGCTTGCCGCATCGGCAGCGAAAGCAACTGATGACAGACCCATAGCAGCGGCAACGACCAGAGCTAATACTTTTTTCATTCTGAAATCCTCGACTTGGTTTCTTGAGTAACCCCACTGCGGGGCTGTTGGCAACACTATAAGCGCCTGCCGGGAGGCTATCAGTGAGTCTTTGGTGTCAGGGAGTAACGGAATGTACAACGCGCCGTTATAGCGAAGAACGAAAAAGCCCGCCGGAGCGGCGGGCTTAGACAAGTTAGCGCGCAGCGCGCTGTAAGATGATGCTGGAAGGCTGGCGCTGCAGAAAACGCATCCGCAGCATCATCATGATGGCGGCGGAGGTCAGACCGATGATAAATCCGCACCAGAAACCGGCAGGTCCCATGCGGGGCACAATCATATCGGTCAGCGCCAGCAGATAGCCGCTCGGCAAACCCAGCACCCAGTACGCGGTAAAGGTAATGAAAAAGATAGACCGCGTATCTTTATAGCCGCGCAGAATGCCGCTGCCGATCACCTGAATAGAGTCGGAGATCTGATAGATAGCCGCCAGCAGCATCAGGTGCGAGGCCAGCGTCACCACCTCGGGATTATCGTTATACAGCAGCGCAATCTGCTTACGCATCAGGACGGTAAAGATAGCGGTAAATACTGCCAGGCAGATCCCCACGCCCACGCCGGTGCGGGCCGAAACCTGGGCATCGATCGTTGAGCCCTGGCCAAGGCGGAAGCCGACGCGAATGGTGACCGCCGCCGCCAGCGACAGCGGCAGAACGAACATCAGCGAGCTGAAATTAAGCGCGATCTGGTGACCAGCGACGTCAATGATCCCGAGCGGGGAGACCAGCAGCGCGACGACGGCAAACAGAGTGACTTCAAAGAACAGCGCCAGAGCAATGGGCAGCCCCAGCTGCACCAGCCGTAACAGGACGGCAAAATCAGGGCCGCTGAAGCGCTCGGCGCAGCGGATATCGCGCATCGTACGCGCCCGGCGCACCCACCACAGCATGCTGGCGAACATCACCCAGTAAACGGAGGCCGTCGCCACACCGCAGCCGACGCCGCCCAGCTCGGGCATGCCGAAATGACCATAGATAAAAATATAGTTCACCGGAATGTTGACCAGTAATCCAATAAAGCCCATGACCATCCCGGGCTTGGTTTTTGCCAGCCCTTCACACTGGTTACGGGCGACCTGGAAGAACAGATAGCCCGGAGCGCCCCACAGCAGCGCGCGCAGGTAGCCAACCGCCTTCTCTGCCAACAGCGGATCGATGTTATGCATGGAGCTGATGATGTATCCGGCGTTCCACAGCACGACCATGATCAGCACCGAGACAAAGCCGGCCAGCCAGAAGCCCTGGCGCACCTGCGGCGCGATACGCTCTCGCCGCCCGGATCCGTTAAGCTGCGCCACCACCGGGGTCAGCGCCAGCAGAAGGCCGTGGCCGAAGAGGATCGCCGGCAGCCAGATGGAGGTCCCGATGGCCACGGCGGCCATATCCGTGGCGCTGTAGCCACCCGCCATCACGGTATCGACAAAACCCATCGCCGTCTGCGCCACCTGCGCAAGGATGACGGGTATAGCCAGAGCTAATAACTGACGCGCTTCAACGAAATACTTCTGCACGTGAACACCTTCGAATTGTTGTTATTTTGAGACTAAAAAAGCCGCCGTAACTGGCAGCAAGGGGATAAAAATGAGGAATTTCCAGTCTATTGTAGCGAGGATTGGCTATTAAGCCAGTGAAAAAAGAGTCGAGGCACGAAGCGCGCTGGCAACCGCTTTGCCCTCCTGTTATTGTTCCCGATAGCGAAAGCGGTAATGATACCGTCATGATTTTCAACAGGAGCCAAACATGTTTACTGGTATTGTTCAGGGAACCGCGAAAGTGGTCTCCATTGATGATAAACCCAATTTTCGCACTCACGTGGTTGAGTTACCGGCACATATGCTGGAGGGGCTGGAAACCGGCGCTTCGGTAGCCAACAACGGCTGCTGCCTGACGGTGACCGAAATCAACGGCGCGCGCATCAGCTTCGATCTGATGAAAGAGACGCTGCGGATTACCAATCTTGGCGATATTGAGGTCGGCGATGAAGTGAACGTCGAGCGAGCGGCGAAATTTAGTGATGAAATCGGCGGGCATTTAATGTCCGGCCACATTATGACCACCGCGGAAATCGTGAAGATTCTGACTTCCGAAAATAACCGTCAGATCTGGTTTAGAGTGCAGGATCCAACGCTGATGAAATACATCCTCTATAAAGGATTCATCGGTATTGACGGCATTAGTCTGACGGTGGGTGAGGTGACGGCGACCCGTTTCTGCGTGCATCTTATTCCGGAGACGCTGCAGCGGACCACCCTGGGAGCGAAAAAACTGGGCGATCGCGTCAATATTGAAATTGATCCGCAGACCCAGGCGGTTGTCGATACGGTCGAACGCGTGCTGGCCGCGAAAGAGATGGCGGCTAAGGTCAATGAAACCTGAAAAAAAATCCCCCGCCGATAAGCGGGGGAGTGTTATTTAACGGGCGACGCGCAGTCCATGTTCAATACCGCGCGAGAACACCACCTGCCAGAGCTGAATGTCGCGGGCGCGGAAGGCGCCGGCGCAGGCGTTCAGATAATAGGTAAACATGCGTTTGAAACGCTCAGAATAGTTATCGGCAATTTCCGGCCAGCTGGCGAGGAAACGCTCATACCAGGCCATCAGGGTCGTGTCGTAATCAGCGCCGAAGTTGTGCCAGTCTTCCATCACAAAATGCTTCTCGCTGGCTTCGGCAATGTGACGCACGGAAGGCAGGCAGCCGTTCGGGAAGATATATTTATCGATCCACGGGTCAACGTTATGGTCGGTGACCTTGGAGCCAATGGTGTGCAGTAAAAAGCGGCCGTTGGGTTTCAAATTACGGTCGGCAACCTCAAAGTAGGTAGCGTAATTTTTCGGCCCCACGTGCTCAAACATGCCAACGGAGACGATGCGGTCAAAGCTGTCGTGCAGATCGCGATAATCCTGGAGACGAATCTCTACATCGAGATCGGCGCAGCGCGCCTGGGCCATTTTTTGTTGCTCGGCGGAGATAGTGACGCCGACGACGCTGACCTGATAATTTCGCGCCATATATTCGGCGAGACCGCCCCATCCACAGCCAATATCCAGTACCCGCATGCCTGGCTCCAGCTCCAGTTTGCGGCAGATGAGATCCAGCTTAGCCTGCTGGGCGGCCTCGAGGCTCTGCGCCTCTTTCCAGTAACCGCAGGAATATTGCATATAGGGATCAAGCATCCGGCTGAAGAGATCGTTGCCGAGGTCGTAGTGCTCTTTACCGACAATCCAGGCACGTTTTTTACTTTGTAGATTAAACAGACGAGCGCCTGCGATGCGGAGTGTGTCTTTGAAATGGTGTGGGAGCTGCTTTTCCAACCCGGCGCGTAACACCTTGTGGAAGAATATATCCAGACGCTCGCATTCCCACCAGCCGTCCATATAGCTTTCGCCTAAACCCAGCGAACCTTCCTGCAAAACCCGTTTAAAAAAGAGAGGATTTTTAACCCGCAGGTCGGACGGCGCGGAGCCATTGATTTCAATTCCCGCACGGCCTAATAATTCAGCTGCAATCCGGTACCAGTCATCATTTGGTACACTTACTTCTTCTATACACGATGAACTCATAGCTTCTCCATCACGCCCAAGTGATCAGAACCTTAAAACAGCGTAGACGCTTTTTTGGCTTTGTGAGAAATCTCACGGATAATCCGTGAAGTCGCTATCCGACGTAAACAGAGGAAGGGAGATAACCCTTGCCGAAAGGCCTTCCATGGTGAAACGGAGGCATCCTGCATCCGTTAATCTGTAACTATTTTCTATTTATGTGAACCCGGATCCAGTATAGGACGCTAAGTACTGGCTTTCAATAAAAATTTCTTAGCATGCTAACGACTGGTCCGGGCCCTGGCGACGGGCATTACGCGTGGGAAGAGTGGGGTGTCAGCTCCGGCGTCTGCTGCAGGCGATAGCCTATTCCGGCTAAGCCAATCGAAACCAGCATTACGCTGGTGGTGGTCAGCAGCGGCGTGGCGATCAGCGCGGATACCAGCAGACTGGTCAGGAAGCACAGGCCAAGCTGCAGGGTATTTTGCAGCGCCGCCGCGCGGCCGGTCGCCTGCGGAAAAGGCTTCAGCGCCTGAGCAACCACGATGGGGTAGATCCCGCCGTTGACCACCGCCATCATGCAGAACGGGATCATTAACGCCACCAGCGAGGCATGGGTTTGCAGGCCCACCAGCCAGGTGGCGGCTACGCTGACGGCAAAAATCACCAGCAGCCACGGCAGCATCTGTTGACCGGACCATTTCTGCAGCAGCGCGCGACAGCCATAGCCTCCCACCAGAAAGGCGATGGTCTGCGGAATATAGCTCAGGCCGATAGCGGTTGGGCCATAGCCCATTTCATGCAGGATAAAAGGTGAACCGGTAAGCCAGGCGAAGAAGCTGGCGGAACAGGCGGCGTAGATCAGGACGTTGCCGCTGTATTCCCGGGAGCGCAGCAGCGCGAGAAAGGTGATCTTTTGCTGCGTCACTACTACTGACTTCGCGGCTGCCTTCAGGCGAAGGGCAGGCAGCATCAGCAGCAGAGTGATGGCGAACAGGGTGGCGAAGATGGCTTGCCACTCGAAGTGCACCAGCAGCCAGCTGCCCAGCAGCGGGGCCAGCGCCGGCGACAGTCCTACCAGCGGCATAATGGTGGCGAAGATGCGGTTCGTGCGCTGGGCAGGATAGTAATCGGCGACCATCGCCTGCCAGGTAACGGCCGCGGCACAGACGCCAATCGCCTGCAGAAAGCGCAGCGCCAGCATCAGGGTGGTGTTGTGCACCCACAGCATCCCCAGACAGCCGGCCGCGAAAATCGCCAGGCCGCTCAGCAGCACCGGTTTACGTCCATAGCGGTCCGACAGCGGTCCCCAGAACAGCTGGCCCAGCGCGAAGCCGGCGAGGAACAGGCTCAGGCTGGCGCTAATGGAGGCGGCGGAGGTGTTGAGATCCTGCTGCATGGCGGCAAACGCCGGCAGGTACATATCGGTGGCCAGAAAGCCCAGCACGCTCAGGCCGGCCAGCCAGACTAAAAATCCTTTCCCGGGTTGTGACATAACGTTCTCATAGTTGGTGTACAGGTACGATGCCGCAGAGTGTAGGGAGTGCATTGTGGCTTGTGAAACGCTAATATTTGTCACATGCATTCAAAAATTTTGCAGGCAGAAAATGTGGTCTGAATACTCTCTGGAAGTGGTTGATGCCGTCGCCCGTAACGGCAGCTTCAGCGCGGCCGCGCAGGAGCTTCACCGGGTGCCTTCCGCGGTCAGCTATACCGTGCGTCAGCTCGAAGAGTGGCTCGCCGTTCCCTTATTTGAGCGTCGCCATCGTGATGTGGAGTTGACCCCCGCCGGGGTCTGGTTTTTACAGGAAGGGCGCTCTGTTATCAAAAAAATGCAGATCACCCGCCAGCAGTGTCAGCAAATTGCGAACGGCTGGCGCGGACAGTTGTCGATCGCAGTGGATGATATTGTGAAACCGGCGCGGATGCGTCAAATGATCGTCGATTTCTATCGCCATTTTCCCGACGTCGAACTGATCGTCTTTCAGGAAGTATTCAATGGTGTATGGGATGCGCTGGCCGACGGCCGCGTTGAGCTGGCGATTGGCGCAACGCGATCTATTCCGGTCGGCGGTCGCTATGCGTTCCGCGATATGGGGATGCTGAGCTGGGACTGCGTGGTGGCGAGCGATCATCCGCTGGCAAAGATGGAGGGACCCCTGAGCGACGACGTCCTGCGTAACTGGCCGTCGCTGGTGCGGGAGGATACCTCGCGCTCGTTGCCTAAACGGACAACATGGTTGCTGGATAACCAGAAGAGGGTCGTCGTCCCTGACTGGGAATCATCAGCAACCTGTTTGTCGGCAGGACTCTGCGTCGGCATGGTGCCGAGCCATTTCGCCCGTCCATGGATAGATCGCGGCGAGTGGACTGCGCTGGCGCTGGAAAATCCGTTCCCGGATGCCGCCTGCTGCCTGACGTGGCAGCAGAACGATGCCTCACCGGCGCTGAACTGGATGCTTGACTATCTGGGGGACAGCGACACGCTGAATCGGGAGTGGCTGCGGGCGCCGGAGAGATCCGCGCCCGCCAGATGCCTTAACGACGATAATCGACAAACGGGCCATCCGCTACCGAGCGGCGCTCAACCAGACGAGGGTGCACTTCGATAGACTGCGACTCTTCACGCTTGTTGACGATACGATCCAACAGCATGTTAAATGCGGCCTCGCCCAGGGAATCTTTCGGCTGATGAATGGTGGTTAACGCCGGGCTGAAATAGCGGGCGTTGCGCACATTATCATAACCGATCAGCGAAATGTCCTGCGGCACCCGCAGTCCCATTTCATCCGCCGCGCAGATAGCGCCCATCGCCATGATATCGCCGCCGCAGAAGACCGCCGTCGGGCGGTGCTGCTGGTTTAGGATCTGCTGCATTGCGCGGTAGCCGGACTCCGGCTCGAAGTCGCCCTGCACAATCCAGTTTTCCGGCACGCTGATATGCGCCTCTTTCATCGCCTGCATGAAGCCGGCCAGTCGCCCCGCGCCGGTGTTGCGCTCCAGCGGACCCGGGATCACGCCGATTTCGCGATGGCCGCGTTCAATCAGGTAGCGTCCGGCGATATAGCCGCCCTGGAAGGCGTTATCGATCACCGCATCGGTGAAGTCGGCTTTCGCCTCGCCCCAGTCCATCACCACCATCGGGATATGGCGGTACTCTTCCAGCATGCTCAATACCGAATCCGGATACTCGGAACACATCACCAGCAGACCGTCTACGCGCTTTTGCGCCATCATCGACAGATAGGCGCGCTGTTTTTCCAGATCGTTCCACGCGTTACCGAGGATCAGAGTATAGCCCTTCTGGAAGCAGCTCTTTTCAACGGACTCAATAATTTCAGCGAAATAGGCGGCTTCGCTACTGGTCGCCAGCAGGCCAATCGATTTGGTGTGATTGACTTTCAGGCTGCGCGCCACGGCGCTCGGCGAGTAGTGCAGCTCTTTGATCGCCGCCCATACCGCATTACGCGTCTCTTCGGCAACGAAACGGGTTTTGTTAATTACATGTGACACAGTTGTAGTGGAAACGTTTGCGCGTTTCGCTACATCTTTAATAGTTGCCATTACATCTCACTCCATGCCTTGACCTGATCGCCTGATCATCGATACGTAAACGTTTGCCTACACACACCCTGAATACAATTTTCAACATTGCATCACGTCGGGAAAACGACACAGAACGACAGGAAGGGGTCAATGGCCGATACGCTTTTAAATTAGCGTGGGATTTTGTCCGATCTTGGGGCAAAGTGGAAGAGCAAAAATGTGCATCGCCCTAAATCCCGGAAGATTTTTGCGATTTTTTGTGCAAAAATGAGCAAGCTCACTTTTGGTGTGGGGATAACAAGAGGGAAAAATGATGGATACCAATTTAAAGTTTTCGCTGATCACCACGATTATTGCTCTCGGCGTGATTGTCGCTTTCAGCCTGACCGCCATACTGCACTAATGTTTCGCTGAGGGAGGAGCGCCGCTTCCTCCCCATATCCCGCTATTATTATCAATTCTGCAAAAATCTTTTGTCATTTCGTTCACTTTTGTTTTTTTGTGATTGATGTCATGCTTTTGACTTCTGATGTTACGCCGTCCTCTCTGACGGTCTGATGGAGTCATTGAATGAAAATCAACTTTCCTTTACTTGCGCTGGCGATCGGCGCCTTTGGCATCGGTACCACCGAGTTCTCCCCGATGGGATTGCTGCCGGTGATTGCGAAAGGTGTGGACGTCTCGATACCGGTAGCGGGAATGCTGATCAGTGCGTATGCCATCGGCGTCATGGTCGGCGCACCGCTGATGACGCTGCTGTTGTCGCATCGCGCACGGCGCAATGCGCTGATTTTTCTGATGGGTATCTTCACCGTCGGCAACCTGTTGTCATCCATCGCGCCGGATTACACCACGCTGCTGCTGTCGCGTATTATTACCAGCCTCAACCACGGCGCTTTTTTCGGCCTGGGATCGGTGGTGGCGGCCAGCGTCGTGCCAAAGCATAAGCAGGCCAGCGCGGTAGCCACTATGTTTATGGGCCTGACCATCGCCAACATTGGCGGCGTGCCGGCGGCCACCTGGCTTGGCGAAACCATCGGTTGGCGGATGTCCTTCCTTGCTACTGCGGGATTAGGCCTGCTGGCGATGGTTAGCCTGTGGTTCTCCCTGCCGAAGGGCAGCGCGGGGGAACGTCCTGATGTCAAAAAAGAGCTTTCTGTCCTGCTGCGCCCGCAGGTGCTCTCCGCGTTGCTGACCACCGTGCTGGGCGCCGGGGCGATGTTTACGCTGTATACCTACATTTCGCCAGTGCTCAATACGCTGACCCACGCTTCATCGCTGTTTATAACCGCGATGCTGGTGCTGATTGGCGTCGGTTTTTCGCTAGGCAACTATCTGGGCGGCAAATTTGCTGACCGGTCGGTCTCCGGCACGCTGAAGGGCTTTCTGCTGCTGCTGATGGCGATCATGCTGGCGATCCCGCTGCTGGCGCAATCCCAGGCCGGGGCGGCCATCAGCATGATTGTCTGGGGCGCAGCAACCTTTGCGGTGGTTCCGCCGCTGCAGATGCGGGTTATGCGCGTAGCGCATGAGGCGCCGGGGCTCTCTTCTTCGGTGAATATCGGCGCGTTCAACCTCGGCAACGCGCTGGGCGCCGCCGCCGGTGGGGCGGTGATCTCTGGCGGACTGGGCTATGCGTTTGTGCCGGTGATGGGCGCGATTATCGCTGGTCTGGCGCTGCTGCTGGTCTGGTTTAGCGGGCGAGCGCAGCCGGAAGAGGCTTTCGCCAGCCAGTAATCATCGGCTGGGCAAGGGCAAAAAAACCGCAGCCAGGGAGACCCCGCTGCGGTTTGTCGTTTATGCCGCCAGGTTAGCCGCAACAAACTTCCAGTTTACCAGCGCCCAGAAGTGGTCCAGGTAGCTTGGACGGGCGTTGCGGTAGTCGATGTAGTAGGCGTGTTCCCAAACGTCAACGGTCAGCAGCGGCTTCGCGTCGGTGGTCAGCGGGGTGCCGGCGTTGCTGGTGGAGACGATAGCGAGGCTGCCGTCGGCATTTTTGACCAGCCAGGTCCAGCCAGCGCCGAAGTTTTTCGCCGCGGCATCGGTAAATTTGGCTTTAAAATCCGCGAAGCTGCCGAAAGATTTGGCGATTGCGGCCGCCAGTTCGCCTTCCGGTTCGCCGCCGGCGTTAGGCGCCAGGCAGTTCCAGTAGAAGGTGTGATTCCAGACCTGCGCTGCGTTGTTGAATACGCCGCCTTCAGACGTGCGGACGATCTCTTCGAGGGATTTGCCTTCGAACGCAGTGCCTTTGATCAGGTTGTTGAGGTTAGTGACATACGCCTGGTGGTGTTTACCGTAGTGATATTCCAGGGTTTCTGCGGAAATGTGCGGCGCCAGGGCGTCTTTTGCATATGGTAATGCAGGTAATTCAAACGACATTGCTACTCTCCTTATAACTTTTTGTTTTATCTCACATTGACAGGATGAGGTTTTCACCTGAATCGTGTTCTGACCGCCCGACGCTGTCGCGTCCCGGGCGTGTTATTGTATTGAGAATGTTAACATTTGCCGCAAGCAGTGAAAAGCCTTACAACGATAAAGGCTATTATCTCCGGTGCATGTGGTGAAGGCTTAACCGTTTTCTGCAGGAGTGGCCGATAAGCCGCCAAAATTGTTGCAACCATGTATAAGGAGATGCCCTCTGCGGATTTGCGAACTCGCATGGCGATTAACTACTCTGCTTCGCCGCTGTCACGCAATGCGCTGAATAAAAAATAAAACTTTAATATCAAACGTTTAATAAAAATATGCGCTCAGGCAATCGTCGCTATGCCAATAATTCATTGTCTATTTTTTAATTTGTATGACAAATATAGCCGCCAGCAGTAATTTCCCCAGGATGACGACGATGGCAAAAACAGATGAGGTGGTGAGCGCGAAAATGATCCCGGTGGTGCAGGGGATTGTTGACTGGATCGAAGCACATATTTTCGACACCCTGTCGGTGAGCGCGATTGCGAAAAAGTCCGGCTACTCACACTGGTACTTCCAGCGACAATTCGCCATGGTAACGGGCTGCACGCTGGCAAGCTACGTCAGCCGACGAAAGATGACGATTGCGACAATCTATTTAACGCAGACGCAGGCGTCGATACAGAGTATTTCTCAGTGCCTGGGATACGAGGGACAAGCCGCTTTCTGCCGGACCTTTCACCGTCACTTTGGCATGTCGCCGACCCGCTATCGTCGTGATACGCCGGGCAAAGAGAGCAATCTGCAATATCCCTTGCGGGTGGGGATGGAGATCGAGCAGGAGAGGCGGTCTGCCGCCGCAGCGGCAGACCGGGATCAGCGAATGGTTTTCGGCGTCATGACGCGACGAGCGCCGACATAATGGCGAACCCAGTAATCCTCGCTCAGGGAGGTGATTTGAATATCACGACCTGTGCGCGGCGACTGAATGAATTTTCCGTTGCCGACGTAGACGCCGACATGGTCGGCAGCGCCCCGTCCGCGGGTGCGGAAGAAGACTAAATCGCCGCTCTGCAGTTCATCACGATCCACCGGACGCGCATCGCGCAGGTGGTACATTTCGTTGGCCGTACGCGGGATGTGGATCTTGACCAGGTCCTTATAGGCGTAATAGACCAGCCCGCTGCAGTCAAACCCGGTGCGCGGCGAGGTGCCGCCCCAGCGATAGGGTTTACCCAACTGGCCCATCAGTTTATTCATCGCGGTACTTTGCGCTTTTTGCACCCGGACCTTGTGGGCGTCGGCGATCGTTAAATTCGCTTCGCTGGCCTCGGGCTTACAGCGTTTTTTATAGCCCTTGCGCACCACGCACTTGCTTTTGACGCTGTTTAGCGCCAGGGTCGGCTCGGCGCTGGCGGCGACCGTTTTCGCGCACTGCTTTTTATAACCTTTACGCAGCACGCATTTTTTCGTCGCGCCGGCGGCCTGACGATGAAGTGCGGTTTGGCTTGCTGCGGTAGTGCGGGTAGGGAGCCGGGTGCGCGAGGACTTTTTACTGGTGGTTTTAGCGGTGGTTTTAGTTTTTTGACTGGTTGCTTTTTTCTTGCGCTCTGAGCCACTTTTCGCGGGCAACGCTTTTGGCGAAGCGGAGGCGTGCGTATGCCCTGATGCCTGAGCCAGTGGCGTGAATGAGATAGACGTGAACAGTAATGCACAGAGCGATATCGCGATTTTGTTTAGCCGCGCCACTGAGCAATCCCCTGATTAATTACAGACATGTACAAATGCCTGACGATGAATGACAAACCGGAATGATTCTAAAGCATAAAAAGCCGGAAAGTTAATATTCTTTTGTATCAAAAATGTCGATTGGTTAACGATTGCAAGAAAACGCGTCAGACATTGACCGCCTCGCACAGAAAATGCGCAATGAGCGCCCGCCTGCGACCGCAAAATGATATTTTTAAGGCAACTTCGCGCAACAGAAGATAAAATATGAATAGTGAAAAAAATGTTATTATCCGTCCTGCCTACAGGACGCTACAATGACAAGTTACTGCCGTAGAAAGAAGTTTAAGGAAGCACGACAATGAGCTCGACTTTAGAAAAGATCCAACGCCAAATCGCTGAAAACCCGATCCTGTTGTACATGAAAGGGTCGCCGAAGCTGCCAAGCTGCGGTTTCTCTGCCCAGGCCGTTCAGGCGCTGTCCGCCTGTGGCGAACGTTTTGCTTACGTTGATATTCTGCAGAACCCGGATATCCGCGCCGAGCTGCCTAAATACGCCAACTGGCCGACTTTCCCGCAGCTGTGGGTAGACGGTGAACTGGTGGGCGGCTGCGATATCGTCATCGAAATGTACCAGCGCGGTGAACTGCAGCAGCTGATCAAAGAGACGGCGGCAAAGTACCATACCGACGAGCCAAAAGCGGAGTAATTCCCGCCATCAGTAAAAAAGCGACTTCCTGGAAGTCGCTTTTTTTATCACTCCGGGGTGGCTACGGGCAGCGGCCAGCCGCCCAGACGCTTCCAGCGGTTCACGATCTCGCAAAACAGCTGCGCCGTCTGCTCGGTATCATACAGGGCGGAGTGAGCCTGCGCGCCGTCGAACGGCATACCCGCGGCAATACAGGCTTTCGACAGCACCGTCTGGCCCAGCGCCAGCCCGCTTAGCGCGGCGGTGTCGAAGGTAACAAACGGATGGAAAGGGTTGCGTTTAAGTCCCGCGCGTTCGGCGGCGGTCATGGTGAAGCTGTGGTCAAAGGTGGCATTGTGCGCCACCATGATTGCCCGGCTGCAGTCGCTCTCTTTCATCCCTTTGCGCACCATTTTGAAGATGGCATGCAGGGCATCGTATTCGCTGACGGCCCCGCGCTGCGGGTCATGCGGGTTAATCCCGTTAAAAGCTAGCGCTTCGGGCTGCAGATTGGCGCCCTCGAAAGGTTCAACATGGAAATGCAGCGTTTCATCGGGCATCAGCCAGCCGTGCTCATCCATCTTCAACGTAATGGCGGCGATCTCCAGCAGGGCGTCGGTTTTGGCGTTAAATCCTGCGGTTTCAACATCGATCACCACCGGATAAAAACCGCGGAAACGGTCGCACAGACCATTCAGTTGAGCGTTCTCGGACATCAGATTCTCTTAGCTGGAAAAAAGTAGCGCGCATTATGGCAAATTTTGCCGCGGCTTGCAGCAGGCAGGGGTGAAAACAACGGGCGCCGTAGCGCCCGGGCGAGCCATGGCATTAAATATGCCAGCGTGGGGAAGCGTTAGTTGCCCAGACCTTTGCCGGCATCTTTCTCTTCAATGAGCTCGATTTTGTAACCGTCCGGATCTTCCACGAAGGCGATGACGGTGGTGCCGCCTTTTACCGGCCCGGCTTCACGGGTGACGTTGCCCCCGTTCTGACGGATCCGTTCGCAGGCTTCGGCGGCGTTATCGACGCTCAGCGCGATATGGCCGTAGGCGGTGCCCAGCTCATAGCTGTCCACGCCCCAGTTGTAGGTCAGTTCGATTACCGCGGTTTCGCTCTCTTCGCCGTAGCCGACAAAGGCGAGGGAGTACTTGTACTCCGGGTTTTCGCTGGTGCGCAGCAGCTTCATGCCCAACACGTTGGTATAGAAGTCGATAGAACGTTGCAGGTCGCCAACGCGCAGCATGGTGTGGAGTAAGCGCATAATGTCCCCTATGCAGTTTATTTGATAGATCAGAACGTTGAGTATAGCGGCGATACGTCGCCGCTATCAATGGAGGGATTACAGAGTCGGGTAATCGGTGTAGCCTTCCGCGCCGCCGCCGTAGAAGGATTCCGGGCGTTGCGGGTTAAGCGGCGCTTTTTTCTGCAGGCGAGCCACCAGATCCGGGTTGGCGATGTAATCGCGGCCAAAGGCCACGGCATCAATCAGCCCTTTATTGATAAGATCGTTGGCTTTTTCTACTGTGTAAGCGCCAGCGCCAATGATCACCCCCGGGAAGCGGTCGCGGACTTTCTGACGGAAAGCTTCACTGTAAGGTTTGCCGCCCGCCCAGTCCGGCTCGGACATGTGCAGATAGGCGATACCGCGTTTCGCCAGCTCGCTAATCAGATACAGCGCGTCTTCTTCTTCGTTCGGGCCATTATCCACATTCTGGAAGCTGCCAATCGGCGACACGCGGATGCCAATGCGCTCGGCGCTCCACTCTTGACTCACGGCGTCAACCACTTCCAGCACCAGACGGGCACGGTTCTCCACGCTGCCGCCGTACTGATCGGTACGCTGGTTCGCCGATGGCGAGAGGAACTGGTGCAGCAGATAGCCGTGGGCTGAGTGCAGCTCAACCAGATCGAAGCCGGCGTCACGGGCATTGCCGACCGCCTGACGGAAATCGTTGACGATCCCTGGGATCTCTGCGGTTTCCAGGGCGCGGGGCATTGAGGTGTCGACGCGAATGGCGTGGCCGTTTTCGTCACGCAGTGAGGTACGGGTGCCCGCGCTCAGCGCGGAAGGCGCTACCGGGGCGGCGCCGCCAGGCTGCAGGCTGCTATGGGAAATTCGGCCTGTGTGCCACAGCTGGACGGCGATATGACCATTTTCGGCATGAACGCCGGCGGTGATTTTCTGCCAGGCGGCAATCTGCTCCGGGCTGTGCAGCCCAGGCGCGCCGGCGTAGCCTTTGGCCTGCGCGGAGATCTGCGTCGCTTCGGTGATGATCAGCCCGGAACTGGCGCGCTGGCGGTAGTATTCGCCCATCAGCGGAGTAGGGATATCGCCCGGCTCAATGCTGCGCAGACGCGTCAACGGCGCCATAAATACGCGATTAGGGACGGTGACCGCACCGACTTTCAGTGGGCTGAATAATTTTGCTTCCGACATAGTGACTCCTGAGTAGACCGGTCGTCTAGTAACTGATGAAATAAAAACGCCTGTTATACCGCAGGCGCCGCAATAATCTGTTTGGCGTGGGCAAGGGCGCTTTCCAGCGGCGTTGCGCTACGCGTAATTTTGGCCTGCAGGTTGGCCCCGAGCCACAGGGAATACAGCACCTGCGACAGGGTCATGGCCTCGCCGTCAAATGCGAGACTGCCTTCCTGACGTCCTTTCTCCAGCGCGTCGCCCAGCAGGGCGATAATCTGGCTGGCTCCGCGATCCATGGCGGCGCGCATATCTTCCGACAGATCGCAAACCTCCGCGGATAGCTTGACAGTAAGACACCCGCTAATAATCCCCTGCTGGCAGAACTGATTCAGCGTGTGCTGATAGTAGGCCAGCAGGCGATCGCGATAGTTACCGTCGCCATGATCGAAGTGGTCGACCAGGCGCTGCAGATATCCGGTGTAGTGATGTTCAAGCAGCGCGACGCCGAAGGCTTCCTTAGAGCGAAAGTAGTGGTAGAAGGAGCCCTTGGGCACCTCCGCCGTCTTCAGAAGTTCGCTCAAGCCCATTCCGGTAAAACCGCGATGCATGCAAAGCTGCTCGCCGGTGGCCAGGATATGTTCTCGGGTATCGCAATCGCTGTGTCTGTTCATGCTGCACACTGTAGTAGACCGATTGGTCTAATGCAAGCGTCGGCGGAAAAATGTTAGCTGGCGCAGCACGTAGTGAACAAAATTTGCGTCGGCGCGGGGAAACGTCTTCAATGAAAGGAGACGAGGGGACAGGAGGCGTGTGGTGGCAGAGCAGTTAGAATTTTTCCCGGTGCAGAGCCCGTGCCGGGGAATATGTCAGACCGATGAGCGCGGCTACTGTCGCGGCTGTTTCCGCAGCCGTGAGGAACGTTTTAACTGGCAAACGATGAGCGATGCGCAGAAACAGGAGGTTTTGCGTCTTTGCCGCCAACGGCTGCTGCGCAAAATACGCGCGAACAGGCCGGAGCCGGCGGAAGAACCGCAGCAACCCTCACTGTTTTAAGCCAAAAATTACGTATACTCAGAGCACTTTTTTATTGAGGAAGCGGTTATGGTTCAGCGTATTGCTATGGCTCCCCAGGGGCCGGAATTTTCACGTTTTGTGATGGGCTACTGGCGTCTGATGGACTGGAAAATGTCGCCTGGCGAGCTGGTCAGCTTTATTGAGCAGCATCTCGATTTAGGCGTAACCACCGTCGATCACGCCGATATCTATGGCGATTATCAGTGTGAGGCTGCCTTTGGCGAAGCGCTGAAGCGAGCGCCGCATCTGCGTAGCCGGATGGAAATCGTCAGCAAATGCGGTATCGCCACCCGGGCGCGCGCTGAGAACACCATTGGCCACTACATTACCGACCGCGATCACATCGTGCTCAGCGCCGAGCAATCGCTGCGTAATCTGGCGACGGACCATCTCGACTTGCTGCTGATCCACCGGCCGGACCCACTGATGGACGCCGACGAGGTAGCCGAAGCTTTTCTCGCGCTGCATCATAGCGGTAAAGTGCGCCATTTTGGCGTCTCGAACTTTACCCCCGCCCAGTTCACCTTGCTGCAGTCACGTCTGCCGTTTACCCTGGCCACCAACCAGGTCGAAATTTCACCGGTGCATCAGCCGCTGCTGCTCGACGGTACTCTCGATCAGCTGCAGCAACTGCGTATTCGTCCGATGGCGTGGTCTTGTCTTGGCGGTGGTCGCCTGTTTAACGAAGAGGGCTTCCAGGCGCTGCGCGATGAGCTGGCGCAGGTGGCGCACGAGCTTAACGCCGACAGCATCGAACAGGTAGTTTATGCCTGGGTGCTGCGTCTGCCGTCGCAGCCGCTGCCGATTATTGGCTCGGGCAAAATCGAGCGCGTGCGCTCGGCGATTGTGGCTGAAAAACTCAGCATGACCCGTCAGCAGTGGTTCCGCATCCGTAAAGCCGCGCTCGGGTACGACGTACCGTAACGGGCATTTCCCCTCCGGAAAGGCGTTCCTGGTTTACACTTAACAGGGAGACAGCCATCCGGAGGTGTTATGCAACGATGTATTCTCGCGATCTTATCCCTCGCATTTTGCGCTGGCGCACAGGCCGTTAGTGAAGATGTGCAACTTAATCTCGTGACCACCCAGGGCGTCGGTCAGACCATCGGCAGCGTCAAAATCACCGAAACCGACCGCGGACTCGAGTTCGCCCCCACTCTGCGGGCGCTACCGCCGGGTAAGCACGGGTTTCATATTCATGCCGAAGGCAGCTGCCAGCCGGCGATGAAAGAAGGTAAAGCCGTGGCCGCCGGGGCGGCGGGCGGACATTACGATCCGCAGCATACCGGCAAACACGAAGGGCCGTTGGGGGCCGGGCATCTTGGCGACCTGCCCCTGCTGGTGGTCAACGATGCGGGCGTAGCCGACCAGCCGATTATTGCTCCGCGCCTGAAAACGCTGGCGGAGGTGAAAGGGAAAGCGCTGATGGTCCACGTAGGCGGGGATAACATGGCCGACAGTCCGCAGCCGCTGGGCGGCGGCGGCGAACGGTTTGCCTGCGGGGTGATTAAGTAGTTCCTTCGCCAATTGTGCCGGCCACCGGGGCCTGTTCCAGCTGCGACAGGGCGCAGTACAGTCGCCAAATCGCGGCGGCCAGTTCCCGCGCCGCCGGCTGATGATGGTGGTTCAGGGCGTCGCAGATCCGCTGCAGCTCCTGCAGGGTGGAGGCCAGCGGGCGCTGCTGCACGCCGCGCTCGCTCATCACATCGCGTAACAGGTTGATGCACAGGTCGCGCACCTGGGCGAGAGGATCGGAGCGGGTTTCCCATTCGCGAAGCTGCCAGACGACGTGCGAGCAATTGAGCAGCACGACGCCCCAACGCAACAGCCAGCGGCGCGCCAGGGCATCCTTACTCTGGCTGAGCTGACTGACGTGGTGATAGACCAGCGATTCAAATTCATGCTCACTGTGCTGAGGATGACGGCTGAGCTGATCGACAAAGTGACGCCGTAACGCTCTGATATGGCGTCGCCCTTTGCGGGCGTCCGAGCCCGGACTCAGTACCGCAAAGGCCAGCCAGGCAAAGCCTACCCCGACAATCTTGCTCAAATTATCATTGAAAAAGGCCGCATAATCGTACACCGGCGGGTTGGTGACGGCGATAAACGAGCCCATAAAGACGATAAGCTGTCCCCACAGGCCGGCGTATTTGGGCCACTGCAGTTTGAGTAACTGCATGGTGGTCAGGAGCGGGAACAGGAACAGCAGAAACTGCCACAGGTCGGTTACCTGCACCATCAGGCCGAACTTCACTACGAAACTGAATAGCGACAGCAGGACCAGAGTCTGCATCAGCAATGTCAGCGAGCGAAACGGCGAGGCGGATACGGAGTAGAGCACGCAGCAGATGGAGGCCAGGGTCAGGGCCGCCGCGCAGCTGGTCCACTGGGTACTGATCCCCCATGCGCCAATCGCCACCAGCGCGCAAAAGGTACGGACACCGTTGAGCAACGCCTCCGCCTGATCGGTATGGCGGGCTAATGGCGGGGCGGCGGGCACATTGAACTCGGCGATCGCCGAGGCATTTTCAACGCGGCGGATCCAGCGGCTGCTCTCCAGGTAAATGCGACAGAAATAGCGCAATCGCGCCCAGAAAGCGATGTGCCGGTAATCGGCATCCTGCCGCGGCGCCAGCGGCGCCAGGATCCGCGCAACGTGATAGCTGTCGGCATGAGGGGTGGCGAGCTCGGCGAGCAGCGACTCCAGTAACTGGCGAGTGTTCGCCGGCGCGTCAGGCCAGTTCAGCAGCATCCGTCGCAGACTGGAGATGACGCTGGTCATTCTGAGCTGCTGATGCAGGAGGTAGTTCAGCAGAGGATTCTGCCGACGGAAACGGTAGTGGCTCCAGAAGGCCTGGATACGCAGCAGGTTCATGGTCAGGATCTGGCCAATCACGCTCTCATGGGCGGTGCGAATGGCATCCGTCGTCTCCGGCACCCACAGCAGACTGGCGTGCTCCAGCAGCCGGGCGTGCATGGTTTTCAGGGCCGTCAGCAGGTTGCTGCCGTCGGAGGTGCTTGGCAGGATCATCATCATTAGCCCGCCGCAGAGGATCCCGACGATAACTTCGCAGACGCGCGACTGGGCGATGACCCACAGCTCGTAGCTGTCGCTGATGTTAATCACCGGAAAGGCGATGATGGCGCAGGTATAGCCCGCCAGCTGAAAGGCATAAGCGACGTTGTTGGTGAACAGGGCGCAGGCCCAGGTGCAGAGCGCCAGCCAGCCGGAGATACTGAACAGAAACAGCCAGGGATCGTTGAGTGTATGACCGGCAAGCAGCAGGGCGGCGCAGGCGCCGAGCAGGCTGCCTGCGATGCGGCCAAAACTTTTACTGATCACGCCGCCGACGGTGGGAAAGCTGACCACCGCCGCGGACGTCATCGCCCAGTAGGGCTCATCAAGATCCAGCGCATAGGCGATACTCAGCGCAAGACACATCGCGATGCCGTTGCGCAATGCGTACCGCCACTGCGGCCGGGTGGCTTTAACCCAGGGGAGTGCGCGCCACGACAGGGTCTGCAGGTTCATTACTGCCCGCCAATTGAGACAGTGCAGGTGGTGCCGGAGACCAGGGTGACATCGGCCGGCAGCGTATCAAAGGCAATTCGCACCGGAACGCGTTGGGCGAGACGAACCCAGGGGATATTTGGTTTGATGTTGGCCACCAGCCCGGTTCCCTGTTCCACGCTCTGGTCGACAATCGCGCGGCCGATGCTCGCGACATGGCCCTTTAGCGTCTGCTGATTGCTATAGAGAATAATTTGTGCCGGATCGCCGATGCGAATGTGGCGCAGTTTGGTCTCTTCGAAGTAGCCCAGTACGTAAAACGAATGGCTGTCCACCAGGGCAAAGACCGGATGGCCGGTGGTAGCGTAATCACCGACGCGGGTGGAAAGGTTGGTCACCCAGCCATCCACCGGCGCTTTGACAACCGTCTGGCTGAGCTGCCACTGCGCATGTTTCAGCGCCGCTTCGGTTACGCCGACCCCCGCTCTGGCGGCAGCCAGGGTGGTGGTGGCGGTATTCAGGGCGGTATTGACGTTCTCAAGGTCTTCAGCCGAGATGGCATTTTGCGACAGGCTTCGGCGACGGCGAGCCTCGCTGGCGGCCTTGCTTTGCTCCGCCTGCGCTTTCGCCACCTCCGCCTGGGCTTTCGCCAGCTGCGCCTGGGCGTTCAGCACCGCGATGCGATAGGGGGTGTCGTCGATGGTAAACAATACTTCCCCGGCTTTGACCCGTTGGTTATCGGTTACGTTCAACTGCAGAATACTGCCGGAGACCTGAGGGGTGATCCCAACCTGCTCGGCGCGCACTTTGCCGTCGCGGGTCCAGGGTGACTGAGTGTAGAAATTCCATAACAACCATGCGGCAATCAGGGCGACGGCCGCGACCAGCAGCGTTGACAGATATTTTAATCTTTTCATAACAGGGAGATCACCAGGCAATGAGCAATACCAGGGCCAGACAGACCGAGAGCGCGAACAGGGAGAGATCCATTAGTAGCGGGTGCCAGATGTCGCCCGCATACATCCAGTCACGCAGCTGGCGATGTAAAAACAACCAGATAAAGAAACCCAACAAGACGGCTTTGAACAGCGGAGGGAAATAGACGGATGCGCCGAACACCAGGTCCTGCAGCGGCAATCCGGATGTGTTAAGACTCAGTTTCACAAGCAAAAATCCTTTGCCATTACAGGGGTAACCTCAGGACGTGCTACTCTTTAACAGTGTAAATCATTGTTTTGGTTTTTGTTGAATCAAGTAATTCATTTGTTTTGATAATTCAAATGCTGCACACTATTCTAAAATCAGTATAATAACTTAGCAAGCTAATTATAAGGAGATGAAATTGGAATCGCCACTTGGTTCTGATCTGGCACGTTTAGTTCGCGTTTGGCGCGCGCTAATCGACCATCGCCTGAAACCTCTGGAGTTAACGCAGACCCACTGGGTCACGCTGCATAACATCCACCAGCTGCCGCCTGAGCAGTCGCAGATCCAGCTGGCGAAAGCTATCGGTATTGAACAGCCGTCGCTGGTGCGCACGCTCGATCAGCTGGAGGAGAAAGGGCTCATTTCTCGCCAGACCTGCGCAAGCGATCGGCGGGCCAAACGCATCAAGCTGACGGAAAAAGCCGAACCGCTGATCAATGAGATGGAAGAGGTGATAGGTAAGACCCGTGATGAAATCCTCTCAGGGGTCTCGAAGCAGGAAGTGGAAACCTTGCTCCACTTAATCCGTAAACTTGAACAAAACATCCTCGATCTCCAGGCTAAAGATTAATTCTTTGCGGCCCGGGCTAATCCGGGCCTTTTTTCACCCTCCCTGCCGATGCCAGACGATCACCTGGTTACGTCCGTTATTCTTTGCTTCATACATGGCTTCGTCCGCGCGCTGAACGCACGCTTCCGCTGTCACGCTATTGTCGTAGGTGGTATACACCCCCATGCTGATGGTCATTCGCTCCGGTAAATGGCTCTCCCCGGCACTGACCGCCAGGCGGATACGCTCGGCGATCGCTTGCGCTTCTTTTTCACCGGTGTTGACCAGCAGCAGAGCAAATTCCTCACCGCCGATGCGTGCGGCGGCGTCATCTACCCGCGAATGGCTTTCCAGCACCGAGGCGGCGAACTGGATCACTTTGTCGCCCGCGACATGGCCGTAGCTATCGTTGATGCGTTTGAAATGGTCGAGGTCGCTGATGAGCACCGACAGCGGATGCTGGGCATTCACCTTCGCCAGTTGTTGGTTAAGGGTGTCGTAGAAGAAGCTGCGGTTGTAGAGGCGGGTCAACGGGTCGCGGATCGAATTCTGATACGAATGAACATATTTGTGGTTAGACTCGCGATAGAGGATAAAGACGTCAACCAGTAGCACCAGAATCAGGAACAAGGTGCATAGCGTTTCGAAAAAACGCGCCTGGTACCAGGTCTGATCCAGCACCCCTGCGGTGGAGAGCAGCTGGAAAAGCGTGAACAAATAAGCGCTGCAAAAAAAAGCGCCGCTGAACCAAAAAATATTACGCAGTTTACTCAAGCTAATTAATAAAATCAGCGTGATGAACCAAACTGCCATCAGCAGCCAGCCGATAATACTTTGCCATAACGGGGTAAAGGTATGGCTCAGATCGTCGATAAAATTGACGCTCAGCCACGGCGAATGGCTGGAGTATAGCCATGATAAAACAATAATGGTCAACGTAAAAAGAATACATGCTGTAAATGTAAGAACGTGTGCTTTCAACGAATGCATGATGCGCTGGCGAAAATAGTACAAAATAATAGATGACATGAATAACACAGCCATCATTATATTGCGGAAGAAATAATAGATAACGGCGTCATTTTGATTAACGACCGGGGCCGGATTGCAGGTAAGCCAGTCCGGATAGCTGCTGAGCGTGCCAAGCATCAGCAGCGCTGAGCAGGCAAACCCGAAAGAGACTGGAGTAAGGTAGAGACGCCGCTTGCTGCTCCAGTATTTCATGCCCATAAAACAGGCAATGGTAATATGAAAAACCATCAGGAAACTGGTCAGCAGCGGAAATAATATTGAGGAAGTACTACTGAAGCTGGTATGAAAAAACGCAGTCATCCCGGAAATGCCAATCCCGGCCAGTAAACAAATGCAAATATAAAGGATTAGACGTTTAACGACATGATGCACATGTTCGGGCATAGGAAATATTCCACATAAAAGGCAACGGCAGCGACGATGAGTCGCCAGGGCTAATTTACGTTCTTGAGGGTAATAGGGGCGGGCAGATAAGATATTGCGCAGGCGCAATGATTAATGGAATATTAAAATAAAGATGTCTGATGGCTACTACGAATTTATTACGGCGAAATAAACGTGGCTGAAAAGTACGATGCGGCGCAACCGGCCGCATCGTAAGGGAGATTATCGCGGAGAGACGGTGACCTGGCTGCCGCTGCCGGCAATGGCCACACGCTGACCAACGGAGAACGGAGTGCTGCCCTGTTTCTGCACTACCATAATGGTATTGCCATCGTCCTTACGGATTTCCAGTTCAACGCCCTGCGTTTTATTCATCGCGCCCTGAACGCCCTGACCGGCTACGCCGCCCGCGACCGCACCTGCCGCCGTAGCCAGAGAGCGTCCGGTACCGCCGCCGATGGTGTTTCCAAGGAACCCGCCCAGTACCGCACCGCCAATGGCCCCGATGGCATTGCTATCGTCGCCGCTCTGGATCTGTACGGCGCGCGTATGCACGATGGTACCGTAAGTCACGCTCTGCACCTGTTTGGCTTCAGATGCGGAATAAACGTCGCCGGACAGGCCGCTGCTGCTCACGCAGCCTGCGAGCGTAAAACCAATCATCGATACAGCCAAAACACGTAAAATCATTTATGAATCTCCTGTTCACCGAAGGTGTTCAATTGAACGTCCATACGGTTAATTATATGGCATTTAGTCGTCGGCGGGCATAGGTTCTCCCTGGACTATACAAAAAATAATAAACACTGGTGCTTCAACCTCAACTAAACGCCGGTTCTTTACGATGTTCTCTGATTTGTCGCTCTATTGTTAAAAAGTATTAGTACAACATAGCATTAGCCGACACTTTATGATGGAGTGAGGGTATACAAGGGTCATGGAATGAAGGAAAACGTATGAGATCGGGTCGCTTTATTGGCGTTATGTCTGGTACCAGCCTGGATGGTATCGATGTCGTTTTGGCCACCATTACTGAAAACATGGTGGCGCAGCAGGCTAGTCTCACCTGGCCCATTCCACACGCGATAAAAGAAGAGATTCTGGCGATTTGCCAGGGGCAGTCGCTGACCCTTTCGCAGCTAGGTCGTCTGGACACCCGTCTGGGACGGCTGTTTGCCGATGCCGTACTGGCGCTGATGCGCCAGGAAAGTCTCAAACCCACCGACGTCATCGCCATCGGCTGCCATGGACAGACCGTATGGCATGAACCGCAGGGAGAGGCTCCGCATACCCTGCAAATTGGTGATAACAACCAGATCGCCGCCCACACCGGGATAACCGTAGTGGGGGATTTTCGTCGCCGGGATATGGCGCTAGGCGGGCAGGGGGCGCCGCTGGTGCCGGCTTTTCATCATGCGCTGCTGGCCCACCCCGTTGAGCGACGTATGGTGCTCAATATCGGCGGGATCGCTAATGTGTCGCTGCTGGCGCCAGGTCAGCCGGTGCGCGGCTATGATACCGGGCCGGGAAATATGTTGCTGGACGCCTGGATCTGGCGCCAGAAGGGCAAACCGTACGACAAGGACGCCCAATGGGCTAGCGAAGGTAAAGTGCTGCTGCCGCTGCTGCAGGACATGCTGAGCGATCCGTGGTTTGCCTTGCCGGCGCCGAAAAGCACCGGTCGGGAATATTTCAATTACGGCTGGCTGGAACAGCATATGGCCCGCTATCCGGGGCTACGCGGGGAGGATGTTCAGGCTACGCTTGCGGAATTGACCGCCGTCACCATCAGTGAGCAGGTATTGTTAAGCGGCGGCTGCGAGCGTTTGTTAGTGTGCGGCGGCGGCGCGCGTAACCCCTTGTTAATGGCGCGCCTGGCGGCGCTGCTGCCGGGAACCGAGGTCTCCACCACCGATGAGGCGGGGATCAGCGGCGATGATATGGAAGCGCTGGCCTTTGCCTGGCTGGCCTGGCGAACGCTGGCTGGTCTGCCGGGCAATCTGCCCTCCGTGACCGGCGCCAGCGAAGCCTCGGTGCTGGGCGCCATTTTTCCGGCTAACCCGCCGCAGAATCGGAGTTAACTGAAATCTTAAATACGACGCGACCGGTAAACTGGACAAGTTAAGCGGAGGGCGGAGTGCCCGCCGTGACCGGGAAAGTCGAAGGCAAACGAATGAAAAAAATTCTTATCGCAGTTGTACCTTTTATGCTGGCGGGCTGTAGCTACTACAACCAGTTTGTCGAGCGGATGCAGACGGACACGCTGGAGTATCAATGCGACCAGAAACCATTGACGGTCCATCGCAATAACGCACGCCAGCAGGTCAATTTTATCTATGATAATCAGCAACTGAACCTGTCTGAGGGGCTGTCGGCTTCCGGGGCGCGCTACACCGACGGCGTCTATGTGTTCTGGTCAAAAGGCGATACCGCCACCGTCTATAAGCGCGACCGCATCGTCCTTGATAACTGTCAGCTGCAGACGGCCAAACGTTGAGATTTCTGTCCGGGGGGCGCACAATAACGCCACCTTATGACTACATCCTCAATGGCCATGTCTGATAACGACGAACTCCAGCAAATTGCGCATTTGCGCCGTGAATACACCCGTGGCGGTTTGCGTCGCCACGATCTTCCTGCTGAACCCCTGCCGCTGTTTGAACGCTGGTTGCGTCAGGCCTGCGATGCGAAACTTGCCGACCCGACGGCCATGGTGGTCGCCACCGTCGATGAGCGCGGCCAGCCCTACCAGCGCATTGTGCTGCTGAAGCACTACGACGAAAAAGGGTTGGTGTTTTATACCAACCTCGGCAGCCGCAAAGCGCATCAAATTGAAAACAACCCGCAGGTCAGCCTGCTTTTCCCGTGGCATATGCTGGAGCGCCAGGTTATGGTAATCGGCAAAGCGGAGCGTCTGTCGACGCTGGAAGTGGTCAAATATTTCCACAGCCGTCCGCGCGACAGCCAGATTGGCGCCTGGGTCTCGAAGCAGTCGAGCCGGATCTCAGCCCGCGGCATCCTCGAAAGCAAATTCCTCGAGCTGAAGCAGAAGTTCCAGCAGGGTGAAGTGCCGTTGCCGAGCTTCTGGGGCGGATTCCGCGTCAGCATTGAGCAGATGGAGTTCTGGCAGGGGGGAGAACACCGTCTGCACGATCGCTTTTTATACCAGCGCGATAGCGGCGCCTGGAAAATAGACCGTCTGGCGCCGTAAACGCCGAAATTAGTTATCGAAGCGCTGGCGCTGAAAGGGCCGGCGCTTTATTCTATGTACTTTTCGCATCTGGCGAAAAGTCGTGTACCGGCAGAGGTGCAGTCGTTTATACATGGAGAATTTGATGGCAAGCAGTAACTTGATTAAACAATTGCAAGAGCGGGGGCTGGTAGCCCAGGTGACGGACGAGGAAGCGTTAGCAGAGCGACTGGCGCAAGGCCCGATCGCGCTCTATTGCGGCTTCGATCCTACCGCTGACAGCTTGCATTTGGGGCATCTTGTTCCATTGTTATGCCTGAAACGCTTCCAGCAGGCAGGTCATAAACCTGTGGCGCTGGTGGGCGGCGCAACCGGTCTGATTGGCGACCCAAGCTTCAAAGCCGCTGAGCGTAAACTAAACACCGAGGATACCGTGCAGGAGTGGGTGGATAAAATCCGCAAACAGGTGGCTCCGTTCCTTGATTTTGACTGCGGCGACAACTCGGCGATCGCGGCGAATAACTATGACTGGTTTGGCAGCATGAACGTGCTGACCTTCCTGCGCGATATCGGTAAACACTTCTCTGTTAACCAGATGATCAACAAAGAAGCGGTGAAGCAGCGTCTGAATCGTGACGATCAGGGTATCTCCTTTACCGAGTTCTCTTACAATCTGCTGCAGGGTTACGACTTTGCCTGCCTGAACAAGCTGCACGGCGTGGCGCTGCAGATCGGCGGTTCTGACCAGTGGGGCAACATCACCTCCGGCATCGATCTGACCCGTCGTCTGCATCAGAACCAGGTGTTTGGCCTGACCGTACCGCTGATCACCAAAGCGGACGGCACCAAATTCGGTAAAACCGAAGGCGGCGCCGTGTGGCTGGATCCGAAGAAAACCAGTCCGTACAAATTCTACCAGTTCTGGATCAACACCGCGGATGCTGATGTCTATCGCTTCCTCAAATTCTTCACCTTTATGGACATTGCGGAGATCAATGCCCTGGAAGAAGAAGACAAAAACAGCGGTAAAGCGCCGCGCGCCCAGTACGTGCTGGCAGAGCAGGTGACGCGCCTTGTCCACGGCGAAGAAGGCCTGGAAGCGGCGAAGCGCATTACCGAAAGCCTGTTCAACGGTAACCTGAGCGACCTGAGCGAAGCAGACTTCGAACAGCTGGCCCAGGATGGCGTGCCGATGATCGAAATGGAAAAAGGCGCCGATCTGCTGCAGGCGCTGGTTGATTCCGAGCTGCAGCCGTCCCGCGGTCAGGCGCGTAAAACCGTTGCCTCTAACGCGGTGACCATCAACGGCGAAAAACAGGCCGACCCGGAATATGTATTCAGTGACAGCGATCGCCTGTTTGGCCGCTACACCTTGCTGCGTCGCGGTAAGAAAAATTACTGCCTGGTCTGCTGGAAATAAAAAAATACTGCCAGGGCGTGGGAAACCACGCCCTTTTTCTTTTTAGGGTTGTGGTAAGAAAATGAAGAACATCCTCGCCATTCAGTCTCACGTTGTGTTTGGCCATGCCGGCAACAGTGCCGCCGAATTTCCGATGCGCCGTCTGGGCGCCAATGTCTGGCCCCTGAATACCGTACAGTTCTCTAACCATACACAGTACGGCAAATGGACCGGCTGCGTCATGCCGCCTTCGCATTTGACGGAGATCGTTCAGGGGATTGCCGATATCGACAAGCTGCAGACCTGCGATGCGGTACTGAGCGGCTATCTTGGCTCCGCTGAGCAGGGAGAGCATATCCTCGGTATCGTGCGTCAGGTTAAGGCGGCCAATCCGGCGGCGAAATATTTTTGCGATCCGGTGATGGGTCACCCGGAGAAGGGCTGCATCGTCGCGCCGGGCGTGGCGGAGTTCCACGTGCGCTATGCGCTGCCGGCCAGCGATATTATTGCCCCGAATCTGGTTGAGCTGGAGATCCTGTGCGGTCATCCGGTCGCCAGCGTCAGCGAGGCAGTGGCCGCCGCGCGGGAGCTGATTGCCCAGGGGCCGGAAGTGGTATTAGTTAAGCATCTTGCCCGTGCGGGTCTGAGTATGGATCGTTTTGAGATGCTGCTGGTGACGGCCGAAGAAGCCTGGCATATTAGTCGGCCGCTGGTGGATTTCGGCCTGCGTCAGCCGGTGGGCGTCGGCGATGTGACCAGCGGTCTGCTGTTGGTTAAATTGCTGCAGGGGGCAAGTCTGCGCGATGCGCTGGAACACGTCACCGCCGCGGTGTACGAGATTATGCTCGCCACCAAAAATATGCAGGAATACGAACTGCAGGTAGTAGCGGCGCAGGATCGCATTGCCGTACCGGAGCACTGCTTCAGCGCCACCCGGCTGTAACTCCCAGGGCCTGCCCGACGGTCCGCCGGGCAGGTTCAGGCCTTATTTTAAGCCTTCAGCCGCCAGTGCGGCCGCCACCGCCGGACGCGCTGCCACCTGCGTCATCCAGCTGCCGATATGACCATAGGCAGCCATATCCAGTTTTATAGCATAGGCCCAGCGCAGCACCGTAAACAGATAACCATCGGCAATGGTGAAGCGATGGCCGGTCAGCCACTGTTTGTCTGCCAGCGCTGCATCAACGTATTGCAGCTTTTTCTCAAGCAGCCCCCGCGCGACAGGCTTATAGTCCTCCGGGGTATCCGGGCGGAACAGCGGGGTAAAGCTTTTATGCAGCTCGGTGGCCACATAGTTCAGCCATTCGAGAGTCTGATAGCGCGCAATCGAGCCCACCGGCGCCAGCAGATGACGATCCGGCACCTGGTCTGCGATGTACTGCATGATGGCTACGCCCTCAGTGAGCAGGATATCATCATCCAGCAGCAGCGCCGGCACCTGACCTTTCGGGTTGATCAGCAGATAGTCTTCCCCGTTTTCCAGCCGTTTTTGGGCCAGATCCACGCTCTGCAGGGTAAAATCCAGACCGCTTTCGCGCAGGGCAATATGCGAGGCAAGGGAACAGGCGCCGGGTTTGTAGAACAGTTTCATGCGTGACTCCTCGTGGCTGCAGTTTTCTGTATGTTAGTCCTGCCAGGGGTAAAAAAAAAGCCGCTAAACTAACGTTAGCGGCTTAAAAATAATTAGTTTTCCCTGCGGCGTCAGGCAGCCGCGGTTTCGCGTGCTTTAATGTCCGCGCTGTCGTCCTGAGTCATACGATTCAGTTTCGGCGCGGTCAGCAGCATCAGGGCGGCGATAACCGCGGTGACGATACCAATCTGCAGGAATACGTGACCGTACACTTCCAGCGACACCAGCGGATCGGTGACATTCTCCGGGACTGCCATCAGGTTAGCGATTTTCCCGGCGATGATCGCCGCGCCTGCCGTGGTGAGGAACCAGCTGCCCATAATGAAGCCCATCAGACGCTGAGGAACCAGCTGAGCGACCATCGCCAGGCCGAGGCCGGAAATCATCAGTTCACCGATAGACTGCAGCGCGTAGCTCAGAATCAGCCAGTTGACCGAGACGATACCGGCGTCGCTGGCGAACTTCGCCCCTAAAGGCAGGACGAGGAATGCGCCAGAGCACAGTACCATACCGATAGCAAATTTGTGCGGCATCGGCAGGCGGTCGCCCATCTTGTTGTAGATGGCGGCCAGAATCGGGCTACCAATCATGATCCAGAACGGGTTCAGCGCCTGATACTGTTCCGGTTCAAAGGCGAGACCGAGGATCGAGTGCTCCACGTTACGGATGGCGAAGAAGTTCAGCGAGGTCGGCATCTGGCTGTACAACACGAAGAAGACAATCGCTTCTACCATCAGCAGGAAAGCGACGATCATTTTACGACGCGGAGCGCCTTTCAGGCCTATGGTTTCTTTGGCGAAAATCACGACGATACCCAGTGCGACGACGCCCAGCACCATACGTGCGATACCCTGGTTGTGCAGCAGCCAGGTGGCGATAGCGACCAGCACCACCACGCCAGCGATGGTCGCCAGCAGTTTACCCATGTGTACCGGGGCAAAGTCCGGTTTAGAGCCGTACTGTTTAACCCATTTCTGACAGAAGGCGAAGTTAATAATGGTGATCACCATCCCCACCACGCTGAGGGCAAACGCTACGCTCCAGCCAAAACGTGCGGCCAGCCACGGGGTTGCCAGCATAGAGAAGAACGAACCGATGTTGATGGACATGTAGTACATGGTAAATGCACCGTCCAGACGTGGGTCGTTTTTGTCATAGCAGGTAGAAAGCAGGGAGGACGGGTTGGCTTTAAACAGGCCGTTACCGACGGCGATGGTCGCCATACCCATATAGACGATAGCGGCGTCATGACCGGACCAGGCCACCAGCGCATAGCCAATCGCCAGCACGATAGCGCCCAGCATGATGACACGCTTGGTACCCAGCACTTTATCACCCAGCCAGCCGCCAATGGCGACGAGGCCATAAACCAGCGCGCTAAAGGAGGAGAACAGAGTAATGGAATCCGCTTCCGACATACCCAGCTGTTTTACCAGGTAAACGGCCATGATCCCTTGCAGGCCGTAGTAACCAAAACGCTCCCACAACTCGATCGAGAAAATGAGATAGAACGCGCGTGGTTGTTTGAAAGCGTTCAGACTCACGCTTTCTGCTGGTTTATTGTTTGCAGTAGACACATATACCTCTTTTTTTACATCCCATATTTACTGGGGGGTGTTCGGGGCGCAATCTCGTTGGACCGCCGCCTTTATAGTTATTCTTGGAGGGAAAACGGCAAGTAATGTTCACTATCCTGGCGCATCAGGCAAGGCTTTTGTAATAATCTGTTACACATAATCAGGGTGGTATAATGCTCCGGACATATGAATGTTATACAGCGTTAAATTTTACCGTTTCGATATCGTTGGTATTTTTATCTTTTGGGTTCGCCGGTTTGCCGGGAAAAGGCGATATATTCTACTGATCTGGCGTAAGCATAGTGATATGGTCCATTATCTTAAAAAATCATGGGTCATTATCCTGACAATCTTTACTCATCCGTTGTATTGCCTGACATTTATTTCCATTCCAGTAACATTCAATCAACATAAAGTTGCGAGCATGATCTGGATCACAAATACATAGAAATTTTGCGCTGATAAAAAATGAATGAACTAGTTGTTTGTTATATAACCGGATAATCATCCATAATCATGATGATTATGTGGTGTTAATGGCCGGTGAAATAGATGAATGCGGGCCATAACCCAGAGTTAAGCTATGACCGCAATAGAGACGAGACAGTCAGGCGTAGACTTTATCTTTGTATTCGCAAAGATCTTCAATCAGGCAGGAGCCGCAGCGCGGCTTGCGGGCAATACAGGTATAACGCCCATGCAGGATCAGCCAGTGATGACAGTCGACCTTAAACTCGGCGGGGACCACCTTCAGAAGCTTCTCTTCCACCTGCTCAACGTTCTTGCCAGGGGCGAATTGCGTCCGATTGCAGACGCGGAAGATGTGCGTGTCCACGGCGATGGTCGGCCAGCCAAAGGCGGTATTCAGCACCACGTTGGCGGTTTTACGGCCCACGCCGGGCAGCGCCTCCAGCGCCGCTCTGTCTTCCGGCACCTCGCCATTGTGCTGCTCCAACAGGATGCGGCAGGTTTTGATGACATTTTCCGCTTTGCTGTTAAACAGGCCGATAGTCTTGATATACGATTTTACCCCATCCACCCCCAGGGCCAGCATCGCTGCGGGCGTATTGGCCACCGGATAGAGTTTGGCTGTCGCTTTGTTGACGCTTACGTCGGTGGCCTGTGCAGAAAGCAGGACGGCAATCAGCAGCTCGAATGGCGAACTGAAATGCAGTTCGGTGGTGGGGTGGGGATCGTTTTCCCGCAGCCTGGTAAGGATCGCCAGGCGTTTGGCTTTGTTCATATTATGCTTTCCCTGTCACGTCGGACGGGGCGACAGAGACGGCCCGGGCCGCTTGCGCCTTCCGCTGTTTGCTACGTTCATCGATAAGGTATTTAATCGCCAGCATCATGCCGAGGCCAATAAAGGCGCCTGGCGGCAGCATAGCCAGCAGGAAAGGGGTGTCGGTGTGGAAAACCTCGATGCGCAGAACCTTCGCCCAGCTGCCAAGCAGACTGTCGGCGCCGTCAAACAGGGTGCCGTTGCCAAGGATCTCGCGCAGGGAGCCCAGCACAAACATCGCGCAGGTAGCGCCCATGCCGATCGAGAAACCGTCCAGCGCCGACAGCGCCGGCCCTTTTTTGGCGGCAAAGGCTTCGGCGCGGCCGACCACGATGCAGTTGGTCACGATAAGCGGGATGAAAATCCCCAGCGACTGATAGAGGCCGAAGGCATAGGCGTTGATCAGCATCTGCACGACGCTCACCACCGAGGCGATAATCATTACGTAGATGGGGATCCGGATCTCCGCCGGCGTCCAGCGGCGCAGGCTGGAGATGGTCAGGTTGGTCAGGGTTAACACCAGTGTGGTGGCCAAACCCAGCCCGAGGGCGTTGGTGGCGGTCGAGGTGACCGCCAGCAGAGGACACATACCTAACAGCTGAACCAGGGCGGAGTTATTTTTCCACAGGCCCTGGACGATGACGTCTTTAACTTCGCTCATGGTTATTCTCCACAGGCGGTGAATTCAGGAAGTTGCGCAGGCAGCGTTTGTGCATATAAGCCTGCGCGCTTAACGGCATTGACCACCGCCCGGGGGGTGATGGTGGCGCCGGTGAACTGGTCAAAATCGCCGCCATCCTTTTTGACCGCCCAGTGGCTATCGCCCTGGCCGTGGATGACTTTCCCGGCAAAATGGGTAATCCAGTCCGACAGGCGAAGTTCGATTTTATCACCCAGGCCCGGCGTTTCATGATGCTCAGTTACGCGGGTGCCGAGGACCGTGCCGCTAAAATCGGCGGCAACCAGCAGCTGTATTGCTCCGGAGTAGCCGTCCGGCGCGGTGGCTTCCATCACCGCGCCGATCGGTCGATCGTTATTTTTGGCGATCCACACTTTATGCTGGCCTTTGCCCAGCGCCGGGGCGCTGACCAGATAGCAGCTCTTAAGCAGATCGTTATTATAGCGGTCGGCAGGTAAAACCTGGTCGAATAACGCCTTTTGCTGCAGGGCCGCCTGCTGGTCGATGGTGCTTTTGGTCAGCTCATTGATCGCCGCCGTCAGCCCGGTGGAACCGGCGGCAAACAGCGCCAGCGTGACGCCGTGTTTACGCATCGTTTTTAACATCATTGCTCTCTCAACGGTGGCCATATACGCGCGGGCGCGTGTAGTAATCGATCAGCGGCACGGTAATATTCGCCAGCAGAACGGCAAACGCCACGCCGTCCGGATAACCACCGAAGCTGCGGATGAGCCAGACCAGCAGGCCAGCGAGGGCGCCAAAGATCAGACGGCCGCGGTTGGTTGTTGAGGCCGTCACCGGATCGGTCAGGATAAAGAAGGCGCCAAGCATGGTCGCCCCGGAGAGCAAATGCATCTGCGGTGAGGCCAGGCTCTGCGGCGAAAAAATCCAGCCGAGGGTGGCGCACAGGCCGAGGCTAACAAGGAAGCTGACCGGGATATGCCAGCGGATCGCCTTCTGCCACAGCAGGAAAAGGCCGCCTGCCAGCCAGGCGATATTCACCCACTGCCAGCCCAGACCTGCCAGCACGCCGCCGTAGACCGGCAATTGCAGCACCTGCTGAACGCTATGTCCGGCATGCAGGGAGGTTTTAAAGGTATCCAGCGGGGTGGCCTGGCTGACGCCGTCGATACCCAGCCGCAGACTGGCCATGTCGCCTCCGGCGGCGGTATGACCGGTGAAGATCATCTGCAGCGCGTCGCTGAATGCCGGGATATGGGCGGCTATCTCATAGGAAGGCAGCCAGGAGGTCATCTGCACCGGGAACGAAATCAGCAGCACGACATAGCCGATCATTGCCGGGTTGAAGGGGTTATGGCCCAGGCCTCCGTACAACTGCTTGGCAATGACTACGGCAAAGGCAGTGCCGAGCACCACCATCCACCACGGGGCCAGTGGCGGAATACTCACCGCCAGCAGCAGGCCGGTGAGCAGGGCGGAATTATCTTTCAGCGTGGCAGCAACAGGCTGTTTACGCAGTTTGAGAATAGCGGCTTCGGTCGCCCAGGCCGTCAGGGCGGCGAGGACAATCTGCAGTACGGTGCCCCAGCCGAAAAACCAGGTCTGGACCACAATGCCAGGCACAGCGGCGAGCAGCACCAGCAGCATAATACGCGAGGTCTGCCGCTGGTTATGGGTATAGGGGGAGCTTGCGATTCTGAAAACCATTTATTCCTCGTTAACTGCCTGCTGTGTTGCTTTACGCGCCTGAACGCGGGCGATAGCCGCGGCGACGGCCGCTTTGCGCGGGTCGTCATTGGCTGCGGCTGACGCGAGATCCTGTTGTGCGGCCTGCTGTTCGGCTTTACGCGCTTTAGCGCGGGCGATGGCGGCTTCCACCGCCGCCTTGCGCGGGTCGACCGGTTCGGCGGCCGGGGCGTCCACCGGCGCGGCCTGCTGTTCGGCTTTACGCGCTTTGGCGCGGGCGATAGCGGCTTCCACCGCCGCCTTGCGTGGATCGACCGGTTCGGCGGCCGGGGCTACCATCGGCGCGGCCTGCTGCTGCGCTTTGCGCGCCCGGGCCTCAGCCTTACGCGCTTCGCGGGCGGCAATCGCCTCGCTGTTGTCAGGTTTGGCGCCGGCCTGGATCACGATCGGCTGCGCGGCATCGCGCTGTTTATCCCGTACCCGGGCCAGGGCGGCGCTAATCGCCTCCTGATCTTTGGCGGCAGGCTGAACGGCGGCTTTTTTATGCCGCTCGGCGCGCGCGGCTTTCTCACGCTCCAGGCGCGCCTGTCGGGCCTCGAATCGGGCTTTGGCTTCCGCAGCGCGCTGCTCTTCCTGACGAATCGCCGCGATCTCGGCCTTTTCCTGACGGAAGTACTGCACCAGCGGAATATTACTTGGACATACCCACGCGCAGGCGCCGCACTCGATGCAGTCCGCCAGATTATGGGCAGTGGCTTTATCGTGCTGCTGACCTTTGCTGAACCAGTACAGCTGCTGCGGCAGCAGATCGGCCGGGCAGGCGTCAGCGCAGGCGCTGCAGCGAATGCAGCCTTTCTCTTCCTGCGGTTCGCCCATCTCGCTGGCGGAAGGCGCCAGCAAACAGTTGGTTATCTTCACCACCGGGACGTCGAGCCACGGCAGGGTAAAGCCCATCAGCGGGCCGCCCATGATCACCATTGGCTCGGCGCTGGGGCAGAAGCCGGCATCGTTCAATAGATGGCGCACCGGCGTGCCAAGACGCGCCCAGACATTGCCCGGTCTGGTTACCGCTTCGCCGGTGAGGGTGACCACGCGCTCGGTTAACGGCTCACCGTCAATCACCGCGCGTTTCACCGCATAAGCCGTACCGACGTTCTGCATCAGCACGCCAATGTCCGATGAACGACCGCCGTGCGGTACCTGTTTGCCGGTGAGAATTTGGGTGAGCTGCTTGGCGCCACCGGAGGGATATTTGGTGGGGATCACGCGCAGCGAAATGCCATGGGCGTCGCAGAGCACCGCCCGCAGCATTGAGATGGCCTGCGGCTTATTGTCTTCAATGCCGATCAGCACTTCTTCAGGCTGCAGTATATGAGCGAGGATGCGGATACCCTCGACAATCTGCGCCGCGCAGTCCTGCATCAGGCGGTCATCCGCCGTGATATAGGGCTCGCACTCGGCGGCGTTAATGATCAGCGTTTTAATTTTATCTCCGCCACCGCGCAGTTTACTGCCGGTGGGGAAGCCTGCGCCGCCGAGGCCAGCAACGCCAAACTGGTGGATACGCTCGATCAGCGCTTCACGCGTGCGGGTCTGATAGTCGCTCCAGCCATCGCGCTCGATCCAGCGGTCTTCGCCGTCGGCGTCAATGATCACGCTCATCTCCGCCAGCGCCGACGGGTGCGCGGTAGTGTGCGGAGCGATGGCGGCAATGGTGCCGGAGGTCGGGGCGTGAACGGGCAGCATTCTTCCCCAGCCGCGGGTCAGCGGCTGGCCGCGCAGCACCCGGTCGCCCACTTTAACGCACAGTTCGCCCTCGGCGCCAATGTGCTGCTTCAACGGGATAACAAAGCGCTGCGGCAGGGAAACCTGACGCAGCGGGGTGCCGTTAGACTGGGTTTTCATTTCAGGCGGGTGAATACCGCCGTTGAAATCCCAGACCTTGTCTTTTCGGAAAGCGGAAAATAGCTTAAACATGTTGTTCCACAGGAATATTTCGCACCGGGATCGTATGCAGATCCCATTTCCAGGTCTCCGGGGTGGTGGCCACCGGAACGAGTGAAATGCACTGGGTCGGGCAGGGGGCGACGCACAAATTGCAGCCGGTGCACAGGTCGCTCATCACGGTATGCATGGCGCGGGTCGCCCCAACGATGGCATCCACCGGACAGGCCTGGATACACTTGGTACAGCCAATGCAGTTCGGCTCGTCAATTACCGCGAGCATGCGGGCCGGCTCCGCTTCCTGTGCGTCGCCGTCGACAGGCTGCGGGTCGACGTTCAGCAAGGCGGCGATTTTTAACATCACCGCTTCGCCACCCGGCGCGCAGCGGTTTATTTTCTCACCCTGTACGCCGACTGCTTCCGCATAGGGGCGACACCCAGGGTACCCGCACTGCCCACACTGGCTCTGCGGCAATAGCTCATCAATTTTTTCCACCACCGGGTCGTCCTGCACCGCGAAACGACGCGAGGCGTATCCCAGTATTAAGCCGAAAATCAGCCCTAACAGGCTGATGGCGATCACGGCTATCCAGACTGCGCTCATTACAACTTCACCAAACCACTAAAGCCCATGAAGGCCAGAGACATTAAACCGGCGGTAATCAGCGCGATGGCATTACCGCGAAACGGCGCGGGGACATCGGCCACCACCAGGCGTTCACGGATCGCCGCGAACAGCACCATTACCAGCGAGAAGCCGACGGCGGCGGCAAAGCCGTACAGCGCCGACTGCAGGAAATTGTGGCCCAGATTAATATTCAGCAGCGCTACCCCGAGTACGGCACAGTTGGTGGTGATCAGCGGTAGAAAGATCCCCAGCAGGCGATAGAGCGCCGGGCTGGTTTTACGCACCACCATCTCAGTAAACTGAACCACCACGGCGATAACCAGAATAAAGGCCAGGGTACGCAAATAAACCAAATTTAGCGGGATAAGGATCCAGGTATCAATCAGCCAGGCGCAAATAGAGGCCAGGGTCATCACGAAGGTGGTAGCGAGCCCCATCCCCATTGCGGTTTCCAGCTTTTTGGAAACCCCCATAAACGGGCACAGACCAAGAAACTTCACCAGAACGAAGTTATTGACCAGGACTGTACCAATAAAGAGCAGTAAATAATCAGCCATCATGCGACCTGAAACGAAAAAAAGCCGCTTATTATCGAATAAAACGATACCAGCGACAACAGGTTAAGTGTGGGGGTATTACGGATTAACAAAAGTCCGTTTTACCCGCTGCGAACGGCGAAAATAGGGCGCCAGCAGCGCAGCGGCCAGCAGCGGAAACAGCAGCTGACGCAGGGCAAGCACATCCGAGACCGGCGAGAAGGCAAAAGCCTTTATCGCCAGCAGCAGGGTGATGAGCAGCCAGATAATATAGTGTTTCGGCACCACCGAGCGCCGCTTGAAAAAGGCGATAGTCAGCCAGAGCGTGTAATACCACATGGCGAGGGCAAACAGCAGCGAGGCGACCCACAGCGCCATATGGCCCGCGCTCATGGCGCGCAGTAGGGTATAGGTCTGCGGCGACATCAGCGCATTGGCAAAAAACAGCAGCGATAACGAGGCGCTCAGCAGCGCCACCAGCAACCAGGCCAGCGGAGCCAGCAGCCATCCGCCGATGCGCTCTGCAGATTGAGACGTCATGTTTCTCCCCTATTCAACGCCAGTGAATAAAATCAGGCCGGGAAGTATAAGCAACTGGCGTGAAGGATGACAGCCTTACTGCACGAATCGCCAAACGGATTTAGGAACCTGGCCCACATCGAACAATTTACCACCGGAGACCAGCTCTGCGCGACGATGATCGGCGGCGCGATACATATTCACGATCTCCTGGGTGTCAGTCAGGGAGTAGTTAAGGTGATCAAATAGTTTTTCAAGGCTTTCCAGCGAACTGATTTTGCGAAATTTTAATAAGTAGTCCAGCACGGTCATTTTCGTATCCATTTTATAATCGGAATTATTGCGTTGAATATTATCAGCATTCACTAAACCTACTCTCAACCAACGGCGCCTTCTGCTGGGGCCGCGTGGAATGAATCAGGTTATATAAACCCATGACAAGGGGCAAAGCCAGCCTTGAAGAGCAGGGAGAAGTTTAAGAATATTCTAAAATCAGACCGGGCGCCGAATGGCGCCCGCAAGAGAAGATTAACGCTGTTCGCCGTGACTGGCAATAACAGATTTGTACCAATAAAAACTCTTCTTTCGTTTCCGCGCCAGATTTTGCTGGTGATCGACATAGACAAAACCATATTGCTTTTGATAGCCGTTGAGCCAGCTCAGCAGATCGATAAATGACCAGGGGTAATAGCCGCGCACATCTGCCCCCAGCGCCAGCGCTTTTTCGAGGGCGCCAATATGGCTGCTGAGATAATCAATCCGCGGGTCGTCGACCACTTCCCCGTCAATAATCGGGTCCTTCGCGCCGAGGCCATTCTCGGTGATATATATCGGAATATCGCCATAGCGCGCCTTAATCATCATAATGCCGTCAGTTAGCCCCTGCGGCCAGATTTCCCAGCCCCATTCGGTATATGTACTCTGGGGATTACGCACGAAATAGAATAATCCCTCCACGCCAGGCTCGCCGCCGGTAGCGATCTCAGGCGGCTGGGCAGATACCGTTTCCCGGCGATAGTAATTCAGACCGATAAAGTCGCAGCGGTTGTCACGGAGCAGCGCGTCGTCGCCTGGAGCAAAGCGAGGTACCCCCCACAGCGCCTGGGTCTGCGCCAGCAGGTCGGCAGGATAGGTGCCTTTCAGCACCGGATCGTACAGCCAGTGAGTATGGATGGCGTCAGCCAGTTCGGTGGCCTTAATGTCCGCCTCGCTGTCGGTGAGCGGGGTATGCGGTTGCAGTACGTTGACGAAGCCAATCTCGCCGGCCACAGCCATCTCGCGAAAGGCCTTCACCGCCAGCGCATGGGCGATAAATACGTGGTGGCAGGCCTGAATGGCGCGCGCCGGATCGCGGACCGCCGGGGGATGGAGGCCGTTAATGTAGCCGTGCCCAATGAAGACAATGGTTTCGTTGAAGGTAGCCCACAGCTTCACCCGTGAACCAAAGCGCGCATAGCACAGGCGGGCGTACTCGGCGAAGGCCTCGGCGGTAGTGCGCGCTTCCCAGCCGCCCTCATCCTGCAGGGCCTGCGGCAGATCCCAGTGATAGAGGGTGATCATCGGCTCAATATTGTGCGCCAGCAGTTCGTCGATCAGATCGCTGTAAAACTGGACTCCCGCTTCATTCACCTTACCGCGCCCGGCGGGCAGCAGGCGGGGCCAGGAGATGGAGAATCGATAGCTTTGCAGGCCCATTTCGGCCATTAACGCCACGTCTTCGCGAAAACGGTGATAGTGGTCGACGGCAATATCGCCGGTGGTGCCTTCAAAGGTGGTACCCGGCAGATGAGAGTAGATATCCCAGATTGACGGTCCTTTACCGTCGGCGTCGTGTCCTCCCTCAACCTGATACGCTGCGGTAGCGGCACCCCATAAGAAATTGTGCGGAAAAACGGCCATGAAAAAGCTCCCTGTCTGATGATAAAGGGAGTGTAATAAAAGCGCGAGCAACTGTGCAACCGGTTTCTGAAACCGGTTGCACAGTTGCGAGGCGGGTCACTGTTTTAACGCGGAGCTACTTCGTGTGCACCACATCCGCTGGCGGTGGGGACTGATAGTTATCTATATGGTGTGCGATAACCAAAAGCAGTGCCGAAATACCAAAAACAATCCAGCCAATAAGTTCTACAATACGGGTAAAAACAGTTGTCATAACACTTCAATATCCTTTGAACACAGCGTGAAATGTTACTCGATGGTCAGCAGATCACAAGGGGTATCTGTCTGATTTCTCACACTTGCATGTAAGTCGCAAAGTAAGGAATGATAAGTTTTGCTCACGGTTTGTAAAATTATTCTCATTAACCTGGTGTTGATATCAGTTGCATAAGCGAGGCGGTAAGATGAGCGATGCGATCCGGGTGGGGCTGGTGGGGTTCGGTTACGCCAGCAAAACGTTTCATGCGCCGTTGATCGGCGGCACGCCGGGTATGGCGCTGAAGGCGGTCGCCAGCAGCGACGCCGATAAGGTCCATGCCGATTGGCCTGGCGTGAAGGTAATGAGTGCGCCGGGGGATCTGCTGGACGACCCGGATATCGATCTGGTGGTCATCGCCACCCCGAACGACACCCACTTTCCGCTGGCGAAAGCGGCGCTGGAGGCGGGAAAGCATGTTGTGGTGGATAAGCCATTTACCGTGACACTGTCACAAGCTCGCGAGCTGGAAAGCCTGGCGAAGCACTGCGGTCGGATACTTTCGGTGTTTCATAACCGGCGCTGGGACAGCGATTTCTTAACGGTCAGCGCGTTGATCAACGAAGGTCAGCTGGGGGAGGTGTGTTACTTCGAGTCGCATTTCGATCGCTTCCGACCACAGGTGCGCCAGCGCTGGCGTGAGCAGGCGGGTCCTGGCAGCGGCATATGGTATGACCTCGCGCCGCATCTGCTCGACCAGGTCGTGGTGCTGTTTGGCCTGCCGGTAAGCATCACGGTGGACCTCGCGCAGCTTCGGCCCGGCGCGCAATCCACCGACTATTTTCACGCCGTGCTGGCCTATCCGCAGCGGCGGGTAGTACTGCATGGTACGTTACTCGCCGCCGCGGAGAGCGCGCGCTTTATCGTCCACGGCTCGCGGGCCAGCTATATTAAGTACGGCCTTGACCCGCAGGAGGAGCGGCTAAAAAACGGTGAACGGCTGCCGCAGGAGGACTGGGGATATGATATGCGCGACGGTACCCTGACCCGCGCCGAAGGGGATGAACGTAGTCAGGAGAAATGGCTGACGCTACCGGGTAATTATCCCGCCTACTATGCCGCTATCCGCGACGCGCTTAACGGCGTAGGGGAAAACCCGGTCCCGGCCAGCGAGGCGATTCAGATAATGACCCTGATTGAGTTGGGTATCGAGTCGGCCAGACATCGCGCCACGCTCAGCCTGGTCTGAGGAGGAGCCCGGCAGCACGGCTGCCGGGCCGGTTATCAGCCTTTGGCAACCCGCTGAATGAGGGCGGCTTTTTCCTGTTCGCCGAGGAACGCCAGGGTCAGGCCGTTGATCTGCGCCTGACGGATCTGCTCCCGGCTCAGCCCTGCCGCCGGCGCCGCCACGGTATACTCGTGAATGATGTCCACACCCTGGACCGCCGGATCGTCGGTGTTGAGGCTCGCCAGCACGCCGTGCTCAAGGAACTGCTTCAGCGGATGCTGGGCCAGGGAGGCCACGGTGCTGGTTTGCACGTTCGAGGTCAGGCAGGATTCAATCCCGATGCGGTGCTCGGCCAGGTAGTCCATCAGGGCTGGATCCTCTACCGCTTTAACCCCATGGCCGATGCGCTCCGCGCCCAGCTCACGAATGGCCTGCCAGATACTTTCCGGGCCGGCCGCTTCGCCCGCGTGGACGGTGATATGCCACCCGGCGTCGCGGGCCTGGTTAAAATGGTTGCGGAACAGCGTACCCGGGAAGCCGAGCTCATCGCCGGCGAGGTCGAGGGCAGTGATGCCCTCGCGGTGGGCGAGCAGCGCCGCCAGCTCTTCCTGACAGGCGGCTTCGCCGAAGGTGCGGCTCAGAATACCGATCAGCCGGGCGTCGACCTGGAAATCGCGGCATCCCTCTTGAACCCCGGCAATTACCGCCTCTACCACGCCGTCGACCGGCAGCCGGTGGGTCATCGCCATATAGCGGGGAGAGAAGCGCAGCTCAACGTAGTGCAGGCCATTTCGCGCCGCGTCTTCGACGTTCTCATACGCCACGCGGCGACAGGCTTCCAGCGAGGCCAGGACCTTTACCCCCCAGTCGAGCTTGGCGAGGAAACTAACCAGATCGGGCTCAAGGCTGGTGACCTGGACGTGGGGACGCAGCGTGTCGAGGGTGGTTGCGGGAAGAGCGATATTAAATTCGCGGCCAAGATCGAGGATGGTTTGGGCCCGGATGTTACCGTCAAGATGACGATGAATGTCGGTTAATGGCAATGAGGAATCAATCATGGTCGCACTCTTTTTTTAGTTAAAGTGCACGTCATTATACAACATGAACATAACTGTTTAAAAGCATTGAAAAAATGTATGCGATACAAATAGCTGGCAGCAATCAGGTCAGTGTTACGGTCTTTTTGACTGGCCCCTTTAAAACGCAGAACGAATATCATGATTGACGCGATCCTGACCAGATCAGAAATGCACACGCGCTGACCGCGGCGCCCGCAAGGCAGACCGCCTGCCATCCCCAGTGGGAATAAAGCTGTGTGGCAACGATAGCCCCTGTCGCGCTGCCCAGCGAATAAAAACACATGTAAGCCCCAACCAGGCGGCTTGCCGCTGCAGGCCTGGCGGCAATGATCAGGCTCTGGCTGGAGACATGAACGGCCTGTACCGCAAAGTCCAGCGCAATGACGCCAGCTATCAGCCAAAGCAGAGAGGTTTCGGCATAGCCGATAGGAAGCCATGAGATGGTCAGCAGCGCCAGCGCCAGGCCGGTAGTGCGCTGAGCCCATCCCTGGTCAGCCCACTTGCCCGCTCTGGCGGCGGCCAGCATGCCAGCGAAGCCGGCTAAGCCAAACATCCCCGTCTGGGTGTGCGAGAGGGAAAGGGCGGTGAGCGGCATGACCATGGTCGACCATAGCATGCTGAAAGCGGCGAAGATAAATAGCGCCAGGATCCCGCGCTTTCTCAGTTGCGGCTCGGTGAGGTACAGCTGAAACACGGACTTCAATAAGGAAAGGTAAGTCGGCTTTTGCGGCTGCGGCTGCTGCGGGGGCGAAGGCATGATTTTCCAGACGACCCCTGCAATCACCAACATCAGACAGGCAGCCGTGAGATACACGGCTCGCCAGCCGGCGATATCGGCTATCGCGCCTGAGATAAACCGAGATAACAGGATACCTGAAACAATGCCGCTGGTCAGGGTACCCACCGCCTGGCCTCGTTTCTGCGGCGTCGCCAGTATTGCCACCCAGGCCACCAGCACCTGCACCACCACGGCCATCAGGCCGACGATCAGCATGGCGCCAAGCAGAGTTGCTATATTGGGGGATAACCCTGCCGCGACTAACGCCGCTACTGAAAGCAACAGTTGACTCATCACCACGTATTTACGGTTCAACCAGTCCCCGAGCGGAACCAGGAACAGCAGGCCAATGGCATAGCCCGCCTGCGTAGCGGTGATGACGCTGCCAATCATGCCTGGCGACACCTTCAGGCTGACCGCCATCGAGTCGAGTAAAGGCTGTGCTGAATAAACATTGGCTACTGCCAGCGCGCAGGTTAGTGAAAACAACGCCGTTATCCCTGTGGTCAGCATCGTGTCAGGGACTGACGCAGTTTGGATCCTTTGGCCGGTACATCTACTTGCCTTACATTTCATAAGAGACCCTCTGTCTGGTTGCTTTTTAAAACTAGTGTGCCTATAGAATTAGCCTTGCTGGTTTTTTTTTGCAACTGGTAAAGGTGAGGATTAAGCTAGATCAGTAGATAAATTGATAAGGAGCGCGCAGATGGCAAAGCAGGAATCACTTAGAACCAGTGAATGTCCGGTGGCGAGAACGTTGGAATCAATTGGTGAACGCTGGTGCCTGATGATTATCCGCGAAGCATTTGACGATGTGCGGAGATTCAGCGAGTTTCAAAAAAATTTGGGGCTGGCCAAAAATATCCTTGCCTCGCGGCTGAAGCATCTGGTTGATATCGGTATTTTCGAGATTTTACCGGCATCGGATGGCAGCGCATACAAGGAATATGTCCTGACTGAAAAGGGGCGCTCCGTGTTTCCCATTGTTGTTGCGCTGCGGCAATGGGGAGAGCGTTATATGTTTGAGCAAGGGGAAACCTATTCGGTCCTGCTGGATAACGCGCACGGCCAGCCCCTTCAGTATCTGGATGTGCGTTCCGCTCAGGGGGATAAACTGCAACCAGGCGACTGTCATCGCCGGCGCATTGTGTCAGATACCCACGCCGAATAATGGCGTGAAGAATTTGCAGGATACCAGCGAGAATACGAGCGTATCGCTAAAGGGTCATGGAACAATCCTGACGTGTTTTTTTGCGAACTGCTTCTGATGCCAAAGCTCCGGACGCGTGAAAGTGACCCACCGCCAACCGCAGGAGGCGGTGCATAACCATTTACAATTATATTTTATTTGAATGTATTCATGTTACATATTAAATTCTGCTTACTTTATCGACGATGAGGCAAGGATGCGGATGTGGAGAGCGTAATCCATAACAATATTGAGGGTTTTCTGCTGTTGTTATTAAGCATGTGGCCGATTCTGCTGGTGGTATTCATTGGTGTCGCAATTTCATTCTATACCATGCTGTTACGTAAGACGGCGCTGGCCTGCCTGCTTTTCGCCCTCGCCATCGGCGCCGCAGGCTGGAGTCTCGCTTAGCCGCTGGCCTCAGGGTTTATCCAGCAGGCTCATACTGGAGGTGGCGGCGCCATCATTCAGATTGGCGGGCGAATGCCAGTCGCGACCCGCCAGCGCACTGTCGCTCTGTCCGCTGCCGACGCCTTGCTGCGTCGACAGCGATGAACCTTCCAGTGCTTCATCCGCCCCTGACCGATCGGGCAGGGAACTGGTATAGCCGCCATTATTCGAGTACGTATCCATGCCGTTGACTTCGTTAGGCACCGTGTCGGTAGTCGTACCGTCATCGTTAATGCAAAACGAGCCGCCAATGCCGTTTGGCTGACAGTCTGCAGCAAAAGCCGGACTGGCCAGCGCGGTCAGTAGCAATAACGGTAAGCCGATTTCCTTCATTCTTATCTCCCAGGGCCGTGTGGTCTGCCAGACATTCTGTACTATAGCGGCGGCAGTAGCGCGGTAAGTAACAAAACTGTGTAATTTTGTAATGACCGGTGGACGGTTTGTCGTTCGGCCAGGAAAGAGCGTGCGCTAAGCGTGGCATAGCGGCTCGGCAGAAAGCGGTAATCAATTGTTAATTCTACGTAAAGGTTAATGAAAATTTAAGGGAACGCCGCTATGTTGGCAGCATCATACTTTCCATAAAGGATATGCCATGCGCGATAAATATTCCGGCCTGCAGATTGGGATCCACTGGCTGGTTTTTTTGCTGGTAGTAGTAGCCTATGCGGCGATGGAGCTGCGCGGGTTTTTCCCCCGCAGTGAACGGCCATTGATTAATATGGTGCATGTTTCCTGCGGGATCACCATTTTCGTGCTAATGGTGGCGCGTCTGCTGGTGCGGCTGAAATCGCCGGCGCCGCCGATCGTACCGAAACCATCGCCGATGATGACCGGTTTCGCCCATCTTGGTCACCTGGCGATCTATTTGCTGTTCATTGCCTTGCCGTTGATCGGCATGGTGATGATGTACTGGCGCGGTAACCCCTGGTATGCCTTTGGTCTGACCATGCCGTATGCCCCGCAGAGCGATTTTGAGCGGGTGGATACCCTGAAGGCGATCCATGAATGGTTGGCCAATGCCGGGTACTTTGTGATTGGCCTGCATGCTCTCGCCGCGCTGCTCCATCATTACTGGTGGAAGGATAATACTCTGCTGCGAATGATGCCTCGTAAGCGCTAAATCATCCTCTTTCACTTCCTGACCCCGTCCCGCGACGGGGTTTTTTTTGCCTTCACCGCTAATAGAATATAGTATACCCCCCTATATGATACGGAGGCGTAATCGTGCCACATTCACCTGAAGATAAAAAACGGGCGCTCAGCCGCGTAAGACGCATCCGCGGCCAGGTCGAAGCCCTTGAGCGCGCGCTGGAGTCCGGCGAGCCCTGTATGACTATTCTGCAGCAGATCGCCTCGATTCGCGGGGCGGCGAACGGCCTGATGGGCGAAATGGTGGAGATCCACCTGCAGGACGAGCTGGTCAGCGGCGACACCACCCCTGAGCAGCGGGCCGCGAGAATGGCAGAGGTCGGTCATCTGCTACGATCCTATTTAAAATAACATCACGACGAGGAAGAGACAGTTATGAAATCACGCGCAGCAGTGGCCTTCGGCCCCGGTCAGCCGTTAAAAATCGTTGAGATCGACGTCGCGCCGCCGAAAAAAGGCGAAGTTCTGGTGAAAATCACCCACACCGGGGTGTGTCATACCGATGCCTTCACCCTCTCCGGTGACGATCCGGAAGGTGTCTTCCCGGCGGTGCTGGGCCATGAGGGCGGCGGGATTGTCGTGGAAGTAGGCGAGGGCGTCACCAGCCTTAAGCCGGGCGATCACGTCATTCCGCTGTATACCGCCGAATGTGGCGAGTGCAAATTCTGTAAGTCGGGTAAAACCAACCTCTGTCAGGCGGTGCGTGCCACCCAGGGTAAAGGACTGATGCCGGACGGCACCACTCGTTTCTCGTACAATGGCGAACCGATCTATCACTATATGGGCACCAGCACCTTCAGCGAATATACGGTTTGCGCCGAGATTTCGCTGGCGAAAGTCAATCCGCAGGCGCCTTTGGATAAAGTGTGCCTGCTGGGCTGCGGCGTAACCACCGGTATCGGCGCGGTGCATAACACGGCTAAGGTCAAGGCCGGGGATACCGTCGCGGTCTTTGGTCTGGGCGGCATTGGTCTGGCGGTGATCCAGGGCGCGGTGCAGGCGCAGGCCGGGCGCATTCTGGCGGTTGATACCAACCCGGATAAGTTCACTCTCGCTAAAGAGATGGGCGCGACCGATTTTATCAATCCGAACGACTACGATAAGCCGATTCAGGATGTGATCGTTGAGTTGACCGACGGCGGGGTGGATTTCAGCTTCGAGTGCATCGGCAATGTAAATGTGATGCGCGCGGCGCTGGAGTGCTGCCATAAAGGCTGGGGTGAGAGCGTGATCATCGGTGTAGCCGGCGCCGGGCAGGAGATCAAGACCCGTCCGTTCCAGCTGGTGACCGGCCGCGTGTGGCGCGGTTCCGCCTTCGGCGGCGTAAAAGGGCGCAGTCAGCTGCCGGGCATGGTGGAAGACGCCATGGCGGGTAAAATTCGCCTCGATCCGTTTATTACCCATCGCCTGCCGCTGGAGCAGATTAACGAGGCCTTTGATCTGATGCATGAAGGTAAATCGATTCGCACCGTGATCCACTTTGGCGACCAGTAATCCCCGACGCTGAAGGCGAATCGTCACCCATAAAAAAAGGGCCCGGATGGGCCCTTTTGTGTATGTCGATCAGTGATGGTCTGGGAGCGCGTAGGCGATGATGTAATCGCCGCGATCCGGTGACTGGCGGGCGCCGCCGGCATTGATAATGATGTACTGCTTACCGGTTTTCGGTGAGACGTAGGTCATCGGGCCGGACTGGCTGCCGACCGGCAGACGCGATTTCCAGATCTCTTTGCCGTTCGCGGTATCAAAGGCGCGCAGGTAGAAATCCTGGGTGCCGGCGAAGAACAGCAGTCCGGACTGCGTTGCCAGCGATGCGCCAAGGGTCGGCATGCCGATTGGAATTGGCATGTGCATACGTATGCCCAGCGGCCCGGTGTCTTCTACGGTGCCAACCGGCACCTGCCACACCAGTTTCCCGGTTTTCAGATCCACCGCGGACATGGTGCCGAACGGCGGCTTCTGGCACGGAATGCCCAGCGGCGACAGGAAACGTTCGCGCATCGCGCCAAACGGCGTGCCTTCCATCGGCACGATGCCCATCTCGATCCCGCTGGCGTCTTTCGCCACCTTCGCGCGCGGCACCATATAGTTGGCCAGGCCCAGACGCATATCGTTGACAAACATCAGGCTGTTGTTTGGATCCAGCGAAACACTGCCCCAGTTCATGCCGCCGAGCGAGCCCGGGAACTGCAGGGAACGGTCTTCACCTGGCGGGGTAAAGACGCCCTGATGGCGCATCTCTTTGAACTGAATACGGCACAGCAGCAGGTCGATCGGTGTCGCTCCCCACATATCGGACTCGGTCAACGTCTGGTTGCCGATCATCGGCATCCCTACCGAGTAAGGTTGCGTCGGCGAGTAGCGTTCACCTTTGACGTTGCCCGCCGGCACCGGACGCTCTTCCACTTTGGCCACCGGCTCGCCGGTCTCGCGGTTGAGCATAAAGATCATGCCCTGCTTGCTGGTCTGCACCAGCACTGGGGTGGTGCCGCCCTTGCCGTCTGGCAGATCGTACAGCAGCGGCTGAGACGGCAGGTCAAAGTCCCACAGATCGTGGTGTGTGGTCTGGAAGTGCCAGCGCACCTGGCCGGTGGTGGCATCCACGGCCACGATAGAGGAGCTGTATTTATCGTCCAGCGCGGTACGTTCGCCGCCAAAGAAATCTGGCGTGGCGTTGCCGGTGGGCAGATAGATCAGATTCAGCTTCGCGTCGTAGGACATCGCCGACCAGACGTTTGGCGTACCGCGCGTGTAGGTCTGGCCTTCCGGCGGAACACCGGTCAGCGCTGGATTGCCCGGATCCCACGCCCATGCCAGTTTGCCGGTGTGGACATCAAACGCGCGGACCACGCCCGGCGGTTCGCCAGTGGAGTAGTTATCCGCGACGCGGCCGCCCACCACCACCACATTGCCCGCCACCAGCGGGGTGGAGGTCTGCTGATAGTAACCCGCTTTCACTTCACCCATGCCGACGCTGAGGTCGACAATACCGCCATCGCCGAAGTTTTCGCACAGTTTGCCGGTATCGGCATCAATGGCGATCAGGCGGGCGTCGATGGTCGGCAGGAACAGACGACGGGAACAGGCGGCCGGCTGCGTGCCTGACGCTTGCGCGGTTTGCGCCTGGCTATCTGCGTAATACCCTAAGCCGCGGCAGCGCTGCCAGTTGGGTGAAGAGGATTTGGAGTCATAGCGCCATTTCTCTTTTCCGCTGTCCACATCCAGCGCCAGCACTTTACTGTAAGGGGTACAGACATAGAGAGTATCGCCAATCTGCAGCGGGGTGTTCTGATCTTCTGCGCCCGAGCCGTTGCTCTGTGGGATATCGCCAGTATGCGCTACCCAGGCAACCTGCAGCTGGTTGACGTTTTGTTTGTTGATTTGGTCGAGGGCGGCGAAACGGTCGCCGTGGGTGGTGTTACCCCAGTGCGCCCAGTTTTTCTGCTGTTTGCCTGGCGCGACGGGCTTGACTGGTACCGCTTCAGTCGCGCTGACCAGCGGTGCGGATTTGAACATCCAGCCAAAGCTCACCGCCAGCGCCACGGCGAGAACGGCGGCGACGCCATAGGCCGGGCCTTTTTTCGCCGGTGGGCTGGCGAGGAAAGGCCAGACCAGGGCGGCCAGGAAGGCCAGTACGCCGAGCGCAAACAGGCGCGAGAAGAGCGGCCAGTAGTTCCAGCCAGCGTCACTAATCGCCCAGATCACCGAGGCGATAAACGCCACGGCGTATAACAGAATACCGCCGCGGCGGTTGCGGAAAATCAACACCGCCGCGATGACCATGACCACGCCCATCAGCGCGAAGTACAGTGTACCGCCGACGAGGGCCAGTTTTGCCCCAAGAATACCCACAGCCAGACCGATGATGAGCATCAGTCCGGCGAGAAGCCACTGCAGGATCCGGGGGAATCCGCGCGGCGCGTTGCCAGTTGCCATGTAATCTCCTTAACCACACCAGCCACCTCACTGTGAACCAAATGAAACATGTTGCTTTTGAATCATTTTTGAATGAAGTGGTTTTAACCTTCATAAAACTGTATTTGTTGCTTGATTAGATTTCGAGTGAACCATTTGGTGAAATCGAGACATAATAGATCTGTTAAAGAAGTTTGCGCAAATGTTAATAAATAATTTCGCACTAAATGATTATTTTGCCGAATATGTCTAACGTCATGGGGAGCGGCGTCGGCGCGTTTGCAGGTTCCCCGGCCGCTGCGGGCCGGGGAGAAAGGGGGGGTCAGGCAGGCATGGACTTACGGATAGCGCTGAGCAGCGTCTGCGTACCCGGGGTCAGTGTCGCATCGACGCGGGTTAAAATGCCGATGGGCTCTCCGGCGCCCTGGGTGGCGATCGGCAGGGCGGTTAGCACGCCACGGCGAAGATCGTCTTTTACCGCCCCGGAAGGGACAAACCAGACATAGTCAAAATCCACCGTCAGCTGGCGCGACAGGGAGGCGGAGAGGGTCTCGATGCAGCCGGCGGGCATCTTACAGCCCTGGCTCTGGAGCAGCGCTTCGGCGTTTTGCCGCGGCACGGTGCCTTTAGGTGAGACCACCACCGGCCACTCCATCACCCGACTAAGGGTCACCGTCTCCTGAAGCAGGGGATGTCCCGGGCGAACCACCAGCTTCAGGGATTCAAGGAACAACAGTTCGTAATGCAGCCCGCTCATCAGCTCCGGGTCGGACATACGTCCAATGCCGATGTCGATCTCCCCGGATTTTAAGCCGGCGAGCAGCATGGTGTTGTTCATAGTGGCGACCTGCAGCGTGATATCTTTTTGCTGCTTGTGAAACTGGCCGATCACCGTCGGCAGGATCCCCAGCGCGGCGGTGGGCAGCGCGCCGATGCGCACGATGTCGTTATTCAGGCCCTCTTTGCGGTTCAGCGCCTGGCCGGCCGAATTAAGGGCGTCAAGCACCTTAACGGCATGCGTCAGAAACTGTTCGCCGACCAGGGTTAGCTGCGCCCCAAGACGACCCCGCTCGAACAGCCGGGTACCGGTCAGCTGTTCTAGCTCGTTAAGCGTTTTCGAGAGTGCTGGCTGGCTCAGATTTAATGTTTCAGCCGCGCGCCCCAGCGTTCCCTGTTGAGCGACGGCCACGAAGGTGTGTAGATGGCGCAAGCGAATGCGCTGACTGAAGAGACCATTTTTTTCCATAGTAAGATGATGTTAAAAACACAGCGGTGAAAGAGACAAGCGGACTTGTTTAAATTTGATAACCAGATAGCAAAATATTATTAACATTTGAGTTGGTTACATGACAAGATCTTTCCCTGTGGTTGAAAACGCCTTCGCCCCGCAGAAACGGGGCGAAGGTGGTGGTCACCGCGACGGCTAAATATCGAAAAAGACGGTTTCGTTCTCGCCCTGCAGATGAATGTCAAAACGATAGACCACTTCCGTACCGCGAACCTCGCGCTCGGCGATTAAGGTTTTGCGTCTCACCTCCCACTCGATGAGATTCAGCACCGGGTCGCTGGCGTTGGCCTCGTGTTCATCGGCAAAGTACATCCGCGTATTCAGGCCAATATTGATCCCACGCGCCACCACCCACAGGTTGACGTGCGGCGCCATCAGGCGGCCATCGCGACCGACCACCGGGCCCGGCTTGATGGTTTCAAAGCGCCAAATGCCGGAGGTGAAATCAGAGCAGGTACGCCCCCAGCCGCGGAAGGCCGGGTCGACGGCTTTCTGCTGTTGACGATCGTCAGGATGGTTATAGCGACCCGCGGCGTTGGCCTGCCAGATCTCCAGCAGCACATCGCGGACCGGCGTCCCGGAGCCGTCGATAACCCGGCCTTCAATGGTGATGCGCTCCCCGACGGTATCGGCGGTAGTGAGGACCGGGCCAAAATTTTTCTCAAAAATATGAAAGCCTGCGGCGTCCGGCGCCAGGCCGATATGAACATAGGGTCCCGCCGTCTGCGAGGCGGTTTCAGGCAGATACTCTTTCATCGGGCGGCCCCCTGAGTGCGATTTTCAAACAGCGTGGCGCGGTGGCCGCGCAGAACAAGGTCGAAGCGGTAGGCCAGACAATCCAGCGGTACGGCGGCGTGCATGTCCAGCTCGGCGATCAGCGTGCGCACGGCGTCGTCATTCTTAATAGTCCTGACGATCGGGCACTGCTTAATCAGCGGGTCGCCTTCAAAATACATCTGGGTGATCAGGCGCTGGGCCCAGGCGTCGCCCGAGAGAGAAAAATGGATATGCGCCGGACGCCAGTCGCTGGCCTGGTTGCGCCAGGGGTAGGGGCCGGGTTTGATGGTGCGAAAACAGTAATAGCCGTTTTCATCGGTAAGCACCCGGCCGCAGCCGCCAAAGTTCGGGTCAATCGGCGCCAGATACTGATCTTTTTTATGCCGGTAGCGACCGCCAGCATTGGCTTGCCAGACTTCCACCAGCGTATTTTTCATCGGTCGGCCGAATCCATCGCGCACGTAACCGTGGACGATGATCCGCTCGCCGATAGGTAGGCCTTCTTTGGCATAGTTCAGGATTAGGTCATTATCCAGAGGGCCGAGGTCGTCGCGGCTAAATACCGGGCCGGTGATCTCTGACAGCGAGTTCTGCAGAGAGATGAGGGCGTTTTTTGGCGAGCGCAGGACGCTGGTTTTATAGCCCGGCGCGTAAGCGGGCGGGTGGCTACTGTAATCGCGATGGACAACCTCACGTGGGGACCATTTGTCGTTCATAGGGTACTCCGTGTAGACGGTAGAGGGGCATATTGTTGTAATGTCGCCAGAAGTAGTGTGTGTAAATGTATTGTTAATTTAAAGTGAAATTACCGGGTGTTTTTCATAACTATGGGTTATGTTTTGCGCAATGACCTGGGCCGGCGGCAGGTTATCGCCATCACAGTTTGTAAATTCTTCCCCCCGCCGCGAGGCAGCTTTCCTACACTCCAGGAAGTATTCACTGGAGGTAACACATCATGGCGAACACCATCACGGCTGATGAGATTCGGGAGCACTTTTCGCAGGCCATGTCGGCCATGTACCAGCAGGAAGTTCCGCAGTACGGAACGCTGCTGGAGCTGGTGGCTGACGTCAACCTGGCGGTACTGGAAAATAATCCGCAGCTGCATGAACAGCTCGCTAACGCTGACGAGCTGGCGCGCTTAAACGTGGAGCGCCACGGCGCGATTCGCGTGGGCACAGCGGAAGAACTGGCGACGCTCCGTCGCATGTTTGCCATCATGGGAATGTATCCCGTTAGCTATTACGATCTCTCGCAGGCCGGCGTGCCGGTCCACTCCACGGCGTTTCGTCCCATCGACGATGCCGCGCTGGCGCGCAATCCATTTCGGATTTTCACCTCGCTGCTGCGCCTGGAGCTGATTGAAAATCGCGCCCTGCGCGAGCGGGCCGAGGCGATCCTCGCGCGGCGCAAAATCTTCACCCCCCGCTGCCTGGCGCTGATTGCGCAGTATGAAGCAGAGGGCGAATTCACCTCTGCCGACGCGCGCGAGTTTGTCCAGGAGGCGCTGGAGACGTTCCGCTGGCACCGGCAAGCCACCGTCGATGAGGAGACTTACCATGCTCTGCATCGCGAGCACCGCCTGATTGCCGATGTGGTCTGTTTCCCGGGGTGTCATATCAACCATCTCACGCCGCGGACGCTGGATATTGACCGCGTCCAGTCCCTGATGCCGGAGTGCGGTATTGAACCCAAAGCGTTGATTGAAGGGCCACCGCGCCGGGAGGTCCCGATCCTCCTGCGGCAGACCAGCTTTAAGGCGCTTGAGGAGCCGGTGATGTTCGCCGGAGAACACCGAGGCACCCATAGCGCCCGCTTTGGCGAAATTGAGCAGCGGGGCGTGGCGCTGACGCCGAAAGGGCGCGCGCTGTACGATCGGCTGCTGCAGGCGGCAGGAACCGGGAAAGACAATCTCAGCCACCAGCAGCATCTACAGGAGGTGTTTAGCGAATTTCCCGACAGCGAATTTCTGCTCCGTCAGCAGGGGCTGGCCTGGTTTCGCTACCGCCTGACGCCCACGGGTGAGGCACATCGCCAGGCGTTTCGCCCGGGCGACGATCCGCAGCCGCTGATTGAGCGCGGGTGGGTGGTCGCCCAGCCGATTATTTATGAAGATTTTTTACCGGTCAGCGCGGCGGGCATTTTTCAGTCCAATCTGGGCAACGAAACCCAGGCGCGCAGCCACGGGAACGCCAGTCGCGAGGCGTTTGAGGCAGCTCTGGGCTGCCCGGTGCAGGATGAGTTTGAACTATACCGACAGGCGGAGGAGCGCAGCAAACGACGTTGCGGTCTGCTGTAAAATCAGTACCCTGCTGGCATCAGCCTTACAGGGAGCAGGTTATGCAACATCCGTCGAAACCGTTGGCGAAAACCCGTCAGGGAACGCTGGCCGGGAGCGCAGAACAGGGGATTCATATCTGGCGCGGCATTCCGTACGCCGCGCCGCCCGTGGGCCCGCTGCGCTGGCGCGCGCCGCAGCCAGCCGCCCGCTGGCAGGGGGTACGTCCAGCCGAGACCTTTTCCGCGGCCAGCTGGCAGGACATTGACTACTGCCGCGAGCTCGGCGGCGGCGATCCTGGCGCCTTCAGCGAAGACTGCTTATATCTCAACGTCTGGGCCCCGGCCAGCGCAGCGCAGCCGCTGCCGGTGATGGTCTGGCTGCACGGCGGCGGGTTTACCATCGGCGCCGGCAGCCTGCCGCCTTACGATGGCAAAGCGCTTGCCAGCCGCGACGTGGTGGTGGTGACAGTTAACTACCGGCTGGGCCATCTCGGTTTTTTCGCCCATCCGGCGCTGGAAGAAGAGGCGGGCGAACGTCTCTATAATTTCGCGTTGCTCGATCAGATTGCCGCTCTGCAGTGGGTTCAGGAGAATATCCACGCCTTCGGCGGGGATGCCGCCAACGTCACGCTGTTTGGCGAATCCGCCGGGGCGCGCAGCGTGCTGTCGCTAATGGCCTCCCCGAAAGCGAAAGGGCTGTTTCATAAAGCGATTATTCAGAGCGGGTATACGCTACCCGATCTGCCGCGGGAAAAAGCGCTGGAAAAAGGGCGCCTGCTGGCGGAACACTTCGCCTTACCGCAAGCCAGCGCTGAGGAATTGCGGGCGATCCCCGCGGAGGCCTTCTGGTCGCTCACCGCGCCGCTGAATACCGGGCCAGCGCCTATTGCCGGAGACGCGGTGCTGCCGCAGCCGATGCTGGAGACCTTCTTTGCCGGCCGCCAGCATCCGATACCGGTGATGATCGGCTCCAATAGCGATGAAGCCAGCGTGATGGCCGTGTTCGGCGTCGATATTGCCGGGCAGATCCAGAAGCTGCGCCGAGAGCGCCGTCTGGGGCTGGGGCTGATCAAACTCCTCTATCCCGGCGTGAAGGGCGATGAAGCGCTGGGGCGGGAAGTATGCCGCGACATGGCCTTCACCACCCTTGGTTATGTAGTGATGCAGGCGCAACAGCGCGTGGGTCAGCCGTGCTGGCGCTACTGGTTTGATTATGTCGCGGAAGCGGAGCATGACGCCTACCCGCATGGGGCCTGGCATGGCAACGAGGTGCCCTACGTGTTTGATAACCTGCGGTTGACCGACCCGGTGCGGCAGTACGCCAGCGAAGCGGATCTGGCCTTCGCCGCTCAGGTCGCTGACTACTGGACGCAGTTTGCCCGCCTCGCCAGCGGCGAGCAGACGCTTTCCGGCGCAGTGCGCTGGCCGGCGTGCCTGCGCGGGCGGGATCGCCTGTTGCGCATTGGCTTGCATAAGCGCGCCGGGTTTAAAGTGGAGAACCGCTTTATGCGCGCCAGACTGGCGCTGTTTCGCCGGGTGATGAAGCATCACGTGACGCTGGAATAAATCCCATAATGCGCAACTGTCGCCACCGACCGGTGGCGACGTTATCTCACATGACCACCACCGGCTTGATCACCTTGCCGGACGCCGAATCGGCGAAGGCCTGGTTGATATCGGCCAACGGATAGCGGGCGATAAGCTTATCGATAGGGAATTTTCCCTGTTTATAGAGTTGAATCAACAGCGGAATAAACAGCGCCGGCACGGCGTCGCCTTCAATCACCCCGACCAGCGATTTTCCCTCCGCCATCAGGTCGTTCTGCACGTTAAGGGTGATATCTCCGGTAAAGCCCACAATCGCCACCGTTCCCAGCGGTTTCACCGCGTGTACGGCCTGCAGAACGATAGCGGAGACGCCGGTCGTTTCCACCGCGTAGTGGGCGCCTTTACCGGTGATTTGTTTAATCACGGCGACGGCATCCTGTTCCTTGCCGTTGATCTGATGGGTGGCGCCCAGTTCGCCCGCCAGGGCGAGGCGGCTGGCATGGATATCCACCGCGATAATCTGTGAACAGCCGGTTAATTTCGCTGCCATGATGGCGCTGAGCCCCACCGCGCCGCAGCCAAACACCACCAGCGATTCGCCGACCACCGGTTTCAGGCGGTTGAGCACCGTCCCGCTACCGGTCTGGATACCGCAGCCCAGCGGGCCGAGCAGGGTGAGATCAACCTCCGGGTCGACCACGACCGCGTTGCTGGCGCGGGTGACCACATACTGGCTGAAAGACGACTGGCCAAAGAACAGGGACAGATCCTGGTCTCCCAGCCGGTAGGGGGTGGTGCCATCCTCGCGTCGGCCGCCAAAATTAAGCGTATTAAAATCTTCGCAAGCCGAAGGGTGGTTGCTTAAACAATTTTCGCAGTGGTGGCAGGCGGCGTAGCTGAGCACCACGTGGTCTCCTACTCTGATGCCGCTAACCGCCTCGCCGACGCTGGCAACGATCCCGGCGCCTTCATGGCCGAGGATCGCCGGCATAGGCACCACCCCGGGGTTGTCGCGCATCACGGCGTCGGTATGGCAGACGCCGGTGGCGACAATTTTCACTAATATCTCGTCCTTCCCCGGCGGGGCGACCTCGACGTCTTTGATGACAAAAGGCTGCTGGTAGCCCAGCGTGACGGCTGCTTTCACTTGCATGGCATGACTCCTGAATGAATTCCCTGGAGAGCGTGGCGGGACAGCCCGAACGGCTCTCCCCTGTTGGCCGCTAACGTGAAGAAAGATAGCGGTTATCGGGGAAAAGTTAGCACCAGGCGCGATGGAAATTTGCGCGAATCGTGCCTAAAAAACGCGCGCGGCGAGGAGCGATACATGGGGTGAATATTCAGCCCTGGAGAATAGATTTCCCTTGAATAGTCAGGGGTAAAAAGCGGCATGCAGCGTGTATGCCCTGGCTACACGTCAGAGGAAATGAAAAAAACAGGCTGTTCCTCTGGACAGGGCTTTTTTACCTTTTTTCTGCTGGCAACAATTGGATTATTAATCGTTTTTGTCTAGAGTGGGCGGAAATTATCACGCAGCGTGATGACGCGTTGCGAATCAATTCACCCGTGCAGAAGGACGCTTTCTCAGGCATGAACCGCAGACGTTTTCTTAAATCTTCCATGGCTGTTGCCGCCGTATGCGGAACGTCAGGAGTCGCTTCCTTATTCAGTCAGGCCGCTTTTGCCGAAGACGCGGGCATTGCCGACGGGCAAACGCGTCGTTTTGATTATGCTGTTCTGCAGGCGATGGCTCACGATCTGGCGCGCCAGCCGTGGGGCGGCGCCCCGCGCGATCTGCCGCCGACGCTCGCCAATCTCACCCCGCAGGCCTATAACAGCATCCAGTACGATGCCAACCACTCGCTGTGGAACAATATTGAAGAGCGTAAGCTGGACATCCAGTTTTTCCACGTCGGGATGGGGTTCCGTCGCCGCGTGCGGATGTTCTCTTTAGACGCCAGCACCCAGCAGGCGCGCGAGATCCACTTCCGTCCGGAGCTGTTTAAGTACAATGACGCCGGTGTGGATACCCGTCAGCTGGAAGGACAGTCTGACCTCGGCTTCGCCGGGTTCCGGGTGTTTAAAGCGCCGGAGCTGGCGCGCCGCGATATCGTGGCGTTCCTCGGCGCCAGCTACTTCCGCGCGGTAGACAGCACCTATCAGTATGGCCTGTCGGCCCGCGGTCTGGCGGTGGATACCTTTACCGATACCCCGGAAGAGTTTCCCGACTTTACGTCGTTCTGGTTCGAAACGGTCAAAGGGGACGCCACGGTGTTTACCGTTTACGCGCTGCTGGACAGCCCGAGCATCACTGGCGCCTACAAGTTCACCATCCACTGCCAGGATACCCAGGTTATCATGGACGTGGAAAACCACCTTTACGCCCGCAAGGATATCAAACAGCTGGGTATCGCGCCGATGACCAGTATGTTCAGCTGCGGCAATAATGAGCGGCGGATGTGCGACACCATCCATCCGCAAATCCACGACTCCGATCGGCTGTCAATGTGGTTGGGCAACGGGGAATGGGTCTGCCGGCCGCTGAATAACCCGCAGAAGCTGCAGTTCAATGCCTTCCAGGACAAGAACCCGCGCGGCTTTGGTCTGTTGCAGCTGGACCGTGATTTCTCCCACTACCAGGATGTGATGGGCTGGTATAACAAGCGTCCCAGCCTGTGGGTTGAGCCGCGTAACCAGTGGGGCAAAGGGGCGGTCAGCCTGATGGAGATCCCAACTACCGGCGAAACGCTGGATAATATCGTCTGCTTCTGGCAGCCGGAAAAGGCGGTGAAGGCGGGCGACGAACTGGACTTCCGCTACCGTCTTTACTGGAGCGCGCAGCCGCCGGTTAGCACCCCGCTGGCGCGCGTTCTGGCCACCCGCACCGGGATGGGGGGCTTCCCCGAGGGATGGGCGCCGGGTGAACACTACCCGGATAAGTGGGCGCGTCGTTTTGCCATCGACTTTGTCGGCGGTGATTTGAAGGCGGCCGCGCCGCGCGGTATTGAACCGGTGATCACCCTCTCCAGCGGGGAAGCGAAGCAGATTGAGATCCTCTACGTCGAGCCGTTCGATGGCTACCGGATCCTTTTCGACTGGTATCCGACCACCGACTCAACCGACCCGGTGGAGATGCGTCTGTTCCTGCGCTGTCAGGGAGAAGCCATCAGCGAAACCTGGCTCTATCAGTATTTCCCGCCGGCAGCAGATAAACGCAACTACGTTGACGACCGGATCATGAAATAACCCTGAGTCACCCGACGCCCGCAGGCAGTCCCTGCGGGCCAGAAGAGAGCGCTATGACCGCAGATATCCCAGCAGTACCTGAGTCGATCCCGGTAACCGACGCGCTGACGCTAATCGCCATCGATGAGCGCTACGTTAGCGACCTGCACCAGCTGGTGGTCAAAAACCAGCGCTGGCTACAGCAGTCGCTCAGTTGGCCCGCCGAGGTGCGCAGCGAAGACGAGACCCGCCGTCATGTGCAGGGCAACGTGATGCTGCATCAGCGGGATTACGCCAAAATGTTTTTGCTGTTTCTCGATAAGCAGCTAGTCGGCGTCCTGTCGTTCAATCAGATCGAGCCGCAGAATAAAACGGCCTATATTGGCTACTGGATCGATGAAGAGCACCAGGGGCAAGGGCTGCTTTCCCGTTCATTACAGGCCTTTATCCGCCATTATGCCGCCAGCGGGCTGGTGCGCCGGTTTGTGATCAAATGCCGGGTGGCGAACACCCGCAGCAACCAGGTAGCGTTGCGCAACGGTTTTGTTCTGGAAGGCTGTCTCCGACAAGCCGAGTATCTGAACGGTAGCTATGACGATCAGAATATCTACGCCCGCATTATTGACCGCGATGAGGCATTAAAGCGCGCCTAACAGCGGCGTGCGGGTGATGTGCTGCTGGCCGTCAAGCGTTTTCGGGCCGCGCAGATGAATGGCCTCTCCCTCCTGTGCGGCAATCTGCACCTCGTCATTGATGGAGACCTGGTGCTCAACGATCACATCGCCGGTGATGACTGTCCGCCCCTGGATCAGCACATCGTCGTCGAGCAGAATCGGACCACCTCGCAGCTGCGCCTCGCCGCCGACCATCGCCCGATGCTTCAGCAGGCAGTTGCCTTCAATCACCGCATTCTCTGCCACCTGCGAACTGTAGCGTACGGTGGGAATGGCATCCTCTCCGCGACCGGCGATCAGGCGCGCGTGCCCGTATACCCGGGCGTTATCGCATACCCAGACGTCGTTTTCTTCGTTCCCTTCAAGTCTTGCCTGGTCAAACACTTCCGCCCGATGTTCGACAAACGCATGCTCAACGAAGGCATCGCCGTAGATTTGCGCCTGGTGGAGAATGCGCGAGGCGCTGACGGTGGCTCGCTGATAGATCTGCAGGACTTTGTCGCGATCGGCGGTTAACCCGCGCGCGGCAATCACCTGGCAGTGGGGGAGAAGACGCGCCTCGTCGGCAAGGCGACAATAACCGCGCACCTGGCTCTGCATAACAGTGACGTTGTCACTGATCTGCGCGTGATGGCTGATCTGCGAGGCGTGAATGCAGGCCCGTCCGCCGATGGTGGCCTCATGACTGACCACGCAGAACCCGGTTAAGCGGGCGTCATCGCGGATGCGCGCCCCGGCGAAGACCACGCTGTTGACATCGTAGATCCAGCACTCCCCCTGCTGGCTGAGAGCGCATTCCTCATCCACCCAGCCGCCTTCGCTGCCCGCTTTGACGTCAGCGAAATCAATAAGCGCCACGATCTGGCGCAGGGTGACGCTTTGTTTGCCATGCTCTTCCTCATAACAATACTGCCGGGTCTGTTCGCTGAGACGGTATTTACGCATGGCCGATCCTTATTACTTATGGTTAACATAAACATAGCAAAGATCGCCATAGCGCGCGGGATAAGGTTCCTTTAGAATGCAACTTCAAATTAAATTGATATCATCAATAAAATGAATAAAACGCAAACGCCGCGGCAGGTGCTAAACCTGCCGGCGGGTTATTTTGGCATGGTGCTCGGCACCATCGGAATGGGCTTCGCCTGGCGTTACGCCAGCACCCTCTGGCCGGTCAGCCGCAGCATTGGTGATGGGCTGGTGACGCTGGCGATGGCGATGTGGGTCCTGCTCAGCATGGCGTTTATCAGCCGGGCGATCCGCTTTCCGGCGAGCGTGCTGCGGGAGATGCGTCATCCGGTGAGCAGCAGCTTCGTCAGCCTGTTTCCGGCCACCACGCTGTTGGTGGCGATTGGTTTGGCTCCCTGGTGCCGGCCGCTGGCGATCGGGCTGTTTGTGCCGGGCGTGGCGCTGCAGCTCGCCTATGCCGCCTGGCAAAGCGGTGGGCTATGGCGGGGGAACCATCCTCGCGAGGCCACCACGCCGGGGTTGTATCTGCCGACAGTAGCCAATAATTTTATCAGCGCGATGGCCTGCGGCGCGCTGGGATTTTCCGATGCCGGACTGGTGTTCCTCGGCGCCGGGGTCTTCTCCTGGCTGAGCCTCGAGCCGGCGATCCTCCAGCGTCTGCGCAGCGCAGGCGAGCTGCCGACGCCGCTGCGCACCTCGCTGGGGATCCAGCTGGCGCCTGCGCTGGTGGCCTGCAGCGCCTGGCTCAGCGTCAACGGCGGGGAGGCCGATACCTTCGCTAAGCTGCTGTTTGGTTACGGCCTGCTGCAGCTACTGTTTATGCTCCGTCTGATGCCCTGGTATCTTCGTCAGCCGTTCAATGCTTCTTTCTGGAGCTTCTCGTTCGGCATTTCCGCGCTGGCCACCACCGGTCTGCATCTCGGCCAGGCCAGGGGAGACGGCTTTTTTCATCATCTGGCGATGCCGCTATTTATTTTTAGCAATCTGGTTGTCGGCCTGCTGCTGCTGCGTACAGCGTTGCTGTTGGTCAGCGGAAAACTGTTGCTCCAGGTCGACCGGGAAACACTCCTGAATAAGAAGGAAGGATCATGACAATGCGTGACGCGGATTATTTTAGTCAAAAATACAGCCTGACCCGCACCCATTCCGAGGTGCTGCATGCCGCGACGATTGTGCCGCCGGGGCGGGCGCTGGATCTTGGCTGCGGCAACGGGCGTAACAGCCTTTATCTGGCGGCGAACGGCTTCGCGGTGACGGCGTGGGATAAAAATCCGATGAGCGTCAACAATCTGGAAAGTATTCGCGCCGCCGAGCGACTGGATAATCTGCAAACGGCGGTGAAAGACCTCAACAGCCTGAGCTTTGACGGCGAGTATGACCTGATCCTCTCCACCGTAGTGATGATGTTCCTCGAGCCTGACACCATCCCGGGCCTGATCGCCAATATGCAGCGCTGCACCGCCGCCGGCGGCTATAACCTGATTGTGGCGGCGATGGATACCGAAGACTATCCCTGCACCGTCGGCTTCCCGTTTGCCTTTAAACCTGATGAGCTTCGTGATTATTACCAGGGCTGGGAGCTGCTGAAATACAATGAGGACGTCGGCGAGCTGCATCGCACCGACGCCAACGGCAATCGCATCAAATTGCGCTTCGCCACCCTGTTGGCGCGCAAGCCTGCCTGATTCGCCGCGGCGTGGGAAGCTGAGCATGGCCCGCGCCGCATTCCCCGCCAGAGCCTGGGCAAGACAGAGACCCGTTGCGGCGAAAATGAGCCTGGAAAACCGCGCGATACCCCTTTTAAGTGATTATTTATTAACGTAATGTTCAGGCAATCAATATTTATAAATCTTCCTTGACGAAGCCCTTTTTTTGTCACAAAACTAGTGGGTCCTATTTGCTATAACGTCTGCCGAAAAAAAACTGTATTTACAGGGATCTCTCTATGCGTACTCGCGTTTTACTGAAAGTCGCCGCTCTGGCGGGAATATTGGCGTTGACCGGCTGTGCGGCGAAAGTGGCGCAACCGAATCAGTATTCGGGCTTCTTAAAAGATTATTCCAGTTTGAAAGAAACGACCTCTGCCTCCGGCAAGCCGGAGCTGCGCTGGATCGATCCGAACTTCAATCCGGCCAACTATGACAATATCGTTTATCACCCGGTGACCTACTATCCGGTACCGAAGCCGACCACCCAGGTAGGGGAGAAGGCGCTGCAGGATATTCTTAACTACACCAACAAAGAGCTGAAACAGGCTATTTCCGAGCGTAAACCGCTGGCCACTACCGCCGGCAAGCGCAGCCTCATCTTCCGCGGGGCGATCACCGGGGTGGACTCCAGCAAAGAGGGGCTGCAGTTCTATGAAGTGATCCCGGTCGCTATGATTGTCGCCGGCACCCAGGCCGCCACCGGCCATCGTACCATGGACACCAATCTGTACTTTGAGGCGGAGGTCATTGACGCCAGCACCAATAAGCCGGTCATCAAGGTCGTTCGTAAAGGGGAAGGCAAAACCCTGGCGAATGAGAATACACCGCTGACCGTCGATACCCTGAAGCAGGTTATCGATGATATGGCGGTCGACGCCGTTAAATTCGATCCCTCTCAGCGTTAATCGTGCCAGCGCCGTCTGACGACGGCGCTGGTTTTCTTCAGCCTCCTCAGGCCAGCCTTCGGCGCAGCAATAGCTGTTCCGGTTTGGCAAACATTACCAGGTTACCCAGCAGGATCAGCGCCAGCCCGATCACGGCGCTGCTGTGCCAGACATACCCTTCATAGACGGTGGAAATGGATAAGGCGACCAGCGGAAACAGCAGCGTACTGTAGGCGGCTTTGCTGGCGCCGATGCGCCCAACGAGAGTGAAATAGGCGCCAAAGGCGATGACCGAGCCGAACAGCGCCAGGTAAAGCAGGGCGCCCAGATAGCTGACGGTCCATTCTGGCATAAAGTTATCGCCGCGCAGCAGAGCGATCGCCCCCATCACCAGCGTGCCGTAGAGCATCGCCCAGCTGTTGGTGGTCAGCGTTTCCAGCCCGCGGCGCTGGTGGCGAATACTGAACATATTGCCGAGCGAAAAACCGTAGGTACCCAGGGCGCTCAGCCCGATCCCCCACAGCAGCGAGGCGTTCAGTCCGTTGGCCAGCAGGTCGTCCCAGAACAGGATGACGATACCGGCGAGACCCAGCGCGGCGGCGGCCCAGAAGCGGCCCGGCGGCTGCTGGCGGAAAAAGAGAAAGCTGTTGATGGCGTTAAACAGTACCGCCATCGAAAAGATCACCGATTCCAGACCGGTATTGATCCAGGCGGCGGCGGTATAAAAACACCAGAAATTAAAGCAGAAGACGCAGCAGCCCTGCAGCAGGCAGCAGAGATGATCTTTCGCGCCCAGCGGCCGCAGGCGTCGTGTGACGAGCAGAATCGCCAGCATCGTGACGCTGGCTACGGCGAAACGCCAGAAAATCGATACCGGCGCGGCCACCGGTCCCTGTTGTAAAAAAATCGCGATCCACGTTGTACCCCAGATCACGACAACGAGTGCATAGAGTAATGCGTTCACCCTGGTTCTCCTCTACCTGTTGATGGGAGGAGTATGCCGGCTGCCGCCTGCTGCGGCTTTCACCGGTTTGTTGTCGGCTTGCAAATTCTTGCGCTTATTTGCCCTCCGCTGGCGGTGAGGACTGGAAACCGCGCCGTAGTCTCCCTAGACTAGGGCTTTTACAGACAATGTGTGAAGACGATGGGTTACGGGACATTTGAAACATTACGGCGACAGAACGCGGTGCTGAAGGGAACCGTGGAGCTGAATTCCGGTATTCAACTGGCCGCCTGGTATAACAATTGCGATACCGTGACGGTGCGCAGCGACCATCATACTTTAAGTCTGTACGTCGCTGATGGCTACGAAAGCTATCAAAAGACGCCGCACGGCTGGAAAAATGGCGGCGGCCCGGATCGTTTTTGTCTGATGCCGAAAGGCGATGAAAGCGTATGGGATATCCGCGGCGATCTGTCGTTTGTGCATCTTTACTGTACCGATGCGCACCTGCGTCGCGTCGGCGAGGAGGTGTGGGACCGCAGCCCGGCGAACTTCACCCTGCAGGAAAAGACCTTCGCCAGCGATGATAAAATCACCGCAGTGTATCGTCAGTTTTTGCTGGCTAACGACTGGCGGCAGCCGGCGAACCAGCTGACCCTCAGCGCCGCCAGCAGCTTACTGCTTACCCATCTGATCCAGCACTATTCCACCGTGCAGTGGCGTTTGCCGACGGTCACCGGCGGGCTGGCGCCAGGCGTAAAGCGTCACGTACTGGCTTGGATCGATGCTCATCTCGATCAGCCCTTGACCCTGGCCGACCTGGCGCAGCAGGCGGGTCTGAGTGAGTTTCATTTTGCTCGTATGTTTCGTCAGTCGCTAAATATGGCTCCGCATCAGTACGTCATGCAGCAGCGAATGGCGAAGGCGCAAAACCTGATCTGCCATAGCGCGCTGCCGTTAACCGAGATAGCGCTGGCCTGTGGTTTTAGCTCCCCCAGCCATTTCAGCCATCGGGTCAAAGCCGCCACCGGCCTGACGCCCTCCCAGCTACGGGCGGCGCAGCGCGGATAGCACGCCGTAACTCACCCCGCCGAGCACCACGCCCCAGAAGGCGGAGCCAATTCCCGCCAGCGTCACCCCGCTGGCGGTGACCAGGAAGGTTAGCACTGCCGCATCGCGCTCACTGGCCTGATGCACTGCCTGAAACAGACTCCCGCCGATGGTGCCGAGCAGCGCCAGACCCGCCAGCATCTGGATCCACGCCGGCGGCAGGGCCGACATCAGGGCGGTGATTGACCCGCCGAACAGACCGGCCAGCAGATAAAAACCGCCCGCGGCTATGGCCGCCAGCCAGCGCTGGTTCGGATCCGGGTGCGCCTCCGGGCTCTGGCATATGGCGGCGGTGATCGCCGCGATGCAGATGGAATAAACCCCAAACGGCGCCAGCAGTAGTGCCAACCCCCCGCAAACGACGATCAGTGCGGAGACCGGTACGGTATAGCCTGATGCCTGCAGGGTGGCGAACCCTGGAGCGTTCTGCGAGGCCATGGTGACGAGGAAGAACGGCAGACCGACGCTGAGCAAAAGCGCCGGAGTAAACTGCGGGGCGACCCATTCCGGCGTCACAAATGCCAGCGGCACGGCGGCGCTAGCCACATCCCCGGACGCCGCCGCAATCAGCGCTCCAATCACCAGCGCGGCCACCACGGCGAAGCGGGGCCACAGCGCTTTACACAGCAGCCAGGCGGCGAGCATCCCGCCGCACAGCGGCAGATGATCCTGTAAGTCGGCGAAGGCCTGCAAACCAAACCGTAGCAGGATCCCAGCCAGCATCGCGGCGGCCAGCGAATGGGGAATGATCTTCATCAGCCGGGCAAACAGGCCGGTGGCGCCGTAGATAACGATCAGCGCGTTGGCGAAAATAAAGATCCCCACGGCCTCGGCGAGGGTCACCCCCTGCAGGCCGCTAACTAACAGCGCAGCGCCCGGCGTTGACCAGGCGGTGAGCACAGGAACTTTCCGCCAGGCGCTCAGCGCGAGAGTACTGATGCCCATGGCGAGGCCAAGAGCCGTCATCCAGCCGGCGATCTGCCCGGGGGTAGCGCCGGCCGCGGCGGCGGCCTGCCAGATGATGGCGGCGGAGCTGGCGTACCCCACCAACACGGCGACGAAGCCAGCGAACAGAGTGGGAAGCGGAAGACTAAACGAGCGCATAGATGATTCTCATGTGCGTTATAACATCCATTTAATGTATCATTGTGCGTTATAACGCACAAGCGGTGGTTCGCGCAGCTACCCTGGGAGAAAAACTCGCCGCCAGTGGCGTACGATGCCGTTAAACGTCCTGAAAAAATCAGACAAATGGCGGTATACTTTGCGCAGTAAAAACAGGAGGAAGGATGAATATTGCGCAACATCTGGCGGCAACGCTTAAAACCCTGCGCCAGCAGCGAGGCTGGAGCCTGTCGCGACTGGCGGAAGAGACCGGGGTGTCGAAAGCCATGCTCGGGCAGATTGAGCGGAATGAATCAAGTCCAACGGTGGCGACGCTGTGGAAGATTGCCACCGGGCTGAACGTACCGTTTTCGGCGTTCATCGTCCCGGACGCCAGCGCCGCGCCCTCCGCGTTTGATCCGCAGCAGCAGGCGATGGTGGTGACGCCAGTATTCCCGTGGGATCCCGAGCTGCGCTTTGACCATTTTTCGATAACCCTTGCCCCCGGCGCGCTGAGCGAATCAACGCCGCATGAGAAAGGGGTGATTGAGCATGTGGTAGTGATAAGTGGTACGCTGGATTTGTGCTTACAAGGGGAGTGGCACTCGCTGCAGGCGGGTGAGGGTAGGCGTTTCGCCGGCGACGCGACGCATGCGTATCGTAACCGCGGCGCCCAGGCGGCCCATTTCCATTCTCTTATCCATTATCCAAAAGAAAAAACCGCGAGCGAACCCGCGGCCAGACAAGATGACTGATGATAACCACTCACAACGTGACGAGGAAAATCCGGAATACGTGATGACAGTACTCTTCGCCGTGATTTGAGGGAAATATCTTTTCCGTCAATACTTTGTTGAAAAGTGAAAATTCGTCGTCCAGCGACGGCGGAAAAGGTTTTCGTCTGCGCCCGGTTCTGACTACAATAGCCGCCATTTCGACCCCCTTATACTGGATAACAACACGCGTATGCGCCTGCACAATCATCGTCTTGAACTTCTTAGTCCTGCCCGCGACGCCGGTATCGCTCGCGAAGCGATCCTTCACGGCGCCGATGCCGTTTACATCGGTGGACCTGGCTTTGGCGCCCGCCACAACGCCAGCAACAGTCTGAGCGATATCGCCGGGCTGGTGCCTTTCGCTCATCGCTTTGGCGCAAAGGTATTTGTGACGCTGAACACCATTCTGCATGACGATGAACTGGAGCCGGCGCAGCGGCTGATTACCGATCTCTACGACGCAGGCGTCGATGCGCTGATCGTCCAGGATATGGGGATCATGGAGCTGGATCTGCCGCCGATTGAGCTGCACGCCAGCACCCAGTGCGATATTCGCAGTGTGGAAAAAGCGAAGTTTCTCTCCGACGCCGGCTTCAGTCAGATCGTGCTGGCGCGCGAACTGAATCTCAGTCAAATCAAAGCCATTTACGACCACACTGACGCCACTATCGAATTCTTTATCCATGGCGCGCTGTGCGTGGCCTATTCCGGGCAGTGTTACATTTCGCACGCCCAGACCGGACGCAGCGCCAACCGCGGCGACTGCTCGCAGGCTTGCCGCTTGCCGTATACCCTGAAGGACGATCAGGGGCGGGTGGTGGCCTATGAGAAACATCTCCTGTCGATGAAGGATAACGATCAGACCGCCAACCTGGCGGCGCTGATCGACGCTGGCGTACGCTCCTTCAAAATTGAAGGCCGTTACAAAGACATGAGTTATGTGAAAAACATCACTGCGCACTACCGTCAAATGCTGGATGCCATTATCGAAGATCGCGGCGACCTGGCGCGCGCCTCGGCTGGACGCACCGAGCATTTCTTTATCCCGTCCACGGATAAAACCTTCCACCGGGGCAGCACTGACTACTTTGTTAATGCCCGCAAAGGCGATATCGGCGCCTTTGATTCGCCGAAATTTATCGGCCTGCCGGTGGGTGAAGTTCTGAAGGTAGGCAAAGACCATCTCGACGTTGAAGTCAGTGAACCGTTAACCAACGGCGATGGTCTCAACGTGATGATTAAGCGCGAAGTGGTGGGCTTCCGTGCTAATACCGTGGAAAAAACCGGCGAAAACCGTTATCGGGTATGGCCGAACGAGATGCCAGCGGATCTGCATAAAGTGCGCCCCCATCAGCCGCTCAACCGCAACCTCGATCATAACTGGCAACAGGCGCTGCTAAAGACCTCCAGCGAACGCCGCATCGCGGTAGATGTGACGTTGAGCGGCTGGCAGGAGCAGCTGGTTCTCACCATGACCTGTGAAGATGGCGTCAGCGTGACCCACACCCTTGACGGGGAGTTCGCCGAAGCTAACCAGGCGGAGAAAGCGCTGGCCAACCTGCGTGACGGTGTCACAAAACTGGGGCAAACCATCTACTATGCGCGCGATGTTCAGGTTAGTCTGCCGCCGCTGTTTGTGCCCAACAGCCTGCTCAACCAGCTGCGTCGGGAAACTGCGGAGATGCTGGATGAAGCGCGCCTCAACGCCTGGCAGCGCGGCACCCGCAAGCCGGCCTCCGTACCGCCGCCGGTCTACCCTGAGACCCATCTCTCCTTCCTCGCCAACGTCTATAACCACAAGGCGCGGGCGTTCTACCAGCGCTATGGCGTACAGCTGATCGACGCCGCCTATGAAGCGCACGAAGAGAAGGGCGATGTGCCGGTGATGATCACTAAGCATTGTTTGCGGTTCGCCTTCAACCTCTGCCCGAAGCAGGCGAAAGGCTCCATCAAGAGCTGGAAAGCCACGCCGATGCAGCTGATCCATGGCGATGAGGTCCTGACCCTGAAGTTTGACTGCCGTCCGTGCGAAATGCACGTGGTCGGCAAGATCAAAAACCATATCCTCAAAATGCCGCACCCGGGCAGCATTGTGGCCTCCGTCAGCCCGGACGATCTGATGAAGACGCTGCCGAAGCGCAAAGGGGCCTGATTCGAGTCGATGCTATTGGCAGGATGCCCGCGGTTTACGGTCGTCCTGCCAGCGGTGATGTTCGCGCAGGTCTGCGGCGGCCTCCTCGTGCTGGCTGCGAAGCTCATCGCTATCCGCTTCGTGCAGCAGCTGCTGTTCGAGACTTTGCACCGGAAAGTACTCGTGTCCCTGACGATGGGCCAACAGATGCCCGGAAAATAATGCGCACAGCAACAGCAGGGCGCTTATGCTTCTCTTTAACATACCTTTTCTCGACGGAACAATGGCGTGGACATACTATGTCAGGCGCAATGCAGGCTTTTTTTCGGGCATCTCAAAGAACGGCAAGAGTTTGTCAACGATGGCTGACGAAGGATGAAAAAAGGCCTGACGCGGAAGCCAGGCCAGAGTGTTACGCTTTCGGCGGCAGCGGTTTCCCGCTGTGCTCGCTCCCTTTTGGCGGCTGCTTGCCGTTGTGCTGCGGCTGTTTACCGTCGTGCTGCGGCTGTTTGCCGTCGTGCTGCGGCTGTTTGCCGTCTCGTTGTGGCTGTTTGCTGTTGTATTGCGCTTGCTTACCTTCGTGTTGGCCGTTTTTCACCGGCGGTTTACCCTGATGCTGCGCGCCTTTTTCCGGCGGCGGCGGCGGGTTGTCGGCAGCGAAAGCCCATGACGACATTCCCAGCGTCATTATGGCGGAGAGTAAAGCTAACTTCTTCATAGCAATATCCTTTCTTCAGATGTAGCGCCGTATTTCATCAGGCAAAAGTGAAGATAAGATGGAGAAGTCCCTTTTCGGACTTCTCTGCATCCCACTCAGACTTTTAGCCCTGCGGCGGTCATCAGCAGGCGAAACAGCAGGCTTATGGCGGCCAGCGTCAGTACGCTGCCTCCCCAGAGCGCGATCAGCCACAGCAGACGTTTAGGCCAGGCAGTATGCATCAGTGATATCCCTCCCCGGGCTGAACTTTGCCGCGGAACACGTAATAGCTCCAGCAGGTGTAGCCAAGAATGACCGGAATAATCAGCAGGGCGCCCACCAGCATAAAGCCCTGGCTTTGCGGGGGAGCGGCAGCCTGCCACAGCGTGATGGCCGGCGGGATAATATGCGGCCAGATGCTGATCCCCAGTCCGCTGAAGCCGAGAAAGACCAGGCCCAGCGTCAGCGTGAAGGGCGAAACATGGCGGTCGCGCTGATGCAGCGTGCGCCACAGCCAGCCGCTAACGAGGATCACCAGCAGCGGCACCGGCAGCAGGAAATAGAGATTCGGCAGGCTGAACCAGCGGGCAGCAATCGCCGGGTGCGCCAGCGGAGTCCACAGGCTGATGACGGCAAACACCACCAGCAGGGCACCCAGCAACTGCCGCGATACGCTGCGCATTCTCTGCTGCAGCGCGCCTTCACTTTTCATCACCAGCCAGGTGGCGCCGAGCAGCGCATAGGCCACGCATAGTCCGAATCCGCAGAACAGGCTGAACGGGGTCAGCCAGTCAAACATGCCGCCGCTGAAGGCGCGACCGCTGACGGTGAAACCGTTGATCACCGCCCCGACCACCACGCCCTGGCTGAAGGTTGCCAGCAGGGAGCCGCCAAAAAAGGCGCGATCCCAGAATGGCCGGTGCGACGGCGTAGCCTGGAAGCGAAACTCAAAGGCGACGCCGCGAAAAATCAGGCCGATCAGCATCAGGGTCAGGGGGATCGACAGGGCGTCGATGATCACCGCGTAGGCGAGGGGAAAGGCGCCAAACAGGCCGGCGCCGCCGAGCACCAGCCAGGTTTCATTGCCATCCCATACCGGCGCGACGCTGTTGACCATTACGTCGCGATCCCCGCCGCCCCGCACCGTGCTGAACAGCAGGCCGATGCCCAGATCAAAGCCATCCATGACGATGTACATCAGCGTGGCAAAGACGATAATCACGAACCAGATCACCGATAATTCGATACCCATTAGCGGGACTCCTTCTGCAGATAACCTTCAGTGGCGGCGGACAGCGGGCGGGCTGGCGTACCGGTTGTCGCCGGGAGCATCTCCTGCGGCCCCTTGCGGATCAGGCGCAGCATATAGCTGTAGCCGACGCCGAAGACGGCGCTGTACACTACGATAAAGGTCAATAAACTGACCGACATATGCAGATCGCCATGAGCGGAAACGGCATCGGCGGTGCGCTGAACGCCATACACCACCCAGGGTTGGCGGCCCACCTCGGTGGTCACCCAGCCGGCGAGAATAGCGATCAGGCCGGATGGCCCCATCCACAGGGCAAAACGCAGAAACGGCCGCGAGTGGTATAGCCGGTCGCCGCGACGCAGCCACAGGGCCAGCACGCCCAGCAGCAGCATCAACATGCCCAGCCCGGCCATCAGGCGAAATGACCAGAACACCACAGTAGAATTCGGGCGCTCCTCAGGAGCGAACTCTTTCAACGCCGGCACCTGTTTATCAAGACTGTGGGTGAGGATCAGACTGCCCAGGGCCGGTATCTCAAGCCCGTAGCGGGTGCGCTCCTGGTCCATATCGGGCCAGCCAAACAGCAGCAACGGCGTTGGCTCACCCGGCGGATTTTCCCAGTGCCCCTCAATGGCGGCGATTTTCGCCGGCTGGTGCTTCAGGGTATTCAGGCCATGCATATCGCCGATCAGCGCCTGGACGGGGGCGACCAGCAGCGTCATCCATAGCGCCATCGAGAACATCTTACGGATCGCCGGCGACTGATTGCCGCGCAGCAGATGCCAGGCCGCCGAGGCGCCGACAAACAGCGCGCTACTGAGAAATGCCGCTACTGTCATATGCAATAATCGGTAGGGGAACGACGGATTAAAGATCACCGCCAGCCAGTCGACGGGCACGACCTGGCCATCAACGATCTCAAACCCCTGCGGGGTCTGCATCCAGCTGTTAGAGGCGAGGATCCAGAAGGTGGAGATGATAGTACCCAGCGCCACCATGCAGGTGGCGAAAAAGTGTAGCCCCGGCCCCACGCGGTTCCAGCCGAAAAGCATCACCCCGAGGAAGCCCGCTTCCAGAAAAAATGCCGTCAGGACTTCATAGGTCAGCAGAGGGCCGGTTATGCTGCCTGCAAACTGTGAGAAACCGCTCCAGTTGGTGCCGAACTGGTAGGCCATCACCAGCCCGGAAACGACCCCCATACCGAAGTTGACGGCGAAAATCTTCGACCAGAAATGGTACAGCGAGCGCCAGACGGGATTTTTTGTTTTTAGCCATAAGCCTTCGAGCACCGCCAGATAGCTGGCCAGTCCGATGGTAATGGCGGGGAAGATAATATGAAATGAGACCGTAAAAGCGAATTGAACTCGCGCCAGATGGAATGCATCAAGACCGAACATGCAGGACTCCACAACAAAATTGATTCAGCGCAATTTTAGGTGGGGTGACGACTGAGGGGCAGAGGCAGTCACGCCATTTTTTATCATAACAGTTGGCCGCTGTTATGATTTTTCAGCTGTTGCCAGGGCGAGAAAATATCCTTGCGCAACCTTGATTAATCCCTGCGGAAGGTGATTAGGCGTCTATTCCGCTGTCTGTCATATTATTGCTAACGGCTGGCTACGCGGCCCTGCCGCCGGTATGGCGTAGTCACCTGGTCGGCATAATATATCCTTACCACCCGCCGTAGCTCATATTTTGGCTTACGAAATCCGCCACGGATTTTTACTCTGATTTATTGTCACTCATTAGTATGAGAATAAGTAAAAACGCTGAGCCGGTTAATCGTAAATTAAATAATAATAAATTGTCGGCTCCGCGGCTAATTTGTACTGTATGAGCTCGGGAATAAATAAAAGGGAATGCCAATGTCTGAAAAAGGATTACAGAGTCTGTGCATTACGCTTGGCGTAATGATTATCTTCTGGTTTGTTTTAATCTCGCTATTCTGGGTGGTGATATTTTAAACCCATCCCGTGCTATCACGGCGACGCGGCCGCCGCTGCAGATATAACAGTTACAGGAAACTATGATTTTTTTATAACTGATATATGATAATGGGACGTTATCGTACGGGGACGGCCGCAATGAAAAAGTATCAACAGTTGGCGCAGCAACTGACCGAGCAGATCGCCCTTGGCGTCTGGTTGCCTGGCGATCGGCTGCCGTCGCTGCGCGAGCAGGTGATCAGCAGCGGCATGAGCTTTATGACCGTCAGCCATGCCTATCAGCTGCTGGAAAGCCAGGGGCGCATCGTCGCCCGTCCGCAGTCGGGTTATTATGTTGCCCCCCAGCCGGTGAAGCTCCGCCAGCCGGCGCCGCCTGCCCAGGTCACTCGCGATGAAGCCGTCGATATCAATACCTATATCTTTGAGGTGCTCCAGGCCAGCCGCCAGGCGTCGATGCTGCCCTTTGCCTCGGCCTTTCCGGACCCGCGTCTCTTCCCGCTGCAGCAGCTCAACCGCTCGCTGGCGCAGGTGAGTAAAACCGCCACCGCCATGAGCGTCATTGAGAATCTGCCGCCGGGCAATGCAGAACTCCGGCATGCCATTGCCCGTCGCTATGCCCTGCAGGGGATGAACGTCTCGCCGGACGGGATCGTCATCACCGCCGGGGCGCTGGAGGCGCTTAACCTCAGCCTGCAGGCGGTGACCGAGCCGGGAGACTGGGTGGTGGTGGAAAACCCCTGCTTCTACGGCGCCCTGCAGGCGCTGGAGAGGCTGCGTTTGAAAGCATTGTCAGTGGCCACTGACGTCAGGGAAGGCATTGATCTGACGGCGCTGGAGGCGGCCCTGCAAAACTATCCGGTGAAGGCCTGCTGGCTGATGACCAACGGCCAGAATCCGCTCGGCTTCACCCTCAGCGCTGAAAAAAAAGCGGCGCTGGTGGCGCTGCTGGCGCGCTATAACGTGATGTTGATCGAAGATGATGTCTACAGCGAGCTCTATTTTGGCCGCGAAAAGCCGTTACCGGCGAAGTTCTGGGATCGCCAGGAGATGACGCTGCACTGCAGCTCGTTCTCAAAATGTCTGGTACCCGGCTTTCGTATCGGCTGGGTGGCGGCCGGCAAACAGGCGCGGCGGATCCAGCAGCTCCAGCTGATGAGTACGCTTTCCACCAGTTCGCCGATGCAGTTAGCCCTGGTGGATTACCTGTCCACCAAGCGCTATGACGCCCACCTGCGCCGTCTACGTCGTCAGCTGGCGGAGCGTAAACAGCAGGCCTGGCAGGCGCTGCTGCGCCATCTGCCGCCGGAGGTCATCGTCCACCACAGCGACAGCGGCTACTTTCTGTGGATCGAACTACCGGAAGGGGCCGACGCTAGCGCACTTAGCGCCCGGGCGCTGGCGTCGCACATCAGCATTGCCCCAGGGAAAATGTTCTCCACCTCCGACAGCTGGACCTCGTTTTTCCGTTTTAATACCGCCTGGGGCTGGGGGGAACGCGAAGAGCAGGGGGTGAAGCGCTTGGGGGAGCTTATTCGCGAACAGCTTGCCTGACCCTGTCGTTTATTTTTCTCATCATAAACATTCTGCGAAAATAAGCGAAAGAGGATTTTTATCGAGGCCGGTCATTATTTTACCGGCGCTCACCATAGGAAATATGCATACCCCTCCTCATTCCCTAACTCGTTGTCTATAATCCATAAAGTCCTGCTTGTGTTGGCGATTTTTACGTAATGCGTCCCGGGTCACAACCTGAATAAATTCCCCTGGGGGCGTTAATCCGCTGACTACCCTTATTTCAGGAGATATTTTTACGGCACGGCTGCCGCTAATTCCTTTGTGACAGGAGTAACACCTGATGAGCAAAAAAATTGCCCGTTGCAGCCTTTATGTGCTGGGTATGGCTTGTTTGACCGTTCAGGCGGCAGAGCCGCCCACCTCGCTGGATAAACCGGAAGGGCGGCTCGATATTATTGCCTGGCCGGGATATATCGAACGCGGTCAGACCGACAAACAGTACGACTGGGTGAGTCAGTTCGAAAAGGACACAGGGTGTCAGGTTAATGTCAAAACCGCTGCCACCTCTGACGAGATGGTCAGTCTGATGGCCAAAGGCGGCTACGATCTGGTCACCGCCTCGGGTGATGCTTCGCTGCGCCTGATCATGGGCAAACGCGTGCAGCCGATCAACACGGCGCTGATTGCCGGCTGGGGCTCCCTTGATCCGCGTATTGCGAAGGGGGCGTGGTTTAACGTCGGCGGTAAAGTCTATGGCACGCCGTATCAGTGGGGGCCGAACCTGCTGATGTACAACACCCGCGTATTCCCGACGCCGCCGGACAGCTGGCGCGTGGTGTTCGTCAAGCAGGATCTACCGGATGGTAAAACCAACCAGGGGCGGGTGCAGGCCTATGATGGCCCGATCTATATCGCCGACGCCGCGCTGTTTGTCAAAGCCACCCAGCCGCAGCTGGGGATCGAAGACCCCTATCAACTGACCGAAACCCAGTACAACGCGGTGCTGAAAGTCCTGCGCGACCAGCAACCGCTGATCCATCGCTACTGGCATGACGCCACCGTACAGATGAACGACTTCAAAAACGAAGGGGTAGCCGCCTCCAGTTCGTGGCCCTATCAAGCCAACGGCCTGAAGGCGGAAGGCCAGCCGGTCGCCACCGTGTTCCCGAAGGAGGGGGTAACCGGCTGGGCGGATACCACCATGCTGCACAGCGAGGCGAAGCACCCGGTCTGCGCCTATAAATGGATGAACTGGTCGCTCACGCCGAAGGTGCAGGGCGATGTGGCGGCCTGGTTCGGTTCGCTGCCGGTGGTGCCTGAGGGCTGTAAAGCCAGCGCGCTGCTCGGTGATAAAGGCTGTGAGACCAACGGCTATGAGCAGTTTAACCGCATTCACTTCTGGAAAACGCCGGTTGCGGAAGGCGGGAAATACGTGCCCTATAGCCGCTGGACTCAGGACTATATTGCGATAATGGGCGGCCGCTAAGGATCGGAGGCAAACAATGACGTACGCGGTCGAGTTCCAGAATGTATCGCGCCTGTATGGCGATGTGCGGGCGGTGGATGGGGTTAGCATTGGCATACGCGATGGAGAATTTTTCTCGATGCTGGGTCCGTCCGGCTCGGGTAAAACCACCTGCCTGCGGCTGATTGCCGGTTTTGAGCAGCTCTCCGGCGGAACCATCCATATCTTTGGTCAGCCGGCCAGCGAACTGCCGCCCTGGCAGCGGGATGTGAATACCGTGTTCCAGGACTACGCGCTATTTCCCCACATGTCGATCCTTGACAACGTCGCCTACGGCCTGATGGTCAAAGGCATGGCGAAGAAAGCGCGCCATGCCCGCGCCCAGGAGGCGCTGGAGAAGGTGGCCCTTGGCTTTGCTCATCATCGCAAGCCCTCCCAGCTCTCCGGCGGCCAGCGGCAGCGGGTCGCGATTGCCCGGGCGCTGGTGAACCAGCCGCGGGTGCTGCTGCTCGATGAGCCGCTGGGCGCCCTGGATTTGAAACTACGCGAGCAGATGCAGGTGGAGCTGAAAAAGCTGCAGCAGTCGCTGGGGATCACCTTCATCTTCGTGACCCACGACCAGAGCGAAGCGCTGTCGATGTCGGATCGCGTGGCGGTGTTTAACAACGGGCGCATTGAGCAGGTGGATGCCCCGCAGGATCTCTATCTGCACCCCAGGACCGCGTTTGTGGCCGGTTTTGTCGGCACCGCCAACGTTTTTGCAGCCGAGGCGGCCCGACGATTGTGCGGGATGGCGGGCAGCTGGTCGCTGCGTCCGGAGCATGTTCGCCTGCAGGGCGGCGGCGAGGTGCAGGTGCAGGGTGTGGTGCAGGCGGTGCAGTATCAGGGGGCGGCGACGCGGATCGAGCTCCGCCTCGCGGATGGCGACAAACTGCTGGTCAGCCAGGCCAACATTGATGGCGCGGCGGCGGCCAGCGTTCCGCGAACCGGGCAAATAGTACAGGCGTCATGGTCGCGCTCGGCGATGACCCCGCTGGAAAGCGGAGGCTGAGATGACCATGGCAATAATTCCTGCGCAGACCGGGCGCATATCGGGGATCTTCTGGCGCCGACCGGCGCTGGGCCTGTTTTTACTGCTGCTCGGGCCGCTGATGTGGTTTGGCATCGTCTATCTGGGATCGCTGCTGACCCTGCTGTGGCAGAGCATTTATACCTTTGACGACTTCACCATGTCGGTGACCAGCGACTTCACGCTAGCTAACCTGCGGGCGCTGTTCAACCCTGCCAACTACGACATTATTGTGCGGACCCTGGTGATGGCGCTGTGCGTCACGCTGGCCAGCGCGCTGCTGGCGCTGCCGATGGCCTGGTATATGGCGCGCTACACCAGCGGCAAAATGAAGGCCTTCTTTTATATCGCGATCATGCTACCAATGTGGGCCAGCTATATCGTCAAAGCCTATGCGTGGGTGCTGCTGCTGGCGAAAGATGGCGTGGCGCAGTGGTTCCTCGGTCATCTTGGACTGGAGGTGGCGCTGAACGTGCTGTTGAGCGTCCCGGCGGTCGGCGGCAATACCTTGTCCACCTCCGGCCTTGGACGCTTTCTGGTGTTCGTCTACATCTGGCTGCCGTTTATGATCCTGCCGGTGCAGGCGGCGCTGGAGCGTATTCCGGGATCGTTGCTACAGGCCTCGGCCGATCTCGGCGCGGCCCCGCGGCAGACCTTTCGCTACGTGGTGCTGCCGCTGGCCATTCCCGGCATCGCCGCTGGGTCGATCTTCACCTTTTCGCTGACGCTAGGCGACTTTATCGTGCCGCAGCTGGTGGGCCCGCCGGGATACTTTATCGGCAATATGGTTTACTCGCAGCAGGGGGCGATCGGCAATATGCCGATGGCGGCGGCGTTTACCCTGGTGCCTATCGTCTTGATTGCCCTCTATCTGGCGTTCGTGAAACGTCTGGGAGCCTTCGATGCACTCTGAACGCGCGCCCTGGTATCTGCGACTGGCGACCTGGGGCGGGGTGATATTCCTCCACTTTCCGCTGCTGATTATCGCCATCTATGCTTTTAATACGGAAGATGCAGCCTTTAGCTTTCCGCCGCAGGGGCTGACGCTGCGATGGTTCAGCGAGGCGGCCGGGCGCAGCGACATTCTGCAGGCAGTGACACTGTCACTTAAGATCGCCGCCCTGTCGACCGCCATTGCCTTAGTGCTTGGCACGCTGGCTGCAGGAGCCCTGTGGCGCAGCGCCTTTTTTGGCAAAAATGCGGTGTCGCTACTGCTGCTGCTGCCTATCGCCCTGCCGGGGATCATTACCGGCCTGGCGCTCCTGACGGCGTTCAAAGCGGTCGGCCTTGAGCCTGGCCTGCTGACGATCGTGGTGGGGCACGCGACCTTCTGCGTGGTGGTGGTGTTTAACAACGTCATCGCCCGCTTCCGCCGGACTTCGTGGAGTATGGTGGAAGCCTCGATGGATTTAGGCGCTACCGGTTGGCAGACCTTTCGTTACGTAGTGCTGCCCAATCTGGGGTCGGCGCTGCTGGCGGGGGGAATGCTGGCATTCGCTCTGTCGTTTGATGAAATTATCGTTACCACTTTTACCGCGGGGCATGAACGCACCTTGCCGCTGTGGTTGCTGAATCAGCTGGGGCGGCCGCGAGATGTGCCCGTCACCAACGTTGTCGCGCTGTTGGTGATGCTGGTAACGACGATACCAATCTTAGGGGCCTGGTGGCTCACCCGCGACGGCGATAACGACGCCGGAAACGGGAAATAAAACCATGAAACAGGATAATGCTATGCAACACAACCTATTGATAAACGGTAAGTTAGTGGCAGGTGAAGGCGAGAAGGTACCGGTATATAACCCTGCAACCGGCGAAGTGATCCTGGAGATTGCCGAAGCGACAGCGGCCCAGGTCGATGCCGCCGTTGAGGCGGCGGACCGGGCATTCGATGCCTGGAGTCAGACGACGCCGAAGACGCGTGCGGAATGCCTCCTGAAGCTGGCGGACGCCATCTCGGCGCAGGCTGAAACCCTGGCGCAGCTGGAGTCGCTGAACTGCGGCAAGCCGCTGCACTGCGTGATTAATGATGAAATGCCGGCCATCGTCGACGTCTTCCGCTTCTTCGCCGGCGCCGCTCGCTGCCTGCCGGGGATGGCGGCCGGAGAGTATCTCGAAGGGCATACCTCAATGATCCGCCGCGATCCGGTGGGCGTGGTGGCCTCCATCGCGCCGTGGAACTATCCGCTGATGATGGCGGCCTGGAAGCTGGCCCCGGCGCTGGCGGCGGGCAACTGCGTAGTGATAAAACCCTCGGAGATCACCCCGCTGACGGCGCTGAAGCTGGCGGAGCTGGCAAAAGATATCTTCCCGGAGGGGGTTATCAACGTGCTGTTTGGCCGCGGTAAAACGGTGGGCGACCCCTTGACCGCCCACGTTAAAGTGCGAATGGTCTCCCTGACCGGATCGATTGCCACCGGGGCCCATATCATCGGCCATACCGCCTCGTCGATTAAACGCACCCACATGGAGCTGGGCGGTAAGGCGCCAGTGATCGTTTTTGACGATGCGGACATCGATGCGGTGGTGGATGGGGTGCGGACCTTCGGTTTTTACAACGCCGGCCAGGACTGCACGGCCGCCTGCCGGATCTACGCCCAGCAGGGTATCTATGACCAGCTGGTGGAGAAACTTGGGGCGGCGGTGGCCAGCCTGAAAATGGGGGCGCCGGAGGACGCTGCCACCGAACTGGGTCCGCTGAGCTCGCTGGCCCATCTTGAGCGCGTTAGCGCGGCGGTGGAAGCCGCCAGGGCGCTGCCGCACATTAAAGTGGTCACCGGCGGCAGTCGGGCTGACGGCGCGGGCTATTACTTCCAGCCGACGCTGCTCGCCGGCGCCCGGCAGGAAGACGCTATTGTCCAGCGCGAAGTGTTTGGTCCGGTAGTCAGCGTGACGCCTTTCAGCGATGAAGCGCAGGCCCTGAGCTGGGCGAATGACTCTCAGTATGGCCTGGCCTCCTCGGTATGGACGAAAGATGTCGGTCGCGCCCATCGTCTTAGCGCCAGGCTGCAGTACGGCTGCACCTGGGTCAATACCCACTTTATGCTGGTCAGCGAAATGCCGCACGGTGGCCAGAAGCTGTCAGGCTACGGCAAGGACATGTCGATGTATGGCCTTGAGGATTATACCGTGGTCCGCCATGTGATGGTTAAGCATAGCTAAAGGATTGACCATTTAGCGCCAGGCGACTATTGCGCGATGGGTGTGTTAGGCCGCTAATAGTCACAATGGCAAAAATTGTCAAAACTCAACCCAGGGGATATGAGATTATTCTGATGCCCCTTCAAGAGCTAAGCCATCATGAGTGCCGGAGATAAGCGCCGGATGGGGTCCGCCAGTCACCCTGGGCGCACAGCGCCCGGCGGGTGGGGCGGCAACATCGCGGTTCGCGACCGAATTGCGGCCCCTGTCTGTCGGCAGGGGCTTTTTTGTGCTCGCAGAAGAGCGAAGAGATGAGCCGGCCAGTCGCGCCGGGATAACGAGAATACCGCTTTAACTACTTTCAGCGCTTGGTTTTTTTGCTGGGCAGGCTGGCGCTGCGCCGGTCTCGAATGTAGGAAATAAGATTATACACCGCCGCGACCAGCAGGATTAGCGCGATGACCAGCGTGATGATTCCGGACATATCCACCTCGAAATTCACAGCGCGAACTGCGCTAAAGCATTACCAATGGTTATGAATGTAAGTATTATCTGACGCGAAGGCAAATGATATTTGTTGTCATTTAGCGCTATTTCTGGCTCTTATCCGTGATGACGGAGATGAAGAGGTTATGTTACAACGGCTTGCCATCGCCATTTATCTTCTTACGATGACGGCCCGCGCGATATATTGCGCCTGTGGCGAAGGCGGCGATCCTTTTCCCCTTGCCGACGGCGAAATATTTTCCTTATTAGCGAAATTAACTCCCCTGAACAGAAAGTATTTCACGGCTAGAGATAAGCTTTTAATATTTACGGTTATCGCATGATATTTGTTCTGAATATTTTATAGCCCTGAGGCAGAGGCAAATACCGGATGCCGCCCGGTAGCGCGCCCCGGGTTTGACTTTCCGCCGCCGCTCATGCGATCATTTAGGGCATATTAGGTTTTGACGTTGATGTCGCTGTGAAAATTTTTGCTTTTATTCTGCTGGCTATCGGCGCTGTGGCGCTGAGCTATGGTAATGCCCCGGCGAAACGAATCCAAAGCTGTGAGAAGATGGGCGTAGGGCAGGCCGTCTGCGCCGCCGCCGAATGGGATAGTGAAAAAGTCAATGTACTGCCGCGCTATAACCCCAGTCTTAATAAGGTAATAGCTGCCGCGCAGTTAGCCCCCGCCGCCCGACAGCAAGATAACAACTCTGTTGTTCGCGCGTAAAAAAGCAGCCTCCAGGGCTGCTTTTTTAGGTTTCGTTGCTGAATTAAATGATTAAAACCAGCCAAATCTTACGGACAGCAGGCTGATAAGCGCGAACGCGGCGCAGACATTAATCATAACGACGGTTTTACTGGAGACATCCATAGCGCCACCCTAATGAGTAAGTCCTAAAGGTATAGTACGGCGCCAGCGGTTGCGCTATCAGATTAAGACGAATCAGGCTTTATTCTGAATATTCAGCCCGTTTCTGATTTTGTTATACAGGTATCTCTGAATCACGACGTCATGGCAGATAATCATCCCACCATGGAACGCCCCTCAGGGAAGGAAAAAGTAAGAATGACGTTATATCAAAAAATGTTGGTGTTTTACGCCATTATGGGCGTGATATGCGCCGTGATTAGCTGGTTTTTAACCAAAGAGAGCCGGATGATCCGCCTGCTGGCGGCCCTGCTGATCGGCGCCACCTGGCCGTTCAGCTTCCCGATGGCGCTGCTCGTCTCGCTGTTTTAACCCTCAGGCGCTAGACGGCAGAAAAGGGTAGCACAAAGGATAAGGTTACTGTATAAAAAACCAGTAACCTTATCATGGAGGCATACAGGTGAACGGTTTTTATTCGTCCGTCTCTGGCGCCACGCTGCGCTGGCACGATTTCCCGGGAGATGGCCTTCCGGTGGTGTTTATCCACGGCCTTGGCTGCGCGTCATCCTACGATTATCCCCGCATTGCCAGCGATCCTGCGCTCCGCGAACGGCGCAAAATACTCATCGATCTGCCGGGCTTCGGCTATAGCGATAAACCGCGCGCGTTTAGTTACAACATACATGAGCAGGCTTTAGTTTTGGAGCAGTTCCTCAGCCACCTGCGCCTGCAGCGCTTCGCGCTGTTCGGGCATAGCATGGGAGGGAGCATCGCCATCGAAGCGGCGGGGCTACTGGGCGAGCGGGTGACCACGCTGTTGGTCTCGGAACCCAACCTGTTCGCCGGCGGCGGCGAGTACAGCAGGCGCATTGCGGCGCAGTCAGAGACAGCCTTTGTCGCTGACGGCTATGCCAGGCTGCTGGCGGAGGAGCGCTCGCCGTGGGCGGGTTGTTTACAAAACAGCGCCCCCTGGGCCGTCTGGCGGGCCGCCAGCAGCCTGATATGCGGCAGCGACACGCCCTGGTTTACCCAGCTATGCCAGCTGCGCTGCCAGAAAATGCTGATCGTCGGAGAGCGGTCGCTCCCTTATGCGGATAGCGACCTCGTTCAGGCACAAGGGATCCCGGTCGGCATCGTGCCCCATGCCGGACACTCGATGGCGTGGGAAAACCCGCAGGGGCTGGCGCAGCTTATCGCCAGCCATAGTTAAGAGGCGCTGGGCCTCAGAAGGGAAGCTCGCGGGGCTGGGTCTGGATCGTTATCCAGCGCAGCTCGGTGAATTCCGCGATCCCGGCCCGGCCGCCAAAGCGGCCATAGCCGGAGGCTTTGCAGCCGCCAAACGGCATTTGCGCCTCATCATGCACCGTTGGGCCATTGATATGGCAAATCCCGGTATGCAGACGTTGCGCTACGTTCCACGCTCTGGCGCTGTCGCGGCTGTAGACCGCAGCGGAAAGACCGTACTCACTGTCGTTGGCCACCGCCAGCGCCTCCTCTTCGCTATGAACGCGAATAATCGCTTTCACCGGACCGAAGGACTCTTCACGCCACAGCCGCATCTCGCGGGTCACGCCGTCCAGCAGGGTCGGGCTCATATGGGTATCGTTGGCTTTACCACCGGTCAGCAGGCGAGCGCCTTTCGCTAACGCATCGTCAATGAGCGCGTTGCAGCGGGCGATGGTGTTCATATCGACAACCGGGCCAGTGAGGGCGGCAGGCAGGGCGGCGGCGCGCCTGGCCAGCAGCGGGATAAACGCCTCCGCTACGGCATTGTCGACAATAATGCGCTCGGTGGACATGCAGATCTGCCCGGCGTTGGCGAAGGCGCCAAAAACAGCGCCCGCTGCCGCTTGCTCAATATCAGCATCGTCCAGCACCAGCAGGGGCGCTTTTCCACCGAGCTCGAGCACCGCTGGTTTCAGATACTGTCCGCAGGTGCGGGCGATAATGCGTCCCACCGGTGTGGAGCCGGTAAAGTTAACGCGCCGCACCGCCGGGTGGGCGATCAGCGATTCCACCAGCGCCGGCGCATCTTCAGGCGCACAGGTAAGATAGTTCACCACGCCCGGCGGGAAGCCCGCCGCGTCAAGGGCGTCGATAATCAGTCCCTGAGTGGCGGGGGAAAGTTCGGCGCCTTTAAGGATCACCGTGTTGCCACAGGCCAGCGGCGTCGCCAGGGCCCGGGTGGCCAGAATCAGCGGCGCGTTCCACGGCGCCATGCCCAGCACCACTCCCGCCCCCTGGCGGACGCCCATCGCCAGGTTACCCGGCACGTTGGACGGAATTATTTGCCCTTCAATCTGGGTGGTCAGCGCCGCCGCTTCACGCAGAATATCTGCCGCCAGATGAACGTTAAATCCGGCCCAGTGCGCGGTCGCGCCGGTCTCCGCCGCCATGGCGGCGATAAATTTCGCCTCCCGCAACAGCATCTGCTCCGCCGCCTCGAGCAGTAAGCGACGTCGTTCCGCCGGCGCAGTATCGCGCCACAGCGGAAAGGCGCAGGCCGCGGCTTCGACGCAGCGTTTGCCGTCGGCGAGGCTGGCGGCAGCGGCCACCGAGGCTGCCTCATCGTGGGCCGGGTGGAGTCGGGTAAAGGTGCGGCGGCCTTCGGCATCGTGCCACTGGCCGTTAATGTACAGATTGCAGGTGATTGTCATGGTGGAAACCTCTTGTTCTGCGGTTCCCCCAGTGTACCGGGCGGCACTGACGGGAAGCGTGAGCCGGGCGGTTATCGCACATTTTTTTGCAGGAATTTTGTGTGGCTCACATCATCCCGAAGCCCTCTGGCGTAAAAAGCAGCGCAACATCGATTAAACCAGCAAATTCCACGCGTTTTGCATAAGGTGATAGCCATTGATTATTTGCCGCCGTCAGGCGGCTGTGCTGTTATTACTGTTCTTATAATCAATAATCAGGACTTATAACCATGTCTACAGGGAAAACTACGCTGGCGCTGCTGCTGAGCGCACTGCTGCCGGCCGGCGCCGCCTGGGCCGCAGGCAATGACACTCTGGTCTACTGCTCAGAAGCCTCTCCGGAGTCCTTCAATCCGCAGATCGCCAGCTCCGGTCCGTCGTTCGTCGCCAGCTCGCAGGTACTGTATAACCGTCTGGTGAGCTTTGACCCGGTGAAAAATACGCCGATCCCGTCGCTGGCCACCGAGTGGCACGTCTCTGAGGATGGCAAAACCTGGACCTTTACTCTGCGTCAGGGGGTGAAGTTCAACAGCAACAAATTCTTCAAACCGACCCGCGATTTTAACGCCGACGACGTTCTGTTCTCCGTGCTGCGCCAGATGGATCCTCAGCATCCTTATCACAAGGTGTCGCAGGGGAACTATGAATACTTCCACGACGTGGGCCTCGATAAGCTGATTAAATCGGTGAAAAAGGTGGATGATTACCATGTCCAGTTCGAGCTCAACGAGCCGAACGCGGCGTTTCTTGCCGACTGGGGCATGGACTTCGCCTCTATTCTGTCGGCAGAGTATGGTGAGGCGATGCTGAAGAAAGGAACGCCGGAAAACGTTGATAACTGGCCTGTCGGTACCGGACCGTATGCGCTGCAGCAGTATAAAGTGGATTCGCAAATCCGCTATATTGCCAATCCCCACTATTGGGAAGGCGAGGTACCGACCAAGCACCTGATCTTCTCCATTACGCCGAACGTCGAGACTCGTCTGGCGAAACTGCAGACCAACGAGTGCCAGATTATTCCCGCGCCGTCGCCGGTACAGTTCCCGGTGATTAAGGGCAATAAAGATCTGGCGCTGCATGCGGTTGAGGCGCTGAACGTCGGCTATCTGGCGTTTAACACCGAGAAAAAACCGTTTGATAATGTGCTGGTGCGCCAGGCGTTAAACTACGCTACCGACAAGCAGGCGATCGTCAAGGCGGTATTCCTCGATTCCGGCAGCGTGGCGAAATCACCGATCCCGTCGACGATGCTCGGGTATAAGAAAGATCTCCCGGACTATGACTACGATCCGCAGAAAGCCAAAGCGCTGCTCAAGCAGGCGGGTCTGGAGCAAGGCGCGGAAGTGACCCTGTGGTCAATGCCGGTCCAGCGCCCCTACAACCCAAACTCAAAACGCATTGCCGAAATGATCCAAAACGACTGGGCGAAAGTGGGGGTCAAAGCCAAAATTGTCAGCTATGAATGGGGCGAATACCTTGCCGGTATGCGTAAAGGGGAGCACGACAGCGCCCTGTATGGCTGGATGTCGGACAACGGCGATCCGGACAACTTTGCTGGCACATTGCTCAGCTGTGATAATATCCAGACCGGCTCCAACGCCGCCCGCTGGTGTGACAAATCCTATGACGCGCTGGTAAAGAAAGCGCTGTTGGTGAGCGATCCGCAGGCGCGGGCCAAACTCTACGAACAGGCGCAGGAGATCTTTTATCAGCAGGCGCCATGGATCACCCTGGCGACCGGGAAAACCTTCTATGCGACGCGCAGCAACGTCAGCGGCTACACCGTCAGCATGATGGGGAGCGATTTTTCCAAAGCGAAGCTGAATTAAGCGAAAGGAGAACAGGATGGCACATCTGGATGAGGTTATCGTCAAAGTCGATGACACCCTGGCCGAGGGCGTTATCGCGCATATGAATGAGCTGCTAATCGCCCTGAGTGATGATGCGCAACTCAGTCGTGAGGAACGCTATATCCAACAGCAGCGTCTGCGCACCGCCATCGCCCATCATGGGCGACAGCATCAGGAAGAGCAGGACGCGCGCCGCGAGCAGTTGACCAAAGGCGGCGCGATCCTCTGAAGATGCGCTCAGAACTGGCGTCTGGCCACCAGCCAGGCGCCCACCACCAGCATCACCGCCCCGCATAACGGTCCGATCAGCGCCCGCACCGGCACGCCGTGGGCGCGAACTAAATCCATGATCAACCCGCCCACCAGCTGGCTGGCCACCAGTACCGCAATGGTCGTCGCCGCGCCAACGTTTTGATAACCGCTGATGCTGGCGAAGACGAAAAAGGACCCCAGCAGGCCGGGGATCAGCGTCCACCACTTCACGCTCAGGGCCAGCTCCTGAAAGCCGGCGACGCCCTGGCGCAGCAGTAACATCGTCACGAAGATAACGATCCCGACCAGCGAATTGAGCAGCATAGCGATAAGGATCGTCGACGCCGACTGGGTGATGCGCACCATCAGAGTGTTCTGCACTACCAGGCCAACGCCGGCGGCGATCAGGCAGGCGAGAGTGAGCGACGCGTTCATGCTTTGCCGTCCGGGTCCTGACGCGCATCCAGCTGCAGCTGCATAAAGGTCAGATCCAGCCAGCGGCCAAATTTGGTGCCCACCTGCGGCATCTGCCCGGTGGTGATAAAGCCCAGCGTTTCATGCAGATGCAGCGAAGCGTGATTCTGCGACTCGATGCCGGCGACCATCACATGTTTATTCAGCCGTCGCGCTTCGGCGATCAAGGCGACCAGCAGCTTGCGGCCCAGCCCTTTCCCCTGGTGTTCGGGATGAACGTACACCGAATGCTCCACGGTATGGCGAAAGCCGTCAAATGCCCGCCAGTCGCCAAACGAGGAATAACCGGTAATGACGCCGTCTTCCTCGCTCACCAGTACCGGAAATCCAGCCAGCTGGCGGGCTTCAAACCAGGCGATGCGGTTGTCGGTATCCACAGTTTTATCATTCCAGATGGCGGCGGTATGGACGACGGCATGATTATAGATCTCGGCGATCGCCGCGCAGTCGTCTTTAATGGCAGGGCGAATGGACATAGCAAACCTCAATTTTTCGTACACTATAGTAGTACAATACTATTACAATAATGAACGCCACGCTGTCATCCGTTTTCAGCATAATTTTAACGGCTAACCCGGGAATAACGCGTCTCGGTGGATGGTTGTGTAATGGGGGGGCGCACACTATAGTGTTACGTTATGAATACTATAGAAGACAACCTCAATCAGCGCATCAGCGCGCGCATCCGCATCGAGCGCGAGTCCCGCGGCTGGTCGCTGAACGACCTCGCCGAACGGGCCGGCGCCTCGCGGGCGATGATCCATAAAATCGAGCGTGGCGAAAGCAGCCCGACCGCCTCGATGCTGGGCCGCCTTTCCGGTGCCTTCGGCATCAGTATGTCGACCCTGATCGCCCGCGCGGAAATGCAGGAGGGCAAGCTGCTGCGCTTTGCCAGCCAGCCGGTATGGCGCGACCCGCAAAGCCACTATCTCCGCCGCCACGTTTCGCCGCGCAGCGATTTGCCGATCGATCTGGTGCAGATTGAGCTGCCGCCCGGTAGCGATGTGCCGATGCCCGCCGCGTCCTATGCGCTTGCCCGCCAGCTAATCTGGCTGCAACAGGGCGAGCTGGTGTTTGTCGAAGGCAATACCCGCCATGAGATGCAGGCGGGGGATTGTCTGGAGCTTGGCCCGCCCAACGATTGTCGCTTTATTAATGAATCCGCAGAGACCTGCGTCTATCTGGTGGTTCGCCTTAATCAATCGCCATCCGGCTCTTAATGTTAAAGCATAATACGCATAAAGCAGCTAGCCTCAGTACAGTCTGCTAACAAGAGGAGTTTGCTATGACAGATCAACCGCAACGCCATCGCCGCTGGGTGCTGGCTTCCCGTCCCCATGGTGAACCGACGGCAGAGAATTTCCGCCTGGAAGAGAGCGAAGTGCCGACGCCAGGCCCGGGTCAAGTGCTGCTGCGTACCGTTTATTTATCTCTCGACCCGTATATGCGCGGGCGCATGAGCGACGCGCCGTCCTATTCGCCGCCGGTGGCCATTGGCGCGGTGATGGTGGGAGGGACCGTGAGTCGTGTGGTCAGCTCAAATCATGCCGATTATCAACCCGGCGACTGGGTGCTGGGCTACAGCGGCTGGCAGGATTATGAACTCTCCGACGGCAGCGGACTGGTGAAGCTGGGTGACAATCCGCAACACCCGTCCTGGTCGCTGGGAGTTCTGGGGATGCCCGGCTTCACCGCCTACATGGGTTTGCTGGACATCGGCCAGCCAAAGGCGGGCGAAACGCTGGTGGTCGCCGCGGCGACCGGGCCGGTTGGCGCCACGGTTGGACAGATCGGCAAAATTAAGGGCTGCCGCACCGTCGGCATCGCTGGCGGCGCGGAAAAATGCCGCTATGCGGTTGAGACGTTAGGCTTTGATCTCTGCCTTGACCATCGTGCGGATGATTTTGCCGAACAGCTGGCCCAGGCCTGCCCGCAGGGTATTGACGTTTATTATGAAAACGTCGGCGGCAAGGTTTTTGACGCGGTGCTGCCGCTGTTGAATACCGCAGCGCGGGTACCCGTCTGCGGGCTGGTGAGCGGCTATAACGCCACCGGGCTGCCGGACGGGCCAGATCGTCTGCCGCTGCTGATGGCGACCATCCTCAAAAAGCGCATCCGGATGCAGGGCTTTATTATTGGCCAGGATTACGGGCATCGGATCGCCGAATTCCAGCAGCAGATGGGGCGCTGGGTGCAGGAGGGGAAAATTAAATATCGCGAACAGCTGATCGACGGTCTGGACCAGGCGCCGCAGGCGCTGATCGGCCTGTTAAAAGGTGAGAACTTCGGTAAGGTAGTGATCCGCGTCGCGGCGGACGACTAACCTGGCGGGCTTCGACTTAACAGGCCCCTTTTTCCGCCAGGGAAAAGGGGCCTGGCATAGAGGTCAGGCGTAGAAGGCTAACCGCTGGGCGAGCAGATCGACAAAGGCTTCGCGGTCCACATCCAGCATCAGGGTGGTATTGGGCCGATTGCCGGTCAGATGGTAGTAATCGACCACCGTCATCCCCTGGGTATATTTGCCTTCCGTTTCTACGCCAACCCAGCGTTCGATCGTGGTAAAGATCTCCGGCTTGAGGAGCCAGGCGATGGTGCAGGGATCGTGCAGCGGCGCGCCGTCGAAGCCCCACTTTTCATCTTTGTGGTAGGCCATAAAGAAGTCGAGCAGTTCGGCGACGATGGTCGACACCGGGTTGCCAATCTGGCGGAATCGCTCGATATCGGCGGGAAGGATTTGCGCCTTATGAGTGACGTCAAGGCCCGCCATCACCACCGGGATCCCCGACTGAAAGACCATTTCCGCGGCCTGCGGATCAACGTAAATATTAAACTCCGCCGCCGGCTGCCAGTTGCCCAGCCCCATGGCGCCCCCCATGATCACGATGCGGGCGATCTTCGCGTGCAGCTCCGGATGGCTGGCGAGCAGCAACGCCACGTTAGTCTGCGGTCCGGTGGCCACCAGAGTCACCGGCTCCTGGCTTTCCCGCAGCACGCTAGCCATCAGCTCGACGGCGGTGCAGTTCTGCGGCGCAAAGGCCGGCTCAGGCAGGCTCGGGCCATCCAGTCCGCTCTCGCCGTGCACGTTATCGGCGATGATCAGATCGCGCATCAACGGCTTCCACGCGCCGCCGGCAACCGGAATGTCCGGCCGGTTCAGCAGCGTCAACATACGCAGCACGTTGCGCAGGGTCTTCTCCGGGGTCTGGTTGCCCGCGGAAGCGGTGACGGCTTTCACCTCCAGCTCCGGCGAGGCGAGGGCGAGGACCAGGGCGATCGCGTCATCATGTCCCGGATCGCAATCAATCATAATCGGCAGTGCCATAGCAGCTCCTTGTTGGCGATGTTCTGTGACCAGACTAACGCTGCGAGTCGAGGCAGACGAGATGGTGTGCAGAATAGTGTGATGGAGACCACGATTGCTGCGAGGGCAACGCGTATCGTTACGCGACCGTCCGTAAACATGATGCCTCGTTTTGCGGTGGCGCAAGATGGCGCCCGGCGCGGCGCGATATAATAGAAAAATTGCTAATCCTTACGGATATTAATGGTTTGCTTTTCGGCGGGCGGGTTCTTATCCTTAAGAAAACTCAAGAGGTTATTACGATGAAAGATGTAGTAGATAAATGCAGCACCAAAGGCTGCGCCATTGATGTCGGGACGATCATTGATAACGAGGACTGCGTCTACCGGGCCGAGAAGGTGTTCCCAAGCCGCGAAGAAGCGGAATCCACCGTAGCCGCCGTGCGCGAACGTGCCGCCGCCGCAGCGCCGGCCAGTGAACCGCCGCAGGTCGATTACAACATCGTCGCCGCTGGCGACGCGGTGAAACTCGACCTCTCCATCGCCTTCTCCTGCCAGGCGGAAAAGATTATTTTCGAGTTATCCTTGCGAAATCTGCTTTAATTCGCTCCTGTAGCGGAAGCGCGATGCTCTGGCGGGCAGACGCCTTCCGCTGATGCAGCACGCTGCCCGCCCGGCGACCTGAGCCGGGTGAGCGCGGTTAGTCTTGAAAGACGACGTTTCCGCCAACCATGGTCATCACCACGCGGCTGGCGCCAATCTCCTCATGGGCTACGGCGAAGATATCGCGGTCCAGCACCTGAAAATCAGCGACTTTGCCGACCTCTATCGATCCGCGTACCGCTTCTTTCCCTTCCTGATAGGCCGCATTGATGGTGTACATCCGCACGCCGTCCGCCACGCTAATTGCCAGCTCCGGGCGAATAACCTTGCCGCTGGAAGATGATTTGCGGGTGACCGCTGCCTGAACCATTTTGCGCCAGTTCACCAGCGCCATAATGCCATCTGACCCGCCGGCGACGATGACCCCAAGGTCGATGATATCCCGTAGCCCTTTGCAGATTTCCCCCTTGATGCCACAGTAGCGGGCGCGCTGTTCATAATCATATGCCGGGCCGCCGGGTGAGGGTTGTTCGGAAAGCAGAATGCCGTATTTTGCCGCCGTCACGAAATCTTGCCGATCGCCCATTGAGCCGTGCAGCACATAATGCCGTCGGCTCTCCCCCGGATAGCGCTGAATCGCCTGCACGAAGCTGTTAATCGTGACTTTTACCGCCTTATCGCCGACCGCATGGACTGCCACCTGAAAACCGCGCTGGTGAGCCAGCAGAATCATCTGCTGTAGCGCCTCAACTTGTGCTTCCTCGGTCGCCTCGGGGCCACCAAACACCGAGCGTCCGCGATATCCCGGCCGGTCGGCGTAATCCTGATTCATCCACGCTGTGTGCGATGTGGGAACGCCATCGCAGAACAGTTTTATGGTCCGGCAATCCAGCCAGTCCCGGTCGGTGAACTGGGAGAAATCAAAGCTATCCAGATCGCGCTTCAGGGTGGCGCAGGATTGAACCCCCCGCTCGGCGGAGTAAAAGGCGATGGATACCCGGGCGGTGAGTTTTCCTTCATCCTGCAGTTCACGGTAGGCGGCGATGGCGCGATCCCCCGCAGCGCCCACCTCGCGCGTGTTTTCCCCCGGACCCATGGCGCCTTCCGTGTAGCTGGCATACCCTTCGCTGTTCATCAGGCGCTGGGCTGCCAGAAGGTTCTCTTTGAGGGCCGCTACGGTCAGACGGGGCATCATGCCGGATGCGAGATGCAGGGCGGGCAGGTCGATGAAATTGCCGTCCAGTTCGCCACTGGCCGTTCGCCCCAGATGTCCGCCGAGGGGATCAGGGGTGCTGGCGTCAAGACCGGAGAGGGCCAGCGCCCGGCTGTTGACGATGCAGGAGTGACCGTCCCACAGGGCGAGCAGGGTGGGATGATCGGCCGTGACGTCGTCAATATCCCAGCGCGTCAGAGAGCGCTGCTCGGCCGCGCACTCCTTGATTGCGTTTGGATCCAGACCGCAGACACGAATCCATGCCCCGGCGGGAGTGCGGGCTGCCTGGTCGCGCAGTCTTTCCCGCAGTACTGCCAGGGAACGCACGTCCTGGCAGTTCAGGCAATGCCAGCTGTCAGCGAGCCAGCCGATATGGATATGTGAGTCATGCGCGGCGGGTAAAATGAGTTTGCCGCCAAGGTCAATGACCTGCGTCTGGGGACCAATATGCTGCTGAATCTCCTGGTCTTCACCAACGTTAATAATCCATCCCTGCTTCACGGCGATGGCGCGCTTAAAACTAAAATGTGCGTCCACCGTGGCGACCTTGCCGTTAATCAATACGCAGTCCGCATAAACGACATTATCCATTTATCCCTCCCTGGCTGATAAAAGTGCCGATCAATATAAATAGTAACCATGGTGATTATGTGGTGACTATATGACTACGAAGGGGGTGGAGTGTCAAGCGCGGGTGGTTGGCGGGTGTCCGCCTGGCGGTGGAATAGACGGTAAGGAAAAGCGCTTCGCCCGCCGATCGCGAGAGCCATCGGCGGGGAAGGGGCGCGTTATTCGAAGCGCCAGGCGAGGTTCAGGCCGATGCCGTAGTTACGTCCCGGGGCAGGCTCGTAGTAACGCCCGTTAGACTCGTTAACGATGACAGACCCGACGTACTCCCGGTCGAACAGGTTGTCGATGCGACCGAACAGATCCATATCCATCCTGCCGTAGCTCCATTTATAGCCAGTCGTCAGGCCAACCACCGTCCAGGAGGGCGCTTTGGCGGTGTTTTCGTCATTGGCCATGATATCGCTCATATAGCGAATATCGCTCCCGGCGTACCAACCTTGCTCCGGCTGATAGCCAAAGGAGGCGTAGCCCATATTGCGCGCGATCCCCGGAATGCGATTGCCATTGCAGCTGGCGTCGTCGCAGACGTTAGTGCGATAGGTCGCGTCCAGCCAGGTCCAGGCCGCCTTCAGACGCCAGCTCTCGCCAAACTGCTGATCCAGCCCCAGCTCCATCCCCTGACGGCGGGTCTTGCCGGCGTTTTTATAACTGGTGCGCCCGCCGCTGCTGCTGTCGACCACAATCTCATTATCGGTATTGGTCTGGAACAGGGCGGCGGTGAACAGCCCATTGCCGATCCGCGTCTTGCTGCCGATCTCCACCGTGTCGTTGGTGGAGGGTTTCAGGCCGAAGTTGAGGCCGCTCTGGTTATCGGAGCGGTAGGAGAGTTCGTTAATGGTTGGCGTCTCGAAGCCGCGGCCGGCGGAAAGATAGACGTTCCACGCGTCGGTCAGGGCATATTTCAGCGAGCCCGCGGGCAGCCATTTGTGATAGCTGGCATTACCGCTGTCATCGCCATTGCCTGGGGTGATGTAGTAGTCGTTCGAGTCGAACCATACCGAGCTGTAGCGAACCCCGGCATCGAGCGAGAGTTTGTCAGTGAGCTGCCACTGGGTCTGCAGGTAGGGGTCGACGTTCCACATCAGGTTGCGTTCGTTACGGCGCAGCGCGCCCTGTTCGCCATACTGCGGCGCGCCGTTGACCATCACAAAGTTTTCATACCCTTTGCGCCGCTCGCTCATGTTCTCGTAGTCGAGACCGGCGGTGAGCGTGACGGGCACCAGCAGCTCTCCGCGATGGGTCAGCCGGGTATCGATCCCCTGGTAGTGACGGGTAAGGTCGATCACCCCGCCGGCATGGCTCGGCTTCAGCTGCGGCGCGCGCGGGATTGACTGGAACTGGGTGGTTTCACGTTCTCCAGCGTACATCATAACGCTGAGATCGTCCTGGGCACTGAGCTGGCGCTCATAGCGCAGGCCGGCCTGGGTCTGTCGGGTATTCTTGCGGGTATTATACTGGTCGCCGCGCGGCGACTGGCGCGGGTTATCGCGCCATTCATCGGCGGTCAGGCCACCGGCATCATTGGCTTTGATATCCACGCTATTCAGCAGCAGAGTCAGCTTACTGACGTCGTTGATGCGCACCCCCAGCCGGGCGTTCGCCAGATTTTTGCGCGCGCCGCTGTGATCGCGATAGCCATGGGTGGTGAAGCGATTGGTTGAGACCGTGTAATCCACATCGCCTGCGTGGCTGCCGTCGCCAACGGCGCCAGTGGCTTTCATCCCGTAGTGCCAGGTGCCGAAGCTGCCATAGTAGCTGCTGGCTTCCACGGTGGGCGGCTGGGTGCCGGTCTGGCTGGTGACGTTGATCACCCCGCCGGACGAGTTACCGTACAGGGCAGAGAAGGGGCCGCGCAGCACCTCAATGGTGTCAACGCTGCCGATATCAATATTTGAGGTCTGCCCCTGGCCGTCGGGCATGGTGGCCGGAATGCCATCCACATAGATGCGCAGTCCTCGCACGCCATAGGTTGAGCGCGAGCCAAAGCCGCGAATCGACAGCTGCAGATCCTGGGCATAGTTTTGCCGGTTCTGCACCTGCAGGCCCGGCACGGCGCCCAGCGATTCAGAGAGATTGACGCGCGGCGCGGCCTGGCGCATCTCATCCCCATTCACCACGCTGACGGCGGCGGGGGTATCCAGTTCAGAAACCGTGGTTGGCGCGGCGGTCACCACCATGGTTTGTTCATCAGCGGCCTGGGCTGCGGCAATGAGCGGCAAGAGCAGGGCCGGGAGGGCGGCGTGACGCACGGACAGGATTTTCATCGATAATACTCAAAGACGAACCAAATGGAACATATGTATATATGTTACCTCGTTTGTAAAATATTTGAAAATTATTAACTGCTACAGGTTAACGGATAGTGCTCGCCAGGCATGAATTTACCGCACAACAACAATTAACGCTCCACTTTGATATAAATAATGATTACTATTCGCATTCAAAAATAAGGGTAAAGCCAGGACTTTACCGCCGGAAGCGATGTCGGGTCAGCACATACTGGTTTATCAAAGGGAGTCGTCATGTCATTACGTCATTTTGCCGCGCCGCGTCTGCGCCATTCACTGCTCGTCACTTCTCTGCTGCTGGCAGGCAGCTTTAGCGCCCACGCCGCGGAAGAGATGCTGCGCAAGGCCGTCGGAAAAGGGGCCTACGAAATGGCCTACAGCCAGCAGGAGAATGCGCTGTGGGTCGCCACATCACAGAGTCGTTCGCTGGACAAAGGCGGGGTGGTTTACCGTCTTGACCCCACCACCCTCGACGTGACGCAGATTATTCACAACGATCTGAAGCCGTTCGGCGCCGCTATCAACCATGCCACCGGCACGCTGTGGTTTGGCAATACCGTCGACAGCACTGTCACCGCTATTGACGCCAAAACCGGCGCCGTGAAGGGGCGCCTGGTGCTGGACGAGCGTCAGCGCAGCGAAACCGTGCGTCCGCTGCAGCCGCGCGAGCTGGCGGTCAATGAGCAGACCAACACGGTCTACATTACCGGTCTGGGCAAAGAGAGCGTTATTTGGGTGGTAGATGGCGCAACCCTGAAGCTGAAAACGACCATTACCGGCACCGGGGCAATGGCGACGGGTCTGGCGATCGATCCGCAGGCTAAGCGTCTGTATACCACCAACGCCGACGGCGAACTGCTGACCATCGACAGCGAGAGCAACACGATTGCGTCGCGCAAAAAATTGCAGGATGACGGCAAAGCGCATTTCTATCTTAACCTGAGTCTCGATACCGCCGGCCATCGTGCCTTTATTACCGACAGCAAGCAGCCGGAAGTGCTGGTGGTCGATACCCGCGACGGCAAGGTGCTGGAGAAAATCGCCGCGCCGGAGTCGCTGGCGGTGCTGTTTAACCCGGCGCGCAACGAAGCCTATGTGACGCATCGTAAGGCCGGGGAAGTCAGCGTTATCGACGGCAAGAGCTACAAGGTAGTGAAGACCTTTAAAACGCCGACTCACCCCAACAGCCTGGCGCTCTCCGAGGACGGCAAAACGCTGTACGTTAGCGTGAAACAAGCTTCCAGCCGTGAGAAAGAAGCCACCGCGCCGGACGATGTGATCCGCATCGCCCTCTAAGACCTCAGCGCGACGAAACCGGAAAACGGTGGTCGCGCTCCGCATGCCGCCGGGCCAGGCCCGGCGACTCACCCTCTGTTACAAACGCCTATTGGCCTGACAAACCAGATGGTTATACACTTAACCCTTTCCCGCCACGTGCGGGCAGTGGTAATCAGTGGAGATAAAATGAAAAAGCCATTCATGGTGATTTGCGCCGGCGCGATGCTGGCGCTGCTGGCAGGTTGTTCGTCAAACTACGTTATGACCACGAAGAGCGGTCAAACTATCGTTACCCACGGCAAGCCGCAGCTGGATAAAGAAACGGGGATGACCAGCTATATCGATGAGTCAGGTAATAAGCGGGAAATTAACAGCAGCGATGTGTCGCAGCTGGTTGAAGATAATTAAGTTCTGACCTCCCGGTTTGCCCGCGATGGACAAACCGGGAGTCCTGCCAGTTACTTCCTCAGCGTCGGCGCCGTGCTGTGAATCTCATGCACGCGTTTACGCACACCAAACCAGCCAGCCACCAGCAATACCGCCAGCAGTGGAATTGATCCTATGGTGTAGGTACCGTTCGGATAATCGAAGGCCATCAGCACCAGCACGCTGAACAGGAACAGCAGCGTCAGCCAGGAGGTGAACGGCGCCCCCGGCATTCTGAAGCTGACCTTTGCCGCTTTCCCTTCCTTGATCGCTTTGCGCAGACGCATCTGACACACCACGATAAAGCCCCAGGAGGCAATGATCCCCAGCGAGGCGACGTTGAGTACGATCTCAAATACCTGAGATGGCACCAGATAGTTGAGGAAAACCCCGACTACATATACCCCCAGCGTCGCCAGGATCCCGGCGTAAGGGACGTGATGACGGCTCATCTTCGACATAAACTTCGGCGCGGAGCCTCCCATCGACATCGAGCGCAGAATACGCCCGGTACTGTAGAGACCCGAGTTAAGGCTGGAAAGGGCCGCGGTTAACACCACGATGTTCATCACGCTGCCGATATATGGCACGCCCAGCTTTGAGAAGAAGGTAACGAACGGGCTCTGTCCGGCCTGGTAGGCGTTCCACGGCAGAAGCAGCACCAGCAACACCACCGAACCGACATAGAACAGACCGATACGCCAGATCACGCTGTTGATGGCCTTCGGCACCATTGTCTCCGGATCCTTACACTCTCCGGCCGCGGTCCCCACCAGCTCGATGGAGGCGAAGGCGAAGACCACCCCCTGCACCAGCACCAGCGCCGGCAGGAGGCCGTGCGGGAAGAAGCCGCCGTTATCGGTGATCAGATGGAAGCCGGTGGCATTGCCGTCCAGCGGCTTACCGGAGCCGAGGAAAATGGTGCCGACCACGAGAAAGGCGACGATCGCCAGCACCTTAACCAGCGCGAACCAGAACTCCATTTCGGCGAACCACTTCACGCCGATCATATTCATGGTGCCGACGATAGCCAGCGCGCCGAGGGCGAAGACCCACTGCGGCACATCGCCAAACGCGCCCCAGTAGTGCATATACAGCGCCACGGCGGTGATATCGACAATCCCGGTCATCGCCCAGTTAACGAAGTACATCCAGCCGGCCACGTAAGCGGCTTTTTCACCGAGGAACTCCCTTGCATAAGAGACGAAGCTGCCGCTCGAGGGGCGGTGGAGGACCAGTTCGCCGAGGGCGCGAAGAATAAAGAAGGAGAAGATGCCGCAGACCAGATAGACCAGGGCGAGCGCTGGCCCTGCCATTTGTAAACGTGCCCCGGCGCCGAGGAACAAACCGGTACCGATAGCGCCGCCGATGGCGATCATCTGTACCTGACGGTTGCCCATCGCTTTGTGATAACCCGCTTCATGTGAGTTAAGCCAGTGGCGTTTTGCAGCATGATGCTCCGCTGCATTTTCGTGTTTCGTATTCATTGATGTATCAGTTTCCTGTCAATGCCCATGTTTGCAGCCGGAATGGAGGACGGCTGGCACATTATGCTGGCTTTCTCATCATTCTGACGTAGGAGATAAGCTCAGACATGGCGCTGAATCCTACACGTAACCTAATAGTTACGCACCTAAAACATTTACCGAGAGCATTTGACAGATTTATCAATGAGATCAGCGTCGCAGAGTTTCCAGTAACAGCGTGAAAGCGCTGGTATGCTGGCGCCGGCTGGGGTAATAGAGATGGTAGCCGGGGAAGGCGGGGGTCCACTCCGCCAGCACCCGCACCAGCCGGCCGCTGGCTAAGGCCTCCGCCACGCAGTCATCCGGAACGTAGGCCAGCCCGAGGCCCGCCTCCGCCGCGTCGATGCGCTGCGGCAGGCTGTTGAGGATCAGCTGTCCCTCCACCCGCACCTGAATCTCCCGGCCATCGCGGGCAAATTCCCAGGCGTAAAGTCCCCCTCGTGTCGGCAGGCGCAGATTGATGCAGCGATGTTGGGCAAGATCCCAGGGCGTTTGCGGCGTACCGGCCCGCTGCAGATAGGCCGGCGAACCCACCACCGCCATCCGCATATCCGGGGCGATGCGCACGGCAATCATGTCTTTTGCCACCTGTTCGCCGAGACGCACCCCGGCGTCGAAGCGGTCACCCACGATATCCGTGAGCCCATTATCAACAGTGATTTCGATGTTAATATCAGGATATTGCAGCATAAATGGCTTTAGCGCCGGCCAGAGTACCGCGCTGGCGGCATGCTCCCCGGCGGTAATGCGCAGGTTGCCCGCCGGGCGTTCTCGGGTGTCGCGCAATGCAGCCAGGGCCTGCTCGATCTCTTCCAGATGCGGACCGAGGCGCTGAATCAGTCGCTCGCCCGCTTCGGTCGGCACCACGCTGCGGGTGGTGCGGGTCAACAGCCGGACATCGAGCCGCGTTTCGAGATGGCGCATGGCATGGCTGAGCGCCGACTGCGACACGCCAAGCTGGGCCGCCGCGCGGGTAAAGCTGCGTTCACGCGCCACCACCATAAAGGAGAGCAGATCGTTTACGTTCTCTTTTAGCATAATCTTTCCGGATTGATGAATACTGCTCACAGGTACGCAGAGTGTATGCCCGGCCTGAGGATTGTGCCAGCCTGATAGCCGGACGCAGTGGAGCAGAATGGTTATGGCGGATGATTTATTCCTCTGTGCAGGGCAGGTATTGTAATAGGCCCAAAAAACGCCAGCGCCAGGTGAACCGACATTCGCTGGCGCGGCATGACCGGGGGACGGCAGCCCGAAAGATGATCAAGAGTATCGCCAGGCAGAGTCTGGTAACCGGGGAGAAACAGAGATGAATATCAACGTGGTCGGCACCAGCGGCTCAGGCAAATCCACTTTGGCCCGGCGCCTGGCGCACAGGCTGGAATTACCTTGGATCGAGCTCGATCGCCTGTACTGGCGGCCGAACTGGCAGGTCGCGCCGGATGAGGCATTTTTCGCCGCCATTGCCGCCGCGACGGCCACGCCGGGCTGGGTGCTGGATGGCAATTACAATCGCAGCCGCAGCGTTAAATGGCGTGCGGTGGATTTGGTGATCTGGGTAGATTATGGTTTCTGGCGCACGTTGCGCCAGGCGGTATGGCGGGCGGCGAGCCGGGCGTGGCGACATCAGGAGCTGTGGCCGGGCACGGGCAACTGCGAGAGTTTTCGCCGTTCGTTCTGCAGCAGGGAATCCATCATCCTCTGGACGCTGAAAACCTGGCGGCAGCATCGCCGACGCTATCTGGCCGATATGCAGGATCCGCAATATCGTCATATTCGCTTCGTCCGGGTGCGCAATCCGCAGCAGGCCGAGGCGCTGCTCCGCGAGCTGGAAGCGCAGCGTTCAGCCGGGCATATCTAATTTTCAGCAGTACACATGTGAATTAATTGTTTCTCAATAGTTAGCAGAGATTTTAATAATGCAGGCACGTACTTTCATATGAGCCTGCGAAATGTCTTATCGAATCAGTATTCTGGATAAAAGTCCGCTTGCCGCCGGGGAAACCGCCGCGCAGGCGCTGGCGCGTACATTAACGCTGGCGCAACACGCCGAAGCCTGGGGCTACCACCGCTTCTGGGTCGCCGAACACCACAATACCGATCAGCTGGCGAGCCCCTCGCCGGAGCTGGTTATCGCCTGGCTGCTGGGCCACACCCGGCGGATCCGTCTTGGGTCCGGCGGCGTCATGCTCCAGCACTATAGCCCCTATAAGGTCGCGGAAAACTTTAACCTGCTGGCCGCCCTCGCGCCGGGCCGCATCGATCTCGGGGTCGGCAAGGCGCCTGGCGGCCTGCCGCTCTCCACCCGCGCCCTGCAGCAGGGCCTGCATCAAGAGGAGAAAGGGACCTTTGCCGATCAGCTGGCGCAGCTGGATAACTGGCTGTCGCTGACTGAGCCCGGGGGAGAGGAGAGCCTACGCGCCACGCCGATCCCGCCGCGCCGGGCAGACGGTTTTCTGCTCGGCGCCAGCCTGGAGAGTGCTGAACTGGCCGCCCGCCTTGACTGGAACTTTGTCTTTGCCGCCCATCTCAATGGCGACAGCGCGCTGCGCCGTGCCGTGTTCAACCGCTGGCGCGAGCTCAGCCCGCGTGAGGCGATCGTCGCCGTGCAGGTGGTGGTGGCTGACGATCCGGCCACCGCCGCCGCGCTGGCGCAGCAGGTCGAGGTGTGGGGCGTCGAGCTGGAGAACGGCCAGCGGGTGACCGTCGGCAGTGAGGCTCAGGCCGTCGCCTTTGCCCGCCAGGCCGGCAGCCGACCGACGCGCATTGCCCGCCGTGAATCTTCGCTGATCTCCGGTACTCCCGAACAGGTTAAAGCCCGGCTTGACGCGCTGCAGGCGGAAGAACAGTTGGATGAACTCATCATTGATACCCCCATTAGCGACGGGCCAGCGCGCCTGCACTCCCTGCGCCTGCTGGCGCAGGCTCACTACGGCAAGGAGGTGCTGAATGTCCTTTGAACAACAACTGATTAGCTGGCGGCGCGAGCTGCACCAGAACCCGGAGCTCTCCCTGCAGGAGGTGGCCACCACCGCGCGGATCCGCGACTGGCTGCAGAGCGGCGGGCTGACCCTGCTGCCCTACGATCTGAAAACCGGGCTGGTCGCCGAAGTCGGCAGCGGCGACAAGGTGATTGCCCTGCGGGCGGACATCGACGCGTTGCCCATCGAGGAGGCGACCGGTCTGCCTTACCGCTCGCAGAATCAAGGGGTAATGCATGCCTGCGGCCACGATATTCACACCAGCGTGATGCTGGGGGCGGCGCTGCTGCTGAAGGAGCGGGAAGCGGAACTCCCGGGGCGGGTGCGGATCCTGTTTCAGCCGGCGGAGGAAAATTTTGGCGGGGCGAAAACCCTGATCCGCGCCGGGGCGCTGGAGGAGGTGTCGGCGATCTTCGGCATGCACAATGAGCCCGGCCTGCCGGTGGGCGAATTTGCCACCCGCGGCGGCGCGTTCTACGCCAACGTCGACCGCTTCGTCTTGAAAGTGACCGGGAAGGGGGCGCATGCCGCCCGCCCACATGAAGGAAAGGATGCGATCCTGCTGGCCAGCCAGCTGGTGACGGTGCTGCAGAGCGTGGCCAGCCGGGAAGTGAACACCCTCGACTCGGTGGTGCTCAGCGTGACGCGGATCCAGGGAGGCAATACCTGGAACGTGCTGCCGGAGAGCGTCGAGCTGGAGGGGACGCTGCGCACCCACAGCAGTGAAGTGCAGCAGCGGGTCAAGGCCCGGGTCAGCGAGATTGCCGCCGGTTTCGCCAGCGCCTTTGGCGCGCAGATTGACGTCTTCTGGTACGCCGGCCCGACGGCGCTGGTCAACGACGCCCGCTGGGCCGATTTCGCCAGCGAGGTGGCAGCCCAGGCCGGGTATCGCACCCACCATGCCGATCTGCATCTCGGTGGCGAAGATTTTGCGGTCTATCTTCAGCATATTCCCGGGGCGTTCGTCAGCATCGGCAGCGCCAGCGAATATGGTTTGCACCATCCGGCATTTAATCCGGATGAACGGCTGATTGCGCCCGCGGCGCACTATTTCGCCCGTCTCGCGGAAGAAGCGTTACAACACATTTAACGAATGACAGGGGAAGGGGTAGCTATGTCTGAAAATCGACAATTGCGTCTGGGAACCATATTGCATGGCGCATCGGGAAATATGTCCGCCTGGCGTCATCCGGCGGCCCAGGCGGACGCCAGTATTAATTTTGATTTCGTCACCCAGACGGCGCTAAAAGCAGAAGCGGGGAAGCTGGACTTTATTTTTGTCGCCGACGGTTTATATATTAACGAAAAATCGATTCCCCATTTTTTAAATCGCTTCGAACCCTTAACGGTACTTTCCGCGCTGGCCGCGATCACCCGGCGACTGGGGCTGGTGGGGACCTTATCGACTTCGTACAGCGAGCCGTTTACCACCGCCCGCCAGTTCGCCAGCCTTGACCATTTAAGCCAGGGACGGGCGGGGTGGAACGTGGTCACTTCCCCGCTGGAGGGGTCGGCGAAAAACTTCTCCCGGGCCCAACATCCGGATCATGCGCTGCGCTATCGCATTGCCGATGAATACCTGCAGGTGGTGAAAGGCTTATGGGATTCATGGGAAGAAGATGCCTTTGTGCGCAATAAGGAGACTGGTCAGTTCTTTGATAAAAATAAACTGCATACGCTCGACCACCACGGCGATTTCTTTAAAGTCGCCGGGCCACTAAATATTGCCCGCACGCCGCAGGGCCGACCGATTATTTTCCAGGCCGGCGCGTCGGATGACGGCAAAAAATTAGCCGCGCGCCACGCCGATGCCATTTTTACTCATCAGGACTCGCTGGCCGAGGCGCAGGCATTTTATCGGGATGTCAAAAGCCAACTCGCCGCATATCAGCGCAGTCCGGACCAACTGCATATTTTCCAGGGCGTCAGCGTCATCGTCGGGGATGACGCCGAGGATGCGGAGCGGCAGTACCAGACCACCGCGGCGTTGGTCTCCATCGAGGATGCCCTGAATTATCTCGGGCGCTATTTCGAACACCACGATTTCTCGCAGTACCCGCTCGACGAACCTTTCCCGGATATTGGCGACCTCGGACAAAACAGCTTCCGCAGCACCACCGACGAGATTAAACGTCACGCCCGCGAGCGGGGCTTAACCCTGCGCCAGGTGGCTCTGGAGGCAGCCAGCCCGCGTCCGCGCTTTACCGGCACCGCCAGCGATGTCGCTGATGGCCTGCAACTGTGGTTCGAGCAGCACGCGGCGGACGGCTTCATTATTCAGGGCGGCACGCCGGAAACCTTCCCGCGCTTTGTGGATGAGGTGGTTCCGCTGTTACAGGCGCGCGGACTGTTCCGTCGCGACTATCCGGGCACCACCCTGCGGGAAAGTCTGGGTCTGGCGCTACCCGCTAATCAATTCCAAAAATAATAAAAGAGAATCACGCTATGCAGAAAACAACACTCTTGCTGGCCGTCGCGTTGGCATTTAGCGCCTCATCGTGGGGTCAGGACGTCAAGATCAATGGCACCGGAGTGAGCCTGGAGGCCAACAAAACGCCGATTCACACAGCGAAAAATCCGCAGGCCATTGCCCTGTTGCCGCAAGATCTGCATCTGGCGGTGCCGGGGAAATTCACCGTCGCGGTGGCGGCTCTGAACTCACCGCCGCTGACGGTCTTCGCCGATGACAACAAAACCCTGCTCGGCAGCGAGGCGGATATCGCCCGGCTGGTGGCGGAGAGCCTCGGCCTGGAAGTAAACGTGGTTCCCACTTCATGGGAAGACTGGCCGCTGGGGGTCACCTCCGGCAAATATGATGCCGCGATCAGCAATATTACCGTCACCAAAGAGCGGAAAGAGAAGTTCGATTTCGCCACCTACCGCAAAGACTCGCTGGGCTTCTACGTCAAAAGCACCAGCCCGCTGAGCAAGATTGACAAAGCGGAAGATATCGCCGGGCTAAAGATTATTGTCGGCTCCGGCACCAACCAGGAGGCGATCCTGCTGGCGTGGAACGCGGAGAACGTCAAGAAGGGGCTGAAGCCGTTTATCCCGGTCTACACCAAGGATGATGCCGCCCAGACGCTGGCCCTGCAGACCGGACGAGCCGACGCCTTCTTCGGCCCCAACGTGATTGGTGCGTGGAAGGCGGCGCTGACCGGCAAAACCAAACTGGTGGGCAGCGTCGATGGCGGCTGGCCAAAAGCGGCGCACATTGCGGTAACGCTGAAAAAAGACAGCGGGCTGGTGAATGCCGTCCAGGCGGCGCTGAACGGGGCTATCGCCAGCGGGGACTACGCCAAAGTGCTTAACCGCTGGGGCGAAGGGGTGGAAAGCATTCCGCAATCGGAAATCAATCCGCCCGGACTGGGCGACTGACAGGAGGCGCGATGAGCGAAGCATTCCGCGATATTTCTCCGGAGGCTCCGGAGCTGCAGCCGATTATTAGCGGGCTGTTTGCCGAATATGCCGCCCGCTACGGCGACTATTTTTCCCGCGATGCGGAAGTGGAGTTAAGTGAGTGGTATGTGCCGCCGCAGGGGCTGTTTATTGTCCTTGAGCGTGAGGGCGAAATTATCGCCACCGGCGCGTATAAGCCGAAGGATCGCCACACCGCAGAGATCAAACGTATCTGGACGCACCGCCGTCTGCGCCAGCAGGGGCTGGCGGCGAAGGTGGTCCAGGAGCTGGAACGACGGGCGGTGCTGGCCGGGTACAGCCATATCTACCTGACCACCGGTTTCCGTCAGCCGGAGGCGGTAAAGCTCTATCTCAGCCAGGGGTATGAGGCGCAGTTTGACCTCACGCGAGACCCGGAAGAGTACAGTCAGCCGCCGTACGATGGCCGGCTGCGGTTCACTAAAGCGCTGGCGGTGAGCGCCTACAGCCACAGCGCCTGAGGAGGCATTATGCATTCATCTGAAACGATCAAAGTGGTGCCGGCGCGCTATCCGCTGCGGGTGGTCGGGGCTCTGGTCGCCCTGCTGGTGCTGGCGGTGGTGATCCAGTCGGTGGCCTTTAACCCGCGCTGGGAGTGGGGCGTCTTCGCCCGCTGGTTCTTCGACCCGGTGATCCTCGAGGGGCTGGGGCAAACTCTGCTCCTGACCCTGCTCGGCACGGTGTTAAGCGTGATCTTCGGCGGCCTGCTGGCGCTGGCCCGTTTGTCCTCATCGTGGCTGCTCAGCAGTCTCGCCTGGGGCTATATCTGGCTGTTTCGCTCACTGCCGCTGATTGTGGTGCTGATCATTCTCTATAACTTTTCCTATCTCTACGACACCCTGTCGCTGGGGATCCCGTTTACCGGCGTCACCTGGGCCAGCTATCAGACCATTAACGTGCTGGGGCAATTCTCCACGGCGGTGGTGGGCCTGACCCTGGTGCAGAGCGCCTATACCGCGGAGATTATTCGCGGCGGCTTTCTCGGCGTCGACCACGGGCAGTATGAAGCCGCCGCCGCGCTGGGGCTACCCGCCTGGCGGCGCACGTTGCGCATTATTCTGCCGCAGGCGCTGCGCACCATCCTGCCCTCCGGCTTCAACGAGATCATCAGTCTGGCCAAGGGAACGGCGATGGTGTACGTCCTGGCGATGCCGGAACTGTTCTACACCATCCAGATGATCTACAACCGTACCCAGGAGGTGATCCCGCTGTTGATGGTCGGCGCCGCCTGGTATCTGGCGATCACCAGCGTCCTCTCCGCCATTCAGTATCTGGTGGAACGGGGCCTGGCGCGCAGCGAGCGCCGCTCGGCGGTAAACAGCGCCCGCAGCAGCCGTCTGAATCAACCCGCACGTCAACCACAGCCGCAGGAGGCCGTTCATGCCCAGCTCTCATAATGGCCATATCTCTATCACCGGGGTCAGCAAATACTATGGCCGCCACAAGGCGCTGGACGATGTGTCGCTGGAGATCCCCCCGGGCACGGTGACGGTGATCCTCGGCCCTTCCGGCTCGGGCAAGTCCACGCTGCTGCGCAGCATAAATCACCTCGAACGGGTCGATGAGGGATTTATTCAGATTGATGGCGACTATATCGGTTATCGCCGCAAAGGCGACAAGCTGTATGAGATGAAAGAAAAGGAGATCCTCCGCCAGCGGATCAACGTCGGATACGTTTTCCAGAACTTTAATCTGTTTCCGCACCTGACGGTGCTGGAGAACCTGATTGAGGCGCCGATCGCCCACCAGCAGGTCACGCGCAAAGAGGCCATTGCCCGCGCCTATGAGCTACTGGACGTCGTCGGACTGCGCAATAAAGCCGACGCCTGGTCGCGGCATCTCTCCGGCGGCCAGCAGCAGCGTATCGCCATTGCCCGGGCGCTGGCGCTGAACCCGCGGGTGATCCTGTTTGATGAACCCACCTCGGCGCTGGATCCCGAGCTGGTGGGCGAGGTACTGGATGTGATCAAAAAGCTGGCGCGATCGGGCACCACCCTGGTGGTGGTCACCCATGAGATTGGCTTTGCCCGCGAGGTGGCCGACCAGGTGGTGTTTATGGTCGACGGCAGGATCGTCGAGCAGGGCAGCAGCGACGAGGTGCTCAACCATCCGCAGCATCCGCGTACCCGGCAGTTTTTATCCAGGGTGCTGCCGTCATGAACAGAGCGCTAATGACCCTTGTTCTCAGCGCTTTTGCCATGAGCGCTCACGCGGCGCTGGATCTGCGCGCCAATGAGCAGCCATTGCCGGTCACCCGCGACCCGCAGGCGATAGCGAAAATTCCGCCGGGCTATCGCTTCGTCGAGCCGGGGACGCTAACGGTGGCGATCTCGGCGCTCAATTCGCCGCCGCTGGCCCTGCTGGCCAGCGACAACCGCACGCGGATCGGTAGCGACCCGGATATAGCCCGCCTGCTGGCCGGAAGCCTTGGCCTGAAGCTCAGGCTGGTGCCCACCGCGTGGGAGGACTGGCCGCTGGGCATCGCCTCCGGCCGCTACGATGTGGCGCTGATCAATATCGCGGTGACCGAGAAGCGCAAAGAGAAGTTCGATTTTGCGACTTACCGGGTGGACTCCCTGGCCTTCTCGGTGAAATCCACCAGCGATATCGCCGCGGTAAACGGACCCGCCGATCTCGCGGGGCGCAAAGTGATCGTCGGGTCCGGCACCAATCAGGAGCGGATCCTGCTGGGCTGGAACGAGGACAACCGCGCCGCCGGACGGCCGCAGGCCCAGCCGGTCTACCTGACCGATGATGCCTCCGGCAATCTCTATATCCAGTCCGGGCGGGCGGATATCTTTTTCGGCCCGCAGTCGGTGGCAGCCTATAAAGCGGCGCTTAACGGCCAGACCCGGGTGGTGGGCCTGGGGCCGAAAAAAGCGTGGGTGGCGACAACCACCAAAAAAGGCAACGGTCTGGTCTATGCCCTGCAGGCAGCCCTCGACGGGGCGATTACCCGCGGTGAATATCAGCAGGTGCTGGCGCGTTGGGGGGAGCAGGGCGAAGCGGTGGCGCAGTCGGTGGTCAACCCGCTGGGGATAACCTACTAAAAAACCGCTGTTTCGCCGGAGTACGATGCGAAACAGCGGAGGCGAATGCTCGCCAGGGTCATCAATCGAACGGTGCGCGGAGTGAGCGTCAAGCGATCCAGCGGTCCAACGATAAACAGATAAGAGAACAGGCCCAGCACGCCCATGGAACCGACGTAGAGGATGGCGTAATCAAACGAGTGGGTGTCGGCGAGGATCACCCCGATGACCAGCGGGGTAATGATGCTCGCCAGGTTGCCGCACATATTGAACACGCCGCCGGCAATACCGAGCATCTCTTTCGGCGAGGTGTCGCTCAGCACGCACCAGCCGAGATTCCCGAAACCTTTGGCAAAGAACGCCAGGCTCATGGCGGCGATCACCACCACTTCCGAAGAGGTGTAGTTGGCGACGACAATGACGCAGGAGAGCAGCATGCCGCAGATCACCGGGAGCTTACGGGCGGTGGTCAGACTGTAACCGCGTTTCAGCAGCCAGTCCGAAAATACGCCGCCCAACAGGCCGCCGATAAATCCGGCAATCGCCGGGATACTGGCGACAAACCCGACCTTAAGGATTGACATGCCTTTGGCCTGGTAGAGATAAGTCGGAAACCAGGTGAGGAAGAACCAGGTAATCGATGTGACGCAGAACTGACCGATATATACCCCGATCATCATACGATTGACGCAGACACTTTTAATCTGCGCGAGAGTTAATTTTTGCGGCGTTTTTTGGCTACCTAATTCCGGTACGCCGCCGCCTTCACGAATATAATCGAGCTCCTGTGGGTTAATTTTAGGGTGATGTGAAGGATCCTTAACTTTTAATAGCCAGAATATTCCCAGTACCACCCCAATAGCGCCAATATAATAAAAGACATAGTGCCAGCTTAAATTATGCAGAATGATGGTCATCAGCGGCGTAATTATTCCCAGCGAAATATACTGCGCGGCCTGATAGACCGAGGTGACAAATCCACGCTCTTTATTGGGGAACCACTGGACGCTCAGGCGACTGTTGGCCGGAAAAGCGGGCGCTTCAATGGCGCCCATCATCAGACGCAGGATCACCAGCACTACCAGCGGACTGGCAAACAGATAAATAGTGCCCTGAAACATAGTGACGACCGACCAGCCAATCAGTGCGCAGCCGTAGACCAACCGCGAACCATATTTATCCAGCAGCCAGCCGCCGGGTATTTGCATAATAACATAGGAAATACCAAACACCGAAAAGGCCAGGCCCATTGCTTCAGGGTCAAAACCTAACTCTTTACTCATAATCGGCGCGACAACAGACAAGGTGGCCCGGTCTGCATAATTAAATACGGTCGCAAGAAATAAAAAAACTAATATACCGTAACGCACGTTGCTGCGTTTTATTTGCTGTTGCATGTTATTCAACTCCTTTGCAGGGTTGTTAAGACACGTCATCTTTCATGCTGCGTTGATGCTTGCTGACGGATTTCGTGTATTGCGAGTACAACGGGGCAGAGGTTTATCCCCGGTGGCGCTGCGCTTATCGGGGCTACGGGTCCTCAGTGGTCTGCGGACCGGTAGCCCGGATAAGGCGTGGACGCCGTCATCCGGGAAAAGACATTACGGGCGTGTTCCAAACTCGCAGCTTTGCTGGGTCCAGCGGCGGGCCTGCTCGCTGAGGGTGAAGCCCAGACCATGGCGTTCGGAAACCCACATCCGGCCATCGCGCAGTTCTAACTGCTCGTTAAACAGCGGGTTCAGCCACTCGAAGTGCTCCAGCCACGGTTCCAGCGGGTAGGCGGCGGCGAGATGCAGGTGCACTTCCATGGCAAAGTGCGGGGCCAGTTTGCGGCCGTGCTTCGCGGCCAGATCCATTATTTTCAGGAACGGGGAGATCCCGCCGACGCGCGGGGCGTCCGGTTGCACGAAGTCGCTGGCGTTGCCGAGGATCAATTGCTCATGTTCGCGGAAGCTGGTCAGCATCTCGCCGGTGGCAATCGGCGTATCCAGCGCGGCGGCCAGCTGCGCGTGTCCTTCAACGTCATAGGCATCCAGCGGCTCCTCAATCCAGATCAGATTGAACGGCTCCATTTTGCGTCCCATGCGGATGGCGGTTTCGCGATCCCACTGCTGGTTGGCATCGACCATCAGCGGGAAGTCATCGCCCAGCACTTCGCGCACTGCCGTCAGACGACGGATATCCTCGGCAGTATTAGGCTGACCGACTTTCAGTTTAATCCCGCCGATGCCGTTTTCACGGGAGATAGCCACGTTTTTCAACACCTGATCCAGTGGGGTATGCAGGAAGCCGCCGGAAGTGTTGTAGCACTGCACAGAATCACGATGTGAACCCAGCAGTTTGGCCAGCGGTAGACCGGCGCGTTTGGCTTTCATATCCCAAAGGGCAATATCGATAGGGGAGATAGCTTGTACCGCCATTCCGCTACGGCCGACGGAAGCCCCGGCCCACAACAGTTTGGTGTAGATCTTGTCGATGTCGTTTGGATCTTCGCCAAGCAGATTATCAGCTATCTCTTTGGCGTGAGCGTAAATGCCCTGGCCGCCCGCACGTTTCGAGTAGCTAAAGCCGACGCCGGTGAATCCATCCCGGGAGTGAATTTCCGCGATGATAATCGCCACTTCGGTCAGCGGTTTTTGGCGACCAGTCAGCACTTTGGCATCGCTGACGGGAGTGGCCAACGGCAGAAAAGCTAGCGACAGCTTGACGTGTTCAATGCGGTCACCGGTTTCTGCGGCGGTTTTGACGCCGAAAGCTTTGGCGTAGGTTACGGACTCGGAATTGGCGCTTGAGGTCATAATGGTGTCCTTTTTGGTAATAAAATGATTGCGCTATCATTTGTAATGGTGAAATGATTTTGACGCTACATTAGTGGTTTTAATTTGTACCAACGATCACAATTGGCCGTTATAAAGGTGTAAATTATGTTGTCCAAGTCACGATCCAAAACAGTTTGTGAAAAGTGACAAGCAAAAATGATAGCGATAACATTTGGTATTACAGGTCTTTGATTCTGTTAGGGGAGACGCGGCGGGCGCTGGCAATTGCGTGGGGCATCATCAATAATGCCCACAGGAAACGACTTAACACAGGGGCTTAGCCGTGAAAAGCAAAAAACCGACGCGGGCGCCGACGCTGGAGGATGTGGCCCGCAGCGCCGGGTTGTCGCCGATGACGGTCAGTCGGGCGCTGAATACGCCCCAACTGGTCAGGCCAAAAACGGTAGAGAAAGTGATGCAGGCGGTGCAGTCTACGGGCTATATCCCCAATGCGCTGGCCGGCGGCCTCGCCTCCAGGCGCAGCAAGCTGGTGGCGGTCGTGGTACCGCAAATCAATAACAATATGTTTGTCGATACCATCCAGGCGCTGAGCGATACCCTGGCGGCGCGCGGCTACCATATGCTGCTGTGCGTAGCGGGCTATGACCGGCAGGCCGAAGCCGAGCTGGTCTCCACCTTGCTTTCGCGGCGCCCTGATGGCGTTGTGTTAACCGGCATCCAGCATGCACCGCTGTTAAAGAAAACGATTCTTAACGCCGCCACGCCGGTGGTGGAAATCTGGGATCTCACCCCCACGCCGCTGGATATGCTGGTCGGTTTTTCCCATGAAAAAGTTGGCGAAACCATTGGCGAGTACGTGCTGGAGAAAGGCTACCAGCGACCAGGCCTGCTGTGGGCGGGCGATGCGCGCGCGATGTTGCGTAAGCAGGGGCTCTGTGCCCGACTGGCTAAAAAAGGGCTGGACGATGCGCCTCAGGTTGAAGTGCCGCTCCCGGCGTCGCTGGCGCTGGGGCGACGCGGTCTGGCGGAGCTGCTGGCCGCCGGCGAGTTTGATGTGATCATCTGCAGCTCAGACACCCTCGCCCAGGGGGCGATTATGGAAGCCGAAAGCCGGGGGCTACGCGTACCGCAGGATCTGGCGGTGATCGGTTTTGGCGATCTGGATTTCGCCGCCAGCAATCGTCCAGCCATCACCACCGTCAGCGTCGATCGCCATGCCATCGGTGAACGGGCAGCCACGCTGCTGGCTGACCGCATCGAAGGGGGAGAAGAAAGCGGGGTGATTATAGATATCGGCTTTCAGCTGGTGGCACGAGAATCGGCGTAGGCCAGGCTTTTCAGGGCATGGTGTGCCGGGTGGGTGAGCGGCAAATTTCTGCCTACACTTAGGCTTTACCCTGGAGGCAGACCATGATAACCGTTTATGGCGTGCCGGGATGGGGCTCGACGATTAGCGAGCTGATGCTCTCCCTGGCCGATATTCCCTACGAGGTGGTTGACGTGGAGGGCTTTGACCAGCCCGGTCCGGCGCGCGAGCGTCTGCGGCAGATTAATCCGCTGTGCCAGGTGCCCACCCTGAGGCTGGCCGACGGGAGCATCATGACCGAAACCGCCGCCATCGCACTGATGATCCTCGACCAGCGTCCCGATCTGGCCCCCGCGCCTGGGACGCCACAGCGTCCGCAGTTTCAGCGCCTGCTGGTCTGGCTGGTGGCCAATGTCTATCCTACCTTTACCTATGCCGATTACCCGGAACGCTGGGCGCCCGCCGCCGCGGAGCAGCTTGTGGAGAATTGTCGCCAGCACCGGAAAAATCTCTATCTCTGGTTCGAACAGCAACTGGCCGCCGGGCCGTGGGCGCTGGGCGCGTCGGTAACGTTGCTGGATTGCTATATCGCGGCGATGTACCGCTGGGGACCCCGCCAGGCGTGGTTTGACGACCACGCGCCAAAATTCGCCGCCATCGCCCGGGCGGTCTGTCAGCGACCGGAGCTGGCCGCGGCGCTACGCCGTAACAAGCTGATTTAACGCACGCGATGCCAACCATAACGGCCATTCTGTGGTAGCGTTATGGCTCTGATCACAAGGAGTCTTTGCTATGCCGCATGTTGATATTAAATGCTTTCCCCGTGAACTGACTGATGAACAAAAAACCGCGCTGGCCGCCGACATTACCGAGGTGCTGATCCGCCATCTGAACAGTAAAGAGGGCGCGGTCAGCGTCGCACTCACTCAGGTTGAGCCGGACGCGTGGCAGGCGGTGTGGGACAGTGAGATCGTCCCGCAGATGGCGCAGTTGATTAAGAAGCCGGGTTATAGCATGTAACCTGACACCCGGAGGCGATGCTGCGCATTTGTCCGGGCTACGCGTTCTCAGCGGTCTGCAGTTCCGTAGCCCGGGCAAGGCGCTTTGCGCCGCCCCCGGGGAGGGGCTTCTCCGGCGACGCACTGAGAGAAACAGCATGTTCATCTATCCTAAGCGCCAGAGAGCCAACCGAGGTGGGTATGAAAGACGAATTGTTTGCCGATCTGCTGGCGAGTGCAGAAGAAATGGTCAGGATCGAGAAAGGTGAACAAATGCCGATGGAGCAGCACGTTCATACCTTCAGCGAAATTGACGTGAAAGCGATACGTTAAGCCACAGGTTTAAAACAGCAGGACTTTGCAGCGGCCGTTGGCGTTAGCTACGAGTTGGTTAAAAGCTGGGAAACGAAACGACGTCACCCAACCGGTGCAGCCAGAAAACTGCTTTTATTGCTTCAGGGTAATCCATTGATTATCAACTTGTTGAAGGTTGTTTGAAAGGTTATTCTTCGCAAGGAAAATGGCAGAGTTTGCCCTCTTTCGTAACCGGGGCCTTTAAAAAGGAGTGCATTCCGTATGGAAACCAACGATTCTATTTTGTAAGAAATCAAGAAATACAGCGCTCATATTGATAGGTTTAGAGCGCGAGCAAACACTCATGGTATCTGGTTGTTTATTGCTACCCTTGGATGCTGGGGGGTAACTGAGCCCAGTATTCGGATATTAGCATTCGTTATGCTTTTCTTTATTTTTTTTGTTTCTTCTACACGGTAGCTTTCCAGGTGAAAAGCGAACGTTTAAAAAGATTCACGATGATATAAAAAATAAAATAGTTGATAATTTAACACCAGAACAACAGCAAGAAAGGTTTCACGATCTTCTCATCGTTGAGAAAAAACGAAAGTCACTTGTTGGAATTATAAAAACAACCCTTATCTTTTTAGCCTGTTATGGTTTTTATTTTATGAGTTTATATTACTTCATACAGCACTGGCATAGTGACAAAGTAACAGCGTGTATTTAAATCAACCCGTCCTGGCATTTGAGCCGGACGGGCCGTTTGATTAAAACCAAATCTCCGTCTGCACGCCGAAGTTCCATGTCCCGCCGGCGGTAAAGCCTTTGCTGCCGAAATCGTCATTTATCGCGTAGCGATCCAGCGCTTTATCCCAGTTCATCCAAGTGGCAAAGAAGCGGATTTCCGGCCGCGCCTTGATATCCAGCACATCACCCACTTTAAAGGTGGGGGCGAAGGTCAGCTTGTAGAAATCACCGCGCACCGCCTGATACTGATAAACGTTGTCATTATAGCGATAGCTGCGCCCGTTCGGATTGAGATCCATATACTGCCACGAGGCCTCATACAGCAGGGCGAAGTGAGCGGAGATCCCCTGTGATACCCGCAGGTTAAACGTCGCCCAGTCGTAGCGGTCGCCGTCGCGATAGCGGTCTTCGCTATGCTGGGCTATCACCGACGGCGCCAGCTGCCAGTTTTTCCCCAACGGCAGGATGCCATACGACGCAAAGCGCAGGGAGGCCGCGTTCTCGGTCAGATCGCCATCGCTCCCCGGCTGACGCGCTTCGGCGCCCAGCCCGACGCCGTATTGCAGGGCGCTTTCCGACACCCCCGGCGCCAGGCCGTAGAACTGCTGTTTGTCGTGCAGGGCCAGCATCGCGTAGTAGCCGTTTTTGGCGGTATTATCGCTGCGCAGGGCATAGCTCCCGGTGGTCGAGGTATTATCTTTCAGGTCATCGTTGCCCTGGGCGGTCATCACCGTGGTCATCAGTTGCCAGTTGCCGTAAAAATGGTTGGCGGTGAACAGCAGATTCTGGATGTCATTATCCGCGTAATTATCGCTGCCAAGGTCGCCGAAGTTACGTGCATACACCGAATAGTCGCCGCGCAGGCCGCTTCCCCAGTCGACATCATTGATCCCGCCGCCGGTACCGCCGAGGAACATGATGTCGCTATCGGTAAAGTGGATATCGAAGTTATCCCGATCGAAGCGCTTGCCGGCCCAAATTGAGGCGCGTTTTAACGGACCGGTGAATTCGGCAAAGTTACCCATCTCGACGTACAGCTGACGAATGTTCAGATGGTGGCTGTCGTTATCCTGAACCCACGGATCCGGGTTGGTGGCCCCGTCGGCGAGCATGGTCTTGAAGCGCGCCCATGAGCCATCGTTGAAGGTGAGCTTTTTGCCAAAGCTCAGCTCAGCGTAATTATCTTTTTCGTTACCGAGACGACCGACATGGGCATCGCCGTTGAGCGAACTGGCCGGGGAGACGCCCGGCCCGCCGCGGGCGCCTTTACCATGGCTGTTGACTAACATCCCGGAACGGGCGTAGGCGTTAAAGGTAAACCCATCGTCCGGGGCGCGCTTCGCCAGCTGCTCGCTCAGTTGCTGATTAGTGGCCTGCTGTTTTTGTTCGCGAGCCGTGGTCTGCTGGCTGAGCGCCTGCACCTGCTGCTCCGCCGCCGCGGCGCGCTGCTCGGCGGCGGCAGTTTGCTGTTCTGCCCGCTGCGCGCGGCGGCTGGCCTCGCTGGCCTGCTGTTCAGCGAGATTGAGGCGCGCTTCCAGCTGCGCCAGCCGTTGCTCCACGCTCAAGCCGGCGGCGCTGACACTGATGAGCGGAAAAAGGGCGCAGCAAACCGCTGCGCTAATCACAGAGATACGCATAAAAATCCTTAATTTATCCAGAGGTTAAATCAGCGGGGGCGCCTTACATGGCGGGGGATTCTCCGGCGGTCGGGGCCGGGGCTGGCGAGGCGCCGCGTCCGGCATCAAGGTCGGCACGAATCTGCTCATACTGATCGTCGAGGCGGTAGAAGCGGCCCATCCACAGCATCGAGGCGAGGATCAATAGCGCCGGAATGTATAGATAGCAGGCCTTGATGGCCAACAGGGCGCTGTCGCTCTGCGTGTGGTTGGCGATATAGCCGCTGGAGGAGAGCAGCACGCCGGTGATAGCCCCGGCACCAGCCATCGCCACCTTGCCGAGAAAACCGTTTATCGAGGTCAGGATCCCTGCGGTATTAATCCCGGTTTTCCACACGCCGTAATCCACCGGGTCGGCCTGCATCGAGAAATAGATAGCCGTGCGTTGGCCGGCGCCGAGGGAGAGGATCACGGCCCCGACGATCAGTCCCAGAACGTGGGCGCCAGACACCATCATAATCCCCATCCCGAGCAAATTGACCGCGCTGGCCACCAGATAGACATGACGTTTTTTCATGCGTCGGGCCAGCAGCGGGACGGTGAGGGTGCCGAGCAGGGGAACGAAGGTGGAGATCCCGGCGATAACCGCCGTCAGCTCGGTATTCCCGACGTAATAATGGAAGAAGTACACCAGGGCCCCGGTCTGAAAGAAAAAGGCACCCCACATCAGAAAGATATTGCTGGCGAAGACCCACCACGGACGATTGGCGCGCAGACTAATCCAGGCGCGTTTCAGGGTCATGCGCTCCCCGGTAAGGGTGATCTTTTCTTCGACGTTGCGAAAGCTCACCAGCAGGAAAAAGGCCGCCAGTACGCCAAAAATCACCGCGGTATAGAGGAATCCCTGCTGCTGGTTGCCTTTGCCTAGCATGCCGACCAGCGGCAGCGTAGCCACGGCGACGATGGTGGCGCCAAGGGAGCCCAGCAAAATGCGCACCGCCGACAGCGTGGTGCGTTCTGCGGAATCACTGGTTAAAAACGGCAGCATGGCGCAGAACGGAATATTCACCAGGGTGTAGAGGAACGACAGACACAGATAGGTGACAAAGGCGTACAGCAGTTTGCCGGTGGTGCCGAAATCCGGCACATAAAAGGCCAGAATACACAGCAGGCCAAAAGGCAGGGCGCCGATCAGCAGCCAGGGGCGGCAGCGCCCCCAGCGGGTGGTGGTATTGTCGATCACCAGCCCCATCAGCACGTCGGCCACGCCGTCTACCAGCCGGGTGACCAGGAACATCAGGCCGACATAATAGGCCGGGAGACCCATGACGTCGGTGTAAAAGAACATCAGATACAGAGAGATCATCTGCCACACAAGGTTGCAGGAGAGATCGGCAATGCCATAGCCAAGGCGCTGCCGCCACAGGGTAAACGTTGTTTCTGCCATAAATCACTCGCTTATCGTTGTTGTTAAAGTCCGTACTGGCGAATAAACCAGGCCGGGGTACAGCTCCACGCATGGCAGTAACTGTTGATAAGCTTACTGCCATACGGGGAAAAGTCAGGATGTTGGGGGTCGAAAATTTCCCAGAAGGTGTCGGCGCCGTAGGCGACCATCGCCCCCCAGTAGGCTTTGATCTCCGCCACCGCCTCCTCGCGCAGGCCGGACTGTAGCAGGGCAACAATGTGATGATGACGCAGGTACGGGGTGTTCATGGCAATGGCGGGCGGCTGCTGCTGCAGGCGGCGCATCAGCGCCTGACGCTGCCCGGCGGTGCCAACTTCCGCCAGCACCAGCCAGATCTGCGACGCCCATGAGACCTGACGCACGGCGCCGCTGATAAACACCTGCCGATCGTTGTCCCACAGGTGGTGGAGGGCGGCCTCCTTCAGCTGCCAGAGCGTGGCAGTGTAGTCGGGTACCCGCTGCGGTTCAAAACGCTGCGCCAGCCAGAGGGCGCGCTGCAGACAGTAGATGAGCACCCCCTGCGCCGAGGCCTGTTTATTCAGCTCCGCCTGCCAGTCGATAAATACCCACCAGTCATCGCTGTCGCGCACCAGCCCCTGCGAATCGCAGCGGGTCAGCGCCAGCTCGATTTGCCGCCGCGCCGTGGGCCACAGCTCACCGACGGTTTCCGTGTCGCCGGTGCTTTGCAGGTAGTTATAAAGCACGTCGACAAAAAACAATGAGTAATCAAACAGAAAGGTGTCATCGGCGCGTACCTCTGGCTGAACAAAGACATTGGCGGAAACCATGCCATCTTCCCGGGTATGGCCGGCAAAGAGATACAGGCAGCGGCGGACCAGATCGTGGTGGCCGAAGGTCACGTCATTCACCTGCGCCTGCAGGCGCAGGTCGCCCAGCCACAGCCGACGGTCGCGTTTCGGCCCATCTTCAAACACCTCCTGCATGCAGTTTTTCAGGGTACGAACGGCAACGTCATCAATGGCTTTCAACTGCGGATCGGCGATGACCGCCGGGTGCGGGCTGCCGGCAGAGGTGACGGTTTCCAGAGCGATCTCATCGAACTGCAGACGAAACTTGCGCGACAGCGCTTTGACCTCCACCTTCAGGTAGCGCAGGCAATAGCGACGTGGCAGAGCGACCCGGGCGGGCAGGACGTCAAGCCACAGATCCTGCTGCTGCAACCAGCTGCTGCTCAGCCATCCCTGGTATTCGCTGAACGGCTCACAGACTTCGCTCAGCGTCTCGCCGAAGGTGAAGTGCAGATGGGCCGGGGCATCGGGCGGGCTGCCGACGCTGCGGCAGCTGAACTGCAGGTAGCCAACAAAATGGCTGCCAAAATCAATAATGATGCTGTCGCCGACGTTGAGCGGTTGCTGATAAAACTGCTCCGGCGTGCAGACGGTATTCCCCCGCCAGCCGTTCAGCGCTCCTGGTTCAGCGACGGCCTCGACGATGGCCTGCGGCGTCTGGCGCAGGCGTTGCAGCGCGGGCGTCAGGTCGGCCGCACGCTGTAAAAAGCGCGGATGACGGATCATCGCCACGCTGGAATTGTATTGAATTGCTTGTGACATACTGCGTCCTCTCCGTTAGGTTAGGCGCAGCATAGGCCGTCGTCCGGCGCGGCTACCACTCTGGCAATGCCAAACCGTCAGTGAAAATGGCAGGAATAATGAGGTGGGGGCGCTGGCGATCACAAATCCGCACATCGGGCGCGTGCCGAGGGCCGGAATAGATTATCGTGCTCCTGCGCCATAGGTTGTTCAGGATTTGCTGTAATGATGACACTGACCGTTGAGTATTATTTCACCCATCCCCAGGATAAGCTCGGCATGTACGCCAGTGACCCGGAGGATAATAGCCAGGAGCATGGCCATGAATTTGCCGAACTGGTGATCGTCGAGGAGGGGCATGGGTTACACGTTATTAATGGTCGCCCGCTGTATATCCAACAGGGAGACGTATTTTACGTCCAGCCTGGCGATGTGCATTATTATGATGAGCTGGGGACGCTGAAGCTGATTAATGTCTTAATTAATCCGGCGGTGGCCTTTGGCTATTTACAGCAGATGGAGGGATTGCTGCAGCAATTATCCGCGCAGCGCGCCGCCTGCTATGGCTGGCTGGCGCCGGAGACTCGCAGCTATTGCCGGGAACTGGTGGAAAAGATATTTTCCCCGGCGCTGAGGGCGGCGGATAATACCCCGCTACGGGAGTCTCTCTTTTTCCAGCTGGTGACCACCATTCTCACAGCCGAGTCGGAAGCCGAATATAGCAGCACTCGCTATAAACTGCATAAATTACTCACCTGGCTTCAGGAGCACTGTTTCGAAGAACATAACTGGCAGCAGCTGGCGGAGCAATTTCATCTCACCACCCGCACCGCGTTTCGCCATATTAAAGAGGCCACCGGATTAACCCCGGATAATTATCTGAAACGTCTGCGGCTGGTCTCCGCGCGGGTCAAATTACGCGAAACGGAGATGACCATTACCGAAGTGGCTTATCTGTGCGGCTTCGCCAACAGCAACCACTTTACCACCCTGTATAAAAAAGTGTTTGGCCTGACCCCCAGCGCCGATCGCCGCCGCCCACCGGGTTAAAAGGGGGCCGCAGGCCGGGCAGGGGAAAAACCGGCCGCCCGCGGCAAGTCACGCTTATTCGTCGAGGGAGTTTGCCCGCACATGACGGCCGCTGGCGACAAAATTGCCGGTGCCCAGATGATGCAGGGTATTGAGCTTATCGTCGTCGAATTGCCAGCGTCCGGTGACGAACGCGCGCTCATCGGCGGCGGCAGAGACCACCTCCCCGAACAGGGTGTCGTACTGGGTCTGGGCCGCCGTCGCCGGCAGCAACCGGCACTCCATCCATGCCAGACATTTCTCCTCGATCAGCGGCAGCCCCAGCTCCGGACCGGTTACTACCGGGATCCCCCAGGCATTGAATTTGTCCTCATCGCGGCCGCTGACGCTGCCGACGGCGTAGGTCCAGCTGGCGGCTGCGACGCCGGGAACCACAATGCCGAAGGTGCCATTGCGCTCGATGATCTCCCGCGTCCAGGTGCTTTTATCCACCACGATAGCCACCCGCGGCGGGGCGAATTCCACCGGCATTGACCAGGCGGCGGCCATAACGTTGCGCCGGTCGGACGGGGCATCGTAGCTGGTGATCAAAATGGTTGGGCCGTGGTTGAGCAGGCGGCTGGCGTACTGCAGTTCAACGTGGCGAAAGCGGCTCATAGGCGTTCCTTGAATAATGGGTCGGTTGGCAGGTAACACGTTAAGCCGCAATGAAAATGTAATCAATACGTCATCTCGTCTGACTATAGTCGCCAGCACTAAGTCCCAAAGAGGATCACAATATGTTGGCTCCCCTGATGCTATCCCAGGTGAGCGTGCCCCGTCGGATGTCGGCCGCCGGGCTGGTCTCGCTGTCCCGAAAGGGAGGGCGATGATGCGCACGCTGACCCCTATCACCCTGCAGGAGGTCTCTTTCGCCTTCGCAGAGACCCCTATTCTTGACCGCTTCACGTTGCATATCGAACCCGGCCGCATCGTGGCGCTACTGGGCCCTTCCGGCTGCGGCAAAAGCACGCTGCTGCGTCTGCTGGCCGGGCTGAGCGTGCCGGCCAGCGGCGAAATCCGCTTTGGCGACAGGCTGGTCGCCCGCGCAGGATGGGGATTGCCCCCGGAGCAGCGCGATATCGGCATGGTTTTTCAGGATTATGCCCTCTGGCCGCATATGAGCGTGGCGCAGAACGTCGCCTTTCCGCTGCGCATGCGCGGCGTCTCCCGCAGCGAACGTGAGCGCCGGGTCAGCGAGGCGCTGGCGCGGGTAGGCCTCAATGGCTTTGCCGAACGTAAGCCTTCAGGCCTCTCCGGCGGTCAGCAGCAGCGGGTGGCGCTGGCGCGGGCGATCGTCGCCGCGCCGCGGGTGCTGCTGTTTGATGAACCGCTCTCCAACCTGGACAGCGAACTGCGCGAATCGCTGTGCGGCGAAATGAGCCGCCTGTTGCGACAGCTCGGCATCACCGCCCTGTATGTCACCCATGACCGACGTGAAGCCGAGCTGTTAGCCGACCAGATTGTCTATTTATCCGCGGGCCGCGTGGCCGCTGTCCGCGCCGTTACGCCAACCTCAGGGGAAGTTGCATGAACACCGTTATGACCGTTAAGAAAGGAGTGGTACTCGCGATGGCTCTCTCCGCCATGATGCTCTCCAGCGCCCATGCGCTGACCGTTTACACCGCCGGACCCGGCTCGCTGGCGAAAAGCCTGGCCAGCGGTTTTGAACAACAGACCGGGGTGAAGGTGACCGTTTTTCAGGCCACCACCGGCAAAGTGATGGCCCGACTGGAGGCCGAGCAGGCCAACCCGCAGGCGGATGTGCTGATCTCCGCCTCGTGGGATACCGCCGAAGATCTGCACCAGCGGGGCTGGTTGTTGCCTTTTGCGAGCGCCAACGCCGACCAGGTACCGGCGAACCTGAAATCGGCGGACTATATCGCCCAGGGCGTCTCCGCCCTGGGTATTGTCTGGAACAGTAAAAGCGGCACCCCGGAACCGAAAGAGTGGCGGGATCTCACCCAGCCGGCGTTTAAAGACAAGGTGACAACCCCCGACCCGGCGCTCTCCGGCGCGTCGCTGGATTTGCTGATCGGGCTGCAAAACAGCATGGGCGACCAGGCCTGGCAACTGTTTGACGATCTGAAAAAGAACGGCATGGTAGTCAGCGGACCCAACGCCCAGGCGGTGACGCCGGTGATGCAGGGAGCGAAAGCGGCGGTGTTTGGCGCGGTGGATTATGTCTCCTACGGCAACATTCAGCAGGGCGAGTCGCTGAAGGTGATCTTCCCGGCCAGCGGAACGGTGATTGCCCCGCGCCCGATGATGATCCTCAAAACCAGCCAGCATCCCGGCGAGGCCAAAGCCTTTATCGATTACGTGCTGTCGCCGGAAGGTCAGGCGAAGGTCGCCGACGCCTGGCTGATGCCCGCCCGCCGCGACGTGGCGGCTAAACGTCCGTTACTGGACGCGCTGAAGGTGCTGCCCACCACCAGCGAGGGCAGCAGCGAGCGGGGCGCCGTGCTCGCCCGCTTCAGTCAGCTGTACGCGCAGTAATTGATCCCGTTTCTCCGGCGCTGGCCGCCGGAGGACCCTCAGCTTCAGGAACCGGTTGTGAAACAAACATTCCTTTCCGGCGCGACCCTTGCCGCCCTGGTGATGCTGGTCGCGTTACCGTTAGTGTTTATTGTGCTGCAGGCGATTTTTCCCCATTTTAGCGCCGGTTCGCTCGGGGACGCCTTTGGCGGCATCCCGGCGCTGCTGGCCGATCCTCAGCTGCCGGCGATGCTCGGCGGTACGCTATGGATCGCCGCCGGCGTGGCGCTGGTCAGCGTAATGATTGGCCTGCCGCTCGGCATCCTGCGCGGTATGTTTTCGCTGCCGCTGCCCCGGCTGTGGGATCTCCTGTTTTTGATCCCCTTTCTTACGCCGCCCTATATCTCGGCGCTCTCATGGATGCTGGCCCTGCAAAGCCAGGGCTATCTGCAGCAGCTGACCGGCTGGCAGCTGAACGATCTGCTGTTCAGCCGCAGCGGGATCGTGCTGGTGATGACCTTTAACATATTTCCGGTGGTCTACTTTGCCGTCTCCCGCAGCCTGCTGGCGAGCGGGACCCGGCTGGCGGTGGTCGCCCGCGTCCATGGCGCCAGCGCCTGGCGCGCCTTCTGGCACGTGACGCTACCGATGCTCTCCCCGGCGCTGGCGGCGGGCACGCTGCTGGCGTTTACCCTCGCTATCGAGGAGTTTGGCGTACCGGCGGCGCTGGGCAGCCGGGCGGGAGTGGTGATGCTGACGGTCGGTATTGAGAAAAAGCTGGCCGACTGGCCGGTGGATCTCCCTGGCGCCGCGCTATTGTCGCTGCTGCTGATGGCGGTGGCGTTGTTCGCCTGGTGGCTGCAAAGGCGGCTGGTGGGGGAGAAAGAGGTCACCAGCGTCACCGGTAAGCCGGGGGAGAACCACGGGGCATCGCTGGGCTGGATGACGCTGCCCGCCGTGCTGGCGATGGCGGCCGTCGGCGGCCTGGCGGTCGGCGTCCCCGCCGTCTCGATGATGCTCACCAGCGTGATGGGCACGCTCTCCGGTGGCGTGAGTGTTGAGAATGTCACACTGCGTCATTTCGCGGCGCTGTTTGACCAGCAGGGAGATGCCCTTTCGGCCCTCGGCACCAGCCTGTCGCTGGCCCTGGGTTCGGCGCTAATCGTCGGCGCGCTGGGCCTGCTGGCCGCCTGGCTGGTGATGGTGCAGAAGATTAAAGGGCGCGGGATGGTGGACGCGCTGTCGCTGATGCCGGCGGCGCTGCCGGGCGTGGTGGTGGGGGTCGGTTTGATCCTGCTGTGGAATCAGCCCTTCTGGCCGCGCTCGCCCTATAACACGCTGTGGATGCTGCTGCTCTCCTATTGCTGCCTGCTGTTGCCCTGGCCGGTGCGCTATGTCGGCAGCGCGCTGCGCCAGCTGGGCCCGAACCTTGAGCCCGCCGCCAGGGTGCACGGGGCGTCGCCACTGCAGGCGCTGCGGTTGATTGTCCTGCCGCTGGTCTTTCCGGCGCTGCTGGCGGCTATGCTGATGGTGTTCGCGGTGGCCTCCCGGGAGCTGGTGACCTCGCTGCTGCTCTCTCCGGCCGGTGCGCAAACCGTGGCGGTGTTTATCTGGCGCCAGTTCGAACAGGGTTCCGTCGGTCAGGGCATGGCGATGGCCAGCCTGACGTTGTTGACCGGTCTGGTCCTGATGCTGACGGCGCTGGGGCTGATGCAGCGCCGCACGCGCGGTTAACGCTAAGCGCACAAAAAAGACGGTCGGCGCGGAAAAATAGGCTATAAATGTCGGACACCTACAGCTGGAGGCCCAGATGAGTCCCTTTTTACGCGCCTATTTTTCCCGTCTGAGCTGGACGGGTGAGCCTGATGTTTCCATTGATACCCTGCGGGAACTGCATCTGCAGCATAACAGCGCCATCCCCTTTGAAAACCTCGACGTCCTGCTGCCGCGTGAAATCCACCTTGACGATGGGGCGCTGGAAGAGAAGCTGATCGCCGCCCGCCGCGGGGGGTATTGTTTTGAACAGAATGGCCTGCTGGAGCGCGCGCTGCGCGAGATAGGCTTTAACGTCCGCAGCCTGCTGGGCCGCGTGGTGCTGGCCAACCCGCCGCAGATGCCGCCGCGTACTCACCGTCTGTTGCTGGTGGAGGTGGCGGGGGAGCGCTGGATCGCCGACGTCGGCTTCGGCGGCCAGACGCTGACCGCGCCGATCAAACTGCTGGCCGATATCCCACAGCAAACGCCGCACGGCAGCTATCGTCTGGTGCATGAAGGGGATGAGTGGACGCTGCAGTTCAACCATCACGAACACTGGCAGTCGATGTACCATTTCGATTTAGGCCGCCAGTATGCGTCTGATTATGTGATGGGCAACTTCTGGTCGGCGCACTGGCCGCAGTCCCACTTCCGTCACCATCTGCTGATGTGTCGTCATCTCCCGGACGGCGGCAAAATGACCCTCACCAACTTCCACTTTACCCACTGGGAGAATAACCATGTGGTGGAGAAGATCGATTTTGCCGATGTCTCCGCGCTGTATGAAGGGCTGCAGACCCGTTTCGGCCTGGGTGTGGACGATCCTAAACATGGCTTCAGCGAAGCGGCGCTGGCGGCGGTGATGGCGGCGTTCGATACCCATCCGGAAGCCGGGAAGTAAATCTCCCCATGCCCGGCGGCGCTGCGCTTGCGCGGGCCTGCGAGGTATGAGCCTGTAAGAGGACCCTGTAGGCCGGGTAAGGCGACAGCCGCCACCCGGCGAAATTACAGGTACCGTGCCTGATATCTTGCCCGGCGGCGCTGCGCTTGCGCGGGCCTGCGAGGTTTGAGCCTG